>JAEPEX010000098.1_pt1 | contig 378375 bp, 259 predicted proteins | sample 9130951 | NCBI WGS metagenome assembly JAEPEX01 (sample SAMN17228542, study PRJNA684324) | microbial mat metagenome | biome: saline marsh[ENVO:00000054]; feature: microbial feature [ENVO:01000007], biofilm[ENVO:00002034], sulphate-reducing...; material: estuarine water...
GATTGTCGTATCTTTTTCCTCTTCATTTATAGGTCTGATCATTCCCATTTTAATAACCCTCTATTAAATCATATGATCTTCAATTTTCGCCATCATAACACATTGTTTTCTAAATATTTTTAGATGCGTTTGCCCTGACGTCGGCGTCCATCCGCGTCGCGTAATTCTTCGAATGCCTGTCTTATGCGACGGTCATGTAGAGAGGGCTTGAGTGATCCTTACCAAGGCTCTGCAAACAATTGCGGCTGTTTCTTCAATGGTTCGCGCTGGGTGAAGTAACCAGTCCGGTCGGCAAGCCTGATCGGTACAAAGCGGTCTAGCAATAATGTCAAGCAACCATAACTTGTTCCCGAAAAACAGCCCTATAGGTTTGCTATGGCTTTCCCTCGCCAGATCGTTTCTGCTCGTCTTCATCCCAGCATACACCAGCTGCTATCCCCTAACTGGAACGGCAGGGGTTTTTGAGTATCAGCCGGGTCCGGACTCGTCGCAGGACATTTGGACAACTAGCGTTTACTCATACGCGCCAGGTGGACAATACCCCGGTGGCGGACGAGACGATAATTGGCTACGTATCGGAGGCTGGGGCGACTATTACCACGCGTTACTGCAATTTGACCTTACCGGACTACCTGGTCAAGTCGAGGAAGCGCGTATCGACTTGTTTGCCACGCGTAGTAACTACAATCCCAACTGGTCAACCATACCGACGGCTATGTACCTAGACAGGATTACCGAACCCTGGGACTGACGCACACAGGGAACTGGTCGGGACAACGAGCGTTTGTGGTGGGCTGACCGTCCTGCCGCTGTGCCTATCGCTTCTGGGTCTCTTCCGGCACCGTCAACGGGGGAATGGTACAGCATTGGCATTACGGCACTTTATAATTCTTGGAAGGATCAAACGGTGCCGAACTACGGAATTCAGCTTCGTCCTGTCAGTACTTCCAATCGGTGGACTGAGTTTTACAGCTCTGATTTCTCCGATGATCCTTCGCTGCGACCCAAGCTTGTAGTCACAACGGGCTTAGCTGCTCGACCGTCTACTCTTGAACTTGCCATGCTAGCCGAAGCCGCCTACTCTGGGAAGATCGGCCTCGCGGGTTGGGAAGAGCAGCATCTCTTGAGCGGAAACTGCGAAACGCAAGGTTTCTGCGCCCGCGCCTTCCGCGATACTACTGGTGACAATCTGGTAATCGCCATTGCGGGCTCGAACGACCTCGACGATTGGATGGGCGCGAACCCGACATTTATCAGCAGCTCTGGCGAACCTACCGATGTGTTTGAGAGTTACGTGTCGGCAGCCGCCGCGACGCTTCTCACGCTGAGTCGCGAGAATCCATTCTCGCGCATCACCCTTACGGGACATTCTCTTGGTGGCGCAATCGCGGAGCTAATCGCAGATAGCAGCGGCTTGGACGCGACCGTTTTCAACGCACCTGGGGCCGCTTCCGCGACGCCCTTCCTTAGTGATTATCTAAGTCCGTTGACTGAAGTGACGACCCCGGGCGGCGCAGGAACTATTGTTCACTATAGAGTGTATGGAGACTTAGTATCCGGGGTGGGAGATCATGTTGTCGAGCCAACAACGCTAGAGCCTCCGATTCCGCAATGGCAGGTGGATACAGTTCCGTTCGGGACGATGAAAGCCATGCACGAGATCGGCACCGTAGTTGAGCGCATTTTCTCTCTTGATAACGGTGACGCGGAGATCAGTCTCTCTTTCGGGCCTACCCTAGACAGCATCGCTTCGGGAGAGAATGTTACGTATCTTTCGGGTGGGTTAAACTTAGTCAATGGTTGGATTCTGCCTATTACGAACCTTACAGTCGTAGCAGGGGATTATCTCTTCATCGACCCCGAAGATCTTGATCTATATGAGTTTTCGGCAGCACAAGGAAGTCCCTTCTTTCGGACGATAACATTTCCACTTTTGCTTGATATTGACGCCCTATTCAACCTTGAAACATTCGCAAACGACGTTTGGACAAGAGCTGGCGCTTTCCAAGAGTTGCAAACATTTGATTTTGGAGTCGGCGGAATCAGTCAGTTTCGCTTTCAGGTTGTCGATCTTAGGACGGGAATGGTACCGTCATCGATAGAGCCGTTCACGTTTGGCGTCACCTTCGAATCCGATGGGGTTTTTTCGGTAGTAAAGGGTAGTAATGGTAGTAATAGGACACCCACTTAGCTTGACTCCCACTTAGCTTGACTATATGACTATAAAGGGTAGTAATAGAGATGACTATAGGAGATGACTATAGGACACCCACTTAGCTTGACTTTCCTTCCATACCTGAGCTAGGCTTTCCTTAACCACTCAACATCTGGAATCTCGCCATGACCAGCCCCCGCGCAACGCTCGTCTCTCTTGAAGACACCCCCTGGTATCACTGCGTCAGTCGCTGCGTGCGGCGCGCCTTCCTCTGTGGCGAGGACCACTTCTCCGGCAACAACTACGATCACCGTCGCGGGTGGATCGCCGAGCGCATCATGCAGCTCGCCGCGATCTTCGCCATCGACGTAGCCGCCTATGCCGTCATGAGCAACCACTATCACGTTGTTGTCCGCATCGACCAGCAGCGGGCCCTGGATTGGTCGGTCGAGGAGGTGCTGCAACGCTGGACAAAGCTGTTCACAGGCCCGCTGTTGGTGACGCGTTACCTGTCCGAGGCGCGCGCCGAGATGTGCGACGCGGAGATCGCCAAGGTGGAAGAGCTGGCCGAGACCTACCGGGCGCGGCTGCACGACCTGTCCTGGTTCATGCGCACGCTGAACGAGCACATTGCCCGGCAGGCGAATGCCGAGGACGGCGTGAAGGGCCGCTTCTGGGAAGGTCGCTTCAAGAGCCAGGCGTTGCTGGATGAGCAGGCACTGCTGGCGGCGATGGCCTATGTCGATCTCAATCCGGTGCGCGCCGGGATCGCCGAGACGCTGGAGGACTCGGACTACAGCTCCATTCAAGAGCGCATCGAAGCGGTGCCGGACAAGGTTGATTCCGAGATCACCGCAACAGAGAGCCCGCCGGTCAGCCTGTCTCCTCCCGCGCTGGAGGGCGAAACCTTGCGCTCAGAGGAAGAGACACAGGCCTTGCCGAAAATCCCGCTGATGCCGTTCGACGCGACCGCCCGGACGCCTTGGGCGGTGCCCTTCGCGTTCGAGGACTACCTGGAACTGGTCGACTGGACGGGCCGGGCGTTGCGCTCGGACAAGCGCGGTCATATTGCGGGGCAGCATCCACGCATCCTTGATCGGCTGAACATCGACAGCGAACGCTTCCTCAGCCACGCCGACCGGCTTCTCGATGCATTCGGTACCGCGATCGGTGCGCCAGAAGCAATGACCAGTTTGTGTGCTCGGCGACAGACGAAATACTTACGTGGCATTCGTGCTGCACGCGGCCTGTTCGCGCCCCAATTAGCTGCTTGAAGCAAGTACGGAGGAAAAGGAGTCTTACCTTCCTGGGAGAGTCGAGCTATATGAGCAAGCTAAATGGCAATACCTTCGCCAAATAGCCCGATCTCATGCTGCACTAAGTTCTTGATTAATCCGCCCCAGATTAGCAGCCTGCTCAAGGGCTTGGTCAATACTATTCGCTTCGGGCATTTTCGGAAGCATTTTTAACACCTCCAGGACGTATTTCCGGCCGCGGAAGTGGGCTTTGAGGTCATTGACGCTAAAGCTCGGACAGTGCTCGCGCACCGGTTGCATCAGGATCTGGGACAGGTTGATCATCAGCATCGCCAGGTTGGCACTGTTGTAGACCCGCGTTGGCTTGATCACCATGAAGTCTTCCAAGCCCCAGTACTGTTTGGCGTCTCGGGCCTTGTTCATAACTCCGACCAACTGACGAGCGGGTGCATTGGCTTTTCCGTAAAGCATTGGTTTAAAGTAAAAATACTGGAGCGTTCGAGGCTAACCTTAGGTCTTGGCCGAGCTTATGAACAAGGCCGCGTCTCGGAAGTTGAACTCGATTTGGAAGCGCAAGCGATAGTCATCGATGAGCGCTTCGTAGCCTAACTCGAGACCACTACTGAAAAGGATGACATGGGCCTGGGCGCCGGTGCGTTGGTTGGTCTTGACGAGGATCACGACATTGAGCCGGTCGGGGAATTTTTTGTGCCAAACGGGCAGTTGGTAGATGGCCGTATGAACCTGTCCTTCCACGGAAGTGGCTTTGAGAAAGCACGGCGGCAAGTGTTGATAATCGAGCTTGCTGCCGTACTTGCGCCGCGGGCCGCGCCCGGCGTAGGGGCCGTCATAGGGCAGATACAGCGCGCTGTTGTGGCGCAATTTGCTGATCAACTCCAAGCCCGTGCGACGGACCATTTGCAGCGCTTGATGATGGCCGAAGGCCCCGTCGAAGACGAAATAACGCACCGTCAGCGTCTGGCACACCAGTGCCAGCACCTGGCGCAGAAGGTCTTGAACGAACTGCAAATACGGCGACAGACTCACCTCCCGGCGATTGCCATTGCGGCTACCTTTCGGCCGCCCTCGGCCCTTACCCCGACCCGCTTTGGACGCTTTCGGGCAGCTCGCGGCCGCCTCTTTGAGAATCGGCTCCAGGCGCAATGGGTACGAACAGCGCCGTTGCACGCTAATCAACGACAGGCTCAGAAAACACAACCCCGGGATCGTCTTGCCAACCACCGAGGAGAAAAAACGATCCAGACCCTGGGTCTTCTTGCCCGATTTGCTCACCACCACTTCATCGCCCGCCAGCAACCAGTGCGTTTTGTCGCCCAGCAGGTGCTGGCGAATCACCAGCCAATGCACTTGGCCCCAACTGAGCGTGGTGTTGAACAACCGCTGCAGCGTCCGATAGCTTCCCCCGCGCTCGGTCCAGCGCGATAGCCCCCGCATCGTTACCCGCCCCGTCATCGCCAACAGCCCTTCCACAACGCAACCCAAACGGCCAAGGCTCGTCTTATCTACGCTCTGGCTTAAGCAGCTCAAGATCAGCATAATGTCTGGCATGGGCGATAGCCTCCTGTGGGAATAGGTCTTCGGATTGTTACCTGAATAACTTATCACCTCGGGCTGTCGCCCACCTAATTTTTGGCGCTAATTTTTGGCGAAGGTATTGATGAAAAAAGATAATTTTAAAATAGGGAAAGAATTCTATACGGCTACGGGTAAGTGGCTTTGCACTGATATCGGAACCCGAGTTATCGTAGCGATCCATCTTAATCAAGAGAACCCCATAAATTATAATGGCCCTCCTTATTCCATACCCGAAAATGTTTTTGACGAGTATGACATGGAAGGGTGCAGTTTAGATCAGATTGATTTTGTAAATGAAAACAAAAAGATTGCAAATAGCAGTAGTTTTGGTGATATAGAAGATGCTATGATGTTTGTAAGCTCTGCAGGTTATGGTGAAAATTCCGCAATCCTTGATAGGTCAACTGGTAAAATTTATTACCGATCCGCTTTCGGAGATTTAGATGAACTTGATGAGTTTAATGAGGATGAATTTGATTCGGATATTCATATAGCAATACCACATAAAAATGATTTGAACTTAGGGAAAGAATTAGTCTTTGATTTTGTGGAAGCATATGTTCCGGAAATCTATGAAAAAGTAGAAGGCATATTTAGAAAAAGAGGAGCTTATTCAAGATATAAAGTTCTGTTGGAATCCAAAAGCTCACTACAACAATGGTACGATTATGAAAACCGGAGAACGCAACAAGCGCTTCACCGATGGTGTGAAGAAAACGGAATTGATGTCAAAGGCTAACAAAAAGCTCAAGGCGACGCCGTACCGCGCATCGAGCTCGGAGGTTGATTAAAGCCTGTCTCAATGCGCGGTACGGCGCGCCCTAGCTTTGCCGTTAACCTTGATACAATATCCCGCTTAGAATTGGAGGCATCTTGGAAGCGAAAAAACTGAAAACGGTAGATGATCTGTTGCAATCCGAGGATGAACGTGTTGAGTTAATCAATGGTGAAATTGTTAAACGCCCTATGGCTCGTTCTGAGCATGCATTGATCCAATCAAGCATTTCTGATGAGGTTTCGTTTCTTAAGCGAAAGGATGGTCTGGGAGGATGGTGGATAATGCCGGAGATTAGTGTTAAGTATAGTGAGCATCAATGTCCTAGCCACGATATAGCAGGATGGCGAAAAGAACGTGTACCCCGTAGACCCACAGGAGTTATGAACGTTATACCGGATTGGGTCTGTGAAATTACCTCACCAGGACATGAAAGGAAGGATCTATTTCACAACTTTATATTATTGCAACGTACCAAGGTTTCGTATTATTGGGTTATTTCTCCAGAAGATAAGACACTGATTGCTTACAAACTTGTTGACGAGAAATATCATGTTACCTTTTCTGTGGAGTGTAGAGTTGAAGAAGATTTTGCCAAAGTAAGAATACCACCATTTGAAGAAGTAGAGATTGATTTAAGCTATGTTTTTGGAGATAGCTAATGGATTAAGGCCAACAAAGCAAATCCAGCCGAGGCTCGTTCCTCGCGCGACTGATTTGCGACGTTGGCCCCGCAAATCCCGGTCGCATCCCGCAGCCGCCGCAAGGTTTTGGCCGGTAGGCGGAATCGCCAAAAGTAAAAAGTAGGAAAAGGAAAAAAGTAGGAAAAGGAAAGTAGGAAAAGGACACCCACTTTCACTTAGTAGGAAAAGGACACCCACTTTCACTTTACCCACTTTCACTTTACTTCGCACTCATATCACCTCACTACGCAATCAAAGTACGCAATCAAAGTGGGTATCTTTTTGCACCGTTTTTTGCACCGTTTGTCACTACGCAATCAAAGTGGGAATCAAAGTGGGTGTTCTTTTGCACAGCTTCCTTTTGCACAGCTAAGTGGGTGTCCTTTTGCACCCCGCTAAGTGGGTGTCCTTTTGCACCCTTTTCAAAGTGGGTGTCCTTTTGCACCTCCTTTTGCACCGGTGTCCTGGTGTCCTTTTGCACCGGTGTCCTTTTGCACCCTTTTGCACCGCTTTTGCACCGGGTGTCCTTTTGCACCGTTTGGTGTTTCTTTTGCAGGTGTTTGCACCGTCCTTTTGCACCGCTTTTGCACCGGGTCCTTTTGCACCGTTTACTTTTGCACCGTTTTATCCATAACTTCGACCAAGAGACGGACGGGTGCGTGAGGCTTTTTCGTCAAATTTTGGGTTTAAAGCTAAAATACCGTGGCGTTCGAGGTTAAATCTTTAATCTTGGCCGAGCTTATGAACAAGGCTCCTCGATCACATCATAACCAATCGCTTCCCAGATGCTCACATCTCGAATCGTAACTGTTGGTACGAACCCCAACAAACAATAGCTTAGGATACTAGTCGCGTTGGAGTTCATGCCTCACACCAACCTGTAGTAACTACTTTCACAGTCTCTATGCTCGCCCGGCTGGGCTCGCTGAACGCCAACGCGGAGCGCTTCATGTTTTGGCGCAGCACCGATGGCGCCAACATAGAGTCAAAAGGGATTGGACAAGCTGCGGGTGTTGGTGCAGGGCGTGTTCATCCGGGCTGAACATGTAGAAGGGGACGTGCCAAGTCGCTCTGGCTGCAAGATCGCCTGATGCGGGCGTCGAGCCCGCATCAGGCGAAGCCGGCTGGAAAGCCGGCGCTCCCAGTAGCCGGCGCTCCCAGTGGGCGGGCTGGTCGCCCTCTAGCGCTCGGTAACACGGGATTTCCGCTCCATTCCGATCTTGCTGAGCACCAGGAGGGCGCCTTGACCGATCGTCGATCCCTCACTAGCATCGCTATCCCGGCGTTTTTGCGTTCACTAAAGATGGTTGGATTTCTTCTCCGTCGGCGCCGATCTACTGTCTCGAACCATCGTATGAACGACAGGCCGGCACATGCGGTTCTTTTTTACACCCTCGATCCGAGAATTCCGAATAAGATATCCTGAGGCTCAGCCAGCGTTGCAGGATTGGGATTGAAATCGAATTGACTGCGTCTGCATATCTCCGGTCGGGCGGGTTAGACGCCGATCCCGATCCCGATCCCAATTAATGATTTTGATGTCGACGAATACTTGCACAGATTCGATGCACAGCCCACCGACCCTCAGGCGCGAACACCGCCCCATACGCAGCTTTGTTCTGCGCCAGGGGCGGCTGACCACGGGCCAACAGCGCGCCTTTGCCGAACTTTGGCCACGCTGGGGACTGCACTGGCGGCCCGGTGAGGTGCTGGATGTGCATGGATTGTTCGGCAATGCCAATCCGGTGGTATTGGAAATCGGCTTCGGCAATGGCGAGTCGCTGGCATGCATGGCTTCGGAACAGCCAGGGCGAAACTTTCTGGGGCTCGAGGTACATCGACCCGGCATCGGCCATCTGCTGCTCGAGATCGAACGAGCGGGGCTGAACAATCTGCGTATCCTGTGTCAGGACGCCGTCGAATTGCTGCGCGGCGGTCTTCCACCCGCCAGCCTGGACGCGGTGCATCTGTTTTTTCCCGATCCCTGGCCAAAAAAGCGGCATCATAAGCGACGTATCGTGCAATCTGAATTTGTTCTGCTGCTGGCACGGGCGCTGAAGCCTGGTGGTACCTTTCATGCGGCCACCGATTGGGAACCCTATGCCGAGTATATTCTCGGTATGTTCGATGCCGCCGACGATTTGTTTAGCAACAGCGCCGGACAAGGCGGTTTCGTGGCACGGCCCGCTTGGCGCCCCCCGACCAAGTTCGAGCGCCGTGGCGAGCGGCTCGGGCATCCTGTTCGCGACCTCGTCTACCGCCGACGCTGATGTCAGCGCTGCGGCTTCACCAACTGCGCCCGCGGCGACTCGCCCCGGTGGACTTGAACATTGCCGCTGGCGGGCTGGTCTTCGTGTCCGGCCCGTCCGGCAGCGGCAAGAGCCTGCTGTTGCGGGCGGTGGCAGACCTCGATCCGAACGACGGCGATGCCCTGGTCGGCGATCTGGCACGTTCGAGCCTGAGTGCACCCGAATGGCGTCGTCGGGTCGGATTATTGCCAGCGGAGTCCGGCTGGTGGGGCGAGACGGTCGGCGCACATTTTCCCAAGGTCTCGGACAATTCCGGTGCCGAAGGATGCGATCGGCGCATCCAGTCAGGCTGGTTGCGACCGGACTTGCCGGCCTTGGACTCCTCGACGTCGCGCCAGTTGTCGCTGGAATCCATGCTGCTGCTGCAACAGCTTGGCTTTGATGCCGAGGTGCTCGACTGGACACCCGCCCGCTTGTCCACCGGCGAGCGCCAGCGCCTGGCATTGGCGCGCTTGCTGGCAAACCGCCCCGAGGTGCTGCTGTTGGACGAGGCAACGGCCAATTTGGACCCGTGTAATCGCGATCGGGTGGAAACCTTGATCGATGACTATCGCAGGCGCCACACTGCCGCGGTGCTCTGGGTCAGCCATGATGCGGAGCAACGCGCCCGCTTGGGGCACCGATCGCTGATTATCCGCGCTGGCAAATTGCTCCCCGACGACACTCGATGACGCTGATTTCTCTGAATCCGGTGGATCTGGCTCTGGCGGCAGGCCTGGTGCTGTTGCTTGCGGCACTGTCCTGGCGCCTGCACCTGGGGGTACAGCGGCGTATTCTGATCGCGGCCGCCCGCAGCACGGTGCAATTGATTTTACTCGGGCTGGTGCTAAATGTCTTGTTCGCGACCACCGCTCCGATCTTGATCGGTCTGCTGGTGCTGGTGATGCTGTCGGTGGCCGGCTGGGAAGTCATGGCCAGGCAGAAGCGCCGCTTCAGCGGGCCTTGGGGCTATGGCATCGGCGCATTGTCCATGTTCTTGTCATCGTTCAGCATCACCTTGCTGGCATTGACGCTGATCATTGGCGTGCAACCCTGGTACCAGCCTCAATACCTGATTCCTCTGCTCGGCATGCTGCTTGGCAATACCATGAACGGCATCGCCATCGCGCTGGATAACCTGACGCGTCAGGCGGCGGAAAATCATAATCGCATCGAAGCGCGGCTTATGCTCGGCGCCACCTGGAGCCAGGCCATTGATGACATTCGTCGCGACGCTTTGCGCTCCGGTCTGATCCCGATTGTCAACGCCATGGCCAGTGCCGGCATTGTCAGTCTGCCGGGCATGATGACCGGTCAGATCCTGGCCGGCAGCGCGCCCATGGAAGCTGCCAAATATCAATTGCTGATTATGTTCCTGATCGCTGCCGGCACCGGACTCGGCAGCGTTGCGGCGGTCTGGATCGGCTCCCGGCGATTGTTCGACGAGCGCGACCGACTGCGGCTGGATCGCCTGGCGCCCGGTCGGCAATGAGCGAATGCGCAAGGCTTGTTCTGGCCGCAACCAAGCGCGCGAAAAGTTGTCCTCGAGCAGATGAATGATCTATCCGGCGACCTTAAGGGAACAGCACGCTGATGCACTGGTTTGCGGTATCGCTGATCTGCGCCCTGAGCCTGGCCTCGGCGGATGCGGCCACCAAGGCCTGGCTGCAGGGCTATTCCGCCCGCGAACTGGCGCTGGTGCGTTTTTCATTGACCGCGGTCTGGTTATTGCCAATGCTCGCGGGCCTGCCGGTATTGTCCTCGCTGCCGGTCGCCTTTTGGGGCTGGATGCTCGTGCTTTGGCCGCTGGAGATGCTCGCAATGCTGATCTATATGGCGGCAATCCGCGATCACCCCTTGTCGCTGACTGTGCCTTACCTGGCCTTTACGCCGGCGTTTATCCTCGTCATCGCGCATCTGCTGCTCGGCGAGCAGGCATCGATGCAGGGCGTCCTCGGCGTCCTGTTGGTGGTGATTGGCGCCTGGCTGCTGAACATCGCCCATGCCCGCCGCGACGACTGGCGCAGTTGGTTCAGTCCGCTGCGCGCCATCCTGTGGGAACCGGGCTCGCGCATGATGCTAGCCGTGGCGATCCTGTTTGCCTTCACCGCCAGCATCGGCAAATTGATGCTGCACTACATTCCGGCACAGCAGTTCGGCGCCTTTTACTTTCTCACCCTGGGTCTGTTGATGCCTCTGCTGTTCGCATTGCCGGGTTTGCGCGGAACTGCCGAGAACGACCGCGGCCCGCCCTGGCAGAGCTTGCCGCGACTGTTTCGACGCCCGCGCGCAGTGCTTGCCGTTGCCGGGTTGAATGCCCTGATGATCTACACTCACTTTATTGCGCTGGCCCAGGTGGAGGTGGCCTATATGGTTGCGGTCAAGCGCACCAGCCTGTTGTTCGGCATTCTCTACGGCGCCCTGTTGTTTCACGAGACCGGTTTGCGCACGCGCCTGCCGGCCGGCGCACTGATGCTCGCTGGTGTCGTCACCATTCTTACCGGCTAGGGTTCATGGCAAGACGCCGGCCCATCGGACACAGCTTTGTTTCTCTTTACAATCCCATGAGCGTCAGCATCAAAACCGCCTTCCCGCCTATCATCGGCGCACAAGCGCGCCTGTTGATCCTGGGCTCCATGCCCGGTGAGGCATCATTGCGGCTAGACCAATACTATGGCCACGGCCGCAATGCCTTCTGGCCGATTCTGTGCGAATTGCTGTCTGTCCCAATAGATAGCGACTATACAAGTCGCGTTGCGGCGCTGGAGGCCAACCGGATCGCGCTTTGGGATGTCATTGCCGCCTGCGAACGCCCGGGTAGCATGGACGCGGACATTCGCCCCGGCAGCGTTCGCGTCAACGACTTTGCGGCCTTGTTCGAAGCGCATCCTGGTATTCAGTGCATCGCCTTTAACGGCGGCACCGCGGAGCGTGAATTCCACCGCCGCGTGCTGCCCAATCTAAACTCGGTACAACAGCAGATCAAACGGCTCAAATTGCCATCCACCAGTCCCGCATATGCACGCATGCCATTTGCGGCCAAATTGGCAGCCTGGCGGAGCTTGCTCGTTATCCTCGCAACCGATCGCTGATGAGCGAACAAACTGAACATGATCAAACACACGACATCTCACATCCTGATTGCATTAACGCTTCTGACTCTGGTGGTCGGTTGCGCATCGGCGCCGGAGACGGGCCGCAAGCAGCTACTGTTGGTCAGTCCAGCGCAGGAGGCGCAACTCGGCATTCAGGCATTTAATCAAATCAAGCGCGACAAGTCGGTTGTGCAACATGGCCAACAGGCGGATCAGGTGCGCAATGTCGGCCGACGCATTGCCCGCGTCGCTTCGCTGCCGAATGCCGACTGGGAATTCGTGCTGTTCCAGGATGACACGCCCAATGCGTTTGCTCTACCCGGCGGCAAGGTCGGCATCAACACCGGCATCCTGCCAATCACCAAGAACGACGCCGGTATGGCAACCGTAATAGGGCATGAAATCGCTCATGCGGTTGCACGGCACGGCGCCGAGCGCATGTCCCAAGGCATGGCCGTTCAGATCGGCGGGGTAATTCTGGGTAGTGCATTGGGACCGGAGGCAAGCGCAACCAAGGATATCGCAATGCAGGCCTATGGTCTGGGTGCGCAATATGGCGTGATGCTGCCATATTCGCGAACCCAGGAGCTGGAAGCCGACGAACTCGGACTGCTGTACATGGCGCGTGCTGGCTATGACCCGGCGGAAGCCCTCGGATTCTGGAAGCGCTTCGCTGCCTACAATGCGGAACGCGGTGGTAAGCCCGCGGAATTTCTCAGCACGCATCCGATGGACGCTCGACGCATCGCTCGAATCGAGCAAATGCTGCCACGTGCGCGCGCCGAATATGAACGCACCAGGGCGGGCTCCGGCTGATTGCCATGGGTTGTCTGGTGGCGCCGCCTTCGCCTGATATTGCAACAGATTGTTTGCCATGTTTGCTTTCATCCCCAGCCCCTTCGTCCTGTTGCTCGCGGCTCTTGTACTGCATGGCTGTGACCTTAGCGCCCCGGTGGAGGTCACCAAGGCCGAGCCCGGCCCGATCCCGGCCAGCGCGCAAGATCCCGGCGACCCGCAAGCCGGCTATGACGCGCTGGTCAATCGTACCGCGGTCACCTGTGGCTTGCCCTATCGCGCCTACGCCGCCAGCACCGGCAATCCGAAGCCGGAGTATCCGCTGCCAGGTCGCCGCGGTCGCAATGCCGAGTTGCCCTATTCGGTGACATCCTTCACGGCCGACAGTGGCGTCGAGTTGGTCACCAGCAACTGTCTCGGGTGTCATGCCGCGCCGCTGAACGGTGAACTGGTGATCGGTCTTGGCAACGAGTTTCTGGACTTCACCGCTGATCCGGTGATGAGGATGGAAGCGGCGGGCGCCTATCTGGAAGGCGCAGCGGAGACCGCCGAGTGGCGGCGCTGGGTCGAGCGCCTGTCAGCCATTGCCCCATGGAGCATGACCGACACCGTTGGCGCCAACCCGGCCATCGCCGTGACCTTGGCGCTGATGGCGCATCGTGATCCAAAAACCCTGGCCTGGTCGGATCAGCCGCTGATCGAGCCGCCGTCAACACGCATCGCACCGGTCAGCGTGCCGCCCTGGTGGAACATGGCAAAAAAGCACGCGTTGTTCTACAACGGCGAGGGCCGCGGCAACCATGCCCGTTACATGCTGCTGGCCTCGACGATCTGTACCGATTCGATCGCCGAGGCGCGCGAGATCGAGGCCTGGATCAAGGATCTGCGTGCCTATCTGAGCAGATTGCGCGCGCCGGCCTATCCGTACCGGATCGACCCGCAGCTGGCTGCGCTCGGACAGGAGCTGTTCGAGTCGGAATGCAACACCTGTCATGGCCGTTATGGTGCCCAACCGCATTATCCAAATCGACTCATCGCATTGGCTGAGGTGGGAACCGACCCGATGCTCGCCGAAATGGCGTACAACGACGGCGAGCGCTTTGTGCGCTGGTTCAATACGTCATTCTACGGCGGCGGCAGAAGTCTACAGCAGCCGGCATTGGGCTATGTTGCGCCGCCCCTGGACGGCATCTGGGCCACGGCGCCCTATCTGCACAACGGTTCGGTACCAACGCTGGCCGCCTTGCTCGATGGCGAGGCGCGCCCGACCCGTTGGCGCTTCGATGGCGATCATCCGGACTACGACCAGACAGCTCTGGGCTGGAACTACCGCAGATTGCAGCAGGGGCGCAGACAATACGCCAGTCTGGAAGAGCAAAAATGGGTCTACGACAGCACGCGTCCCGGCTTTAGCAACCAGGGGCACGACTACGGCAATCTGCTGAGCGATGACGAGCGCGGCGCATTGTTGGAATATCTAAAGACGCTGTGAACCCCAGGCCCTCGACACCAGCGCGATGGGCAAAGTTCATCTGACCTGTAACCATTGATCAGGCTTGCTTGCGATCAGGCTTGCTTGCGCACCTTATCCAGAGCGAGCAAGCTCGATAGTAAGGCTTCAAGCTGGTCGAGTCGTATCGAGTTTGGACCATCGCTGGCGGCATTGTCCGGGTCGTCGTGCACTTCCATGAATAACATCGCAATGCCGACACCGATCGCCGCGCGGGCGATCACCGGCACGTATTCGCGCTTGCCGCCGGACGCGTTGCCCAGGGCGCCTGGCATCTGCACCGCATGGGTGGCATCCATCACCACTGGATACCCGGTTTTTGCCATCTCATATAGGGCGCGCGGATCGACCACCAGATTGCCATAACCGAAGGTGACGCCACGCTCCACCAGCGCGATCTTGTTGCAGCCGGTGGATTCCAGCTTTTCAACGATGTTATTGATATCCCAAGGAGCCAAAAACTGGCCCTTTTTCAGATTGACCGCGCGATCATACTCGACAGCGGCCGCGCCGACGGCGAGCACGAAGTCGGTCTGGCGGCATAAAAAAGCCGGTATCTGGAGCATGTCGACCACTGCCGCCACCGGGCGGCACTGGTCTTCGGTATGCACATCGGTGAGCACCGGGCAACCGATGCTGTCGCGTATTTCGGCGAGGATGGCGAGGCCTGACTCCAGTCCGACGCCGCGACGCCCGCCTAGGCTGGAGCGGTTGGCCTTGTCGAAGGAAGCCTTAAAGACATACGCAATGCCGAGCTTGCCGGCGATGGCCGAAATCTCCTGGGCCAGCATCAATGCATGCTCGCGACTTTCGATCTGGCACGGACCGGCCTGCAATGCGAACGGCAGATCGTTGCCGATGGTGATGTGTTCGGTGAGCTGGATGTGTTTCATGCCGAGATCCTGTTGCGAGCGTTGCATCATAGCCGCGTCAATGCCTTCAGCGCGGCGCGGATGATCCCCTCGGAGGTCTGTTCGGCCACCTCGACGCCGTCCGCGGCCGCGCGCGCCATGCGGTTTGCATCCGCGGGTTTGTAGCCGAGTGCGATCAGAGCGCTGACGGCATCGCCGAGGGCGTCCTGCTGGTCAGTTTCCAGGGTGGCGGCTCCAATGGTATGGGTGACGCCGGGAGCGCTGTGCAAACTGCCGCCGAGTTCGCCAACCCGATCTTTCATTTCCATCACCAGGCGCTGGGCGGTCTTCTTGCCGATGCCGGGAAGTCGGCTCAGGGCGGTGACATCTTCTTGCTCGACACAGAGCGCAAAACGTTGCGCGTCCATGCCGGACAGGATGGCCAGGGCCATCCTGGCGCCGACGCCGGTGATCTTGAGCAGACTGCGAAACAGCGCGCGATCGTGCTCGCGCAAAAAACCGTACAGTACATGAGCATCTTCGCGCACCGCCAAGTGGGTAATCAGGATCACCGGCTCGCCTGGTTTGGGCAGATCGTAGAAGGTCGACATCGGCGCTTCGACCTCATAGCCGACTCCGCCGACATCGATCAGCACCCGCGGCGGATGCTTGGCGATAATCTCACCGCGCAAGCGACCGATCATGGCCGAAAATCCCGCCATGAGGCGGCCACGCGCTTGCGCTGAGGGATACCCATGGAATGGGCATGGCAGAGAGCGATGGCGAGCGCATCGGCCTCGTCTTCACCGGGCAGTGCGTCCAGCGAGAGTAAGATACGGACCATATGCTGTACCTGCATCTTTTCCGCACTGCCGCTGCCCACAACCGCAAGCTTGACCGACTTGGGGCTGTATTCGTGCACATCCACATTGCCCTTGAGTCCGGCACAGAGCACCGCGCCGCGAGCCTGGCCAATCTTCAGCGCTGCGGTGGGATCGCGGACGAAAATCAGCTGCTCGACGGCCATGTCATGGGGAGCATGCTGCACCACCAAGGCCGCGACCTGATCGAAGATCAATTCCAAACGCTGCGGCCAAGCGTGCCGGCCGACGCGGATGCAACCACTGACGATCTTCTCGCTGCGTTGGCCGTCGGTATCGATGATGCCGAAGCCGGTGTTGCGCGAGCCCGGATCGATGCCGAGAATGCGGTGACGAAGTGGGCGCTGCGATTGCATGGAGCGGTGCGACTGCGGATAAAAAGCGTGGAATGCGCGGGCTATTCCAACTGTTCCATAATTTCATCGGAAATGTCGGCATTGTTGTAGACATCCTGTACGTCATCCAGGTCTTCGAGCGCATCGATCATGCGTTGCAGCTTTTGCGCGGTGTCAAGATCGAGCTCGACCTGGGTGGCCGCATTGTAACTGACCTCAGAGACACTGGTGTCCAAATCGGCCTGTGCCAGCCCGTCGCGCACGGCGGAAAATTCCTCCGGCGTGGTGACGACGTCCACTGAGCCGTCGTCATTGACGACCACGTCTTCGGCACCGGCCTCCAGCGCAGCCTCCATCACGGCGTCCTCGTCGGTGCCGGGCTGAAAGCTGACAACGCCTTGCTTTGTGAACAGATAGGAGACCGAGCCATCGGTACCGAGGTTACCGCCATGCTTGGTGAAGGCATGGCGTACTTCAGAAGCGGTACGGTTGCGATTGTCGGTCATACAGTCCACCATTACCGCAACACCGCCGGGACCATAGCCTTCGTAGCGGATTTCTTCATAATTGTCGCCATCCTCGGCGCCAGCGCCGCGTTTGATGGCACGATCGACCGTATCCTTCGGCATATTGGCAGCGAACGCCTTGTCCATGGCCAGCCGCAGACGCGGATTGGTGGCGGAATCGCCACCGCCCTCACGTGCTGCAATGGTGACCTCGCGGATGAGCTTGGTCCAGACTTTGCCGCGCTTTTTGTCCTGGGCCGCCTTGCGGTGCTTGATGTTGGCCCATTTACTGTGTCCGGCCATGAAACCCTCTTCGATGGATGCTATATCAAGTCCTGGTCGCGAATCCTGCCGATGTCAGTGCAGTCGATCCGCAACGGGACATCGCGCGGATGTCGTAACAACCGCGCCGGACCAGGCAGTTTACCATTGTGGCGCGGCAAGGTGCGTGTGCAAAAGGCCAGTCAGCAATGCTGGATTTTGAACATCGCTTTACCGGACCCCACGAATACCGGAGAATTAAGCTGAACCGCGAGCGCATTCATCCTGCTGCTCCACAAATCATGCGGGATCGCATCGCACAACATGCTCGGAGGATTCCTTCTCGTGTCGAGCCAGATGATTTTCGAACACCCCCTGAATGAGCGCATTCGTACCTTCCTTCGGCTGGAGCACCTGTTCGAGAAAGTAGAGTATTTTGCGCCACGGCCGGAACACTGGAATACCCGCGCCGGTATCGAGGGACTGCTCGACATCGTCGTGATGACCGCACGCGCGGATGTCAAGGCGGAATTGCTCAAAGAGATCGATCGTAATTTGTCGACTTTGGCCCGCATCAGCGACCAGCCAGGCGTCGACCCCTCGGCCCTGAGCGGCGTTTTATCGGAACTGGAACAGGCCGCCAGCGGTATTCATGACCTGAAAGGTCCTATCGGAGCGGACGCCCGCGAGAACGAATTTCTCAAGTCCATCTCCCAACGCAGTGCCATTCCCGGCGGAGCCTGCAGTTTCGATCTGCCGGCCTACCATTACTTGCTGACCCAATCAGCAGATGTACGCGCCGAGCGCATGCAGCAATGGCTAGAACCCATGCGACCGGTAAGCAAAGCCATTGGACTGGTACTGTCTTTGGCACGTACCAGCGCCAATCCTCGAAAATTGGTCGCGGAAGGGGCGTTTTTTCAGGAGGCGCTCGACCCGCAGGCGCCAGCGCAGCTGGTGCGGGTTGGCATCGAGCCCGAACTGTCCGTATTTCCAGAGATCAGCGGTCATAAAAACCGCTTCAGCATTCGCTTTCTACATGCGAATGGTGTGGCGCGTCCAAGGCAGCTGCGCGACGATGTCGAGTTCACCCTTACCTGCTGCGTGTTCTAGCCTGTGTATGTTCCGGGGGCTGTTGGCTATCAGCGCTAAGAGATTGCTTTTGAGTCATCGCGACAGGTCAACAAACCCCGGTTCCCGTTTGCACCAGATATGGCCACCACTGACACCATGACCACGATTGTCAATTGCCCAACCTGCGGGCGTTCCGTGCTCTGGGAACCTGCGTCCAGATGGCGGCCGTTCTGCTGCGAACGCTGCCGACTGATCGACCTTGGCGACTGGCTGGACGAGAACCATCGCATTGCGTCTTCCCTGGGAGAGGAATCTGCCGGCTGGTCTGAAGCAGACAGCGGCGAGCCGTCCATTGACGACAGCGATGCGACCGGCGGCGACGCATTGCGCCAACCAAGGCATTAAGGCGATTTCGGTTATCGCTCAACGCCAATGCATACCGATTGCAGATCGCCCGATCCACGCAAGCCTCATCATCACAGGAGCATCCTTAAATGACCCAAACCCCAACTGCCGTCGTCACTGGCGCCTATCGTGGGCTCGGCCTTGCAACCGTCATCCAGCTTGCCGAACGCGGCTATCGCGTGGTGCTGACCGCGCGACGCGACGCCGAGGGCCAAGCCGCGGCCGAGCGCTTAGCCGCGGGTGGGCTCGACGTGCGCTTTCAACGCCTGGATGTTACCGCGCCAGCGTCAGCGCAAGCCCTGCGCGATCATCTGCAGGCCAACTACGGGCGCATTGATGCGCTGGTCAACAACGCCGGAATCTTTCCGGATCCAAGTCCAGACAGCGCTGCTTCGAGCATCCTGGAGGCAGATTTGGAAACCATTCGCGTCAGCTTCGAAACCAATACATTGGCCGCGCTCCAACTATGCCAGCTGCTGATCCCGCTGATGCAAGGCAATGGGCGTGTGGTCAATGTTTCCTCCGGCATGGGCCAACTGAGCGACATGAACGGTTGCTGCCCAGGTTACCGGCTGTCGAAAGTGGCGTTGAACGCGGTCACGCGTATTTTCGCCGACGAACTTCAGGGGACAAAAGTCAAGGTGAACTCGGTCTGTCCGGGTTGGGTACGCACGGATATGGGCGGCCCGAATGCCGAAATCTCGGTGGAGGAGGGCGCTGAGGGCATCGTTTGGGCCGCAACCCTGCCGGACGACGGACCCAGCGGTGGCTTTTTTCGGCATGGGGAGCCGATACCCTGGTAGCAGCTGATGATCCAGGACCGATGCCAGCATCACCCTTGAGCAACTCGACCTCACTGACCATGCCACCTTTGTGGCAACTGCTGTGGATGGCTCTTGCAGGTTCCTTGCTGTACCTGTTTGCCGTCGCGTTGCCGCAAGTACCCTGCTGGGGCCTGCTGGCACTCGTGGCGCTGACCGCCTGGCCGATTTGGGCCTATCGCACCGGCAACGTATTATTCCATCGACGTTTGGTACTGGACGGCGTCGCGTTGCCGCAAGGCCGCTTGCACCGCTGGTTCTGGTCTGGCCATTTGACCCAGGCGCTGGGCGTTTTTTCCGCATTGATACTGGCATCATTGCTGTTGGCTCTGGCCACACTGCTGGATGCCGCACATTGGACCATCCTGGCTTTGGATGGCGTGCTGCTGTCGTTGATCAGCGGACCGATGCAGCGCTGGTTGGCGCTCGAGGTCAATGCCGATCAGGCCGCCCCGCTGGCCCGTCGCTGGCCGTTGATGGCATTGAATCTGATGGTGCTGACGGCTGGCTTTCTAGTCGTCGATTTTGCTCTTGGCAATGCGGATACCCGCGGCATGGCTTGGCATCAGGTCGCAGAACAAGCTTTTTCAGCCGAGGCCGGTGCCACCTGTCCGGTCATTGGTTGGCTCTCCGGCACGCTGGCTGCTGCTCAGGCTCTGTCATGGCACGCCTCGACCCTGGTCATTCCCAGCTTACCGAATCCGGCACTGCAGCTCGCCGCTTGGGCCATCGTGCTGGCCCGGGCCGGATTGCTGGCCTGGCTGTTCACCAATCTACTGCTCGGCGTCAGCGCCCTGGGCGAACGGCGACGCGGCATCCGACGCCAACCGGACGGAACACTGTCGCTGGCTTTTGTCTATACCATCATTGTTCTTGCCATTCCCTATCTGTATGCGACGCTCGAGCTGCGGGACTTCGACCCATCGACACTGGCAAAACCAGCGCGCGAGCTGGTTGAGCGCATCAATCCCTGTCGGCTCGATCCGGCAACGGCAGCATTGAGTCAGCGCCTCGACGCCAGCCTCATGCAAACCAGAGATGCAGCGATCACCGATGCTAACGCGCGCATTGACGATGCGCTGCACGAGCTGTTCGACAAAGTGGAGCAGGGTGTCGACGACTATCTGGACTGGTATTTTACAGTCATCGGAGAATACCAGCGGCTGGCTGCCCTGGCTGTGGGCGACTTTGGCGCGCTGATGAGTGCTGAATTGGAAAAGCGGCTATTTGAAGATACCGGATTCGCCGCTGAACTCGCCGCGCTGCATATGCGCCTCGACGCTGCCCGAGCAGAACACTTGCGCATTGCAGCGGATGCGCTTGGGCATACTGTCGCGCAGAGTTCCGCCAGCGTTTACTGTCTGCCCGAGGTGGTTGACCTAGACGCCCTGGAATGGACCGGCGCGGCTCTCCAACGCGATGCGCTGCACGCATCCACGGCGGCCGGCGCCGGTGCCGCCGCTGGTGCGCTGACCGCCAAATTGCTGGCGAAAAAGACCGGCACCGCCATCACGGCCAAACTCATGGCGAAAAAAAGTGTTCAAACTGCCGCAACTTTGGCCGGCAAGGTCGCGACAAAAAAGGGTGGCAGCCTGCTGCTATCAGCGCTCGGCGGCACCGCTCTGTGCGCGCCAGGCGGCCCTTGGGCATTGATTTGCGGCATTGGTGCCGGCTTCGCCACTTGGTTTGCGGTGGACAAGGTCGTGATTGAAATCGACGAACGGCGCTTTCGCGACCAGATGCGAGCAGACTTGCTGGCTACCATCGAGCAACAGCGCGAACGGCTAGCCGCCCTGTTGCGGACCCAGCAGAGGACGGCGATCGACGCGCAACTGCTGGCATTAGGCAGGTCTCCCGACCCCCGTTTTATACCCGCACGCGATGGTCTGCGAAGCCCAATGGCACCATAACAGCGAGCCTATTGGGAGCGACGAATCGCTGATGGAGCAAAACGCCAACTCTGGCAAAAACCTCGGGTTATTGGGCAGAATTTGTGTTTGCAGACGGGTCCGTTGCGCTGGATCAACGCCCGCTATTGCGCAAACGACAAATTTCGATGACTATTCGTATTAATTCATAAACACAGGCTCAATAAGAAATAGCTAATTGACTGTTAGTCAATACCAGCAGAGCCTTGATAACGACAAAATCACGATAAGAATCAGGGCCAATAAAGGATACAAGCCTAATAACGTCTGCAAAAATGACGTTAGATACCACCATCCCTCCTTATTGTTAGAGAAAACATCAACAACAGGGGGGCCATTATTTACCTCGTTGATTGGTATGATCACGGCCGAAGCGTGATCAGACATCGATCCTCAAACCGCGAAAGTGGTGGAGTGAGTAAACTATGCTGACCTACGACATCCTGATTGTCGGCTCCGGCGGCGCGGGGCTTTATGCCGCGCTGGAATCCCGCCTGCAAGAAAAATTACAAGTGGCGGTCTTGACCAAAGTCTACCCGACCCGCTCCCACACGGGCGCAGCCCAAGGCGGCGTTAACGCGGCGCTCGGCAACTATGATCCGACCGACAGCTGGGAGCAGCACTGGTTCGACACGGTCAAGGGTTCCGACTACTTAGCAGATCAGGATGCGGCCGAGATGATGTGCCGCGAGGCACCGACCGTCGTGCGTGAAATGGAGCATTGGGGAGCGCCTTTTTATCGAACCGATGAGGGCAAGATCGCCCAGCGCCCGTTCGGCGGCGCATCCAAACCGCGCGCCTGTTATGCCGCTGACAAAGTCGGCCACATCATGCTGCACACTCTCTACGAGCAAGGTCTGCGCCATGGCGTCGACTATTTCAACGAATGGTTTGCGCTGAACTTGGTGCATGACGGACAGCGTTGCATTGGTATCAACGCCTTCAGCATCCGCACCGGGCGCATCTACACCATCCAGGCCAAGGCGGTCATCCTCGCCACCGGCGGGCATGGTCGCACCTATTGGACACGTACATCCAATGCATACGGCAACACCGGCGACGGATCAGCGATTGCCTATCGCGCCGGATTACCTTTGAAAGACATGGAATTCATCCAATTCCACCCGACCGGATTGCGGCGCAGCGGCATTCTGGTCACCGAGGGTGCAAGGGGCGAGGGCGGCTATCTGCTCAATGGCGAAGGAGAACGCTTCATGCAGCGCTATGCCCCGGATAAAATGGAACTCGGACCGCGCGATTTGGTCTCCCGTGCCATCGAAACCGAGGTTCGAGAAGGCCGCGGCGGCCCGGATGACGAAGTCTTTTTGGATATCACCCATCTCGGCCCCGAGCGTATCCAGGAGCGTTTGCCGCAGATTCGCCAGCTCTGTATCGAATTCGAAGGCATGGATCCGTTCGAAGAACCGATTCCGATCAAGCCAACCGCGCATTACTCGATGGGCGGCGTGCACACCGATATCAATGGCCTGACTTCCATTGACGGCGTTTATGCCGCAGGCGAAAGCGGTTGCGTCTCGGTACATGGAGCGAACCGCCTAGGCGGCAATTCATTGCTCGATATCCTGGTATTCGGCCGCCGTGCCGGTCAACATGCGATGCAATACGCAAGCAGTGTTGAATTTGCCGAGGTTCCCGATTCGGCACTAACCGAGGCCGAGACCTGCATCAAAGAACTGATGGAAGGCGATGGCAAAGAGACCGTGGCGAGCATCCGTCAGGATCTAGGACGGGTCATGGCCGATAAGGCGGGTATTTATCGTGACGGCAAAGGACTCGCAGAAGCCGTTAATGACATTGAAGAATTACAGCATCGCTACAAGCGCTTGGCGGTCAAGGATCGCAACACGGTCTTCAATACCGACATGCTTGCCGCGCTCGAACTGCGCAACATGCTGGCATTAGCAGAGCTGATCGCCCTGGGAGCCTTGCAGCGCACCGAATCCCGCGGAGCCCACTCGCGGGAAGATTATCCCGAACGTGACGATCAAAACTGGCTGAAGCATACGATGGCAACCCTGGGTGCGGACGGCCGCCCCAACATCAGCTACGAATCCGTCGCTATCACCAAGTTCAAGCCTGAGGCGAGAACCTATTAATAGAAGGGCCGAGGGTGGTGCGGCTTCCCCCATCTGCCCCTTCTTCAGCCAAGCCGAAGACGAGTCTTGGAGGACATCATGGTAACCGAAAAAATCATTCCCAAGCGGGAGAGCATGCAGGCCAATATCCGTATCCAGCGATTTACGCCGGGCCGGGATCGCTCTCCATACTACGACAATTTCAGCCTCGAGGTGGATACCGGCACGACCATACTTGCCGCATTGCATGCCATCAAAGACGAACAGGACAGCAGCCTGACCTTCCGCGCCTTTTGCCGATCGGCAATTTGCGGCTCCTGCACGGTGCGGGTCAATGGGCGCTCGGTGTTGGCTTGTTCCACACAATTGCTGCCGATTCTGAAGGATTTTCGCAAAGGCTCCGTCACCATTGAGCCGATGGCGAATCTGCCGGTATTGCGCGATCTAGTCGTGGACATCGACCCCATCCTGGAAAAGCTTTCCAAGATGCATCCCTATCTGGTCGAAAACCCCGAGCGCGTCCCCGAGGCCCTGGAACGCGAATCGCTGATGAGTCAGGAAGAACTCAACGAGTTCGACTACATGACCGATTGCATTCTCTGCGGCGCTTGCTATTCGGCTTGTTCGTCGGTGAAAGCCGACGGCACCTATGCTGGACCATTGACCATTGCCAAAGCCTACCGCTTCTCGGTGGATGTGCGCGATGACTTCCGCGGTACGCGGAATCAGGCGGCTGTTGATCAAGGACTCTGGTCGTGCGTGCAATGCCGTAAGTGTATCCGGGTCTGCCCAAAGGACACGCGACCGGCAGACAGCGTGCGGCGCGCGCGCAAATTGACCATCGACGACGGCATTCAGGACACCCCGGGCTCGCGTCGCGCCAAGGCCTACACAGCAGACATCGAGCGCTACGGCCAGGTCAATAAACCCATGCTTCCGGTTGTGGTATTTGGTACACGCGGTTGGGACGCCATTGAGGCGGCCGAGGCCGGGTTGAGAAAGCACAATATCAAACCAACGCGCGAGGTTTGCACCCTGGACGGCAAAGACGGCGCCGCGAAGGTGTTTGAAAAAGTTCGCGAAGTTGAGCAGCAGAAACAGGAGGACAAACCATGAGCAGTCCCATTATCGATGCAAGAAACGTAGTCGGCGATTTATCCGGACAACCCATTCCAGACGGCCCGGTGGCCATTCCATCTGACGACGGTCGGCTGCACTATGCCTTTTACTCCGGCTGTTGCTTCCAGGGAGCTGACGCCCGCTTTTTCGACATTCTCTGCCAGGTGTTCGATAAGGTAGACGTTGACCTGCACCTGATGGAGCAAGCGGTATGCTGCGGTGCTGGTGTTGTCGAGGAGCGCTCCGAACTCGCGTCGCTTGCGGTCAACGCCCGCAATATGGCCGTTGCAGAACGTATGGGGCTGCCCTTTTTCACGCCCTGCTCAACCTGTTTCAACGTTATCTCCAATGTGCAAAAGCGTTTAAACGAAGATAAAGCGTTGTTTGATCAGGTCAACGAGATTCTGGCCGTTGACAACATCGAGTACAAGGGCGAGGCCAAACTGACTCATACCCTATACATCCTTGCCCAGGATGTCGGTCTGCAAAAGCTCGCCGACCGTGTTACTCATCCGCTGCACGGTCTGCGTGTCGGCTCCTTCTACGGTTGCCACACCCGCAATCCGGCAGATATACAGGGTTACGAGTCTTCTGATAACCCGACCTCTCTAGAGGATGTGCTGCAGGTGCTCGGCGTAGAGATCGTCGATTATGAAACCCGCAACGACTGCTGCGGCTATCATGCCGCTTGGCCCAACGTCGAAATGTCGAAAACCATGACCGGCAATGTGCTTGAAGGAGCGCACAAAAAAGACGTTGACCTGATGGTCACCTCCTGCCCGCTGTGTTTCAAAAACCTTGATGGCGTTCAACCCAAAGCGCTGGCAGGAAAGGATTTCCAACTGCCCGTGCTGTATCTGCCGGAACTGGTCGGTTTAGCCTGCGGAATGAGCTCAGGCGATATGATGCTGGACTTCCACGCAGTCCCCGTCAATGTTCGGCTCTAATCCCCGAAAGGATTTCTGAACGTCACTCCCTTCGCCCTGAGAGTGCAGCAAAGCTGAGATACAAGCCCAGCATGCACTCGATGGGATAAAGCCATGAGCCCATCGGAGAATGGGTTCATGAACTGCTGCTCTGCTGTTCTTTCCCGCCGCCGTTTTTCCATCCTGTCAACGCGGATCATGACCTCGGCACGCCTGGCGTATGCCGACATCAGGTCAATCGCGCCAGTTGCCGATGTCCGCTTGACCTACCCAATCGACGCTGTCGGCTTTGGACAACGGACCCGGCCGAGAACCTGGGTTTTCCTGTTCATGCTCCCACCGCATCTGTAAAACCAGAGGGGGCTGCCTTCAAAGAATGTAAGGATTCACCGCAGAGACGCAGCGTGCGCAGAGGGGCCAAGGCGCCTCGCCCGCAAGCGGACCTTGACCAGCCGTGGCAGCCGGTCGGCGCAGGAGCCCGCTTAGGGCGACCCGGCACATGATGCCAGCAGAGCGGACGCGAGCGCCGCGCCTTTCCCGGGAGAAAGGCTGTAGGCTACTGTCTTCTCGACAAATGAACTGAAGATACCCCAGGGTGCAACCCGCCCAGCGCGACTTGATCGGGATTGGGATCGGGATCGGGATTGGGATCGGGTCGGGATCAAAAAGACATAACATTAGGCGTCAGAAACCTGATGGTTGCTGGATAGATGTTTGCTGGGCGCTGCCTTCAAAGAATATGAATCAAACTTCATTCTGGTTGAATGGCTGAACATTCTACGCAGGCAGCACCTAAACCAGACCGCTGCAAGAGCCTACAGCGAAATAAAAAAGAGCATTCCCAGGATTTGAGATCTGGTCTACGATAATCGTCATAGACGACCGCTATGATTGATAGCAATCATAAAATTATCTTTGCTTGGGCAAACCAAGCAACTCGGCGGGGTCCCATGAACGTACAATCCACGGGTGCAAACCTGTTGCGCCCGTTCCTTATCGGCATCATGGCACTTTCGTACCTCGCGCACGCTGCCTCACCGGATCAGACATCCGACGCCCGTGCCCAAGATCAGTTTGACGACCTGATCGCCCTCACCCAACAGCAGGGCCGGATTCCGGTAATTGTACAACTTGCCGTGGAAGGCCCGATGCCTTCCGCCGCCATGAGCGCAACGACTTTCCCAACACAGGCTCCGGAGCATCGCGCAGCCATGCTGGAGCAGCGTCAGCGCAATACGGCGCAAGCGCAATCCCAATTTGCCGCCCGCATCGGCGCGACCTCCAGCGATCTAAAGCGTTTTCGCTACCTACCCCTGGCGGCGATGACCGCCGACCGGCAACAACTGGAGGAGCTCCGGAAGATGCCAGCAGTTGTCGGTATTCAGCAAGATCATGCGCATTTCATCAACCTCGACTCCAGCCTGCCGGTGGTTGGTGCAAACAATGCGCATGCCTTGGGTTGGGACGGACTGGACCAGGTCGTCGCTATTCTCGACACGGGCGTGGATAGCAGCCATCCGATGCTCGCCAACACTATCATCGCCGATGCAGCTGCTTGCTTTTCCGGCACCAACAACCCCGAGGCAACCTCTTTTTGCAACACGGCCATTGCCGCCTGCACCGACGCCGATGGCGAAACCATCGATCGCTCGGCTTGCGGTGTCGGTGCAGCCGAGCCCTGCAGCAACGGCAGATGTGGCCATGGCACCCACGTCGCCGGCATCGCGGCTGGCAATGGTACATTCACCGGCGTCGCTCCAGCCGCCGGTATTATTCCGATCCAGATTTTCGTCGAGCACGACTATGATGGCGACGGTTATATTGATCTTGTCGCCTACGATTCCGATATCATTTTAGGCCTGGAGCATGTGCTTGCACTCAGCAAACATCTTGACATCGCCGCAACCAACCTGAGCATCGGCGGAGATCTGTTTTTCTCTACCGCGCATTGCGATTCGGTCAATTCTGCTGTCAAATATGCCATCGACCAGCTTCGCGAGGTGGGCATCGCCACCGTTATCTCCGCTGGAAACAACAATTCTTCCAATGGAATCACCGCGCCCGGCTGCATTTCCACTTCCGTTAGCGTCGGTTCGACAACTGATTACGACGAACTCTCCTGGTTCTCCAATGAATCCCCCGCATTGACCCTGCATGCCCCGGGCAGCGATATCATCTCGGCTATTCCCGGTGGCGATTTTGGCAGCGCAAGCGGCACATCAATGGCAGCGCCGCATGTGACCGGTGCGATGGCATTGTTAAAACAAAAGGCAGCGGCTCTCGAAGTCGAGATCGAAGTAAACCATCTTGTTTCGGCTTTGCAGCAGACCGGCGCCGAGATAAGCTACGGGCTCTTTCAGGTGCCGCGGATACAGGTGGATGCCGCGCTTGATGAAATCGATCAAACACCTCCGCTGACCATCATTCTGGATAATGAACTCAATCGCGACAGCATGGACGTGCTGTCCGGCTCGTTGTCGGAGGTTGCCACCGTTTTCGCCTACGGCGGCGCTGCAGATCAGGGCATCGAGCCGGCGCAGAACATCGTTCGCTTCACGCCGGATGTTCCAACAGCAGGTATCTATCGGGTCTCTGCCATCTGGCCGGTCCAGATTGAAAACGGCTCGGCGATTCGTGTCAGCATCGCACATGAGCAGGGAGTCGACGTGCAATATATTGACCAGACCGATGAAGACGGCGCTGGGCTTTGGCACGAGCTGGGCTCATACCAATTCGCAGCCGGAACACAGGCATACGTTGAATTCTCGGATGAACTCGGCGGTCATGTCATCGCCGATGCGGTTCGCTTCGAGCATGGGGCGGCGCCAATTCAGATTGCGACCTCGACTCTGCCAGGAGGCAATGTCGGTACAGCCTATAACGCACAGCTGCAGGCCACCGGCGGCGTGCCTCCCTATTCCTGGAGCATTCTGTCCGGCTCATTGCCTGCTGGACTTGCCCTGCAGAACTCGAGCGGTGAAGTATCAGGTATGCCGACGGTTGCAACCGAGCAGACCTTCACCGTCTCCGTCATCGACAACTTGGGCATCGCCGTCTCCCGTGCATTTTCCATCCGCATCATTGACGACACACGCCTGCTTCTAGAAGAGGACTTCGCCAACGGCATACCGGCTGACTGGACAATCATTGACCAGGGCGCCATGGACGCACCCTCCGCCTGGACCGTAAACGACGGCGTACTATCGCAATCAAGCAATATCTACGGTGGCGTTGTCAATGCAAGCAGTCTACCCAAGCCCGGTACTTATCTGCGTTACGACGCAGGCACTGTCTGGTCCGACTACACCCTGAGTCTTGCGCTGCGCTCGGACGACGACGATGCGCTAGGTGTCATGTTCCGCTTAGCCGACAACAATCACTATTACCGCTTCTCCTGGGATAGGCAACGCGGTTATCGCAGACTGGTAAAAAATGTCGGTGGAAAGTTCACGCTATTGGCCCAGGACTCGGCGCAATACACACAAGGGCAGACCTACCAACTCGAAATCCGGGCACAGCGTGATCTCATCGAAGTGCGAATCGACGGCGTCCTGATCTTCAGCGTCCACGACAACAGCATTGCACAGGGCAGCATTGCCCTGTACAGCTGGGGAAATGAGGCGACCTTTGTTGACGACATTCGAGTAGTGCGGATCTTCGAGACCGCCAACAACGTGCCGATCCTGGCCAATCTGACGGCGACACCGGCGATCATCTCTGACAGAGAAACCACCCGGCTCAGCGTGTATGCCATCGACCCGGACTATGGTCCAAATCCAGACCTAACCTACCAGTGGACGATTCCGCCGGATAGCGGCACCCTGGATGATCCCTTCAGCGCAACCCCGATCTTTACCCCGACGGATGTCTCTTCCAATACCGATTACCAATTCGAGGTCGAGGTTTATGACGGCGAATCGGTGATCAGCGGCAGTATGGATATGACCATCATTGACGCCGGTATCACCTCGGGACAGTTGCTGCTGCAAGAACACTTCGATACCGGTATGCCTGCTGGCTGGAGCATTGTTGACGAAGGCACGCAAGACGCGCCATCATCCTGGACCGCGAATGCTGGTCTACTGCAGCAATTGAGCAATCTGTACGGAGGTCTGGCGGGTACATCAGCTGGGTTCCAGCTGCCTAAACCCGGTACCTATCTGTATTACGAAGCCGGCACCGCGTGGAGGCATTACACCACGCATCTCAGCCTGCGCTCAGACGATGACGATGCCCTGGGCCTGATGTTCCGCATGGTCGATGCGAACAACTACTATCGTTTTTCCTGGGACAAGCAACGCGGTTATCGCAGACTGGTCAAAAAGGTTGGCGGGACGTTCAGCCTACTAGCGCAAGATGAGGTGGTGTATGAAACAGGACGCACCTATCAATTGGATGTCCTGGCACAGAATGATCTGATTGAAGTACGCATCGATGGTGAGGTTGTTTTCAGTGTGCAAGATGCCAGCTTGGCGCACGGTAGCATTGCCACCTACAGCTGGGGAAACGTCGGAGCGGTGTTTGACGACATCATTGTCGAGGCAATGTAAATCGGTTCCATCCAACTGCCATCTGGGTGGTGCCGGCGTAGAATGTTCAGCTATTCAACCAGAATGAAATTTGATTCATATTCTTTGAAGGCAGCGCCCAGCAAACATCCGCCCAGCAAACATCCGCCCAGCAAACATCCGCCCAGCAAACATCCGGTTTCTCACGCCCTGATGTCATATCTTTTCGATCCCAATCCCGATCAGGTCGCGCTGGGCGGGTTGCACCCTGGGGTATCTTCGGTTTCATCTGTGGAGAAGACAGTGGCCTACAGCCTTTCTCCCGGGCAAGGCGCGGCGCTCGCGTCCGCTCCGCTGGTATCCTCTGCCGGGTCGCCCTAAGCGGGCTCCTACGCCGAGCGGCTCCCACGGCTGGTCAAGGTCCGCTCGCGGGCGAAGCGCCTTGGCCCCTCTGCGCACTCTGCGTCTCTGCGCTGAATCCTTACGTTTTTTGAAGGCAGCACCTTGCTATCTAGGCTCCAAGGCTGAAAGATCATTGCTTCAATCGGCGAAAAGAGATTGCATCTATTATGGCTGTTTTCGACTACTGGGTGCGGTCTCAACCTACTGTGCATCAGGAAGAGACACATGACGCAAGCGATAGAATCCCTTCAAGCAGCAGGTCCGACACCAAGGCGATTGCCGCAGAGAAACAGGCCAACTGGCGCTAGATACTGGTTCGCCTTCGCCAAGCGGCAACCCGCCCATAGTCGCTCTATGGGCGAATTGCCGCAACGTCGATGCCGAACAAGAAAATCACATTATTCTGAAGCCCAACCCCGACTACTTTCGCAATTTCTCCACTTGGGAACCAGTTGATGGACGCGTGCCTTACTCCAGTTCCTAATCCCTGTGCCCTATGGTCGTACGTCGAGTCCAGGCCAAATACGCCAGCGCCAAAAGACCGAATAGGATCGTTGCCACGGTAATGGCTCCACGATCCATCAGACCAACGAACATGCCTGACCTGAAATCGACGGTGGAGAAAGACAAAGCGGCTGCCACCGCGATCTCTCGCAAACCAAGATTTCCTGGTGTGATGGACAGCATCCCCAGAATGGTAATCAGCGGGATCAAAACAAAGTAGGCCAGAACGGGTGGATATACGCCGAGAACATGGAAAATGATCCCGTACTGAACCCCGAGAACAGCAAACTGGCAAGCAATCAGGGCAAACAAAATCAGCGTCAGTACAGCGCTGTTTTGCAGCTCGTTCAATCCACGAACAAGCTCGCCGGCCAACCCCGATAGCGGTTTTGGCACCCGACCGGCGAATTTTCCGGCAAAGAATACAATCAATACACTGCCGAACAACATCAAGGCGAATACAAAAAATAGAACAAAATTCGCCTGTTTTACCTGTGCTATGTGGGCAAGGCTAATGCTAAACACGATGATTCCGAGGAATCCGGAGGCTGCAAAAGTCAATAGAATTCGCAATAACTGCAGGCCCGCGAGGGCGCTGTAGGAAAGATCGTGCCATTTCTTGAAATAGTAAAATCGATACAACATACCGGCCTTGAACGGCGAGTAATTCAACAAGGCTCCAGCGATCACCAGAGCGACATTCTCCGACAACCTGATGCTGGCACAGAGACGCTGCAACGGAAAATGGAACTGCGCCGCAACAAGCACCCAGGACAACAGGTAACACGCGATCAATGCAAAGAGCGTCCAACCTTGATCGCCGCGCTTTTGCCATTCGGCAATAAGATGCGAAAATTCCGACGCATTGGTGACAATGAACTGGGCAACAAAACCCAGGGATACCAAGGTAAGCGCCCATTTCAACAAGGACTTTATGCGTTGCACTTGTTGTTGGCTCGGTACCGTCCGTCTGCCGGAGTCGTTGGTTTGCGACGCTGCAATCATGCTGTAACTCCGATCAGAATCCCGATTAACGGAATTTGGTTTTCAATTCATCCCTACAGAGACTTCGGTCCTGGCCGGTCAATACCTTGAGTCGAAGCACCCGGTTGATGAACCATCGCAGATATCGTTGCGCCATCTTATGGCCTTCGCGCAATAACTTACGCCAAAATAAAGCAGGGTAGCGACCTTGCGCCATCAGTGTGCGCCGGGTTGATAACTCGAGGTAAAAAGCAGCCAGTTTTTCAGCCCTGAGGATTCGACCATAGCCGGAATTGGGTCCGTGCAAGATGGGCGTATGCATACCTTGGGTACGCAGCAGGTCGGAAAACGGATACGCGAACTCGCCGTAGACTAAAGCCTCGCCTTCCGACTCAATCAGTTCTTTATCGGTGATTTGGTGCACGGCAATTTGTCCGCGTTGTTGCATTGCGCACATGGCTCGCGCTCCTGAATCGGAGCGAGCAATCGCTATACTGATTCCTGTCTTGGTGAAGCGTGTGCTCTGCATCCAGGAGTCACCGACCACAAGATCGGCCAAGAAATTGGTGTGATTGATGCATACAAAACATCTGGGGGTATTGAAATAACGGTCAAACGCCACTTGATACTTCAAATTGGCGCGGCGATCCACCTGGACTTCTTGATTCGGCGCGAATTGTAAACGCAGTTTGCCGATCTGATCCCCACCCCGAAAGGCAACATCGGTAAGCCCATCCGGATCGAGGTTCAAATAGGTGGCGATGGCCCGCAGACTGTGCCGCGAGTATTGCCAGGCACACAATAGACCAATAGTAAACACCAGTCGTTTTCGCAATTCTGGTCGCAGCCTTGATAGATAATTGTAGACTCCTTCAAGCTGGCAAGGAATTGCCACAAGTGCAATGCGTTCATCATATCGCTCGAGCAACGAAATCGTCGCTTGCAAATTAATGTTGTGATAAATCGAACCTGGTAACCTATCCACTTCTTCCACAGATCGAATCAATCTTGGTTCATATTCCAAACCAGTTATATGAACGATTGAGATAACCCCATCGGCGATGTCTGCGGACAACAGGTAGCGGATAGCTTCCTTGATCAAGCCGCCCGAACTTGCTCTTTTATTGCGCTCCGCATCCGTGCTTTGTGCGAGATATATGGCTTTGATCAAGCCCAAGGGACTCATTGGAGCAGTGGCAAAGACAAATTGGTGTAATCTTTGATAATCCACCGCAATTGCCGGACAGACGCCGGCAGCTTGCATGCCGCCGTTGCTCGCGGGTTGATAGATTTGCCATTCCGGGCTCAGTTCTAGAGACACCGATGGATCGGCTGCACAGCAAGCACCACAGGCTATACACATGCCAGAGGCTCGTACGTCACGAAGATCGGTGGCTTCGGTCATTGTTGCAACTAATGATGTAGTTTAACGGTTCATGACACATATTCTGATCTGCAACCAGCATGGCGAGAATCGCGGTGACGAGGCTGCGATGCGCGCCATGCTTGCAGCCTTTGCCAAGGCCATTCCGAACGTGACCTTTACCTTGCTGTATCAATTCCGCGATCCCAGTCTCAGGCTTCACTATCAGGAGCCGGTGCAGGCCCTGCCCATCGTATTGCCAGCAACTACCTATTTGCGCGGTGGACTTTTTACCCTGTGCAAAGCCCTGCGCATCAACGCAGGGTTCTTATTGCCAGAGGCATTGCGCCGCATTATCGCGGCTTATGAGCGAGCGGATCTCGTGGTATCGGCTCCCGGCGGGCCATATTTCGGCGATTTGTACGCGGGCCATGAGCTTGCCCATTGGTGGTATATACTGCTCGGGCGATTACATGAAAGGCCGTTGTTTCTTTACGCCCCGTCAGCTGGGCCTTTTAAGAAATGCTGGCTCAATCCAATCCGACGCTGGCTGTTTCACGCGTTTGATATGCTCACCGTGCGGGAAGAAATTTCTGCACAACATATTCGCCAGCTCCTCGGCAGCGATACCCGGATTGAGGTCACCGCAGATTCGGCGATACAGTCATCGTTTTCTCCATATCCCCGAGACCAGTATTTTAGCGATGCCAAGGCTGCTCTTCGGGAACATTCCCTTATTGCCGTTTCATTAAACGATTACCACTATCCGGGGAGTAGAAATCCGGCAGAGATGAAAGCAAAGTACAATAGGGTGATGACCGCTTGCTTAAATTATCTAGCTGGAAAAACAAATGCACATTTCTTATTCTTTCCCCAACTTTACGGCGCTGTGCACAGCGATGTGAATTATCTATTAAATATGGGAGAAAGTCTCGCTCCCGAGCTGAGCTGGGAATTGGTCAATCCGGCATTGGATTCCACCATGCAACGACGCTTATTCGCGATGTGCAATCTGCATGTTTCAAGTCGCTATCATCCGGCTATTTTCGGTTTCTCTGCTTTGGTTCCAGGCATTTGTATCTATTATGAGCATAAAGCGCTGGGGTTTATGCAACAATTGGGCCTGGATCGCTTTACTTTCGATATATGGGATATCCGCCAGGAGGATCTGAAATTCGCAATAGATGAATTATTCGACACGCGCGAGGAGTTGGTGCTTCGGTTGCGGCAGCGCCTGCCTCTACTTCAACACAAGGCTCAAAGGACAACAGAACTTGCGATTAAACTGCTGAGCACTTCCCCAAGGCGATGATTCCACTATGCCAGCCAGGATGATTCGATATGGATGATGAACGGTTAGGATATGCTGGTTTGGTGAAAGGGTTTTGCCCAGCAGACCATGAAACAACATCCGACAAGGGAACTGCAAACTCTTCTAATTGGCCAGCGCATCCAATAAGCGCTGGTGAATGCCTTGGAAGCCGCCGTTGCTCATCACCAACACCTGATCCCCAGCAGCCGTGTCGGCTGCGACTGCATCGACGATATCATCCACCGCCTCGGCGATCACCAGCCGATCGCCGACGCCAGCCAGAGCCTTCGCCGCATCCCAGTCCAGGTCCGGCGGCACAAACAGATACACCTGGTTCGCATCTTTCAGGGAGCCAGCGAGGGCTGCGGCATGTGCGCCCATGCGCATGGTATTCGAACGCGGTTCCAACACGGCAATAATGCGCGCCTCGCCAACCCGGCGACGCAATCCGGCCAAGGTGCTGGCAATGGCGGTGGGGTGATGGGCAAAATCGTCGTAGATACGCACACCGCGAACTTCTCCGCGCAATTCCATGCGCCGCTTGACTCCACGAAAGCGCCCGAGCGACTCGCTGCCCTGCTCCGGCATAATGCCCACATGCGCCGCCGCGGCAAGCGCTGAGAGCGCATTTTGCACATTATGAGCGCCGGTTTGTTCCCAATGCACATGACCCACGAACTGACCCTGATGCAATACCCTAAATTGCGAACCGTCTTCGGACAATAATTCAGCGGACCAGTCGGCAGACCGGCCAGCGGACCAATCGGCGTCAGGGTCGCCACTGCCGCCGCCGATGGACTCTGTTCGCGTCCAGCAGCCCATTGCCAAGACCTCGTCCAGAGTTTGTTCGCGATGCGCATGCACAATCAGCCCGGTGCTGGGCACGATGCGTACCAGATGATGAAACTGCCGCTGGATCTGCCCGATAGTATCGAAAATATCCGCGTGATCGAACTCCAGATTATTTGCAATCAGGGTGCGTGGACGGTAATGAACGAACTTTGATCGCTTGTCGAAAAAGGCCGTGTCATACTCATCCGCCTCCACAACAAAATGCTGCCCGCCACCGAGTCGCGCGGATTGTCCGAAGTCCATGGGCACGCCGCCGATCAGAAAGCCAGGATCAAATCCGGCGTCGTGCAACAGCCAGGCCAGCATGCTACTGGTTGTGGTCTTGCCGTGGGTGCCGGCCACCGCAAGTACATGGCGTTCGGCCAACAGATGCTCCGCCAGCCATTGCGGACCGGAGACATAGCGCAGACCTGCATCGAGCATGTACTCCACGGCCGGCATGCCGCGTTTCATGGCATTGCCAACCACCACAACATCCGGTGCCGGTTGCAGATGCGCCGCGTCATAGCCCTCCATCAGCCCGATACCCGCAGAGCGCAATTGCGTGCTCATGGGTGGATAGACATTCGCATCAGAGCCGGTCACCTGATGCCCAAGCGCACGTGCCAGCAATGCAATGCCACCCATGAAGGTGCCGCAGATACCGAGAATGTGCAAATGCATATCAGCTTGCTCCCTGGGTTAATCCGCCAACCAGAAGAAATGACAAGGAATAGAAAACGACCACGATGATCGCACCCTGAATCAGCTTGATGTCGAAGGCGTTACGGAGAATGTGTGCGCCGATTGCAACACTCCAAGCAAGCAGCGCGATAATCATCAATCCAGCCAAAACCAGTTGCTCGCTGTCGGAGGCGTTTGGGCCAGCTAAACCGACCGGCACCAACAGCAGGATGCCGATTAGGGTATCGGCACCGACCAAGGCAGTCGCCGTCTGTAGAAATCGCGGCAATTTGCCGGTCAACTTCAGACCCAGATGCAAAGCCCCGAGCATCAATAGCAAATCCAGCGACTTTTGTCCGATGCTTGCCCACAAGTTCGCCCCTGCGGTGATCGACAACAGCACACCGCCGAGCAGGCCAACGCCCAGCATCAGCGCCAACAACACCGGCGATGCCGGCAAATCCTGGGGTTTGCGCTGAAGCAGGCTGAGCTCGATGAAAAAATGAACAATGGCAAGCAAAATAGAAGTCCGCGGCTTAGAGAATTGGCCGGCCATGATACCGGTCGGTCGTCACAATCGGCAAAGGGGATCGTGGATGAGTCTTCAGATCCGGCTCAGGACGGATTCGACTCAGGGCGGTCTCGACCGCCGAACGCCATACGGCAGGACCGCCGCCGCCAACATTGCCAAGGCTCCCAGCAATACCGGTAGATTTCCCCAGCGCGAAAATGGCGTTGATCCGCTACGCGGCTGAATGTCCGCGCTGCAACTGCCGCGCACGAAGGATGCAAGCGACTCGATGATCTGCCCCCGGTGATCGATGATGGCAGAAATGCCGGTGTTAGTGGCGCGCACCAACGCACGAGCATTTTCCAACGCGCGAAGGCGCGCGAACTCGAGGTGCTGATGCGGGGCCAAAGAGTCCCCGAACCAGGCATCATTGCTGACATTGATCAAATAGGCGGCCTGCGGCAAAGCCTCGCGTACCTGTTCTGGGAACACATCCTCATAGCAAATCGATACCCCTGCCCAATGCTCTCCCACACGCAGTAAAGGTGGTTTCCGCCCAGCACTGAAGTCGGACATGGGCACTTCGAACCAGTCGATCAACGGCCGAAGTTGCGCCTTGAAGGGCAGATACTCGCCAAAGGGTACCAGATGCCGCTTGTAATACTGGTCCCGAGCACGGCCAAGGCTGATCAGGCCGTTATAGTACTGCTGATGATTTTCCATAATCGGTATACCGATGACCACCTCAGCGCCCTCGGCCCGGGCGGTCTCGCCCAAGGGTTCGATCAGGCCCTGCTCGACCTGGTGCAGGAAATCCGGCACAGCCGTCTCCGGCCAGACGATCAGATCGCTGTCCCAATTGTCGCGGGTCAATTCGAGGTAAATTCGTAATGTCGGCAGCAGGCCATCGGGGTTCCATTTAATGCTCTGCTCGACGTTGCCCTGCACCAGGGTTGCACGGATCGGCGCCCCCATTGGCGCAGTCCAATCCTGATGCTGCAAGGCACCGCCAGCCAATAAGAGTAACAGAATGCCAGCCATCGCGGCAGAACGGGCAATGCCGCGCGCATGGACCGCAACCCAGAGCAACCCGGCACAGAAGGCCACCGCAAGGCTCAGCCCATGCACCCCGAATAATGGTGCCAAGCCAGCCAGCGGCGCCCCGATCAATGGCAGAGCATGAATCTGCCCGTTGCCGGCCAACAGCCATGGAAAGCCGGTGAACAGCCAGCCGCGCAGCCACTCGACCAACACCCAAATCGCCGGAAAAATCAACAATGGCCCGGCCCAGCGCCAGGTTCCGGTCAATGACTGCAAGCGCTGAATCAGCCAAGCCGCGAGCGCATAGTAAAGCGCTAACACCGCCACCAGCAATAACATCAGCCCATTCGCCACCGGGCCGGGCATATTCCCGAATTCATCGAGACTGATCCGAATCCAGGAAACGCCAAACCCGAACAAGCCAGCACCGAACAACCAGCCCAGCATCAACAGCGCGCGCCCCCGCTGGCCCTGCACCGTTTGGTAATACATGGCCAGCGCCAATATCGCCATCGGCCAGAGCCCGAAGGGTGCAAACGACAACACCATCGATGCACCGCTGGCAAATGCCAGCAGCGCCGCCACAGCGAAAGGTACAGGGCGGTTTTTCCAGGACATCAAGGTTCTTATCGAATACATCCGGATCGAAAGGAAAGACCGAAAATCGCGCCCGCGCGGATCGACAGGGTCCGCTCAGTCGTAGCGCTGATCCTTCCAGCGTCGCAATGCGGTGAACACCGCGGTGGGATCATTGAGCCTATTGCCGGCAAACTTCTCCGCCGCCGAGATCACGGCAGGCTCCCCAGTGCGCAGAAACGGATTGGTCGCAAGCTCCAGCGCCAATTCAGACGGCACCGTTGGTTGCTGGGCCTGGCGCTGACGTTGCGCTCGAGCGGTACGCTCGGCCAGCGCCGGGCTGGTCGGCTCCACCCAGGCCGCAAAGCCCAGATTGGCCAGGGTATACTCGTGCGCACAGTAACACAGGGTGCGTTCCGGCAATGCGCTGATCCGGCGCAACGATGCGGCCAATTGCTCGAAGGTGCCATCGAATACCCGACCGCAACCGGCCGCAAACAGAGTATCGCCGCAAAAGAGCGCATCCCCGGCACGATAGGCGATATGAGTCGCTGTGTGTCCGGGAACTTCCATCACCTGGAAGCGGCTGTCGATACCGGGAATGGCGACCTGGTCGCCTTCGCCGACCACCCGAGTTGCGCCCTTGATGCGCGCATCCGCTGGTGCGATGACCTGTGCGGCAGGCCATTGCGCCAACAAATCCGGAATGCCGCCGGTGTGATCATAATGATGATGGGTGATCAGGATCGCGGACAACGCCAAAGCCTCGGCATGCAGTCGCTCGATCACCGGGTCGGCATCGCCGGGATCGACCACGGCCGCGACGCCGCTTGTGCGCAACAGCCAAATGTAATTATCGTCAAAAGCTGGGATCGGCTCGACGTCAAGCATATTGATTTCCTCGGATAACCAATTGGCGAGAAACAGGCTCGGCGGAGTAGGCAGAGGTTATCGTCGAGGCGCGCATGCCAAAAGTAAAGGCCAGCGTTGAAGCTGGCCTTGGATATGCCCCGGCGGTGCCGAGGCATTTGCCCTTGGTGAGGGCTGTTGGCTCACGGTTGTGAGATACGTCTTTAACATATAAAATAGCTGAAGTTTTGCATCTTAACAAGCCGAAATCATGTCGATTTCGATGCAAACCGACAAACGGTCGATCAATCCCTGGTGCGAATCGAAACGGGCACCTGCCGCGCATTGCCCTCGGCGCCGGCAACCGATGTCATTTTCCTGGATCGCGGCTTTGCCCGGCGCTTGCCTTTGAGCTCGAATCGATGAGTCTCCAGGCGCCATTCGCCCTGCGTGGCCTTCAGGATCAAGCAGGACGGTCCGCCATAGGTACGATCGCGCCCGGCGGCACCGGGATTCAGTACCCAGGGCAGGGCATCCTGATCGATGGTCAGCCGATGGCTGTGACCATAAACAATGGCGCGCGCCCGCGGATACCTGTGGCGCAGATGGGCATGGCGCCCGGCCGCGGCCAGCTGATGCCCGTGCACCACGACCAGATTGCCGCCGGGCAATTCCACCACCAGCTGTTCCGGCAGCTTATCCAACAGATTCTGCTCGCCGTCCGGCCATTTACGGGGAATATCGTTATTGCCGCACACGGCATACACATGGCCGGAACGCGGTTGCAGTTGCCCCAGGATACCGGCATGGCCGATATCGCCGCCATGCACGGCAAGATCGCAATCGCACACCAGCTCTTCGATACGGGAATCGAGTTTGCCATGAGTATCCGCCAGGATCGCAACCCGCATCATGACCGCCAAACGTGCATCGACAGCAGGGCATGGCGGCCGCGGCGCATATCCATCCGCTGCCCATTGGCCATATCGGCGCTTGTTGCTGGCGGTAGCATCAGGCTGCCTAATGCGAATCCATGGTCAACACCAGCTTGCCCTTGGTGCCGCCAGCCTCGATGCGTCGATGCGCCTCAGCGGCACCGGCGAGCGAAAAGGTCTCGCCGACATACACCTGCAGCTTATTCTGATCGAACCAATCGCCGCAGCGCCGCAGGATCGAGCCCTGGTAGGCCATGGCATCGGGCAGATTGCGCAATTGCGGCGTCAACATCAGCTCCAGACTGATGCGCAGATTGCGATTGCGGGCCTCTTTCAGATCCACCGGCCCCGGATCGAGAATGCTCACCAGATCGCCATAGACGGCCATGGCAGGAATGGTGTGTCGAAACACCTCGGGACCGACGGTATCGAAAGCAACGTCCACACCGGTACCGCCGGTCCAGTTGGCAATCGCGCCGACCAGATCTTCTTCACGATAATTGATCGCGCATTCCGCCCCCAGGGCATGCACATAGTCAGCCTTGTCCGGGCTGCTGACGGTGGCCGCAACGCGCGCCCCGGCCAGGCGGGCGAGTTGAATGGCCACATGCCCGACGCCGCCGGCGCCGGCATGAATCAGCACCGTCTGGCCTTCATGCAGCCGCGCGCGATCGTACAGAGCCTCCCAGGCCGTAATCAGCACCAGCGGCGCCGCGGCTGCATGTACAAAGTCCAACGACCTCGGCTTCGGCTGCGCGACCGCCTCATCGACGACAATGAACTCGGCATAATTGCCGTTTGGCCCGCCCAGACCTCCATGGCAAAACCAGACCGCATCGCCGGGCTTGAAACGGCTGACGCCATCGCCGACTTGCTCCACCACCCCGGCACCGTCACAACCGGGCACCGCGGTCAGGTGATCCGGCAGCAAAGGGCCGCGCGCGCGGATCTTGGTGTCGATCGGATTCACCCCAGCCGCGGCAAGACGCACCAGCAGATCCGTCGGGCGCTCGATGGCCGGTGTCGGCAATTCGGTCTCGGACAGAACCTCGGGTCCGCCGGGCTCGCGCATCAACATTGCCTTCATCTGATTTGTACCTCCAAGGTATGGGTGGTGGGCTCGGCGCAGATACCGCGCCAGTGGTACTGCTAAAGACTGATCATGCACCCTTATGCCGCACCGCTCAAGGCGAGGATGCCAGTCTCGGCGCACGACCATGACGAACCGCGCCGGGTTGCCTACAATGGCCGAGGGCGAATTGACCCAATCGACCTGACAGCCCAACACGCTTTTCACCATCCAATCATCAGGAGAAACCCCATGCTGGTTGTCCATGTCTTTGTTCACGTCAAGCCGGAGTCGGTCGAAGCCTTCAAGGCCGCCTCCATGGAAAATGCCAGAAACAGCGTACAGGAACCCGGCATCGCGCGCTTCGATGTACTGCAACAGCAGGATGATCCAACCCGCTTCATGCTGATCGAGGTCTACCGCGGCGAAGATGATCCGGCTCGGCACAAACAAACCGCTCATTACGCCGCCTGGCGCGACAGCGTCGCGGACATGATGGCCGAACCGCGCACCTCGGTGAAATACAGCAACGTCTTTCCGGACGAAAGCGGTTGGGACATGCCGAAGACAGGAGGATGACCCGATGCCATTCGAATTTGCAACCGCCGGTCGCATTCTGTTCGGGGAGGGCGTCATCCATCGGGTTGGAAGCCTAGCGGCAGAACTCGGCACCCGAGTCTTGCTGGTGGGCGGCAGCAACGCCGCCCGCGGCGAGCCCGCGCGCATCTCGCTGGCCGCTCAGGGCTTGCCCCTGTCCGACTTCTCCGTCAGCGGCGAGCCCAGTGTCGAAACCGCATTACAGGGCGTACAGCAGGCGCGCGCGTTCGGCGCCGATCTGGTCATCGGCATCGGCGGCGGCAGTCCGATCGACGCCGCCAAGGCGATCGCCGCACTGCTTGCCAACCCTGGAGATCCCTTCGAGTTCCTGGAAGTCGTCGGGCGCGGTCGTCCGCTGCGCCAGCCCGCGCTGCCGACCATTGCCATTCCGACCACCGCCGGCACCGGCGCCGAAGTCACCCGCAACGCCGTACTCGCCGCACCTGAGCAACGCGTCAAGGTGAGCCTGCGTCATGCCTCCATGTTGCCGGACATTGCGCTCGTGGACCCGCAGCTGACCTACGACATGCCGCGCGCGGTGACGGCCAGCACCGGCTTGGATGCCCTGACCCAATGTCTGGAACCCTTCGTCTCCCATCTGGCCACGCCGTTGACCGATGGTTTTTGCCGCGAAGGCATGGCGCGTGCGGCACGCTCGCTGCGCCAAGTCTGCGCCGACGGCTCCGATAGCGACGCCCGGCGCGATCTTGCACTGGCCAGCCTGTGCGGTGGCCTGGCCCTGGCCAATGCCAAGCTCGGCGCCGTACACGGATTCGCCGGCCCGGTGGGCGGCATGTTCGAAGCCCCGCACGGCGCCGTCTGCGCGCGTTTGCTGCCCCATGTCATGGAAGCCAACGTCCGCGCATTGCAAGAGCGCGAGCCGCATTCCCCGGCGATCGCCCGCTACCAGGAGGTTGCAACCATCCTGACCGGCCATCGAGACGCGACCCTGGCTGACGGCGTCGCCTGGGTGCAGCAGCTTGGCGAGCAATTATCCGTGCCCGGCTTTGCCAGCTACGGCATGCAGCAAAGCGATCTGGAGCAAATCGTGGCCAAGGCCATGCCATCGAGCAGCATGCAGGGCAATCCCATTGCGCTGACCGAGGCGGAGTTGATCCAGGTGCTGGAGCGTGCGTTGTAACCTCGCCAGGGGTGCAGCCGGCAACTCATGCAGGCTTTGCCCCGATGACTGTTTGCAACGTCGAACGGACGGATCTCGGGCCTGCAGGCTCGCCCGCTAGGCCAGCAGGGTGCTGCCTGCGAAGCATGCAAGGATTCACCGCAGCGACGCAGAGTGCGCAGAAGGGCCAAGCCATCTCGCCCGCAAGCGGACCTTGACCAGCCCTGGGAGCCGGGCGACGTAGGAGCCCGCTTGCGGGCGACCAGGCCAACGCCGCCAGCAGGTCGCACGCAAGCCACAGAGCCTTGCCGACAGACTGTACGGCCATCAAACAACATAAAGATTCACCGCGGCGAAGCAGGGTGCGCAGAGGAGCCAAGGATCTCCCTCGCAAGCGGACCTCGACCAGCCAGCCGCTCGGCGTAGGAGCCCGCTTGCGGGCGACCAGGCCAACGCCGCCAGCAGGTCGCACGCAAGCCACAGAGCCTTGCCGACAGACTGTGCGGCCATCAAAAAACATAAAGATTCACCGCGGCGAAGCAGAGCGCGCAGAGGAGCCAAGGATCTCCCTCGCAAGCGGACCTCGACCAGCCAGCCGCTCGGCGTAGGAGCCCGCTTGCGGGCGACCAGGCCAACGCCGCCAGCAGGTCGCACGCAAGCCACAGAGCCTTGCCGACAGACTGTACGGCCATCAAAAAACATAAAGATTCACCGTGGCGAAGCAGAGTGCGCAGAGGAGCCAAGGATCTCCCTCGCAAGCGGACCTCGACCAGCCAGCCGCTCGGCGTAGGAGCCCGCTTGCGGGCGACCAGGCCAACGCCGCCAGCAGGTCGCACGCAAGCCACAGAGCCTTGCCGACAGACTGTGCGGCCATCAAAAAACATAAAGATTCACCGCGGCAAAGCAGAGCGCGCAGAGGAGCCAAGGATCTCCCTCGCAAGCGGACCTCGACCAGCCAGCCGCTCGGCTTAGGAGCCCGCTTGCGGGCGACCAGGCCAACGCCGCCAGCAGGTCGCACGCAAGCCACAGAGCCTTGCCGACAGACTGTACGGCCATCAAAAAACATAAAGATTCACCGCGGCGAAGCAGAGTGCGCAGAGGAGCCAAGGATCTCCCTCGCAAGCGGACCTCGACCAGCCAGCCGCTCGGCGTAGGAGCCCGCTTGCGGGCGACCAGGCCAACGCCGCCAGCAGGTCGCACGCAAGCCACAGAGCCTTGCCGACAGACTGTGCGGCCATCAAAAAACATAAAGATTCACCGTGGCGAAGCAGAGTGCGCAGAGGAGCCAAGGATCTCCCTCGCAAGCGGACCTCGACCAGCCAGCCGCTCGGCGTAGGAGCCCGCTTGCGGGCGACCAGGCAGGCGATGTGCGCAGAGGGGCCAAAGCGAATGCATCCCTTAGTGATGGTGCAGAAACAAGCTAAACAGATTTGGCTTGGGTGTCGCCTGCCGACTCATTCGGTACCGCTATCGGCGTCGGCATCGGTATCGGCGTCGACATCGAACGGGTGCGGCCTCCGCCTGATGTTCATCATTGGCACCATGTCGCGCAGACGACCCAAGAAGAAGATGTCTCGCGCAGAGACGCAAAGGCGCAAAGAAGAAGAGAAGTACACTTGGAGCATCGAGCAACGCGCTGTCTGGCGATTAGCGCCAAGGCTCAGCCGCAGTAGTCAGCGACAGTCCCCGGTCGTGGCCGCGATCTGCGCCGGAGAAACCCATGCGTGCGCATCGCGGCCAGAGGCCGCTCCCACAGGCTGGTTGAGCGAACTGCGGCATGGCGCTAAATCGCCCTCTTTCTTCCTTTGCGTCTCTGCGACTCTGCGCGAGCTACTTCTTATCGTCCTTCTGCACGAGCCTTTTCTTGCCTCGTCGCAAGGGGTGTTGACATCATGTCGGGGCCGCACCCGCATCGAACTGACCAACCCGATACCCGCCAAGCTCCTCGCTGACCGCCTAGTGGAGCGGTACAGAAATCCCGAGGCGGTTCGTTGTCGTTGTCGTTGTCGTTGTCGTAATCGTAGTCGTTATCGAGCATGCGGCTAAGACGATTATGACAACGACAACGACAACGACAACGATAACGACCGGAGACTGTCTTGGAACATCTGCACCGAGGCACGAGCCACGCTGTCCGAGCTTCGTGATTTTGCTTGCTGTTGTCGTCTGCGCACAACGCATCGCACACCAGCCAGCACGTCCTCAATCGCAGCGCACTCCAGCGCCGAGCCTCGTGCGATTTCAAACATCGACCAGGCCGTCGCCAAGCGTCGGCGGCCAGCCTACCGGACGCCGGACAGGGAAAAGGGAAAAAGGGTAAAGGTTAAAGGGTTATAAGGTCCTGGCGAGACGGAAGCCGAGAACCGCATTGCGTTCATCTCGGCTGCTCCTGAAGCGGATGGCCGAGCGGAGGTCCCTGGGGTTGTTGGGCCAGCCACCGCCGCGCACCACACGCCGGGCGCACTCGCCACCATCCGCCTCCAGCCAGGCGCCTTCGTCCGCCGGCGCATCCTGGTAATTGCCATGCCAGCAATCGGCAACCCACTCCCAGACGTTGCCGATCATATCGGACAGGCCAAAGGGATTGCGGCGATAATTGCCCGCTGGCGCCGTGAACAGGGCGCCATCGTTGCAGTCCATGATGATCCCGCCGGCAAATCGCTGCCGAAAGGCTTGATCCGCTCCGTTCGCATGGGCGCAGCCCGCATCGACGCCGCCGGACCAGTAGCGCGGCCTCAGCGTTCCAGCGCGGGCGGCATATTCCCATTCGGCCTCCGTCGGCAATCGGTATTCGGCCCCGGTCCGCGCGCTGAGCCAATCGGCATAGGCCAGCGCATCGTCGAAGCTGACACAGACCACCGGATGATCCTCGGTCTGCGCGAAGCCGGGGGCGTCCCAGTAGGCGCCGGCGATCTCCTCGAATGCGTCACCGGCGGCATTGAGGTTATAACAGCGACCTCTGCGTTCGGCATCGGTCCGATACCCGGTCTCGTCGATAAAGCGGCGAAATTCGCCGACACGGGTTTCGCAGCGCGCAAGCGCAAATGCGCGGCGGATGCTGACCTCGCGATCGGGGCGCTCGTCGGCGTCAGCCTCGCTATCGGACTCCGGCGAGCCCATGCGAAAATCTCCGGCGGGAATGATGACCATCTCCGGCCCGCGGCCAGGCCGGCCGAGACAGGGCGCTGCCGGCAATGTCGCGTCGGTTGTGTCCGACGGCGACAGGGCAAGCCTTTCCGCGGATGGCTGCGCCTCGGCCAAGACCGAGTTCATCAGTATTAGCAATGCCGGCAGCCAAGAATAGGGCATCACTGGCTCCTCCGAAATCGGGCAAGTATTGCGAGAATTGGCGTGACACAAGATGTTCACCACAGAGAAAAGTCTCTTGTTCTTTCAAAGACGGGACTAATGTAGCGGGACTAATATAGGACACCCACTTGGACTGGGACTACTTGGACTATGGACTAATATGGACTAATATAGGACACCCACTTAGCTTGCTTTCCTTCCATACCTGGGCTAGGCTTTCCTTAACCACTCAACATCTGGAATCTCGCCATGACCAGCCCCCGCGCAACGCTCGTCTCTCTTGAAGACACCCCCTGGTATCACTGCGTCAGTCGCTGCGTGCGGCGCGCCTTCCTCTGTGGCGAGGACCACTTCTCCGGCAACAACTACGATCACCGTCGCGGGTGGATCGCCGAGCGCATCATGCAGCTCGCCGCGATCTTCGCGATCGACGTAGCCGCCTATGCCGTCATGAGCAACCACTATCACGTTGTTGTCCGCATCGACCAGCAGCGGGCCTTGGATTGGTCGGTCGAGGAGGTGCTGAAACGCTGGACCCAGCTGTTCACAGGCCCGCTGTTGGTGACGCGTTACCTGTCCGAGGCGCGCGCCGAGATGTGCGACGCGGAGATCGCCAAGGTGGAAGAGCTGGCCGAGACCTACCGGGCGCGGCTGCACGATTTATCCTGGTTCATGCGCACGCTGAACGAGCACATTGCCCGGCAGGCGAATGCCGAGGACGGCGTGAAGGGCCGCTTCTGGGAAGGTCGCTTCAAGAGCCAGGCGTTGCTGGATGAGCAGGCGCTGCTGGCAGCGATGGCCTATGTCGATCTCAACCCGGTGCGCGCCGGGATCGCCGAGACGCTGGAGGACTCGGACTACAGCTCCATCCAAGAGCGCATCGAAGCGGTGCCGGACAAGGTCGATTCCGAGATCGCTGCAACAGAGAGCCCGCCGGTCAGCCTGTCTCCTCCCGCGCTGGAGGGCGAAACCTTGCGCTCAGAGGAAGAGACACAGGCCTTGCCGAAAATCCCGCTGATGCCGTTCGACGCGACCGCCCGGACGCCTTGGGCGGTGCCCTTCGCGTTCGAGGACTACCTGGAACTGGTCGACTGGACGGGCCGGGCGTTGCGCTCGGACAAGCGCGGTCATATTGCGGGGCAGCATCCACGCATCCTTGATCGGCTGAACATCGACAGCGAACGCTTCCTCAGCCACGCCGACCGGCTTCTCGATGCATTCGGTACCGCGATCGGTGCGCCAGAAGCAATGACCAGTTTGTGTGCTCGGCGACAGACGAAATACTTACGTGGCATTCGTGCTGCACGCGGCCTGTTCGCGCCCCAATTAGCTGCTTGAAGCAAGTACGGAGGAAAAGGAGTCTTACCTTCCTGGGAGAGTCGAGCTATATGAGCAAGCTAAACGGGTGTCCTTTTAACTTTTTTAACTTTTTAGAGGTGCTGAAACGCTGGACCCAGCTGTTCACAGGCCCGCTGTTGGTGACGCGTTACCTGTCCGAGGCGCGCGCCGAGATGTGCGACGCGGAGATCGCCAAGGTGGAAGAGCTGGCCGAGACCTACCGGGCGCGGCTGCACGATTTATCCTGGTTCATGCGCACGCTGAACGAGCACATTGCCCGGCAGGCGAATGCCGAGGACGGCGTGAAGGGCCGCTTCTGGGAAGGTCGCTTCAAGAGCCAGGCGTTGCTGGATGAGCAGGCGCTGCTGGCAGCGATGGCCTATGTCGATCTCAACCCGGTGCGCGCCGGGATCGCCGAGACGCTGGAGGACTCGGACTACAGCTCCATCCAAGAGCGCATCGAAGCGGTGCCGGACAAGGTCGATTCCGAGATCGCTGCAACAGAGAGCCCGGCAGTAAGCCTGTCTCCTCCCGCCCTGGAAGGAGAAACCTTGCGCTCAGAGGAAGAAACACGGGCCTTGCCGAAAATCCCGCTGATGCCGTTCGACGCAACCGCCCGGACGCCTTGGGCGGTGCCCTTCGCGTTCGAGGACTGCAAGCTAAATGGGTGTCCTTTTAACTCATTTAACTCACTTGGTGTCCTTTTAACTTTTAACTCTTTAATATCGACAGCGAACGCTTCCTCAGCCACGCCGACCGGCTTCTCGATGCATTCGGCACCGCGATCGGTGCGCCAGAAGCAATGACCAGTTTGTGTGCTCGGCGACAGACGAAATACTTACGGGGCATTCGTGCTGCACGCGGCCTGTTCGCGCCCCAATTAGCTGCTTGAAGCAAGTACGGAGGAAAAGGAGTCTTACCTTCCTGGGAGAGTCGAGCTATATGAGCAAGCTAAATGGGTGTCCTTTTAACTTCATTTTTTAACTTCATTTAACTTCAAAATGGGTGTCCTTTTAACTTATCTCAAAATGGGTGTCCTTTTAACTTTCCTTTTAACTTATCTCAAAATGGGTGTCCTTTTAACTTATCCTTTTAACTTATCTCCTTTTAATAAGAAGTTCGCCAAAGACTTCGGCGTCATCGAGGCGGCCGCCAGCGGGCGTATCCTTGGGTTCCACGAGAAGAGGGCGGATGCCCCCACCATGCCTGGGGATTCGAGCCGTGTCTATGCCTCCATGGGCAACTATGTCTTCAGCACCGAGATGCTCTTGAAGATGATCGAGGATGACCAGGAGAACTCCGCGAGTTCCCATGATTTCGGCAAAGACATCTTGCCCAAGGCGATTGGTCAGGCCAAGATGTTTGCCTACAATTTCAACACGAATCAAATCCCCGGCGAGGAACCTGACAAGGTGCCTTACTGGCGCGATGTCGGCACCCTCGACGCCTTTTATGACGCCAATATGGATATCCGCGCCATCTCACCCGAACTCAATTTGTTCAACCGCGAGTGGCCACTGCGTACCGCGAGCTATCCCGATCCGCCGGCCAAGTTTGCGTTCGACGAAGAGGAGCGGCGCGGACAAGCGATCGACTCGGTTGTCTCCGGGGGCTGCATTATCTCTGGAGGTCTGGTCAAGGACTCCGTTCTCGGCCGGCACGTCTTCGTTCATACCGGCTGCCAGATCGAGGGCTGCGTCATCTTCGATAACTGCGATATTGGGCGCAATGCGAAGCTACGCCGCTGTATTTTGCAAAAGAACGTCCGCATTCCAGAGGGTTCGGTCATCGGCTACGATCACGAGGAAGATCGGAAGCACTACCATGTGACCGAAAGCGGCATCGTCGTTATCGAGGGGAGTCGGACGCCAATGCCCATTTCAACGATCACGATCTGAGTGAAGCCCGTAAACCACTTGCCCCGTCAAGACCGCCAAATTCTCCGCCAACCATGACATGGCGATTGCAGTAAAACAGCAGTAAAACGCGGACAGACCCTGAGGTATCCCCACGCATTTCATCCTGGGCGGTCATCCGGTGAGCAGCGCATCGCGATCACTCGCAAGCCATCGATCCAGCGGGCCGATGGCGTCGCCCAACACCGCCATTATCGTTTTACGGTTTTCCCACCCGAGCAGTAGTCGGGCAAGGACTATCCGCGAGTAGGCGTGGCGCTTGCGGCTGCCGCGGCGCATTCGTTCATGCAGACCACAGCGCTGCGCGGCAGTGCCGATCAACCAGAATAGGATCGCGACCCGCAGCGGCGACCGCATCGAGTCGTCCTGTTTCGCGCGTACCATGGATGAGGTAAGCCAGGTATCGGAGCGATGCAGTGGTTCAAAATCCATGGGGCATGCATGGAATATACTCCGCGTAGTGCAGGTTTGGTCGTTTCTCCATTATAGAATGCATCTCTTAGCGACTGATAAAAAAGGAATTTTCCTGGGATACCCCAGGGGCTCCCCCTATTTTTCCGCTGTTTTTCCTTGATCTCGATCCAGGGACCGTCAAAACGCAGGGAGAAATCCTTGGGTGGTGAGCACGCTGCCGCGAGTCAATGACGGTGCCTGAACCAAGGCCATAGGAGCCACCAAATGCTGGCACCGGCGCCGAGGAGAGCGATTACCGGCGGATCGGGGATATCGGCAGCATCTGCAACGGTAATCCTGATGCTGTAACTCGCGGCGCCACTGACATCGGCGAAGCCGGAATCCTCGGATGAGATTCTCATGATGACCGGGTCTTCGGCCGCACCCAACGCGGGGTCGAAGCGATAGTCCTCCAGCATCGCCCTGAGATCCGGGCCAATGCTGGAATTCCACAGGTCCAGCACCCCGGTCGCCGCACCACTGGCGTCCAACAGGTTGAGCACGGTCGTGCTGGTCGACTTGTTCTGAAAGGCCAGATCGACGTCGAGTGGCGCGAGTGTATGTCCCGCTTCCAATGGCGCATAGTCGAAGTAGGCAAGCTCAATCCCGGTGATGCTGTTGGGGCGCGCGTCGTAGAGCGGCCCGAAAATATCGCCGTGGGAGAACTCATCCCAAAAGTCGAAGCCAAGGTAACCGCCACCGAGGCTTTGGCTATCCGGGACGATCAGTCCTTGCAGCTGTGTTGCATCCTTGGAGACCTGGAAGGCGATCTCTGCCGCCTTCAGGTCTGGCACCGCCATGGCAATGCAGAGCGAAACAAGCGCCACGCACAGTAATTTGGCGGGCAAGGCTCCGCCGAACAGAGGATAGATTGCCATTTTCTCGATGACCAACCGATGGGCTTCAGTGAGTAAAGTGGATGCGCCGGGCGGCTCAGAACGTCAGGGCGTCTGAAACGTCGCCTGGGCCTCGATGACATATCGCCCGGCGACGACGTCCGGAACGCTAACGGCGATTGTGCAATCGCCGTCGGCATTGCAGTTACCCGGATCGATGAGGGCAGTCAGAAGCTCCGAGCGGCCGTTGGGGCTGGCCTTGAGGCTGACGGCGATCTCCGTGTTGATTGGGACGCCGCTGCTGAGCAACTCCAGGTCCACGGCGCCCGGGGCGGACAGTACCACGTCGATCAGGCCATAGCCGCCCTGGGGCAGCGTGGCCAAGGGCTCGCCGGATTCCCGCGACAGCATCTCGCCATTGACGGTGGTGATGGCCACCGAGGCCGAGAGCGGTCCCAGCAGTGGTCCCGGCGCCTGAGCCCTGGACGCGACCGGGTCCGTTGCATCGTCGGATAGGCTGTTGCTGTAGGCCTCGAGACGGATGCCGCCGTCGTTATTGCTGCTGCTGTCGCCACGGGCATACAGTTTGCCGCCGCCGCCAAGGCCCTCGGCGGCGATGCGGATGGCTCCGCCGCTGCCATGACTGCCGCTGGACGAGCATCTAAAAGTCCAGTAGCTGTTGCCGTCGCCCCCATCGGCGACGATCTCGCCGTCGATGATGGCATCGCCGTTAACGGCAATGAAGATCGCACCACCGCCACCGCCACCACCGCCGCCGGCGCAGCCGAGCTCGTTGGTTGTCGATCGACCGCCACCGCCGCCGGCACCGCCCACCAGCGGCAGCAATTCCGGGGTGCCGACGAACGAGGCGGGTTCGGCCTCGGCCTCCGGTACTACAGTGGCCCCGAGGCCGCCGCCGGGGCCGAGTCCGGTGGCACCATCGGCAGCGAAATTGACCAATTGGTAGGCGCCATCGCCACCGCGGAAACCGCCCGGCCCGCCGAGTCCGCCGATGCCATTGATGTTGTTGTCGCGGCGGATCGCCGCATCGCCGCTGACGTTGATACTGCTGCCGCTACCAATGAAGAGATCACCCTTGATGCGCAGTTGTACCGGGCTGTTCGCGGCATTGCGGATGAAGCGAACGACGGCGCTCGTATGGGTGCCGGGTCCATCGTCCACGGTAAAGCTGTCGAAGACCAGTACGCCGTCCGCCGACAGCGGGATGGACAGAACATGATCGCTGATCTCCGTGCTGGGCGGATAGGTGGCCGGATCGCCGCTGTCGAAGGCGCCGAGGGACGGGCTCGTCTCGCAGCCGCAAATATCGGCGCCTGCCGGTACCGCCAGGACCAGCATGACGACAGTTCCGATGATGCAGCTGAAACGCATCACTGGATTGCAATTGGTCTGCGGCATAGACGGGCTGGCCAGCATTCCCTGGCGTAACAAGTGCATTGGATGATTCATGTTGCTGACTCCGGATGAACGGGCTGCGTTCATTGCGGTTATCGCTGCGGCGCTGCAATTGCGACGCCGGCAGCGGACTGGAAGAGCCGAATGGCGGATGCGCTTGGCTGTTCCGCCCCAGGCGGAGTTTTCGCACGCGGCACTCGACACTGGAAACATCAGGGCAATATCCGAATCCCCACGGCTGGCGCCAATGTCGGCGGAACCTCATTCAACGGCACCTGGCCGACGGCAATATCCAGCACCCGCTGGATACCGCCACCGCTGAGAATCAGCCGCGTGGCGGCATCGACATTGGCCGTGCTCAGTGGCAGGGTCAGCAGCCTGCTGTCGGCCGGGATTTGGACCGAGGCCGGGGCGCTGACGATGGCCGGATCGAGACTTTCGACCTGTACCTGGACGGTCTCGGTCGCGGGTTCCGGCAGGAACGGTAGATTGACGCTGCGCTCGATACCAGAAGGCAGCAGGATGCGCCCGGCCGATGGGCGCGCCTGGACCTGAATCATGACCGGCGGCGCGACGATGGCCGGAATCGGGCCACTGCCATCGACCTCTATGGTCAGTCCACGCACGAGAGTGCCTGCTGTCAAGGTGACTTCCGCGGAGCCGGGACCGACCGTGGTGACGGGCAGGCTCAGGGTGACACTGCCGGACGGGATCATGAGCGTCTCCGGCACTGTGACGACGGCGTCATCCGAGCTGCGAACGGTCACCTCGATCGGCGCCGCAGCCGGAGACTCGAGCAGCGGCAGTGCAAGCCTGGTATTGGCGCCACTCGGCAGACTGATCCGCCCCAGAGAAGGCGCGGCCCGGACCATGGCACCCACCGGTGGTGCGATGACAGGACCGAGACTGTTGCCGGCATCCGACCCGACGCGGACGCTCAGGCGGTAGGACTGCGTGCCGATGCGAAGCCCGATCTCGGCCTCGCCGACCGACTGCGCCGTCAAGGTGAGCGGCAGATTCCGCGCGCCAGCGGCGAGAGACGTTGGCAGGGCGACGCTGAGGATATCATCGGGCCGGGTCCAAGTCAGGATCGGCGTGGTCGCCGATGTGACGGGTTCTGGCAACACGAGCTCCAGCTCGCGGGTCTCGCCGGTCAAGAGACCGACACTGCCCAAGGACGGCGACAAGCGCAGGTCCAGCCCGACGGGAGCTGCGGTCAGATTGATGTCCCGGCCGCTGAGCGGCCGGCTGATACTGATCGTCATGGCGGCATCGCCGGCGCTCGAGCGGGCATGGACAACCGTGTTGCGGGCTCGCTCGCCGAGGGCCAGCTGGCCTGCTGTGATCGGGATCTCCAGCAGCGTCTCTCCGGGCTCGAAGCGGCGCGCGGCCGGCAGTGTCACGACCTCGGGCTCGGCGGCGAACAGGTCGATGTCGATCGCCTCGGCCCGCGGGCTCGACAAGAACAGGCTAGGGCTTGCCGACGCCCCTGGCGCGAGCCCGAGCGTAGTTGGCGCGAACCGAATGCCTGCGACGACTTCCACCTGGACGCTGTCATTCGCAAGCACCGCCCCCTCGGCATCCAGCGCCGTTGCCGAAATGGTCAGCGAGGTGATCCGGGAGGCATCCGGCACCGAATAGTCCGCCGTATAGGGTGCCGCGGTCAAGGTTGCAAGGGTGTCGCCGTTGACCTCGATCACCACGGCAGCCGCGGCTAGACCGCTGCCGGCGCGGGCCTCGATCGACAGCCTGCTGCCCTCGACGACCTGCTCGCCATCGGCCGGCGTGCTGATACCGAAGCCTGCGGTGCGGAAGCCGTAGTTCAGGGGTGCCGTCAGGGGATTGCCGGCCGCATCGGCGAGGCCATTGCCGGCAGTGTCGGTCAGGGTTGGTGGCAGCGTCAGGACAAAGTTCGCGTCCAACGGCAATGCGTTCTCCGGCACGATGCGCGCGCCGCGGGCGTTCGTGGTCGATTCCACGCTGCCCGCCACCTGCACGCCATCGCGCAGCAGCCGAATGCCGCTCAGCGTCGACTCCGCCATGGCTTCCGTGAAGAGAACCTCCGGCCGGACGGCGATGGAAACGTCGGTGGTAGCGTCCGCTGGCGTTACACGCTGCACCTGCGGCGGCCTGACATCGCGCGCATGGATAACGACCGGGGTCGCGAATGTCAGGTTGTCCTGCGCGTCCGTTGCCTCGACCATCAGGGTCAATGACCCATCGAAGGGATCTGGACTCGCGAATGAGAAGGATGCGAGCGCCGTGCCCTGATTCGGTACATTCGACTCGGTGCGCGGGACCAGCACCGATGCCCCCTGTTTGACCCTGTACGCAATCTCTGCAACTCCGCTCGGGTCACTCGCCTGGACCATCACGTCGATGCGCTCGGCTGGGCCAACGCGCGCACCCGGAGCTGGCGAAGTCACGACCACGGACGGCCCCAGCAGGTCCTCGACGACAAGGTCGAAGGGGGCCGCCGCGGTCGACTGGCGTGCCGTATCGCGCGCGGCGGCCTGCACGCTGAGGACGGTGCCGCCGGCGAGCCCCAGGGGTAGCACGAAGGTGAGCTCTCGATGGCCTGAAGCGGTTGGCGAAGCCAGGTCGATGGACCGAGTCGAGCCGGGGATTTCCGCGACGCCGACGCTGATGGTCGTTACCGCGACATCATCCGAGTAGTGGGCCGTCACGCTGATTTCATCACCGGGGCTGACCGCGGTCATGGTCGGCGGATCGAGCTGAATGGACGGCGGTTGGTCCGGCTCCACCTGCAAGTCGAAGGTCATCTGGTCACCGCGATTGCCTGATGCATCGACGGCGACCGCCGCGATACTGAAGGTGCCGGTATCGGCAAACATCTGTTCGAACACAAAAGGCGGTGCGGACAGGGTTGCGGCAAGGGAGCCTTCGACGAACAGGTCGATGGCCTGGATATCATCCGAGGCCGTCGGTATGACCTCGATGTACAGAGCCTGACCGCGGACCCTCGGGCTGCCGGCCTGAACGCCGATTGCCTGGAGTGTCGGTCCCAAGGTGTCGAGGGAATGGAACGGCAACAACAGGGACCCGCCGGCCAGCGGGTTGCCAGCCAGGTCCGTGATTGGCCCCGGAATTTCGAACTCGTAGGCGCGATCCGGCTGCAGCCGCGCAGGCGTGAACACCAGAACCCGGTCGCTCAGGATCAGGTCGGTGGTGCCCGGGATCGTCGTCCCGTTGTCCTCCCGCAGGGTCGCCCCGGCCAGAGAGTCCGGGTCCAGAGGCTCGGAGAACTCGACCCGGACGATGGCGTCGAGGGGCACATCCGTGGCACCGGACGCCGGCTGGAGGTCAACGATGGCAGGCGGGGTTGCATCACGAGTCGTCAGCGCGTAGGAAAAGGTTCGAGCCAGGGCATTGCCGTTGGCGTCGGCCACGCCCTGTACACGCACGCTCTGGTCGAAATCGAGCACGTCCGCCAGTACATCCACCCGTACCCGGGTCAGATCCGGAAAGGAGTCATCCGGCTCGAAGCGTGCCGTCAAACCGTCCGCGCTCAGCGTGCGCTCGCCCGCCACGGCGACGCCCGCGACGCGTACCTCGAATGATGACTCGGTAATGCTGGCGGGATGCATGGCCTCGGAGAAGGTCACTGCCACCGGTCCGTCGAGCTGAAGGCTCGATGATCCGACCCGCGGGTCAGTCGCCACGACTTCGGGTGGTGCCGCGTCCAGGATCAAATCGCCCAGGTCGATCTGCTGATTGTTTGCCGTGATGGCGACAGCGAAGCGATTACGTGCCCCGGTGAACGGGTCTTCCGCCTCGCCGCTGTAATTGCCCAGCGGCAGCCCTTCGAAGGTAAAGATCCCGTCCATCTCGGTCAGCGCGACCAGGTCGGTCCCAGGGCGCCTGAGGGTCACAATGGCAGCCAGCAGCGGGTTGCCGTCGAGCAGGATACGCCCGACGACGCCGCCGACGTCTTCCAGGCGCAGCGCGTTGTGCTCGGGATCGGCGTCGCCGTCCTCGAACACCAGAATCTGGCCGTCGGCGGTGAGCGTCCCATCGGCTGCTGCGCCCAGTTGCGGAGCGCCGATCGTGGTCACGGCGGTCAGGCTGAAGCTGCCGAGGGGCTGTCCGATAAAGGCGAAAGCCCCGTTCACGTCGGTCAGACGGCTGGAGGTGCCGCGCGCGAACGGGCTGCGTGATGCAAGGGTTACCCGTGCCGAGCTGACCGGTCCGCCGTCGGTCGCATTGCGCACCCTGCCGCGAACCTCGCCCAGGCCGCGCAACACGATGGAGCCGTCTGCCGTCTCGCCGTTGCTCGTGACCAGTACCTGGCGCACCTGTCCATCGGCGTTGGTTTGCTGCCGCGCGGTCAGCTGGTAGCGATCCAGCGGCAGGTGCTCGAACAGGAACTCGCCGTTGATATCTGCGACCGCGTCGCGACGTTCCGCACCGGTGCCAACACTCGGCATCAGCTGCAATTCGGCAAATGCAACCACCGGCGCGCCGGGCCATGGTGCACCGTCGGCATCGATCGGATTGCCGTCGTCGTCGAGCACCACGCCGGCGGCGTAGACGACCCCGGCCACGGCACCGGCGGGGCTCAGCAGCACATCCAGCTCCACGTCCTCGGCACCGACGGCGATGGTGCTGGCAGCCGTGCCTTGCAGGTCGCGGTCGAGGTCGATCGCGGTCAGCGTGAACGGACCCTCGGGGATGCCGGTAAAACTGAACAGGCCTTGCGCATCGGCCTGGGTCAGCACGATGCCTCCTGCGTCCGGCCTCAGCGTCACCAATGCCTGAGTCACCCGCGTTGTGCCATCGGCCAGCAGCACGGCGCCGGCCACAGAGCCCGTGGTTCCCAGGGTCAGATCGCAGAGCGTCTCGTCACCGCCGATCAGGGTTGCATCGGCTCGCGCGAACCGGTTACTGTTGCGGTCCAGGGCTTCGAGTGTGATAAAGCCTGCCGGCACGCCTTCCAGGGAGAAGGAGCCGTCGGCGAGCGTCGTGGTGGTCAGCGTCGTCGAGCGCACCTCGACGGTGATCTTGGCCTGGCCACCGAAGGCCGTTCTATCGGGCTCGAACAGGGTGCCACGAATGCTCCCGAACTGCTCGACGTCGCTGACCTCGCCGTCGCTGGCAATGCTCTTGCCGAGGACGACGCGGACCTCCCGCGACAGGCCATCCATCGGCTGAATCGGCATCCGCCCCGCCGCAAACCCGCGCGCGCCGGTGAACGTCGCAGACAGCTGAAAGTCGCCCTCGGTCACCGGCAGCAGCTCGACCCGACCCGCAGCATCGGTGGCGAGATCGCCGAACTCGGCGTCCAGCGGCTGGTCCGCGTCGGAGAGGGTGTCCAGTGTCACGACAGCGCCCTGTACCGGCGTGCTGTCGGCCCGCTCCACCTGCACCAGGACACTGCCGGCGCCTTGCAGCCGCAAATCCATCGCCAGCGCGCCATGCGGCGGCAGAAAGCCCTCGGCTTCGCCGAACAGGCGCACATTCAGCAGGCGCTCGCCACCGGCGTCCGCAAAGGCATTGGTGATGATCTCAGAGCCGGTCGTAGCGCCGGTGCCCAACGCCGGCACACCGGTATCTGAAAGGAGACGGAAGGCGCCGGTCGGCACCAGGGGGAAGACAAAGGTTCCATCTGCATCCGTCAGCACCTCGATCTCGGCGCTTGCCTGGGGCTTCAGGGTGACGCGCACGTCAGCGCCCACCGGCGTCACGCCATCGGGCATCAGCACCGTGCCGCTGACCTCGCCGACGCTCGAGGTCAAGACGATGTCGCCGAAATCGAGCAGTCGCTCGGCATCCAGCGTCGTCTTGGGTAGCTCGCCGCGCACGCTGACGGGCTCGAGAAACGGCAGTGCGACCGTCGCCGAGACCGACCCGGCGAGCTGCGTTGGGAGCTCGAAGCGCCCATCGACAGCCCCCGATGCATCTGGACCTACCTCGATCACCCGCTTCTCCGATGTGAAGATCGGGAAGTCCGTGCCGCCGCTCGGGATCTCATTGGATGCGAGGAACTCCTCGGCCGGCGACGGCAGGCCGACATCGAATTCGTCCAGGATGCTGCCGTAGCCCTCGAGGATGCTGGTAGCCAGCTCGTTGCGGTCGGCAATCACGCCCGCCGCAATGTCACCGCCCGCCGGGACGATGCGAATTCGGGGCACGGTGAGAGTGATATTGCCGGCCGCCGGTGTCCCGTTCGCCTGCACCAAGCGACCGCGGATGGGGCCGCGACCGCGGAAGACGATATCGGCATTGGCAACCTCGCCGCCGAAGCGCAGCGCAACGCGGGCCTCGCCGCCGTCGGAGGTGCCTTGCGTGGCGCGGACGGTATAGTCGGCGAATCGCTCGGGGTTGCGCAGACTGTAGGCTGGTGCATCGATGAAGGTGAAGCGTCCGAGCAGATCCGATTGGCGGCGCGCCAGTACCCCACCCTGGCCGATCAGCAGCACCTCCACCCCGCTCACCGGGGTCGTGCCATTGGCCTCCAGCACGCGGCCGGTGATGGTGCCGAGTGGAAATAGGCGGATCTCGATCTCCTGGATGTCGCCGCCGGACAGGATCTCGACGGTTTCGCTGCCGAAGGTGGGCAGCTCCGCGTCGCGCGCGCTGATGTTGTAGCGGCCGATCGGAAAATCGGTCAGCGTGAAGGCGCCGTTCTCGTTCGCCAGGGTGCGCGACGGACCGCCGGCCACCTCGGCGAAGGGCGCGGGATCGCCATCGGCCTGAACCACCAGGCCGCGCAGGATGCCGCCAGCGCCCGGATAAACCAGTGTGACCTCGGTGCGGCCGTCTGGTTGCAGGCTGGCACGCGCCTCGGCCTGCTCGTAGGTCGCCTGATCGAAGCTCTCGACGCTGATGTCTCCAGGCGGGATATCGCTGAGTTCGAAGCTACCGCCCGCATCCGTATAAGCGAAGGCCACCGGGCCGAAAGCGGTTTGGATACCGTCCGGTGTCAGCCGGCTCGGGAGATCGGCACTGACGATTACCGGCACGCCGGCGGCCGGCTGCGCGTCGCCGGCGCGCAGCACCCGACCGGCAACGGTGCCGCGCCGACTGCTGACGATGACATCGACATCGACCAGCGACTCGGCGGCGGGCACATGGGTGGCGACAACGCCGAAGCGTCCCATGCCCGGATCATCCACCTTGACGATCGCCGCCCCCATGGGCACCCGAGAAACCAGGAAGCTGCCGTCGGGCTCGACCAGGGTTTCGGTCAGCTCGCCGGTGCGGGATGTGACCCCGACACCCACCGCATGGACCAGCCTGTCTTCGGCGTCGTACAGGCTGCCAACGGGGCTCCCGTTTTCGTCCAGCACGCGCCCGGCGATGGCGCCGTAGCCACGCAGGATCAGGTCGCCGCGCAGCTGCTGTCCTGCGTAGTAGGGCTGCACCTGAAGCCTATCCTGCTCACCGGTCTGCGGATCGAAGGCCTGGATGATACCGGGGCCGAGAGGATTGTTGATCACGAAGTCGATGGCATAATGACCGTCCGCGTCAGTTTCCAGCCGCTGCAGGCCAGCCAAGCCGGAGGGCAGCACCAGCTGCGAGTAGACGACCACGGCGCCCGCCACCGGTGCACCGCTGGCACGGCGCACGACGCCGCTCAGGGAGCCGCCGAAATTCATCTCCGGGTCGGCGAGAATCGGCAGCGTCATTGCAGTCATGGGATTGCCGGCAAGGTCTTCGACGGCGCTGATCGCGAGTTGCTCGACCGGGGCGGCTGGATCGATGCCCTGCTCGAACAGCAGGAAGGCGATGCGGCGGTCCGGCTGCAGGACCACCGCTGCGACCCGATTGCGCGCGTTATCGTCGATGACATAGTTGCCGAGGTCTTCGGCCGTGGCCTGGTCCACCGGTTCGCTGAAGACGACCACCAGCATGCGACCAAAGCCATCGCCGTTCTCGAGGTTTGGCTCTGACCTGGGCGCGCCCTTGCCCCACTGCTGTACTGACAGCACCGTCGGCGCCAGGTCCGGTTCTATCTCGTCGATGACAGGGGCAAAATGCTGCTCGAAATTTCCGTCGCCGCCGAGATCGACCGCGAGCTCGGGTACCCCGGTCTCGCCCTTGGCGATCTGGAGCCGGGCGACGCTGCCCGGGGCGAGCGGGACGTCTTGGTAGATGAGTCGGCGCAGGCCCGCCGGACCCTGACACAGAATGCCGAGGTCGGTCGACCCATCGCCCTCACCGAGCATCTCGACGACATAGGGCGCAGCGTCGATATCGCCCGCGATGGCGATTTCCATGTGAGCGCCCGGCTGGTCGAGCAGGGTGATCACACCCGCACGAGCCAGTTCGCGCACGCGCCCATCATTGCCGTCCGGATCGTTCGGATCGGCAAGCCCGACGGCACCGGCCCGGGCGCCCGTGCTGTCGGTGATGCGCAACCGGGCAGGCACGCCACCGGCGCCCTGGCCGATGGCGGCGCTCAGATAGGGCGTTCGCCCCGAGGTGCTGTCCGCGAAGACCTGCTGCACCTCGAGCACGTCGACCAGCCGGCCGGCGTCGATTTCCTGCCACAGGATCTGGCCCAAGTCGCGCAGCACGAAGCGCCCCTGCCTGCTCTCGCGGCGCAGCTGGTCGAAGGCCAGGAAGTCGCTTTGCACCCGCGCCTTGTCGCGTTGTCGGGCGACCAGCTGCGCCCGCGCGCGTGCATCCTCGGCCGCGTCGATGGCCTGTTGGATCTCCGCGTCGGTGCCGTACAGGTCGTCGATTCGCGAGCCCCCGGTCTCCAGGTAGTCGAGCGCCCAGTCGCTCAGGATGCGGTCGATCGATTCCCCGAACAGGTCGCGCAGGCCCAGCACCGAAAAGACCGTTGCGCGGGTGTAAACGCCTTCCCGGCTCGGCCGGAGGGTGCCTTCCGGCAGGCTGCCGGCGGGTGCCGTGGCCGCACTCCAGGCCTGGCCGAGCATGCGCACCACATCGCGCTCGAGCGGCGGCGGGTCCGGCAGCCGGTCGGCGAGGCTCGGCAGCACCAGGGTGTCCGGCGACAGCGGGATGCCGGTCTCGCCGACACCGGCCCGCAAGACGAAGCTGCCGGTCAGGCCGTCGTCGGCGTTTAGATAGGTGGCGCCGACCTCGCCGGTGCGGCGCGACTCCAAGCGGAACTCGAAGGTCTCGGACGCGCCGGGCCCCAGGCTTGGCAGCGTGAAGCTGTCTGCCGTGCCGGGCACCAGAACGGTGCCGCTCAGGCTGCGCTCGGACAGACGCAGGCGAAACAGGCTCGCCGCGACATCCGAGGTGTTGCTGACGGTCACGAACAGCGAATAGCGCTCCCCGTCGCGGACGCTCTCCGGGTGCGCCAGCACGAGGTTGAAGGTCGGATTGCGCACGACCACCGAGCCGGTCGCCCGGCCTCGCAGATCGAAGAATTCGCCGCGGGAGGCAACGAAGAGCCGGCCATCGATGTCGATGTCGAAGCTGTGGGTTCCCTCCCGGAGTCCTTCGAGGATGAACTCCGCCTTGCCACGCTCGCCGGGGCGGATGAACTGGTCCTCGGTCAGCAGGTCTTCGCCATCGGCGGTCTGCGCCACGCGCAGGATGGGCAGTTCGGCCTGCGCGCCGGCCTGCGTTTCGCCGAGGCGCAGCGCGTCGTCGCCGGGCGGCAGCGTGATGCTCGCGCTCAGGTCCGTCACCGTCAGATTCGAGCCATCCGGCGCGACATTGCCGACGATCAAGATGGCGCTGAAGAACTGGTTCAGAAAGCCGACGTCGCCGGGAATGATGATCAGGCCCGGCAGCCCCGGCAGCGTCGGGTCGGGCCGATCCAAGCCCTCCGGGATCGGCTGGATCATCAGCCCCTCGACCTGGAAGTTCGGTATGTCCAGGGACGGCACCTGGATACCCTCGGGCCGGGTGAAGATCGGCCGTGCATTCGGCAGGCGCGGCACCGCCACCCCGGGGGTGTTGGGCACGATCACCGGGGCTTCGAGCAGAATTTCGGTCTCCTCGATGGACAGCGCCACCGCGAAATCGAAGACCGTGAAGTTGTCCTCGTCGATGACGATACCCCGCTCGGCGATCTCCTCGCTGCTGAGCTGCCTAGTGGTGACCTCGCTGACGATGACCTCGTCGATGACCTGGATTTCGACCCGCGGCAGGGTCGGATCGCGATTGACGACGCGCGTCCCCGAGGCGTCCACCAGGTGGATATCGTCGAGCACATAGAGCCCCTCTTGGCCCAGCGCGGCGATCTCGAAGCGACCGCCTGGGGTAGCCTGGAGGGTCAGCGACTGCGAGCCGAGGCCGGGACCGGAGAGTCTCGCGCGGACGCGGTAGCCGAGGAGCTTGTCGGGCGGCAGGCCGACGGTAGTGCTGATCGCCGTCGGGAAGTCCTTGACCGCGACGAGCCTGTATTGACGGTTCGGGATGTCCGGGCGGGTGTCGACGTCCACGACGAGGCCGGCGATGAGGATTTGGCCGGTGCCGATGGGCGGGGTGGCGTGCACGAGCGCGGAGATCAGCAGGACCACGAAAAGAAGCTTTCCGAGGTATTCCCTTCGGAATGGCCATCTGGTCGCAAGTTGCGCTAGAGCCATGTCTTGTTTACCGTCAGCAGGTCAGTGTTGTATTGCGGGCGTTAGGTTGTCGGCTGCCAAATCAACATAAATGCTATGGGAAATGTTGCCGAATGTAACGCAGCGCCTCCCGCTCGAGAATCACAATGACCTCTGGCGGCGCGAAAGCTCTCATCTCGTTCAGGTGGTGTTGCAGCACCGCCTCTGCAGATTTTCCTTGTATATCTGGCGTTTTCAGATTTCGAATCCGTGAATGCAGCGGACGAGTCAATGCCACCGCCGGATTATCCCTGAGAATCGCTGACTTGCGCTCCACCCCCTTATGGTATCTTACAAAAAGGTTCTGAAGCGCCTCGTCGCTGTCCAAATGATCGAAAAGGCGCCCGTAACTGCCTCTGGCTGTCAGATCGTGATAGCCGGCGATATCAAATTCACGGGCTCTGCTCAAGCGATCCGCAATTACCGGGCTGTTGTTGAACTCATCCAAGTCAATTAGGCCTGCGAACGACGTTTCATCAACCTGCTTGGACCGCGCCTTTGAGCGGGCGCCCTGCGCACACTGTGGTCCTGCGTTGTGCACCCAGACGCCTTCCGCTTCAGCATCGGCAGATCCGCCGGAAACGAAATAGGTATGAAAGTCCTCGACCTCGAAATTGTAGGTCGTGAACGGCTGCCCGGAATCCGAGTGTTCGTAGTCAACCTCGGTCACCTTAGCGATGTCTCCGTCCGAAAGTGAAAGACGATCACCGGTCCTGATTTCCCCTGCCTGCGCCCAACGTTGCTCCTCCGTCAGCCAATACGGATGCTCTGCGGTGGAAACGAGCTCGTTGGCCCGCTCCCCTTCATTTCCGGCGTTGCTCGAGGATGCCTTGCTGCGATACCGGATGTGAACGAGCTTGCTCGGATGTGTTTGAAAAAGTGACACAACCCGCTTGTAGCCCTGCGCACCCGTCTCATCCGACCGCGACAAGACAAGATCACCCTCTAGGAGGCTGTCCGAGAACTCAGAGCACGCACGACATGTAGCGCCTACAATCGAGTTGTGCACTCTATATCTTGTGTCTTATGTTCGTTCTCGGACAGTCTCCTAGGATCTCCTCGATGTTCTCGAGCCCATCCTTCGTCAGCACCTTGGTGCCTGCGACGAAGCAGACCCGCCCGTTCTTCATCATCGACCGGCGCGCGTCCTTGCCGAACCCGGCCTTCTTCAGTATCCGCGCCTTCTCCGCGACCGTCGTGGCCCGGCGCGCGCTCTGTATGGCCTTGGCCTTGCTGACATAGTTGGTCTTGACCAGGGTATCCGCCTGGCGCGCGGTGCGGCGCGCAACGGACCGCGTCCGTTTGACGGCGCGCGCCCCCTTCAAACCGCTCTTGGCGGCACCCTTCGCGAGCTGGGCGATGCCGCTTACCGCCGCCGCGATATCGACCGCGGACGAGAGCCGGATGTCGGTCTTGCCGATCAGCGGCAGGTCGATCTCCGCGAAGCTGGCGATCCGCACGTCCTCGAGGCTCGCCTTGCGGAACAGTCCGGTGGGGTCGGAGAAGTTGACCGGGTCCGCGCCGGCGTAGGCGTAGAGATTCTGGCCGTCGGCGGTGCCGGCGGGATCGGGCTGCAGGAATCGGCCCAGGTCCGGGCTGTAGTCGCGCACGCCCATGCGGACCAGGCCGGTGGCCGAGTCGAGGTACTGCCCCATGAAGCCGCGGCGGTTGCCGACGACGCTCGCTGCCCGTGGCGCGCCGCTCGGGTCCTCGATCTGGGTGCGGCCGAACGGGTCGTAGCGGTAGCGCTCGATGACGGCACCGGCGGCATCGCTCAACGCGACCACCGAGCCCATGCCGTCGAGCTGGTAGTAGGAGTCGGCATTGCCGATCCGCAGCAGCACCGGGCGGTCGACGGCATCGCCATAGACGTATTGGCGCTTGATGGCGCTTGCGCCGTCGAGCACCAGGACCAGGTTGTCGCCGTCGTAGATGTAGTGCTCGACACCGCTCGGGGTGATCTCGCGCACGCGCCGATCCAGCGCGTCATACTCGTAGCGAGCGAGCTCGGTGGTGCCGCCATTGGTGGTGACGCGGGTCAGATGGCCGTAGGCGTCGTATGTATAGGCGCGCGTGCCGTCGTCGCGCAGGTTGCCATTGTCGTCGTAGACGAGCTGCGCGGCGCCCGCCGAGTCGTACTGGTTGAGCGCATTGGAGACGAAGGTCTCGATGGCGGCGTTGTCCGTGCGGTCGGCCCAGTTGCCGCTGGCGTCGTAGGTGTATTCGATGAGCCGATTGGGCGCCGGCTGACTAGCAATGGGGAGGTCCAGCGGCGCCGCAGTATCCCAGCGTACCTCGCTGAGCCATTGCTCCGGGGAATAGACGAAGGCGTCGCCGCGTCCGCCGCGGTGGGCGCGAGCGACGCCGTAGATGCGGCCGGACTGATTGCGTGCGTAACTGAAGCTGCCGAGGGAGACCTGGTTCGGGTCCAGGAACTCCCGAGATGTCTCCTCGCGCGCGTCGTTGAACAGGCGGCCAACGCTGGTGCCGTTGCCGAACGCGGCTTGGCTCCTGAGCAGTGGACCCGAGAAGTTATAGCTTGCCAAGGTTCGGCCCGCTTCGCGGATCGCCTCGACGCGGGTCAGGGGGTCGATTTCATACCCAAGCGAGAAACCGCCAGACGGATATTGCAGGGAGCGGCGATCACCTGCCAGATCGAAGGTGCTGATCAGGTCGAGTCCGCCTTGGACTTCGTTGGTCATCGCCGAGCGCGAGTCGTATTCGAACGCGACGCTGTATGGGCTCGCACCGGCGCGGGTGGCGGAGACGACGCGATCGAGCGCGTCGTAGCCGAACGCGTAGTTCGGCGAGCCGGCAAACTCCGGCTGCGGCACGACCGTGACGCCGGTCTGGCGATTGCCATCGTCGTAGCTGTAGGTGAAATGGTTGCCGGCGCGATCGGTGGTGGTATCCAGCGTGTCATCGAGGTTGTAGGTGCGAAGCACCTCGGTGCCATCCTGATAACGCGTCGAGCGTAAGCGGTTGCGGCCATCGTAGGCCATGGTCGTGCCGCGCTGCTGGGCATCCTCCTCGCGGATCAGTCTGTCGTCGTCGTCATAGTCGAAATTGCTGAGCTCCCTGCCATTGGCGATTGATCTAAGCCGGTTGAATGCGTCATAGCCCATGACGACGTCCGCACCGCCCTGAACGGTGCGTCGCTCCAGATTATCTCGTTCGTCGTAGTCGAAGGTGGTGGTCCGGCCGAGGGGGCCGCGGATCGCTTCCAGGCGCCCGAATAGGTCGAAGTCGAAATCGGTCCTGGTCGTAACGACGGAGCCATCGGGCTCGAGATCCTTCAGCAACTGATGCTGGAGATCGAGCCCTCCGAAGACAGACTCCTCGACATTGCCGACGGCGTCTTCGACAAGGACGGCTCGTCCCAACCCGTCGAACTCTCGCTTCAGCTCACGACCGAGGACGTCGGTCTCCATGTTGACCCGGCTGGCCGCGTCATACACATAGAGGGTGACGTCCTCGTCGAGGATCGATCCTCCTGGGGTCTCGCGAATCGGCTCGCGGGTCCGATAGGCCCTTCCCAGCGCATCGCGGTCGGTGAAGATCTCGCGCAGGATTCTGTTTTGATCATCGCGCCGGCGCTCGGTGACCACCAGGCCGCGCGCGTCGTACTCCATTTCCAGGCGATTGCCGTTGGCGTCGGTGACGCTTTCCAGCTCATTGAAGCCGTTGTAGGTGTAGGTGGTGGAGTGACCCTCGCCATCGGTGCGGCGGACTAGATTAGCATCCTCGTCATAGTCGAGGGTTTCGAGCGGTCCGACCACCGGGTCCAAACCGCCTTCGGTGGAGATGGCCACCGGCAGCTCGCGCTCGTCGAATTGGGTAACGAGGCGATGACCGAGGGGCGACTGCCGTCCGCTCGGGTTCTCGTTGGCGTCGTAGTCGAACGCCGTGACGCGGGTGATGCCATCCCCGCTGTCGGTGATGCTGCGCAGCTGGTCCAGGCAATCGTAGGCGTAGGTCAGGGTACGTCCGCCCAGATCCCTGAGTTCGATGAGGCTGTCGTTGCCGTCGTATGCGAAATAGCGCGTGCCGCGTGGATCGGCGATGCTGATGGGTTGATTCAGGGCGTTGACGACACGCGTGACCGTATTGCCTCGCGGGTCGGTCGTGGTCAGCAGGTTGCCGACCGGGTCATAGGTGAAGGTGGTTTCCAGGTCCAGGGGCGGACCCCGCGCCGAGCGCGTGATGCCTGCACCGCCGTTCGAGGCATCGACGATCACGGAGCGGATGTAGCCGGGTCCGGACACCAGCTGGCCCGACTCGCGAGCTTCTAGGGTTTCGGTGTCGTCGCCGTCTCCATTGGGGTCGTCGGCACCGTAGTAGGTGTAGCGGGTGACGACGCCGTCGCCTGCCGTGTGCGTGCGCAGCTCGCCGCGCGGGCCGTAGGTGTAGGCCTCGGTCACAGGTGGCCCGGTCGTGACGGGTTGATTCACTGGTGCGTGATCGACCCGCAGGATGTTGCCGTTGTTGTCCACCACATGGGTCGTCGCCGCACCCGACGGGTCGATGATGGTTGTCGGCACACCATATGGGCCAGGTGTGAGGACCGTCGAGCGCGGTGCGCCGCCGCCGATGGGATGGATGTCGAAGCCGGTCAGATCCGCCTGGCGCAGGCGATCCGGGTTGGTCGAATCGTAGTGGGTCAGGGTGCGCAGGCCGCGTGGGGTGGTCTCCGACTCCAGCAGTCCGTCCGGGGTGTAGCTCAGCTCCGTGACCAATGTGGTCGGATTGCCGTTGATCGTCACCAGCTCCTCGAGCCGTTCCAGATGACCGCTGGGCGAATAATGTCGGATCGTCCTGTGACCTTCCCGATTCTCGGTCTCGGCGCGGGTGACGCGAGCGGGACTGGTGCCGCTGCCGTCAGCACCGAAGTAGGAGTACCTGTAGGTTCCCCCGCAAGGCAAGGCTGGAGCCGTCGGGCAGCCGAGGCGCTGCGTTTGCACCCGATCGAAATCCAGTGCATCGCCGTCGAGCAGAGTCAGGTCGTAGGAGAATTCCAGATAGGTTTGCCCGGTTGGATCGGTGACCGAGACGAGATTATGATTCAGCCGCGCGGTATCGGCAGGACTGCCTTGGGTAGTGAACTCTTCCAGCCCCTCGGTGTAGCGATAGCGGGTGGTCTTGCCATGCGGAAAATCTGCCGTTGCCGGCCCGGTCACCGCGATGAGATTATCGGCGGCATCATATTCGTAGCTGGTCAGTCGCCCGCTCCAGTCTTGCATGCTGATCATACGACCGCGAACGTTGTGGCGGAAGCGGATCGTGCGACCCAGGGAATCCCGGATTCTGCTCAGGCGATCATTGATCAGCTCGTATCCGAACGACAGGGTATTGCCGTAGCGGTCGACGATGAAGGCCAATCGATAGCGCAGCTGTGGGTCCTGGATCGATGGCTGGTAGATGAATCTCGTGCCGTCGGCTTCGGTGATCTCCAGTCGAATCGGACTGATCCGCGTAAGCTCGGCAAAGACGCCCGTGGGTGCGCGCCACTGATCCGGCCCGATGCTCGCAAAGACATCCGCGCGACCGCTGCCGTCATAGCGAATGACGTTGCGCGTGTTCTTGTCGATGGTCAGACGGTCGTTATAGCGGTGATCCCAGCCATAGCCCATGGGGCCGTTGAATTGATTCTGAGATCGATACGTGCGGACGAATTCGAAATGCAGCCCCCGCCCCGGGATCGCAAGATCCGTCTCGCAGAGGCGGACCTCGCCGGTGAACGGGTTGATCGGATCTCCAGTATTGAGATAGTCCTCATTATCGGGGTTGATTCTCGGCTCGAAGAGGGTCGTGCGAATCAGATCCCAATCGGGCCGATCGTCGGGGATCGCGAGTTCGACGGCCTGCAATCTGGTGCGATCCTCGGACGAGCTGAGGCCCAGCAGCGTTCGAGATTGCGCGGGCGCCCGCGGTCGCTCGATCAGCTCCGCCGAGCCGCCGACGCCGGCGCCGACAATGGGCGTCGAGACGAGTGGCTCGTCCGGGTCCTGGATGTCGATGGTGCGGTCGCCGGTGTAAATGATGCCGTTGATCAGCGGAACGTCCTGGACGAAGTTGCCGGCATTCAGCAGATTGCGGATCACGGGCTCGGTGGGCTTGGACAGGTCGACCAGCGAGATGTTGCCGCTGCTACCATGCGAGACCACGGCGAGCTGCAGGTTCTGGAATTCCGCGATGCCATCGCCGTCCAGGTCTTTTCGAATCGTAAAATCCCCGGCGGTGGTGATGCGCGAGATGCCTTCTTCGACGGCAAAGGGCGTAGCGTTCGCATTCAGGCTCGGGATCAGCCCGAGCGCTGCACCACCGGTATTGGAGACCACATAGAGTCGCTGCGACGCGCCGCCCGTGACCAGCATCCCAGGGATGCCTGTCCCGATCGAGAAGGCATTGCCCAGATACGGCAAATAGAGCGGCGGGGCATAGTCTGCCGGCGGTGTCTGGCCAACGGCAGCGCTTGGCTTGGGCGCCGGTAATCGGAAGCCGCCGATGATATACGGCGTGCCGAGCGCATTCTCCTGTGCATCCCGCCGCTCGAAGACGTTGCTAGCCTGCCGCAGCTGTTGTCTCAGCGACACTTTCTGGCCGAGCGTGAGCTGTTCCAGATCGATGACCTGGATGCCGGCGCCAATGGAGGCAACGTAGGCCGTGCTGCCCAACACCGCGACCTCTGTCGGGATCACCTGATCGGCCAGCGGGAACAATTGCACATTGCCGACGCGCACCGGCTTGGTCGGATCGGAGATATCGAATAGGCGCAGGTAGGGTGGTCGCTTCTCCTGTTGCCCTGTGCCGCCCCCGAAGCCGGCGCCGACGGCCACCAACAGGTTCTCGGTAACGCCGTTCGACGTATCCAGAAAAACACTCGATGGCACCACGGCGACCGCCCGCGGACCGCCCGGCATCGGGATGCCGCCGACGACCTGCAGGTTCGTCAGATCGCTGGTGTCGACGATTTTTACCACCTCGCCGGTAAAGTCAGCCACAAAGGCCAAGTCGCCTCGGGCCGCGATATCGAGGATACGCCCCGCCGTGATCGTCGAAGGCGATGGGTTGGTGCCGCCAGTCCTGAAACCGATGGTCTGCCCATTGATGACCAGCTGCAAATCCGTGTTTGCGGGCAGGGGACGCGAGGGTCGGATCTGCACGCGATTACCGCTGGATACCACGCCGCCCTCGACCGGAATACGGCCGCCGGTGGCCGGGTCCTCGAAGTAAATGTCCAAATTCGCAATCAGCTCGATGTCGGTACCGGGCGGAGCCGAGGGGCTGATCTGCACGGAGATGCTTGGCTCGAGCGGCACGTTGACGCTGCCTTGCACGAGCGTGACGTTGCCACCGGCGACGATGGGCGGCAGCGCAGCTGCTGATTCGAAGATCCGCAGAACGTTCTCGCGCCGCGTCGAATTGCCGTTGACATCGAAGACTTCGGCGATGATCTTGGTTTCACCCGCGCGAATCGGCGTGTATTGGAACGAATCGCTGGTGGAAACAGGGTTGCCGCTTTGATAACGCTGATTGATCTGCGCTATGTCGTCGATGCGCGCGGTCACCGACGCGATCCCCTGATCATCGCTGGTATTGACGGTCACCGTGATCGGTGAGCCCAGCGTCAGGCTGCCGGTTACCTGCACCTCGAGCTGCGGCGGCTGCACATCGCCCTGACGCTCCGGCACGACGATGGTGCCGACGTCCGTATAGGTGAACAATTCGTCCGGAATCGTGATTCTGAAAGATGACCCCTGGCCGGTCAGAGGATCGATGATGCGCAGGTAGGTTGAACCTGGCTTTCCGGCGAGCGTAAAGTTGCCGTCCTGATTGGTTGTCGTGACCGTTGGATAGCTGGTGCCGACACCATTGTTGAGCTCCACATAGGCGCCTGTGAATGGGCGCAATTTGGCCCGCGCCCGCTCGCCCGATGCGGTCGTCTCTCCTGGGTCCGGAACATTGAAAACGGCCTTGCCGGCCTGACGCATTCCGCCGGTTTCCGGGCAGGGATTCAGATCCGACAGCGTTGGAACCACGATGGTGGACGCATCGACCTCCGCCCTGACATCGCGACCGTTCTTATCGAAGGTCGCAACGGCCCGATAGATCTGAGACTGCTGCCCGAGCAACGCATAGGACACGAGGCTGAGGGTCGCGGTCAGCTGATTCGAATTGATTGCAACGCTTTTGAACAGGCTCCCGGAAGAACCACTGAAGGTTGCTGAATCGATCGCGTTGAACACCCCCGGCAATACCTGTTCCAACAGCTCGATGCGCTTCAGGCGGATCGTCGGATCGGGGGTGGTCACCAGCGCCGTTGCCATCAGATTGGCCGCGCCACCGATGACCGCCTCGCAGCTGACCGACAGGTTGAGCATGCCCAACTGTTCGCCCGTGGTAATCTTGCCCCTGACAAAGGACAGATCCTGCCTCGGCAGCAGCAGCGCCATGAAGCTGTTGGCGATCATACCGCCAATCCCGAAGATGCCGGGCCAGGGCGGTGAATTGACCTCGATCGCACCGTCGACAAAGCGCGCGTCCTCGACCGCGATCAGCAGCGGCTCCCCTCGGACCTCGTCGATGCGCGCAATCAGGAAGCGACTGTCTTGCGGATAGCTTTCGGTCACCGGGATGCGTAATCCGAGGCGTTGCTGCAGGCCATCGGCCGAATCCGGGAAGGTCAACGAGAACCCGGCCGCAAAGGACAGCCCGTAGGCCGGACCGAAGTCGGCGATGGGAATCTCCGGGAAGTCGGCCTCGGTCTTGCGCTGGTAGACCACGGTTGTCGGCTCGTCGAAGGAGCCCGGGGTAAAGGTCAAGACCGATCCATCCGGCGCGCGCATGGTGCCGCCCTCGGCGCCGACCACGGCCGTACCGTCGCCGGCGTCGAACAGGCCAAGGGAGACGGATACCTCATCGCCCTGGCCATTGCGCAAGACCAGGCGCAGCGAATCGGTGACGGCGGCGATGATTCGCAGCTGGAAGCTGCCGTCCGCCGCGGCGATGCGGGTCACCGTCGCGCCGCTGGTGTCGTTGATCAGCGTGACCGCGGTCTCGCCTCGAACAGTGCCGGAGGTGCCGCTTACCCTGACCAGCCCAGCTGCGTCCGGCATCGTCATCGCGATGCGCCCAGGGTCCGGGCGCTCGGGGCGCGCGGTGTCGAGGGTCTGGAAGCCGCTGAAAGCCTGGGTAAAGACCATTCCAGCCTCGCTGCGCAGCCCGTCGGTGACGACGATCTCATAGCCGGTCAGGGGCTCCAAGACCGCCCGCGGACGCAGAGCACCACTCAGCCCCCCTGGCAGCAGCACGTAATCGACCGGAAGCGCGCCGCCGGGACCCCTGAGGACGACATTGGGCGCGCCGAAGCTCGCCGGATCGACCGGCTGCGAGAATTCCAGGATCACCGTGGTGCCCAGCGACACGTCCGCGGCGCCGTCCGCCGGACTCAGCGAGACAACCTGGGCTGTCGCACCCTGGAGGCTCAGGTCCAGCTCGGCGTCCGTGCCCGGCGCGACCTCCGCGGTTCCCGATGCGCGCTCCCCGGTCGTCACAAACAGGGCGCGGACCTGACGCTGGCCCGCCGGCAGCGGTAGGCGATAGCTGCCGTCGGCAGCGCTACGCACGGCAAGGGGGCTTGCATCCGCGGTGACCACGGCACCGCTCACCGGAGCGGATTCACGCAGCACCTGCCCGACGAGCACGCCGGTGTCGGCGGCCGCACGCGCCAGCACCCAGGTCGAGCCGTCGCGCAGTTCGAGCGTAACCTGCGCCACGCCGTCGACCACCTGTCCTTCTCCCGCGATCAGGTAACTGGAACGCCCGTCTATCTGATCCAGCGCGAGCAGCAGCAGCGGTCCGTCCGAGGCGAGCACCGGCACCGAGAAGGTCGCCTCGAGGCTGTCCTCGAAACCCGGCAGTGCGAGTGTCGCGGCAGCAACGAAGTCGAGACCGTCCGGGAGGGCGAGTGGAAGCGCGTCCCGGTCCAACCGCTCCAGCACGGCGGAAGCCGCCTGCGCGACCTCGCCGGCGCCGACGACAAGCTGCACCTCCTCGGAAACCAGGGTCGCGCCGGTCGGATCGATGAGTCGGATCAGGGCGTCCGCGGGGCGCTCCGCCACGGCCAGATCGATCTGGCCTGCCGCCAGCTCACCGACGCCGAATTCCAGCCGCGGTGCGAGCAGCAGCCCTGCCATGCCTTCCGCTTGTACTGGCGATGGTGCAGGCGGGGCCGACGCGCCGCGCCGGTAGACAATCAGATCGTGGGGAAACAGCGGCAATGTCAGCGCCGAGTCGTCGGCGAAGCGATAGTGCTCACGCACATCCATGCGCACTGCGCTGCCGGATGGCGCCTGTCCGAGCCCGGCCAGCCGGACGCGTACATCGGTGATCTCGTCGACGCTGGAGACGATGATCGGATTCGAGGGTGCCACCTCGGCGGCGATGTCGGCGCCTACATCTCGTGCCTCGACACCGACCAGCGGCTCACCCGCTGTCGGTTGCGGCGGTCCATCGATCAGGTCCGGGAGGACGAGTGAATAGGTGCCGCCCTGGCTGACCGGGACCAGTAGATCGTCGCCTTCACGGGTGATCGGCGCATCGATCCGGGTCCAGACGCCATTCTGCGCGTCGTAGCGCACCACGACCAGCTCGTCGCTGGGCGCCACGAGCCCGGGCAGGCGCAGATGCGCGCCAGCGGCAAGCTGGAGCTCCTCGGGCAGGATCAGGTGTGCGCTCATCGGGGACCAGCCGAGTGGCAGCAGGTCGGTCAGGCCCTGCGGCCCGAGTTCCAGCAGTCGCAGCTCGGTATCCGCGGGCAGAGTTCCGGCTGGGAGATCGAGCAATGCACCGCCGGTATCTGCCTCGACCTCGCCGCCGAAGGCCCTCGACAGCGTGGTCTGCTCCGGCAGCGCCTTTAAATGCGCGGAGAGGACGTCCAGGGCCTCGGTCCGCGCCGTCGTCAGCGACCGATACAGCGTCTGATGCCCGGGAGCGGTCAGTCGCAGCCGCACTCGCCCCTCGGGCACCAGGAGCCGATAGCGTCCGCGGTCATCGGTCGCCGTGCTTGCCGTGGTGTCAAGGGCCTCGACCAGCGCGCCCGCGAGCGGATGACCATTCTCGGCCCGGTAGACCTCCCCCGAGAGCAGCACCTCGCGACGCTCGAGCACCCGCACCGCGGCGCTGGCGTCTGCCTCCAGTCCGTGCAGATTGCGTACGCGCGCGCGAAAACCGAGCGTGTCGCCGGGGGATGCGGCGACGGGCAGGTCGAAGTCCAGCCGGTAGGGCGCCGCGGCAACCTCGCCGATCAGAGCCGTGCCCTGGAAGAAATACACCGTCTCCACGCCGACGTTGTCGTTCGGGATGGCAACCAGGGTGATGCGCGTCCCCGCGGCGGCCGCGGCGGGCGCGGTCAGGTCGATGCTCGGAGGCTCGGCGATGCTGTCCGCAACGACCTCCGTCGCAGCCGATCCGACGGCCTCATTGCCAGCGAAATCCAGAGCGCGGATGGTGACTTCGAAGGTACCGGGGTCCGTCGGCGCGCTCAGCTCGACGCTGTAGGGTCGCGATCGAGCCGTTGCGAGCAGGTCTGGATGCGCCGGGTCGCTGCTCGCGATCTGAACTTCGGCAACACCGCCATCGTCGACCACCTCGGCGGTCAGATAGAAACTTGCCCCGGGTGCGACCTCCGGCGGCAGAGCGATCGAGAGGATCCTGGGCGGCGCGTCATCAATGCCGTCGACGGCAGTCACGACCAGCTGGGCGACAGTTTCCTGCCCGGCGGTATCACGGGCGACGCTGCTGAAACCGAGCTTGTCGCCCGCAGTGACAGTCGCGGGGACGACGACGGGGAGCTCATAGGGCGGTTCCGTATCCGCCAGCAGGGTATCGCTGCCTAGGCTGAAGGTGACGACATCGATTCCCTGGTCATCGTCGGTGAGAGCGAGCAAGTGGATCGAATCGCCGATCGCGGCCGTTGTCGGCCCGATCAGATCGACTCGGGGCGGCGTATCCACTGCGCTGGGCCGCAATTGAATCGATGCGCTGTCGCTTGCCCGGTTTCCGGCGCCGTCGATCGCCGTCGCTTGCGCCGTTATCGCGACCTCGCCAAGACCGACCGGGGCGACATAGGAGATTTCGAACGGGGGCTCGGTGACGGTTCCCAAAGGAATTTGCCGCGACAGGAACTCCACCGCGACAACTCCGACATTGTCGTCGACCTCGGCGACCAGCGTGATTCCCTCCCCTTCGACAACCTCGAGCGGCGCGCTGAGCAGGATCGTCGGCGGCAGCTCGTCCGGCGGGGCAATCAACAGGATATTCGCGGCGTCCTCGGCCAGGTTCCCGGCGGCGTCTCGCGCCTGCGCCAGCACGGTCACCGAGCTGCCGACCGGGCCGGACGGCAACAACAGTGTCGCCATGTACGGTGGCGCTGACAGGCTCGCGAAGGACTCGCCGTCCAGGAAGAGATCCAGGCTCTCGATGCCCACGTTGTCGCTCGCCGTTACCGCGACCTCCACGGAGGTTCCCGCGGGCGCCTCGATCGGCACCGAGAGCTCCACTACGGGCGGCGTCAGATCCAGCACATGCACGCTGACTTCCCGATCCGACGCATGACCGAGCGGATCGGTCGCCCGAACCGCGTAGTTCGCCTCGCCCGGACTGGTTGGCGTCCAGATGATGTCGCCGGTGACGCCGTCCAGACTCAGGCCTTCGGGGCCGAACAGCAGTTCGTAGGTAACGACATCGCCGTCGGGATCGTTGGCCACGGCCCGATCCCGCAGCGTCTCGCCCAGGGCCACCTCGGTCAGGGGTGTCCACTGAAAGACCGGTGATGCATTGGGAGAGGTCGCCTCGAAGAGATCGAACAAAATGCCAACCGGGCCGCGCTGCACGAAACCCAGCTTGACGGTAACCTTGCCGGAAGTCTCTCCCGGGCCGAGAATCCCATCGCCACCCAGGTCGGTGACATCCAGCTCGGCGCCCACTCCTTGCCCCCCGCGGTGGGCATTCAGCACCAGGATGTTTGGTGAATGCGCGCGCACGCGCAGAAACAGCCGCGCAAAATTCCGCTCCCCGGTCAGGTTTCGAACGCGGTAATCGGCCGTTGCCGTTCCGAACCGAGCATCTGGGCTCGGCGTTCGATCAAAGGTCCAATGCCCGGCAATCAGAGAGAGACTACCGGGAGGCAGCGCACTCTGGGCGGAAGCGGTACTGAGCAGGGTATCGAACATCGAACCCAGAGGTTCCCGGAAAAAACCCTCATCGGCAGCGTCGGCATGCTCCATCGGCATGGCGTGCGGCGCCTGCGATCGATCTGTCTCGGGATTGAACTTGACCTGGAAGTTGCCGAGCGGCTCTGGGGTGCCGGGAGGATTCGGGATATCGGGCGGAGTGGGCGAAGTGGCCGCGGTTGGTGGCCGTTCGCTGCCGTGCGAACTGTTCGTATCATGTGCTTGCCAGACCCCTCGCATGGATAAGATCAGCGCAAGGACTGCAAGGACAAGTGCAATTTCGAGCCGAGGCCAGGATGCTCGCCGTCCATGCGATCCTGAAGCGGCTGGATTTCCAGACATATCGCCTTTTCGCATCCTATTCGCTGCCCGGCACAGCGCCTATTACGCCTTTCTGGCTTGAATATTCAGTCGGCGCTGCCTGAATGTAGAGGTTCTGATCGGCTTTAATCAAAAGACTGACATTCAGTTGCTGGATTGGCCTGAATCGGCGGACAACTCGGTTACTCTTTGATTGATGGAGTGCAAAATAACAGCTGGCGCCGTTTTGGGTCTGGCCAACAGTCGGCGAAAATGTACCGCTCGTCAGGTGCCTGGTGCTCTGCTGCGGAAGTCGCGAGAACGTTTGCAGTGGTTGGCGTTGTCGTTGTCGTCATCGCGCCGAGCAAAGCTCGGCATCTCTTGCGTACGCAGCCCGCAAAGGAAACACGTGCCGGTCACGCCGGATCGCGAAAAAGCGCGAAAAAGGGGCCAGGCTCAATTTCTGCTAGACTTGCAGCATGCCGCGCCGCTCAACGCATCCATATCGACGGACTGCCGCTTCACATTGTCCAACGCGGGCACAATCGGGCGGCCTGCTTCTTCGACGGCCAAGACCGGCTCGCCTATCTTGGCTTGCTGCACGAAGCGCTAGAGCGCGAACGCTGCTCGCTGCACGCCTACGTCCTGATGACCAATCACTTGCATCTGCTGCTTACGCCGGAACAAGCCGACCCTGAGCCACAGGTGCTGATCTCGGTGGGCCGCCGTTATGTGCAATACATCAACCACAGCTACGGGCGCACCGGCACCCTCTGGGACGGACGCTACAAATCCTCGTTGGTCCAGGCCGAGACCTATCTGCTGCTCTGCCAGCGCTACATCGAGCAGAACCCTGTTCGCGCGGGAATGGTAGCCGATCCCGCCGATTACCGCTGGTCCAGCTACCGCGCCAACGCCCTCGGCGCGTCGGACACGCTGCTGTCACCGCACTCGCTTTACCTCGCCCTCGGCGCTGATGGCAACGCGCGCCGCGCTACCTATCGGGAACTGTTCCGCGGTGCACTCGACGAGAAACCACTCAGCGACCTGCGCCTGGCCCTCAATCAGGACCAGCCGATTGGCAATGATCGTTTCTATCGAGAAATCGAGGCTATGACCGGACGGTGGCGGGAGCTGCGCCGCCGTGGCAGACCACGCAAACGCGACGAAGAGGCATCAGCAGGCGATGCAGGACAGGGCGAATTGCCGCTAAAATTGAGCCTGGCCCCTTTTTCCTTCTGGACATACCGCTGCCCAACGCGCTTCATCACTGCCGACACGCCATTATCGCTTGCGGCGGTCATCAGCAGATGAAGGTGGTTGGTCATCAGCACATACGCGTGCACAGCAACCGATTCCTCCGCGGCCACCGCGGCCAGATGATCCAGGAAAAACTAGCGATCATCATCCTCGAAAAACACCGCAGCCCGGTCGATCCCGCGCAGGATCACATGCATTGGGTAGCCGGCGGCGATGATACGTGCGCGTCTAGGCATGGATCACAGGATCTCAAAGACAATAGCAACATAGCACCGGAACAAGTCTAGCAGAAAAACGTGGTCTGTCCCCGTTTTCCTGGTCCCCGTTTTCCTCCCGAACGCGCCCGCCGAAACCGGCCTACCTAACGCCGGCCGCGGCTTGACAGCGGCGGCTGGAATTATGAACAAGGCCGCCGGAGCTGCTAGCAAAAACATATAGTTGCAAGCCTCTACGGGTAATACTATACTGATATTACTTTGATGTAAGGTGATGACTATGCGAGTTACTACAAAAGGTCAAGTTACCATTCCAAGAAATGTAAGAGAGGCTTTGGAAATATCACCGGAAACGGAAATTGAATTTGTAGAAGATGATGGTCGGTATTACATTGAAAAAACCGCTGTTCCTGAAATAAAGAGAAAGTTTAAAAAACTTAGAGGAATAGCCACGGTAGAAATGACTACTGATGAAATCATGAATCTCATAAGAGGATAATAATGAATGGAGTTCTAATTGACTCTTGTGTGTTGCTGGATCTTTTCACGAATGATGTGCATTGGGGTGATTGGTCGGAAAATGCCCTGGAACGGTATAGTCAAACAAATACATTATATATCAACTCGATTATCTATGCGGAAGGCCTTGTTCATAACTCCAATCAAGTGACCAGCGGGTACGCGGGGCTTTTCCGTAAAATTTTGATTTTAATGTTAAAATACTGTGGCTTTCGAGGTTAACTCTCAGTCTTGGCCGAGCTTATGAACAAGGCCATGCGGAAATATCCATTGGCTTTGATAAAATCGAGGAAGTAGAAAGCGCTATTGCTGATTTAGGTCTCAAAGTTCTTGAAATGCCACGTGAAGCACTATTTCTAGCAGGAAAAGTATTTCTCGACTACAGAAAAAACAAGGGAACGAAAACATCTCCTCTGCCAGATTCTATATTGGAGCTCATGCGTCGGTTTGGCCTTGTTCATAACTCCGACCAACTTACGAGCGGGTGCATTGGCCTTTCCGTAAAGCATTGGTTTTAAAGTAAAAATACTGGGGCGTTCGAGGCTAAACCTAGGTCTTGGCCGAGCTTATGAACAAGGCATCAAGAGCGAACGTAGACAAGGTTCCTGATTCGGCGGATGTGTTGATTCGGCGGATGTATCGATGGCTTGGTTCTGGAGTGCGCGCTAGCGAAGTACCCCCGAATAGTTAAAAGAATACCTCTTCTGTTTATGCGTTTTATTTAGCCAGGCTTTTCAAAAGAATTCAGGCGGTTTTGGAATAAACACATCTGCTATGAAATTGCGCAACCCTGGAGGAATGATGGTTGCATGAATATCAGATGTTGAACTAGCTATTGGATCTTCAATACCAAATACTTCGGTAAAGAGTTTAGCAGATCCCATTATTGACAAAGTCACATGATCTTGTGAACTGATCGCAAATCCAAGTTCTTCTAGTCGCTTTTTTGATTCTTCAATACGGTTATGTTCGACGGAGTACTTGCGAATATTTTTAGACGTTAGCGGAGTCTTCGCATCTAAAATCGACATGCCATCAGCGCGCTTAAGAACTACTTGAGCAACGATATGCATCATGTCATCAGCAACCTCTTCAAGTGGAAATGTCGTATCCGCAGCACTGGACGAATAGGTACCCGCTACCCAGAATACCAGGGCGGCGAGTACCCCTAGAGTGTACTGAATATACACTGCTGTCTGCTTGCTACTTGCTACTTGCTAGCGGGAACGAAGGGTGTCAATCAAATCATCAATAAACTCCCTTGGTACTTCCGGCATAGCCCCACTCTCTACCATGCTAATTTGTCGGTCTTTCGATGCAGCAAAAAAGCTTGCTGCAACATCACCCATAGTCCGGAGGTATGCCCACTTTGCATCCGCTAGTCCAGCACCTGTAGCAAGATCATTGCCAACGCCTGCTGAATCTCCCATCGCAGTTGTACCAGCTATAACGTCCTGAGCACTATCCATAAGCTTTTGTTTCACTTGCGCTGGAGTCAGAGTTTGATCCTTCTCCAACATCAGAGCACAAATACCGGCAACTTGGGGACATGCAGCGGACGTTCCGCTGAAGATACCCCACCCGTCATTTGCAGAACCGGTAGATGGGTCAATACCATCAAGCGAAGAATTCTCTTGGACGGGCAATATGAGACTCGGGGCTTTGCCACCGTTGATGTTTACTCGTTTACCAGTTAACCCACATATATCGGGAACGCGGCGCCCAGGATAGAAGGAGCTTACAAAGCTACTTGCGTAACTGGATGCTTCGAAATCCAGGTCAGGGTAATTCACATGAACACCTCCCACCGAGATAACATCTGGGTGACTTCCGGGGAACCCATAATGACCATTTCCGGCAGAAAAACACACTACGACACCACTGGCAACAGCGTTTGCCACAGCAGCTTCTAAAGGTTTGAGCCAATTTGGTAGTGATGCCCCAGATGTGTCAACACTGTAACCCCAGCTGTTGGTAAGAATTTGAGGCTTGGGTGAACTACCCAGTGCGGTATTGATTGCCCCTACCGTATCATTACCCATTTTGATGGGTCTTAGCCGGCAGTCGGGAGCGCTAGAGTAAATATTGGCCGATTCGCCAGTACCATGGCCATTGGAATCCTCGTTTGGATTAGCAGCACCAGGAGCGAGCAGCGTGCTCAATACACGATATCCATGCCAAGTGAAGAATGGATGTCGATAGTGGCCTGTATCCAACATACCGACAACCACATTCTTTCCTGTTACACCTAAACGATGTACACGAGAAGCTCTGAGTATTACAGCGACCTCATCTGGGACAAAAAGATATCGATAAGCATCTCCATGTATAGGAGCAATCGGTGGCAAAGGAGAAGGTGCAAAGTACGTAGGTGGCCGTGCTATTACAGCACCTTCGATCAAGTCACCTAGCTCACTTGGTGCATTCATTACCTGATCTTTAGGCTCGTCTCCAGTGCCTAAAAATTCAACCTCTTGTCCAGGTCTAATCTCGGCTTTTTGTTTTGTTAGTTTAGCGCCAAAGAAATCTTTGAATAACTTAGCCCTACCCCCGATTGCAATTGTTGTATCACTACTACCCTCTTCAAATACATGAAAACCTGCTTTAGCCAATTCACGTTTGGCATCGCGTATATCGACAGGATCAGAATGGTAATCCTGTACGTTGTCTGTAGTAATTGCACTCTCTGTCACGAACAGGGATTTAGGTCCCAGCGAGCGCGGCGACACATGTGCGATAACTTCGTAGTTCGTTTCAGGCATTTTCTTTCCCTCTATAGGCTGGCCTTGCTCGTAATTCCGGCCAAGTCCAAGCCTAAAGCTTGGTGATCGGTATGCAGGTATTTGGCAGAACCCGCATCATTTCCTACCCAGGGAGGTGCAATTTCACCGAGGATTCGGAGAGATGTACGAAGATTCTGCCAAGCTTGAATATAGATCATACACGGGCACTGCGCTACCTGGGACGAGGGATCGGGTCGTAACGCGGCGCCCGCGCTTGGAGCAGGCCGAACACATCGCTGCTGCCGAGTCACGGTTGGCAGCCGGCGAGACGCAACGCGAGGTGGCTACTGCTTTGGGCGTGGCGTGCAGCACCCTGCTGGAGTAGTGCCACGAGAAACCGCCTGGGGATGCGCCAACCGGTCTGGTGGCGATCGTGCGCACCCCGGAGGGGATGTCGAAAAGAACAAAAAAAGACGCTCATGTGGGCTCTAAGGTGAGGACGTGATACAGCACGTTGATTTCCAACGGGACTATTATCTGTTTCACCTTGTGTCCCATATGAGCCAAAAAAGAACAAAAAAAGAACAAAAGGACACCAAGAACAAAAGGACACCCGCAGGAAAAGAACAAAAGGAGAAAAGAACAAAAGGACACCCAGGAAAAGAACAAAAGGACACCAGGAAAAGAACAAAAGGACACCCACTAAAAAGGAAAAGAACAATGAACAAAATGAACAAAAGTGAACAAAAGGAAAGTAAACAAAAGGACACCCACTAAAAGAACAAAAGAAGAACAAAAGGACACCAAGAACAAAAGGACACCCACTCGAGGGCTGCCCACTCGAGGGCTGCATGAACTTGACCGACAACCTAGGGTGTTCAATTTGGCCTTCTTCACGCACTTTTTGCTCCTGCAGATCTGTGTGTGGCGCCTGGATAGACGGAGGGCGTAAGGCGTTGATATATAGCTGAATACGGTTCAGCCGGTGATGCAAGGAAACTGTGTGAGTCGGGCCAAGCCAGGACTGTCCAGATTGAACTACCTACCGACAACCTGATGCCCAACCTGCAGCTCACCAAACCCAAGGTCGCTGCGCCCGCGCTCGCCTGAAAAATGAACAAAAGGACACCAGAACGAACAAAAGGACACCAAAAGAAGAACAAAAGGACACAGAACAAAAGCACAGAACAAAAGGACACCAGAACAAAAGGACACCCACTCGAGGGCTGCATGAACTTGACCGACAACCTGATGCCCAACCTGCAGCTCACCAAACCCAAGGTCGCTGCGCCCGCGCTCGCCTGAAAAACGGGCAAAGCGGCAAAACATGCCGCTTTGGCGGCCAAAAGACGCCTCATTGGGCCTTGTTCATAACTCCGCCCAACTGACGAGCGGGTGCTTGTGGCTTTTCCATAAAACGCTGATTTCAAGGTTAAAATGCTGGGGCGTTCGAGGCTAACTCCAAGCCTTGGCCGAGCTTATGAACAAGGCCGTCGGTTTCAGAATTGAATCTAATCACAAGGGACCCAGGAAAATACAAGACCTATTTCCCACGGATTAAGTTGATCCAGCCACATGAAAACTATGCAGCTAACGAGCACATCCAGCTGTCCGCAAAAAGCGCCGCTCGTTCCTCGCTCTGCTTTTTGCGCCGGCTGATGCGTGACGTTGTCGCGCCGAGCAAAGCTCGGCGTCTCTTGCCGGGGAAACGGCAGCGGGACATCCATACCGCTGCACGGAAACGGCAGCGGGACATCCATACCGCTGCACTAGCTCGCCGGTAAGCACTCGGTTCTCCCAGGCCGCAGTCGACAACGCTCGATTTATTGATTTGATTTACCGGCGGATTTCGGTAGCGGCCCAGCATAACGGTTTAGTCAGGGCATCGTTTAAAGAAATCGATGAAATCGGGATGCAGAAAGCTGTCATCATTGGGCCTCTGATCCCGGTAAGCTTGAGGTTTAGGAGCCGAAACACCGATGAGTCTGCCCTTCCCGGAACATCCGTTGCGCGGTGCCATCACCGCCGAGTTTCATGCCCGCAATTTCGAACCATTGCGCGCGCCAGCCCGAATCGCACACATCGCCTATTTATCCGGCGAACGAGGCAGCGGGTTGAATATACGTCATCTGGAGCGCCTGTTGGAGCATTTCGGCGCCCCGGGGCCGGTCGGTCCGGGGGAGCAATTTTTTGCCGATATCGGCGAATTGCGCCTGCGCTGGCAGCGACATACCGAGTTTGTCACCTACAGTTTCTCCCGCGAAGGCGCATACCAACGCCCGTTTTCCAGTAGTTTGCTGGAGACGATTCCCGAAGACTGGCTAAGCTCTCTGCCCGGCAAGGTGGTGACCGCGGTCCTGTTGGCGCTGGAGCCCTGCGACGCCCCGGAACGCGACAGCGCCGAATTGTGCCAACTCTTCGACGGCAACACCGTGATCGGTGCCGAGGTGGCCGGGGGTGCTGGAATTGCCTGGTCCGATATGCGCGAACATGCGGACGGTTTCGACCGCATTCTGGTCCGTGACCGCTGCCTGTCCAATGCCCAGGCCGGGCGGCTGGTGAAGCGCATTCTGGATGTCAATGCGTACCGCGCCATGGCTTTGCTGGGATTACCGGCAGCGCGCAAAGCGGCGGCGACGCTCAGCGATGCCGAAAAGCGTCTGGCCGATGTGGCCAAACGCATGACCGCCGGTAACGATCATCTCAAGCAGGTCCAGAGCCCGGATACGCCGCCCCCAGAACGCTTATTGCTCGCCGAACTGGCAGCGCTCGCAGCCGAGGTGGAAGCGGTGGCTGCCAAAACCGCAACGCGCTTCGATGCGTCCGAGGCCTATTTCCAGGTCGTTTTGCAACGCTTGGAGCAGCTGCGCCAGCAACGTATCGAGGGTTTGCAGACCTTCACCGAGTTCTTGCAGGCTCGCCTTGCTCCCGGGGTCGCCACCTGCCTGGCCGCAGCGCAGCGTCAGCAGCAATTGGCCGAGCGCGCGGCGCGCATCACGGGTTTATTGCGCGCGCGGGTCGAGTTACAGCTCCAGGAGCAAAACCGCAGTCTGCTTGATTCCATGGATCGTCGTGCCAAATTGCAGCTGCGTTTGCAGCAAACCGTCGAGGGCCTGTCGGTGGTCGCCATTGGCTACTATGGCGTCGGCCTGGTGGGCTATCTACTGAAGGGATTGGAAAAAGCGGGATGGCCCATCGACTCGACCCTGGGCGTTGCGATTGCCCTGCCGCTGGTGATTGGCGCGACTTGGTTCGGGTTGCACTGGACCAAGCGCAAGGTATTGCATGATAAGGATCAGGCGGCGTAGCTGCGCTAGCGCAGTGCAATCTACGCAGTTTGCCATCGCAATCCATGATTTCGACTATTCGCTGTTCGCCTCTTCACCCAGGATGAAGTCTGATTCGCCGCAGAGAACGCAGAGAAGAGGGGTATATTCGCCTTGGCCCCTCTGCGCACTCTGCGTCTCTGCGGTGAATCCTTACATTCTTCGAAGGCAGCACCCGTTACGAAGGCAGCCCTCCTTGGAGCTTGGAAACCAGAGAAAATCTACACCAATACCGGCAACGCCAGGTGAGCCCAGAGCCAGGGAACAAAGTCGCAGGCCAGCTCAGCCCTTTGCGGAGCCGAATCATCGACACCAACGATCACACAACTTGCTCTACACCAATAACCGGCGTCGGACCAGCACAACGGCGATATGGAAACCGACCCCGGCATACAGCAGCAAGACCGCGATGTGCAACCATGGGGCGCTCGGCGATTGCCCGGTCAGCAGCGGTCGCGTCAGATCCACCGCGTGGGTCAGCGGGAAAAGCTGCATGGTGATTCCCAGGGCGGGTGGCAGGGTATCGACGGGATAGAACACGCCGGACAGAATCAATAGCGGCGTGACGACCAGCACGAAGTAATAATTGAAAAAATCGTAATTCGGTGCCAGCGCGGCGATGACCATGGCCGGGGTGGCAAAGCACAGACCAATCGCAAATACCACGGGTAATACCAGCAAGGCGCCGGGGCCGGCCACAACGCCGAGCAAGGTCGCCACAATCAAGATCGCGATGCCGCTAAACAGGGCCTTGGTTGCGCACCAGAGCATCTCGCCGGCGATGATGTCATCCAGGTTCAGCGGCGTCGCCAGCATCGCGTCATAGGTGCGCTGTACATGCATGCGCGTGAACACTGAATAGGTGCCCTCGAAGCTGGCGGTGTTCATGGCGCTGGAGGCGATGATGCCAGATGCCAGAAAGGCCAGATAGGGCATCTCGGACAGGGTGCCGATAAAAGCGCCCAGGCCGAAGCCCAGGCCGAGCAAGTACAGCGCGGGTTCGCCAAAGTTGAGCACAATGGCCGGCCCGATCAGTTTGCGCCAGACGCGTAGATTACGATGCCACACGGCCAGCGCACCGGGGCCGGGTTTGGGAATGCTCCAATCGGTATGCATGACGATCTGCCGTTACAGTGCGGGCCGGGGAATCCGCGGCCGGATCCTGACCGGTCTGTTGCTGTCGGTGCAAGAGGCGGCCCAGGCGATCCCGCGCGCAGTAGGATTCTGGCGATTTCCGTCAAGAAATAGGCCACCTGGCTTGTCTTCTCGTCAGGCTTTGCGAAGGCGAACGAGAATCCGGCGCCAGTTGGTCTGTTTCTATCCGGCAATCGCCTTATTGCCCGCTTGAATGGATTCAAGGGTGATGAAATGCTGCGATTTCTGGCCGTCAGTCCCGTAGATCGCGGCCGGTAAGTCGCAGGAAGACATCTTCCAGACCTGTCGGTCGGTGCAGGTAAACCAACCCAGGCTGGCGTTGTAATTGGTCGAGCAATGCGGTGGTTTCCTTACCATAGCAGTACAGACTGTTACCCTGGCGCTCGATCCGACATTGGTGGCGGTCCGCCAGGGCCGCGGCTCCGGCGCTGTCGCCGCCGCGGATCTCGATCACCTCCGGCTCCACGTGGCGCTGGATCAACTCCCTCGGCGAGCCTCGGTCCAGAATCAGCCCCCGATCCATAATCACCAGTTGATCGCACAGTCGCTCGGCCTCCTCCATATAATGAGTGGTCAATAGCAAGGTCGTGCCGCTGGCCTTCAGTTCTGCAAGGCGCGACCAGATGACGTGGCGCGCCTGGGGATCCAGGCCGGTGGTCGGTTCGTCCAATACCACGAGTTCGGGTTGGTTGATCAATGCGCGAGCAATGGTCAGGCGCCGCTTCATGCCGCCGGAAAGGCTGTCGGTCTTGGCATGCCGGCGGTCTGTTAGTGCGGCAAACTCGAGCAATGCAGGAATGCGCCGGCGTGCCTGCGCGCTGGATAGGCCAAAGTAGGCCGCATGCACCTCCAGGTTTTCGTCCACCCGAAAGTCCGGATCCAGATTGTCAGTCTGGTGGACGACGCCGGTGCGAGCGCGAATGGAGCGTCCATGCGTCGAGATCGGCAGGCCAAACACATCCAGCCGACCGGCGCTCATCGGCGTCATGCCCAGGATCATGCGCAAGGTCGTGGTCTTACCGGCACCGTTCGGCCCTAACAGACCGAAGCAGCAGGCGCTGTTGACCTGAAACGAAGCCTTGTCAACGGCGGTGAAGGAGCCGTATTGTTTGATCAGGCCATCGGCCTCGATCACCATGGTCATGGGCTGGATCGCATCGGCGCGGGGTAAGTTAAAGGATAAATCGCATATTAGATCTCATTAGATCGTACTAGGTCAGGTTTTTGCTCCATATTACAAGATGTGTCAAAACCAAAAGCGGGAGCGGGATCGTTATCCCGATCCAATAGCGCTGGGCGGGTTGCAGCTAGGCTGTCGAAATCTGCAGTCTCACTAAAACAAGCGCTTCCCGGTTGATGGATGCTTAGTCGGTGTCGGTGTCGGGGTCGGTGTCGGTGTCGGGGTCGGGGTCGGTGTCGGGATCGGTGTCAAGGTCGGAATGAGGGATTGGTATCGAGCTGGCTGCTTTGATCGATGAGCGGATTCGATACCGATTCCGATAGCGACCCCGACACCGATGAGGCTTCCCCAGTGCGTTCGATGAAGCAATCCAAGACCCGGAATCGGTTTGGCATCAAAACTCAGGATATGTCGACAGCCTAGGTTGTAGCCCGAACAGTGCCAGCTTCATGTCCGTCGCTTGCAAGTCATTCAGCAGTTGGTCTGATGTGTCGTTGGGATTGTCTATTCTGAGGCGATATTCAATGGGGTACTGGAGGAGCTAGGGAGGCGCTGGGGAGGCGCTAGGGGGGGGGAGGGGGGGGTTCTGGACGCGGTTCTGGGGCAAGATCAACGAGTTTGGCGCTCAGCCTCGTTGACTTGCCTTGTGTGAAAATCCTATCCGGAAATAGTGCATATCGACGACAGACTGTATTTCTGACGGCGGTAAATGCTAGAGTGGCTGTTTGTCACCCATGATCGAGCCAAGTGCAGTACGACTCAGTAAGCGCATGAACATAAAAAAGCTCCTGTTAGACCCCAAGACCGTGCTCGCCGCCGTTGTTGGCGGCTTCCTGATCGGTCTGTTCTTCAGCCCGCTGGGGCTGACCCTATTCCCGTTGGGCAGTCTATATATTGCTTTTCTATCGATGTGTCTATTGCCGATCCTGATCACCGCCATCATCAACGGCATCGCCGGTTTGCTGCGCGATGTCAATACCCGTCCGATCTTCAAGAACATGGCGCTGCTCTATGCCGTCGGGCTGATCATCCCTTGCATCATCGGCATTGGCAGCGCGCTGCTGTTGCAGCCCGGCGGAGACCTTGGGCCGGAGGCGCAAAAGAGCATCGGGGCCTTGATCACCGCCGCGCCACCGGAGCCCAAGGCCGAAGGCGGTATTTTCGGCTTTCTGCTGCAGGTAATCCCGACCAATGTCTTCGAGGCCCTGAGCAGTAATGATGTCATGGCCATCGTGTTTCTCAGCGTCTGTATCGGACTGGCCATCGGTGCAATCGACAACCGCGAGACCGACCAGATCCTCAGCCTGGTCAAGGCAATCTATGACGTCTTCATGCAGCTCTATCGCTGGGGGATCGTTATCTTGGCACCGGGGCTGCTGCTATTCATCGCTGGGGTCGTCGCGCAAATCGACGCCGAGACCCTGCTGGCGCTGACTAAGTTCGTCATCGACTTCTATATCGGCGGTGCGATCTTGATGGTCATTTTGATGCTGCTGTTCTGGCGTGCCGTGCGCGGGCCGCTGTTACCGACCCTGGGTCGGCTGAGCAACCCGAATATGCTCGCTTTTATGACCAACAATCCCATTGTCGCATTGCCCGCAACCTTGGATATGCTGGAGCAGGACTATGGCGTCGACCGGCGTGTGCCGGACCTGGTGATCCCGTTTGGCATTTTCGCCAATCAGCACGGCGCGGTCTTCTTGCTGTCATTTTTGACCATGTATCTAGCGCAAATCTATGTCATCGATCTGGCCCTGCAGGACTATGCCATCATCGCCATTGGCTCGATCATTGCCGGGGCCACCGCGGTGGGTGGTGGACCCGTGCTGATTCCGACCGTAGCACCGCTCCTCGGTGTGGTCGGCATCCCAACGTCGATGGCTTTGGTCGTACTCTCCACCACCGATAATCTGATCGGCCCAGTGCGCACCGCCACCAGCCTGCAAGCAAACATTACGCTGACCGTCATGGCCGCGCGGCGCGGCAAAGAAAAGCCGGAAGCACCGGCTGCTCCGGTCCACTTTCAGGAGAACCACATATGAAAGCCGTTGTGGGCCTCTATGCCGTGTTGATATTCGTTGGTCTGACTGTCGCGCTACCGACGCGGGCCGTCGATTCAGCCTTTGCGGACATCCAGCGTATTCTGGATGCCGGTGTCGTACGGGTTGCGATCCTGGCCAGAGATGTGCCGCCGATGATCATGACGGCCCCGGACGGTAGCCCGGCCGGTGCCGAGGCCGATCTGGCCCGGGATCTGGCCGAGAAGCTGGGCGTCGAGGTTGAATTCGTGCGCAGCGCCGAGACCTACAACGACGTGATTGGCCAGGTCGCCGGGAAGCAGGCTGATCTGGGTATCTCCTTCCTCAGCAGTGGAGTATCCCGGGCGCTCGAGGTCTATTTTTCTCGGCCTTACATTCGCCAAAGCGGGCGGCTCTTTTACAATCGCACTAACTTTGCGCGGCTGAAACGTGATTTCGATGCCGGGACGATTCAAGAGCTGGTAAATGGTGCCGCGGGCAGTTCGCTGATAATAGGCGTGATCGAAGGCAGCGTTTACCAAACGATGATGGAACGGGATTTCTCGCAAATCCAGGTGCAGCATTATGCGAATTTAATGGAGCTGATGCAGGCCGTGCGCGAAGACAAGATTTTCGGGGGCGCACACGGCGATCTGCAAATCGCGTTCTTTATGCGCCAATACCCATCCACCGCCATTCATGTGGCCATTGATCCCGAGGTACGTCGCCCCAGCGATATCTGTATCGCCGTACGACCTGATGCGCCGAATCTATTGCGCTGGGTGGATACTTATCTGGCTAATAATGTCGGCTCGAGAGAGAGTGCGGATATCGTCGAGCAGTATGTGGAACTGTCCGAGGATGAATAGGGAATGGACAAGAATTTCCGAGTCGTCGTTCGAGCAGGAAATGACACTCGTGTCCGATCCGCTGGCACCCCCTGCGGGTCGCCCGCAAGCGGGCTCCTACTCCAGCTGATAAGGGTCCACTTGCGGGCGGGGCGTCTTGGCCCCTCTGCGCACTCTGCATCTCTGCGGTGAATTCTCGAAGATAGCCCTCGGGGAATCGTTCACGGTCACTCCATGAGCCAGTTACCGTGGGCTGGTTATCGCGATGTCGAGGTCGGATGACAAAACAGATCAGGTGGTGGGTTTTTCTCGATAGAAGCCGATTAGGATTCGAGCCAATCGTATCTTGTGCATCATCACCACCCAAACCACTTCCTCGGCGGTCAAGGCGAAGCGTGCTGCTCGAAAACCGAAGGATCAAAGCAGCCGTACACTCGAAAGACCTGCATCCACAGCGATGATTTGTCCGGTCACCGAAGGAGCACCCTGTAATAGCCAGGCCGCGGTCTGCGCCATCTCTTTGGGATCGGCAATGCGCTTGAGCGGATGTCGTTCAGCAGCGGCGGCCTGTTTGTCGTCAGTACTGAGCAGGCGCTGCGCCAGTGGTGTATTGGTGATGGTCGGCGCAATGGCGTTGACGCGGATAGCAGGTGCTAATTCAGCGGCCAATGATCGAGTCAACCCCTCTACCGCGCCCTTGGCCGCCGCAATCGAGGCGTGATAGGGCATTCCGGTCTGCACTGCAACTGTACTGAAGAGCACGATCGATGCAGTCTTACTTTTCCGCAACGAGGGTAGGGCGGCCTGGATTGCACGCACGGCGCCGAGCAGGTTGATTTCTAAATCATCCTGAAATTCCTTCAGTTTTAGCCGCTCGAAGGGGCGCAGCCGAATGCTCCCCGGGCAGTAAACGAATCCGTCAAGTTGCTCCGGTAGGTCTGATGCCGGAAATTCGTCGTCGAGGGCATCCCACTGCAGGCCATTGACCATAGGTAAGTCTGCGGCATTTTCCGGTTTACGCGACACATGAGTAACCTGGTGTTCTCCGGCCACAAGTAAGTTCAGTAATTCTGCACCGATGCCGGAACTGGCGCCGACGATCAAAAAGTGCTTCGACATGATCAATACCTCGCTATAATTGATAGTTAACGGAACATGCTGCCGAACAAAAGTTTAACAACCCGCGGTACTTTATTAGTTAAATATGGGCAAAATATGTTCAAGGCCGACTCAGCTCGTGTTCTGTATGTTGCAGAAAACTCGCGAACCTGATTCACAGCGCTACTGGATCACCGCTCCTCTTCTCTCCGAGTCAGCTGATATTCATTTCGATACTGAACCAACTGGTACGGACTGGGGCGCTTGACCCGGGCTGAATCCAAGGTTTTCCTAAATGACCTGACAAGCCGGACTGGAATTCCCGCTCTTACACCTCAGCTTTCGCAATGACACTCTCTCTTCTTTATCAACGCTCTTCAGCGACAGCGGCGCTCGGCCAACTGGCCTGACAGCCGACAATCACGCTGATGCTGCAATACCCGAGGTCAATTCCTATGAAAATCGGTATTATCGGCGGTACGGGGTTCGTCGGTTCCTACTTGGTGGATCAACTCTGCAACCTCGAGCATCAGGTGCGGCTGTTGGTTCGCCCCGGAAGCGAGCACAAGGCACCGATGCATCCGGCGGTGGAATCCATCGCCGGCGACGTCGGCGACGGGGCAGCCATCCGTACCTGTTTCGACGGCTGCGATGCTGCGATCTATCTGGTCGGTATCCTGCGCGAGGATACAACCGCCGGCATCAGCTTCGACGCCCTGCAACTTCGCGGCGCCGAGCGTGCGATGGCGGTGGCCGAAGAACTCGGTGTGCGGCGTTTTCTGCTGATGAGCGCAAACGGTATCGACGCCGCTGCAACCCCATACCAAACTAGCAAGCTCCAGGCCGAGGAGGCGCTAATGGCATCCGGCCTCGACTGGACTATCTTCCGACCATCGGTGATTTTCGGCGATCCGCGCGGGCGCATGGAATTTTGCAGTCAGCTCAAGGCCGAGCTGATCGACAGCCCGTTACCGGCACCATTATTCTACGAGGGCCTGTTCCCGGTCGACGCGGGCGGCTTCCAGTTGGGTCCGGTACATGTGGAAGATGTGGCAAATGCCTTTGCCGCCGCGCTGAGTCAGCCGGAGAGCATTGGACAGACCTATGAGCTTTGCGGCCCGCAGAATTGGAGCTGGAAGGAAATTCTCACCGCCATCGCCAGGGCTACGGGCAAGAAAAAGCTGATGCTGCCGGCACCGGTGATGTTCATTGCTCCGGTGGCCGGTCTGATGGGCCGTTTTCGCTGGTTCCCGGTGACTCGTGACCAATTGACCATGCTTTTGGCTGGAAACACCTGCGCTGAAGACGGCTTCGCTCGGCTGGGACTGACGGCGAGACCTTTTGACCCTTCGACGCTGGCCTATCTCGCGTCCGTCGGCTGAGCTAGGTAACAACGATTGGATCATTCTCTGACGCAAGCCCAGGCATTCTGGGTCACCGCCCCGAACCAGGGACGAATCCTTGCCGAAACCTTGCCGTCGCTGGCGCCCGACTGGGTACAGGTGCGCGCCCATTTCAGCGGCATCAGCCGCGGCACCGAGGGCATCGTCTACCGCGGCGAAGTGCCCGCCAGCGAATACCAGCGCATGCGGGCGCCATTTCAGCAGGGGGACTTCCCGGCGCCGGTGAAATACGGCTACAGTTCGGTCGGGGTCGTAGAGCAGGGGCCAGCGGCATGGATCGGGCGCGAGGTCTATTGTCTGTATCCGCATCAGACCCGCTATCAAGTACCGGCCAGCGCGCTCTATCCGGTGCCGGAGGCCCTTCCGCCACGACGTGTATTATTAGCAGCGAATCTCGAAACCGCCATCAATGGGCTGTGGGATGTCTTACCGCGCATTGGCGATCGCATTCATGTCGTCGGCGGCGGCACCCTCGGCTGCTTGGTTGCCTGGCTCGCTGGTCGCATCCCGGGCTGTACGGTGCAGCTAATCGACACCAATCCGCATCGCGCTGCGGTTGCCGCGGCACTCGGGGTCGACTTCTGCAGCCCGGCCGCAGCGACCCCGGACGCGGATCGGGTCATCCACGCCAGCGGTACCCAGGCTGGCCTGAGCACTGCACTGGGCCTGGCCGGTTTTGAAGCCACGGTGCTGGAGCTGAGCTGGTTCGGTGACCAGGCTGTCACCCTGCCGTTGGGGCAGGCATTTCATCAGCGCAGGCTGACATTGCGCTCATCTCAGGTTGGCACGATTGCCAGCGATCAGCGCACCCGCTGGGATTATCGACGACGAATGACCCTGGCTTTGGCATTGCTGAACAATGACGCGCTGGATGTGTTGATCACCGGCGAAGACCCATTTTCCGCGCTCCCGCAGGTGCAGGCAAGGCTCGCCGAATCCCCCGGCGATACCCTATTGCACTGTATCCGTTACGACGAACCCTTCGACACTGACGAGACCCGCGATGTATAGCCTCTGCGTTCGCGATCACATCATGATCGCCCATAGTTTTCAGGGCCAGATCTTCGGCCCGGCGCAACGCCTGCATGGAGCCACCTTTATTGTCGACTGCGAATTCCGCCGGGAACAATTGGATGCGGATGGCCTGGTGGTGGACATCGGCAAGGCATCTGAAGTATTGCATCGATTGCTCGACCAACTGAACTACCGCAATCTGGACGAAGACCCGGAGTTTGCCGGCCAAAACACCACCACCGAATTCATGGCCCGTGCCATCTTCGAGCGCATGGCCGCACTCATTGCCGCTGGCGAACTCGGCCCCGGTGCCGTTGGATTGAGCAGCCTGCGGGTGGTGTTGTCGGAATCCCATCTGGCTTGGGCCGCATATGAGGCACCGCTTAACCGCGCGGCCGGTTGATACAGAGTGCGCGTGTACCGCGATTCCCCGGCACCGATGCCAACGCGGGCATTGCTAATGGCCTCAGCGCAAGACTGGATATGAATCATCTCCATCTCCTGCTCCCCGGCGATCTTGCCGCCACCACCGGCGGTACTCTGTATGATCGACATGTCGTTGATGGTCTGCGCGAACTGGGCTGGCATATTCAGGTGTGTTGCCTGGATACCAGTTTTCCAACGCCAAGCGCACAAGCGCTCACCGAGGCCGCCCGCCTGCTGGCCGGAATCAATGATCATGCCCGGGTGCTGATCGACGGTCTCGCCCTGGGGGCGATGCCAGAGGTGCTGGCCGCGCAGGCTTACCGATTGCGGCTGATCGCCCTGGTGCACCACCCACTGGCATTGGAGACCGGCCTCGACCCGCACCTCGCGCAGGCGTTGCGACAATCCGAGACCGCCGCATTGCGCCATGTGCGCCATGTCATTGTCACCAGCCCATATACCGCGAGTCTGCTGAATGATTTTGGAGTTGCGGCAACCAGAATCGATGTCATCGAGCCTGGCTGCAAGCCAGCAGCGCTGGCCACCGGCAGCGGGCCTGGACCCTTGCATATACTCTGCGTCGGCAGTTTGACGCCGCGCAAGGGTCATCATCTGCTGATCGATGCGCTGGCCCGATTGACTCGACTGGATTGGATGCTGATCTGCGCCGGCAGCCTGGAACGTGCCCCGGACACCGCCTCGGCGCTGTGCGAGCGCATCCATGCCCTTGGGCTTCAGAGTCGGGTGCACCTGCTTGGCGAGGTACCGGCGAGCGAGTTGGCCGCCTTGTACAAACAGGCCGACCTATTTGTATTACCGAGTTTATTCGAAGGCTATGGCATGGTCTACGCTGAGGCCCTGGCGCATGGCTTGCCGGTGCTGGGCACCAGCGCCGGCGCCATCCCGGATACCGTGCCGGCGGATGCCGGCCTGCTGGTGGAGCCTGGTTCGGCGAGCGCGCTTGCCACAGCGCTGGAGCGCCTGCTCAGCGACCGGCCACTGCGCGATCGACTTGCCGCCGGTGCCCGTCGGGCTCGAACGCGATTGCCGACCTGGCAAGACCGTGCCCGCCGATTCGCCGAGGTATTGAATCATGTCTGACTTCACCGATCATTGGCTGACCCTGCGCGCCCCGGCGGATCGACGTGCGCGCGCCGACCATCTGCTGCGTTGGCTGCAGATCGACCCGGCACAGGGCCTCGACGTGCTGGATCTTGGCTGCGGCAATGGCGCCAATCTGCGTCATCTTGCCCCATTGCTCGCCGACGCCGGCGCTGGCCAGCAACGCTGGACCTGCGTCGACATCGACCCCGCGTTATTGCACCAATTGCCGGCGCGCACCGCGGCCTGGGCGCAGAGCATCGGACTCGAGTACAGTCTTCAGCAGACGGCAAACCTGATGGTTGCCGGGAGCGACTGGCATGCTCCCGTGCACCTGTTGCAATTGGACCTGGCCAGCGTGCCGCGGCAATTGCCGCTGCCGGACGGCGGCCTGGTGACCGCCTCCGCATTGCTCGACCTGGTCTCAGCGCGTTGGCTTGATGCATTGCTCGACCGCTGCCATGCGGCCCGCTGCCAACTCTTGTTCGCTCTCAACTACGACGGCCGCTGCGAATGGTGGCCAGAGCACCCCGAGGATGCCATGGTGCTGGATCTGGTCAATCGCCACCAGCGCACCGACAAGAGCTTCGGTCCGGCCCTGGGCCCAGCCGCCGCGGCGTATGCCGCGGCTCGTTGTATGGAACTCGGCTATCATATCGACAGCCAGCCCAGCGATTGGCATTTAAGGGCCGACCAATCCGAATTGCAACGGGCACTGATGGACGGCTGGCGACAGGCCGCATTGCAGCTCGACCCCGCCCGGGCGGATCGGATCGACATCTGGCATTGCGCCCATGTTGGCTCGATTGACGCCGGACGCTTGAACATTCTGGTTGGTCATCAGGATCTGGTCGCGACGACCCCCAGCGGCGACTCGGCAACGCATAAAGAAGCCCTGTTCACCACTTAGGCGATTTCTGTCGAGAAACAGACCACCTGGCTTGTCTTCTCGTCCGCTTTGTTTGTCGCGGCAACCCGCCCAAAGAGCGACCATGGGCGGGTTGTCGGTTCGCGAAGGCGAACGAAAAGCCGGCGCTAGCGCTCTGCTGCGGAAGTCGCGAGACCGTTTGCAGTCGTTGTCGTAATCGTGGTCGTCATCCATAACCCACGATGAGCGATTACGACGACAACAACGACAAGGATTACGACAAACAGCAGAAATGGTAGCGGGACATCCGTACCGCTACACTAGTTGGTCTGATTCTCTCCGGCAATCGCCTCAGAAAAGCGTCATGATGGTTGGGCTGGCGCTGATGCCGACGATGGGATCTGGGTAGACTTGGCACTAGCGCGGGCGATCTTGATCAGACCAAGTGGCCCGAAGAGCTGACCCAGCCATCCACTGGCCGGTGTCACTCTCAATGCTCCTGCCCGGATGCCGGAACAGGCAGTCGGTGGCCTTCGCGTGCCACATAAAATACCGAATGTATTGAATCGCCACCGATCTCGGGCGGTACACGGTGAACGAATAGGTCGCCAAAGCTGCCGATCAGTTCATTACGGCTGGCAAGCGCCAATAGGAACTTCGATTCCGCTTGTTCGTTCTCATGGCCGATCTCGACACGGCAAAATGTGCTGCCGCATAGGGTATCGAGCAGCTCATTCCCATCCGCTTGCAATTCGGGGGTCACCACTTCTGCGATTTCCGCTTCCATGGGTTGAGCCCATTCCGGATCATAGCGCTCATCGGTTAACTGTTGTTCCAGCTCGAGTGCGACCCATCCCCGATTACCTTTTCCGAATTCATTCACATCGATGTCTGCAAGATCCATTTCCGATTCCATTGGATTGACAATGGCGATCTGTTGATCGGAGTTATTCCGCGATCTCTCTGCCAGGCGCTGCTGCAGCTCTTCGACTTGCTTTTGCAGTTCTTCAATTCGACGCTCTTGCGCCAGCAGTGTATTTCTATCGACATCCGATGCTCGATCCATGCCGACACCACATTCCGGATGCTTCAGCGTCTGGTGTTCGCCTGCGACCAACGGGGCTGAATCGAGATCGGAGACGGCTGTCGAGTCATTTGTTCGTTGCCTGTCATCGAGAGTGAAATAGACTCCGGCCGATACCAGGCACAAGATCAGTACGACAGCTTGTATTAACTTGTTCGTTTTCATATGATTCAACCGGTAAATTGAAATTGTCGCTTTCTGCCGATCGTTAGCATTGGCAGGTTTTCTATTGCTTTGCCTTTGCTGAATTGCAAACTCTCAAGCAGCTTACTGCCCTGTGGAATGGCAATATTCCGAACTCTTTAGTTCGGCAATGGGCGCATCGGATTGCAGCCAGTCGATCTGTTGTAGAACCTGAACATCGCATACGAATCTCGTAGGCTTGTTGACTTCTCCCAGCTCTCCGGAAATGGATACGAAAAGAGTACAGTTTGCAGGCTGTAGACTCAGTCGAGCATGGGAAAAGGCATAATGAATCTGTGCTGCTCGTGCTTTACAGGATTGCGCCTGCTTAAGGAAGCTCGACATATTTGTGTGATCTTGCTCTCGCGCCACATCGATTTCGATATCCGCTGTTCTTTGCTGATCTGGTGGCTGAGTTCCTATCTGGGGCTGTTGTATTTCCATTTCTTGTGCCGGGCAAAGGCTCGTCGTCAATGCGACAAATAGAATATAGATTAAATTTTTCATAGCGATTTAACCATACGGAAAAACTAATATGGGATAGCCAGAGGCTATCCCGTTCCGGGTTACCTCATTCGAACTCGGTCATGCAGGGTTCAACATGCTGTGGCGCCAATCGTTGGATGCGACTGATTCCATATCTCAGAGACAGTCCTTCCGAGGCGCCGAGCAAACCATCGCCGATGGAACCTCCGCCATCGAACACGAGATTATCCCAATCGTTTTGCGAAGCATTGAACGTATCGCTGCTACTGCTATCGCAATCGAGATCGGCACTGACCAGAGTTTCGATCATACCATCCCGATCAAAATCAAGATTGCTGCTGGCATTTCCGCTCAGCCATCCACTGCAAAGCCGTACGCCATAGTGTGCCAGATCAGCCTCGGTTGTACCTGCAAATCCCGAGAATGCCAATAACTCGTTCAAACTGCTCTCCGATACGCTATTGATGCGCAAACTGGAATAATCGAGGTTACCATCGATGCCATCGAAGCGCAGGCCGCCTAATTGATAGTTGTAGCTCATAATGCTGATGTAGTTCGGTTTGCGATTGGTATTTTCATTGCCACCGTGACGCAAACCCAGGTTGTGGCCGAATTCATGCATCAAGGTGCCCGCCTGTTGCTGCATGGTCCCGCCTGGCGGCCTTGTTCATAACTCCGATCAAGTAACCAGCGGGTACGCGGGGCTTTTCCGTAAAATTTTGATTTTAATGTTAAAATACTGTGGCTTTCGAGGTTAACTCTCAGTCTTGGCCGAGCTTATGAACAAGGCCCGCCTGGCGTACTCCAGTTACCCAGGCTGACAATGAAATCGTGCGCCGGGATGCCCCGGGATAGACCGCTGGAACTGCCGCCGTTATAGCGGTTCGCGAACAGGGCATAATGGAAGACGGCAGTACGCCGCGGATGGTAGTATTTATTCTTGATGACATCGAAATCCGTCCAGGCTGGATTCAAATCGTTGTCCACGTCGGCAGCGGCAATCTGCTGATTCAGATCGATGATCAAATTAATACCGCTTACACCATCCGGATTATTGACCGGAGCATCGGCGAATGCCTGCACCACCTTATCGATTGCCGCCGACTGCGGTTTTAGGCCCGGGTAATAATCAATCTCGATAAAAACGTCCTTGTGTTTTGGATTTGCGCCAAAGGTCGCCAAATCCACGCCACTCCAACCGAACAGCTCCGCGGCATCGCTCAGGCGATCGCCGTCGGTATCGCTATTGTACGCATTGGTGCCATACCTTGCCTCGGCGTCATTGCAAATCGAATCGCCGTCACTATCCAGGCTGCCCAATGGACACAGATAGACCGTTGGCACTTGCGTGTAGTAGCGGGTTTCCCCATTATAATTAATGGTTTCATATTTAGGTTTATGATAGACGATACGCGGTTGATAGCCGGATTTCGAGACCATTAATGTGATCGCCTCCTCACCGCTGCTCGGCAGGATAATCTTGGAAGCAGTTGTAGAGTACGCATCGAAAACATAAAGTCCGGAAGATGTGGTCACCTCCTGGACCGGAGTCACCGAGCATCCAGAGCCCGAGCATTGGCCATTGAGTACAGTGACCGTGGCAGCGTTCAGTGCGGAACCGGTGGTCGCGTTATTGACTACACCGTAGGTGCATGCCTGTAACAGCGAAACCGCTCCGAAGAGCAAAAATACGCGTTTCATGATAAACGCCTCGTTCAATTTTCAGAGTCATATGGTTTGTTCGAAGTACATGCATTTGCGAAACGAACCCTTCGAGTCGAATGCTGGCCTCAATCAAAGTATGGATTTCAGCAGGTAGGCTATGGTGTGAGGTATTTCACCTCCCTAGCGTGTTGGAGTGCACGCTTTGCCAACAAAACGGGTCCGCCGGCGGTTATCCGCAAAAAGCCGCTGCATCGACAGACTGTGTCTATGCAGGCGAATACAAGATGCCATGGCAAGGTATGCAGCGCAGGCCGATCAGCTCGTCGCCGGCAGGAAATCCATGGGCGGGTGCATTCTCAGCCCGCTCGCGGGCGAGGCCGGCATTGGCGCTCTAGTCTATCCCGACTTTCCGTTCCATACTTATAGCATCAGCAACGCGACCTGGTATCAATTCATGCAGATCGAACATTGGCACAGCGAGCGCGACGGCCTGCTCTGCGAGGCAGCCATGCGCCGCAAACTCGAACATCGCGGCTATGCCGTCAGCCGCTACGACTATGCACCCGGCACCTTTTTTCCGGAACATGATCACGCCGTGGACAAAATTGACGGCCTGCTGTCCGGTCGCCTGCGGATCACCATGTCGGGTCAGGAGGCGGTGCTCGAACCGGGGGATATGATCCTGGTGCCAAAGCATGTGACACATACTACCGAAGTGGTCGGCGAAGAAACGGCAGTGAGCCTGGATGCGGTGCGCATACGTTAATCGCGCTGCCGAAACCCCTCTATTTTTATGGGTATGTTCGTGGGTATTTGCATGGGCAAGATCGCTGGCGCTTGCCGTATTGACCGGCATTGCCGCATTGTCGGTGGCACTCGCCTGGACATCCTCGGCGCCGGTGGCGGACTTTCGCGTCGTTGCGAGCTTTCCGCACGATCCCACTGCCTTCACCCAAGGTCTGGTGTTCCATGCCGGCGAGCTGTTCGAAGGAACCGGTCTGTATGGCCAATCCACCTTGCGCCGGGTGGAACTGGAGTCCGGGTTGGTGCAGCAGCAGATCGCATTGCCGAAGCATCTGTTCGGCGAGGGTATCACCGTCTGGGACGATGAGATCATACAGGTCTCCTGGCGCGCTAGGCTCGGCATCCGCTACGACCGCGCCACCTTGCAACGTCTGGGCACGTTCCGTCTGTCCGGTGAGGGCTGGGGCATCGCCCATGATGGGCAACATTGGATCGTCAGCGACGGTAGCGATACCCTGCATTTCCTGGACCCAGCAACCCAACAGGAGGTGCGCCGGGTCCGCGTACACGATGGTCCACAAGCGATTACCCGATTAAACGAGCTGGAATTCATCGACGGCGAGATCTGGGCCAACATTTGGCTCTCCGATCGCTTGGTGAGAATTTCGCCAGCCGACGGCGCGGTCATCGGCTACGTGGATCTGAGCCGACTGTGGCCGGCCTCGCGCATCAGAGACCCGCAGGCGGTACTCAATGGGATTGCCTACGATGCGAAAAATCGGCGTTTGTTCGTGACCGGTAAATATTGGCCGCGGTTGTATCAGATCGAGGTGTTGTCCGCGGACTAGTCCAACCGCGCCACAGGGCGAGAGACGAAAATACCCGGTCTGATGTGCGTGCTGGAGTCCATATCCGTGCTAGAAAACTATGCAATCGCTGCCGAGTTGGCAGGTGTTGCGCTGCTGCTGGGCTATCATGCTGACCTCGCTTGGGTATTGCATCGCCGACCGTTGCGTACCTATCGCGGGCGCGCCAACCGGTTGCGATACGCCTAGGTGGCATCGGTGATGGCGAGCGGGCGTGACATCCTGGCCGTACAGACAGTGCGTAACTGGACCATGTCGGCAACACGATTGGCATCGACGTCGATCCTGACCGGTATGGCGTTGTTGGGCGGTGCGTTCGGCGGTGCTGATTTGTCTGATCTGGCGCATCGTCTGAGTCTGATTGAGCCGCGGCTGGACGATCGTATCCATCTGAAAACACTCTTGCTGGCGATGCTGTTCTTTGCCGCTTTTTTCAATTTTTCGATGACATTGCGCAGCTACAATCATGTGGTCTATATGATTAACCTGCCGGTCGCCGATTACGGCGAGCATGGCGTAGATACAGTCGCCAACGTAGTCAATCAGGGCGGCATGCACGACAACCAGGGTATGCGGATGTTTCTTCTGGCAACACCGACTGCGCTGTGGTTGATCGGCCCTTACTGGTTTGCCGCGGGTACCCTGTTCAGCCTGCTGCTGCTGTATCGGTTCGACTTCGGCGATACCCGCGAGCAGATACCCATGCTGAGCACTGCATCACCCGCCGTGGCGCAGGCGACGCTTGATTCCGCGGCCCTAACACCTGCAAAACAGGAAACCGAGCAACAGGACCGGGCGCAGTGAATGCATCGACTTTGGGATAACCCAGGGTGGATGCTTGTGCATTCAGGCAGTACGCGCTTTCGCTCTTAGTGATGGTGCAGAAACAAGCTAAACAGGTTTTTGGCTTGGGTGTCGCCTGCCGACGGCGTCGGTATCGCTATCGGTATCAACGTCGGTATCGGTATCGGCATCGGTATCGAACCGACCAACCCATCCGCCAAGCTCCTCGCTGAGCGCGTTGCCACGCAGTGCGAGCTTCGTCAGCATGACCACACGACGATCGAGCAGTGCCTTTTGCTTGCTGCTGTCGTCTGCGGACAACGCATCGCACACCAGCAAGCGCGTCCTCGATCGCAGCGCACTCCAGCGCCGAGCCTCGTGCGCTTTCAAACGACCGGCGTCGATCCCCGGGTGCAACCCGCCCAGCGCGACCTGATCGGGATTGGGATAAGCGATACCGTCGAACACCATGAATCGCGACGGTCGCCCGCAAGCGGGCTCCTACCCAGGGCCGAGCGTATGGTTGGTGTGCAGGTCTTTCGATCGATGAGCTTGGGGCTGTTGGCAGAGATGACATTGCCGCGCCGGGACCGGTAGGAGCCCGCTTGCGGGCGACGGAGGGCCCGAGGCCATCGCGACGGTCGCCCGCAAGCGGGCTCCTACCCAGGGCCGAGCGTATGGGTTGGTGTGCACATCTTTCGATCGACGAGCTTGGTGCTGTTGGCAGAGATGACATTGCCGTGCCGGGACCGGTAGGAGCCCGCTTGCGGGCGACGGAGGGACTGAGGCCATCGCGACGGTCGCCCGCAAGCGGGCTCCTACCCAGGGCCGAGCGCATGGGTTGGTGTGCACATCTTTCGATCGATGAGCTTGGGGCTGTCAGCAGAGATGACATTGCCGCGCTGGGATCGGTAGGAGCCCGCTTGCGGGCGACGGAGAGCCCGAGGCCATCGCGACGGTCGCCCGCAAGCGGGCTCCTACCCAGGGCCGAGCGCATGGGTTGGTGTGCACATCTTTTGATCAATGAGCTTGGGGCTGTCGGCAGAGATGACATTGCCGTGCCGGGACCGGTAGGAGCCCGCTTGCGGGCGACGGAGGGCCTGAGGCCATCGCGACGGTCGCCCGCAAGCGGGCTCCTACCCAGGGCCGAGCGCATGGGTTGGTGTGCACATCTTTCGATCGATGAGCTTGGGGCTGTCAGCAGAGATGACATTGCCGCGCTGGGACCGGTAGGAGCCCGCTTGCGGGCGACGGAGAGACCGAGGCCATCGCGACGGTCGCCCGCAAGCGGGCTCCTACCCAGGGCCGAGCGCATGGGTTGGTGTGCAGGTCTTTCGATCGATGAGCTTGCTGCTGTCGGCAGAGATGACTCCGCGTGTTGCCGCGCCGGGGTTTGTCTCATCGACGACGGTCGTCTTGTCGGCAGAGGTTGGATCATGCGAATCGGTTTCTGGAGACGGCGCCGAAATCATCCCTGCCCCGAGCGCCTTTTTGACCAACTCGGCCGTGTTCTTGACGGACATCTTGATATGGATGTTCCGACGATGGGTCTTGACGGTGCGGGTTTCGATACCGAACTGCCTGGCGATCTCTTTGTTGAAGAGCTCCTGGCTCAACAGCAGCAGCACCTGGAGTTCTCGCGCGGTCAGCTTATAGGACAATTGTGGTCGTTCCGTGTCGGCAGCCGTATCCGACGCAGCCGTGGTGTCCGCGTCCCGCGTGCCATTGATGGTCCTGAGCTTGGTCTCCTGCGCATGGCTGGTCAGAATCCCGGTCCAGGATCGGAAGCAAAACAAGCGCAACGCTATGACCAGACACAAGAGCGCGAGCACCCGCGACTCATGAAGCTGGAGCTTCATCGCGCCTGTCAGGTCAGGGCGAGCAGCAGCGCTTCAGTCGCCGGATCGCCGTCCAGCGAGGCGTGCCAGGACGCCTCCGCCAGCCAACCAGACGCGAGGATTGCCGGAAATCCTCGCGCCCCACTCAGTGGTTACCCTCGAGATACTCGATCGCGACGATCTTCCAATTCTCCGGCAGCACCGACCGGTAGTAGAAGTAGTGATCGCTGTTGAATGGAAGGCTTCCGGTATCTAGGAACACGCTGGTGAACGTATTGCTCGTATCAGTATAACTTTGCGCCGTATTGTAACAGCCGCCGTAAGTGGCGTCGCAGGAGTAGACCCGGCCTGAAACCTGTTCGCCACCGGCGCCCGAGGGGCGCCGGTGGCGGACATCTACCCACTTCATCCGCCCGCCCATGCTGTCACGCACAATCGGGCAAATCACAGTCACATCGGCCCCGACGGCTTGCAGACTCGAGCCCAGGTGCCGCAGGTGCTCGGCGCCGTTGGGCGTCATGGCTTGGCAAATGGCGCTGGAGATGATCTTGCCATCATCTGCCTGCACATTGATGGAAAAGGCGCAGATGATCGCGGCGAACAACGCCGGTACCTTCGATTGGTTTTGACGCATATTTCTATCCTCGAGGTTGGGTATTTGCCTGCTATCGGCAATCCCTAGCCTACAGATCGGATAGAGAACAACATGCGAAGGGATGCATCGAATGATTGCGACATTTTCCCTTGTAAGGACTGCATGCGCTGTATCTCTGACCTCTGATCCTCTGGATCTCGATAACCATATGAATTTTAATTGAAATAGAATCCAATGCAAGCGTTCGGAGACCTTCCGTCGAAGAATAGGGATGATGAAAAACAGCAACCAGTAAACGCGGACAGATCCTGAGACATTTGCACAAAAATACCCTTTACTACAAGCGCAGATCCTGAGATCCGAACCGGCAGCAAACCGTTTCCGTGCCGCACCATCGTCCAGCACGGGCGGCAATTTTGCAGCATCACTCTGAAGCTAAAAAAGTATGTCGAAAAAACCGGTGCTGCCTGCGTAGAATGTTCAGCTATTCAACCAGAATGAAGTTTGATTCATATTCTATGAAGGCAGCGCTCAGAAAATAGCTGCCCAGCAAACTTTCAGGTTTCTCACGCCCTGATGTCATGTCTTTTCGATCCCGATCCCAAACCTGATGCAAGTCGCGCTATGGCCTAGCCGACAGGCTCGATGGCCGCACGCTCTACGTCGAGCTTCTCATGACCGAATGGCATAGGGCGTTTTCTCTCTCGATTCCGATTCCGATAGCGACCCCGACCCCGATTGCACTCCGCCGATGTCTGGATAGCGTTGTATAGGTTATTCATGAACCACCACTTAGCGTGCGGCAGTTTGATAGAATCGGGAAATCCGTTGTCAAACCATAAACCACAGAATTCAGACATCATGCGCCTGGTGACGGCCAGCGCGAACAACCGGCGCCATTGCCGAGGCAGTCTATGATCGATCCAAACAGCGCCGAACCTGATATTACCCTGATCCTCGATCACGCCGGTGTGATTCAGCAAGCAGTGGCAGGTCCAAGCATCGCAGGCGAGGCGATCTCTGACTGGATAGGGCAGCCTTGGGCCGACACCGTGCGCGACCACGAACGCTCCGGGATCGGACGGCTGGTCGAGCACGCACGCCGCGGCGGGGTCTCCGGCATCGGTCAGGTGGCACAGCGTTTTCCGAGTGGTTTGGTATTGCCGCTGGAGTACACCACGGTACGGCTCGGCGATACGGGCGGACTGGTTGCGGTCGGCAGGCAACCGCACGCTGTGACCCAACTGCAAACGCGTTTGTTGGATGCACAGCACGTATTGGAGCAGGATTACTGGAAATTGCGCGCGGTCGAGACTCGCTACCGCATGCTGCTGGATTCCGCACAGGACGCGCTGCTGACACTCACGCCAGAAACCCTGCGCATTGTTGAAATCAATCCTCCAGCAGCCCGATTATTGGGAGCGGCAAGCGAGAATGCCCAGGATACGCGCGCCATTGACCTCATAGCGCTGTTGGCGGATGCCGACCGCAGGACACTGAATGACATCGTCATGCGTGCGCAAAAACACGGGATGTCGAACGGATTGCTGCAACACATCGGCGACCGATCCGGCCCCTGGCTGGTGCGTGCATCGTCGATCCCGTCCGGGCCGGTGCCCGCGCCGCTACAATTGCGGATCGTGGCAGCCGCCGAACAGCCGGTACCAACGCAGACTGCCGACTCTGCGGCCTTTGCCGACCTGATCGAACGCTGGCCGGATGGCTTGGTTACCATCGATCGCGAGGGTATCCTGCTGAACGTCAACGCGGCCTTTGTGGAAATGACCCAGGAAGGCAGCCGAGACAGCTTGATCGGACAATCCCTGGGCCAGTGGCTGGGACGACGCGCAACGGATCTGAACTTGCTGTCAGCCAATGTGGAGCGATTCGGGCGCTTGCAGCTTTTCTCCACGCTGATTCGCGGTACCCTGGGCAGCGAGACCGAAGTGGAATTATCGGCGGTGGGCGATCGCGACGAGGCTCCACGCCAGATCGCCGTGCTGATACGCAATATCGGTTGGCATGCATCACCGACCCCAGCGACCGCAACCTTGGGCACATTGGTCAATGCGCATGCCGCACGCGTGGGTGAAGCGCCATTGCGCGCCGTGGTGGACGAGACCATTGCCCTGGTCGAGCGGCATTACATCGAGACCGCATTGCGCAAGACCGCTGGCAATCGCACCGCCGCGGCACAATTGCTCGGCCTGAGCCGACAAAGCCTGCACACCAAGCTGCGTCGCTACGGCCTCGAGCATGCTTCGCCTGCGAGCGCAAACCAGCCGTCGCGGCCTTCCTCCAGCCTCGATCGGTCATCGCTCGGGGAGCGGCCAGCAGGGTTGCAATCGCGTCGGACTGCATTTTGAATACCCTATCGAATCACCTGCGATCAATTCCAGCGTTCGGCGAGGCAGATCCGAGCAACTGCGAGCGCGAGCAGATTCACCTGGCCGGCTCGATCCAGCCGCATGGCGCTTTGCTGGTGGTACGCGAGCCGGATTTGTCAGTCGTGCAAGCCAGCACGAACAGTGCCGATTTGCTCGGTCTCGGCCACGCGCCCTGCGGCAGCAGGTTAGCAAGCATCTCAGCGCAGCTCGAACAACGCGTCCGCATGCACCTTGGTGGCCGATTGGATCGTTTACCCGTGGCATTTCGCTGCACCCTGGGCGCACCGGAGCAGGCCTTCGATGGCCTGCTGCACCGCCCATCCTGCGCTGCCGGGCTGGTCATCGAACTGGAACAGGCACAGCCACATCGCGCTCTGGTACAAGGCATCGACACCTCGCTGCGACAGCTGATGGATGCGTCATCACTGCGCCAGCTTTGCGATGAGACCGCCCGCGTGTTCAAGGAAATCTCCGGCTATGATCGAGTCATGGTCTATCGCTTCGACGAGGATGGTCATGGACAGGTACTTGCCGAGCAGCGGGAGGCACATCTGGAACCCTTCCTCGGCATTCGCTATCCAGCCTCGGACATCCCGCAGATCGCACGCAAGCTCTATGAACGCAACCGTGTGCGGTTGCTGGTGGATGTCGGTCATGCTCCTGTTCCGATCGAGCCACGCTGCTCACCGTTGACCGGCGAAGAGCTCGATATGTCGTTGTGCGCACTGCGCAGTCCATCGCCGATTCATACCCAGTATCTGAAAAACATGGGCGTCAGCGCTACTCTGGTGATCTCACTGGTCGCCGGCGACCGCCTGTGGGGCTTGATTGCCTGCCATCATTCCACACCGCGTTTTGTGCCTTATCAGGTGCGCGCCGAGTGCGAATTGCTTGGCGAGGTGGTGGCGACGCGGATCGCCGCACTCGAGAGCCTCGTACAGAGCCGTGCCGAATTGTTGGTGCGGCGTCTGGAGCAGCGTATGATCGAGGCGATTTCCCGCGATGGCGATTGGAAGCCGGCGTTATTCGAGAGCCCGCAATCACTGCTACAACCGGTCCAGGCCAGCGGGGCGGCATTGCTGCTGGAAGGTGAATCCTGGACTGGTGGCGAGGTGCCATCCTCATCGCACTTGCGCGCCATCGGCCGTTGGCTCGATTCGCTGCCGCGACAAAATGTCATTGCCTGCAACTGCCTCGGCGACCATGCGCCGCATCTGGAGCCTCTTCGCGATACAGTGGCAGGCATACTGGCAGTTCCCCTGTCCGGACAATCGGGCGATTATTTGATCTGGCTGCGGCCGGAGCAGGTGCGCACACTGACCTGGGGTGGCAATCCATTCAAGCCGGTGGAGACAAGCGATGATCCATCCCAGCTCTCGCCGCGCAGCTCGTTTTCGAAATGGCATCAGCTGGTCGAGGGCACATCGCAACCCTGGTCCGCGGCAGAGCGCACCACGGCGCGGTTGATCGGGGAGTCGGTGGCAGACGTCATTCAGCAGTTTCGTGCGGTACGTGTGTTGATCGCGCAGCAGCAGCTCAATCGGGTGCAGGCTCAGGTTCAGGACTCCGAGCAACCGACCGCGGTTGCCGACCACGCCGGCAATCTACTGATCATGAACCCCGCCTTTGAGCGGCTGCTGCCTTGTTCCGGCCCGACGCCGCGTACTTTGGATGACTTTGCCCAGGTATTGCAACCGGCCGCCGAGGTCCGGCTGCAGCTCGGCGAATTGCGTCGCACACATCGCCCATGGCGTGGCGAGGTCACGATACAGCTGGCCGCGCTGGAGGAGAGATCCTTTCTGGTGCGCGCCGACCCGGTGCTATCGGCACCCGGCGAAGCGCTCGGCTTTGTGCTGCTGCTGACCGATATGCGCCAGCGGCGGCAAGCAGATGCTGCCCGCTCCCGCTTCCAGTCCCAGGTCTTCGAGCCACATAAGGCGATGGCTGTACCGCTGGAGTCCGAAGAAGACCTGCTCTATTGCAACCTATTCTCCGGCTTGGTGCACAACGCCCAGCTCGCAGCATTGGAAATCGCCGATGGCGTCGACCTGGAACGCGTACCCGATATGCTCGACGGTGTGCAGGCCTCGGTCTCGCGCATCGCCGAATTGTTGGAGCATCTGATCTGGTATGAGCGCTCGCCGGCAAGGCGGCGTCACTGAACCCATGCCCAACCGTCTGCGCAGGGATCGCGGCCTGGTGATGCGATCCCCCATCGCCGTCCTAGCTGTCGTCGTGCTGGTGCTCGTGCTGTTCCTGCCCCTGCTGCTTCCCTGGCTGCTTGGTTTTCGCATCGAGCAGCTCTATCGAGCCGCTGTTGATGAGCTGATCAATGCTGGCTATCGGGTGACGCGCGATGACTATCGGCGCGACTGGTTCCAGTCCAGAGCATTGCTGGTGATTGGACCACCCACATCGGGCGAGGCTCAGCCAGCGCGGCTGCAGATCGCAACCCGCATGGATCACGGACCCGGCGGCGGCTCGCCATGGCGCTGGCCACCGGTGCTGGCCGTTGCACGTGCTCGCGCCACGGTCATCGATGCTCCGCGGCGGCTGCCGCCGCTGCTGATCGATTCCACATTCGAACTCGGTGGTGCGTTGGCCATCGAGCTGCGCTTACCGGACATCGCCTATTCCGGCAATGTCGGCAACCTGCATCTGGTCAATGGACAGGGTAAGCTGCGGCTTTTCGACGGCCAAACAGGCTGGCATGGACAGGGTGAGCTGGGGCTGTTGGAGGCAATAGATACAAACGGCAAAAGGCTGATGTTCGAGGGCTTGGGCTGGCGCCTGCGGCTGCGCGACTTACCCGAGCATGCGAGCCAGGGCGCGCTGGAATTCAGGCTGGACAGTCTGCATCTGGATGCAACAGCAAGGCGACCGTCATTGGAGCTTGCCGGCCTGTCGCTGGATGTAACAACCGCGATCGACGCCAGCCAGGCAAGCGCCGAGGCAACATTGCGCATCGAGCGCTTGAGCATTGACCACGCCAATTTTGCACCATCGCAATTGCAGTTGGTCGCCTCCGGCATCGATGCGCCGGCCCTGACGGCGCTGCTCGACGCACAGCGCCAGCTCGGCGCTCGCAACCTGCCGGAGTCCCTGCGTGGGCTGGCACTCGGTGAATTGCTGAGCAAGTCACTGCCCGATCTGGCGTCGGCCGATCCGCGGCTGACGCTGCAGCGCCTGGAACTCAGGACACCGAATGGCATGCTGAACGCAAGCGGCCATGTACAACTGTCCGGCGCTGCCGGAGCGGTTGCGGAACCATCGGCATTTTGGTCACGACGCCTGTCCGGCGAGGCGCAGATCTCGCTGCCGCAGGCGTTGGTATTGCAATTGCTGATCGACGCGCAACGCCGGCGGATTCAGCGTGAATTGCGCTATCGCGGCGAACCCGCCGAACCCCTGCCCAGCGGGCTGGAGGAGGAGGTCATGGCGGCAGCACAGGCATCGCTGCTCGGATTACTTGGCGACGGCTGGCTGGAGGCGGAGCGCGGACGCCTGTCGGTCGCGATCACCCTGGGCGAGGGCCTGCTGACCCTGAACGGCAAATCCCTGTCGATCGACGCTTGGGCTCCGCCCTGATGTTTCCGGCCCGCGGGGCAGGGCCATTGACTCGAAATTTGTCGCACCGCGTGACTGACGCAACTGGCTCCCAGGCTAGTGGAGCGGTACAGAAATCCCGAGGCGGTTCGTTGTCGTTGTCGTTGTCGTAATCGTAGTCGTTATCGAGCATTCGGCTAAGACGATTATGACAACGACAACGACAACGATAACGACCGGAGGCTGTCTTGGAACATCTGCACCGAGGCACTAGGCTGTCGAAATGTCCTGAGTTTTGATGCCAAACCGATTCCGGGTCTTGGATTGCTTCATCGAACGCACTGGGGAAGCCTCATCGGTGTCGGGGTCGCTATCGGAATCGGAATCGAATCCGCTCATCGATCGAAGCAGCCAGCTCGATACCAATCCCTCATTCCGACCTTGACGCCGACCCCGACGCCGACTAAGCATCCATCAACCGGAAAGCGCTTGTTTTAGTGAGACGGCAGATTTCGACAGCCTGCTCCCAGGCTCCAGAGACCGTGAAAGTCGTTACCCGGTGCAGCGGTGCGGATGTGCCGCTAGCGTTTCCGCTGTTATCCACCCATTCAACATCAGGTTTCTCGCGCCCTGATGTCATGTCGTTTCGATCCCGATCCCGATTCCGATTCCGATCAAGTCGCGCTGGGCGGGTTGCACCCTGGGTTATCTTGCAGTGCATTTATCGAGAAGACAGCGGCCTATAGCCTGACTCCAGGGAAAGACGTGGCGCTTGCGTCCGCTCCGCTGGCATCATTTGCCGGGTCGCCCTAAGCGGGCTCCTACGCCGAACGGCTCCCACGGCTGGTCAAGGTCCGCTTGCGGGCGGGGCGCCTTGACCCCTCTCGCGCTCTGCGGTGAATCCTGACATTCTTTGCAGGCAGAACCTGATGCGAAGGCGCCGAAGAAATTGAAATGTCGATCTTTTCTTCTTCGCGCTTCGCGGTGAAAATCATTCTCTGCAGGTTGCCGCGAATACGTGCACAGGCTCAATAGAGCAGGAAAGCACGCCGCTGTTCCTGCCAAAGCGCCTCGTCCGGGCGCAGTCGATCATCCAGATCGGCCGGCTCTGCCGCGGCGTCGTCGACCCATTCGCGCAAGAACGTACCGCCGGTGAGCAAGTCGATTGCCAGGCGCTCTGTCTCGTATTCATAGGGAAAGTCGCGCCAGATGGGATAATCCGGGTATTCCAGGCGCAGACTCTTCAAAAACAACGCAATCAGGCGATAGGGCCTGAATCGCATATGCTGATAATGAACGCTGTCGGTGTGCAGCTGGATGCCATGACAGAGCTGGCCCTGATGCTTGTGGAAAGTCGGCTCAAAGCCGCAGCAGCGCACCAGAGCGCCCTGCATCCAGTCGGCTTGCAGCGATTCCATGCGCTGCATCAGCAGGCAAATGTCGATCCGCGGCGCGCCGAACAGTTCGAGCGGCACCGTGGTGCCGCGGCCCTCGGACAGGGTGGTGCCCTCCAGCAACACGCTGCCGGGGAAACAACGAGCCATGTTCAAACTCGACGCATTCGGGCTCGGGTTGACCCAGGCAATCTCATCGCGCGGCCAGCCATAGCCAGGGGCGCTCTGTGGGTCATAGTCCTGCATCGCGATTACCTCGTATTCCAGGTCGAGCCCCTTGACCGCGACGAACCACCGGGCCAATTCCCCCAGGGTCAGTCCATGTCGCATCATCAGCGGGCCAGCGCCGACAAAGCTCTCCCAGCCAGGCTCCAGAATGCTGCCCTCGATCGGACGCCCGGCGGGATTGGGCCGATCCAGCACCCACACCGCCTTGCCGTGCGCCGCACAGGCCTCCAGCACATAGGCGAGCGTGGTGACATAGGTGTAAATACGAGTGCCGATATCCTGCAGGTCCACCAGCAACACATCGAAGCTGTCGAGCATCGCATCGGTGGGGGAGCGCACGTCGCCGTACAGACTGTACACCGGGATGCCATGCAGTGGATCGGTATAATCGTCGGATTCGACCATGTTGTCCTGTTTGTCGCCGCGCATGCCGTGCTGCGGGCCAAAAGCGGCGGTGATGTCGAGTCCGCCCAAGGACATCAGCGCATCCAGCGAGTGGCGCCCGACATGGTTGACGGAAGCAGAATGTCCGAGCAGCGCGATGCGCCGACCCTGTAACGGCCTGCGCAGCTCGCCCTCGGCGAGCAATCGATCGATTCCGAGTCGCATGGCGATGCTATCTCCAGGTGATTGGTTGGGGAATCGATCCTGCCACAGACGCGCGCTGCTGGCGAGTCCGGCATGCGTACGGCGATTCTGGTGCGCCGCAATGCGCTGCTGAATATCTGCCGAGCCGCATCGTTTGTTTGCCCTTGCGGCGCCAAGCCACAAGCCTGTGATTGCCTGCACCAATGTTGGCAATTTTCGAATATTCCAATAAGCTGATCAGTATCACAACTCTTTGCCCATGGTCAGGCTATTCTGAATAAAGAATGTTGTTGGTGAATCATCATGTCAGCTTCCATCGAAAATCCTCACTTCCTGTTACGTCGCGTACACTCTTTGTTTGGGCTGCTGCCGATCGGGGCCTTCCTGGTGTTCCACCTATGGGAGAACTCGCAATCGCGACTGGGCGCTGAGCACTTTAACGAAAAAGTAGTCGGTGCATTGCAGGATCTCAACTATCTACCCGTGATCGAGATTCTGTTCATCGCACTGCCCTTGCTGTTTCATGCCCTGTACGGGCTCGCGATCATCGCCAAAGGCCGCGCCGATCCGCTGCGCTATCGCTATATGCGCAACGGCATGTACCTGCTGCAACGCATCTCAGGGGTTGGGCTGTTGCTGTTCCTGCTGATGCATGTGAGCCTGACGCGGATCAGCGGCATCATTGATCCGACCATTCGCGCCGACCTGTTCGGCCATATGCAGATGGCCTTATCCCAACCGCCGATCTTCGCGCTGTACCTGACCGGATTGCTGCTAGCGGTCTTCCACCTGGCCAACGGCTTGTCCACCGCGGCCATCGTCTGGGGGCTGACCACCAGCGCCCAGGCACAGCAGCGCTTCGCCTGGTTCTGCGTCGGCTTCGGGCTGCTGCTGATGGCGCTCGGCGTGCATGGCCTGATCGGATACCTGACCGCGCCCGGGTTGGCGGATGGCTTCAGCGCAAGTTTGGCGGGGAGTGCAACATGAGCGGACATCACGTCATCGTCATCGGCGGCGGTCTCGGCGGCCTCTGGGCAACACTGGGTCTGGCCGCCACCGGGCACCGGGTCACCCTGTTTTCGTTATTCGAGGTGATGCGCTCACATTCGGTCTGCGCACAGGGCGGCATCAACGCGGTGCTGGACATGAAGGGTCAGCACGACAGCGTCTGGCAACACTTTGTCGATACGATCAAGGGCGGCAGCTATATGGCCAACCAACCGCCGGTCAAATCCATGTGCGACGATGCGCCGGGCCTGATCCACACCTTCGAGCGTATGGGTGTGACCTTCTCGCGCACGCCGGAGGGACTGCTGGATCAGCGTCTGTTCGGCGGCGTCAAGAACAAACGCACCTGTTTTGCCGGCGCCAGCACCGGCCAACAACTCATGTACGGCGTCGATCAGCAGGTGCGTCGAATGGAGACCGAAGGCAAGGTCGAGAAGCACGAATGGTGGGAATTCCTGTCCATCGTCAAGGATGCCGACGGCATCTGCCGGGGCATTGTCGCGATGGATCTGCGCAGCCTGGAGGTCCGCGCGTTCCGCGCCGATGCCGTGGTATTGGCCAGCGGCGGACTGGGCCAGATCTACACCCCCAAGACCACCTGCTCCACCAATTCGACCGGTGCCGCGGCCAGCCGCGTTTACCAGCAAGGCGCCCTGTTCGCCAATGGCGAATTCTTCCAGTTCCATCCCACCGCGATGCTCGGCGAGGACAAAACCCGGTTGATGTCAGAGGCGGCGCGCGGCGAGGGTGGCCGCATCTGGGTACCGAAAAACCCCGGCGACCCACGCGAGCCAAAGCAGATCCCAGAGTCCGAACGCTTTTATTTTCTGGAGGAATGGTATCCGAGCTATGGCAATACAGTGGCGCGCGACATCGCCTCCCGGGCCATCTGGAAGGTCACCCGAGAAATGGGATTGGGCATTGATGGCGACGACCGCGTCTACCTGGATTTGACCCATCTGGATCGCGATTTCGTCTCCACCCGGCTTGGCGCCATCCTGTCGATCTATCGCAAGTTCGCCGGCACCGATCCGCTGGACCAGCCGATGGAGATCTTCCCGGCCGCGCATTACGCCATGGGTGGGCTCTGGGTCGACTTCGAAAAGGACCCGAACAACGGCGGCATCCGACCGGGTAGCCCACGCAACCATGCCACCAATATCCCCGGCCTCTACGCCTGCGGCGAATGCGACTATGCCTATCATGGCGCCAATCGGCTCGGGGCAAACTCGTTATTGTCCGCATCTTACTCGGGGCGCGTGGCCAGCGAGGCGGTGGCCGCTTATTTGGCCGGGCTGTCGCTCGACAGCGAGGCTCTGCCGGCAGAGCCATTCGATGCCGAGGTTGCCCGCCAGTCCGGCATCAATCAACGTTTCATGGAATCGGACGGCGATCAAAATCCCTACCGGCTGCACCAAGAGCTCGGTGCCCTGATGACGGCCAAGGTCGGCGTTGTGCGCGACAACGCGGAGTTAGACGCGGCATTGGACGAATTGGCGGAACTGGAACAACGCTTCGCACGGCTCGATCTGTCGGAAAACAGCGCCTGGGCCAATCAGAGCCTGGCGTATGCGCGCCAGGTGTTCGACATGATCAAGCTGGCCGAGGTCATGGCAGCCAGCGCCCGCGCGCGCGACGAATGTCGTGGCGCCCATCACAAACCGGAATTTTCGCGCCCAATTCCAGAAGGAAAATTCCCCGGCGATCCGGAATTCGAGGCCTATCGAGAGCAATGGAAGGCCAAGAATGCCAATTGGCTCAAGACCACCATTGCCGAACAGAGTCCATCCGGACCGCGCATCCGCCTGGAACCAGTGGATCTGAGCCTGTTGGAGCCGGAACAGCCGCGCGATTATCGATAGGGGTCTGTTATGAACGAAGTTGCTGCATCAAAGACTGTCGAATTGCGCATCCTCCGCCAGGACACGCCAACCAGCAAGCCCTATTGGCAGCATTTCAGATTGCCGGTGCATGCCGATGACAATGTCGTGTCCATCTTACACGCCCTGCGCGAGCACCCGATCACCAGCGATGGCCAGCGGGTAGATCCGGTGGCATTCGAGCACAACTGTATGGAAGAAGTCTGCGGCTCCTGCGCCATGCTCATCAATGGCCGGCCGAAGCCCTCCTGCTCCGCCTTGATCGCCGATCTGGACCAACCGATCGAATTGCAGCCATTGCCCAAGTTTCCGGTGGTGCGCGATCTGATGGTGGACCGCACGCGCTTGTTGAACAATCTCAAACGCGTCAAAGCCTGGGTGCGGATCGATGGTCCCTGGGACAATCACGAGCGCGCCCCGCGCCTGTCTCCAAAGGACTGGGCGGCCAATTACCTATACAGCCGCTGCATGAGCTGCGGCTGCTGCATGGCGGCCTGCCCTCAGTTCAGCAACGGCGCTGGTGACGACAAGTCCTTTGTCGGTCCAGCACCGCTGGCGCAGGTACGGTTGATGAATGCGCACCCAACGGGTCGCACCGACAAGGCGGAGCGTCTGCACGCCATCATGTCCGACGGCGGCCTCAGCGACTGCGGCAATGCGCAAAACTGTGTGCGCGTTTGCCCCAAGGAAATCCCGCTCACCACCGCGATCGGCGAACTCGGGCGGCAGACCACGCTCCAGTTGCTCAAGGACTTGTTCGGAGCTGGGTGAAGCGTCGACAGTGGCCATGTTTTCTGCACCATGGTGGCGGCCATGTAGGAGGTGCTGACCCGCTAGGCGGGTGCCGATTCGCGCCGGCTGCTAGGGTTGATCGACATCAAGGCATGAGAAACTTCATCTTTACCGTCTCGCAATTTGCTCTATCTCCCGAGTTATCTCCCGAGTTTACGAGCAGAACAGCATTGACATCGCCACGGCTAAGGTAACACTGCGCACATGTCAGCCGCGCCGAACAAGCCGCTGTGGCACATCGTGCCATTGGCAGAATTTGCATTGCCGCCGACGCCAGTGCAGGAAGTCGCGACCAAGCGAATGCATGCGCTCCGGCGTCTGTTCCGGTCGGAATCCGCCCCGCAACCGCCCGCAATGGCGTTGGAGGATCTGCGCAACCTGCCCGAGGCACGACTTGCACACCTGGCGCCGCCGATCGATTGGCGCCGCGCCGCCGATGCTCTGACCATCCAATTTGCAGAATGGGCAAAGGCCGATGATGCAGCAAAGATGCCTCGGTTCCTGGTCGGGCCACCCTACGGCGGACACGCTGAGGTTCTGGAATTCTGGGCCGCAAGCCACGGCTGGCATCTGATCGCCCCGCCTGCCAGCGAACACATTCTGGCCGACGATCCAGCTTGGCTTGAAGATGCCAACCTGCCGCGGGACGCATGGGTATTGCCGCATTTGGAGCATTGTTTCCTGCGCCATGGCGACGGTCTCGTGCTGATTCGCCGCTTTCTCGATCTCGCCGCCAGTGGCTGCCTGGGACGCGGCCTGATCGGCTGCGACAGCTGGGCCTGGGCCTTCCTGCAACGGATATGGCCGATACCCCAGTCGCAGATTTACACCTTGCAGGCATTTGACGGAGATCGGCTGGCAGCGTACTTCCAATATGCTCTGCACGATCCAATGGGGCGCCGCATTCGCGTGCGCAATGCAAAGACTGGCGACGACATCCTGTGCTCTGCCGATTCCGATGCCGCCCCAGATCCGCCGGTCAGTGCCCTGTTAAAGCGCCTGGCCGCGCATTGCCGAGGCAATCTCGGCATCGCCTGGAACTACTGGCGTACTGGATTCCGCACCGAGCCCGATGCCGCGACCCCAGAAGTCGCATCCGCCAATGCGGATGCAATCGAAGCATCCGAGCCAGCCGATGAAGTTACCCTTTGGTGGACTGCCGAGCACCGCGAGCCGGAATTATCGCCAACCACCGAAGACGAGCTGACCCATCTGTTGCACGCATTGCTGCTGCATAATGGATTGTCCCAAGACCTGTTGGCCGAACTCCTGCCGGATGCCCGCATGATGCTCGGCGCCAACCTGTTGCGGCTGGAACATCTAGGGCTGATTGACCGCACGGAAACTATTTGGCGAGTGGCACCGCTGGGCTATGTGGTGGTGCGCGAGTGGCTGGGCAGTCGCGGCTATTTGATCGACGATCAGCCCTGAACACCGATCCCGTGCAGTGAACATGGGCATCGATCATTCCTAGTGCCTTGGTGCAGATGTTCCAAGACAGTCTCCGGTCGTTATCGTTGTCGTTGTCGTTGTCGTTGTCATAATCGTCTTAGCCGAATGCTCGATAACGACTACGATTACGACAACGACAACGAACCGCCTCGGGATTTCTGTACCGCTCCACTAGTGCCTCGGTGCAGATGTTCCAAGACAGTCTCCGGTCGTTATCGTTATCGTTATCGTTATCGTTGTCGTTGTCGTTGTCATAATCGTCTTAGCCGAATGCTCGATAACGACTACGATTACGACAACGACAACGAACCGCCTCGGGATTTCTGTACCGCTCCACTAGCCCTCGGCATCAGCGATTCCCGGATGTCTTTTCCCAGATAAGCTCCCCAGATAAGCCCCACCCAGATAAGCCTTCTGAACATGCAAGACAGCGAAACCATCGTCCGACTTCTTGAATCCATCACCGCATCTGCGCTGATCGTACTTGCGCTGATCGTCGGCGGTGCCATCGTCCTGAGCATGGCAAGCCGCAAATTGCTCGTTTGGCTTGCCGACAAACTGCACGGCCAGCGCCGACTCTATCTGCTCGCCAGCATCCCCTTGCTGCGCCTGCTGATTATCGCCGTTGCGCTGGTGCTGATTTTGCAGCAGATCGCACCCACCTCGCAGAATATCCTGGCCGTATTGGGCGCCGCGGGTCTGGCCATCGGCTTTGCCCTCAAAGACTATGTCAGCAGCATCATCGCGGGTATCGTCGCGGTCAACGAGATGCCCTACCGGCCCGGGGATTGGATCGACATCAACGACACCTACGGCGAGGTCAAGCACATCGGCATGCGCACCATCGAAATCGTCACCCCGGACGATACGGTCGTGTTCATCCCGCACGCCAAGCTGTGGACCGAACTCATCGCCAACGCAAACGATGGCAGCACCAACCTGCAATGCGTCGCGGATTTCTACCTGCAACCGGACCACGATGCCACACAAGTCAAAGACCGGCTGTACGACGTTGTCCTAGCCAGCGCATACTTACAGTTGGACAAGCCGATCGTCGTCATCCTGCAGGAAAAGCCCTGGGGCTCGCACTATCGCGTCAAAGCCTACCCGATCGACCCACGCCAGCAATTCCAATTCGTCAGCGATCTCAACGTTCGGGGGAAAGCAACATTGCGGCGTCTCGGGGTGCGCTTTGCCGCGGCCGGCTTGCAGCCAAGAGACGGCTCGGAAACAACCTGAGCGCTGCTGCGAGGGGACATCAATCGCGTTGTTCACGAACAACTCGCCAACTCGCCAGCACCGTTCAGCAAAACGGAGACGACCAGGAATGACTCGACAGCAATTGAAATCTTGCGCAATCAGATTACACAAGCACAATGCGGGCAGCGACGACAACAGGCAGCACAGCCGCAACAGGCAACCCAGGCGGCAAAGATGACCGAGCAAAGCCCCCCATCGGCCGCATTGTCGAACACCCCGCCGCAGCCGCGTCTCGGTCTCGCCCTGGGCGGCGGCGCAGCCCTGGGCCTGGCCCACATCGGCCTGCTGCATGTGCTGGAGCGCGAGGGACTCAAACCCGCCGTCGTCAGCGGCACCTCCATGGGGGCCTTGGTGGGCGCTGCCTATGCCGCCGGCAAGCTGGATCTGCTCGAAGACCTGGCCCGCAACCTGAACTGGCGCCGCGCCCTGAAACTCACCGATTTTCGACTCGGCGGCAATAGCATACTGGTAGGCCGCTCCATCGAGCGAGCACTGCGCCGCCACTTCGACCGGCAAGAGATCCAGGATCTGCCTCTGCCCTTCGCGGCGGTGGCAACGGACCTCATCGATGGGGAGGCATGGGTTGCCAGCGATGGCGACCTGGTCACCGCCGTGCGCGCATCCATCTCCCTGCCGACCGTCTTTGCCCCGGTCCGCAACGGCGAACGACTGCTGATCGACGGCGGACTGGTGGCCAATGTCCCGGTCGCCGCGGCCCGAGCACTGGGCGCCCAGGTTGTTCTCGGCGTCGACGTCACCGCCGACTTCAAGGGCGTCGCCAACAGCGTCGGTTTGCGCGACCATCTGCTGCCCGAGGCCGAACGGCGCAGCCTGCGTGGGCGCATCTGGGCTGCCATCCCGGGCTTCATGCGCCGCTGGCATCTGCTGCGGGGCCTGCGCGAATGGGCCGAAGAGCCAAGCCTATTGGCCATTGCCCTTTCCTCCAGCGCGCTGGTATTACGGCAACTCTCGGTCCATCAAAACGCCGCTCACCCCGCCGACCTGACCGTCACCCCGCGGGTCGGCCACATTTTCCCCGGCGAGTTCAACCGCGCCGAAGAACTGATCCAAATCGGCGAACAGGCGATGCAAGAAGCCCTTGCCGAGCTGCGTCCATTGCTCGACGGCGGCTCGATGCCGACGTCATAGCCCTCTGGCAGTTACGGTGACAGTTTACTAAATCCACTAAATAGTGCCTGAACGAAAACTCAGTTTATTTCGCCAAATCGGCATTGGCCGCATTGTCGCCAATACCGTTTTTCATTGATTCGGAGATGATGAACAGAGGATGAATCGAGTGAATGAGAGCAATTCTCATCCGCGCCGTATCTATCCCCAATGATCTTGGGTTCCGCGCAATCTTCGAACATGGGGGTATTTCTAAATTATTGTTTCAGAACATTAAAGCGACTTTTCTTTCAGGCACTATTTAGTAAACTGTCACCGAAATCCCGGCGCAGCCAAGTTTCTCTTGAGGAAGGAGCGCGTAGGGCGGAACCATGGACGGATTCCGCCAGACTTTGGACGGTGAAATGACGAATCGCCCTATCGGGCATCCGCCCTACGCGCTGATCCTGGCCGGCATCTTCGTCATCCGCCGGGAGCGCAGTGGGGTGCGGCGCTGAGACGGCGTGGCCGCGCCTACGCTTGATCAATCGAAGGACTTGGCATCATTGGCGAGTGCTATCGGGACCGCAGGGCCGTCCAAGAACTCCGCCACAGGCTGGATGACGATACCCTCGGTCCGTCCCGGATCGTTCATAAAGCGTCCGAAGTGGCGCATGTCGCCCGTCAGCAGGTGGGTCGCGCCAGACTGCAGCGCGGCGGCGAAGATCGGCTGATCCTTCTCGGGCAGGGCTAACGCGCAAGGCCCAGGGCCTGATGCCGCGACAATGGAAAGTGCACCAAGCAGCCGATCAAGGGCCTCCAACCGGTCAGGATACTTGCGCTCGAGATTCCGTCGCGCCTCTTCTAAGGCAAACGCGGATGTCATCCCGTTCCAGTGGCCCCGCCGCGCCAAGTCGATCAGCAGAGCCGCCTTGCCGTCGGCAGTGCGCCGCCGTGAATAGCACATTAGCATCCAGAAATAGTCGGACCTCACCCGCCGCCACTACCTGGTTCCGGTTCCGGCCTCGGTCCGGAACCAAGTCTCGACAGACGCACGTTCGTCGGCGCTTAGCGCGTCCTCACGATCCCAAGCTGCGATCTGCTCATCACTATAGTGCTCGATCTCCAGCACCGCGGCAGGCTTCAATACCAACTCCCCGGCTCGATCCTCGACGATCAATACGTCGCCCGGCGCGATGCCGAGCCGGCGGCGCACTGCCGCCGGCAGCGTCACCTGGCCGCGACTGGAAACGATCAAGGTGTCTCTCATGCGTAATCTCCGAATTACTGAAATGCGGAATCTTAGTTTAACAGAGGCCAGGCCGAATCGTTGCAGAGCGCGAGAGGGGGCACGAGAGGGGTTTATGATTTGTGTTCTGCGAAAAACTGCGAAAAACAGGGACAGCAAAAACCAGAGAGCGGTACAGAGAGAGCGGTACAGGAGCGGTACAGGACACCGGAGCGGTACAGTACGAGCGGTACAGCGCGGTATAGGCGCGGTACAGGACACCAAGCGCGGTACAGAGCGCGGTACAGAGCGCGGTACAGCGCGGTACAAGCCGCGGTACAGAAGCCGCGGTACAGGACACCAAGCCGCGGTACAGCGCGGTACAGGACACCCACATTTCGGCGGGGCGGAGAGTGGGTGTCCTTTTCTAGAGGAGGCCGAATCGTTGCAGAGCGCGAGAGGGGGCACGAGAGGGGTTTATGATTTGTGTTCTGCGAAAAACTGCGAAAAACAGGGACAGCAAAAACCAGAGAGCGGTACAGAGAGAGCGGTACAGGAGCGGTACAGGACACCGGAGCGGTACAGTACGAGCGGTACAGCGCGGTACAAGCGCGGTACAGGACACCAAGCGCGGTACAGAGCGCGGTACAGAGAGCGCGGTACAGGACACCCACATTTCGGCGGGGCGGAGAGTGGGTGTCCTTTTCTAGAAAGCAACATTGCGGCGTCTCGGGGTGCGCTTTGCCGCGGCCGGCTTGCAGTCAAGAGACGGCTCGGAAACAACCTGAGCGCTGCTGCGAGGGGACATGATCTGTGTTGTTCACAACTCGCTAACGCCGTTCGGCAAAACGCGGACCGGCAGGTATGAATCGACAACGATTGAAACCACAGCGACAAAGTCCATCATACGCAAGGTAACCATCATCTCGCACGATTGAAATTTATGCGATGAGTTTACGGCAAAAGTCGGGATCGATAGGGCGGACCGCAAGCATGATGTGTGCTTGCAGGCGCTGCCGGCCAGTCGGCGCGAGGCGATGGTGCTCGAACAGGGTCCGGAGACGATCGACGCGTGGGCCTACGACTTCCTGCGCAACTGGCCCTCGTTGGGTGAAGCGAAGCGCGCGCGTGAGATCACCCTGCGGACGTTCTTTCACCACCATGGGGTGCGCGGGGAGAATGCATCGCCGAGCGTATTACGCTGATCAAGGGTGCCTTGCCGTTTACCCGCGATGGTGGCGTATTGGTGCCGTCGTTATTGGCCATCAGACCGCGGTGGAAGAGTTGCGCGTCGTGCTGGCAAGCATCGGACCCTACGATTGCGCCATCGACAAGGCCTTCCACGCTCATCCCGATGCGCCGATCTTCGCCAGCTTCCCCGGTGCCGGCCCAACCTCTATCGTGCCTGCTGGCAGTTCTGGGCCGGCATGTAAATCCGCTTTTGGCCCTGAGTCGCTGCGTAGTATTACCGCTAACAGCGCGAAAAGCCTGACAGATCAAATCGGGGCATATGCTGGACCATATCTCTGGCTTGGCGAGTAGACGAATAATGCCCGATCAGGGTCCACTAGGAGGCTGTCCGAGAACTCAGAGCACGCACAATATGTAGAGCCTACAATCGAGTTGTGCACTCTATATCTTGTGTCTTATTTTCATTCTCGGACAGCCTCCTAGGAAGTTTCATTTACCGAAAAGAGAAACTATCGCACCAATGACAGTGCCTATGGCGATGACTACCGCAGGGACCACTAACCAGAGACGCTGCTTAACGAGCGCGGTACAGCGAGCGCGGTACAGCGAGCGCGGTACACGCGGTACAGCGCGGTACAGGATACAGCGCGGTACAGAGCGCGGTACAGGATACCCACATTTCGGCGGGGCGGAGAGTGGGCGGGGCGGAGAGTGGGTGTCCTTTTCTTGTTCTTGTGCTTTGGTGCTGAGAGACTGTATGGGAACTAAACCACTGATTTGGCGTCTAAAAAATCTGAAAAACTAAACGATTTAATACGATTTTCCCTTTTTTATTCGGAGAAATCAAGATGACTTCAGATAATGTTCATACACCTGTACGCTATCCAAGTGACCTGTCAGACGAAGAATGGGCAATCATCGAGCAAGTCTTGAACGAACTTGACCCGTATAAGACAGGGCGCCGCCGTGATTCGAATCTACGCGAGATTCTGAATGCCATTTTCTATTTGAATAAGACAGGCTGCCCTTGGCGTTATTTACCGAAAGATTTTCCTCCTTACACCCTTGTCAATTACTACTATAACAAGTGGACACACAGTGGTTTGCTGGAGCAAATCAATGCAGAGCTACGGGCGCGTTTGCGCCAAATGAAAGGCCGAAATCCCGATCCAAGTGGCGCCATCATTGATAGCCAAAGTGTCAAAGGGACACCGGAGTCATCGGTCGAATCCGGCTTCGATGGTGGTAAGCTTGTCAAGGGCCGGAAGCGACATATCGTCGTTGATACAATAGGTTGCCTGCTTGTCGTCTACGTGCATGCAGCTAATGTGTATGACGGAAAAGCAGCTCGTGAAATTCTCACGCGTCTATTCGTGCTCCTGCAGAGTGTAAAGCATATTTGGGCTGATTGCGGCTATATGGGCAAAGAGCTTTTTAATTGGGTATTATCTGAATTTAATTGCACCCTCGAGATTGTAAAGAGGCAGAAAAGAAAGAAAGGTTTTCATGTATTGCCGCGTCGCTGGGTCGTGGAGCGCACATTTGCTTGGCTTGGCCGGTCTCGTCGACTGAGTAAAGATTATGAAAGAGAACCGAGATCAAGTGAGTCACAGGTCTATCTTGCATCGTCACGTTTATTGCTCCGTCAAATTTGTAATAATCAAATAGCTTATGAGTAGACTATTCGAATTTATTGCGTTGTTTAGGTCGAACATTAAAGAAAATAGTTTTCATACAGCGTCTGAGAGTGGGTGGTGCTGAGAGTGGGTGTCCTTTTCTTGTCCTTGGGTGTCCTTTTCTTGGGTGTCCTTTTCTTGGGTGTCCTTTTCTTGGGTGTCCTTTTCTTGGTGCTCTTTCTTGGTGCTCCTGAGAGTGGGTGTCCTTTTCTTGGTGCTCTGAGAGTGGGTGTCCTTTTCTTGGTGCTCTGAGAGTGGGTGTCCTTTTCTTGGTGCTCTCTGAGAGTGGGTGTCCTTTTCTTGGGTGTCCTTTTCTTGGTGCTCTTTTCTTGGTGCTCCTTTTCTTGGTGCTTTTCTTGGTGCCGTCGTCAGCGGCACCTCCATGGGGGCCTTGGTGGGCGCTGCCTATGCCGCCGGCAAGCTGGATCTGCTCGAAGACCTGGCCCGCAACCTGAACTGGCGCCGCGCCCTGAAACTCACCGATTTTCGACTCGGCGGCAATAGCATACTGGTAGGCCGCTCCATCGAGCGAGAACTACGCCGCCACTTCGACCGGCAAGAGATCCAGGATCTGCCTCTGCCCTTCGCGGCGGTGGCAACGGACCTCATCGATGGGGAGGCATGGGTTGCCAGCGATGGCGACCTGGTCACCGCCGTGCGCGCATCCATCTCCCTGCCGACCGTCTTTGCCCCGGTCCGCAACGGCGAACGACTGCTGATCGACGGCGGACTGGTGGCCAATGTCCCGGTCGCCGCGGCCCGAGCACTGGGCGCCCAGGTTGTTCTCGGCGTCGACGTCACCGCCGACTTCAAGGGCGTCGCCAACAGCGTCGGTTTGCGCGACCATCTGCTGCCCGAGGCCGAACGGCGCAGCCTGCGTGGGCGCATCTGGGCTGCCATCCCGGGCTTCATGCGCCGCTGGCATCTGCTGCGGGGCCTGCGCGAATGGGCCGAAGAGCCAAGCCTATTGGCCATTGCCCTTTCCTCCAGCGCGCTGGTATTGTGGCAACTCTCGGTCCATCAAAACGCCGCTCACCCCGCCGACCTGACCGTCACCCCGCGGGTCGGCCACATTTTCCCCGGCGAGTTCAACCGCGCCGAAGAACTGATCCAAATCGGCGAACAGGCGATGCAAGAAGCCCTTGCCGAGCTGTGTCCATTGCTGGCCTTGTTCATAAGCTCGGCCAAGACCTAAGGTTAGCCTCGAACGCTCCAGTATTTTTACTTTAAAACCAATGCTTTATGGAAAAGCCAATGCACCCGCTCGTCAGTTGGTCGGAGTTATGAACAAGGCCCCATTGCTCGACGGCGGCTCGATGCCGACGTCATAGCCCTCTGGAATTCCGACTCCGCCGTTCGGCTTGGGGCCTGGCTATTGCGGTCGCAGCAGCCGGCAAGGGATGCCTTATCGTCCTGGAGTTTGGATCGACATCAAGGGGGTACTGCCTGTTGAAGAATGTTCCGCTATTCAACCAGAAAGAAGCCTGATTCATATTCTTCGAAGGCAGCGCCCAGCAAACGTCCGCCCAATCAATGTCAGGTTTCTCACGCCCTGAGGATGTGTTTTTTCGATCCCGATCCCGTTCAAGTCGCGTTGGGCGGGTTGCATCCTGGGGGATCTTCAGTTCATTTGTCGAGAAGACAGTGGCCTACAGCCTTTCTCCCGGGAGAGGCGCAGCGCGCGCGTCCGATCCGCTGGCATCATTTGCCGGATTGCCCGCAAGCGGGCTCCTATGCCGACCGGTTCCCATGGCTAGGAGGCTGTCCGAGAACTCAGAGCACGCACAACATATAGCGCCTACAATCAAGTTGTGCACTCTATATCTTGTGTCTTATTTTCATTCTCGGACAGCCCCCTAGTAAAGGTCCGCTTGCGGGCGAGGCGCCTTGGCCCCTCTGTGTCTCTGCGGTGAATCCTTACATTTTTTTAAGTCAGCACCCATCAAGATACCTACGGGGCATTAAGGTCAGCCCTTTCAAGATGTTGATACGTGTACGATTGCAACTACATGATTCTGCCGTGTTTGCTTTCCGAAAAGCTGGCAAGCGGCTGCGGATGCCTGCGAACCCTTGACGCTAAGAGACTGATTCATAGTGTTGTTTTTGCGCACCTTGAAAGGGCTACCATCAAGGACTTACGGGTTTATCCCTTGCATCGACGTTTCCGCGAGACGCTGACTCGTTGATTTTTCGAGAGATGGTAGGCCGAATGTTTACATCTTTGCCAGGAAGATGCGTCAAGAGCCTGGATATGGCACGCGCATGGGTGCAGACGTTCGTGCATTGGTATAACGAGGTCCACCACCACAGCGCCTTGAAGTTCGTCACTCCCGGCCAATACCACTGCAGCGAGGATGCCGCGATCCTTGCGCAGCGCGAGCAGCTCTACGCCGCCGCCCGAAATCGACACCCGGAGCGTTGGTGCAGGTCCACCCGTGATTGGCGTCGGCCCAATATCATCCTGCTCAACCCAGGGTATCTCGCGAAAACAGAGGAGGAGGCCACGCGGTAGGCAGCCTGATTTCTGCGACATCTTCCTTGACAGCTACAGTTAAAGTTTGATGTATTTGTGAAACCCAAACGGCTGACTGCCACTGCTAACGGAAACATCAAGGATCAGCACTGATGACCAGAGACTCTGCAACACTCGCATCCGAACCAGCCAAGCCTTTAACACGCGAGATCAAGGCAACTTTCCTCGGCTACCAGGCATCCGGCAAGAGCACCTTTCTGACCACGGCCTTGCTGGCCTCCCGTTTCGGCCGCTTACGATCCGGTATTTCCGGCCGTGCGCTCGGTGTTACCGAGAAGCTTCTCAAAGGGGAAGTATCTTTTTTCTCGCACCCGGTCGATGACCGCGGACTCTCGCGCATCGATCTGCTGCGGGACGAAGCTTATGTCCCAAAGACACAGCACAACGAATGGCTGCGAATTCACCTTGCGCTTGAGTTTGCTGGTAAGCAACCGTTCGATTGTACGACCTTCGACTATACAGGCGAGCTCGCTGCCATCCAGAAGATGGAGGACGCACAGCTTCAACTCCAGGAGCACATCAAGCGCAGCGACTGCTTGTATCTGTTTTTCGATGCCAGCCTGCATCGTGGCCCAGATCAAGACGATCTGTCCGCTGGGCGCCACCAGGGGCAAGGCGAAGCGATTCAGCGTGCCTATCAAGCCTTTACGGAATCCCGACCAGGCTGGCCCATTGTCATCGTCGTCACCAAGGCAGATCTGCTGTACGCCGGAAATTCGTCATCCGAAATCAAAGAAGAGATCGAGCAGCTCAACAATCGCAGTGCCGAGGCAATCAAGCAGGGTAAGGAAGTCTTTCGTGACTTTCTGTATCGTCAAAATGCGGGGACACTGGCAGATGTGCTCCTGGCCAGCCGCCGAAGATCCTGTGTTCGGGTGTGCTACGTGGCAGCACTCGGCGCCGCACCAAAGCAGAAATCCGGCCCTGAGGGCGAGCCCGCCTTCGTCATCAATCGGTTCGCGGACTGGATGCCACTTGGTGTCGCCGAAACCTTGGAAACCGGCATGTATGCCGCGATACGCATGCAACAGCAGCAAGAAGTCAAGGTTGCAGCACTCAAGGCCGCGCCCTATGCCTTGGGCGTTGTGCTGCTCGCCATCATCGTGCTCGTGGGAATCGATCGGGACCGACGCACCATTGATGCGGTCAAGGAGCAGGCTGCGGCCTATGATCAGCAAGCCGGATCGGTTCAGGCCACGACCGTTCTTGAGCAGGCGCGGCAGGCATTGAGCATCGGCCATCCATTCGCTTTTCTTGCAGACCGGCCTATCCCATTCGGCAATTTTCCTGACTTAGTGGAAGCGCGGCAGGCCTGGTTGATCGAGCGCCGCTTCACGCTGCAAACCCTCGAAAATAGGTTAGAGAATTTGCAGGCGGAAACTGCGGACCTGTTCACGCTGCTCCGACGCCAAAGCGACTTCAGTGTGATGATGGACAAGCTCGCCGAGCGAGACCGCGAATGGCAGGACTTGGCCACGCGGATTCAGTCCACCCGCGAGCGTTTCGAGCAGCTTCCGGAAGGTGCGGGCGATGTCATGCGCCTATTAGTGGACTACGGCCCTGCGCGAGCAGAGTTTCTGGTCCAGGCCATCGACGCGATCTGGCGACTGGCGAAAACGCAAGGCATCCCCGAGGCATTAGCCACAAAACAAGTCGAGTCCTATCTGACCGTTCTGAAGGCGCTGCAAGTTGCCGGCATTGGCGTCGATCGGACCCAGCTCGCGGCAGGACTTGCTGCAGATGATCGTGGCCGATGCGATCTACTTTTTGATCAATACCAGCGCATCGCCAAGCAGAATCCGGATCAGCGAGACGCCCAGTTCGAGTCTCTGGCTCAGGCTTGTTTAATCTGTACCGAAGAGACATTGCGCCCGGAATTCTGTGCCGATCTGACCAAGGCCGGAGATCGCTGGGATTTCGAGGAAGCGAACAAGCTCTACCAGGACCTGAGTCGGCTCGACGGCCCTGCGAGCGTGACTCCTGAGCTGGTCCAAAGCGTAGAAACCTACCTCAAACATGCACGAGAACGACAGGTGGAAGTGTCCAATCACTCGCCAGTCTACTGGGATAGGGCCGAACAATTCATGTATTGGCATCAGCAACTGAGCCGAACCTATCGGCTGGACGGCATCAAGGTCTCGATCAAGGACGCCGAGCCATTCATTCGAATCGATCGACGGCCCTACGACTGCGGCAGCTCATACAATCCCGAGACCTGCTACTACAAAAACTCTGTCAAGCCGTCGGGTACTCTGACTCTGATCATTGGCGGTCAGATCATGGCCAACTCGTCCTACTCGGGTTTTTTGCCACGCTTGGCGGTGGACAGCCTCTGGTGGGAACCGGGCAACCCTGTCGAACTGCACATCAGCAATGAAACCTCCGGCCAAAGTACGACGCTTGCCAACAGCTCGGTCCACGCGCTGCTTAACGTTGCAACATCAGGGCTGAGCAATGCAACGGCCAGCGCGCGCTTAAAGGGGCTTGAGTTGCCGCCGCTGCCGTTCGATCCGAAGGATCTGACACCACCGGACCCACCGTCCGCCGGGAGACAATAATGCCCAACAGCTACCTACACTATCTGTTCGGCGAGCTGCGTCAGGTCAACGAGAGCCGTATCTTCCCTGCCGCCGCGAGCCCGTTGAAGGAGTGGCTCGATGAGTGGCTGCCGAAATGGGTGCAATCAGCGGAAGAGGCAGAGCCGGATTTCGAGCGCGTTCGGGAACGCTGCCGCGACTGGCAGAATGGCGATTGGCGAGACGAGGTCGGCGTCATCAGCCTGCCGCTGACCGATTCGCCCGATTTCGATGGACTGCGCTACATACATCTGATCTGCCGGGTCTACTTCAACTGGGCCTCTGGCGGACGGGTCTCGCGCACCGGACACGCGGTGCTGCTGACCGCGGAGCAATGGCAGGCGCTCGACTTCAACCCTTTCCGACTGCCGCATCTGGTGAAAAACGCCGCGGAATTCTCAGCGACAGCCCTGCCGGACTTCGATCAATTCGGGGCAAATGAACCTGAGCTTGACCAGCCGGATCAAGACAAGGATGTATCGCAGATATCGGAACCTTGGCGCCTCCAACTTGCCGAGATTTGGCAAGGCATACCGCCCATTCGGTTGCCCGCAGAGATCCCTCCTCAGTTCTATGAGCTGCTGCTCCTGAGTTTACCCCATCAGCGGCGAGGATCGACCTCCTGTGTTTGCGGACCATTTAGACTCAAGCAGATCTTCCAAGAGCGGATCGACATCGCCCGTGGCTCAACACTCTCGATATCTGATCGAGGAGCGGCGAGCACGAGCTTACGCGAAGATCGGCTCAATACAGCCAAGTTGATCAACGGCTGTTGGGACGCGAATTGGACATCTCGCTCCCTGGAAATCCCCTCCGCACAGACACCTGCACCCGCGCCCGCGGCTACGCCCGTGGATCAAACTTCAGCGCAAAAACCAATCACAATCGGCGACCCTAAACAACGCAAAGCGAACAAGCTCAAGCTATGGTTGGGGATCGGTTTGGCCTTGGTCGTCGCCACGGGCATCTTGCTTGTTCCACGTGTTTGGCGCCACACACAGCTTGAGAAGGCTTGCATCGCCTGGTCGCAGGATTTTGACAATTCGCAAACCCGTCTCGATGATACGCGTACGTTGCTGCAACGTGCGGACGAGCTGCGTAAACGAGATCCCGACGAACAGGTCTGTATAGACCTCACAGCGCGTAGCGCAACCCTGATCAACCTATACCGCTCGCGTTTGGCGGTGATTGACGGGAAGCTGGCGTCGAGCGAAACCGATGTTAAAGATACCAATCGTCTCAATGCGGATCTACTTGCCCTCGTAGCCATGCCGCAATTGCTGAATTCCAGTGATAACGACAGGTTTTTGGCCGCCTCAGATCGTCTTTATCAACAGGTGGCGCAGTGGGTGGGTGCCGCAGATACCTCCCAGGCTCTTCGGGAGCGCTATGCCTGGCTGCGGCTTGATGAAGCGGATAACAGCCTGCCGCGGAACCCGTATTTGGCCGATATTGAGGCGCAAGTGCGTGCGCTGGAGCAGCAAGAGGCATTGCAAAAACTGCGGACTACGACCGAGCGGGTCGGTTCACTGGATCGCGCGGGCATGGATAAGCTTCGGCAGCTGCTGGGAAATTTCCGCACGCGCTACCCGAACGAGCGCAAAGAAGATCTCGCAAGCATCATTGAAACTGCCGTGCTCCAGTTCGAATCAGACGCGCACAAGAAATTAAAGGCGGTTTATCAGGCACTGAAACAGCGTCCAACGGCGCAAAACCTGGCTGCTTTCGAGCAGGCCGTCGATGCCTATCGGCAGGATATGGCTCCGGCTACCGAGATGACCAAAAGGGCTGGCATTGATAGTGAAGAGCTGCTCGGGCAATTGAAGACAGATAAAGATATGGTTAATGTAGTTGTCGTGCAAAACGCAGTTGGAGCAAGTGCCGAGATAGGCATTCTCCAAGGGTCGGGGCGGTGTGTACGCCGAGGTGGGTTTGCGCCGTTCGAAGGTGCTATTGTTTGTGTGCGGCTGTCTCGCCATCCCTCATCAAGGCCAATCCCGCGGCATGAATCTTCAGAATCCCGTATAGACGCAACCACTACCTTAGATGGACTCAGCCAGAGTGACGACTCTGCTACCTTCAGCCAAGGCAATGCCTCGGATAAATCCAATGTTCTGGAATTTGCGCAGGGTTTGTGGCGCACGTTCGTTGGCAATGGGAATAGCGCTGACGACCAATATATAGTACCCCTGCTGGAGCTATTGCGGATCGACACCTGGCAATCAGACGACAAACGCATCAGCTTACAAGCGAAAGTCCAATGGCCGAGCCTCGACGATTACCGCCGGTAGTCACCGACTACGCGACCTTCGTAATACTGCTGTCGCTGCGCTTCGCATTGGATCTGGCGCGCTTCCCCCTCGACGGTTACACGCGGGTCACGCCGCTCGCGGTAATCGAGACCCAGGTGTTCTACATCAGTCTGCACTACGGCCTGTACCTGTTGCTGCGGATCAACCGGGTACCAGTCGCGGCAGCCAGCCATGTGGCACTGGTGGTGATGGCCGTGTATCTGTTCCTGCATTTGTTCGAGTATTGGCTGTACACTGGCGGACGGGCGGCAGTCTACGCCCCGGGCGAACACCTTTGGCAGAACCTATTCAGCGCATTCCTCGCCACCGGCGACGCAGGCTTCTGGCAGGTGATGCGCATCTTCATCTGCGGGGCAATGCTGCTGTTGTTTCTGGTGCACCGCCAGGCGGCTTGGCCGCGGCTGTTGCTGACCCTGCCCCTGCTGTATCTCTGGGGCATGCTGCTGGCACATCCGAACGCCTGGCTGCTGGTCCCGGAGCCATCAGCCAATGAACCGCTGGTGGCCGAGTTCGGCGTGCGCGGTTTCATCATCTGTGCCTGGTTCCTATTGGCCATCACGATGGCCGCACTGTTGGAGCAGGTTCAAGATCGGTCCAAGGCGTCGGCAGAGTTGACCTTCTCCGGTGCCTGGGTAATGGGCTTCTTTGTGCTGATGTTCTGGCAACCGATGATTGCCAACGGCACGAGCGCGGTGGGACTGCTGCTCCTCCAGTGCGGCCTGATCGCGCACCTTGCGATAATCGCCCCGCGCCCCGGCAATACCGGGGCAATGACTGTCGGCGACCTCGTGCGCCTGGTGGCTGTGGCATTGGTCGGCGCGATCATGGCCACGTTGTGGGGGCTGGTCGGTCTGCTCGGAATCGGGCTTATCGTCTGGCTAGCGCTGGAACGCCGCGCGCTCCGTATGTCGCGACGACGCTGCGCGGGCACAGGTCTACTATTGGGAGCCGGACTAGGGGCTATGTGGCTCGTGCTGTCGGTTCTCCAGATGGCGCTAATGCCGCCCTCTACACAAACAACCGCAGCGGTGCTTGCGAGTGCCCAAGATCATCATCCCGTCCTGACCTGGAGAGTGCCATGTCGCCACAGACCGATATTCTGATCGTTACCGCCACCGAGGTGGAGAGTCGCGCTATGCTCAGCGCCTTCGCGCAGCACAGCGGGCAACCGGCCCAACCTGTTCCGGCGGGTGATCGAGTCTACCATGACCTGGGCCATGTCGCCGACCGGCACGCCATGCTCGTGCTCTGCGAGATGGGCGCCTTGGGGCTCGGTTCTTCGCTGGTGAGCGTACAGAAAGCCATCGCGGCGCTCTCACCGGCCGCGGTCGTCCTCGCCGGTATCGCCTTTGGCGTCGACGAGGGTAAGCAGCAGATCGGCGACCTGCTGGTATCGCTGCAATTGTTGCTCTACGAGGCGCAGCGGATCGGCGAACGCCAGCAAGTCGCGCGGGGCGACCGCCCCCATGCCTCGACCCGCCTGATCAACGCCCTGCGCAACGCCGCCTTGACCTGGCCGCAGGACGAGGCGCGCATCGATTTCGGCCTGATGCTTTCGGGTGAGAAGTTGGTGGACAACAGCGCCTACCGCGCGCAGCTGTTGCAATTCTCCCCCGACATCATCGGTGGCGAGATGGAGGGCGCCGGGCTCTATGTCGCATGCACGGACGCCAAGGTGGACTGGATCGTCGTCAAGGCTATCTGCGACTTTGCCGATGGCAACAAGGCGGTGGACAAGGATACCCGTCAGATGATCGCAGCGCGCAATGCGGCAGGCTTTGTTGTCCATGCGATGTCCTTTATGCCCATGTCATCCGGTAACGGGGAGTCCGAAGTCAATGATCAGCAAGCCCAACGAGGGAATGGGCGATCGGAACGGCAACTTCTGTTCGAGTGTATCGATACCGTATTGACGACCGAGGACGAGCTGCGAGCCTTCTGCTTCGAGCACTTCCCCGAGGTGTATCGCAACCTGCGCGAGATAGACCGCCGGCCGCACATCACCCGCGAATTGATCGGCTACGTTCTTGCTCGGGCGCAGACCGACGCCCTATGGCAACTGCTGCAAATGCGCAGCTATGCTTGCGTCGCCAAATATCAAGAGATGGGCCGATGACCAACGATCTCGAAGAGACATCCACCGAGGCTCCCGACAGTGTTGCTGAGACAGTCGCTGCTGACGCACAAGACCCGGATACCGCCAGGGCCAGTAAGACTCCACCAGATCAATCCGCAGAAGCCTCAACAACCCCTCGCGCTGAGAAAACTGACGACGAAGAAGCGAAGATCCGAGACGCAAGACGTCGAGGCCAGGAGTCCCCAAGAGCAGTCTTGCTGGAGTGCTTCTCCAGTGCATTCCATAACGAGGAAGCCCTGCGCACCTATTGCTTCGAGCACTTTGACGATGTCCACAAACTGCTCAAGGAGACGGATCGTTTTTTCGGTATCCTTCGTGAGTTGATCTCCTACTGCGAGAGTCGCGATCGGGTTCCTCAGCTCTGGGACTGGTTGGCCAGCGAGAGCAAACCGAAATACGACGAATGGTTTCCGCGTTGGTCGGAAGCCTGCAAGAAAAACCGCGATTCCCGCGAGGCAGAATACGCCGAGTTTCGTGCTGCGGCATCGCCCGCGCGGCAGAACGTCGGGCAGACATCAACGGAGCATCCGCTGTCGAGCGACAATGCCGAGAATGTAAGCGACTGGTTCTTCAACGATTTGAACCCTCTAGAACGCGGCAACGTGCTGGCGACCGCGCTGTTCCAAGAGATGAATCGGACCTACCTGGTCGGGGTCGCTCGTGATTTCGAAAAGCTGCTCGATCCTGCAAGTGATCAAACCTCCGATGACAGGAGCAGCCCGGAATGACGGCGAGAGATGACGAAACCGACCGCTTGGTAATTGATGTCCCAGCCTCGCTGTTGCGCAAAGACGGCAAAAACGAAGCAGATTCACAACAACAAGGCGGCGATTTCCACGCACTTGCGCGTACTGGCGCCAACATCATTGAGGTATCGCGAAACACCGAGCATGGGGTTACGCAAGTTCAGTCTCTTGGTTTCGCAACAGAGAAAGAACGATCGGCGGCACTTGGTCTGCTGAACCTGCCCGCCCTGTACGATCGACTGCCGAGGTTATATGACTACCTGTGCCAAATGGGCTGCGGCGGCGAGCGTGAGCCAAGATACTTCGCGGCTCTTGCCGTAAGCGTACTGGCAAAGCAGTTGCCGTTCGCCGACCTCAAGGCTCGAATTCTTCTGCCTTGGGTCAATTCCAACAATGCCGACTGCATGGACTCGGCTGCCATCGCACTGGCTGAGACCTTGATAGCGGGGCGGTGCGAAGCCGACATCCTCGCCCTAATCCGCCATTGGGCCAAGTCTGACAACCCGGTTCTTATAAGGGTGGCGTTAGGTGCACTGACCTGGCGCTACAACAGTGTGCGAAGCGACGCTGCGCTGCACTTGATCGAGGTGACGACGACTACCGAGTGGATGTGGTTGCTATTGTTGCCGATCACAGAGCTGTTCCGCCGAATCTTTGACGCCGATCCAAAGCGTGGCCTCAGGGCGTTGCTGCTTTGGATCGAGCCCGACAGAGACGCTCCGCTACGCCTGTTGTCTGCTTTGCTCACGCTTGAATTTTTACGAATCGAGGATGCCGTCGACAGCGAAGACATGCGCTCGGCTGCGGTGGAGCTGGTCGGCACCCTATGGGACGACTCACGCCTGCCATTGCATGTGATCGTACAAGAACAAACCACGGAAAAGGTCAAAGGCTGGGCCGAACGTGCGTTGGCTCTGCTGGACCAGGAGCGACCGGCGCTGTTCGACCCTTACCGGCAGTTTTTTCTTGCATTGCAGATGCGCTATCTAGGCCAGCGGCGCGATCGCTTGCGCTTTCATATCGAGCGCTGGGATCGGCTACGAGATCGGGCCGCACAGAGGCGTGCATCCAGCCGTGGCGGAGATGCTCAATCCAATATACCTTGCCGATCCTACCGCGAATTATTGACGCCGGATTGACGTTGCCAAATACCGACATCTTCCCTAATCCCTGAACTGTCCGAGAGGTTTGCCATGTTGCTTGAAGACTGGCTGCAAAAACTGCGCGCTACCGAGACCTACCGGTCGGAGGTCTACTCTGAGGCGGAATACAGCATCAAGCGCCGGCTGCCGACCTTCCGGCGCGCGCTGCCGCCGGTGCCGCGCGCGGACGCGGACCGGCACATTATCGTCATGGAGGTCGTCGGCGATGCACCTGTCTTCGTCGCCGCTTTGACCACTGATCGTCCGTCGATTCACGTCGCTGCGCAAGACGCTGATCGTATGCTGTTCATCTTTGTCGAGATGCGCCAGCGGACGCTGGAGATTTCTGCCGACTCAGAGACATACCGCCTTGCGGACGGTAACGATGTGGATTGCCGTTTGACCTTGGAGTGGCGCGTCACGGATGCGGAGCAATTCTGGAATGGCAGTAAGGATCCGGTTGCGAGCCTACGCGCCAGAGTCGTCGCGACGACCCGAGAATATTTTACCGGGCTGACCAGCGATCGCTTACTAGAAGACGCTTCCCATGTCGAACGCGGCCTCGTAGACCGTATCTTCGATCGCGCCCTTACGCTCGTCAAAAACGGACTGGAGACGCATGTCCATCAGCATGCAACCGTACCAGGCGTCAAAATCGATAGAGTCAGCGTCCTCATCGAACCCAGCACAGAGCTGACCGATCATCTTCGGCGGCTCCGCGATAAGGTATTTGGGGAGGGAGGTATACTTGATCGTAGCAAGACAGATCGGCTGCTGGAAGTCGACCAGACCTATGCCCCCTACAAGGTGCGCGATGTTGCCCGATTCCTGGACATGCGGCTGCTGGAGAACTTCTACTCCCGGCCGTGGCAAGAGGCGATGGATGCGCTTGCGGTAGCCTTCGAGACCAGGAAGGCAGAGTTGCAGCCGAAAGATCGGCTGACGACTATCGAAGATGCCCTAGAACGTGCCCAACGGGCCGAGCTCGAGGATGTGTACATTCTTGAGCTCAAGGACAAGTATGCCGACGCACTAAAAGAATCCTTGAATGGACCGGATACCCGCTCTGCGATCTCAGACCAGGCTTTTCTGGCGACTTTGCTCGGCCCGCCGACGCAACCAACGGCGCAAGTTGGATTCAACGCTTCGGTTCCTAGGATCAACGAAGATCCGGACCGGAACCAGGGCGACTCTCCTCATGGTGAACATGGTGGTTGAGCGAGGCGCCAAGGCGGTGGCGCTAATGGTCTGGACCGTCTCTGGCAGCGTTTTCGCGTCCATAATTACTAATACTGAAGTTTTCTGATTTCTGAAAATCGCAAGGAGGACAGTTACTTGGTGGTGGCATGTTTACGCTGGTTTGCGCAGGCGCAAGCAAACCCGAATAATAATGCCCCTACCTGGCCCGCCACCCAGCCCGAGAATCAGGAAACTTCAGACTGGTACTCTGACCCTGCATTATGTTCAAACCATGACCATGCTGCTCGATCCAATAAACGACTTTTTCAGGCGCCTGTTTGGCGTGTTCGACGTCTTATGCGATTGCCGGAGAGAAACATACCAACTGGCGTCGGATTCTCGTTCGCCTTCACAGTTCGACAACCCACCCATGGTCGCTCTAGGGGCGGGTTGCCGTGACAAAGAAGGTGGACGAGCAGACAAGCCATATAGCCAGATGGTACGTTTCTCGACAGAAATCGCTTTAGCTTTCTGCAAGCGGCCAAGATATAGTCTTGGATCTACATAATCGCGATTCGTTGATTTTGAAAGATCATTTTGGGTCTGTATGCCAGAGTCATTTTCTGAAAATCTATAGTTACCGCTGACCAGTCAAATTCATTGTCACCAAACACGGATCCGAGCAACACCTGTTGAGAAGGCTCCTACCTGGTTTATCGCCAGATCGAGAGTCAGGAAATTTCAGCTAACCACCAATCTCAGACCAGAGGTCGCCGACCCAATTCCGTTATCTCTTGGGCCAACGTATGGCTTCACGAATATCTTTCGCGACTTTGCCCATGCGCGTTTTGCCCACCGAAGGGCCGGGGCAAACGCTATACCGCAAACGACTCATTCTCACCCAAAATTGCAATAACCGTAATCATCGTACATAATCACATCCATAGTCGTAAGAAGGTCATTCAATAACGATGAACTTCGAAACACCCCTCGAGGCGGAACTGCACCTGGATCTTTGTGATGACAAGTTGCATGCGACTAGGGAATTCGACCTGTTCGGTTCGATCTGTTCGGTTTCAGGCCTGAGCCGTTCAGGCAGTTCAAGGGTGACCATGCCATGCTGCATTTGTTTTCCAGATCAGCGCCTTGCGGTTTTCTGAGGATGCTATCTCAGTCAGGTGACTGCGAGACCGAACAATACGTGAAAGGTACCGGATTGTACACCCAAGTAACCGCCCATGGTCTGAACCTCAAGGACGTAGGCCTGTCGCAGATCTTAAGGATCGCCTCGCTGACATTTGCGCTGCAGGAGCGTCAGAAATGAATGCGTCTACGGATAATCAACGTTCAGATCTGTTCGTATTTTTGCTTCTGCTTGTGATCCTCATCACAGCATTCTATTTGCTGCGCCCCCCGCTGCTACTCTTACTGCATTACGGATTTGGTCTCGGCCCATCGGCCGAGCAAGCGGCAGTTCCGCAGCCGGATGATTTGTGGACCTCCCCGTCGCCATCACAGCCTCAGGTGATCGTGCCGCCCGCTCCTCCTGCCAGTCTAGCATCGGCATCGGCCATGCTCTCCGAGGAGCGTTGGGTCAAAGACGAATACGCGCAGATGTCAGCCTCCATGCAGCAGGTTGCGGAGCAGATTTTTGTGCTGACGAATGGCGAACGCGCCTCACGTTCGCTTACGGAACTTCTAGACGAGATCAATCTTGCCGAGATTGCGGTACGGCACAGCCGGGACATGCTGGAACGGACCTACCTGTCCCATGACTCACCCGATGGCGATGGCCCGGCGCAGCGTGTAGCGCGACTGCACCGGACGCTGTTCGGCTTGACCTCCGAAAACGTCGCCGAGTATAGCTCTCAGTCCATCCCTGATGACGCACTAGCTGCCGAATTCAACCAGATGTGGATGGAAAGCCCTGGGCATCGCCGCAACATCCTGGCCGCAAATAGCACACACCTGGGGGTTGGTTGTGCAGAAGGTGCTGATGCGAGCATTAGCCGAAACCAAATGCGTAAATGCACGCAGCTTTTCGCCAACGCCTACGCATTTGCGGATAAACCCATCCCAGAGGAGGCCTCGGTTGGGGCGCGTTTGCGAACAAGCTTGTATCCTGTGTCTGGCAAGCCGCTCCCGACCTCCATCGTCCAGACGGATTTGGCTACCGATCGGCCACCGCAAGGCGCCGTTCCAGCCGCGCTGGTCCAAAACGGGAGTCGCGCCGAGGGACAACTTGATCTTGTTGGCCCACCAGGGCTCTACAATTTGAGCATTCATGTTCCCAGCCCGGATGGTACCGGTGGGTATTTGATTATCCCTGGACCCTTCGTGTGGGTACGCTGAGACTTCTATGAAGCTTCGGTTCTTATGTAGTAGTTCATGCCTACATGGTAGTTCCGCTTCTATCATGCTTACTTCAATAACCCGGACGTCACGCGACCAGAGCTTTCGGCAGATTCGGCGCTGCTGCACCCAGCTCGCACCATCATACGTGGCGTTTCTGGCAGTTTAATTTGGGCCTCGACAAGTATGTCGAACGATAGTCGAGATCTTACAGTCCCGCCTGAGCTGTTGCCAGCCATTGGATTGTCAGTGGATGTGTCATCCGACCACATCATTTCACGCCTAGAAGAGATACTGGGCGAGGCCCATGACATGCGTCGCGATGACGCGGTGGCCGTCTTGTCTGCGATACGACCGACCAGCGCTGATGAACTGATGCGCGTTGAGACGTTGCGAGGCCGGCATTTGAGTCAGGATCGGCAAGCATCAGGCGCCCTCTTTCGGGAACTGATCAATCCAGACGATGAGCGCTGGCAAACCGAGCTTCGGGCGATTGTCGCCGTTCCTCATGCTCGGGCACGGGCGACTGACTTTGCCAATGTGCTCGTCAAGCGTTTCGGTAACTATTTGAGCTCTGGCCAAGGCGTTCATGGCTCGGAGTTTTTGGCCAGACACAGGGCATTCTTCATCGACGTGCTGAACGGCCTGCAAGGCCGCATGCTTCCGTCCGATACGAACAAGCTAAAGAGCTGGATCGCAGATGCAGCTCAACTGGAACTAGCGGCCCATTTGGAGCGCGCCCGTTCCCAAAAAACCACGGATGCCTGGGATGCTGTCGCGCGGTCCGTGGACGAACTCGCGACTATGGTGCAATCCAACGAGCAGGATCAAGCGGTCATCGAAGCGCGCGGGGAGCTGCAGCAGTTTCGGCGTTGGAGGAAGCATTTCAACGCAATATTGGAGAAGTTCGACACCTACGAATTTGACGGACGGCCTCGCTTTCCCTGGTCACCTCTTGAACTGCATGAGCTGAGTTTAGGCTCCTTTGTAACCCCACAACAGGTCGAGGATATCCTGGGTGGCATGAAGACCTACGGCAGCAACGCGGAACTACATGCTTGGGAAAAATCGTTGGAGCGGCTCAGTCGGACCGCGTTGGACGGCGCCTGCGGGTCCGATGACAAGAACTTTGGAGAGTCTCTGCAATGCATGATCGACTTGCGCGGCCAATGGCTCGATCAGCTCGGTCCGTTACCGGGCCTGGCCGACTGGGACAGACAAGAGCATAACCTGAGGAAAAAGATCGAAACACAGATCCAGGAATGGATCGTTACGCTGCAGGCCGGTTTCCAAGACTACCCGTCGCTGAAGCGGGAACTCGACGCGCACCCCCATCTGTCGCGGCTGTATGACGTCGGATTGGATGCCCTGCGAGCACTGCAAGAAGATGCCCGACACCTGAACCAAATCGCGTCGAGCCTGAAAGCCTGGCAGCAAGATGGCGACACCCTCGTCCTGCGCGATGAGCGACTTCGAAAGGTCGAGATCGATCTCAACGCGCTCACCGATGCCTGGGGGGCTTCCCCAGGGTATGCGCGCTGTCGTGATCAAATGGACGCATTGAAGCAGGAGCTATCGGCCCTCGACCAGGCCGAGCAGCTGATTGCAGAGGCGAAGCCGGCTGCCGCTTTGACGGCGCTTGATGGCTGTACATCGGATGCCGCTGACAAACTCCGGGTCAAGGCCCGACAGGCGAGCCTCGACGATCGCATCCTGAGCGCAATTCAGCAGGGTGAGTTCAAGTCCGTGCTGTCCGAAGAACTCGACAAGGCCAGCAACGAGGTCCGACAGCATTATCTTCTAAGCCTGCGGGGTCGCCAGTTCGTTGAAGGCTTGCGTCAGCGCATCCGCCCACGCGAAGGGCACCCTGACTTTGCCTGCTTCGCAAAACATCTGATGGAGCTTGCCAGCGAGCAGCCGTCAGACGATGCCCATCTGATCGAGATCGATCAGGCCCGGTTGGAAGGCATCCAGGCCGACCTTCGTCGCCGGGCGATCGCGCAGGCCGATCAGGAGCTTACCGAGGTCGAGAAGCAGTTCAGCCTGTTCCCGCTTCCGCAACAGAACCTGATCGACACCCTAGATGCGCGAGTCCAGGCACTGGCCGAAGGTCTTGCAATCAAGCAGCTGCATCCGGTCGAGGCCAATCGGCTCAAGCCGCGCCTGAAGCCGCTCCAGATCGGCCTGGCCGTGCAACGTGCATGCCTGAACGCGGACTGGCCAAAGACAGAGCGGATACTTGCACATCCGGATACCCCCGTCTGCCTGGGCCGCGAAGGGCAGCGTCAGTTGACGGCAACGGTGCAGACCGAACGCCTGCTCCACAGGCGTGCCGATGACGAAGACTGGCTCGCCCTGTACCGTGAGTTCCAAGATGTGTTGATGGTCCATCGACACCCGGAGCCACGGACACGCTATCTCAAACTGTTGCGCAATATGGTCAGTATGCCGGAGCCGGTCGATGCCAAAATCGTCAGGCTACGCTTTCCAGACGAATCCTATCTGGCCAGCTTATTGGACTGCTTCCACGACGCCTCGCTGGTCGAGGATATCGAAGGGTATCCCAGGCCAGAGGATGAGCCGCTTCTAGGACGTCTACTCGAACACCTTTCGCGCTCTGCCTACAACTACTTTCACATCCGGCGCTTGTGGGCTCAGTTGCCCGACGAGTTGCGGGCGCGGGTTTGGTCTGGTCGCGCGGAAACGCCGGTCGACCATGTGACTGGATTGCTGCGCGCCGAACACGCTCGCATCGACAAGCGTCTTGCCGACGGCAACATCGAGGTCGTGCAGCTGCATCGAGAAATCGAGGGACTGCTCAAGACCGGCCTGATCGATAAAAAAACCATGCAGATGCTCGATGTAGCGGTAGGAGTCGAGCGAACCCTGCGCGATCTCGATCGACGCGACCCTTGGGACGCGGACCTGCGCCCCGAACTGGCAGAACTGCAGCGCGGACTTGATCGCCTGGCGCCTGCCATCCGCGTCGCGCGGGCTTGGCCCGACGCCATTCGACGCCGACAAGAAGGCATCGATGCTTGGGAGGATCTGGAGGCCGCATGGTCCGCGTTCAGCAGCCGCTTCGGCCGACTTTTTCCGTTGCATACCGAGACGCGACCCTGGGCCGGTTTCATCGATCTACTCAGTTCATGGGTGCGGCAGATCGAGCACGCGATTCCGTTGATCGATTGGGAGTTGCCGCGGGCAAGGGAGAGTGCCCGCTGGTCAGGGCTGATCAATGCTTGGTCCGCATCCGACGAAGGTCATCTGTGGCTGGCGGCAGGCCATCAGGTACCAACTGACCTGAAGGCCTTACGCGATCATTACAAAATAATCCAGGCTCAGATCAAAACGTTCGAGCAGTTGCACGCAGGGCTACTCGAAGAGCCGCGACAAGAGCTGCTTGCCCAGTTGGAACAGATCGAGCCGCTCAGCGGCCCCATCAACAAGATCAAATCCCAGCTGATCAATCCCGATGCGTCGCTGTCCATCGGCAGCGCCTATCGGCAATATCTGGCCGAGCGCCCGCCATCATAACAGGGATCCGAACATGCGATTGCCAACCCTGCTCGTTATCTTCTTGTTCATCGCGATGCCGGCCCTCGGGACGACCACCGTACCCAGGGGCACCGATCTGGTTTTTGTTATCGATCAATCCGGGAGTATGATGGGCGCCGGGGCCGCCGGCAGCACCGCGAACGATCCTTCCGGTAAGCGTATCGAAGCAATCAAGGCACTCGGTGAACACCTGTTGAGTTCCGCCAGGAATGGATATGTCAATCGCCTGTCGGTGATTGAATTCGGAGGTCGCAATGCCCGCTATCAGAAGTCCAGGGTTCAGATTACGGTGTCCCGGAAAGAGATCCCAGCAGTACCGCGCGGTCAGGATGCAAGTGGCGCTTTCACCAAGATTCAAGCTGCTTTCGAACCGATCAAGCCGGTCTTTCGCGGCGACACCGACATCGGTAAGGCCTTGGCCCTTGCACAGCGGGAGGTAGAATGGTTCCGGGACAATCCGCCGGCTTTGGGTCCAGGCGCTGAAATGGGTCAGCGCGAGCGTATCGTTGTCATGGTTACGGATGGCATGCCATCGGCCAAAGGAGCGAATGGAGTTCAGCGTTCTGAGATCGAAACTTGGACGCGACGTATCAAACAGGATGCCACGTTCTCCAAATTTTTTGTGTTTGGATTCAATGATGCTTCAAATTACTGGGAGAACGCGTGGGGTGATATCTGGCGCCGCGCTGCCACCCCGGATCAGGACGGCGAGGGCGGTGCTTACCTGATCCGGAGTGACGAGGATGCGGTCGACGTCATTGCCGACTATCTAAAGGAAATCATCGCTCCGGGTATCGCGACCACCCCTGGTATCACCGACTTCTATACGGCGCCAGCCTATCTCAAAGGCCTGAATTTCTACATCGACTACCAGCAGCCCTATCTGCCCGACAACCGCATCAACGTCCTTGACCCGGATGGGAACAGATTGCCGACGACAGACCGCGCCAAATTATCCGCCGCGATCCGCCTTCCCTATCCCGCCCCTGGCAAATACCAGCTACGCACGGGTGGCGCACCCTATAATGTGCAGCCGCTGCCGATCTTCGCGCAGGCTCGTCTGGTGGCGCCGGTACGCTCGGTCAAGCAATACGACGACGTCCAGCTCGGTTATGAATTGGAAGGTCGTGGTGCCAATGGCCTGTTCGTGCCGCAGGCTAACCTGCCTCAGGTGGTCTTCAAGGCAAAGATGACCGATCCCAACGGCGTTGTTCGACCGGTGCCGATGCAATACGCCGGCCGTCCAGGTGCCGTTGTTAGCCAAAATCCACTGCGCTTCGACGTCGCAGGCGATTACAGCATCAAGCTGACCGGTACAACCAAGGCCAACAACCAGAGTGAGCACGTCGTCTACCAGAGCGAGGACATGATCCGGGTCGACAACGCTACACCGATCCAGGCCTACTTCGCGGCCCCATCCTTTGAAGACCCGATCCGGCTCTGGCAAGGCGCGACCAATGTGCCCATTGATCTGCGTTTTCGCCATGGGCACACCGGGACCGAATTGCCGGTTGCCGATGTGCTGCAGGCTGGCGCAGGCCTTCGGGTCGGCTGGTACGCAGTCGGCAGCGACAGCGATGCGGAGATCCCCATGACCGACTTGGCCGCCGGCAATCCAGGGCTCGACGCCAGCATGACACTGGACTTCGGGCGGACCCGCTGGGATCTACTGTGGGGCAACACCGCGGGCGTCCGTCTGCTGATTGAGCCGACCACCGCAGACCCTTGGCGTGCCGGTATGAATTATGCCGGCATCGCAGAGACCGGCGACCTTTGGGTCGGTCCCGAGTTGCAGGTCACGGAGAGCCCTTGGGTACTGCTGATCTGGGCTGCTGTGCTGTTGGTGCTGTTGCTCTTGGCCGCCCTACTCTGGTGGTTTTACGGCGAGCGGTGGCTGATCGAGCGCAGCGACAAGCGATTCAAGCGCGAGCCTCGGCTGGTGTTTTCGGTGCCACGTAGCCCGGCGGCAAGCCAGAAGGTTTGGCCACTCAAGGGCGCTCGCATCGTTACCGATCCACGGCTGGTCACCTTGGCCGATGGCGATATCTGGTCGATGGAGAAGTTCCGAATCCGGCGCCTTCGCCGCCCTGGCAACAAGGTGGCCGTCGTTGTGCGCTATCGTCCCCATGGCGCGAAAAAGGGCGTCGCTACACGTCGTCTCGAGGCAACCAACGATTCTGCAACGCAGCGGGCGCGTCACAGCATTCAAGGCCTTCCCGAAGGCCAGTCTGCCGACTTTGTATTATTCGTCGGCAAGAGCTAAATCCCGGAGCTGGCAACAGCGCCAGCCTAGTAATTTTATTACAACAAGCAGGTTAATCGCGACATTTGGAGAACGGCATGCGCAGTCTGTTTATCGGCATCGGTGGAACTGGAGACGAGGTACTCGCCCGTCTGAAAGACAAGGTTTATGCCACATCGGGCTCGATCCCACCTACCCTGCAGTTTCGGTTGATCGACACCGAAGCCGACGACCATCGCAAGAACAAGGGCGCGCGCCTGGGCGGCGAGGGTTCGGCGACGGCGATCGAAGGCAACGAATATCTGCAGCTCCAGGACGACCCCCCCGGCACCTTTGCCGACTATACCCGCAAGGTCGCCCGCGACCCACAAACCATGGCCGAGATGGCGCGCTGGTATCGCGCCGACCTATTCCAGGAAAACCTGTCCAATGCTGACTTCAACCTGGTGCGCGGTGCCGGACAGCATCGGCAGTTCGCGCGGATGGGTGCCTTTCTGAATAAGCAGCGCGTCGTCAGCATGCTGCGCTATGCGATGGAGAATTGCGGGCACGCCGATGGCGAATTGCCGATCTGGATCATTGGCTCGGTCGCCGGCGGCACCGGCGCCGGACTCTACATGGATCTGGCATTGCTCGCCCGGCTGGTGGCCGAGCAGATGGGGCTTCGCTTCCGCATCATCGGCGCGGCGGTATTGCCGGACGCCTACAAGGACGTCGACATCGATGGTGCCCGGGCCTACGCCGTGATACGCGAGCTGGAGCGGTTCCAGGCACCCGTCGAGACCGAATATCGCGGTCGGATCAGTGAGCAAGAGGACGGCATCCGCTTCTCGGTCGACTATGATTCCTCGACCCGCGTCAGCCTGACCGACAAATTGTTCGACAATCTGGTCTTTTACAACCGCGAGTGCAAGAGTGCCGACGGACGCAAGTCCTATTTTTCCGAAATCGCCGACGGGTTGAACCTGCTGTTGGACGATTCCGCCGGCGACGAAATCTTTCGCCAATGGATCAACGCCAGGGAGGGAGCCGCTACCTCGTTCAACTCCCACCGCATCTTTATCCCAACTCGCCTCTATGAGCGTCAGTTCGTGCTCGATGCCGCATTGGATGTCGCCAACGGGCTCCTGCCGCGCGATACCGATACCCAGGTACTGCTCGCAGGCTCAGCGGACGATCGTCGCCGGGATGCGGAAGACATCCTTTCCACCGAGTTGTTCGCACTGTTCCGCATCCTGAAAGAGCCCGACACCGAAAAGGAGCGCCAGGATCTATCGGATCAGATGAATCCCTCGTTCATCGTCAATGATATGCTCGGCTTCGCGAATCCGCTGGGCGTGTTTGGCCGCCCCATCGGCGAGGACAAGGAGATGGCGGCCAGCCGCCTGTTTGCCGACATCTTCGAAGACATTCAGACCGTTCGCGATGTCAAGGAAGAATTCGACGATTCCAAAGAGCGAGTACAGGCCGAGGTCGCCCTGCGGCGTCGTGACTACGATGGCGACGGCATCGGTGGCTTCAAGGCATCGGTGGCGTTGATCCGCCCGTTGATCGTCGAGCGCATCCAAACCTCCATCGATGATAGTGTCCGCAAGTACCTAGGCAAGCAACAGGCCCGCGAGATGGCGCTGGGCAAGACGAATCGGATCATCAATGAGCTTGGCAAGCTGATGTCAGAACTGCGCAATACACTGGAACAGATCGTCGCTGACGATCGCGCTGGGCTGGAAGGAGCGCGCAATGAGGAAAAGGACGCCCGCGTTGCACTGGTGGAATTAGAAAAGAAGCTTCTGGGCTGGAAAGGTCAGCTCGCGGACACCGAAGAGGCGTACCTGAACGCTGCCAACGAGGTCAACCAGTGGCTGCAGCGCGGCCAATTGGTCGAATTCATCCAGGAGATGCTCAAGGTCGCCGATCAACATGTCACCAGCTGGCTCAACGGCATCCAGGATTGGCAGCAAGGGCTGTTGCGGGTGGTCCAGGAGGCCACTGACGAGGGCAGCGAGATCGCAGAGCGCCTTGATCGCCAGACCCAGCACCGATCGGCTTCCATGGGCGTCAAAAATACTGTCGATATGGATGGCTATCGGGACTTCCTGCGCAAGCGCTGCCTGCTCGACCCGCAGACCGAGAAGTCGTTCGTCGACGACCTGCTCCTCAAGTTGACCTGGAAGCCCGGACAACGCCCGCAGGATCTAGCGCTGGAAGGCTGGCCTGAACGCGACCTGCTCGCCGCCCGCGATTTCCCCAAAACCCTCAACCACGCATTGTCGACACGGATCGGTAAGCGCGTCAAGGAATTCGAGGGCATGGCGCGCTACCTGAAGTGGCTGCGCGATGACAAGCGCGACCCGGTGACCTCGCTTGCCGATCGACTGCGCTCGGTGACCAGCAACTTTCTCGATCAACGGCCCACGTCCGATAGCCGCAAGCTGCTGCTGCTGCATGGCGATAGCTGGAATCGGGACCGCGATGGCGATGACGCCTTCGACGACGTCTACAACGCCATGGCCGGCGATGCCAATATGTCCGGCAAGATCACACACAACCTCACCGATACCAACGGAGTCAATCGTTTCAGGGACCGCAACGTGCTTGCCGTGCTGATGGCGGATAACGCCATCCCCTATGGAGAAATCCGCGCCCTAGATCGGATGCGGGCAGACTACCTGCGGGTGCGCGACGAGGACTATCCCGAATGGCGTGCCGAGACCTATCACCTGTTCCGATGCGACCAAGAGGCTTGGCGCATGGAGCATGCCCAGGTCGTCGAGACGCGGGATACGCATTTCCCCGAGATCCCAGGTCAGTTCTGCCGCCTGCTCGATGATCCGAAGTCCGTGGAGATATTCACCAAGGCCCTGGTGGTCGGGGTGATCCGTGGCCAGCCGATTGCCACCGGCGGCAAGGTTTGGATCTGCGGACCCGTATCCGAGCAGGACACCAAACAGCTGATCTACCTCAACGATCCCGAAGACGACAATGACCCGAAAGATCTGCTGCGCGCACTGATTACCTTCACCATGGACCGCAACGATCGCCGCCGCCGAACCCGCGGCGCGATCGATCTGCGCCGCGTGCAGGGCTGGATGGAGGAGGCACTTGCCGCTGAGGGCAAGACCTTGGAAGCGATGGCCGCAGCATTTCATGATGCCCAACCACACCTCTTTCGGGTCGAACTGGAGCAGAGTCGCAACGGCGCGATGATAGGGAAGGACGCCTTCCTCGGACTGATCATGACCCACCACCTTCGGCCTTTCCTAGGCTCTCGAAGCTGAGCGCTGACAACTGAACCTTAAGGAGAGCGGAAGATGATGCGGACCCTCTGGCGAACGCTGCTGTTGGTTATCCTCGGACTGGCGGTCTTGGGCGGCATGGCCCTTTGGGTGAAGCTGACCCAGCCTCAGCCCGCCGCCGATGATCCCTTACGGGTGACCGTCCCGCGCGACATCGTGCTGCCCTGGGAGACGGCCGAGCTCTGGATCGACTACAGCGGCGCTGAGGGCATCCGCGCGCCGGATGTGCGGCAACAGGCACCGTTATTGTTCCTGATTGACACCTCGGGCTCGATGCAGATGTACATCAGCGATGCCCGGCAAGCCGTCTTCGAGATGCAGCGCAACCTCGCCAGCAGCGGCATTCCAGTGCGCATCGGGCTGATGGAGTTCGGCAGTCAGGCCAAGATCGTCAGCCCGTTCACGTCGGACATGGCCGAGCTGGCATACCAACTACAGCGCCCATGGCCGGATGCCGGCGGCGGAACCCAGTTCCTGGCGGGGCTGACCGAAGCATTGGCGATGATGGAAGCCACCGGCGAGCTTGGTACCGTCGTCATGCTCACCGACGGCGAAGCCGCGGAAAGTACCGCCACATTGGCCCAGTTCTACGATGCACGATGGAAACGCTCGGGCCACGAGCTGTACCTGCTCGGAGTCGGCACCGGAGCCGAAGATCCCGAGAGCTTCTTCGGCCTGACCGAAGACCCGTCCCGGTATATCCTGGCCTCGGCCTCCACCGGCACCATCGGCTTGCTGTTCCAGGAGGTAGCGGCTCGGATGGGCAATGCGCTCGGCCGCAACGCCGCACTCAGCCTGCCGCTCGCCGCGCCTCTCTGGTCTTGGGGAGACGACCCCGGGGACAAGACCGACGCAACGCGGGAACGGATCAGGATCGAGCCCTATGATAAGAATTCGGAACAGTTTCGCATCGGCACCCTGTTCCCCCGCCCCTACACCTGGCAGGCTGCCCTAGACCCGAAGATGGGCGGCATCCTGAAAACATTGCATGAGCCCGCGCAGGTGCGCTACACCACATCGTCCGGCGAGCCTTATCGGATCAAGCCGGATACAGAGGCCATGCCGAAGGTGTTGGTGGTCACCTGGCTGTTCCTGTTCATGCTGATGCTGCCGGCCATTGCCTACCTGCTGGCGACTTGGCTCGCCTGGCTGTTCCGCGCCTCGGCAACACCGCCGGAGCTTGCGCCGGTACAATGGCGCAAGGAATACCGCCCACCACCAAATCTACCCCTACGCTTCCCGCCCGATGCCCAGCGCGTCGATTGGGTTCCAACACTAGTGCTCGGTCTGGGCGGTTCGGCCCGTGCGGTTCTGACACAGATCAAACAGAACCTAGCCGACAGCTTTAATCATGCCGACAGTCAGCCGGTTCTGTTGGCGCTGGATGTCGCCCGCGACGAATTGCGCGATGGTGCTGGCGAGCCAGTCCCGGGTTGTCTCGACCCGCTCTCGCGCGATCAGGTGTTCGTGCTCCCGACCGAATCCTGCGCACTGTACGACGCCGTCCACCAGCAACAGCAACGGGCCATCCGCGATCGCAATGACCCGGCGGCGGCGCTCGACCTTTACCCTTATGTCGATATGGGCGCCGAAGCGCTACGGTTATCGAATGGCACTCGAGGCCAGGCGCCGCTTGCCCGATTAGCCCTGTTGAACGATCTCGCCAATGGTGGGCGGAGCGCTCTGCTGAACCGTTTGACCCGAGCGCTGGACGATTGGCGCAAGATCCGCCCAGAGCAACGCCGACGCCAAATCCTTCTGGTCGCCAGCCTGCGTGGCGGCGTCAGCACCGGTTGGCTGACCGACATGCTGATCCTGTTGCGCAGACTGGTCGCCGACGACGAGCATGCCGGTCAGGCGGTCGAGCTCAACTGTCTGCTCATTGGTGAGCGCCAAGCCAAGCGCGGCACCTTGGTGCCGCTGGACTCGCCGGTATTGTTTGCCGAGATCGACCGCTTGGCAACCGCCGGCAGCCGTCCGTTCCAGCACCGTCTGGCTGCTGTCGCAGCCAACCCCGATCAGCTTGACGGCGCCAAAGACACAACAGCCAAAGACATAAAACCGAGCGCGCTCGATGGCCTGGTCAGCCGTCGCCCCCAGGACGCGATCTTCGCACTGCCCATGCGGGCGGGCCGCAACGGACTCGACGCCGACGATCTGCCGGCAGCAGCCGATGCCGCGATGCTGCTGCTTGACCGCTCCCGGCGTACCGAGCTGACCTATCAGCTCCAGGCCATCCAGGGTGCCGAAGTGCGGCGACGGGCCGAGCAAGGGCGCGAACTTTACACCGAGATCGCCGTTCACGATGCGGTTTTCCCCCGCAGCTTCTTCCGCGAGCTGTTGCTCAATCGCTTGATCAATCTGCTCGGCAACCGACAGGTATTGTTCCCGGAACTAGAGCACGACCAGGGCCGAGCGACACTTGAGCCGCTTCCCGTCGATGGCGAGAAGCTCTGCGGACTTGACTCCGGAGTCGATCCAGCAGGCATGGTTGCCGCCCTCTGCCAAGCGGCTCTGGGCCATTGCGAGGCTCTCGACAGCTTGTCCCTGGACAGCGATCTCCTCACCGAGGCAGCCAACGCCATGCGAGTGCGGTTGATTACCAATGCCAACCGCGAGCTGCGCGAGCGCACCCTGGGATTGCTCGCCCTTGCACGCATGGCCAACACCATGTCCAGGCACCTGGGCGAATGCGTTGACCGGGGCGCCAATCCGGTGCTTTCCGATCTAGGCAATGTGTTCGATGCCGTCCGTCGCCAGGCCCTGACCTGGATCGAACTCTTCCTCGGCAGCCGCCTGCTGGTAGAGCTCGGCGATGGCGCTCTGCTCACCGACTATGGCGGCATTCTGGTCGAGCGTTCCACCGACTCAGGGCAGGTGCTGGATCGGTTGATCGAATGGGAGCGAGGCCGCTCGCGGACACTGCTAGCACCGCTGACCAGTGCCGACCTGGCCGATCGCGACAGCCTGGAACGCAAGCTCGACGACTTGCTGTCGAGCTTTGTGCGTGGCTGGCTCAATACCGATGACGAAAAGCTGGTTCCGGTGCTCGCCGGGCGCTGCCATTGGGAACTCAGCGCCCCAGGTTTTGGTGGCGACCCGGTCGGCGTCAACCTGGTTCTGCGCGGAGCCAAGGCGCGACGCTATGGACCGAGCCTGGCGGAACTGCAACGCTTTGAGAAGGATCTGCGCGAGGAGGCCGGGCCGGTGTTCGACCGCGCCAACGATTTTCACGTGTTATCGATGCTGCGCGCGGTCACCGAGGATGACAGCGATCAGGCCCTGGTGCCCTTTGTCAACAGCCTCAAAGGCCCGTTGCGTGGCGAGCGTAGCAGCCTGTTGGCGACGCTACCGGATCTCGAGTGCATCGCCGATCCCGAACTGCACGCCTTCCAGACTAAGCTGATTCGCACCCTGCGACAGCTGACCGTCAACGCCGCCGAGCAGGTCAAGGTGGTTGCATTGCATGATCGCAATCGTATCAGCCTGCTGCAAGCCCTGCCGTTATTGCAGGCTGAACTCAGCGAGGGAGGAAGTGCCGCACGCGACGCGCAGCTGCTGCATCGGCCCGATCGTCTGCTTCAGCGCGAGGCGGCCAAGTTCGCCGATGCTATTGGGCGCGATGGCCTGGTTTTGCCGCCAGTACTTGGCATCGCCCTGGAAGACCGACCGCGTCTGCAACAGTTCGCACGCCTTTACCAGAACGGCCAGGTCAGCCGTAATCCCAGTGATAATCTGTGGTACGTACACGCGGCCAACGGTCAGCAGCGCGTCAGTCTGTTGCAAAGCCAGTCGCTGGCCGATGCGGCCGCCTACTACGTCAGCCATGCGCTGACCGTGCCGGTGGAGGATGCATCGAGGCCTCCTCCGGAGCCCGACACTTTGGACATTCATTTCACCGACTATCTGGCCTGGCTCGCGAAGGATTGAGCGCATGGCCTTGGTGCTGCAACCCGGTGGCCACCCCCAATGGGTGGTGCCGCTGCGGTACCGACGGATTGGTGTCAGCCCTGGAACCGAACAATGCTATTGATACTGAGCCTGATTCTCTTATTGTGGGTGCTGCTGGGTCTTGCGCTGTTTTGGCTCATGGGGCGCAATCCGCAGCCGGCCAATCAGCCCCTGGTGCGCACCGTAGAGCGCCGCCTCTGCCTCGTCGGCGACATCATCGGCGTCACCCTCGGCTGCTCCGCCACCGGGCTGCCGCGACCGCAAACCGAGACCGAGCCCGAGCCCGAGCCTTGGGATCTGGTGCTGGTCATCGACCATTCCGGCAGCATGGGTTCCGGACTCGGCAGCGCCCTGCAGGGAGCGCGCGATGCGGCGATCAATCTAGTACGCACCACGCCGGGCAGCTTCCGCTTCTCGGTGGTCGAGTTCGACCACGAGGCGCGCGAGGTCTGTCCGCTGACCGACCGCCGCCAGGGACTGATCCGGGCTCTTAAGGGCATCGCCCGCGGTGGCGCTACCGACATCGCCCTCGGCCTGGATGTTGCCGGTAAGTCTCTGGAACAGCATGCCGGTGATCCGGACGGCCAGCCGCGGCAGCGTGCCGTGCTGCTGCTCAGTGACGGTGGCAGCGAGGCAGAGCCCGCCGTCGCCAACGCCGAAGCCCTCAAGCAAGATCCGGACCTGTTGTTGATCACCATCGGTATCGGCGCCGCCGACATGCCACTGCTGCGCCGCATCGCCAGCAGCCCGGATCATTGCTTCCATGCTGACCAGATCGACCAGCTCACCGCCCTCTATTCCGAGGTCGGGCGCATGATCACCGGCATCGAGGCCACCGAGGTCAAGGTCTCTGAGCATTACCTGATCACCAGCAGTTGGGGGCTACGCGGCTGGGGGGAATTGCAGCCGTCCGCTTTCAGCCTCAAGGACGGCGAATTCTGCTGGCTCCTCGCGGTATTGCAGGAAGAACCGATCAAGCTGCACTACAATGTCGAAGCGCTCTGCCCCGGCTGGTGGCAGATCGCGCCGGAGCCGGCGCGGCTCGACGCCAAGACCACCGACAATCAAACCCACGAGTGCCTATCCAACGCCGGCCCCCGGGTCTTGGTGCTGCCCCGCATCCTCGGCTGGCAGTTGCTCTGGCTCATCCTCAACCCGCTCTATTATCTGCTGTTCGGGCGTTTCATACGCTGCGGCGAGGCCCCTCCCGCGGCGCCGCTCAGCGTAAAGCCCAAGCCCCAACCGCTGGAGTTGCCACCACTGCTCGAGCGGGCCAGGTCGCCCGATCCAAAGCTGTCAATGCGACCGACGCTGATCGTTGGCCTCGGTTATGCCGGCATCCAGGCCCTGGTGCATGCCAAGCGCCTGCTCGCCGAGCGTGAAGAGCGCGTCGACCCCGAGCAACTGCGCTTCCTTGCCATCGACACCGCCGACGAGCTGTTCTTCCCATCGCCAAGGGCTGGCATGGTCGGGCTGAAGCCGGACCAGCGCATCACGCTGGAGCGTCCGCTAGAGCCCATCATCGCCACCGAGGCCACCGCCACTGCGCCAGCTCATGCCTGGCTCGATGCCGCCGCCCTGAGCGCCGGCGGCGTGCGCCCCGACCTGCATCGCGGTACTGGTCTGCTGCGCCCGCTGGGACGCCTGGCGCTACTCGAGAACCGCGTCGAGCTGGAGGCCCGCCTCGGCCCGCTGCTCGATCACCTGATTACCCGCGCCGGCGACCGCGGTTTGGACCTCATCCTCACTGCCAGCAGCGGCGGCGGCACCGGCAGCGGCGGTCTGCTCGACCTCTGCTGGCTGCTGCGCTACCTGCTAGAGCAACGCGGCTTTGGCGACAGCGCTACAAACCTGTTCTTATCGGCACCCCATGCGCAGCAGACCCTCGACATCCTGCCCGAGGAACGGGCCATGCGCGAGGTCAACCATCGTGCTTTGCTTGCCGAACTGGACCGCTTTTCCACCCGCCGCGGCGAACCGATATCCCCGGCGCCAGGGCTGCCATCGGTGCGGCGCTGGTTCGATCGAGTGCTGATCGTCGGCCCCGCTGCCCGCGAGGAATGGCGTGCCGAGGAGGTTCTCTATCCAAAGACCGCCGAGATCATCTTCACCTGGGTTGCCAGCGACCAAAGCGGCAGCCTGCGCGGGCACATTGTCAGCCAGGATGCTGAAAACGCTCGCCTGACCGCCGCCCAGGGGCGCTGCCTGTTGTATCGCATGGAGCCCGCCTCCCACTATCTCTACCCGGCCACGTTGCGTGATTATTTGATCGTCGACACCCTGCGCCGCACCCTTGCCAACCGGCTCTGGGATGTGGACGAGCAAAGCTTTGTCGACTATCGCGTCGATGCCCACAAGCCCGAGCGCGTCGCTCTGCTGCTGCATGCCTGGCTGGACGCGCGCCCGCAGGGTACCGACTACCCCTGGGTCTTCAACGCCTTGTCGGCACTGGCCGATGCCACCAAGCTGCAGCAGAATCTCAGCCATGGTGCTGGTCCCGAGATCAGCGGCGGCATCTCGCCGCTAGCCCGTGACGAACTGTTCGAAAAGCAGCGCGAGCTGGTTCGGGCGGTCCTGGACAAGTGGCTGCTGGACACCCTGAACCACGGCTGGCAGGACATCTGCGAGCCCCATGCCTTGGCCATTTGCATCCACGCTCTGCGCGAACTCTCCGGCCGATTGCGCGAGGGCACCGAGATTGCCGACCACCTGGTCCGGCACTCCAACTCCCCGGTGGTCCGGCGTGAGGCCGAGACTGTCGCCGAACTGAGCACCCAGGCCATCACCGAGACCGAAACCCTGCTGCGTCGTCTCGGTGACTGGGATCTGCATCTCGGCGAGGGCCAAGACGGCGATGGCCTGCTGCGGCTGCTCGACGAGCGCACCGGCTTGTTGCGCATCGAGATCGACATCCTGCGCGATGCCGACAGCACTGATGGCATACGCCGCGGCACGCCGCGCTCACCGCGCCTGCCGTTGGATTGGGCGCAAATCGGGCGATTGCCCGAGCGCTTTCTGGCCAAGCTCGGCGATCGGCTCACCGATCGGCTCGCCTGGCACGTCGAACGCGACGACATCCAGCTGCACATCAACCTTCAGGTCCGCGGCAGCCAAGATCTGACCTGGACCACCGACCGGCTGGCCGCGGAGACCGAGGCCTTGGGCAAGCTGGCCGAGGAATTGATCGAGGTCGGCACCGACCTGAGCCCGGACTTCGCCACCTGGACCCTGGCCGACCAAGATCTGGCCGACATGCCCGAGCTGCGCCCCGAGCGTCCGCGCACCGAGCAGATTCAAGGCGCCCGCGGCCTGTTTCTGGTCCAGGGTATCGATCAATACGCTGGTGCCGCACATGTCGATCAGGTCCGGCTCGATCCAGTCGACGCCCTCGAGGTCAGGGTCATCAGCTGCGAGGAGCACCTGCCCAGCAACCGGCTGTGGCCAGCCCCGATCACCGCATCGCTGATGGGCGAGGTTCTGGTGCCGACCTATGTCTTCAACGAAGAGCGCATCGCCTATCGCGGCTACCACGCCTACTGTCACGCCGAGAACCGCGAGCCCGTGGCCCTGGCGGCGACCCTGGTCACTCTCTGCCGCGACCCCCAAGCCTTGCTCGGCTTTGCGCTGGAGGGCCTGGCTGCTGGCCGCCTGCAAGCACGCGATGACGGCATGCGTACCATCTGGTCGGTGCGCGGGCTTGCCGGACAGACCATCCCGGAGATCGTCCTCGGCGAGCAGCAGCAGGCACCGTTGGCCACCTTCCAACGCATCGCCGAGCGCTGGCTGGCCGAGGCCGCCAGTCAACCAGCCCTGCGTCGTTTCAATGCTGGTCCGGAAGAGTCCCCGGACGACCTTGCGCGGCGGATCGGCAACCACGACCTGGCGGCGCCCATCGACCAGGATCCTTGGCTGGAACAGTTTGTTGCTGTCGTTTGGGGACTGCTGCGCTGGCATTGATGCTCAGGACCGAATTCGCATGAAAACCAGAAAGATCGATCGGAGAACCGGGATGCGCGGGATCGGCACAACAACGCCAGCAGCGTTTGAATGGCTGCTCCGCCAGGGGCGAGCCCTGACCGTCGCCTTCATCGCATTGGCTCTTACCTGGCCCACGCTGGCAGTGGCCAAAAACCATTATATTGTGCTGTTCGACGCCAGCGGCTCGGTGTACAAGCAGCATGCCAAGGTCGATAACCTTTGGCAGGGCATGACCGGAAATAACCGGGCGATGGCGGAGATCATGCGTCAATTCATCGACAAGGTCCTTACAGAGACCCCGTCGCCCATTCCGACGTACGACCCAACCGCTGACGAAATCTCGGTACTGCTGTTCCGGGTGGACTTCGATTATCCCTCCTATCGCCAGCACGATCTCTTTTTGACCAACGACATTCTGCTCAAGAGCTGGATACTGCCCACCACCGAAGCCTATTTATCCTTCACCCAAACCGACGTCCAGGGTACGCCCGTCGGCGAAATCCAGCTCAAGGACGCGTTCGGCGGCCATTCGCCACTAGTCGCCGCAACGGCCGCCAGCCTGCCCTTTCTAGGCGAGGCTTTTCAACATGGCGGACTTCCGCAAAGCGACGTCGACAATACCTACATCGTTCGCATCACCGACGGCGATTTCAACAGCGACGCAAACGCCTCCGACGAACACAGGGTCATCCAAAAACGCTCCAAGACAACGGCGGCCGACGACGGCTTCGACCAGCATGCAGCGCTGAGCAGGCAGGTCAACAAGGTCTTTGACATCGGCGCCGAGTCTATCGACTGCGTGTTGCCGACTCATGAAGTTCGGAGCGTCTTCACGCAACCCTTCGATTGCCGCCCGGATGCCTACAAGAAGGTCTCCGGCTGGGGCAAGGGCTTTCTGATCTCCTATCTGTCTGTCGAGCCCAAGGTGCCAGCCTTGAGCGGTCTTGCCCGTACCGAGCAAAAACGAGTTACCCTCGATGTTCTCTATCGCCGCGGCAACACCGACGACGCTGGCGTCCGTCTCGTCGGCAACAATCCGATCTTCGCCACCGGCTTCGACGACCCAAACGGTCTTTACCGCCTAATTCCCGACCAGATGGAGTGGAGCGAAGACGGCGCGCGCTGGATACCATGCCAGTCACCGGCGCGAGACTCCGATCGCGTTGACTGCGGCCAGGGCGGTCCTGAGCTTGACTATCCCGAAGGCCAGGTACCGTCCCAACTACGCTATCGAGTCCACTTCGTCATGGAGTTCCCCGGCAACACCAACACCCCGTCCCTGTACCCCTATCGCCACCGCCTTGGCGCCCGCGACCTTGCCAGGGTGGCGCTTATCCAACCAGAGCCCAGCTTCAGCTACTTCAACACCGATAGCGCGGACATCGCGGGCGGGTTGCCAAGTCCCAAGTGGATGTTCCCCGACAATGGAGCGGGCTTCGAGGAAAGACCCATCGACACCGCGGAGCTTGAGCGGCTTGCCGAAGCCTGGGAGCCTGACCTGCGCAAGCGAGCCGAGCAAGACCAGCGCGATCCGGACATCGTTACCGCCAAGCACATCGCGCGTCTGTCCCGCGAAAAGAAGGATGCCATCGAAGATAACCAGTCGGAACTGCGCTTGCACGCCTGGCTGCTCTACCTGACCTTGGCCGGCGTCATCATCTTTGGCCCGATTCTGTTCTGGCTGTTGTGGCCGCGCCGGCGCCTGGACGTGCAGATGAAAGACCTGGCCTCGGACGGACTGTTGATCGACTTCAACGACACCCAGACCCAGCGCGCCGAACTCATCGGCATGCTGCTGCTGAAAAACACCAGGTCCAATCCGAGCTACACCGCCGAATTCCGCCACATCGAGGCCACCCTGAACACCGGCACATTGCGCCCGAGCGATCAGGCCGAAGGTACCGCCGCCGACATCGAGCCCCGTTTCGCCGACCCTCGTCGAGACGATGCCCCGTTGGCCATCGGCGGCCCCTCCAACAACGCCTACAGCGAGCGCAAGGTCGCCTCCGGCAAAGAGCTGCCCCTGTTCTTCAACCCCCGCGAAATCGTCGATCTGGAGCAAATCGCCGGCGTCGAGCACGCCAGGCTGACCATCCCTGCGAAGGTGCACATCGGCGCCGGCCGCGCCGGCGAGCGCACCCTCAAACACCATTGGGACGTCGAGCTGATCCCCGAGCGCACCCACTTGTGCCAAAAGTGCATGGATCTGCGGGCCGACGACGACGGCCATCCGTTCATACCGGTCGAGTACCAGGCCGGCGCCGTCAGCCGTTTCGCCAGCTACCAGCTGACAAGCAGCGCAATGCATCGCTATAGCTATACCGTCCGGGGGCTGCTCGGGGTCGATGTCCACGATGCCCAGGGAAAAACCAAGTCCGGCGCCGTCGAGCTGGTCCACCGCGACGACCGCGACAGCCAGCTCGAACTCTATCTGCGCCACAAAGAGCCGATGCTGGTCGATCTGCATCTGGACTTCCGCAAATTATCCAATCCCATCGAGCGCGACAATTACCGCATCGTTATCTTCTACTCCGAACCCGTCGAAGACGCGCCACCAAAAGATGCCGATCTACCCCTGCCGGTTCCCGCTGCCAGGGACAAGCCGCGCTGGCAAAAGATCGACGAATGGCGCCTGGAGGTGCAGCGCTCCGCCGAGCGCACCGACGTCTCCGTGGTCATCCTATATACCGAGACTCAGCGCTCCAAGGCGCTGAACGAGGCGCGCAACAGCCTGTCGGCTCCCTTCCCGATCGGCAGCCGGCAGCGGCCCATCTCGGTCCACCGCCACGTTCAGGAGGGGATGCGCCAGCACGATCTGTTCAAGGTGCGACTGGGCAACGCCTGTCGCAACGGTCATGGTCATGCCGACTGGCAGGCCAGGATCAGGGTCACTCATCGCCACAACATCCAGCTCGAGCCCGGCGCCCTGAATCTGCTCGACGGCCGCGGCGAACCCCGCGCGGCCGGCACATTGCGAGACAGTCCGGTCCTCGAAGAGCGCCAGCTCGACCTGAGCGCGACGCTGGATCTGGAACTCGTCATCATCACCGGGCGGGACTTTCGTCTGGAAATCGAGGTCGAGGTGGACTGGCAGGTCCATGCCAAAGACCCCAGGGACAAGAATGCGGTGAAGCGCTTCCAGACCAGTGCCCAGGCGATCTGTTTGCTGCGCCACGAGCCGCCACGCCATGTCCTCGCCATCGATTTCGGCACCTCGGCCATGGCCGTCGCCCATGCCATCGGCCCTCAGAATATCGAGCTGTTGCCCTTGCCCAAGCGCCTGGACGCCATCGAGAAGGAGACCAAGATCGACCGCCGCTGGGACGACCCGGGCAAGCGCAATCCCTACTTCCTGGCCTCCGAACTCAATGTCTGCAACGACCGGGACAAGCTCGCGCGGACAAGGCCCGACAGCCCTGATTTCCTCGATCTGCCGTTGATCCTGTCTGCGTTAACCAATGACCCGGATACGTGCTTTTCATCGCTGAAGGCTCTGATCTCCGCCGGCTATACGGTCCTGCCCATCGATGCCCGCAAGCATCCCTATACGAACCTTGCGGATCAGCCAGAGAACCTCAGCTCACCTCCGCTGGATGCCGTCATCGAAGGCGCTTACCACGGGTTGGTACAACACTTTATCGCGCCGATTCTGGAGCAGCAAAACACTGGCTACTCCCACGTCTATATCACTCACCCGAACACCTACACCCAGAACCACGTCGAGCAGTTGCGCAAGGTCGTCGAGCAGGTCTTTTCCGGCATGGCCCAAGGCGAGAACATCGTCTACCCAGATAATATCCACTTCATCAGCGAGTCCGACGCCGTCGCCTATTACTATTTGATGCATGCCCATGACCTGCGCACGTCGGGCTCTGTCGTGCCCGACCGCGAGCGCATCCTGGTCTACGATATCGGTGCCGGCACCCTGGACCTGACCTATTTGGAGGTGGACTGGATCCGCAATGACGCCGGCGGCCGCACGCCCAAGCGCATCCGTGTGCTGCGCCGCGGCGGTGTCACCAAGGCCGGCGACCTGCTCGACGAATGCATCGCCCGCGACCTGCATGCCTACCTCGATGCCAACCTGGGCGACCGCTACCTCACGAGGATCGTCGTCAAGGACGAGGGCGAGACCATGAGCGTTGCCGAGAGCACCCGCATGGACGAATTGCGCCAGCAGATCCACCAGCTCAAGGCCGATCTCAGCGCCGGCAAGAAACCGCGTCTGGAACTCACCAGCAAATATGCCACCGCCGCCCAGTTGGTCAAGACCAAGGCCGAAGAGACCAGGGGCATGTATCGCAGCATCGCCGAGATCGACGCGACCGAGTCCGGCAAGGTTTTCTGGACACCGCGGAGCGAGCGCATCCTCGATGGTGCCTATGCCAGCGCCTTCATCGACCGGGTCACCCGCGTCGAGGTCGAACGCTTTTTGGGCAAAGACCTGCAGCAGCCGGACACCGTCATCCTGTCCGGGCGTACCTCGCTGTGGCCAGGCTTTCGCGAGCGCCTCGCCAAGACCTTGGGCGACATTCCCAACTGGGTCGATTTCAACGCCGAGGCCGACAGTCTCAAACGCGTCGTCGTGCTCGGCGTCGTCGAGCGCGAATACCGCTGGCGCAACATCGAGATCGAGTCGCCGAAGACCGCCGGCGTCTTTGGCGTCCGCTATGAGCCCCGCGCCGAGCAATGGGACTTTCTCGCCTATCCAGAGTCCGGCAAGCGCGTCGAGTTCTTTCTGCAAGACGCCAGCGAAGTCCAAATCGGCCTTGAGACCAACAATGGCTTCACCTCCTGCTTCAACCTGCTTCCGGACCTCTTCTACGCGGGGGACTGCAAATTGACTATCCAGCTGGACTTCGACGAAACCGGTTATCTGAAGGCCGAGGTCACCAACACCGCCGGCCGCACCTGGAGGCTGACCGGGCGGCAAAGCATCCCGACGCTCTCCTACCATCGCAGGCCCTGGCCCCTCGGTGCGGCCAAGCTGTGTGCTCAAAGCCAGGCCGATTTGCTTGATGACAAGGGGGAGAGCAAATGATGTATTTGCGACTACGATACCTGTCTGTCTTCTTGTCGATCCTGCTGTTGCCTTTAGACGGGTTGTGGGCAGCAAACATCACATATTCCAAAACACAGATTAAAATATTCGACACCCAGAATGACATTCACTTCTATCGAATCGATAAAGAGGCCATCGAAAATCTTAAATCTCCCCGAGAAAGCCTGCCTACCTATCCAGACGCGTTCTTGCTCGGCCAAAGAGGAGCTCCCAAATACGAATGGTGGGCAGCGGCGCAGGCATTGGTCCAACAAACCTCGCTGTGCACCTTGATTACCCCTGGCGGGTTGGACAACCTAAATGATGAGAGGGGTTACGGTTATCAGGAGCTGCTTCAACAGACTTTGTTTCGCGACAATGCGCTACTCCGCATAAGCGAGAACTGGGGTAATAAGCCTTCGAATATCAGATCTCAGTTGTCCATTTTAAAGCTGACCTATCAGACAGACGAGACAGAGCTCAAAACGCTCACTAGCTTTTTGGGTACGCGTATCGAGCTTATTGAGAAACTCTTTACCGACTGCAAGCTGGTTAGCCAGGAGGAATTCGTCAATTCGTTAAGTAGCGGTCCACGTCCAGATACATATGGGCAGGACGCGCCATCTAATGATCCAACTTCAGGTAGCGATGCCCAATCTGTTGATACAACAACTGCTGACAACGAGCAACAAACTAACAACAATGAGAAAATAGACAAATCAGCTGAAGTGGATTCCGCTGGCATTGGGCAACTGCGTAGCAATCTTGAAACAAAGAATGGAGAAATCCGCAAACTCCAGGCAGAAATCAGCAATTTGAAGGAACAAAATCAGCAGCTCGAAAACGATAAGAAGCAAGCAAATGATGAAAGAGAAAATGAGAGAAAAAAGGTCAAAGAACTCAGTGAATCCAATAAAACATTAACAGCTGAAGTCCAGGATCTATGGGCTGGTGCCACAGCGAGAGGCGTCACTTTCTGGATGCTGTTTTGGATTTCAGTGATTGAAGGCGTTCTGATCGTCATTCTCGTTTGGTTAGGTCAATGGTGGTTTGATCGCCAACTCGAGCAGAAAATCAATGAGAAGACGAATGAGCACTTTCATAACGTGGCATATAAAAAATTAGTTCAAAAATCGGAAAGGCACCTTGTTTCGGACCAGAAGCAGGAATTTTCCGAGGAACAGGGTCGGTGGATGAGTGAGATGACCGATCAGATCGATAAAGCCCTGCCGCTGCGTTCATATATCGAGAAAGCTTCGGAATCCGTCCAGCGACTGAAAGTTCGCTTGCAGCTGCAACAGGCTGAGAATTGGCAGCATAATGCTAGTGGGCTGGAGAAGTCACATAAGGAGAATCTCAACGCCTTCGAAAACCTTGAAAGGCTCCGGCAGGGCTTGCAAGCTATACAGTCCAATCATTCCCTTGATATCGGGTTTTTACTCAACGCGATACGCAATATGCTGGAAAATCTTTATTGGGCGCTCTGTCTTACTGCGTTCCATGCCAACCTCTTCGGGCAAATCGACGAGGCAGCCGAAAGCGAGATAAGCAGGCTCGAGGAGGAGCGTGACAAAAACAGCACGCTCCTAGAAATGGCAAAAGGCGATATTGGTCAACTTGACGCCAGGGTCGATTCGCTGGAAAAATCGCTGGAAAACGAGCAAAGGCAGATGGAGAAGATGATTGGATATATCGCCAAGGATCTCCAGGCGTCGGGTTATATCGCGTCGGATTTTACCTATCAAACTAATGAAAACCGGTTTCAAATCGCAATGGAGAGCGCGCAAATCCACTCATCGGAGAAGCCCGAGCTTCAGAATTATGTGCGTAGCTTGATTCGTCTGCGCGACCACTTGCAGGTCGTTGCGATTACTGAGTCTGACTACTATTCCCCATCGGGCCTGCCAAACGTATGGAAGGAGCTCGAGGATAAAGAGTTCTACGCGCTCTACAAAGCCAAGAACCTCGCGGAAGCATTGAAGGCGCAGTGGCGCGACCTTGCCCAGCATGTCTTCCGAGCCGCGCTTCTTCTCAAAACCTACTGGGGCAGGGCGGCAGATGACCTACTCATCGCGCGGTTGGATGATACCATGGCAGCGACCCGCTTCGCGCTGTTACGCCAAGGATTGGCCCCCCACGCACTTGAACTGTTGGTGAACAGGGATTGGATAGAAGAGCGTCAAGGCTGGATCAGCGGTACCCGAAATGTCGACGAAGCGCTGCTCGAAGCCAAAGCGTTTCGGAGCCTTGTGATGCCCCGCGCACAGCAGGGGCCAGTGTACTGCGACGTCGTAACCTGGGGTCTTGACGCCACGAACGGTACCACGGTCGAAAAGAGCATCTTGGCAGAACGGCAGCCCTCCGACCATTGGGGCTGACTTGCAGAAGTGGCACGTCGTCTCCGCGGCTCTCCCGGATCTCCTGGGACTGTTGTATCATGTAGATCAACAACTTGAGAACCGCCTGTCGCTGAAACCCTCTTCCGACACATGTCATAGCGATCGGCCACGAAGTTGCGCCGGCCGGACATCCAACATGCCGATTACCACAGGCCTTCCGGCCTGTCCAAGGTCTTGAGCGCGCTGGCCGACAAGCGCTTTATGGTGCTCTACCAGAGCGTCACGCCAACCGATGCCCTCCAGGGCCAGTGGAACTTCTTCGTCCAGCACATCTTCCGGGCCGCCCTGTTGCTGCGCACCTATTGGCCCACCGAGGCGGACGCCGAATTGCTCAACCACCTTGATGATGCCATCTCGGCCAGCCACCGCGCGCTGTCCTGCTACGGCCTGACCCCACACCGGCTGGAGCTGCTGATGGACCCTCAATGGCTCGACGACCGCCGTGCCTGGCTCAATACCACCCGCGGCACCATGGACCAGGATTTGCTCAACGCCGAAGCAGTCCAACGCCATATCTTACTCATGGCGGAACAGACCCCGGTCTACTGCGACGTCATCGCCTGGGGCCTGGATACCACCAGCGGCACCCTGGTGCAGGAGAGCATCCTTTACGAATGGCAGCCGGCTGGCTGAAAAGAACCATATGCTCGGTGCCTGAATGCTCAATGAACAGCGTAGAGTCGGGGATATCTCGAGGTGGGGAATCCAGGCTCAGATTTCCGAGCAGCGCTGGCGGATGTGCATGGCATCCAACGCTGTCAGCTCGCCATTGATCTCCGGATCAGTCATCTCTTCGAGACATTCTCGAACCAGCTCACTGTCTAAGCCCAACTGGTCGGAAAGCAGGATCCCATCACACAAATATGCAACCTGAGCGGCGCTCAAGGTACCCCCGAGGTAAGCGTCGATCAGGCTTCGAATCGCCTGACAATCGATGTGAACACTATCTTCATCTGCCTGGAGCATGATGGGGATCGAACCTCCGATCGGATTTCGTGGAGAAGCGTATCGGGCTACTTCGTCCGCAATCATAATACACAGTTCCTGGGGGGGCAGAGTTCCATCCAAGATCCTGCGGAGAGAAGATATGTTCATCGGTTCTCCATCACTTGGGACGACCTTCGGGACCGCCTCACAACGGCTTGCGGTGTTGGAATTTGCCGGCGCGGTCGTAGGTGTCTTTGTAGATTCGAATCACCTTGCCTTGTGAATTCTTGTAGCGAACGTACTCCGCCCGCGATTGGCCGGGATCCTTGCCCGGGCCTACCTCAACGGTCTTGGTAAAGCGACCACCGATTGTCGTGGTGATCTTGCTCCTCAGGACCTTGGAGCGTTGCCAGCTGTTGGTCTCTGATCAGCTTCTTTCCACGCTGTTGGCTGGAGGTCACAGATCGGTTGGTGTTTGGCTTTGCTCCTCTCCCGCCGTTACGGTTCTTAGCGGCGCGCCATTGCTCAGTCAAATGCCCGGAGCGTTTGCTCCCGCTGCGACTGTTCGTTGCAGGTCGCCTGGGGAGGCGAGACGACTGCGTCTCGAGCGGCTGAGCCGTGGCCAGCAGCTTTCGTCCGCGAGCCAGTCGCCTCTTTTGCTCGGGATCATTGCTCCCCTGTCTCAAGGGCTGCCTCCGATGTTTCCTCTTGCCCTGTTCCAGCCGCTTCTGTAGCCGAGTCTTGCCGATGATCGGCTTTGTCCCAGGCATTGAATGCACCGGAAGCTTTACCGGTCTGCGGCTTGGCCTCGGGACGACTTTTTGCGATCGTTTGGGCTTCGTCAGCTTGGAGCGAACGGCGGCTTGTCCCTTGATCCGTGACGTGTTGGCTGCTGTTGGTGTCGCAGTATTTCGACGCGAGGGTTCCGGCAGGGCGCTGGGTTTGCGAGGTACTCGCGCTGCTCTCGCCGTCCCCGGCATTATGGGAGCTGGCCAGGTAGCTAGCCGTGATGGTTGTACCGAGGTCCGATGTGCTAGGGCTGTCCTGGCCGGCGTTCTTGGTCGAGGCCTGGCGACTGCGCGGGGCGACGGCCGCGAGGTCGCGGCTACGTGACCAAATGCTACGAGCGTTTCGCCTGCGTCAGCCCCTGACATCACCGAAAATGTGGCAACCGAGACCAAGATGGGTAGCAATGCGGTAATTATTCGGAAGGTCATATCATTTCTCGCTCAATGCACCGGAAATGACCATTAGGGCGGCCAGGGCTCGGCAGAGCCTGTCGCAGGTTGTTCGCCGTCCTGTCCATATAGCGCATCCCAGGCATTCTCTGCCGGCGCGAAGCCCATGGTCACAGCAGCGTGCAACAGCTCCTGCGCCTTCGGTGGGTCTGCGTCGACAAAATAGTCGGCAATGTACATGTGGGCCGGGGCCGAACCGGCCTCGGTAGCTATTGCAAGCAGATCATAGGCGATTTCCTCGCGGCCATGGAATGGCCACACGTCCGAGCGCAAACAGATACCTTGGGTCGTCAGCCCTCAGGGCAGCTTCGACCAGCTCATCGCTCAGTAACCGGTCGACCGTTGCCAAATCCAGATCAAAAACCTCTGCATCGCTAGCACCCGGAACCTCGGCAGGCTTATCCTAGGAGGCTGTCCGAGAATAGGTTCTACAGCCGACTTAAACACCTACCCAATTCAGGGTAAAAGAATCGATATCTTGTCAGTCATCCGTTGGCGGTTGGTATTTGAGTAATATCATGGTCGATATTCCTCGTTTTTCGTCTCTTCAAGCAAAATGATCGTCCATCAGATCGGATTCGCAACCAGTTTCCCTGATTCCGGGCGCACAAACCCCTTGATGATCGCCTTGCTGATTTTCTTGATGTTATGCGCCGCGCAAACCAGCGAGAATTCCCCGGCCGCTTTTTCTTTCCCGCGCACACCGAAACCGCGAAAACCCGTATTCTTTATCTGACCGAAAACCGGTTCGACGATGCTCTTGCGTTTTTTATAAACGTCCTTGGCTTCCTGTTGTTCCATTTTGGCATTCATTCGTTGGCGTAGAGGTTCTTTGTCGTCCGTGTTGATCGTACGGGCTTCTCCCTTTTTCGATTGACAGCAACGGGATCGGTATGGGCAGGCGGCACAGGTTTCAGCGCGACCTTGGTAGGTTTTTTCTCCGTTTTTCGTTTCTCCTACCACAACCAAGATTTGTCCGCCCGGGCAAGTGAAACAGTCTTCCTTCGGATCGTATTCGAAATCGGCTTTCAACAGCTTTCGCGCTGATTCGTCCAGTGGCGTTTCGTCCTTTTTTTCACCTTTACTCGTCGCGATGTAACAATCCACTCCACTGTCTTCCAATGCCTCGAGGTTGTCTCCCGATAGATAGCCGTTATCGGCGCTCATTTTCTCCGGCAACCGTCCGTCCGTGGCAGCTCGGACGTTTTCCAATGCCGGCGCAACTTCCTGTTTATCGTTGGCATGTTGGCTCAGGTGTTGCCCGACGATGATTTGATGGTCGCTGTCCACACTGATCTGAGCGTTGTAACGGTAGTCGAAGTTGCCTTGCTTGCCCATGATCCTGGCGTCTTTGTCGGCAAAGCTGATTTGTTTTTTCTCTTCGATCGTCTTGCCGGGATTCAGCGCTTCCTCGCGTTCCTCCAGCGCTTGCTTGGCCGCTTGGACAGTCTCCAGTCTTTTTTCCTTATGTTTTAAGTCCTCAGGTATCTCGTAGCCGGTTCGCTCCTGGTAAGCTGCGTCTTCTTCTCGATCGCACCGTGCCGCCTGCTCGACCAGCTCCTCGATCTCCGCCGTCAACTCCGCTTCTTTCTCTTTCAAACGTTTGTAGCTCATCGCCTTGTGTTTGGAGCTGTTCGCTTTGAATTTCGAACCGTCGAGACTGATATGCCCCAACGAGGCGAGCTTCAGCTCGATCGCCAATCGCACCGTTTGTTTGAAACAATCATGAAAAAACTCCGAATTGTCTTTCCTGAAATCGCTTAATACGCGAAAATTCGGGCAATGCATCTCGCAGATATACATGAAGGCGAGGTCTTGGCCGCAGCGTCTTTCAATCTCCCGAGCGCTGAATACTCCGTGGCTATACGCATAGATCAGGATGGAGACAAGCAGTTTCGGATGGTAAGCATGCTGTCCTTCAGGACTGTACTTGCGTTCGACCTCGGTCGTGTCGAGTTGCTGTAAGATCTCTTTATAGATATAGCAGTCATGATCCTTCGGGAGCAGATCGAATAGATTGCTCGGGGACAAGATGTCCGGATCATGTTCGATCGGGCTTTTTTTGAATGGGATGGTCTGCTTGCTCATGATCACCCTAGTTATCAATTCATATCAGCCGTGCACGGAATGGGAAACGGAGTATCCGAGCGCCCCGTTTGCCTTGGCACAGGGCAATAATCGTTGTGCGCCGCTCCACTCTGCGATCTTGGCAGAGCGCTAAACGCCCACCTGTCCGGGAGGGATGGCGATTGTACCCGTTCGCTCCGTTTTCGGACAGCCTCCTAGGGTGTCCAAAAGCCTAGAAATCCTTGACCGATTATTGAACCTGCCGAACGCCGCCTTTGTCTCGGTCGAATCCGCATGTCTCGCCCAGTAAAGGCGCACAAACCTAGATTCGTTAGTCCGATCAATCGGTTACGAACAGACACGTCGATATACAGTCCTTCGAAATCAGTCCTAAAGCAAGCGGAACAAGCTGGAACTGGAGCTTGCTCATGCGCCAATTCAGGGTTCAGTATGATTTTCATAACACACGGATTTTTCTTTTGAAATCGGTGTTTTTTGACCGGCTTTCGAACCCAGGATCAGCTCGATCGTTTGGGGTTCACCCTGGTTGGCGAGTTTTTCGAGGTCACCACCATTCGTCAATACGTGACGGCGTTGCTTGGTCAGAGACGACGAGCAATCACTCCACTCGCGTTGCTCATCGACGCTAATCTGAAGACTGTTTTCGGCATCTTGCCGGGTGAGCGGACCACACAGAACCGGGATGCGTGGTGCAATCCGATTGGCATCCTTGATCTCTCCTGTGCCGTGGGTTTTGGCAACGCCGAACAACGATTCGATGGTGTCAGAGCTGATCGGCATGCCGGTCTCGCACAAACCGAGCAGGCTGGCAATCGCGAGCTGTTTCTCAATCCAGTCGGTCAAACCGCGGCGGATCGATGGCGTGGGGATTCGCTCGATCATGGGCCAGCATTCATTAGCGCTGTCTTGACTCAACCCTTTTGTCTTGAGTAGGGCCTGGCATTCCAGGATCGGCTCGACATCCTGTAGGAAGGCGTTGATGAAGGCACGACACTGTGGCAGTCGATCCAGACGCTCGCGCAGTTTCTGCAGTAACGAGCCGTTCGCTGCTCGGCCTCTGGGCGACTGTTGGAGTACCCGTGCTGCCCATTTGACCAAACGATGAAGCTTCATGAAGCGCGCTTTTGTCGAGACCTTCGGTGGTGCCAGACAAGCCAGCACGGACTGCTTGAGCATGCTGGACACTTTGCCGCAGGTGCTGAGAAAGACATCGAACATGGGATGCGCGCGATACGCATGTTTTACCAAATTGGCAACCACATGAGAAAGATCGTCGATCGACACGCCGCCCAGCCCTTTTTCCTGCAACAGTCGTACGGCCTTGCCAAGATCGGTTCCGCCATCTTTCAGATAGGCAACGGGGCGGCCGATCGTGGCGATGACGCGCTGCAGCAAAGCCGCGATGCTTTCACCGGTCCAGGTATCGGCCACCGAGACAGCGACACAGCTCACATGCTGTAACGAAGGTGCACCGGCGTTGCACGCGTCATGCCTGGCATCCAGTGCGAGGACCGTCATGATCTTGCCCTGGCCGAATCCGATGGTGGCATCCAGAAGGAGGATAAAGCCTTGTGAAAACCGCTGCATACCAGTGTCAGGGTCAACACCAAACCGGTCCTCTTTCATCCTGGCGATAGCCAGTCGTGTCACCCAGTTGATGATGGTTTGTGGGCAGGGCGCTTGCGCTAATCCAAGCTGAGATGCCAGCACGCCCAAGACCCTGGAGATCGCCCGGAAGCCGATCCGGGCGACAACAAACAGTTGCAGTGCGAGAAACACGGTGGTGGTCTTGTCGCAAGCCGCTAACGCCGTGTTGCGTTGCTTCAGTTCGTCCAGCTCCTTTTTCGTATCGCGCCATGCCCGCCGATACGCATCGCGCTCCTTCTTGATCCGCTTGTTCTCCTTCTTGTGGTAACGCAAATCTGCCCCTGTTGCCACTGTTTTCTTTTTCCAGTGATCGCGCCGTTTCTTCATTTTGTTGTAGGTGCTCATCAACGCGCTCTTGCCAGGCTGTTGTTCATGTTCAGGTTGTGAAGACCGTCTCCCCGTGTCCTGTCTCAGAGCGATGGCGTGTGGTTGCGTGTCGGCGCCTCATCCTCATCCTCATCCTGATCCTTGCCGAGGCGCTTCGCGGGATCGGGCACTTTCCGATACACTCGGCATCTGCCAGGAAAACAACCAACTCACACAGCAGGTGGATCTTGTGAACAGGCAACGACTGAAGCCAGAGAGGTTGCAATGACAGACAATCGGATGGAAGCCAAACCGATCCCAGGTGAGCGCTGTCGTTTTTGCTGCGACACGTCCTACCTTTCTGTCGCGGGGAAGGCTGTTGTCAGTTCGAGCACGAACAGCACAGCATCTGCCATTTCCATCATAATGAGCAGCACCAAGGAAGATAGCGGGGAAGATGGCAGGAGTGTAAAGCATGCCAGGACGTTTTTGGGCAAGAGGAATGCAACAGCTTGGCCCAAGACCCGATGAATACGCCGCGCTACTCAGCATCGGGAATCTCAGGATGGCGGGGTGGGACGGCTGTTCGAATCCGCCCAATTCGCTGCTGATTCGCCATCGGGCAAGTAATCGTTTGGGCTGGTTGCGTCGTCGGGAAATAGCGTTCCTTGCATGTTTCGCGGTTCAGAAAGCGGTCAAAAAAAGGGCGTGCCAGCACCCTGTGCTTGAGCTGTCATTGTATGCTTGATCGGGTGCGACTTTAAAAGGAAAAACAGGTGGTTGCAGGAGCTGCGCATGGAAATGGGGGCAGATTGAAAAAAGAGAGAAAAATGTGCGTTTGCCGATTAATATAACATATTGATTAGATTATTATTTTCTTCCTTGGGAGTCAGTTTGAGGGTAAAAACATCACGATGGGACTCAAAATGCTTTATGAATATCAATAAGTTATGATTTAGACACCCTAGGCTTATCCTGATCACCTGGGTGTGCAGCCAGCAGGTCGATGCCTCGCTATAGTCACGCAACATGATAACCAGATATGCCCTTTTGTTTTTGATGCGTGAGTGCTGGCCTTAAACGAAAGGGACAGTTTTGATATCACGTGAGAGGACTATAATAGTCAACAACATATTCGGGAGGTTGCCAGATCTCCTCATTGGATGGGGTGCCCAACCAACCAGCCGCAAAAAAGCCCACCAGGATGCCGATCAACAGGCTCGGCAGACCCCAAAACAGCAATGAGCGCAAGAGCGTGCCGGAAGTCGAAACCGAGCGCCGCTTACGTGCCGATGAACCACCGCGCGACGATCGCTGGGTGCGCATCATGGCGTCGCGTTGATCGAGCGCCCCAGATGAACGCGTCAAGGTTTGCGTAGAGGGTCTCGACTTCCTGCGTGTAGCCCTCGTACCAATCGTTCATCAAACGCTTGGCATCAAGCAGCGCTTGGCGCTTGACAATGTCTCCATAGCTGCCCGTGGCGGCCACATGCTCGTCGATCACCGTCGGCGCCGTCCCAAGCTCGATTTGATTGCCGAGCGCCTTCTGCCCGGAGCTTGAAAACAGATCGGCCAGCTCGGTACTCGGGGCCATCTGCCTAGGAGGTTGACCCTAAATCTTAGCCAAGCTTATGAACAAGGACTCACGCCCCAATCAATTGCCAAGAGGCAAGCGACTACCCCTACTCGCCCCATCGAGGAGGCTGGACAAACGCTCAGGGATAGTCGCATCAGTGCCCATTACGCAGGCCGCCCACAACAATGTTGAAGAAGATTACGATAAAGAAGACCTCTGCTAGATTCGCCAAAGACACCGTCAGCTTCGCAAAGGGTGACACGGGCTGGAGATCCCCATAACCGGTGGTCATTGTCGTGCAGATTAAGAAATAGAGATAGTCCAGCAGTTGCGGGCGACACGGCTGACGATTGCTATCATCCCCTTGCAAAGTGTCGTCGGTCAAATGCTTGCTGGTGTTGCTTAGGGCCTGCGTTGCGGACTGCAACGAAGGAAGCAGTGCCGCAAGCTGTCCGTTTACCTGATCAAGTTGCGCCTGCTGCTGACCTTGTTGATCAGCGCTTTGCTGCGCAGCGAGCCTATTCAAAAGCTGGTATCCCAAGATACTCTCTAGAGTGCTGCCTTGCTCGTATAACTGGCTGCGAAGGTCGCCCATTACCCTCTCAGACCGCTCTTGAATGCTGTGCGGCATCACTTCAACCTGCGTGACAGCAACACTGTCGAAGTCACTCTTCCTCGCCCGAATACGATAGAAGTCCAGATAGGGCTGTCCTGTTGGCCTATGCAGTCCAAAGCTGTTGTTAAAATCGAAAAAAACATTTTCTACTTCATCGTTACGCGCCTTCGCATACTCCAGGTTATTCGGGTCATTTCTAGTAGGCAAGGCAGTCAACCGCACTAAGGTACGCCTATCGTCCTTACGCAGAGTCTTCACATAATCAATCATCTCGCAGACTGCAATCGAGTTACGAATCTTGATCTGCTCCTTCTGCTGCTTACCGGCCGACATTATCACCGGTGTATTCTGCATCCTGAGTGCAAGCCATTGGCTTCGATTTCTGCACCGCATATCTTGTACGTCGTCGATCTTTCTAGAACCAGAGCTGGAGATCAACTTCAAGTCCGTATCTGCGTCGAGAAAGTACAACTCCATTTTCAGGGGCTCGCGGTCCGACGGTGTTGAAGGTTGCGAAGGCTGTGCTAATGCATCCTCAGCACCAAGCAGAAAGGCTACTGATGAATCGAGATTCGGGAAAAAAGAACTTTCTTTCTCTCGTTCTTCAACCGAACTCTGCTGCTCTACTGAGCAGTTTTGGTCGAAAGTTACGCGAAGAGCCGGATCATTCGGATTGCGGTCTGCAAATACGAGCGCGAAAGCCAAAAAGTATGTCAGGAAAAGGAACAACGCAAAAGCGGTCGCTGTTGCGGTAAGCCAGTGCTGTTTCACCGCGGAAGATACCACGCTTAGAAAGGTCGATGGATGTGCTGGGTCTCGGCTCATCACAGCAATAATTGCCATCCCAAAAGGTAAGGCAGCAAATACCAGGCATAGTATTGGAAATTGATTAGAAACGATCCACCAAATGGATGTGGCTTCTTGCTCACCAGGATTTTTGTACACCCAAATCAAGAAAGACAAGAGTATCACATTGATCGCCAGCGCCCACACTAAAACACTAGAATAATTAAATCCGAACTGTGTACTGGACGAATAAACACGTAAAGACCAAATACTAAGAAAGAATATCACTATGGGAATTGCAAGCAGGAAGATAGCATAAATATCATGCTCGTTAGATGTATCGAAGTCGAAGCCGTTGATTATGATGACCACAAGAAAGAAAACAGGAAAGAAGATCAAACTACCTATAAATGCTCTTTTCTGTGTAATGATGGGCCACTGCGGCGGCAATAAATTCTTGTTCATAACTTGTAGAGCTCCAATTTCCGGGGTTATTAATACCTGTGGGTAAGTTTATGAGCACCTAGCAGCCTTGATCATAAGCTCGTCCAATACCAAATTATCTACGAGTATTGCGATATTCCTATTCCTTATGGATAAATCAGCAAATCCGATCCGCAGTATAATCCACGGTTAAGAAACGGTCAAGAAAGGGAACAAAAGCCGTTGTAAAACGACCGTAACGAATTTGCCGCTTCAAGCTCGACATCCTGGAATGTTATTGCGGCCTTAATCATTGTTCCGACTTAAGTGAGATCGGGTAACGGCTTAACGGCTTTATGGCTTTATGGCTTTATGGCTTTATGGCTTTATGGCTTTATGGCTTTATGGCTTTATGGCTTTATGGCTTAACGGCTTTATGGCTGCGCGACTATTGCGCAAGCCCAAGAGACTGTGCAAGTATTCACCGCAGGTCGGTTTAGCGGGGGTAATCCGACCTACCGCGTGCTTAAATTCGGCAGGGAAGTTGAATACTTGCACAGTCCCTTCAGCGTGGCAGCGATTCTGGTCAGGACGATGAAGCTCAAGGCACACTATATTTATAAACGGGAACTAATAAAGAGTAGTGGCGCACAGAGAGACGACAAGAAAGGGATAGGGGGTTGCTATTGCTCAGGTGGAGTCATTGTCAAATCCAGCCAGGTATGTTGCTTTGAAATATGCAGTCGCTTGTCGATCTAGACCGAATCCCCATTGAACGACGTCATAGTAGAGTGGCCCTTTTTTCCCGGACGCCTTGGCGGCTTGCTGAACTAACTGACGCGGCGCCGGCATCGGCACCACGGGATCAGCGTGGAAGATGCCCTCGGCCCAGGGATGATTTACAATCCAGCGCGCATTCACGGGCAACTCGACGGGGTGTGGATAGATCTCGTGCAGAGCGAGTACGGACTCGATGATATTTTTGCACCATCGCAAACGCAAGCTCGACTCAGGCGCGACGTCTGGCCAATAGGTATCCAGCAGCAACGTTGCCCGAAACAACAGCCAGACAAAATCGCTCCATTGACCTTGCAGCGCCTCGGTCGGAGTCTTGCTGCTATAGAGGGTCTTAAACTGGGTGCGCTCGGCAATCTTATCGGCAAATCGGTCGAGCCCGATGGGGACGAAGCAGGGCAGTGCTCGGATGTCGGGTTGCAGCAGCAGATCGCGAAGGGCGAACAGCGCAGTAACATAGGCGCGCAGTTGGGGGCGGTGGGCGTCGACGTCCGCCACCAGGGCGAGGCCCGCGCGCAACTGCTCGCCGCAGTTGTTTACCTCATTGTCCAAGGCGCGGTCGATAAAGCCCGTAGCCTGCAATTCATCAATCAATGCGGCTCCGGCCTCTGCATCGGTTAGGGTGACTGATGCGCCTATCGATGCGTTGCTGGGCGGTAGCTGAGTCTCGATGTCTCTGCTCGCCGGTTTCGACGGCTGCTCCTGGCCGATAACAACTGCGTTGTAGGAGTTGGCTGTCGATGCACTCAGCTCTGGCAGATCTTGCAGGAGTCGGAACAGGGTTTCGGCCAGCAGCGACACCAATCCGAGCAGCGCCGTGGATTGCTCGGCTCGTGTTTGCTGATCTGTCTGTTGACCCGACGTGCTGGGATGATCCGAGTGGCAATACCGGTGCCATCGTCCAGCGATGGCTCGCAATAGCGATTGCATCCGACGATCTGTCTGGCTTAGCTGCTCTGCAAGCCGATTCCGACGTTCCTGGTCCGGCCCGATAATCGCGCTGTCCGGGGTGGCGCCAAGGGTGGTGGAGAGGTCGGAAATGACTTGCTGGAAGCGCGGATTTCGACCTGTCAGACGCCGCACGGTCTCTATGATGAGCTGGTCGAGTTCGGCATCGATAACGATTCCCGGGGCTGCGGCAGGTGTCTCGATGTTGCGGGCGGCAAGCCGTTCTGCTAGTCGCCCCAGGTCTGCCGTTAGTCTCTGGCTCTGTTTCAGCGCGGCGCTGATCGCGCTACGCTCGCGACCGAGGATGCGATACAGGGCAAGCAGCATCAGCAGGAGGGCGGTGAGGCCGATGCCTGCCAGCGGTAGAAGGATGCCGGATGATCCGGACGTTGTTGTTGCCCCGCCGCCCGTTTCGATCTCCGATACCGCGAAGACTAATCCACTCGAGGCGCAAACGGCAGCGAGGAGAAGGCCTGTCAGCAACCCGGGCCATGTCTTCATCGCTGCCTCCTGCCCATCCACCGCAGCGGGCGCCTAACGCTGGCGAATCTCTGCTGCCCGATACCGCCAGCAGCGGAGGGTGACAACAGCCCAGGGGTCAAACACATCAGCACATGGGATAAGAAGTACCAGGTGCTGGGCTCGATCCGGGAGTCAGTATATCCCTCACCGCTGCTGCCATAAAAAACCGGCTGGGCAGCGGCTATGAAGACCTCGGCTATGGACCAGCTAACGAACCAATGCAATAGCCGTCGCAAGCTGTCCCCGGGAACGGACAGCAGCCCGTCCGCAAGCAGCGGCATTGCCGCAGTCTTGAGGGTTGGGATCAGCACGCTGAATAGCGTGATCAGCAGCGCCAGCAGAACTTGGCCCTGCTCGAACAGGTCGAGGATCGCCCCTGGAATGCTTTTGGATTGATATTGCATACTTAAGTTCAAGGATATAGACCCGAGAGAGACATCGGTCTTCAGCATCGGAGCGGAGGTTCGGACCGCGAGGACGGGGATTGCCATTAGCAACAGTAGTCGACATGCGTCGGCAGGTGATCCGCGCATGACGACCGGCAGACACACCAGTATTGCTGCCAGCGCCAGCGTACCGAACAGTCAGTAGAAGCTGACCGCCTAGGCATTGGCGTAGGTGCTCGGCATAGGCGTCTCTTGCTGTCCAAACGTTGCCAGCCACTGCGGCAATGGCGAATCGTGCTGTGCCACCAATTGCAACTCGGAGATCAGGGCCGCCTGACAGCGGTTCCAGGCAAGGATGCAAAGCAGCAGCAAGGCAATCAGCCAGAGCGGGGCGCCGAATCGATAGGCCAAGGCGGCGTGGCCTATCGCGTGCATTGAACTCGCTTCGGAGGCGCATGTTTGCTTGGTAGGGATCATTCGGTGGGCCTCCGGGGCATTGCCTTGGCGTGTTGCTTATCATTCTATCTGTCCCGCGCATGCCAGCAGCACAGAGCGCACGCCCTGGCCGTTGTCGCCCATGCGAAGCCCCCAGCGTGCAATGTCGCAACACAGCGGCGGTGCTTGCTCTGGGCGCTCGCCGAGTAAGGCCTGCAGCGCAGGGAGCCTGAGCAGTGCGTCGTTCGGCCGCTGGTCGTGCGACACCTCGACCTCACCGCTGGCGATCGCCCGCTCGGGCATTATGGGTATTGTGAGCTGGTGCGGGTGCAGGTCGTACTGTCCGAGCAGGGCACAGGCGATACTGCGGCAATGGATCAGTCGCTCGTAGAGCAGAGGATCCCTATCCGGCAGATAGGCTTCCAGCAGCAGGGCGGCTCGATGGATGTGCTGGGCTACGTCGATCCAATGAGCAAGCAGCGGGTCGCGCAGATTCGCAGCTTCGTACAGGAGCCGAAAGGACTGACGTTGCTCGAGAGTCTGGTGCAGGGCTCCCAGTCCAACGGCATCGAAGTAGGCCGCGGTCTCGGGAGGAGGCTGGTCGAGCAGCCGACGCAGACTTGACAATGCATCGAGATGGACCCTTAGCCAAGGCCGTTCGGTGCGCGCCCGATCGGACAACTGAATGACGGTTCGTAGTTCCTCGGCGGCTGCCGTTGGCCGCTGGGGGCAGCTGGAATCGACCAAACCAGTGCCTCCCAACCAATGCAGCAGTTCCTGCTTCCAGCAAAGTTGTACGACATCGCTTGGATCTGTCGTCGACCCCGCCTCTGGCGGTAACGCGTTGGCTGGTACCCGGCCCGTCTCGAGTTCGGTAGCCGCAGTGGGCACACGCAGCAACCGCTCGGCGCCTGCGCCCAAGCGAAGGAAGGCGTCGGCCAATCTCGATAGGGCGGCCAGCAGAGTCAGGGTCTGCTTCCGCGGTCGCCATGGTTCAGACTGCTGTTCTGCCGTAGCGTCAACGTCTAGGCCGATGCTCTCCGGATGCAAATCGAGCAGCAACGCTTGCAGACGCCGTGCATCGGCGGTGAGTGGGGCAGGCAATGCTGATGGCGAGTCCTTGCCCGGGTCATCGTGAAGCTGTCGCCCCAGCTCTTGCAGCAATTGCGACAGGGCAGCGCCCGCTTGGCGCAGGGCCATGCCTTGGTCGACGCCGGAACGTCCCTCAGATGCCCAGGCAGCATCGCCTGAGTGGGCCAACAATCCCGCCGTGACCGGCGCCGGCAGCGCGGCCGGGGTTTGAACATACCTATCACCATCTCGCCGAGGTTCCAACAATGCCGGCAAAATACCCAAGAGCCGGGTGTCGGTCCGCCCTAGCTCGGCAGATTCCTTACGCAGTTGAAGCGCCCTTAGGTATACTCCCAACATAGCGATCAACAGAGTCAGTAGGGCAAAGGCCATCCAGTTTGCACCGCCGGCTGCAGAGCCGGGATCAGATCCGCGCGAGTCGACTGCCGCGGGCGGGTTCCGTGCTGCAACGGAGGGCTCTGTCCGATCGGTCTCCGGCAAGGGACTCGAACGAGCTTCCGAAGGACGTCGTGGCGGTTCGGCCACAGCGGTTTGCGAGACGGCCTGTTGTAGGGCATCGATACGCTCGCGCTCGGCGTTCAACGCGGCCAAGCGTTGATTCACCTTGGCCAGCTGCAGCTCCAACACGGCGATATCCGACGTACGATCTGCTGTGCTGGGCTCCACGACAACAGATTGCCGCGCATCACCGTCGCCATCGGCCAGTGAACCGACGAGACTCGACCACGACACCCGAGTACAATCCTCGAATAATCGGTTGACAAGCCCGGCAGGGCTATCGCCCGCAACGCTCTGGATACTCGGCATCTTCGCGGCACGGCTGCGCCAGCCGCCGCGCCGTGCCGCCGCCAAGGCTTGCTCGGCCCGCAAGCCCCAGCCATCGCTGACCCCAAACGGCGGAATCCGTTTCACCTGGGAAGCAGACATCAGCTCCGCATAGTGCAGGGTGCCTTGCCGCGGAAACATGCTGCACAGGTGTTTGTCGCCCAGCATGCGATGGGCAGCCAGCAACCAGCCGGCCTCGGGTAGGTGTTGGACGAACAGAACCTCGTATTCGTCTCGCTCCAAGTCATCGGCTGGGGTTGGATCCAGGCGATAGAGGCGCAAGCCAAGCAGTTGGCCGCCGACTATCCGCGTCGACACCGCGTGCTCAATCATGCCGCTCGCATACAACTGCGTGGGCCAAACCGCGCAACACAGCCAGGGCATTAGCTGCCAAAGTCTCATGCCTTTACCTCCTATCCATCTTCACAAGGCCATTTCAGGTTTCAAACCAACCAGTCGAGGCAATTCTTATAGTCTAGTGTTCCAGTTTAAATAAAGCACGATCGCCGACAAGGGCATCAGCAAAGCGCTCAGGCATCGTAGCAACTCTCGGCATTCGCTCGGAACAAGCCATCAGAGCTGTACTCGTACCATCTTGCATTGCCGAAAACACCAAGGATGGTGCATACTTTCAAATTAAGCTGGAGGGCGTTGAGCGCTTCGGTTGCGTTACCACGAGTCATCCAAGATCAACCCGGAAGAATGCTTGATGTCAGTACACGCCATGCTCGATAAGCTGAGGAACCGCAGAGGTCTGGTCGTTGGTTTCCTGATTGTAACCGTTGTTGCCTTGACGATGACCATCGTGTTGTTCGCCATCGGCGAGCCCACGGGCAATTTCATTGCTATCTTCTCGGCTATTTTTACCTGTGTTGGAGCGATCGGTACTCTCTGGCCGATCTTCGCGTCAAATATCAACCCACAGCCGACGGTCCCGAGTATCGACGATTACCTTGACCGGGCCGCAGGTGAGACCCTGGATTTGCCGATCCACGATATCTTCGACGATCCCCGCGGCGAGCTCCGGCGCGTCTCCCTGGCCGAGGTCTTTGTCGCGCTGGATGCGGAGCGCATCGGCCCCGCTGACGTCGCCGAGGAACGCTACCGCAAATTGACCTGGCAACGTGGCAAGGGAGAACCGGTGCTCCGGACCATCGACAACGCTATCCGCGAGGCCGGCGAGCAAGAGCGCCCGATGTGCATCACTCTGCTTGGCGAGGCCGGCTGTGGCAAGTCTTCGCTGGCGTCGTTTCTGGTGTGGGGTGCGCGCCATCAGGAGCAAGCTAAACAGGTCGCTGATTGGCCGCAGGGGTTAGGCGGTCGCACCGTCCTGCGTCTGAATCTCAGCAACCTACGGCGCTTCATTCGTCCTGAGCCGGAGGTCCGGCCAAAGAAGCGTCGCTCCAAGGACCAGCTACTGCGTACTGCCGTTATCGACCAGCTTGGCGTGACCATGACCGAGTGTAGTCCGCAGCAGTGCGAGCAGCTCTATGATGATCTGATGGGGAAACTGAAGAAACGGGGGCTCTTGATCTTCGATGGGCTCGATGAGGTTCTCGATCAGGAAGACCGCGAGTTGGTTTACTCCGCTATCGACTTTGCGACGCGAGAGCTCGGCAAGGAGTGCGGTTTCCTGATCACCGCTCGACCCTATGTCTACGAACACGCCAAGCTGCCGGATTTTCAATTGACACGGATGCTGCCGCTGCGCTTCGATGTCGATTCCTCCGGCGATGGCCAAGTCGGCGAGCTGGTTCGAAAGTGGCACCGTGCCCTGAAGCTCGGGGAGTCCGAGCGACAGTCGCTCGACCTGATCAGTGCGTTGGTCGAGGACGAGAACCGCCGCGATATGGCAGTTCGCCCACTGATGCTCACGCTGTTGATCGGAGTCCAGGAGCAGCGGCGCAAGGACGGACTGTCAACTGCCCTTCCAAGCATCCGTGTCGACTTGCTCAACGAGACCACGCAGCTGATGATGGAGCGCTGGTTCCAGCGTATCGATCTGCTGCGCTGCGATCAGCAGTATCCGCACGCGGGTCATCTCAATATGCTGTTGGAGCCACAGTCCAAGTCCGGCAAATCCGAGTTGCGACTGATCGCCGAGCAGGTCTCCTATGACATCCAAAACGGGATCAATCGCCAGCACGGCGATACGGTGGAAGACGTAGAGATCACCCGCGGCGACTTTACCGTCCACGTCCACAAACGGCTCCCCGAGCTGAACTATTCAACTTTGAGCCAGGTTTCTCAGATCATCCTCGAGCGCACCGCGCTATGGTTTCTACGCGGTCAGCACGAGCAGCCCGACAGCTCGCGCTATGCTTATATACACCGCCAGTTTCACGAATTTCTGGTTGCCTCGCACATTGTCGATGGTAACAATCCCGACACTCTGCTGCGCGATCGACTGTTGGAAAACCCCGATGCTTGGCGGGAAGTGGTTCGCCTAGCGGTTCCCTGGACTGCGCGCGCGCAGACCGAGGGGGCGGCCCTGGCCCTGGCCGCATCCCTCTGCGACTCGACCGCCTATGCGACCAGGGCAAACGCATCTAAAAATATTTAGAAAACAATGTGTTATGATGGCGAAAATTGAAGATCATATGATTTAATAGAGGGTTATTAAAATGGGAATGATCAGACCTATAAATGAAGAGGAAAAAGACACGACAATCGCCGGTCATTTTTCCGATCTGAACGACCCCCGTATCGACAGGACAAAAAGGCATAAGCTGGCTGATATCATAACGATAGCGATTTGTTCGACGTTATGTATGGGAGAGAGCTGGGATGCGATGGAGGAGTTTGGTCAAACCCATGAACAGTGGTTGCGGAAGTTTTTGGAATTGCCCAATGGGATTCCCTCGCATGACACGTTCAATCGTGTATTTGCCCGTATTGACCCCGATCAATTCCGAACCTGTTTCATCTCCTGGGTGAAGTCGATAGAGCCGAAGTTTGATGGGGATATTATACCGATCGATGGGAAAACGGTGCGCAGATCTCATGATAGAGCTAATGGAAATAAGGCAATTCACATGGTGAGTGCGTGGGCTTGTCACTCATCGCTCGTATTGGGTCAACTCAAGACCGAAGAAAAATCAAATGAAATTACAGCGATACCGAAATTGTTGGATTTACTGGAGATCAAAGGCTGTGTAGTCAGTATCGACGCGATGGGATGCCAAAAGAAGATTGCGGAGAAAATTGTTGAAAAACAAGCAGATTGGGTATTTTCATTGAAAGGCAACCAGAGCACTTTTCATCAAGATGTCATCGCTTGGTTCGAATCGGTCGATCTCGACCAATGCTGCCGGGATGCGAGTGTTTTTCTTGAAACGAAAGAGAAAAACCATGGTCGCCTGGAGACGCGTCGGTATTATTATTTCACTGATCATTCCTTAGGGCATTACGCCGAACAATGGAAAGGTTTCCGGGGTATCGGGATGGTAGAGTCGATTCGAGATGATGGAAAAAAAGTGACCACGGACCGGCGCTATTTTATTGCTAGCCTGTCAGGCGATGTTAAACGATTTGCCCAAGCGGTTCGCTCTCATTGGGGAATTGAGAATTCACTGCATTGGGTTCTGGATGTGTCCTTTTCCGAAGATGCCAATCGAACGCGAAAAGGTCATGCACCTGAAAACTATTCCATCCTACGGCACATTGCACTCAATATTCTCAGGAAAGATACGACCTCAAAGAAAAGCATTAAATTAAAGCGACTCCGTGCCGGCTGGGATACAGATTATCTTGAGCAGTTACTAGATGTCCTACAAGCGGCCTAAAATGGGAAATTTAGATGCGTTTGCCCTGCCTATGCGACCCGTACCAACGATGGGGCTGAGAGCGAGCGAACCTACCGTGCTAGCATCGTCACTGGTTGGGCGCTGCTCGACCTGCATGCGGCGCTTGGCCTGCAACGGCAGCAGCGCCGTCTAAGCGCGCAGGAGGCTGTGTCAATCGTCAGAGGTCTGAAGACTGCAGCAGAGGCCTATCGCGATAGCTGCATGCGCCTGTGCAGCGACCCGCGCGCAAACCGCTTGCTCAGGCTGGAGGCAAGCAAGGTACAGGGAGCCATCGCGGTACAGATCGGCAGAACCTTGGATGAACTCTGCGCGCGCGCGGGTCAACCGACGCGTGCCGGCCCCTGCGCCGAGATCGACATTCCACGAATCATCGATCTACGACCCGGTATCCTGCCGCGTCGCTGGGCTCCCGCCCGCATTGCCGAGTGCCAGCCCAAAATCGACGACTTCGATTGGGTACGTATTCCGCCCGAGCCAAACGTCTGGATTTCCCGCTATCCGGTCACACGAGCGCAATACCAGGCGTTCCTGGCATCCGGCATCTTCGATGCCACTCAGAACGAGCCCCCGGCGTTCTGGAGCTATTCCCCGGAGGCGCGAAACTGGTGGTTTCAGCGTTACCTGAGACAGGCTGTGCCGATCTCACCGAGCGACACCAGGTCGCGCCAGGCCGACCACATCGGCAGCGACATGCCTACCTATCCTGCCTGTGGCATCAGCTGGTTCGACGCCATCGCCTACTGTCGTTGGCTCGCCCCCAAGCTGGGTCTGGCCACTGACGAGCGGTTGTTGCTCCCGAACTACAAGGAATGGAGTTCGGCTTGGCGTTGCTGGGCTCAGGGTACCGAAGCCCAGATGGAGGAACGGGCCAGCATTGGCTCCGGCGCAGTTCCGATCGGTCCCGTGGGACTCTACGAGCCGGAACAGGGTGCATTCTACGACATCAATCCCTCGGCGGATGTTCTGCGCTCCGTGCCGGTAGACCTTACGGGTAACGGGTATGAATGGACCCTGACCAAATCCGCTACAGATGATGCTCCGCTCGCGGGTGGTTACGAGCCGAACGGGCCCCGAGATGCGGTGTCTGGAAGCGAGCCACGTTATGTGCTCGGCAACCTGATCGACTTCGATGACAATCCTCGTTGCTTGTCTGCCCGCTACGATCTTCAGCCGCCGGACACAGAAGCCTCGGACATCAGCTTCCGCCTCTGCCTGCGAGCCGATCTGGGCCGGTTACATAGGGAACCGATGCAGACTGTCGTCATCCACCCAGCATGAAGTATGTGATGGATGGAAGAATCGAGTATATCAGCCGGTTTCACCGCTTGGTTTCACCGCTTATCGGCGCCTGATTAAGGGCCTGTTGGGGTGCAATCACTGCCGATCCTAATGGCGAGCATCCTCCTGATTTGCAGGTCGGTGACGATGCCACCGATAGACCACACAAGAGCATCGAGCCGGGATTCGCAAGCGCAGATCATGCAGGTGCGGAAGGGCGCATTCCCGTTTTCCCGGTCATGCAGCCAAGAGCGAGAGACTACCGCGTCAGACAACGGTTGGATTCCTGGCCGTCAGTCCCTGAAATGACCGTTTGTTCACCCTTGAGCAGTACGCGAATACGATGCTGCAGCCTGGAATCTCGATTGCTTCTGCACAGGGGAGTGGTCTGTTGATCTGCGTCCGAATGCAGATACACGTACAGTTGCGCCAGACGCTCCCGCTCAATTTCACCCCGGCGCAGCAGTGTCAGCAGCGTGTTATGGACCCGTACCCGGACCCGATCCTGCAGCTCCCGGTGAGTGGCCCCAGCCTCCATCTCGTGAACCAGACGCCGAACCGTCTTCGCCAGGCTGCCATCTACCGAGAAGTGAACATCGCCCACACTCCATAATCCGAGTCGGTCGTATCGCGAAGGCTCATACAGACAATAGTAACGACCGTTGTGATTGTAGCTGCGCCGGTAGGGAATCTGTCGCAGGTAACGGAAGGCGGTCATTGACGAGGCACCACCGAGCGCCAGCTGGATGCGGGGCAGATCCACCACCGTCTCTGAGGCAAACAAATCAAGCAAGGTCTCCGCGGATCGGGGCTGGGCCATAGCTCACCATGTCGTAGTAAAGACTAATGTCTTGCCACATGATCTTTACTATAACAGTTTCAGGCAGCAATACCGCCTCCGAGCACCCAAAAAGCCGGGATTCAGTCGCAAAATGACCGGAAAAATGATGGAGTATGGACTGAGGGAGGGGTGGAAGGGAGAGCTAGATCAGGAGGTTACAGACGGTAACCGTTGTCTGACGCGGTAGGCGAGAGATGGGAATTTGCCATCCGTTTCAACAAGTTCCACCGTCCCGCTTTGTAGTTTGGACCGGAGCATGAGCGTCTTCTCCGCATGTTCCTGGTAGCAAAAGATGCAAGGTCCTTTCAAACGTAGGTTAATGACCCGGCGCACCGCGCTTTCGATCGCACCACTGCCGATCGGCAACCTCAACGACTTCAGGATCGGGTAAGCCATGCGCTGCCGATTGCGCATGAAGTAGTCACGTTCAGTGGTGATCGCTTTGCTGTTGCGACATCGACAAAGGCTCTGTAGTGCTTGTACCACCTGCTCTACTTGTCTTTTCAACAACAGACGGCGCTGCTTGCCAACCCAAGCCTTGCGCTCCTTGGCCGGCCAACGCTTGCACAGGGCCGCTAGCGCTCCCAGTTGCTCCATGGCGTGGTAGAAATCGATCAGCTCTTGCACTCGCTGCAAGTCTAAACCCAACGCAGCGACCAAATCCGTAATCCGATTCCAAATCCAGTGTGCCCCGTCGACCACGCACAAGACCTGGTCGGCCTTTTGGATGTACAGCGACTCCAAGTCGCTTTGAATCAACCGATACACCGCATCCGGCCCTTGAAACCTTCGCCCAACCAAAGCGATCCCGCTTGTTGCACCGCACGCGCCTTCTCGGCATAACGATACGTCAGTTTCCTGTGCACCTTCCCCCTAACGCCACTCCTTGCTCCAGCAGGAACCTGGCGCACCTCGTCGAACGAATTCAATAAGGCCGACCAGCCACTCACCATCGCCGCGAACCCCAGGGTACAACGCTCATGAATCCCTAACAGCACCAGCGCGGCATACACGCCTTTATGTCTTTTCCCGTTGCGACGATGACAACGACGACGGTAGTAGCGAACTCGCAGTTGAATCCAATAACCGCTTAGCGTACGAATCCATACGCACTCATATCCCTCGCTCCGCAAACGCCCCGGCCAGGACTTCATCAACTGCTGCTCTTCGGCTTGCTGTGCAGGTGAATCCACAAGTGCTTGGATGTGCGCCTGCAAGCTCAAAGCACCTAACCGATCCGGGCATCCGTGAATCTCAGGTTCCAATGCCTCCAAATCCTCTGGGCTGTTCACCCTCTCAATCGCTTGCTCCAACGCTCGCAGGCGCGCGTGGATGGCTTGTTTTTCGTCACTATCCTCAACACAGTCTGCTTGTGCCCCCTCGTTGTTCATGTTCTCTACTCCACATTTACTCTTCACCGCTAGAGAGTATCAACAAATCGGGGAATCGTGTCACGACAGCCTCATATCGTTCTTGGCCAACCGGGAAAATGGGAATGCGCCCGTTGTTCCGTAATGCTGACACCTGCATTATCAGCACCAATCGCAACCTGCGGGAGTCTTGCTCCAGGTTGCGCAAGCTATCCGGTAGTGGTAGTTTCTTACAGGTTGTATTCGCGCATTCTTCGCGCTGGTCAGCGACAGCAATCTATATACTGCCGATTAAACCATCAGTTACGTGCAAGGAGATGGAAGATGAGATCAGCGATGCGGCACCGGCGTATCAAGCCCACTCGCAAGCGGCAAAGTTCGCCCAGTATACCCATCTGGGCTTGGGCAATGCCCCTGGGCATCGGGTTACTCGTCGGCGCGTTTTTCTTCGGGCGATACATTGAAGGCGAACGGTGGCGTGTCGATCTGCCTCCGGAATTCGCCGAAGTATGGGAAGGAATTGATTTGCTTGCGGCTCATCCGTACGATCCGGACAAGCCGGAAGATGTTCCAGGGGTTTCCGACGAGGAAATCGTGGGCATCAGCGAGGAAGATGTCGACCTATTGCTCAGCGACTGGGTTATCGACGTCGCTGCCGTAGCAGCTGAACCACGCTATCTCTTCGAACTCGGTCGCGTCGCCCTAATCCACGATCAGATCAAATTGGCTTATGTCCTGTTGGAGACGGCTAATGCCAGGGGTTCTGTTCCTGCGTCGATGTACCTAGCTTCTTATTTCGAAGAAGACCATCCCGAGCAAGCTCGGCAACTGCTGGAGTCAGCGATCGCAATGGGATTCAAGCCCGCATCCGATTACTGGGAGACTTTGTTCGGTACAGGCAAGATCAGTACCGATCCAGCGCAGTCTACGCCCTTTGCCCCGGACTCGATCGGAGAAGCATATCGCTAGCAGTCGGGTGCTAATGCGATAGCCCAAGTCAGGAGGCGCACGATGTTCAGTTGTTCTCGCATTGTTATGCTATTTTTTGCGCTGGGGTTGGTATTCAGCGGGGCTGCTGACCTGGCGAGCGGCGCTATACCGCCTCCGCCGAAGCCTGCATATAGGCCTGCTCCCAAATTGGCACCTAAACCGGCGCCCAAGCCAGTTGCCAAAACGAGGTTGGCTCCCAAACCCACACTGAAACCAGCTCCAAAACCTGCGCCCAAGCCCAGGCCTGTCGTAAGGCCCAAGCCGCCAGCCAAGCCCATTGCACGGTCTGCTCGAAAACCTGTTCTCCCACGACAGAGCCCACCGCGTATGCGCAATGGCATACCGCATCGGTCCACGATGGCCAAACGTTGGACCCGGTTCAAACGTACCAAGATCACAGCAGGCCGGCTGGGATCCAAAATGACCTCGTCGATGCACCGGGGTAGTGCATTGATCAGAGGACAAAGGGAACGGGCCAAGTTCCCGGTCTCGATTTCGGACCGACCGTATTACCTCAAGGGTGGCGGTGGCAAGGGAGGCGGAGATTCTGGTGGTCATTCCGCTGGACCTCGAACCAGCAAGCTAAGTGCCCGGTGGGGTAAACATGCTGATCAGACAGGCAGGCCCCAAGCCAGGTCCGTCCATCTGAAGCGGCCATTAACGCCAGGACAACAAAAAGGCAGATTGAAGATCCAAGGCGGATCTCAACATCTGATAGCGAGATCCGGCGGCAAAACACCTAGGGGGACTACTCGTCGTCAGGCGTTAAGGGCACAGAAGGTTGCGTTGGGAGTTCCACGCTCGCAGCAACCTTCGAAGAGCTGGACTATCCATGATCCCGCTCGCCTGAGAGGTGCGGGAGTGCGTGATCACAATCCAAGAAACCAGGGGCGTATCTACGAGTATAAGATTCCGATTCCAGGCGGAAGCTCGAAAAAGGTTTACATTATCGATCATCACCGGGATCGAGCGCATGGAGGAATCGGGCATATACATCAGGGCATTCCTAAACCCGGTAGTTTGGATGTTAAACCCGGTGGCCGGTACAGCAAAGTTGGTGAAACCGTTCCGTACGATCGACGCTGATGATGGATAGGAAAGCGAGACTGGAGGAACTTGCCTGGAACCACCACGCGCGCGGTATCCGGCGAGCACTTGAAGTCCAGTTGGCTCAATTGGACACCTTTAGCTTTTTGCAAAAGGCTGAAACTATGCGGTTTGGAGCTTTGTACTGGGACGAGGTTGACTCTCGAGAGTTGTCGCTTGCCGAGGAAGCCGAGTGCGCGCTTCGAACCTTATGCAATCTGCTTGCAGAGACGGAAGTAATTTGGCTACACCGGCAGGCGAATGAGGCAGGGGCAATCCGCATTGCAGGATTCCGATTGATTCCAAAGCTCATGGATCTCCGCGAGATACATGGACCCGACATCCTGTTTGCCACACCCGATTTGCGTGCTGGGTTTGCTTTGGACGTTGGGGAATATGACGAGCGTCTTATCTGGTGGCCCCAACCCACAAAGCATGGGGATGCCGAGTAGAGATGCCTGGTGTACAAGTCTCGACAATGGCTAAACGATAGTTGCCTGGTAGCAGTTTGCTGGTCGACGCAAGAGATAGACGGACGGGGCTGACGATGCAGAAGCGAAGATCGACAATGCAATGGGTGGCGCGGACTGGCGAGGCCTGCTGTTGGGTGAGTGTACTCGCTGGCAGGTCCACCCTGGGAAAGCTGGTTCGCCGAATGGCTGCGATAGATGGGGAGTTCGATTAATGATCTGGACTGCAAGCGTTCGCCACAGCTGTGCAACCCGGCAGCACCGGGGTTGCTTTGGGCTACTGCTGTGGCTGAGCGTGGCCATGGCCGCGGTGGCCGATGATGGGGCTCGCCATGTGCTGCTGTTTACCGTGTCGGACTATCGGCAGATTGGTGGCTATGGGCCGCCGTCGGCGGTGCCGGATGGCTGGAAAGCAACGCTGGACTCGGCCGGTTTTCAGGTTGAATCAGTGTCGAATCCGTCATTCCCTCACGATTTTCGTCTGGTGGAGTTCTGGAGCCAGAAGGTCGCGCCTGGGGCGGACGTGCTGGTTTTGGTTTCCGGCATCCTGGTCGCGGTGGATGGTCGCAACCTGTTGTTGCCGCCGGACTTCGACCCAACCGGTGATTCGAGCCTGCCATTGGCCCGCCGCGGCTTCCCACTGGCGCGCCTGCTTAGGCTGGTAGCACAAGTCCGGCCGGCTCGGGTGATCCTGCTGGTCGATGGCTGCAGCGGGCTGCACATCGCCGACCCGGCCATGGGCCGTTCGGTCGAGGTCGGCCCGAGCCCGGGGGAAGACCTGTTCGGCGCGGTAGGCGGGCGATGGACCAGGCCGAGGCTGGCTGGTGCAGATCGGCCATTGCTGCTGTTTGCCGCCGATCGTCCATGTATCGGCGAGGTCGACTTGGCGGAGCGGGGACGGGCCTTGGAGGTGGTCGAGCAACTGGCACGGGAAACCAGAGATACGGCAAGCCTCGTCAAGGTTTTGCTGGCCCAGGGTTGGCGCAATGTCGCCGCTGCCGGAGAGATGCCCATTGGCACTGACGCGACCGTGCTCGAACTGCCGGCGCTTACCCAGCAGGGCAATGCCGTGCACTCCATCAGCGAACCGCCAGCGGCGGTTGCGCCATCCTCGGGGTTCTCCCAGGCCGATGCAGGCCAATCCGCACCGGAGCCTGATATTTCCCAATTGGTCGAGTCCGCATCTTCGCCTGAGGAGCTAAAAGAGGTGCCGGTTACCAAGACATCCTTGGCGCCGGCAGCCCTGCCTCAGCCCTCAGCATCCGCTACACCCGATCCTCTTCAGCGGAGCGACCGGAATGTGGAGGCGGTGCTTACCACATCCCAACGCTGCGATATTCAGCATGCTCTGCGCGATCTCGGCTTCGAGCCAGGAGGCGTCGATGGGATTTTCGGTCCTGGGACTGAACGGGCGCTGAGGCAATTTCAGCGTGACCGTGGGCATACGGAGACCGGTTGGCTAACTGCCCAGCAGCGCGATGTACTGCTTGCGCACTCGGCGAAGATCGCGCAATCACGACCGCGCTGCCCGCGGCCGATGCCAAGGCCTGTTATTACTCCTCGCCGCTCTCCCAAACCGCCCGTCTCAGTGCAGCGGCGTCCTCGCGAAAGTGGGTCATTTTGACTTTTGATGAAGGAGTCGCATCATGATAGTGAGTTCGTCCATGACCATCGCGAATATTCCGAGCTTTTATGCCTACTTTTGTGCGAGGCTGTCCCAGCTTTCCTTATTGCTTACCGTGCCACTCCTGATAACAGCGCTGCTCGCTGGTTGCGCCGACACGCTGATCGTCGAGAAGGACCAAGACCTGCCAGGGACATTGCAACTGGGCAGCGAGCATCGAGGTGGGGTATCCATCAACCCAACCCGGATCGCCTTGCCCGACGGCACTTGGACGACGATGGGTGCGGACAGCTTGAATGTCGAGAACTTTGGTGCACAATTGCTGTTACGTCGCGGCGCGCTCGGCCAAATCATTCGTAGTCCCTGGGCGCAACGTGAATTGGGCGCCATGGTCTATTTCGACGAGGTGACATTTCGGCTGACGGCCATTGCCCTGCCGATTGATCTTCGGGAGGTGATCTGGGAAGCTTGCAATGAGGATGAGGCATCGAAGAATGCCCATTTTTTTCATCGCCTGTCGAAGGATAGCCCAGTCATCGGATGCTGGAGCGTCACCTATATCGATTTGAGTAAGGAGAATAAGAACAATATCTTTGTGCAAAATGATGCGAATATCAACAAACTATTGGATGAACGCGACCTGAAGATTGAGCGGTTCGACTTGCGTGATCAGCTCAAGGCATTCGTGTCAGCCCGGGGCGTTCGCTTGCCGACAACGATGGCCGCGGTGACCTTCTGGGGAGCGATCAGGACGCGGGCGGTCTCTGTTACCTATCTTTTTAACCCTGATCTCGAGGGTATTCCACCGACGCGCGAGAATGACACGCTATTGTCGGATTGGCATATGAGCAATATCGATCGATTCCCCAAAAAGGCGCAATTCGTTAGTAAGCTGAATGATTGGGGCGCGCGATGGCAAGATCGATTTATCCAGGGAGTCAATCGATTCTGAACGCTCAGGCTGGGACAGGGTAATGTGATCGATTATTTGATGTTGTTCTGCGTCACTGAGTTCGACGCGATGGACAATTCTGGATACTCCTCTAGAGTAGAGCAAGGGCCAAGCAGATAAAAAGATGGAGGTTGAGTTAAATTGAACGCTTGGCAGTGCAACCAGGCCGCTTCATGAGCGGCTACTATTGAACACGCTCTGGGTATTCCATATCCCCCCACTTGATGCCTGTGTCCTATTGCTGGATATTCTTGCCCTTGTCTTCTGGGCGGAACAGCCGCGGTCTTGGCGCGATCCTAGTGGCCGGTTGCCCAAGTGCTCTATCTGGAGAATTCAGATCACCTTCCGAATTCCCTAGGGTTCGGACGGTGGCCTGATCTCACAACCTGAAGGAGCGCTGACTTGACGAGAGTTTGCACTTAAGACGGAGATCGGCGTTGACCGATCTAAGATGCGTGTGTCTGGAGGGAGGTGGAGTCGCATCCAGCGGGGGAGGAAGTAATCTACTGGTCCCTACGAGGACCGTCGTGGGCATAAGGGGGCTGGTTATCTGCTTCGAACTGGAGGCGCTGGGCCATGCCTCCAGGCTGCGGCGGGCTGATTAAGATGCATGCCATGAACAACGAGTCTGCTATGGACAACGAGTCCGGCACGTAAGCCACCTTCAAGTCGCTGGTCTCGAAACCCGAGGATAACTTACGCGGCGATGCACAACACTGTATACGCCACGACGGACATGCGCTGGCACTTCACCTGTTTCATCGGCTTCATCAGCACCCTGAAGGTCATTATCTTTATGAAATCGAATCCTCGCAATAAAAACAAGCGCCGTAACACACCAAGCCGTGCCAAGCCCATGAGCATCAAATCTACGGGCCTGAGGGCCACCCGATCCACGGCATTGCGGCGCACACCTCGGTCTAGTGTGAAATGGCGGCGGTCCAGGAGCATCTTCATGGGCGCCACAATCATCGGCGCCTCGCTGTTGATCGGGGTCGCGGTTTGGCTCGCATGGCCTGTCGTTAGCAACATGATGTCGGGCGCAGAGGAGGAATGGGTGATGCCATCCATCGCGCCGTCATCAATGGATTATAGCGCCTTTAGCCAGCCGGCCGTGATTGAAGCCTTACATGATGGTGACTCGAACTTGGCCAAGGTAATCGTTAAGATCCCCCCGAGCGCCCCATCCTTCCTTCAGAGTAATAGTGTCCAGTCTCAAGGACAACGGACCATAAAAAAGGCCTACCTCTATTCCCTGGCCCTTGCCCTGAACGATTTCGCCAAAGAAGAGCGAATCGAGTATCTGCCAGAGGGCACGCCACTATTGGGTGATCTGGTCAAAGCCAATGTCGCCTACGCGGCTAAGGTCAGCCTGGAATCAGACGATGAGACCGTGATCCCGAGCCTGGCGCCGGGGCCGTTGGAAGACAACAAGATCTTCACTGCCATCGTTAGCATCTTTGCAGGTGAAGAGTTGCGGAAAGAAGCGAACTCCTTGGCGGGATTGCTTGAAGCAATTAAAAATCAAGGCATATTTGATGCGAAAAAGCTCAAAGAGCTGTATTACTTCTATGACGCTGCCGACGTAGAAGCGGTCTATGCCAGTTTGAGCACCTACATCCTGGGAGGCCAGGTTGCCGGGAGTCCGTGACAGTAGCCGTTGGGGTGCCCGAACTTGCTTTGATCACGCAGCCCGCGGGATGGACGTGTTCCTCGATTACCGCCACTGTGGTCCGCTCCTGGTTCATCCACAATCGAGCGCTTTTGTTGGGCATGTCGTCGCAATCCTCGGCGATGGTTGCTGGCAGGTTTCCAACACATCTGCTGATGGCCGGCCTACGGCACCTCTCAGCCACCGATCTGGAGGTCTTGAAGCCGCCTCCCAGAGCATTACCAAAAACGCCAGCAGCCTTGACCAGAAGCACACTAATGCTCCAATGATCGATAGCCACTAGAAGCATCATTCGCTCATCGTCGCTGGCTCGAAGATGTCCCACGAAGCAGATGCGACAGCTCTTGCACATCAGTTGTTCCTGCATCTCCCCTGAGCACCCGACACAGGCCGGCGCTAGTGCTGATCGGGCGCTGGGCCTATGGGCCTTTCAGGTGCTTCGCCGCAATCTGGCGATACTGGCCGTTCTCCTTCAGCTTCGACAGTCCCTGGTCGATGCGCAGCAGATTGGCGCGCGTGTTTGGATCCGTCTTCATGCCGACCACATGCAGGGTCTCGATAGTCGCAAATTGGATCATATCTGCCACGCGTGAGCTAATGCGGAGCTTGGTCTGGACGCGGTCGGCGGTCTCGGCATTGACGGTGACCACGTCGACGTCGCCGTTGACCAGCATCTCAAAGCAGTCCTCGGGCGATTCGGCCTCGACCCTGGTCATGGTCGTCGGTGTCAGCCCCTTGGCCTCCAAGTCATGCGTGAAATAGCCACGGGGACGACAAATGCGCTTGCCGCGCAGATTGTCGACGGTTTTGACGACATCGAGCAGCTCCGGGCGGGTGTAGAAGCTGATGACGACCTCGTGCATGGCTTCGGAAAAGTGCAGGTTCTCGCATCGCCATAGCGAGGACTTACCGAGCTTGGCCTGTTGGGTGCAATCGGGCTTGTACCAGGGGAATCCCAACTGATAGCAACCCTCGGAGATCAGCGGCTGTAGCTGGGCGCCCCAGTCGCTGATCGCATCGATACGATAGGCCGGCGGATTGTCGCTGGCCTCGAACGCGCGTTTAACGAGCTCGACACTGAAGCCGCCCTCGGGCAGTTTCGAGTCTACATAGGGCTCGTACTCAGCGCCGGTGAGGATCTTCACCGTCGGCTGCTTTTCGCTCCCGGCCTTTTGCAGGGGCTCGAGAGCAATTTTCGGAGGCTGCCTATCGCTGCCTAAACATGGGATATACAGTCGCACACCGACCGGCAGTTGGTCGGGATTCGACAGCACGCCGGGGTTGAACGAGAAGATTGTCTGATAAGCCGTGGCCCGGCCGTAGGCGGCTGCCGCAATCTTCGATAAGGTGTCTCCCCGTTGAACGATATAATAGCTGTCGCATGGAATCTGCTGCGCCGCCAATATCTGCGGGATTAGGGTGGCGGTGACAAGAATCAGGCGAAAAGCCAATAGCATAATGAGTCTCCTAGGCTGCGGGACAGGACGGTCTAGCATGCCCGCTGTGATGGCTGTGACCGGCACCGCGTTAACTGAGTTGAACCAGTAAGGTTCACGCCGGTTCCAGAGATGGGCAGTGTAACCGTAGTAAGCGTCGCGCCTTGCTCGGCGACCGTTATCGTTAAGCAGCAACGACCCAATACCGTACATAAGAATAACCAAATTGCGTTGCCGATACCGGCCCGGATTACGGGATCTCGGTCGAAGTGATGTTCTAGCCGCCTTTCAGGCACCAAGGCATCGAATACCCATCCGCTGTAACCTTTGCTGGTCAATATCCCTTGTCTTGGGCGAAGATATACCCGATCTGTTCTTCCACGTCACGCGGTAATCGCTTGGGGGATCATCAGTTTGACTTATCGGCGGATAACCCTCTCAGTTCAGCGCCGCAGATATCCTGAGGCTGCTCCAGGCAGGTATTCCACTATACGTTTTATCAATACCGCCGGCCCAAATCATCCGGAACGCCGCTACACACCTCCACCGCTGGAGCGTTTCGATCTACAGGAGACGCTGCTGCTGGTCGAGCAACAGAACCACTTCGTGCTGCATCCGCCCCGTCCGACCGGCAAGACCGCCTGTCTATTGGCGCTGCGGAATTATCTGAATTCCAACAATGTGTGCCGCTGCGTGTACAGCAATGTAGAAGTGCGCAGAGCACCTGCGAGGGCGTGGTAGCCGCCATGCAGGCGATGCTGAGGCAATTGGGCAGTTGGGCCGAAGGCGAGTAGGACGGGTTTGTGGCGGCGGCCTGGCCGGCAGTGCTGCAACGCTAGGGCCATCACACCGCTATGTTGGATATGCTGACCCGCTGAGATTGCGCAAGTATTGCGAGAATTGGCGTGGCACAAGATTTTCACTACAGAGACCACAGAGCACACCAAAAATAACCCTATTTTTAAAAACTTGAAGTCTCTATGCCTTCTGTGCTCCATATGGTGAATTACTCTTCGCCTTTGATCCCGAATACTTGCACTAGGTTGGAACATAGGAGCGAGGGGCAGCCCTTTCAAGGTGTTGATACGTGTACGACCGCAACCGCATGATTTTGCGGTGTTTGCTTTCCGACAAGCTGGCAAGCGACTGCGGATGCCTGCGAGCCCTTGACGCTAAGAGACTGATTCATAATGTTGTTTTTACGCACCTTGAAAGGGCTGGAGCGAGGGGAACAAGGAAAAAGCCCAGGCAGCCAACCACAACTGGCCCGTGCAACGGGCAACTGCGGCGGTCTGCTTGATCGGTGAATCCGGCAGGCACGGTCAGGGTCGCCAATGCTTATCCGTTGACCGTCAGGGATCTGTTTGAGCCTGTGCACAACGTCCACCAGGTCGTTCTGGTGCGCCATGACGGTGTCGATGTCCTTGTAGGCGCTCGGGATCTCGTCGATCAAGCCCTTGTCCTTGCGGTACTCTACGCCCTCGGTCTACTGCTTCAGGTTTTTGCGGGTGAAGCGCCTTGTGGCCTCGCCGCGACTCATACGCCAGCCGGCGCCGTGGGAGCAAGAGCATAATGCGCAGGTAGCGCCCTTGCCGCGAACGATGTATGAGCGGTGCGTATTTCGGGCCATCGTGAACGTCCATTCCTTTTCATCGTGACCGATTTCGGGTGTTAGTCCGGAATGGTCGATCACGTTCCCCGGAATGGGTGCTACCTCAAGATAATGTGATTTAACAAGGCTGAGCGCCGAACTCCAGAACTACGCCCAGCGCCCCGTTGATTGCTCGAGTGCGCGTAGGCATAAGATGATCTTGGCCCTCTTATGTTTCCAGCGCATGCCGGCCCCACAGATGCGTTGCTTGACCAGGGTCTTACAGTCAGCCTCGACGACGCTGGAGCCGATCGGGAGGTTGTCGGCCAGATGGCTCGGTTAATCCATGCGCGCACATTGGTTGGTGAAATTAGGTTAGAGCGTCCAGCTCATATCATCTGCGTTTAGCGATCATGTGAATAATATGGCACAAAGACACATTTCAGCTAGGCAGCAACCCTTTCTCCAGGGCCGCATCCGAGCGTTCTGCGGGAACAACAGGGTTGCGTTGTGCTTTCGCTTCGAGGTCTTCATCAAAGAACAGCAAGGGTCGCTACACCTGGCGCATGTGACATTCGACATAGTAAGCGAGCATGCACAGAAAGATATACGTCGGAACCATGTCTCCCAATCGGTGATGAATGAGACGAACCTCGAGATCGACCGTCTCGAGCCGCATCGCTGAAACCACACCTTGCCAATCGATCTCGGCGGCATCGGCCGTCCCTTGCTCAGGGTGCGAGCCAGCAGATTTCGATCATCGGCACTTCCCAGGTATCGCAGCGCAGGGCAGCAGCATATTCCGGCTCGGTACGATTGCGATTGCGGTGCAATAGTGCAACGACGCAGATGCGTCGAATCCGATCCGCGTGGGGCAGCCAATGGTTGGCAGCGCGTCTGGATAGCCGGGCGACGGGATCGCCGTTGGATGTGATCAGCAGTAGTTGGTCGGCCTCGGTCCGCCAGTCGAGCTCGTCGCCGGCATGCAGTTCGGCCAGGTGCCGGTGGATGGGGGCGTCGGCAGGCTGGCGGCCAGCGTATCCGATATCCAGGTCGGCCAGGGTGAGCCGGCAATAACGGCGCTGTATGACTTCGGCCGGGGGCGGCTGGATGATGGGTCGGTCGCATAGCAGCCAGTTGTCTCGATGCGCGGTGGTCGGCGCTCCCGGCGATGAGAACGTCGAGCCATCGGGGACGGTTGCTCGCAATATGGGTAGATGCGGATGATGGCCGCCGGCGATCTCCAGCAGGGTCAAAGTCTGTCGAGCGCGGGTCATGCCGACGTAGAAGATGCGGCGCTCGTCCTCGGCGTTCGTGCTGTTGCTGTCGGGCGCGGCTCGGTTCCAGCCGCCGTCGGCGATGAGCACATGGGGGAATTCCAGGCCCTTGGCGGCATGCAGGGTGGCGAGCAGCACGCCATTGCCGAGCGTGCGCTCGCGGCGCTGCTCGGCCAGGGTCTCCCAACAGAATTCGGCGATCTCGCTGGCTGGCGCGGCCAGGCTGTCGACATGCGGGGCGGGTTCCGCAATGGGGGCGCCGTCTGCATCGGCCGTTGGACCATTGCTCGTATCCCTGGGTACGCCACCCAGCTCGGCTCGCCAGTCGTCGATCAAGTCGGCAAGCAGGTCGCGCCAGGGGCCGGGGTGCGCGGTCTTCATGCGCTCGCATTTTTTCCTTTCTCGGCAATGGGTCAAGTCGCGCTGGGCGGTTTGCACCCCGGGGGATCTTCAGTTCATTTGTGGATAAAACAGTGCCCTACAGTGTTTCTCCCGGGAAAGGCGCGGTGCTGGCGTCCAATTCGCTGGCATCGTTTGTCGGGTCGCCCGCAAGCGGGCTCCTACGGTGCGTGAAGGTCGGCTTGCGGGCGAGGCGCCTTGGCCCCTCTGCGCACGCTGCGTCTCTGCGGTGAATCCTTGGGTTTTTTCAAGGCAGCACCTGCTGAACCGACCTATGGCAACTGTTTGTGCAGTCTCGTCGCCAGCAACGGCTTCAATGGTCCGCCTCGTCTCTGGCGCCGCGATGCGTCCCAGGCCGTTGTAGATACAGTCGAATCAACACCGCCAGCGTGAGGATGGCGACGAGGTTTGCCAGCGAGCCGGCCAGCGAGAGCCCGATGCTGGCCTGGCGCTCCGGCGGCGGCTCGAAGGCCCGGACTGGGGCCGGCAGGCTCGGGTCTAGGCGCTCGACCAGGTCCAACGCATCGCGGAGTCGCGCGACGGTGCCGGCGGCCACCGGCAGGTTCTGTCCGATGGCCGCGGAACCAGGTCCGACTACGCCGACGGCGTCCACCGGATCTGGGCGCGCTGCGGCCAGCACCACCTGGCTGCCGACACTGAGCAGCGGTGAACTTTGGCCCGGGTAGCTGTCGGCCGGAATCGTCACCGGCTGCAAGAACGGAAACGCCAGGCGGTTGCCGCGCTCCTCCCAGCTGTCGATGGCGACGAGCTGTAAGCCGGACAACAGCAGATCAGTGATCAGCGGGTGCCCAATCTCGGCCATGATCAGCAGGCCGTCCAGCTCGGCATCGCGCAATTGCGCGGCTTGGGCGCGGAAGGCGGTGATGCCGGTCGTCGCGCTAGGCACCAGCATCGCCCGGGCGGCATCGATCCCGGCTTCGACAAAGGTTGCGGTGCGCGCCGTAACGCCACTCGCCGGGCCGACGCCGAGCTTCGCCTCCGGCCCCCAGACAGCCCCGGTGTCACCCTCGCGCACCAGTAGGTGCAATACGTCGAATCCCACGGGAACCAGGGCGTTCGCGTTGACGCGCGCTGGTCTGTTGTTGGTTTCTTCGAGGGTGAAGAGTTCGGGTCCGGTGAGCAATGCATAGCGTACCTCGTCGGCCAGCAGAGGTGCCAGCGGATCGGCAACGCGGCTGACTTCGATGTGACGCCCCGGGAAGGCCTTGCGCAACGCCAGCACCACCTCCGCGGCCTGACCAGCGGCCGCGTCCAGGCCGCCGATCGCGATACCGAAGGGCCGGGCCAGGGTACCCTGCGGGGTGCGCGGCAGGGTTGGGTCGAGGAATTTTGCCACCGCATCGAAAGGGTCTGCCCCGAGATTGGTCACTTCAGCCACCAGCGAACGCATGGCTTGCGTGCTCACCCGGTCTTCCAGGGTTGCAAGGGCCTCGGCGATGGCCGGCCGACGCTGGAGCAAGCTGGCGCGGGTCAGCGGGGCGGCGGCATAGGCCGGGAAAAAGCCGCGGTCGTCGGCCAATACGACCAGTTCGAGCTCGCCGATCTGCGCATCGGTCAGGAAACCCACGGCAAGATCGATGTCCCCGTCCAATAATGCGGCATAGAGTTCATCCTTGCCCGCCGCTGAGCTCGGCACCAATAACGACGGTTCGGCGCGTAGCCCATAGCGGCGCACCAGCGCATCATAGCCGTCCAGCGGCCGCGCCCGGAATTCATTGGTCATGCCCATGCGAAGCTGCTGCGGGGCGTTGGCCAGCGCGCTCAGCGTAGCTAGCCCTGCGATGGCGGAGCCGGGGCGTGCGAGAACGACGTAGTCGTTGCTGAAGCCCAGCAATGGGCCGAGGGCTAGGTTGAAGGGTTCGAGCTGCTGCTCCGCTGCGCTGTAGGAGTTCGCCGGATCATGCACCGGCGGATGGCCGGTAAGCATGAGAATCGAGCCGGTGTATTCGACATAGAGATCCAGGTTGCCGGCCAGCAGCGCGCCGATGGCACCCATGCTGCTCTGCGCCGTATCGTCTACCTCGGCGGGGATAGCGTGGGCGCGCAGGGTCTGGACCAAGAGTTGGGCCATGATCTGCTGCTCGGCAAAGTCTTTGGTGCCGACCAGGATCGGACGCTCGATCTCTCCGCAGCCGCTGAGCGTCAGCAGGGCCAGCAGCAGGCAATGGAAACGGTATCGCATGACGATTATCTCCCCTCGGCCGCGGCCGGGCTCTCCTCATCGCGCAAGGTGCGCAGAAAGGCGACGATCTGCAACAGCAACACCAAGGAGAAGGGGATGGCCCCGGTGACAGCCATGGTCTTGGCGATTTCGACGCTGCCGGTCAGCAAGGTGCCGATAGTGATGGCGAGAATGATCAAGGCCCAGATCAGTTTAATGGTCATCGATGGATTCAATGTGCCGTTACTCGACATCATGCTGACGACAAAGGTGCCGCTGTCGGCGCTGGTGATCAGGAAGATGAAGATCAGCAATAATGCCGCTCCGCTCAGCACCTGCGCCAGCGGCAGATAGTCGAACAATGCAAACAATGCCTTGGTAACATCGTCGAACACCAGGTCGGCGAGCCCGCCTCCGCCCTGCAGCTCGATGAAAATGCCGGTGCCGCCGAAGGTGGCGAACCACAACATGGAGAACAAGGATGGAATCAGCACGACACCGAGAATGAACTCGCGGATGGTGCGCCCGCGGCTGATGCGGGCAATGAAGACACCGACGAACGGCCCCCAGGCCAGCCACCAGATCAAATAGGTCAGGGTCCAACCCGCGGTCCAGTCGGTCAGATCTTCAAACGGATAGAGGCGGAGAGACATCGCCGGTAGGCTATTCAGATAATCCCCCAGATTGGTCGTAAAGGTCTCCAGGATGAATCGGGTTGGGCCAACAAAGAGGATAAACAGCATGATGGTCAATGCGACGACCATATTGATGTTCGAGAGTATCTTAATGCCCTGGCCCAGCCCGGTGCTGGCCGAGATGAAGAAGCAAATGGCCAGCACGCAGACGATGGCAATGCTGGCCCAAGGTGTTGGCAACACGCCGGCTACTTCGCCAAGTCCGGCGCGCACCTGCAATGTCCCCATCGCCAGGGATCCGGCAAGACCCAGGATCACGGCGACAACGCCAAGGATATCTGCGGCGGCGGCGATAGGGCCGATTAGTCGACCGCGAAAGGCGCAGCGGATCGGCGTCGAGATCAATCCCGGGGCGTTGCGTCGAAATACGAAATAGGCGATGACGAGCGCGCAGACCGCATAGATCGACCAAGCATGCAGCCCCCAGTGCAGATTGGTGATCACCATGGCCAGACGGGCCGCCTCCGCGGTGCCGCCCTGAATGCCAGGCGGATCGGTGAAATGATAGATCGGCTCCGCCGGCCCCCAGAACAGTAGCCCGGCACCCATGCCGCCGGCGAACAGCATGGCGATCCAGGATAGGGTCGAGAATTCCGGCTCGTCGTCGTCGGCACCGAGTTTGATCTTCCCATAGGAGCTGAAAGCGAGTACCGCACCGAGCACGACAAAGCCGGTGCACAGCATCAGAAAGAACCAGTCCAGCGTCTGGAGCGCAAAACTGGTCGCCGCGTTGGCAGCGCCGGCAAGGGCATCCGGCGCTAACACGCCCCAGATGCCGATCCCACCGCAGATGATCATGGAGATGAAGAATACAGCCCCGAGCGCGGGCCTGGTTTGCGCGGATTCAACCATAACGGATTGTTGGACTTCGCTGGGTCGGGTGACTTTTACGCTGGCCGAATCGCCGCGGTCCTCGGCCTCATCGAGGCAGAGGGCCTTTGTTCAGTTCCGGGCGATGCGGGCAGGGAGTATTTAGAGGACTAGTGTCGGGATCGCTATCGGTCTTGGTATCGGAACTGTGCGCTTGTGAGTTGTAGACCTGCGGTTGCTGCAACTGGGCTCGATGCGCTTGATAAAATGGTTCGATTCATTCACTAAGAACGAACAATTCAGGCTGATCAGGAGCAATGGCCTAGGCTGTCGAAATGTCCTGAGTTTTGATGCCAAACCGATTCCGGGTTTTGGATTGCATCATCGAACGCACTGGGGAAGCCTAATCGGTGTCGGGGTCGCTATCGGAATCGGCATCGAATCCGCTCATCGATCAAAATAGTCAGCTCGATACCAATCCCTCATTCCGACCTTGACACCGACACCGACTAAGCATCCATAAACCGGGAAGCGCTTGTTTTCGTGAGACGGCAGATTTCGACAGCCTAGTAATGGCCTCGATGATTCTCCAATGGCAGACACGAGCGCTAGGATATAGACGCAGGTTGGGCAAAAACTATGGCCTATCCGTGGCTATTCAATCCCGCAAGATCTGCACAGAGCGGTATCTGAAAGATGGCCAAACCAGGCTTGGCACGGCGGTATCGGCGGTTCAGCCGGCGAGGCCTATCGGGCCGCCGCGTGGCACCGTCGGAGGGTAGCGCTCGGTGTAGGCCGCGAGCACCTCAGTCACCTCGCCCTCCATGCGGCTGACGCCGTTATCGATCCAGACGGCGCGGTTGCACAGCCGACGCACTCCCAGCGGGCTGTGGGTGACCAACATCACCGGCCAGATAGTTTAGATCCAGTAGCAGCGGAATCAGCCCGGCGAGCAGGAGTGCGAGACCGGTGATGAGAACCAGTTCCACGAACCAGCCGGCCTACCGGGAGCGCCGGCTTTCCAGCCGGCCCACTGGGAGCGCCGGCTTTCCAGCCGGCCTACCGGGAGCGCCGGCTTTCCAGCCGGCCTACTGGGAACGCCGGCTTTCCAGCCGGCCGAAGCGATCATCACGGCGCTTATGGCCGGCCAGCCGATCGTTCCTCGGACCCGCCGACACTGCCCATCCAGCACGCCCGCTGCGTCAAGATCGTCTTTGGTTCAGGATTCCAGCAAGATGGTCAGCGTCTCCGCCCCATGAAAGAGCGCACCGCAGGCCTGAACGCACGAACCCGCTGTTGGAAATGATCACGGTCGGTCGCGGCGCTGTTACCGCTGTAGCGCAAGCTCAGGTACAGCCCGACAATGGCGTCGACTGGCGTTCGTAGATCGGGTCGCCGGGAAATGACCCGGTCGCGATGTTCAAGCGGACCCTCGTTGACGCGCCGAGCCAAACCCAACGGGCGCAGTTTGTCGAGGAAATGGTGATAGGCACGTTGTATCGGATCATCTGGCCTGCGCTGCCTGGCGAGGTTTAGGCTCAATAACAGCATGATCGCGGCGCCGGCAATCAGCATGATCAGCGCGAGGCCATAGTCGCGCAATGCGCCTAAGCCCAATGCATCGAGCAATCGTTGTTGTTTGTTGCGGGAAAAACCGACCACCCATTGGCGCCAGCCAGTATTCAATGCATCGGCCAGCAGATGCGCCTGATACAACAGATTGCCGAGCATGTCTTGTTGGTCGATCCGAAATCGAACCGGCGCGCCCGCGCCCATGCCCTGCAGGCCTGTGTTCGTGTCGACCCGGGATGGATCGACCGATGCGGTCGGATCGACACGCACCCAACCTCGCTCGTCTAGCCAAACCTCGTTCCAGGCATGGGCATCGGATTGGCGGATCAGATAGTGGCCTGTGATGGGGTTGAATTCCCCGCCCAGATAGCCGAGCACGATGCGAGCGGGTATCCCGGCGATGCGCATCAACAATGCAAAGCTGCCGGCGTAATGTTCGCAAAAGCCGCTCTTGGCGTCGAATAGAAAGGCGTCCATGGGATTGGCGCCAAGCTCTGGCGGCACCAGCGTGTAATAGAACTCGTCCTGATTGAAATGGTCCAGCGCCTGTTGTACGGTTTGCGCTGGGGTCACGCTTGCGCTTTGCCAGCGTTGCACCAGCTCGCGCATGCGCGGCGTGATGTTGTCGGGCAAGGCAGTCGCTGCGGTCTCCTCGGATAGACTGAGCCCCTGGGTTCGATAGTTGGGTGCGGAGGTCATGCGGTAAAAGCGTAAATCGTCCACCGGCTTTGCTGTTATTACCTGAAAATCGTTGGTCATGCGCGCATCGTTAGGGATACGGGTGGGCAGATCCAGGCTGATCAGCCAGTGTTGCTCGGTGGGTTCCAAGGCCACCACATAGTCCAAGGTCTCGCCAATCGGCTGCACCTGTGTTGGCCTGGAACCCTGTGCATTCGCAAACTCGCCGGGCCTGGCCGGAATCCAGCGAACGCCGTTGGTGTGCCAGACGACGATGCCGCGCCAGTACAACTGCTCGGCCGGGATGCCTGGCGGTTGATCGAAGCGCACCCTGAGGGCGTTCTCGCCGGACACCACCAGATCCCGCACCGAACCGGGTTCCAGCCAGTCCTGCAATCCAGAAATCGCAAATTCGTTCTTGATGCCCAGATCCCATAACGGGGCATTCAGGCGGGGAAAGAAGACGAACAATACCAGAGCCAATGGCAAGGCCTGGAGCAGGATGACGCCGGCAACGCGCAATGCGCGCTTGGTCCGCATCCAGAGCGCGAGTCGACCGGCAAGAGGCTTGGAGATATGATTCAAATCGAACAACAGCGCCAGATTGCAGAACAGCAGCAGGGTCATGAACGCGGTGCGCAAAGCCGATTTGTCGAACAGGAACTGCACCACCAGCAGGAAGCCGAATAACAGTAGTAGCACCCGAAGATCGCGCCGTCCGCGCACTTCCAGCAGTTTCAATGCCATCATGGTCAACAGCAATGCGGTGCCGGGACTCTGGCCGGCAATGCCACGGTAGGCATCGAATACATTCAGCCCGCCCAGCAGGGTCAGCAGGACCAGTATTCCGCGTTCAGGGCGCAATCTCGGCCAGCGAATCGTGGCCAACTGTATCGCGAACACGCCCAGGATGAAGCCGCTGACCCTGATGTCGAGTTCCAACAATAGGGGTAGCAAGCAGAGTCCGAGCAACCAGGTGACGCCGAGCAGTTGCCAGTTGTCCGGAGGGGATTCCGGCATGGTTGCCGATTGTTTGCGATGTCGATCAGTCATTGCCGTGGTATTCTGCCAATGCCTTCAAACAGCGATGTTTGTGGCCCTCGCCCCGATCCTGTTCGATCTCCAGACCAGGCAGCCACAGGCCGTAGCTCAAACCGCGCTCATGGGCATCGAGCACCTGTCGAGTCAACAGGCTCAGGCGCACTTCCGGATCGGCGGCCTGCATCTGCCGCCAGTCGATCAGTACACGAACCGCGCGTTTCCCGCCGAATTGCTTGACCACCAGACCGCGCTCGCGCGCCAGGGCTTTCCAATCCACCCGCTTCGGCGAGTCGCCGGGTCGATAGGAGCGTGGGCCGATGTAATCCTCGGCACCGGCGCCGAGTTCACCGCCACCGTGCTGTTCCGATGCATCCGTCCGGCCGGGAGCCGGCGCTTGCGCTGCCGGGGTCGGATACACCAGCACTGTGGCTACCAAAGGCAGGCTGGTCCAGCTGCGGAATAGGCCAAACGGATAGCGGGATTCGAGCTGAATTTGCCCAAGTTCCAGGTAGCCTCGCCTGGATGCGTGCCGGCTTACCTGAACCTGCGCCTGGCCACGTGCCGCCAGATCACAGCATGCACCATCGCATACGCAGATGCCCGATCTCGAGCGGCCCGCAATTTCCTCGATCAGCAGCGGAAAACAAGCCGTCTGGCCGCGAAACACGGCCATACCGTCGCGCGCTGTCACGCGTAGCTTGAGTAAGTGGAACCAGCAATGATGCATGCTCACCAGGGCTGCGGAGATCATCACGAAGGTGATGAACAGGGCCAGGTTGTTTTGATAATTCAATGCGCCAAGCAGCATGGCCAGCAGCACGCTCGCATAGGCCAATCCGGCGCGTGTCGGCAGGATGTACACCCGGCGAGAATTCGGCTCGGCCGTTCTTGTCGGCGGCGTTCGCGCTCCTGCTGTCCGGCCTGGCAACCACCGGCTCCGGGGTGCGTTTTTCGTTTCTCCGACTGGCACGACCATCAGGGTACCGCGACGGAGGTCAGCAGAGACTTGGCGATGTCGGCATGACTGTTCGGGTGCTTTTCGGCAGCACCGATCAGTCGGTGTGCTACCACGCTCGGCAAGACGTGCCGGATGTCCTCGGGCAACAGGTAGTCGCGCCCGTCCATCAATGCCCAGGCCTTGGCGGCGCGCACCAGCGCCAGTCCAGCGCGCGGCGACAGGCCCTGCTGGAAGCGCTCGCTGTTGCGCGTATAGCTCAGTAGAGCATGGCAATAGTCAACGATGTCCGGAGCAATATGCACTCGGTCGGCGGCCTGCTGGGCCGCGATCAGTTCGCTCGGGCCGAGCGCTGGCTCGAGTCCGGCCAGTATTTGCCGGCGATCCGCGCCTGCAAGCAAGGCCTTTTCCTGCTCCGCGGCCGGGTAACCGAGTTCGATGCGCATCAAAAACCGGTCCAACTGGGATTCGGGCAGCGGAAAGGTGCCGATCTGATAATTCGGATTCTGCGTGGCAATGACAAAAAAAGGCTCGGGCAATGGGCGCGTCTCTCCCTCGGCAGTGACCTGGCGTTCTTCCATCGCTTCCAGCAATGCACTTTGCGCTTTGGGTGTTGCCCGATTGATTTCGTCGGCAAGTACGACCTGCGAGAACACCGGACCCGGATGAAACTGAAAGCGCTCGCTGGTGCGGTCGTAAATCGATACGCCGATGACGTCGGCCGGTAACATATCGCTGGTGAATTGCACCCGCGAGTACTGCAGCCCGAGCAATCGCGCGAGCAGATGCGCTAAGGTAGTCTTGCCAACGCCAGGCACGTCCTCGATCAACAGGTGCCCGCGGGCGAGCATGCAGGCAAGCGCCAGGCGCAGTTCATCGGTTTTGCCCAGGATCACGGCGTCCGCGGCTTCGATCACAGCGGACAGCGGATTGGGCGAAATGACCTCGCGTAATTTAGTTAGCATAGGGTTTCCTTGCGGATGGGCCTCGCCTTGCCGATGGAGCGTCCAGGCGGATTGGTTAATCCGACCGGCTCGATTCCAACGGCCGAATCGAATTTGGCAGCGCATCGCTTGGTCGAGGCGAAAACAGCGATCACCCAATGGCTTAACCCATGGGGCTTAGCGTATTATATGGGGTCTACCGAAAAGATTATTGAATCCTGTTAACAAAACGATGTTGGCGAATTGGCACTATGACGTCATCGTGATCGGCGGTGGGCATGCCGGCACCGAGGCAGCCCTTGCCGCGGCGCACCAGGGCGCGCGTACCCTACTGCTCACGCATACCCTCGATACCATCGGCCAGATGAGTTGCAATCCCGCCATTGGCGGCATCGGTAAAGGCCATTTGGTCAAAGAGATCGATGCTCTCGGCGGATTGATGGCGCATGCTGCCGATCGTGCCGGCATTCAGTTTCGCGTGCTGAATCGTCGCAAGGGGCCGGCGGTGCGGGCAACCCGGGCACAAGCCGATCGTATGCTGTATAAGGCCGCGGTGCGCAATGCGCTAGAGCATCAGCCGAATCTGGAATTGTTCCAACAAGCCGTGGACGATTTGATCATCGAATCCAATGCGCACGGCGAGCGGGTCACCGGGGTGCGCACCCAGATGGGCGTGGACTTCCGCGCCCGTGCGGTGGTGCTGACCGTTGGTACATTTCTGGGCGGACGTATTCATATCGGTCTGAGTCACTATCGTGGCGGACGCGCTGGCGATCCGCCATCCATTGCGCTCGCCGAGCGGCTGCGGAAATTACCCTTTACCGTGGCGCGGCTGAAGACGGGCACGCCGCCGCGTATCGATGCGCGCAGTATCGATTATTCCCTGCTTGACGAACAACGCGGCGATGATCCCTTGCCGGTATTTTCCTATCTGGGCTCGCCGCGGGAGCATCCGCGTCAGGTCAGCTGCCATATTGCACGCACCACGGAGCGAACGCACGATATCATTCGTGGCGGCCTGTCGCGCTCGCCCATGTACAGCGGGGTGATCGAGGGCATTGGACCGCGCTATTGTCCGTCCATCGAAGATAAGATCGTGCGCTTCGCCGACAAGACCTCGCATCAGATTTTCATCGAACCGGAAGGTCTGACCAGTACCGAGGTCTATCCCAACGGCATCTCCACCAGCTTGCCCTTCGATGTGCAATATGCGCTGGTGCGCTCGATCCCCGGCTTTGAACAGGCGCATTTGACCCGCCCCGGCTACGCCATCGAGTATGACTTTTTCGATCCGCGCGATCTGTCGCCAACGCTGGAAACAAATTCGGTGCGCGGACTGTTCTTTGCCGGCCAGATCAATGGCACCACCGGCTACGAGGAGGCCGCCGCGCAGGGATTGCTGGCCGGTCTGAATGCCGCACGCATGGTGCGGGAACTCGAGCCCTGGGCGCCGCGCCGCGACCAGGCCTACCTTGGTGTGCTGGTGGACGATCTGATCACCCGCGGCACCAATGAGCCTTATCGCATGTTCACCAGCCGCGCCGAATATCGGCTATTGCTGCGCGAGGACAATGCCGATCTGCGCCTGACCGAGATCGGCCGGGATCTGGGTCTCGTCGATGATCAACGCTGGCAACGGTTCGAGCTCAAGCGCGAGGCGATCGAGCAGGAAACCCAGCGTCTGCGCGGCTGCCTGGTGCGGCCGGATACCCCGGCCGCGGCCTATATCGAGCAGACCACCGGCGAGCCGATTCGCCGTCAGACGCGGGCACTGGAATTGCTTGCGCGGCCGGGTATTTCCTATCACAATCTGATGGCGACGCCAGGCATCGGTCCGGGCTTCGCGGCGCAGGCCGAGCCAGCGCAAGCGCGACCGGCAAGCGAGTCGACGCCAGCAGCAGATTGTCTCGAGGACGCCGCAGCCATTGCCGAACAAGTGGAGATACAGGCCAAATACGCCGGCTATGTCGATCGCCAACGCAATGAGATCGAACGCCAGCTCGGACATGAGACGCGCGCATTGCCAGCGGACTTCGACTACAGCAACGTCCGCGGTCTATCGGCCGAGGTGATGGAAAAGTTCCAGCGTGTACGCCCGGCAACCCTGGGTCAGGCATCGCGCATCCCCGGCGTTACTCCGGCTGCGGTCTCCCTATTACTGATTCATCTCAAACGGTTGAGCGCCTGATGTCGATGCCGAGGCCAGGCCAACAGCAAAACCCGAGTCGAAGTCGAGATGAGAACACCGAGTTGACGACGCTGGAGCGGGATCGGATCGCGTTGCGGCATCGTCTCGACCAGGGACTTGCCGCGATGAGCGACGCATCCGACTCTGGCCCGCCTGGACTCACGGAAGATGACCGCGAGCGGCTGATCGACTTTTTGCTTCTGCTCGCCCGCTGGAACCGCGTTTACAATCTGACCGCGGTGCGTGAGCCGCTCGACATGGTTGCGCGCCATCTGCTCGACAGCCTGTCCGTACTACCCTGGATCAGGCGCGGACCGATCCTGGATGTTGGTACCGGCGCCGGGTTGCCGGGCATACCCCTGGCGCTTGCAAGGCCGGATCTATGCTTTACATTGCTCGACAGCAATGGCAAGAAGACCCGTTTTGTGCATCAGGCGGTGCTGGAGCTCGGGCTCGACAACATCGAGGTCGTGCACAGCCGCGTGCAGGCGTACCGGCCGGGGCCGAAATTCGGTACCATTGTCGCCCGTGCAGTCAGCAGCCTTTCGGAACTGATCGGCGGCTGCGCTCACTTGGCTGCCGCCGATGCGCATCTCCTCGCCCTCAAGGGGCGAGTCCCGCGGCAGGAAATTTCGGATCTTGCGGATGCAACGGGGCCGACGGCGGCGGCCATCGGCGATCTGCCCGCTACTCCGATCAGGCTCCACCCGCTGTGCGTGCCCTTGCTCGACGGCGAGCGCCACCTGGTCGAAATTCCATTTTATCCAAAGGCCCATGGCTAGAATCATCGCGATCGCAAACCAAAAAGGCGGTGTCGGCAAGACCACCACCGCCGTCAATCTGACTGCATCGCTGGCGGCATTGAAACGCAGCGTCCTATTGGTGGATCTGGACCCCCAGGGCAATGCGACCATGGGCGTGGGCGTGGACAAGAGTGCACTGGAAATCACCGGCTGCGATATGTTGGTCAATGGCGTCGCATTCGGCGATTGCGTACTGCGCGTCGATGAGCCAGCGCCGGGTTTCGATCTGCTGCCATCGAACAGCGATATGACGGCCGCCGAGGTCGGGCTGATGTCCGCAGCCAAGCGTGAGCGCAGTCTGGCCGATGCCCTGGCAACAGTCGCAGATCGCTATGAGATCATCTTGATCGATTGTCCTCCGTCACTGAACATGCTGACCGTGAATGCGCTGGTTGCAGCGGACGGAGTGATGATCCCGATCCAATGCGAGTATTACGCGCTGGAGGGACTGTCGGCCTTGTTGAACACGGTCGATCAAATTCGCTCCAGCCGCAACGCGCGGCTACGCGTCGAAGGCATTTTGCGTACCATGCACGATCCACGCAACAATCTGGCCAACCAAGTCTCCACCCAACTGGTGACGCATTTCAGCACCCAGGTCTATCGCACCATTATTCCACGCAACGTGCGCTTGGCCGAGGCACCTAGCCACGGTCTGCCCGCGTTGTTGTACGATCGCAGCTCGCGGGGTGCGGTCGCCTATCAGGCGCTGGCCAGCGAACTGCTGCGCCGGCGCGAACGGACGCCGGATGCCGCATGAAATACGCGCTTCGTATCGCAGAGGACGAATCCAACATGAGCAGCGCTAAAAAAAGAGGATTGGGCCGCGGCCTGGACGCGTTGCTGGGCAGTGCGCGGGATGTCAGCGACGGGCAGGGCGGCGCGCTTGCCGACGTTGCTGGAGCGCCGGGCACGCGCGCCAATGAAACCAGCCGCCGACTCCCGATCAGCAGCATCGACCGCGGACGTTACCAACCGCGCCGAGACTTCGATCCCGATAGCCTACGCGAACTCGCCGATTCAATTGCCGCCCAGGGGGTTATTCAACCGATCATCGTACGCCCGGTGGCCAATGAACGCTATGAAATCGTTGCTGGGGAACGCCGCTGGCGTGCCTGCCAGAAGATCGGTTTGGACGAGATTCCGGTAGTCATTCGGGTTGTGGACGAACAGACCGCGCTCGCCATCGCGTTGATCGAAAATATCCAGCGCGATGACCTTGCTCCACTGGAGGAGGCCGGCGCGCTGCTGAGATTGCTTGAAGAATACGGCCTGACCCATCAGCAGGTGGCCGAGACGGTCGGCAAGTCGCGCACCACTGTCACCAATCTGCTGCGGCTGTTGGAGCTGGAAGACGAGGTCAAGTCGCTGCTTGATGACGGCCGCCTGGAGATGGGCCATGCGCGCGCACTGCTCGGGCTCAAAGGTTCGACGCAGGCGCTGGCCGCTCGTCAAGTGGTCGCCCGTGGATTATCGGTGCGCGAGACGGAAAAGCTGGTGCGTCGATTGCAGGCAGAGGGCGTGGACGCGACCACGGAGAGCAAGCCCGGGGAAGATCCCAACATCCGCCGCCTGCAGGACGATCTCACCGAGCGTCTCGGCGCCCGCGTTGCGATCCAGCACGGAGCCAAAGGCACAGGTAAGCTGGTCATCGCCTACAATAGTCTGGATGAACTCGACGGCATCCTAGAACATATCAATTAGCAACATATCAATTAGCAACAATTCAGAAATAACGTGAACATGTCAACTCGTTCTTGTTATCGTTGTCGTTGTCGTTGTCGTTGTCGTAATCGAATACAAAATGCAATTCGGACATGAGCAACTCGGTGTTCTTAGGGTGTCGATCCAGTACGTGGCTTGGGCGTACAAGGTGGCCAAGCGTCTGAACGGCATCGATCGCCATGCTCGGGACCAGTTGGCTGCGCGCCTCGCCGTCGATTCCTCTGATTATCGCCGAAGGCAACGGCAAGGGAACCAATGCTGATCGGCGCCGCTATGTCGAGATTGCGCGTGGTTCGGCGTTGGAATGCGCATCGATTCTGGACTGCCTGAAAGCCTATGAAGTGCTGACTGTTGCTCAAGACAAGCAAGGCAAGACGATGTTGATTCGGATCGTCTCCATGCTCACACAACTCGGGCGGAGAGATCACGAGATTCGAGAGACTTCTGTGTTCTATGGCGATTACGATTACGACAACGACAACGACAACGACAAAGACAACGAAAGCAACGACAGCGGCAGCGAATCCTAGTCGCGCTATGGAGTTGTTTAACTTGTTAGTGAACCGTTACTTAGCAACATATCGACTAGTGCCTCGGTGCAGATGTTCCAAGACAGTCTCCGGTCGTTGTCGTTGTCGTAATCGTAGTCGTTATCGAGCATTCGGCTAAGACGATTATGACAACGACAACGACAACGACAACGAACCGCCTCGGGATTTCTGTACCGCTCCACTAGTAGCGGTTCATGAATAACCTATACCACGCTATCCAGACATCGGCGGAGTGTAATCGGGGTCGGGGTCGCTATCGGAATCGGAATCGAGAGAGAAAACGCCCTATGCCATTCGGTCACGAGAAGCTCGACGTAGAGCGTGCGGCCATCGAGTCTGTCGGCTGGGCCATAGCGCGACTGCGAGCATCTGATAAGGACAGCGTAACGCGAAGGATCAACTGCTGTGCGCATCGTAGGTGCGGGCCTTGATCGTAAGTCCGTCCACCGCTGTGGGAGCGCCGTCCTCGGCGCGACGGGCGCCCAGTCGCGGCGAGGACGCCGCTCCCACCGGGCTACGGCTCTGGACGGGTTTATGATCAAGGCCACCGTTGTCATCATCGAGTCCATTCGGCGCAACGACCAGGAAGTACATGCACAAGCCGCGAAACCCTTCGAACATTGGCATGGTTTGCTGCAGTGAAACATCGAATATTTCGATGCTTTGGTCGCACTAAATAGGCTTTGGTGTAGAATCGGGAACGCTTTGATATACCGCTTAGCGTGACCTAACGCCAAAGACAAAATGGTTTTTTTCAACTTTCGCCCGAAATACCAGGCGTCGACAAAACCGTACTGAAGCCGTTGGCAACAACCGACGACGAGCTGGGTCGGATTTGACCATGCGTTTTTGCGACGCGTATACTCGCGGCCTTTGCAGGAGAGGTCTGATTCAGACACACTCGGATTCAGTTGGTCCAGCCAACAAGGCACAGTTGAAGCGATTGCTGCAATGGCAGGTCGCCTTCGGCATGGGTGCCGTGCTGATTGCCCTTCCGTTCGGCATTCCGGCCCTGGTCTCTGCGGCAATCGGTGCCGGTGTCTGTCTGCTCGCCAATTGGGTATTTGCCTTGAGGGTTTTCCGGAAATACCGCGCACAACAACCCGGTGAGCTAGTCATGCAGATCTATGGCGCCGAGATCATCAAGATCGTGCTGATTCTCGGGCTGTTCAGTGTTGCCTTCGCTACCATCGAAGACCTGAACTTGCCAGCCCTGCTCGGTACCTATTTTGCGGTGCAGGTTCTGCCTGCACTGTTCGCTTCAAGGCCGGACCCAGGTCCGACAAACTGAGATACTCATTGATGGCTTCTGAATCGCTGACCGCACAGGAATACATCCAGCACCATCTGACCAATCTAACCCTGGGTTGGCATCCGCATGAGGGCTTGATCATCGCCCACGATGCGCAGGAGGCCTCCGAGATGGGATTCTGGGCATTGCATATGGATAGCATGCTTTGGTCGATCGGCCTCGGCTATCTGATCTATCGATTTTTCCTCAAGGTGGCGACCAACGCTACCGCTGGCGTGCCAGGCCCGGCGCAAAACTTTTTGGAATGGATTATCGATTTCGTCAATGAAAACGTACGCGGCTCCTTCAGCGGCAAAAACGACCTGGTTGCTCCGTTGGCGCTGACCATTTTCGCCTGGGTATTCATGATGAACCTGATGGACCTGGTTCCGGTGGATCTGATTCCCTGGGCCTTTGGTCATTTCATGGGGCTGTTCGGTGCTGATCCGCATCATATCCATATGCGCGTTGTACCGACCACCGATCCGAACATCACCTTTGGCATGTCATTGACGGTTTTCGCCCTGACGCTGTACTACAGCTTCAAAGTGAAAGGAGTGAACGGCTTCGTCGGCGAACTCACCCTGCAACCCTTCGGCAAGTTCGGCATGCCGGCGAACCTGCTGTTGGAGGGCATCAACCTGCTGTCAAAGCCTCTTTCGCTATCATTGCGACTGTTCGGAAACATGTATGCCGGTGAGATGATCTTCATCCTCATCGCGTTGACCTATGGTCACAGTCTCATTCTTGCCGGCTCCGGCATATTACTGCAACTGGCTTGGGCGATCTTTCACATTCTGATCATTACGTTACAAGCCTTCATCTTCATGGTGTTGACCATCGTCTACCTCGACATGGCCCACCAGACGCATCACTAAATCGTCATTCACTCTGCTCAACTCAATTCAATCCCGAGGGGAAACCAATGGAAATTGCACAAGCTCTGATCATCGTCGCGGCCGGCCTGATGCTCGGTCTGGGTGCCATCGGCGCAGGCGTTGGCATCGGCGTTCTCGGCGGTCGTTTCCTGGAAGGTGCCGCGCGCCAGCCAGAGCTGATCCCGATGCTGCGGACGCAATTTTTCATCGTCATGGGTCTGACCGACGCGTTGCCGGTCATCGCCATCGCGATGGGGCTCTATGCAATGTTTGCCCTGTAAAGGACCCCGGTGACGGACTCCCGGACAGACGCTCGATAACGGGCTCCCGGCTCGACGAGAAGTCCCGGACGACCAGAACCGACTCGCTCGTCCCCCACAGAGGCATACGGATGAATATCAACATTACCCTAGTAACCCAGATGATCGCCTTCGCGGTGTTCGTCGGATTCTGCATGCGCTACGTCTGGCCGCCGATCACAAAGGCCCTTGAAGAACGGACGAGTAAAATTGCAGAGGGCCTGGCAGCCGCCGAGCGTGGTCAGCAAGAGCAAAAGCTCGGCGAACAGCGCGCGCTGGATGCCATGCGCGAGGCCAAGAGCAATGCGGCTGACATCGTTGCCCAGGCGCAAAAGCGCTACAACGACATTCTCGACGAGGCCAAACAGGAGGCCCAGGCCGAGGCCGATCGCATCCGCACCGCCGCCCACGCCGAGATCGAACAGGAGACCAACCGGGCGCGCGAGGAACTGCGCGAGCGCATGGCCGTGCTAGCCGTTGCTGCCGCCGAGAAGATCCTGCAAAAGGAGATCAACGCGGACGCCCACAAGGCGATCGTCGAATCGTTCGCCAAACAAATCTAGGGCATATTAATGGCCGGAGACAGTACAACGATCGCGCGGCCATACGCCGAGGCCGCATTCGAAGTCGCAACAGAGCATAAGGCGCTGGAATCCTGGTCCGATGCCCTCGGCGATCTTGCCGCCATCGTGACCGACCCATTGCTCGCCGAACAGATCGGCAACCCGAACGTTCCAGGCGAGACGCTGCGAGAATTAATCTTCGGCGTTGTCGGAGATGGGCTCAGTAAAGAAGTGCAGGCGTTGGTCTGGCTGCTCGCGGAAAACAAGCGCCTGATCCTATTGCCGGACATCTCACGCCTGTTCGACCAGATGAAGACCGCCGCCGAGGGCTTGCGACATATTCAGATTCGCAGCGCCTTTCCGGTCGACGACACCGAGCAGACCGAACTTGCGACCACGCTCAAGGCTCATTTCGGCTCCGAGATCGAACTCAGCGTCGAAACCGACGCCGATTTGATCGGCGGCATCATCATACGTGCCGGCGACGTGGTGATCGACGGCTCCGTTCGCGGCAAGCTCGACCAGCTGTCCAACGAACTGCAATTCTGATTCTTACCGGAACACCGCCATGAACCTGAACCCCTCTGAGATCAGCGATCTGATCAAACAAAAGATCGAACAGTTCGATCTGAAGACCGAAGCTCGCGCCGAGGGCACCATCGTCAGTCTGACCGACGGTATTGTGCGCATCTATGGCCTTTCGGATGCCCAGTATTACGAAATGCTGGAGTTCCCGAATAACACCTTCGGTCTGGCGCTGAACCTGGAGCGCGATTCAGTCGGCGCCGTGATCCTCGGCGATTACACCCATCTGACGGAAGGTGATTGGGTACGTTGCACGGGTCGCGTGCTCGAGGTACCCGTGGGCGAAGGTCTGCTCGGCCGCGTCGTCGACTCCCTCGGCGCACCGCTGGACGGCAAAGGACCGGTGGAGGCCACCGGGTCATCACCCATCGAGAAAATCGCCCCTGGTGTCATCTCGCGTCAGTCCGTGGATCAGCCAATGCAAACCGGCCTGAAGGCCATTGATGCCATGGTGCCGATCGGGCGCGGTCAGCGCGAGCTGATCATCGGCGACCGCCAGACCGGAAAGACCGCGGTGGCGGTCGATGCGATCATCAATCAAAAGGGCACTGGCGTTAAGTGCATCTATGTGGCGATCGGACAAAAGAACTCATCCGTGGTATCGGTCCAGCGCAAGCTGGAAGAGCATGGCGCAATGGCGCATACCATCATTGTGCATGCCGGTGCATCGGACTCCGCGGCAATGCAATACATCGCCCCGTACGCCGGCTGCGCGATGGGCGAGTACTTCCGCGATAAAGGCGAAGATGCGCTGATCATCTACGACGATCTGACCAAGCAAGCCTGGGCCTATCGTCAGGTCTCGTTGCTGCTGCGCCGTCCGCCGGGCCGCGAGGCCTATCCCGGCGATGTGTTTTATCTGCATTCACGCCTGTTGGAGCGAGCCGCCCGCGTCAATGCAAACTATGTGGAGAAGGCCACCGATGGCGCCGTCACCGGTAAAACCGGCTCCTTGACCGCATTGCCCATCATCGAGACCCAGGCTGGCGACGTGTCCGCCTTTGTTCCGACCAACGTCATTTCCATCACCGACGGCCAGATCTTCCTCGAGACCGACCTATTCAACGCTGGCATCCGCCCGGCGATCAACGCCGGTCTATCCGTCAGCCGTGTTGGTGGTGCTGCCCAGACCAAAATCATCAAAAAGCTCGGTGGCGGCATCCGTTTGGCGCTGGCCCAGTTTCGTGAATTGGCGGCCTTCTCCCAGTTTGCATCCGATCTGGACGAGTCGACACGCAAGCAGCTGGCCCGCGGAGAACGTGTTACCGAATTGATGAAACAGTTTCAATATTCACCTCTGAGCGTGGCGCAGATGGGCGTCAGCCTGTTTGCCGCAAACGAGGGTTATCTCGATGATGTCGAGGTCAAAAAGGTAGTGGATTTCGAACGCGCGTTGCAGGGCTACATGAACAGCAGCCAAAAAGAGCTGCTGGACAAGATCGATGCCAAAGGCGACTACAGCGAAGAGATTCAACAGGGACTGCATGCCGCCATCAAGGACTTCAAGGCAACCAATACCTGGTGATGACAGATGACTCGCCGGTATGGCCGGCGAATTTCCCCGAATCATTGTGATCCGACATCGCCCACTTACCGCCGCTGGCATCAGCAATTCCCTGGTGCCGGACTGGCCAGTGCATACCGCCTTCGGAGCTGACTAAATGGCAGGCGCCAAAGAGATTCGCACCAAGATCGCGAGCATCAAGAGCACGCAAAAGATCACGGGCGCCATGGAAATGGTGGCCGCTTCCAAAATGCGCAGGGCGCAGGATCGCATGAACGCCTCGCGACCCTATGCCGAAAAGATGCTGCAGGTTATCCAGCATCTGGCCAAGGCATCCCCGGAATATCGACATAGTTTCTTGGCCGAGCAGCGCCCAATCAAGTATTTGGGCTACATCGTCGTTTCCTCGGACCGGGGTCTGTGCGGCGGCCTGAACAGCAACCTATTCCGCAAACTGGTGCAGGACGTGCGGCAAAAGCGTGATCAGGGCATCGAGCCCAAGTTTGTCACCATCGGCAGCAAGGCACTTGGCTTTTTCAAGCGCTTTGGCGGCCAGGTGGAGGCGCAGGTCACACACCTTGGTGACAAGCCGCATATCGAGGACTTGATCGGCACGGTCAAGGTGATGATGAGCGCATTCGAAAAAGGCGAGGTGGATGCGGTCCACATCGCCTACAACGAGTTCATTAACACCATGACGCAAAAGCCGATCATTCGCCAACTCGTGCCATTGAAAACCGAGGATGATGCACCCGTCGGACCGATCTGGGATTACATCTACGAGCCGGACGCCCGCATCGTGCTGGATAACCTGCTGCTGCGTTACATCGAGTCGCTGGTCTACCAGGCAGTGGTCGAGAACGGCGCTTGCGAGCAAGCAGCCAGGATGGTGGCCATGAAATCCGCGTCGGACAATGCCGGCAATCTGATCGACGAGCTGCAATTGGTCTACAACAAGGCACGCCAGGCGGCGATCACCCAGGAAATCTCCGAGATCGTCAGCGGTGCGGCAGCGGTCTGATCAGCAGCTCCGACTCTCTCCGCGGGGGCTGACAATCCCCTGGTCCAAGATTCAATTTAAACATCCTTTCGAACAGCCGCGAGGCAGATGATGAGGAAACAGCTATGAGTTCCGGTAAGGTGGTGGAAATTATCGGCGCCGTCGTCGACGTACAATTCCCGCGCGGCGAGATACCAAAGGTCTACGATGCCCTCAAGATTGACGCCACCGGTCTAACCCTGGAGGTGGAGCAGCAGCTTGGGGACGGCATCGTGCGCACCATTGCCATGGGCACCACCGACGGCCTCAAACGCGGTCTTGACGTGGACAACACCGGCTCGCCAATCAAGGTGCCGGTGGGCACGCCGACCCTGGGCCGCATCATGGACGTACTCGGTAACCCGATTGACGAAAAAGGCGACATCGGCCATGAAGAATCCTGGGCAATCCATCGCGGTGCACCCAAATTCGAGGAACAGGCCAGCTCCACGTCGATTCTGGAAACCGGCATCAAGGTCGTCGACCTGATCATGCCCATCGCCAAGGGTGGCAAGGTGGGTCTGTTTGGAGGTGCGGGCGTCGGCAAGACCGTGACATTAATGGAATTGATCCGCAACATCGCCGTCGAGCACTCCGGTTACTCGGTGTTTGCCGGCGTCGGTGAGCGCACCCGCGAGGGCAACGACTTCTATCACGAAATGACGGAGTCGAACGTCCTGGACAAGGTCGCGCTGGTCTATGGCCAGATGAACGAGCCCCCGGGCAATCGCCTGCGTGTGGCGCTGACCGGTCTGACTATGGCCGAATATTTCCGTGAGGAAGGTCGCGACGTATTGATGTTCATCGATAACATCTACCGCTACACATTGGCCGGCACCGAGGTCTCCGCATTGCTCGGACGCATGCCATCCGCGGTTGGCTATCAGCCGACCCTGGCCTCTGAAATGGGCGCCTTGCAGGAACGCATTACGTCCACGCACACAGGATCGATCACCTCCTTCCAGGCCGTGTATGTGCCTGCTGACGACCTGACCGATCCGTCTCCGGCCACCACCTTTGCGCATTTGGACGCAACCCTGGTATTGTCGCGTCAGATTGCCGAACTGGGCATCTACCCAGCCGTAGATCCGCTGGATTCCACCAGTCGAATTCTTGACCCCAACGTGGTCGGACAGGAACACTACGACACTGCCCGCGCGGTCCAGGGCACCTTGCAGCGCTACAAGGAACTCAAGGACATCATCGCCATTCTGGGTATGGACGAACTCTCGGAAGAGGACAAATTGATCGTAGCGCGCGCACGTAAGATCCAGCGTTTTCTGTCACAGCCGTTCTTTGTTGCGGAAGTGTTCACCGGCGCATCCGGTAAATACGTGTCGCTGAAAGACACCATCGGCGGTTTCCAGGCCATTGTCGATGGTGACCACGACGCTCTGCCCGAGCAGGCTTTCTACATGGTCGGCTCGATCGACGAAGCAGTCGCCAAGGCTGAAACAATGTAATACCGGCCCTTTGGGGCGCCGTTGCTTGGCGTCCCGAAAAACCTCGATGAATCCAACTATCCATTCATTGACATCCCGAGAAAGCCCATGGGCGTTATAACCAACTTTCCGTTGTCGTCCGCAGGCGCAGGTTTGGCACAGATCCCCAGCAAACGGAGTCCAATCCCATGGCAATGACCGTACATGTCGACATCGTCAGCGCCGAGGGTGCGATCCACTCCGGCCTTGCCGAGATGGTCTTCGCCCCAGGCAAGATGGGTGAACTCGGCATCGCGCCGCGTCACTCGCCGCTGATCACGCAGCTGAAACCCGGCGATGTTCGGGTGCAGGCCAAGCAAGGCGAAATGATGCATTTCTACGTGTCTGGCGGCATGCTCGAGGTACAGCCAGACGTGGTCACCGTGCTGGCGGACACCGCGATTCGCGCCGAAAACATCGATGAAGCGCAAGCATTGGAAGCCAAGCGTCGCGCCGAGGATGCGCTGGCCGGTCAGACCGCCGAGTTCGAATATGCCAAAGCACAAGCCGAACTGGCGGAGGCGGTCGCACAGCTGAGAGCGATCGAAAAATTACGCAAGATGAAGGCTGGTTGATCCGCTTGTTGAACTGTCCGAAGCGATGCGTATTTGGAAAAGACGCCAACGGTCCAGAAACACACCGGATCGGGTTACATCCAAACTCACACTAATCCGGCTTCAAGCGCGCTGTCGATCAGCCCATCGAACCCATGGCGCCCGCATTTATGCCCGGCAATGGCGTTGGCATGGGCCAGCAACATCGGCAGGGGGAAGCCACGCAGCCGAGCATCGATCACCGCTGCGTTGAAGACATCGCCGGCACCCAGCGTGTCAATCACTCGCGCTGGACGCCGCGCCGGTGCAAACAGAACCTCTCCGTCACGCGCCAGGCCATAGGCGCCCGCGGAACCCCAGGGCAGCAGGCATAGACCGGCGTTACTGACGGCCATCAGCTGGTGCAGAAAGGCTTCAGGTCCGGGATGTCGATCCGCTGACGGGGTCGCCTCGGCGAAAGCGCGAGAGAAGATCAACAGGTCGGGTCCATGAAACAGCCTGTCGATGCCTTCCCGAGACTTTTCGATCTCGACCGAGATCGGCAATTCAGGCCGTTCCCGACGCACGCGATCAATCATCTGCGCGGTCTCATCCGGGGCACGGCCTTCAAAATGAATCCAGTCCAACTCGCCCAGCGCAACGCCATCGAAATCCCGCGCGCTGAACTCCCGCAGGTCGCGATGATGGATAATCGTGCGGCTGCCAGTGGCGCGGCTGACGGCGATGTAGGATGTCGGCATATGCGCTCCAGGTACAGTGACGGCTGGTTCGCGGTCGATGCCGCGGCGGTCAAGATCGTCGCGGACGAAGTCGCTGCCCGCGTCGTCGGCCAATGTGCCGGCCCAGGTGCAGCGATGTCCGAATTGGCACAACACCGCCAGGCTGTTGGCGGCATTACCGCCGCGAACGATACGCTGCTCAAGGGCGCGAACCTCGGCATCTTCCATTGGATACTCGGCCACCAGATTGACAATATCGAGCGCAGCAACACCGACACCGAGCACTCGGCTGGACCGCCCATTTCCCACGTGCGACGGCTGTTTGGATAGATCAGAAGACATCGTTCAGCGCATCCACTGCCGGGCGTTGATTGTCTCGGGTATTCATAAAGCAAGCTCCTGATGTTTCGGCGAGTCTTCGGCTCAACAGCAAACCGCCCAGCAGCGGGAAAAGCAAGGATTCAACAACAAGCGGTATACCGTCATTGAACCAGAACAAACCCAGAGCGATTATCGCCGCGGGCCACACACAAACAGCAGAAGCCGCGGCGGAGGTCATCGCCGCTGGCGGCAATGCCTTCGATGGTGCGGTCGCGGCGCTGGCCACGGCCTGTGTTGCAGAACCGGTATTGGCGTCACTTGGCGGTGGCGGATTCTTACATGCCCGACCGGCCGCCGGCGCGCCCCTGATCTACGATTTCTTCACTCAGACCCCGCGTGTCAAGGCATCGACGCAAGCATTGGATTTCTATCCAATCCAGGTCGACTTTGGCGATACGGTACAGGAATTTCATATCGGCATGGGCTCAATTGCAACACCGGGCGTTATTGCCGGTCTGTTCAGAGTGCAGAATGAATTGTGCCGGCTATCGCCGGCGCGGCTGTTGGAGCCAGCGCGTCGATTGGCCGAGCGCGGCGTTGTGGTGAATTCTTTTCAGCATCGCATCGCCGCCATCGTCGAGCCGATTCTGCGCGCAAATCCACGCGTGTTTGCATTGCATGCTTCCGCTCGAGATCCGCAACGGCTGGCCGATGTTGGCGAATGCCTGCGCCAACCGGAATCAGCGGATGCATTGTCGCAGTTGGCGACCCAGGGTCCAGGCCTGCTCTACGGACAAGCCATGCATGGCAGTCACGGCCAAGCATCCAACAACGCAGCGAACGGGTGCTCTGCAATCGGCCTCTGGGGCGAACAACTGGTTGCGGACTCTGTCGCACAAGGCGGCCATCTGAGCGTTGCGGACCTGGCCGGCTATACTGTCGAACTTCGCGAGCCGCTGATTGGCGATTATCGCGGCGCCAAGCTGTACCTGAACCCTCCGCCCTCGTTGGGAGGACTGCTGATCCGTCTAACCCTGGATCTGTTATCTCGACAACGGATCGAAGGCTTGCATTTCGGCAGCGCGGCACACCGTCATCTGCTCGCAACAGCGATGCATTTGACCCAGGAGTTGCGAACGGCAACCCAAGCCGACGACACCGGGTTTGACCCTAGGTTACTGGCCCAGTATCGATCCCTGATGCACGATACCAAATTGTTTCGGCGCGGCACCACCCAGATCAGCATTGCCGATACCGACGGCAATCTGGCCAGCCTAACCCTGTCCAACGGCGAGGGTGCCGGCTATCTGCTGCCCGGCACCGGCATCGTCATGAACAACATGCTTGGCGAAGAAGACTTGAACCCAACCGGCTTTCACCAGTGGATCACGAATCGGCGCATCGGCTCGATGATGTGCCCGACTCTGGTGCAGCATGTCGATGGTGGCTGGAGCGTGCTCGGCTCCAGTGGCTCGAACCGAATCCGCAGCGCAATCTTGCAGGTATTGAGCAATCTGATCGATTTGCATATGCCGCTGGCCGAGGCGGTGGACGCGGCGCGTATCCATTACGAGAACGGCCTGCTGAATCTGGAGCCGCCCTGCGACAATCAGGTGATCGAAGCCTTGCAAAGCCGTTGGCCGAACATCCTCGCCTGGAGCGGCCCCAGCGTCTTCTTCGGTGGTGCCCACGCTGTTGCAATCGCCGCGGACGGTTCGCTGAGCGGTGCCGGGGATGGGCGACGGGGCGGCGTGGTGCGCAGGGTATGACGACGCGGCGCATTGATTGGACCTGCGCAGAGGGTGTCCGGCGCAATGACGGGTTTGTGCAGCTGCACGGTCGGCAAGATCGTAACCCTGATCCCGATCTCGAGTTGGATACAGGCACAACAGGCAATCTATACCGGTTTTCCCTGGCAATTTTGCCCATTTTTTGCTATAAAACAATGATATAAAAGACTTTTATTGGTTTTTAATTTTTCATTTTGTAGCCATGCAAATGCACTTCGACGCTTGCAACATCATGCTGAACAAGGCGATAATTAGCCATGCACCGGTTCAGCACTGCTTTGCACTTTAAAATCAATAAATTACTTAGATTACTTAGACACCAGTGCTCGCTGTAGCCATTCACGTGAAATTCTGGACCGGGGCTTAAGCCAGTTAGATCAATGGGTTACGTGAATCTTGGCCAGGAAGATGCGTCTATAGTCACTCAACATGATAACCAGATATGCCCTTTTGTTTTTGGTGTATGAGTGCTGGCCTAAACGAAAGGGACAGTTCTGATGTCACGTGAGAGGGCTATAGCGAGTGCCACGCCCAAGCCTTGGCAACGGGCTTGGGCGTAGAGTTTAAAGGGGGGTTAGCCTGGGCTGTCGAAATCTGCCGTCTTACTAAACCAAGTGCTTCCCGGTTTATGGATGCTTAGTCGGTGTCGGTGTCAAGGTCGGAATGAGGGATTGCTATCCGAGCTGGCTGCTTTGATCGATGAGCGGATTCGATTCCGATTCCGATAGCGACCCCGACCCCGACCCCGATTAGGCTTCCCCAGTGCGTTCGATGTTGCAATCAAAGACCCGGAATCGGTTTGGCATCAAAACTCAGGACATTTCGACAGCCTAGTGGAGCGGTACAGAAATCCCGAGGCGGTTCGTTGTCGTTGTCGTAATCGTAGTCGTTATCGAGCATTCGGCTAAGACGATTATGACAACGACAACGACAACGATAACGACCGAAGACTGTCTTGGAACATCTGCACCGAGGCACTAGGGTTAGCCCATTCGGCGCTGGCATCAACCAGCCAGGACATCCGATCCCGTGCCTACAGCAACACCTGCTCGATACCGCCCTGTTCGACGCGTTCGATAAAGCGCTGTTGCCAGCCCTCGCCGAGTCGTTGTCGCGCCAGTTCGACGACAATGTAATCGCTGGCAAGGCCGGTATCGTCGGTGTATTTGGCCAGGCCCTGCTGGCAGGCAGGGCAACTGGTCAGCAGTTTCACCTCGTCCTGCTCGGCTTGCTCCTTGCCGATCAGGGCCTGAAGATTCTGCTGGAGTTCTTGCTGTTTGCGAAAGCGCACCTGATTGGCGATATCCGGCCGCGCGCTGCCCAGGGTGCCGGCCTCACCACAGCAGCGCTCGGACAGGGGTACCCGCATGCCCATGAGTTTGGATGCCACCGAGGTCGGTTGATAAGTCTTCATCGGCGTGTGGCAGGGATCGTGGTAGAGATAGCGGGTGCCTGCCGCATTTGCCGGCTTGACGCCGGCGCCTTTTTCCATCAGGTACTCATGGATGTCGAGCAGACGACAGCCAGGGAAGATGCGCTGGAATTCGTACTGGAGCAACTGATCCATACAGGTGCCGCAGGACAGGATAACAGTGCGGATATCCAGATAATTCAGCGTGTTGGCAACCCGATGGAACAGGATGCGATTTTCCACCGTAATGCGATGGCCGCTGCGCTCGCGGCCGGCCGCGCGCTGCGGATAACCGCAGCAGAGATAGCCTGGCGGCAACACGACCTGCACGCCCTGCTGGCACAACATTGCCAATGTGGCCAGGCCGATATCGGAAAACAGCCGCTCCGAACCGCAGCCAGGGAAATAAAACACCGCCTCGGCGTCATCGCGCATCTGGGTCTCGATGAGCGCCGGGTCGCGCAGGATCGGTATCCGGGTCTTATCCTCCAGGCCAAGTTGTTGGCGGTAGGTATGTTTTGGCAGGTCCACGCGCAGCGGACGGCTGACCAAGTGCACGACCTGGCCCAGTGCTCTGGGTTTGCCAGTGCTGCTGCCCGGTCGCCGGGTCGGCTGCTCGGTCATGTGCAGCCGTTTGGCCATGGCATTGGCGAGGTTGAGCCCGGCAAACCCCCATTTTGCCAAGCCTGTACGCATGACGCGGATCGCCTTGGGGTTTTGGGTATCAAGGAAGGCCATGGCAGCGGTAGCGCCGACACTGGTGCGCTTTTGGGCACGTTCCACCAGGATGCGCCGCATGCGCATGGTCACATCGCCATAGTCGATGTCCACCGGGCAGGGGGGCAGGCATTTGTGGCAGATGGTGCAGTGGTCGGCGACATCGTTCATCTCCTCCAGATGGTGTCTGGATAGGCCGCGGCGGGTCTGTTCCTCGTACAAAAACGCCTCGATGATCAATCCAGTGCCGAGGATCTTGTTGCGTGGCGAATAATGCAGGTTGGCGCGCGGCACATGGGTCATGCATTCGGGCTTGCATTTGCCGCAGCGCAGGCAGTGCTTGACGTCGTCGTTCAGAGCGCCGAGTTCCGTCTCCTCCAGAATAATGGCCTCCTGGGCAACCAGGTTCAGCGATGGGGTGTAGGCGTCCTCCAGGCCGGAATTCGCCGCCAGCTTGCCCGGGTTGAATCGATCGTGGGGGTCAACTTGGCGTTTGTAGGCGGCAAATGCCTCGAGCTTGGCCGCTTCCAGATAGCGCAATTTGGTCAGCCCGATGCCGTGCTCGCCGGAGATAACGCCACCAAGCCCGGTGGCCAGCGCCATGATTCGGTCCACCAACCCATCGGCCTCGCGCAGCATGGCGTAGTTGTCGGAATGCACCGGAATGTTAGTATGCACGTTGCCATCGCCGGCATGCATGTGCAACGCGATAAACAAGCGCGCATTGCGAACCTGACGATGGATCTCGGCCAGGCGCACGCGCACGGCAGCCATGTGCTGGCCCCCGAACAGCTCGTACAGACGCTCGGCAACCTCGTTGACATAGCTCTGGCGCAAATCGCGGCGCAGCATCAGATCGAGCAGCGAATCCTGTGGTTGAATCAAGGCGCGCTCGGGCTCGCGCAGCAGATCCTGGTGCTCGACGGCAGGGCTGTCCAGCAACGCCAGAATCTGTTGCCATCGATTGCGCGCCTGCTGTACCCATTGGATGGCCGCCTGGCGCTTGGTGGACAGGATGACCGCGGCTTCGTCGGAGCTGTCGTAGTCGTCGTCAGTGTGCGCCTCGGCCAGCGGACCCGTCAGATAGTCCAGCAGTGCCGCCATGATGGCGTCTTTGTTGCGGATGGACTGCTCGATATTCATGCGCTCGATGCCGCGGCTATAGGCGCTGAGTTTGTCCAGCGGAATCACCACGTCCTCATTGATCTTGAACGCGTTGGTGTGGCGCGAGATGGCGGCCGTGCGCGCGCGATCCAGCCAGAAGCTCTTGCGTGCTTGTGCGCTGATCGCAATAAAACCCTCGCCATCGCGCTGCTTGGCCAGCTCGACCACGGCGTCGGCCACCTCGGCAACAGCCTGTTCGTCATCCGCGACCAGATCCGCGAGCAGAACCATCTTCGGCAATTCGCGGCGGTTGGCCTTGGTGGAGTAGTTGACGGCGCGCACATAGCGTTCGTCCAAGTGCTCCAGGCCGGCGATCTGAACCAGCGGATGGGCATCGACAAACTGTTTGATCTCAACGATGGCCGGCACGGCACGATCTAGGTCGGTGCCGAAGAATTCCAGACAAAGTGTGCGCACCTGCTCCGGCATCCGGTGCAGGATGAAGCGCGCGGAAGTGATGATGCCATCGCAGCCTTCCTTTTGCACGCCAGGCAGGCCGCTGAGGAATTTATCGGTCACGTCCTTGCCCAGGCCGAGCTTGCGCAATCGATTGCCAGGCATCTGCAACAGCTCCGGTTCGCCCTTTGGCGTGCGACCGTCGCTGGCGAAGCGGGTGATGCGAAAACGAACCAGATCGGCATCGTGGATTTTCGCCAGATTATGGTCGAGCCGTTCCACCTCCAGCCAGTCGGCATCTGGGGTAACCATGCGCCAGGAGGCCAGATTATCCAGTGCCGTACCCCACAATACGGCTTTCTTACCACCGGCATTCATGGCCAGATTGCCACCGATACAAGAAGCATCCTGCGAAGTCGGATCGACGGCAAAGGCGAGGCCATGGGCATCGGCCAGGTTGGAGACGCGGCGGGTAACGACGCCGGCACCGCAGTGCACGGTCGGAACCTGTCCCGGGACGCCGGGCAGTGCAACCGGCTCGATAGCGGACAGGTACTCGAGCTTTTCGGTATTAATCACCGCCGTGCGCGGGTTCAATGGCACTGACGAGCCGGTGTAGCCGGTGCCTCCGCCGCGCGGGATCAGCGACAGGTCACAGTCGATGCAGGCCGCAACGATGGCCGCGATCTCCTCCTCGGTATCTGGAAAGATGACGACAAACGGCATTTCCACCCGCCAGTCCGTGGCATCGGTGGCGTGCGAAACTCGAGCCAGACCGCCGAAGTCGATATTGTCGCCACGCGTAATACCGCTCAGGCGCTTGCGTAGGCGCAAGCGCAGGGCGTGCTCCCGATCAAATTGCTCGGCAAATTCAACCACCGCCTGCCGCGCCGATGCCAACAGCTCGGCAGCCCTTGAATTGTTATTCAGCCGCTGTTGGAATTGATCCAGGCGGTGATTCAGCGCATGGATCAGCAGTCGGCGGCGACGCCGGTTCTGCAACAGATCGTCCTGCAAATAGGGGTTGCGCGTGACCACCCACATATCCCCCAGCACCTCGAATAACATGCGCGCCGAGCGACCGGTGCGTCTCGAGCCCCGCAATGCTTCAATCAAGTGCCAATGGTCTTCGCCAAGAAAGCGGATGACGATTTCCCGATCGGAAAATGAAGTGTAGTTATAGGGAATTTCGCGGATACGAGGGGAGGGGATCGATGGCTGAGGGGTGAGGGTCATAAACCAGCTCGGAGGTGTTTGAACTGATGTAATTTTAACCCGGGGGGCCGGCATTCACATCTATTGATGGGCGGGATTTAGCCGGCTGCTTGCTCAAGAGCATGAGAATCCGCGAGGCCAATCGAAGCTTGACCTCGCATTTTGCGCTGTCGTTACTCTTTATTGGCGATGACGTTCAGGTTGTGTTCGAACCATGGCTTAACGCGTTGTCGCGGCCTCGAAATCGGCATACTCATCAATCTTCGGAACATATTGCAGGCCGCCAAACTCGCCCTCGACCACCTCCAATTGACGCTCGATTTCCGGGGATAATTGGAATGGAGAAAGCTCGAGCTTTGCCACTTCGAAGAAGTAGAGTGGGGCGCGACATTTATCTGCTTGGCGCTGCATTTTGATATTGACAAAGCCCAGCGGCTTGCCGAAGTGGCCGAGTTCGAGCCAAACGACCTGTTCACCATAGCCCTCGCGTTTCGGCCCGCCATTGACTAATTCGAATGTCGCCGACTCATGGCCGGCGTCGTCCACGAACAGGCCGTGGCTGTAAGTTGGGAAATCGCCGTGCATGACGATCTTGTCGCCTTCCTGACGGGCCGTGCCGCGCGCACCCTTGAAGGTCAGAGAGTACCAGTTGTAGCTTCTGTGCTCTCCGATGTTACCAGTGGGATAGAAACAATAGTCTGCAAAGGGTTTTGTGCCGCCGAACAGCACCGGTTGATGGACCGCGCTCTGATCGGCGAAGCCGGTCATGCGCCAGATGTTGCCGCCAATGCCCATGTCCGGCGAATAGGGTGTTGCGGCAAACAGGTTGGTGGCCATGAATCCAGCTCCGAGGAGGAGGAAGGAGATGCGTTTCATGTCGAATACCTCGCTGAGAATAATTCAATGTGTCTTGGTTGTGTCCGCCTGCTTTCGGCTTGGCAATCATATATGGCGCTATTCTGTCCTGCTCAATTGCAAAAATATGTGAATAGTTCTCTTGACTTGTTCCAGCATCCGGCGAACTCGGGAAAGATAGTTATTCCAAGTAAACTGGACCTCCTGTTGCTGCCATCTCAGGTGCGGGTGCAACGCGCGTCCAGCGCGATTTGATTAGGACCGGGACCGAAAGCGAAAAGGCAGGATCTCAGGACATAAGAAACTTGACGTTTACTGGGTGTACCTTCAAAGACTATAAGGATTCACCGCAGAGACGCAGAGGGGCCAAGGCGCATGCATCCCTCATTCTCTGCGTCTCTGCGGTGAAGCAAACTTCATCCTGAGTGAATAGGCGAACATATTACTTCTACTTTGTTACTCTTCCTACTGATTCAGCAAGCAGAGCAGCCACGCCGTTTTACGACCTCAATTTATTGATTTGTATGAAAAGATTAGTTGGTCATCTCACTCATGGATCGTTGCATCGGGTCGGCAATCGACAGCGGGTCATCGCCGCTGATAAGATGATCGCTCAGGTCGCGACCAGCAGGGCTGCGGTTCCCACCGCACCGCCATATGACCCCATCTGAAACATACCTTTCACGACATGCAGAACGCATCTGCAAGCGCGTACAGGCCGCCCCACATATGCCTCGATGTCATTTGCCGGGGTCAGGCAAAACAACAGATAGAGCGGTGCCGGCAGTGCCAATGCACTAAGCTTACCCCATTGATTTTCGCGACCGGATGTCCCCTGATCAGTACGATCCAGCCGTGCAGCGGCGAGCGCAAATCATGCTTGATGGTGCATCGTCGCGCGCTGCGTAATCGCTTGCGTAACCGCTTTACTCCCAAAGCTCAACGCCCTGCTTGGCGTAATTGGCGCGTATGCTGGCAAAGCGCTTTCAATGGCGTTTTTGCATCTGCGCGAGAACCTCCTCCTGGGTTACCGCGCGCCTTGGCAGATACTGTTTCAATAGCTCCTCGATGTCGGAGCAACTCAGCTACGGGTACACATCCGCGGCGCGTAATCGCTCCTCCAACATGAACAGCATCGCCATGAACACCAAGGCCATGTGATGATGCCAGCCGCTCCACTTGCGCACCTGATAGTCCGCAGCCGGCTTGATCAGGCTGCGGATTATGTTCTGACAATGCCCTTTGACGCGCAGACTGAAACGGACAAAGCGCCCGGCAATGTCATCGAGGGGATTGGTGGGAATATCGGTAGAAAACAATTTGATCATTCATGAATAAATTATCTTCATAGCTGAGCATTCAGGAAGATAGTATAGTAATATCAAAAAGTTACAGCTAGTATCAATCTAACAAAGTCGAAATAATTACCTTCGTGGTGAGTTTCTCGTCTCGAGCAGAAAACGTGTTATCCGATTGAATCGTTGCGAGAAACAGCGGAGGACGGGTTTGCCCTGGGGGAAACCATTCTTTGCTATGCAACCCGACGTCTTTCGCGTATAGTGAAAAAGCTCTGGCAACTTGCGGTCGGCGCCTCCCCATCTTTCGGTTAAATTTCCTTATCCCAAGGCTCACGCGGAACGAGTTAACCCACCCCGCCTAGACAGGCCCAGACAGGCCTATCAAACCTCTGGGTAGGCCAACCCAGGAGTAGTTATGCCTTTCGCTACGCTCGGCCTTTCCGCCGACTTGTTGCGCGCCGTTACGGCGCAGGGCCACACCCATCCAGCTGCAGGCAATTCCGGCGGTCTTGTCGCGCCGCGACGTCCTCGCGGGCGCCCAGACCGGGACCGGAAAGACTGCCGCCTTCACCCTTCCGATGTTGCACCTGCTGAGCAAGTCCAATGGCCAACACCGATCGCCCCGCTGCCTGATGCTGACCCCAACCCGGGAGCTCGCGGCCCAGGTGGGCGAAAGCGTTCGCACCTATCCGATCACTATTTGAGGAATACGGCACCGTTTCCACGGTTCGGCTGATACCCGGCACTTCGAATCGGAGGGGTGATGGCTGTTGCTACTTGGAGATGAGGGCTGTCACCAAGCCGAAAGAACCAATGCAAAACAAGACGACACTAGACGACCTACTGGAACGGCTACGCAACTTACAGTTTGAGCTGGAACAGGAGGTCGAACGCCTGTTGGCAGAAAAACGTGCGGATTTTCGTTACACCTTCCACCGCGGCAAGGTGGTTTTCGAGAGAAGCGTTCGACTTCTCCAGCGCCAGCAACGCATCGGGCTATGGCGTTACCTGCGCCAAGCGCCGCTGTCCTTCATCCTGTCCGCGCCGATTATCTACGGTATGGTCATTCCTCTGGTCATCCTCGATCTGTCGATAACCGTTTTCCAGCATCTGTGTTTCCGCGTTTACGGCATTCCGCGGGTGTGCCGTGGTGACTATCTCGTGATCGACCGCCATCGACTGGGCTACTTGAACGCGATCGAGAAGCTCAATTGCGTTTACTGCGGTTATGCCAACGGGCTCATCGCATATGCCCGGGAGATCATCGCGCGAACGGAACAGTTCTGGTGTCCGATCAAGCATGCGCAACGCACCCTGGACGCGCATCATCGCGCTGAAAAATTCTTCGACTATGGGGATGTCGATGGCTGGCGTTCGCGATTGAAGCAGTTGCGTCGGGATTGGGACGATGAGCCATCGTCACCTAACACTAAGCCGAAAGCGCGATAGCAGCTCGATACGGGCACCGAAGAATGAAGACTTCCCGATACAGGGCAGTCATGTAGATCGTCTTCAAGACGCGGCGAAGGTCACATGGCTGGGCCTACGCAACAACGCCGCACCGCCGAAGACGAACGAAACGACAGGCCGGATCGGGCAGATAGTTTCTGACAGCCGCGACGCACCAGCGCGCCTGCCTGCGGGCTGCGTTGCTTCAGCCGGTGGGCTCCTCGAGCATCAGGTGAAATTTCGAAGAATCCACGGGTAGCAGGTGGCGAAGCCCTTTGTGCACCCAGATCGAGACCCGCTGCTCGTAAGGTGCCAGCCGCTGCAGCAGCTCGCGGACCTGATGGTGCTGGTCGGCGCGAAGCTCTTCGATGCGAGGCTCAGGGTGGCGGCAGAACAGCGGAGCGTGCGTTCGAGCCGGCGCACGGCGCGGACCGGAACGACTCGCCCCACAATCGTGCCGTTGAATTTCCCTTATCGTCGTCCTACTTTCTCAGGGTTGGCAGGATCGCCCTGATCGAGTCCGGCAGTTCGCTGGCCAACGACCCAAGGGGAGTTGCCCAAGTCGTTGAACAAGCGAGCCTAGAGCCGGCCACCTTGTGCGCGGGTGGACGCCGATCCCTCAGTAGGGAAATCCGGGCCTGATACATACTCCGCTCGAGACTCGAGCTGGGTCCGAGCTGGGTCGATGTCAGAACGCTGCAAATAAACTTCATCTTTAGCCAGGAGTTGGACGAGTTCGAATGGCCGGTATCCGCGAGATGACACCAGAGGACTACGCGCCGGTCGCAGCCTTGCTGCGGGCGAACGGACTTACTGCCGAGGGCGAGATCGGCTGGCTGAACCACTGGGAATCCAACCCGTTCCGCGACACGGCATCCAGTATGGGCTGGGTCCTCGAGCATGACGACGGCTCGATCGTAGGGACTTTCGGCAATCTCCCGCTGAGGTACGAGTGGAACGGCAGGCCGATCCGAGTCGCCGCTGCGTGCCGCTGGGCCGTCGATCCCAAGTTTCGCCGGGATTCAATCAAGCTGTTTCGGCGCTTCCTGCGCCAGCGCGACGTCGATCTCCTGCTCACGAGCACCGCGAGCAGTCGCGTCAGCAAGATCTTTTCCGCCGTCCGGTTTCGGCCAGTGCCCCATGCGGAATACGATAAAGCCCTCTTCTGGGTCACGAATACGCGGGGCTTTGCCGCCAGCGCCCTGAGGCATCTGCGCGTACCCCTCGCGAACATGCTCAGCGCCCCGGTGGGTCTTGCACTGCGCGGCGTCGAGCGCCTGCACCCCCGGCGCGGAACGAGGGATCTGTCGCAGACAATCCAGCTGGCAGAATTCGACGATCGATTCGACGCCTTCTGGGAGCGACTGCGCCGGCAGCAGGACCGGCTGCTCGCGGTCCGTAGCTACCAAGCACTGTCCTGGCACTTCAAATCGGCCTTGGACCGCGGACGGCTCGCCATCTTGGCCCTGGAGGAAGGGGGCGAGCTGCTTGGGTATATCGTCATATTCAGGCACGATCAAGACGCGATCGGTCTCACGCGTTACCGGGTTGCCGATCTGCAAGTTCTGGGAGACGCGCGCGCTCTTGTACAGAGCCTGATGGTCGGCGTGCTGCGCCTGGCCGCCGAGCAGGGTGTGCACATCGTCGAGGTCGTGGGTCTGGAGTCTACCAAACGCGAAGCCCTTTTGGCGCTGTCACCGCAACGTCGGCAGCTGCCAAGCTGGCTATTCTATTATCGACCGCTAGACCAGCGATTGGAGCCATGTCTGGCCACGCCGTCGGCCTGGGACCCAAGCCCGTTCGACGGCGATGCCAGCCTTTGAACAATCAAACAGGGCCACATGCGGTCAACCGGGGTACGATTCGACATGAGCAAGGGCACCTTCATTTTTTCGTTGGACTGCGAAGGCTATTGGGGGATGGCCGATCTGATCGCCGACGGGTCGATCCCTGGCTGGCGCTCGGATGCGCTCGCGAGCACCTACGCCCGGCTGGTCGGCCTGTTCGACTCCTTCGAGATACCGGCGACCTGGGCCTTCGTTGCGGCATTCGTACACACACCCGACGAGATCCGTGCCTGCAGCTACCTGACAGAGGAATCAATCCCCTACCGGGGCGCGGACTGGGGCGCTGCTTTTAAGTCGAGCTGGGCAGCCCAGGACCTTGACGGTTGGTTATGTCCGGAGGCATTGGATCTGGTGCGTGCCTCCGGTGGGCACGAGATCGCGGCACATGGCTTTACACATCTACCGCTGGACGACACACACACGAGTGAGGCGGCGGCGACGCGGGAGTTCGATCTGCTCGGAATGTTCTGGGAGCGGCGCGGGATCCGCCCGCGAACCTTCGTATTTCCTCGCAACCAGCCTGGGCATCTGGCCAGGCTGGGCGAGCGGTTCGAAGCCTACCGGCCGCCGCACCAGCTGGAGGTGCGCCGTGATTCGGTCGCGCGGCTGCTGCGTCTGGTCGATGAGGTCAATCCCTTTGTGCAGCCCGCCGGGCACGGGAAACGGGGCTGCCCTGCCATGCTGCCGTCCGCGATGCTGCTCAACTACCGCGCGGGCGGTCGACGCCTGATCCCTCGGGCCGTCACAGTGGCGCGGATTCGGCGACTCTTGCGACGAGCCATCGAAAGCGGTGAAGTGGTCCACCTATACAGTCACCCCCACAATTTTCTTACCGGCCGCGGCCAGTTCGATCTGCTCGCCGAGGTGTTGGGTCTGGTTGCGGAGCACGCGAAAGCCGATGAGATCCAGGTCATGACCCAGGCCGAATACGCGGCCCGGCTGGTATCCGCGGACTAGATGGTATTGCGGTGACACTTTACCATTTACCATTTACACCGATTCCTAGCTGTCTTGGGTCGTTCTTTTGCGAAGGGCGGTGAAAACGGTGAAAAAGGACGCCAATTTTCGTGAAAACGCGTGGGTTGCGGTTGCGACCAATATAAGGCGCGCGATCACATTGCCCAACTACTCGGTACCAGGGGCATCGAGTAAAGTGCGAGTAAAGTGGGTGTCCTTTTTTGTTTCTTTTTTCGAGTAAAGTGGGTGTCCTTTTTTGTTTCTTTTTTTGTTTTCTTTTTTTGTTTTTTGTTAGCCATGGGTCAATTCTCTCTGGTTTGGAATGACCTCAGTGATTGAACTTCTTTTTGTGAACATGTCTTTACGCTTTATCCAAACGATTAGGCTGGCAACGGCAATCAGCAGGTATGTGTCGTAGGGCTGGGCATCTGGAAAGATCGGGTTCATCAACTGGAAGTGGAAAAATGCTGACAGCAGAATGCTGCCATGTGAACTATTGAACAGTGCCGTCCCGATAACGCTGATTGCCAAGCACCCAGCAAAGAAGGCCGAAAATGACCACTCGCTCTGCTGAGTTCCACTCAAGAGAAAGGCAGGGAAATGCCATAGACCCCATATAACACCAAGAATCAATCCGGCCCAGATTGGGACAAATTTCCTTTGTAAAAGAGGAAGTGCAAGACCTCGCCAACCGAACTCTTCCATCGGACCTTTGACGGCTGATATAAACAACCCAACAAATAACGCTTGCATGGACGTAAATGGAAACGGTTCCGAAAAAAGGTTCCCTCTGATCGCAGAGCCGCAAATGAAGATTAACGGAATCCCAATAACCAGAAAGGCATACCAGACTGCGCTGCAGCGCCAGAGCAAAACCCTTCCGAGAAAGCTTTGTAGGCCTGCGAGACCACCGCTTCTAGCAACAAGAATGAAGGCCGCAATTGCAGGGGCATACACCGCCAGGAAAAATAGTGGATGGTTGCCGGTTAACTGACCAAATACCGCTTCCATACGTTCCGGCAGAATGATGTACAAACCAAGGATTCCCCAGGCCAAACCGAAAGAAATCACCAGAAATGGCAAGAATGAACGGAATTGTATCCGCGATGCTTTATGTGCTGTTGTATTTCTGGTCATGGTTTCATCTTTCTCGGCTAGCGCTCCGATTCAGCGGCGGACCGCTGCAAGACAGCCGCTGATGTGATTCGCTTTCGATCATTACATGAACTCGTAAGCGATCTCAGTGATGCGACCGCGCCAGTAAGGTTTTGCGCCGGCTGGGAGAAGCCATGCCACCTCGCCATCGAGCGGCACCCGCATTCCAACGCGCTCGCTGTAGTTCCAAAATCGACCTTGCCAAGGTGTCTGGACGATCTTGCCACTCACCATTCGGCCACGGGCATCTGCCTGGACAGTCTCGATGAATCCCGCATCATTGAATACAAACAGCATGGTCGCGGAACGGTCTCCGTCGGTCAACGTGGCATAGGCCGAGCGATCATCAACAGATTTCCAGTGCACGCCTTGACTGGGAAGCAACAGAGTCGGATACCAAGTTGCCTCTGCGAGGAATCGCATCAATTCGCCTTTCGCCATGTCATCGGTGTCGCGTACTCTAGCCAACGAGAAGAGGCCTAGAAGCGAGGCGTGGAGAATTCCTTCGCCCGCTACGTAGGCGTCGTGAACGCGCACTGGCAGCCCGGGCATCATTGCAATGCGCCCGTCCCAGTCAAAGCCGGGTCGTTGCGCGACTACCTTCTGATCCGAAGTGAACGGTTTCCATTGGTCCTTGATTTCACCCACATTGAACGTTCCCGTGTGCCGCACTCGCAATCCGGCCACCGTCGGCTGCCCGTCCGTAAGCACCGTGCGGAAGTAGCGCTGAACCGGAGCGGGCAAATCGCTCAATTCGCGGAAGTCAACAGCAAACGGCCCAGTCGGTGAGCGAGCCGCATCCAACCGTGCCCGCAGTTCTTGCGTGCCGGCGTTCCAGCGGTAGGCTCCAAACCACAGCAGGGCCACAATACTGGCCGTAAGCGCCAGCAGGGTGATGATGAGAACTATCAACATCTTTCGCCTTATGTCCACCTTTTATTGGCTGGCTCCGGCGTAGAGACTCCGGTTACCCGGAGCCCCCGCCACAGACCCGGACGTGCAGTTTACTCGCATCCGGTTCCTCGGTTGTACTCATTCATCAAGCGAGCAAGAGCGGTCATGCAAACACCAGTTGCGACTGGACACATGATGGCTCGGTGATGCGAGGGCGGGCAACGCCGAGCCGCTTCAGGGCGCGCTTGAACGCGTCCCAAGTGAAGCTCCGGCGCTTGCCCCCCCCGCCGATTCAGCCATTTGAATGCCGCCGCGACGGCCGCCGTATGCAACCGCCATAGGGCCGCCGCGTTGTCGCGCAGCCCGTCGTCGTTGTCGTGGCCCAACAGCCGTCGATTAAGCTCCTTGACGAACTCCCGGCCCGGCAGATGCCGGTGGCTCCTGATCCAGTTCGTGATGCTGCGGATGGCGCGCTGCAAACACTTGCGCGCGGTCCGACGCATGAGCTGTACCCGCCCCCGAAAGGTACGGTACCAGTACAGCTCGAAGCCGATAACGACAAGCCGCATGCTCGGGTCCGGCCGCGAGCGGCTGAACAGCACGATCTGAGTCTTCTCGGGGGCGACCTCGAGGCCGAATTTCTCCAGCCGTTTCGGCAGCACCTGATAGAACCGCTGGGCGTCCGCCCGACAGGCGAACGCGCACACGAAATCATCGGCGTATCGGCACAACAGCACCCGGCCCCGACAACGGGGCTTGACCACGCGCTCAACCCACAGGTCCAGCGCATCGTGTAGGTAGACGTTCGCCAACACGGGCGAGACGATCCCGCCCTGCGGTGTCCCTTCGCCGGGATACCGAACCGCTCCGTCGGTGTCGAGTCTGCCGGCTTTGAGCCATTTGCGGATCAGCCCGAGAAAGGCCCGATCATCGATCCTACGCCTCAGCATCTTGATCACCCAGTCGTGGTCCATGTGGTCGAAAAAGCCCCGGATGTCGGCCTCCACCACATGCTGGTAACCGCCGTACTGAAGCGCGTGCGCAAGCCCGATCACTGCCTCCTTGGCGCCGCGGCCCAGCCGCTAGCCGTGGCTGCAGTCGCAGAAGTCCTGTTCCCCGATCGGACAGGGGGATCGCGCTCAGCAGCTTGGCGCAGGCCAGCTACACGAGCTTGTCTTCCAGGGCCGGCAAGACCGGCGGTCGCTGTTTTCCGTTCTCTTTGGGAATGTCGACGCGCCGCACCAGCTTGGCCCGGTAGCGCCCGGCCTTCACGCGCTCGGCCAGGTCGGTGATGTTGGCGTAGAGGTCAACAGCGTACTCCTTCGCCGTCACCCCGTCGACGCCGCTGGCCGCGTCCTTGTTCAGGTCGTGACCGGCAGTGCATCAACAGCTCGACAGTCACCTCGCCGAAGAGGTTGCGAAAGCGGTGGTGTTTGCTCTGCCTGCCTCCCCTCGGGGCTCGATTGGCTCTTCCCCGCAGTGAGGTTGGCATAGACCCGATCCGGCGTGTCCGGCACCTGTTTCCTTTGCGGGCTGCGTACTCCCGTCGGGTCCTTACGCCTTAGGACGGGCTTTCCCCGTCTCCGACGACGATGCCCGATAAGACACCCCGTCGACATCCGGCGGTCTCCCGCCTACCTACGCGCTCCCTGTTCGACAACTCGACCCGCGCCCACGCCGCCAGCCTGTGAACAGGTGGGCTCTTCACCCGTTCGTGTCCCAACGCTGACGATTTCATCATGTCACCTCTTGTCGGAGTCTTCGGGGCTTCCCGAGTTCTCTGACGCCTCTCTTCCTGCATACATAAGCCTGAGGACTCCGGACTCCGGCGGACATCCACACACTTGCCAGCTAGCGCGTGCTTCATGTTGACTTCTAGGACGTTAACACTGTTGTCATCCGCTTACTTTGCTTTCTCGAAGCTGCCCTGATCCAAACAGGCGCACTTCAGGGAGCACGATCTCCCCTACGGCTTACAGGATTCTCTGTGTACGCTTGCCCTGCAATTCACTTTGTTCGCGAGGCACAAAGCTCCGCAGCAGGACCAACACTCGATACGGGTGGGTGGCTAGCCCTTACCCGACCGGGACTTTCACCCGGCAAGAGGCGCCGAGCTTTGCTCGGCGCGATAACGTCAACCGCAGCCCGCGCCAAACTGCGGCCAGGCGCGAAGCGCCGGCCGCAGTTTGGCGTCGGGCTGCGGACTTGTTGGGCGTTTCGATGCAACTCATTAAACAAAGTGGGCGACTGCAACGGGCTGTAGCTTGGAAAAAGAATTACGATGCAGCTTGATTCTTTCAATCTCATGCATGGTCTCTGCAGTCATATAGCTCTCGCCGCAGTGCGGACAAGAGACGACAGGGACATCCTCTATGACAAGAAGGTTGCTGCCCTTTCCGAAGCTACGGGTCACCTTACGCACAACCGCGCCATCAGAACCGCACATATCGCAGATTTGGCTATTCATAAGAATTTCGGAAGACGGTAATAATGATGAGTTTGTTTGTTGGCCCCGGTTTAACTACAACCGTAGCTACATCGTCGTCCAATGTAGGACCGCGAACCAAAAACTTGGTTTCAGGAGGATCTCTATCCTTCTGTTCCTCCACAATTTGACCGCCAAGAATCACGCGCTCCAGGTCGTATATCGTTAGCCCGTCATCGTCCAGCTCTTCCGCGGCATGTGTGGTTACAATATATCGGTTTGTGCGAATGCACTCCCTGAAGTCTTTGAGACGTCCTTTCACTTCGCAGCCGGCACGTAAGTTGGGCGGAGCACTAATTAATCGAGGTAAACCTCCGGCTACGCCGGAGGACTCTCATGGGTTTGACCGTTACTACGGTCGGATGAATTCTCCACGGTTCCTTCAACAACCGAGGAAATCCGACTATGAGAGAGTATAAAAGTCTGTCGCATACGACATGGGACTGCAAATATCACGTTGTGTTCATTCCCAAACGCCGTAAGAAGGTGATCTACGGCTCTCTTCGGAACTATCTTGGCGCAATTTTCCACAAACTGGCGGGTTATAAGGAGATCGAGATTGAAGAAGGTCATTTGCGTGCGGATCATTTGCACATGTGCCTGAGTATCCCGCCGAAGTATGCTGTGTCAAGCATCGTGGGATACTTGAAAGGAAAAAGCGCGATTGCCATTGCTCGACAGTTTAGTGGGCGGGAAAGGAACTGTACGGGAGAGAATTTTTGGGCGCGCGGGTACTTTGTGTCTACCGTGGGACTCGATGAAGCGACCGTGAGGGCGTACATTCGCAATCAAGAGGCCGAAGAAGCTCGTTACGAGCAGATCAAGATGAGGCTCTAGCTGCCGCCTTTGGCGGCCAGATAACCCATCGCCCTTTGAGGGCTCCCATAATAAGCCCCCGGCTTTGCCGGGGGTCACTTAACTTGCTTCACCAGTACATATCTGCCGCGCACCGCGAGGAATATCTGTGATGTTTGCAGGTTGCTGATTTGCTGCCCTTGCCTGAAGCTCTTTGAGTCTGTTGATGACGTGCTCGTTGCAGGCCATGTAAACACCGTAACTGCCCTTGAAGCCATAAGCTTCTAGGCGAAGCCAATCTTCTGCATCGGGCTTATCAACGCGCTGGACCCAGACAGAGTCGGGAGCGTTTTGACTTACTGCGGCAAACCAGCAAACATTGAACACTGGCGAAACGCGTAAACTAACGACGTCATTTGAATGCCTTGGCCCTTCCACGCATTTGACGTTATTAAAAAGCCCGTCTATTTAATCCTGCACTGTCCTAAGAGACTGTATGGGAACTAAATCACTGATTTGGCGTCTAAAAAATCTGAAAAACTAAACGATTTAATACGATTTTCCCTTTTTTATTCGGAGAAATCAAGATGACTTCAGATAATGTTCATACACCTGTACGCTATCCAAGTGACCTGTCAGACGAAGAATGGGCAATCATCGAGCAAGTCTTGAACGAACTTGACCCGTATAAGACAGGGCGCCGCCGTGATTCGAATCTACGCGAGATTCTGAATGCCATTTTCTATTTGAATAAGACAGGCTGCCCTTGGCGTTATTTACCGAAAGATTTTCCTCCTTACACCCTTGTCAATTACTACTATAACAAGTGGACACACAGTGGTTTGCTGGAGCAGATCAATGCAGAGCTACGGGCGCGTTTGCGCCAAATGAAAGGCCGAAATCCCGATCCAAGTGGCGCCATCATTGATAGCCAAAGTGTCAAAGGGACACCGGAGTCATCGGTCGAATCCGGCTTCGATGGTGGTAAGCTTGTCAAGGGCCGGAAGCGACATATCGTCGTTGATACAATAGGTTGCCTGCTTGTCGTCTACGTGCATGCAGCTAATGTGTATGACGGAAAAGCAGCTCGTGAAATTCTCACGCGTCTATTCGTGCTCCTGCAGAGTGTAAAGCATATTTGGGCTGATTGCGGCTATATGGGCAAAGAGCTTTTTAATTGGGTATTATCTGAATTTAATTGCACCCTCGAGATTGTAAAGAGGCATAAAAGAAAGAAAGGTTTTCATGTATTGCCGCGTCGCTGGGTCGTGGAGCGCACATTTGCTTGGCTTGGCCGGTCTCGTCGACTGAGTAAAGATTATGAAAGAGAACCGAGATCAAGTGAGTCACAGGTCTATCTTGCATCGTCACGTTTATTGCTTCGTCAAATTTGTAATAATCAAATAGCTTATGAGTAGACTATTCGAATTTATTGCGTTGTTTAGGTCGAACATTAAAGAAAATAGTTTTCATACAGCGTCTAAGCTTTCCAGAAGTGTTTAGAGCGACAACTAATGACACAATGGTGGTGATTAGGCCAACTACCGCAGTCAGGAGGGTTATGATGTTGGTTAAGAATTCAGTTCTCATCTGATCCCCATTTATCCCGCGATTCGTGCGTTACCGGAATCAAAAACAAGCCACTTCGGGGAGGCTGCAAGGCTCCTGACTTCGGCGCCTCCGGCGTAGAGACTCCGGTTACCCGGAGCCCCCGCCACAGACCCGGACGTGCAGTTTTCCCGCATCCGGTTCCTCGGTTGTACTCGCTCATCAAGCGAGCAAGAGCGGTCATGCAAACACCAGTTGCGACTGGACACATGATGGCTCGGTGGTGCGAGGGCGGGCAACGCCGAGCCGCTTCAGGGCACGCTTGAACGCGTCCCAAGTGAAGCTCCGACGCTTGCCCCCCCCCGCCGATTCAGCCATTTGAATGCCGCCGCGACGGCCGCCGTATGCAACCGCCACAGGGCCGCCGCGTTGCCGCGCAGCCCGTCGTCGTTGTCGTGGCCCAACAGCCGTCGATTAAGCTCCTTGACGAACTCCCGGCCCGGCAGATGCCGGTGGCTCCTGATCCAGTTCGTGATGCTGCGGATGGCGCGCTGCAAACACTTGCGCGCGGTCCGACGCATGAGCTGTACCCGCCCCCGAAAGGTACGGTACCAGTACAGCTCGAAGCCGATAACGACAAGCCGCATGCTCGGGTCCGGCCGCGAGCGGCTGAACAGCACGATCTGAGTCTTCTCGGGGGCGACCTCGAGGCCGAATTTCTCCAGCCGTTTCGGCAGCACCTGATAGAACCGCTGGGCGTCCGCCCGACAGGCGAACGCGCACACGAAATCATCGGCGTATCGGCACAACAGCACCCGGCCCCGACAACGGGGCTTGACCACGCGCTCAACCCACAGGTCCAGCGCATCGTGTAGGTAGACGTTCGCCAACACGGGCGAGACGATCCCGCCCTGCGGTGTCCCTTCGCCGGGATACCGAACCGCTCCGTCGGTGTCGAGTCTGCCGGCTTTGAGCCATTTGCGGATCAGCCCGAGAAAGGCCCGATCATCGATCCTACGCCTCAGCATCTTGATCACCCAGTCGTGGTCCATGTGGTCGAAAAAGCCCCGGATGTCGGCCTCCACCACATGCTGGTAACCGCCGTACTGAAGCGCGTGCGCAAGCCCGATCACTGCCTCCTTGGCGCCGCGGCCCAGCCGCTAGCCGTGGCTGCAGTCGCAGAAGTCCTGTTCCCCGATCGGACAGGGGGATCGCGCTCAGCAGCTTGGCGCAGGCCAGCTACACGAGCTTGTCTTCCAGGGCCGGCAAGACCGGCGGTCGCTGTTTTCCGTTCTCTTTGGGAATGTCGACGCGCCGCACCAGCTTGGCCCGGTAGCGCCCGGCCTTCACGCGCTCGGCCAGGTCGGTGATGTTGGCGTAGAGGTCAACAGCGTACTCCTTCGCCGTCACCCCGTCGACGCCGCTGGCCGCGTCCTTGTTCAGGTCGTGACCGGCAGTGCATCAACAGCTCGACAGTCACCTCGCCGAAGAGGTTGCGAAAGCGGTGGTGTTTGCTCTGCCTGCCTCCCCTCGGGGCTCGATTGGCTCTTCCCCGCAGTGAGGTTGGCATAGACCCGATCCGGCGTGTCCGGCACCTGTTTCCTTTGCGGGCTGCGTACTCCCGTCGGGTCCTTACGCCTTAGGACGGGCTTTCCCCGTCTCCGACGACGATGCCCGATAAGACACCCCGTCGACATCCGGCGGTCTCCCGCCTACCTACGCGCTCCCTGTTCGACAACTCGACCCGCGCCCACGCCGCCAGCCTGTGAACAGGTGGGCTCTTCACCCGTTCGTGTCCCAACGCTGACGATTTCATCATGTCACCTCTTGTCGGAGTCTTCGGGGCTTCCCGAGTTCTCTGACGCCTCTCTTCCTGCATACATAAGCCTGAGGACTCCGGACTCCGGCGGACATCCACACACTTGCCAGCTAGCGCGTGCTTCATGTTGACTTCTAGGACGTTAACACTGTTGTCATCCGCTTACTTTGCTTTCTCGAAGCTGCCCTGATCCAAACAGGCGCACTTCAGGGAGCACGATCTCCCCTACGGCTTACAGGATTCTCTGTGTACGCTTGCCCTGCAATTCACTTTGTTCGCGAGGCACAAAGCTCCGCAGCAGGACCAACACTCGATACGGGTGGGTGGCTAGCCCTTACCCGACCGGGACTTTCACCCGGCAAGAGGCGCCGAGCTTTGCTCGGCGCGATAACGTCAAGGCTGGCCCGCCGCCCGTTGCCGCGCCGTCGCTTCGCTCAGGCGCGGCAGCGGGCGGTCGGGCCGAGCCACTAGCTGGGCTTTGGATCAGGTTAACGGATGACGGTTCGGACTTCCAGGCCTGGGCTATGTGTCACATGTCAGACCTGACCCCCTCTTCCCCGGACCCCCTCTTCCCTCGCAGCCCGCGCCAACCTGCGGCCACGCGCGAAGCGCCCGCCGCAGTTAGGCGTCGGGCTGGGGGGCTAGTTGAAGTTTTCGTCGGCCAGCGGCTGCAAAACACAATATTTGACCCCGTTCCTCTGTCTCCGTTTTCCCTTAAGGCTCTGCGCAAAACACACACCCTTGAGGCTTTCGAGGCGACCATCCACCTATCAACTCTTCCGGAAGTGCCTGGTTATTCTGATAATGCTTGAGTCGGTTCTCAGATTGCGAGCGGGACAGTTGTGGAAAGGCGGCAGGGTCGGCGAGGATATCGACAACAGATTGCTGCACGCGCGCTGCCTCCTCGTAGTTTCCGAGTTTCGCCAAGGACGCGGCGTATGGCTCAAGGTGGGTAGGGTTATTCCAGCCTGTAAGTGAGTTACCCGCGGCGGCGAATTTTAAGGCGGAAGCGGCTTGGTCCCTCTTCACAAAATGCCAAGACGTTCGATTCAGAGCTTCAAGACGAGCTTTCTGATCGTGAAGTGCTTCTTGAAACTCATCAGCAATGGACGAGTCAGGAGTATCCGAACTTAGTATTGCCGCACATGTCTCCGAAGTAAACTGGCCGTTCGAAATGGGCATCCCGATTCTGAGGCCAAACACTTCAAAGGCGTCACTGCATTGAAGTTCTATAAACTCAAGCTTTCTGCAACATTCAGACGGAGATGCTGCAATGTCTTCCGCTAACGATTCGAGCAGTCTGTCAAACCGTTTCGCTGTTTCGCGTGCGAGTTCCTGCTGATACGCGTCAAATGGCCCGCTTTCTGCTGTCAAAGGCTCTGTGCTGATGAGGCACGTAAGGGCTACTACAGAGAGATGGTAGTGTCTCATGGATTACCACCGAGCGGTTTGGGTTCTCGACGCCAACGTTCAGGCTGGCTCGCCGCCCGTTGCGGTGCCGCCCGCGTCAGCGGCGGAACCGCAACGGGCGGTCGGACCGAGCCTCCGGTTGGGCGTCATAAGTCTTCGGGCTTCAGTCCTGTCCGCTTAGAAATGCGCGCCAACATTCTTGGCCCGATTTCCTCGGAGTCGTGGAACGCGAACACGAAATCCGTGTGCGCAGGCTTACACAGCGTTCTGTGCGAGCCGGATGATCACTTCACTTCCCATCCATTGCGCTTAAGCGCTGCCAGTACTCGCTTAGCCTTGGTGCTAGGCCATTGGCTCATGCTGCAGCGAAGGAAATTTGGATGGGCGTGGCAAGTTGCTCTCCGTTTTCCAGGCGTTCGGCAACGACCCGAAGTGCCAGAGCCTCAACGTGTGCGATCGCTTCGTCTCTTGTGCGACCGTACTTCATCGCACCGCTGAGTTCTGGAATCTCGGCAATCCATCTGCCGTCGATTTCTTGTTCCGTCTCGACAGTGAAAAGCACCGCTGGCCTCCGCGTGTGTGTTATTGAGCCCAAACGTTTAGTTAACCTGCGAAGCCCGCGCCGGTCGGGCATCGCGGCGCTTCGCGCTCGCGGCCCGACCGGCGCGGGCTTCGCAGGTTTAACGACTTGTTATATTTAACCTTTTTTTGGTTCGCTTCACTTTCCGTTTCAGCAAACCGCTATGGGGATTCTACAACATTCAGTCCCTGACTGGGGCGTGGAAACACGCTCTTTTATTGGAGGGGACGATGGAACAAGAGTCCGTTGTGCGCGCCTGGCTCCGTAAGTACAGCGCTGTTACAAAGAGCACAACGGGTTTTCGCCCTTCTCGGCCACATCGCAACACAGCGATAGTTTCCCGAGCCGTTGCGGATCGAGTAGTTGAGGTGGTCATCAGGCCGCCTCGTGCATGAGCGGCGGATCTTGGCCGCGCGAGGGTCCAATGGTGGGCGCAAGGTCTTGATGACGCCGCAGCCGTCCACCGCAGAATGGGCAGACGTGGATGTCTTTTCCGGTCAGGCGTTGCAGTAAGACGTCGTAGGGCTCGCGCTCTTTGTTCGTCGTCACGCGCGCTAGGCCGAGCAGCGCTTTGACGCGGTTGCGCTTGCTGGCGCGGTGTCCGCAGGCGAGCAGTCCATCGTGGCCGATGCGGGTGAAACGCGGCGGTAGAATGTGCAGGATGAACCGCCGGATGAATTCGTGGGCGTCCAGCGTCATGTCCTTGCTCTTGGCGCCGTGTTTGTCGTCTTTCCAGGTGAAGGTGACTTTGCCGTCGGCAACACTCAGGATGCGGTGGTTGCTGATGGCAATGCGGTGGGTGTAACGCCCAAGGTAGTCGATGAGCTGTTGCGGTCCGCCGAATGGGGGTTTGGCGTACACCACCCAGTCGTATTCCCGCAGTGCCTTGCGCAACGCGGCGAAGTGCACCCCTGGCGGGCTCTTCAGCTCGCCCGCGGCATGCGCGCGCTCCAGGCGTTCGAGGTAGTTTCCGCGGAAGACCTTGGACAGCGCTTTGACCGGGAATAACCAGTCACGATGCGGGCAGGGTTTGAACTGTTCGCCATCGAACGCTAAAGCTCCGCCTGGCACGATGCAGTGCAGATGGATGTGACGCTCCATCGTCTGGCCCCAGGTGTGCAGCACGGCGGTGATGCCGAGCGTTCCGTGCCAATGGCGCCCGGCAAAGGCTTGCAGGGTGTCCGTCGCGCTGGCGAACAGCAGGTCGTAAATCAGTTTGTCGTTCCACCCCACCCAGTCGTTGATCGCATGCGGTAACGTGAAGACAGTATGAAAATAGGCAACCGGCAGCAGTTCGTCTTTGCGCGCTTCGATCCAGCGCGCTTTCTCCAGCCCTTGACATTTCGGGCAGTGGCGGTCGCGACAGGAGTTGTAGCTGTTGTGAAGGGTGCCGCAGTCGGTGCAGTAGTCGATGTGCCCGCCCAGTGCCGCGGTGCGGCAGTTTTGGATGGCACTGAGTACCTTGTGCACGTGCAGCGGATGGGAGGGAGTGCTCGTGCAGGGAGTCGGGCAAATGCGCGCGCAGGATGTCGGCGATTTCGAACGTCGGTCTCTGCTTGGAGCCGGAGTGCGTGTGTCCCGCTCTGTGATGGGGAGTTGGAGAGGAAAGGAATGGCGATGCCATTGCGTGTGCTTATTCTTTTTCTTGTTTATTGGTTATTTCAGCGCCGGTGCTGCTTTGTCTCGGGTGTGGTCTCTTCCAACGCGATAGCGTTTTAATATAACGTCACACATCAGCCGCCGCAAAAAGCAGAGCGAGGAACGAGCGGCGCTTTTTGCGGTCGGCTGGATGCGCTGGTTAGCCGTTTAGTAGCCAAAGGCGACTAAGCAGCTTCAAGGGGTCTGACAGCGAGTATGTCTTGGTCCTCAATAGAGCGGATGTCACTTTGGTCAAGGGTTACTAGTGCCTGGGTACGCCCGGATCCAGTGACGAATTCCACCTCCAGACCATCGGGAGCATATACTTCCACGACAGCTCCAATATCCCCCCTTTTCAGTTGGTTTTCGGGGAGGTCTTTTCGTAGAACAACCGTATCGAGTAGCTTTGCAGACATTGTTGTTACCCAGGATGTGCAGTAATAAACCGTGTAAAATCCTCTCCATACAGGACAATCCACGCCGTAACGATGCGGGCACTTCGACCTGTTGGCCCATTAATTTGACCATGGATCTCGTATTTTATCCCGTACTTGGTCGCACCTTTCTCCCAGGCCTCCTCGCGCAGAAACCGACGAAGATCCAATTCTAGATCTTTCCAGTTTTCCTGCGTATAGCCGAGTGCGCGGAAAAACGCCGCCTTATGACGACCAACAAGATGCGAAGGGGACAAGAGGAGTCCCGTAGCTTTTCCGCCGGTATTACGGCTCGGTCTGTATTCGGTAGAATCACTTTTTGTATTAAACTAAGGAATAAGAATAAGGCGTCTTCGCGAGGCACACGCTCAAACTCGGCCGGCTAACAGAAGCCTTCGAATTCTTTTGCATGCTCTTGTACTCGTTTAGCTAGCGCGTCGACCGCGCTCCAGTAGTTGCAGCCTCGTTCTTCCCGGATGCTCGCGAGATAGGGGCCAAGGCCTTGTTCGTAACTCCGACCAACTGACCGGCATGTGCTTGGGGATTGTCCGTAAGACTTGGTTTTTAAATTTAAAATACGGTTGCTCTGGAGGTTAACCCTGAGTCTTGGCCGAGCTTATGAACAAGGCCAGGGGCCAAGTATTTCGCTGCACCGCGGTATGCTGTAATACCATGCGTATGATATTAACCGCTCCGGGAAATGGCTTTCCAACACGAGAATACCCACAATATGGAAACGTGCGCATACGATATATACCGCCGCCTTGTCTTTTTCGTTCCAGTCTGAGAACTCCTTCTTATCCAGCGAAAGCATGTGTTCGATTTCGTCTCTGATCTCGTCAAGGTATCTGTGTGCTTCATAGAGCTGCTGTCGGGAGCGAGACTCTTGAAGATCAGTAAACGACGCTTCCATTACGCGAGCTTGGCGCCAAGAGAATATCAGTGCAATTGCGACAGCAAGCGCTGCAAGAACTTGAGTGACAGCAACAACCAATTCTACGTCCATGGCGCACTCGGAATTTGGTGAAATGACTGCAGACGGCTAACGTTATGCATCAGCGGCGCGCGCCTTTGGCGCGTCCGCTGGCCTTGTTTATAACTCCGACCAACTGACAAGCGGGCGCGTTAGATTTCTCCGTAAACCGTTGTTGTTAAAGTTAAAATACTAGGGCGTTTGAGGCTTACCCCAAGTCTTGGTCGAGCTTATGAACAACGCCCGTCCGCTGGTTGCGCATGTTAGCACCATAATATTTATGCAACTAATGAACCCGAAGCTCCACAGCACTTTTTGTATTTCTTTCCACTACCGCATGGACAAGGTTCATTTCTACCGACTTTTGATGATACAGTTGGCTGAGTAGGATTCAATAATTTTTCTAAATCTGAAATGTCTTCTGGTTTGTCTGGTTCAAATCCAATGATGTAGTGCCATCCATGTTCTGCGCATGTTTCAGCAACATATCTTGCTTTCTCATCGGAATGCACACGAGCAATGATTGGTCTTTTTTCTGATCCCAATTTTGCCATTTTAGTTTCTTTGTGTTTAGTTTAACGCTACTAGTGCCAACATGAACACTAAATAGTTTGATAATGCCCATATAGTTCGTGCTCTTCCGTTCCTATGGGCACTACTATCATTTCGCCAGAACGTGGCTCCACTCGATATTCCCATTCAATACCTTCATTTTCATATTCTTGTATCAAGAGGTCATCGTAATAGCCAATGGCGATCAATTCTTCTTTCGCAACCAATTTGGTTACGGCATAACGTTTTGAATATGCATCTACCAAGCTAGCCGGTCTGGTTCTTAGTTGTTGCAGCCAGCGTGTTGCATCAGCGATTCTTGCTTTTCCTGCAAGTTTCTTTTTCGACTGTCTTTTTCGTTCTGGCATGTATTTGTCTTCCGGTGCTAACGTTTAGCGTACCCCGCCGCGTGCTGGCTGATCGGCGCTACTGCGCCGACCAGCCAGCACGCGGTCGGAGGTGACGCTCTTGTTGGCGCTCTCTTCGCCTTGGAAAAAAGCAATAATTTCTTCCGAACGCATGTTGGTTAGCTGCTCTGCGTTCCGATCGCGCACTCTCCGAAAGAACTCTACGGATCGAAACTCGCTATTCTTGCTCATATGATATTACCTCGCGAGGAGAATAGATTGTTAATGGCTTGTAGCCTTGAGCCAAATTTACGGAATTGAAAGAGCGGATCTTGTCAAGCCGCACAATGTGCTTGAAGTTCCAACTCACAAGCACATCCACCTCGGCAATTGTGGCGAGCGCGATATGCAGCATATCCTCGAAGAATCGGTCCGAAAGAACCCCATGGGCCTTGTAGTGGGCCACCAGGCCTAATGTTTCCTCATCTACGCGCACGACCTCCGCGGGCCAGGAGCGCATTTCAGCGTAGAGTTCGCGAACGAAAGCAGGAGCAGCCTCGATTTCCTTGGAGACCACAGTTGAGACAACCGCTTGATATCTGCTGTTTCGAAAGTCGGAAATGAGAGCCTTGGACCACTCTTCAAACTCAGCGTCGAAGTAGCCGCCCACTACCGAAGTATCTACATAAACGCGGAGCTTTTTCATAGAGAGCAGCTACCACCCGAACATTATTGAAAGACCCAACAAGAACAAAAGCACAGCGAAAATCAGCTTAAAGATCGCCCCGACAAATGATCCAAGCGTTACCACCGGGTTATCTACGCCGCAGGCCGGACAGCGTTTCGCCTGTTCCGATACCTCTTCTCCGCATTCTCGGCATTGACCCAAAGCCGTTGGCCACCTCCCGACGTTTTCTAGCCAACGCTAAGCCTGGCCCGCCGCCCGTTGCCGCGCCGGAGCGCAGCAACGGCACGGCAACGGGCGGTCGGGCCGAGGCTCTTGTTGGGCGATTCTTTTGCGTGGCGAATTAATATCATTTTTTTTCGTTTTCTTGCGTCTAATGGCTTGGAGGGGGATTCAATCCGCAGGCGCGATAGTCCGCATCAGAGGCCTTGCTCGTAATTCCGGCCAAGTCCGAGCCTAAAGCTTGGTAATCGGTGTGCAGGTATTTGGCAGAACCCTCATCATCTCGTACCCTTGGAGGTGCAAATTCACCGAGAATTCGGAAACATGTACAAAGGTTCTGCCAGGCTTGACTATAGACCATACATCGGCGCTGCGCTACTCGGGCGAGGAATCGGGTCGTGACGCGATGCACGCGCTTGGAGCAGGCCGAACACATAGCGGTACGGGACACCATAGCGGTACGGGACACCCGGTACGGGACACCCGGTACGAGACACCCACATTTCAGTACCACCCGGTACGCACCCGGTACGACGCCCGGTACGAGACACCCACATTTCAGAGCGGTACAGCGGTACGGGACACCTACAGCGGTTCGGGATACAGCGGTACGGGACACCCAGCGGTACGTACCAGCGGTATGTACCAGCGGTATGGGACACCCACATTTCAGGGAGGCAGGAGCGGTACGGGACACCCAGGAGCGCAGCGGTACGGGACACCCACATTTCACACCCACATTTCAGGGAGGCAGGAGCGGTACGGGACACCCAGGAGCGGTACGGCAGCGGTACGGGACACCCATCGGCAGCGGTACGGGACACCCATAGCGCAGCGGTACGGGACACCCACATTTCACACCCACATTTCAGGGAGGCAGGAGCGGTACGGGACACCCAGGAGCGGTACGGCAGCGGTACGGGACACCCATAGCGGTACGGGACACCCATATTTAAGCGGAGCGGAAAGTGGGTGTCCTTTTCTTGGTGTCCTTTTCTTGTTCTTTTCTTGTTTTGGTGTCCTTTTCTTGTTTTTTGAAAGTGGGTGTCCTTTTCTTGTTTGCTAAAGTGGGTGTCCTTTTCTTGGTGTCCTTTGTTTTTTGAAAGTGGGTGTCCTTTTCTTGTTTGCTCTTTTCTTGTTTGCTTTTCTTGTTTGCTTTTCTTGTTCCACTTTTCTTGTTCCACAACAAGCACTCTATCCTGTCCGAGCCGCCAATGACTCCTCATTCCATCTGCCTATGGCGGCCTGAGACGGCGCGGAGGACGGGTTACACCCTTGAAAAAGACGGCACGCTGCTTCGCGGAGCTCTATTCTCGGACAGGCTCCTAGGCACGCTGAACCCGCGCTCCCGCTGCACCGATGCAGGCGCACGCATCAATACATGCCGTTGACAAGCCCGCGGCGAACAGAGCATACTCCATAGCAGCAGCGTAGTCAGTGCCAACGTCCAACAAGACTTCCAGCCCGCGAGCACCGGGCCGGCCGGGCACGCGAGCGCGCAGCGCCGCGGTGCCCGGCCGGCCCGGTGCTCGCGGGCTAACATAAACGTTAGCTGCAAAATAACGTAATTAACGTTACTCTGAAGCTCGGATGTGCCCCCTATGAGCGAAACACATAAAAGATCAACGATTTACTTCGAACCCGAGATCCATCACGCCTTACGGGTTAAAGCGGCAAATACGCGCCAATCAGTTTCAGATGTGGTGAATGAGGCTGTGCGGTTAGCGCTGCGCGAAGATGCAGAAGATTTGAACGCGTTCGAAGAACGTGCCGAAGAGCCAACGCTGAGCTACGACGCCTTGCTGAAAGATCTGAAATTGCATGGCAAGTTATGAGCTCGTATTCAAGAAATCTGTCGCGAAAGATCTACGGAGCATCCCGAAAAAGGCTGTTGCTCGCATTCTGCAACGGATCGAGGCGTTGCGCGATGATCCGCGCGGAGAAGGGTGCGTAAAGCTGTCCGTGCAAGAACGGTATCGGGTTCGACAGGGAGTCTACCGAATTGTCTATGAAATCCGCGAAAGCGAACTCGTCGTCATGGTGGTCAAGGTTGGCCATCGATCTGCAGTCTACAAAAGCAGCTAGGGCAACTCCCGAATTACGGTGACAGTTTACTAAATGCACCTAATACGCCTCGGAAGCGATACAGGGGAAGCGATACAGGACATCCACTTTTCGGCGCACTTTTTGGTGGACTGAGAATGGGCGTCTTTTTTTCTTTTTGGGTGTCCTTTTCTCTTTTTCTCTCGGGGCTTTTCTCTCGGGGCGCACGCCCGGTGTATCCAACCGCTTGGTGCTGGGGCAAGAGGCCACCGAGTAGAAATCCAACGCGATCACGGCCATTCCCAAGTTGCTGGAAGCCTCGCGACTACAGGCAGAACCCGTGCCTACTTGGTCAGCCCGCCTACAATCAAAGAGATTCGTGCAATCTCGTCATCCGGAATCTGTTGGACGACTGCGGCCACATGCTCGCCGAACCCAGTCAGGTTGCCAGCGAATGCCTCGATACGCCCCCGTGTCTCGCTGGACATGACCGCGCTCGTCCCCTCCAGCGATTGAATCCAAGCGGCGGCGGTCTCCAGCCAGCGTCGAGCCCGTTGCTCCTGCTCGCTATCCCTAGCATCGCAAGCGCCAGGCACTTCGCTACCGAGCTTGGTTTCGACAGCAGCTTTCAGGATCGACTGGAGTCTTGCGGTATGGAAGAACACCAGAGGACCGAAAAAGGAGGAAAAACAGGGACAGACCACGTTTTCTAGTTTTGCCCGGTCCCGGTATCCCCTGTTCCCCCGGAAAAACGGGAAAAACGTGGTCTGTCCCGGTTTTCTGTCTCGGTTTTCCGCTAACCCGATATCCGCCAAGCTCCTCGCTGACCGCGTAGCCACGCTGTCCGAGCTTCGATAGCATGGCCATACGACGATCGAGCAGTGCCTTTTGCTTGCTGTTGTCGTCTGCGCACACCAGCAAGCACGTCCTGAATCGCAGCGCACTCCAGCGCTAAGCCTCGTGCGGTTTCAAACGACCGGCGTCGATCCCCGCTCGTCGCTTTGCCGTTACCCTCGGCCATGTTCAGCGCGATGGCCTGCGATGCGCACCTACGATGCGTACAGGAGTTGATCCTTCGCGTGACGCTATCCTTTCACATGCTCGCAGTCGCGCTAGGCCCAGCCGACAGACTCGATGGCCGCACGCTAGACGTCGCGCTTCTCATGACCGAATGGCATAGGGCGTATGGCGTTTTCTCTCTCGATTCCGATTCCGATTCCGATAGCGACCCCGACCCCGATTGCACTCCGCCGATGTCTGGATAGCGTTGTACAGGTTATTCATGAACCGCTACTTACTCAGTCTGGCCCGATCCGACACCGCCTGCTTCAATGCGTCGACGCGCTTCGCAATCCAGTTTTCCGCTGGTACGACATCGTCGATGTCCAGCGATTCGAAGCGTTTTTTAGTCTGTGGATTGAGGCCCGCCAGATAGACGTTGCAGCCTTGCTGTACGGCCTCGCGGATGGTGTCTTCCACTGCCAAAGCGGCGGTCACGCCCAGATGCGGCACACTGGTCATATCCACCACCAGGCTGCGAACACCAGCAAGATTTGACCGTTGCCGGGTGATCGCCTTGGCGGCACCGAAGATCAGCGGTCCTCTGAGACAGAGCATCGCGACGCCGTTGCTTGGATCGAGAATAATCTTTTTCTCTTCCGGCAGGGCGTTCTCGCACTCGGTCTCATTTTTGTTACTCGGCTGGCCGATCAGGCGCACTTCCTCGGATTGCAGATCGGCCAGTCGGCGGATGGTCAGAATGTTCGCCACGAACAGCCCAATGCCAACAGCGGTGATTAAATCGATGAACACGGTCATGGCAATCACGCCGTACATGATCAGAGCACCGCGCGGGGAGACCTTGTGTGCTCGGCGCAAAAATGTCCAGTCGATGATGTCGATGCCGACTTTGATGGCGATACCCGCAAGGACCGCTTTGGGGATGACCTCCACCAGGGCGCTGGCGCCGAACACCACCACCACCAGGATCAGCGCCCGCGCGATACCGGAGAGCGCAGAGCGGGCGCCGGTCTGAATATTCACCACCGTGCCCATGGTTGCACCGGCGCCGGGCAGGCCACCGAACAGACCGGATGCCAGATTGCCCATGCCTTGGCCGATCAGCTCTTTGTTGGAGTCGTGGTTGGTGCGGGTGAGGCTGTCGGCGATCACCGAGGTCAGTAACGCGTCGATTGCACCCAGCATGGCGAGCACCAAGGCGTTGACAACGATGGTTTGCCATTGGTCTGCGCTGAAGCTGGGGGGTTGTATTGATGGCAGGCCGCCGGGGATCTCGCCGATGGCGCGGTAGGCACCGCTGCCGAGCACGAACACGGCCAGCAGGGTGCCGATCACCAGGGCCAGTAACTGTGGCGGCACGAAACGCTGAAAACGTTTCGGCATCAGGAACAGAATAGCCAGTGCCAGCAGGCCCAGGCCGGTCTCGTGCGGCTGCAAACGAGCGACCAATTCCGGCAGCGCGTGCAACGAGCCGAGCACGCCGCCGCCCGGCGATGCATAGCCCAACAACGCCGGCATCTGGATGATAATCAGAATAAAACCGATGCCGGACATAAAGCCGGAGATGACCATGTACGGCATCATGGTCACATAGCGGCCGAGTTTGAGCAGACCGAAGCTGATCTGGAACAGGCCGGCCAGCATCACCGTGGTGAAGGCCATCGCCATACCGTTTTCCGGGCTGGCTGCCAGCATGCTGATGATAATGGCGGTGAACACCACGGTCATCGGCCCGGTGGGCTCGGAAATCAGCGTGGGTGTGCCGCCGAACAGGGACGCGAACAGTCCGACCAAAACCGCGCCATAGAGGCCGGCCTCGGCACCTGCACCGGAAGCAACACCAAATGCCAGTGCCATCGGTAATGCGATGACCGCTGCAGTGACGCCGCCGAACAGGTCGCCCTTGATATTGTTCAGGGCTATTAGGTTGAAGATTCGCATTGTATGCTCCGCTTGGCGAGGCAGTGATGGATACCTGGCGATTCAGTGGCACCGAGTAGTTGGCCGACCTGCGCCGGCCGCTCCATCAGCGCCTGATCGAGCCCTGTTCGTTCTGTTCCCGCGCGGGTGTCAAGGAGGAGCAACCGGGCAGCAAATCGGCCTTACGCGACCCCTCGGCCGATGCGCCTTTGGCTGTTGGTCAACGCCGGCTGTGATGATTGCCGCACCGCTCCGACCTGACAAATGGATGGACAAGAGCCAACGGATGTCAGTGAACTGTTCATGACTCCGGCAGCGCAACAGATCTGCATGCAATGTGCAGGGAGATGCCCGTTGGAATCGCCGCAAGCTGCTGCCTCATGGGCAGCTGGATGCGCTAGCTCTCGGAGACCACCTTGTCATAAAACGCCAGGAAGTCATCCGGCGTCGGCCCTTCGCGCCACTCGATGGCGGCACGTGGATGCTGATTCAATTGTCCGGTGATGTTGTATGGCAGCAGCGGCCCCCACTCGATTTCACGGCGCAGAGGCATGATCTGATGCTGGATCACGTCGATGATCGGGCGTACATCGAACTTGGGATTGCGCAAGAATCCAAGCAAAAGTTCAGTATGGCAATTGCCGGCGCCGCGACCGAAGCCATAGATAGTCGAGTCGACCCGGTTGCAGCCGAGAATAATGGCCTCGATGGTGTTGGCGAAGGCCAACTGCAGATTGTTATGGGCATGAATGCCGATGTCTTTCCCCGTGCCCGCCAGCGCGGTGGAATAGGTTTGATACAAACGGTCGATCTGTTCCCGGTACAGATAACCAAAACTATCGACAATGACCATGGTGCCGGCTGGCGTGTCGGCAATAGCCTCGAGCACGGCGTCGATCTCGTTTTCGGTAATGTTGGATACCGCCATCAGATTCGCCGTGGTTTCATAGCCCAGTTCTGCCGCATGACGGATCATATCCACCGCCTCGGATACTTGATGGGCATAAAATGCGACCCGAATCATGCTCAGCGGACTGTCCGCGGCCGGGACGATCTCGGTCTCCCAATCGCTCTTGCCGGCATCGGCCATGGCCGCGAGCTTGAGCCCGGTGGCGTCGGCATCATGGTCGCCCACCACGCGTTGCAGATCGGCCTCGTCACAATGACGCCAGGCGCCGAACTTCCCAGGCGGGAAGGTCTTTTTCGAGTTCTTGTAGCCGATCTCCATATAGTCGATGCCCGCGGCAACACAGGCCTCATAGATGGCGCGGACAAAGGCGTCTTCGAATCGATGCGCATTGACCAGACCTCCGTCTCGAACGGTACAATCGAGGACTTTCAGTTCCGGGCGATAGGTGATCCAGGGTGCTTTTTGGGGTGCCTTCTCGGGATTTGGCCGGGCCGTTGTGTGGGACGGTTCAACCGGGGTGGTGTCTGACATCGTCGTTTTCCGCGTTGATGATTAACCTGCTGTTTTAGGCGCTTTTCCTGATCGCAGGCATTGTCTGTGAATGCAAGGCTGTGCCCAGAGGTACGTCAATGCTTGCTGGAACGCTGATTGGGCTGATTCTCGATCTGTGCCTTCAGCAGGTCACCGAAGGTGCCGGAAGTCTGGCTGACATCGTCTTCCGGCTGAGACGCTCTGGTTGCTTCCATCTGCGGTGCGGCCTCCGGGTTCAGGCTCAGGCCGATCCGGCGGCGTTCGCCATCTACCTGCAAGACGGTCGCCGTGACCTTCTGGCCGGTGCTGACGATTTCATCAGGATGATTCACCCGCCGGTCGGCGCCCAGTTCGCTGATATGAATCATGCCCTCTAGGCCCGGCTCGATTTCGACAAAGGCGCCGAACGGTTGCGTGCGCGTGATCCGACCATCGACGCGTGTCCCAGGACGATAACGATCGGATGCGTCGGACCAGGGGCTTTTGGCCAGGGCGCGGATCGATAGGGCGATCTTCTCAGGACGTTTCGGATTACCGGTCTGTTCGATGCGCAAGACCGCGACCTCGACCTCCTGCCCCACCTGTAATACCTCTTCCGGATGCCGTACACGGCCCAGGGCCAATTCGCTGATGTGCACCATGCCTTCAATGCCGCCGAGGTCGATAAAGGCGCCGAAGTCCTTCATGCCCGTGACAGTACCGCTCATGACCGCGCCTTCCTTGAGCTGCTCGCGAGTCGCTGTCGCACGAGCCTCCTGCTCTTCTTGCAGCAGTGCGCGGCGAGAGACAACCATATTGATGCGCCGACCGCCCTCGAATTTGGTAATGCGAAAAGCGCACCGCTCGCCGACCAGCGTCGATAAGTCTTCGATGAAGCGGATGTCTACCTGGGATGCTGGACAGAAAGCACGCTGCTTGTAGCCCGTCAGCTGAACCTCGACCCCGCCCTTGATGGTGCCGGTAATGACGCCTTCCACTGGCAGGCCATGCTGGTAGGCCGCCTCCAGTTCTTCGTGGCTATGGGGCTTCGTGGCGTCTCGAGTACCGAGAACCAATGTGCTGTTTTCCACGTCGACGCCCGTGACCACCGCGGTCAGTTGGTCGCCAACGGCGGCGGTAATGACGCCGTCGCGGTCGCGCAGGTTAGCGATATCCATACTCGCTTCGGCTTTACCGCCTACGTCCACAAACACCTGCTCATCATTGAGAGCGATAATTGTGCCGTGAATCTGCTCGCCGATCTTGGGGAGGGAGGCCGCAACGGCCTTTTCAGTCTTTTCGAGTTCCCGCATCAGGGCCTCGAAGTCGTTGTCGTCTGTCATGCTCTGCTGGCCTGTCCGCGGGCCGGTCGGTAATGGATGCTCTTATGAGAGGCTTGGCTGGCGCTCATGGGCGCCATGCGGAAGATATTTGGAACCGGATAGTCTTTCAGATTGGATTCCAGCTTCATTCGCCGCGCCGCTGCAAGACGGCCAGGATGACCGTATCGCGATTCTAAAGCCCTAGGGAAAACAGTGCCAGCACGGTATTGCATCGACCAGTTCAACAGCGCGGGATGGATGTGGCCTATTATATAGACGCATTACCGCTCTTGACCAACCGTTTTCGAGCTATTCAACGATTCTGTGCAAATCGCCCAGAGTCTCGACCGCCACCAGCCCGCGTACAACCCATCTGGTCCGTTCCAGCACGGCAATGACTGAAGGCGGCACAAGCATTGGCAGGCAGCCTGCCAACGGTAGCCGTTAGGCGACCAATGCCCGTGACAGCAAGCTGTTGGTTGCCATTGACCCAATCCCCGCCTATGGTTGTACGGTGAATGCCTGGCGTGCGGACGCGGAGATGGATGGCATCGCCCTCGTCCTCGCCGCGACGATCGATACCAGCGTCATTTAATCCAGCGTCATCTAATCTAACAACAAGCTGAGGAGTTTCGAAAACCAATGAGTCAGTGTCTGCGCTTTTTCTCTCTCACCTGTCTTGTGTCAATGCTGACGCCGGCCGCCTTGGCGGATACGGCACAAGGCCTACTCGCTGTTTTCACCATGCCTGGGGATGCATCCATTTATGTGGACGGCCAACGCAAGGGCAATTCCCCTGCATCGCAGCACGAAACCTTCAAGATCCATCTGCCGGAGGGCGAGCATACCCTGCGCGCGGAGAAAGACGGATTCGATGCTGTCGAACGGACGCTGTTCATCGGCGCCGGTACCGAAAAAACGGTTAAACTCAGCCTCGCCCCGGAAATCGAGATGGTCGCCATTGAAGGCGGTTGTTTTATCATGGGCAGTGCCGAGGACGAGAATGAGCGGGATAGAGACGAAGGACCGCAACACGAGGTCTGTTTCCAACCGTTCGAAATCGGTCGCTACGAACTCACCTTCGCCCAGTGGGATGCGTGCGTGGCAGATGGCGGCTGCGAAAAAATACCAAGCGATGAAGGGTGGGGACGCGGCCAGCGTCCGGTCATCAACATTTCCTGGCAGCAAGCACAAGAATATCTAAAATGGTTGAATAATTGCGGTGGACAGACCGGCTATCGGTTGCCGACTGAGGCCGAATGGGAATATGCTGCGCGCGCGGGGACCACAACGCCATTCTCGACCGGCGAGTGCATCAGCACCGATCAAGCCAACTTCGACGGCACCTTCGAATACGCGGGCTGTCCAGAACCCACCAATCTGGATTTGCATCAAACCCAGCCTGTCGGCAGCTATCCGCCCAATGCCTGGGGCTTGTACGACATGCATGGCAATGTCAACGAATTCGTTGCCGATTGTTGGAACGACAGCTACCACGGAGCGCCAGAGGACGGCAGCGCCTGGCTTGCAGGCAATTGCACGCGACGCGTACTGCGCGGCGGCTCCTGGTACGGCGATCCAGGCTATCTGCGCTCCGCCTACCGCTGTCGCTCCGGCCCCGCATTTGGGCATCGCACCATCGGTCTGCGGCTGGCGCGCACGCCTGGCGGTTGATTCCAGGCGGCCCGCAATACTGGCCAGCATCAGCAGTCGATGCTGGCCGCAGCTCTTTGTCGACATCGGATCGTCACTACTGCCCGAACCAAGTATGCAAGGTCTGAACTCCCGCCAAGCCGAAGCTGTCCGCCATACTGGCACGCCGCTCTTGGTCATCGCCGGCGCAGGCTCCGGCAAAACCAGAGTCATCACCCGCAAGATCGCCTTCCTGATCGGCAAGCGCGGGGTGCCGGCGCGAGCGATCTGCGCATTGACCTTCACCAACAAGGCCGCGCGGGAGATGAAGAACCGGGTCGGCCAACTGATCAAGGGCCAGGCTGGACGCGGGCTCAAAGTCTCGACCTTCCACACCTTCGGCCTCAATCTGCTGCGGCGCGAAGCCAAAGCCGCTGGGCTGCGCCCCAGCTTCTCACTGCTCGATCCGCAGGACGGCGAGGCCATTCTCAAGCAACATCTCAACGCTTTGGGCCTGGGACAGGTCAGCAGCCCCGCCACCGCGCTGGGCCGCATCTCCAGCTGGAAGAACGACCTCATCGAACCCGCCACAGCCATGGCCAGCGCCGAAGACGACTACGACGCCCAACTTGCCCGCCTGTACCAGACCTACGAGCGTACCCTGCGCGCCTACAACGCGATCGACTTCGATGACCTGATCGTCCGCCCGGTCCGGCTGTTGCGCTGCGAGCCCGGTGTGCGCGAGGATTGGCAGCAGCGCATCCGCTACCTGTTAGTGGACGAATATCAGGACACCAACGGTGCACAGTACGCACTGGTGCGACTGCTGGTCGGCCCGGCCGGTGCCTTTACCGTGGTCGGCGACGACGACCAATCTATCTATGCCTGGCGCGGCGCCCGTCCTGAGAACCTGGCTCGGCTCAAGCAGGACTACCCGACGCTGCGCGTCATCATGCTGGAGCAAAACTATCGATCCAGCGCGCGCATCCTCGGGCTCGCCAACCGGCTGATCGCCAATAACCCACACCTGTTCGAGAAGCGCCTGTGGAGCGAGCTCGGCCCCGGCGATCCGGCACGGGTGCTGGTCTGCCGCGACGAGACCCACGAAGCCGAGCGCGTCGCCGCCGAGATCCACCATGCCCAGCTGACCCGCAACCAGTCCTACGGCGACCTGGCCATTCTCTACCGCGGCAACCACCAGGCGCGCGCCTTCGAACAGGCCCTGCGCACCCTCGGCATCCCCTATTTTCTCAGCGGCGGCACCTCATTTTTCGCCCGCACCGAGGTCAAGGACATCATGGCCTATCTGCGGCTGCTGGCGAATCCGGCGGACGACGCCGCTTTCCTGCGCGTGGTCAACTGCCCGCGCCGCGAGATTGGCACGGCAACTCTAGAGCGCCTGGCCGGTTACGCCGGCGCCCGCGCGCTGCCGCTGCTCGCCGCCTGCAATGAGCCGGACCTCGGCAGCCACCTCGCCGAGCGCCCCCGGCAGCGGCTGATGGCCTTCGCCGACTGGATCGAGCGCCACCGTCGCCAAACCGCAGGCAACCCGGTGGCTGCCGTGCGCGCTCTGATCGACAGCATGGACTATGCTGGCTGGCTGCGCGAGACCGCCTCCACTCGCAGCGCCGCCGAGCGCCGCCAGGAGAATGTCGACAACATGCTCGGCTGGCTTGGCTCGCTGCAACAAGGCATGCCCCAACAGGGCAGCCTCGCCGAGATGGTCAGCCATCTGACGCTGATGGACGTACTCGAGCGCCAAGACGAAGAGCAGGGCGGCGACCGCGTCCATCTGATGACATTACACGCGGCCAAGGGCCTGGAATTCCCGCGAGTCTATCTGGTGGGCATGGAAGAGGGCCTGCTGCCCCACCGCGAGAGCATCGAGGATGGCGCCATCGAAGAGGAGCGCCGTCTGGCCTATGTCGGCATCACCCGCGCCCGTCGACAGCTGACCCTGACCCGTGCCAAACGTCGCCGCCGCTTCGGCGAGACCGTCCTCTGCCCGCCGAGCCGCTTCCTCGCCGAACTGCCCGGCGAACATCTGGAGTATCCCGACCAGATAAGCGCGGACGACCAGCAGCAACGCGAACGCAGCCGCGCCCAGCTTGACGCCCTGAAGGCCATGCTGAATCGTTCTGGCTGATCGATCCTGGATTGCATGAGTCCGGGCGACTCGCACTTGGAAACAGCAGTGCGGTTTTGGCTCGCCGCCATGGCGCTGGACATGCCCGAGGCAAGAGATGCAGGGTAAAGTGACGGTAAGTGATGGTGCAGAAACAAGCTAAACAGGTTTTTGGCTTGGGTGTCGCCTGCCGACTCATTCGGTACCGCTATCGGCGTCGGTATCGGTATCAACGTCGGTATCGGCGTCGGTATCGAACTGACCAACCCGATATCCTCAAGCTCCTCGCTGACCGCGTCGCCACGCTGTCCGAGCGTCGTTAGCATGGCCACACGACGATCGAGCAGTGCCTTTTGCTTGCCGTTGTCGTCTGCGGACAACGCATCGCACACCAGCAAGCACGTCCTGAATCGCAGCGCACTCCAGTGCCGAGCCTCGTGCGCTTTCAAACGACCGGCGTCGATCCCCGCTCGTCGCTTTGCCGTTACCCTCGGCACTGTTCAGCGCGATGGCCTGCGATGCGCGCCCACGATGCGCGCCTAAGATGCGCACAGGCGTTGATCCTTCGCGTTACGCTGTCCTTTCACATGCTCGCAGTCGCGCTAGGCCCAGCCGACAGACTCGATGGCCGCACGCTCTGCGTCGAGCTTCTCATGACCGAATGGCATAGGGCGTTTTCTCTCTCGATTCCGATTCCGATAGCGACCCCGACCCCGATTGCACTCCGCCGATGTCTGGATAGCGTTGTATAGGTTATTCATGAACCGCTACTAAGCGTGGCACTTTTCTGTGCGATTCTTATGTCTTCATCGATTTCGATCCCGATGCGGATGGCCGCCAGCGTCGGATTGCAAGATCAACCCTAAAGCCCCAATGTCATTTCTTCCTGGCGATTGGAAGTCTGTGGAATTCAGCCGTATCGATCTACTATCGTGCTACGCGTTGTCCACTCTCGAAGCGACCCAATGACGCCTCGGCCGCCTTCCGCGGCCTGCTCAGCCGATGCCAATGCATCGGTTGCAGCAACCAAGTCCATCCCCCCGTCCAACATGACCTGATATAGGAGCCACGATGCGCCCCTGGCCTCTACTGATTGCCCTGCTTGTCACCCTCGTGCCCGCAACCTTGCTGGCCGAAGATCCACCGGCCCCGGAGCCTCTGACCACTGTCGACCGCAACATCCCGGTGGAAGAGCTAGCACTGATGCTCAAGCCCCTGCCCAAGGCCCAGCTCATCATCGAAGCCGATGCCTGGCAACGCCTGGTCCAAGACAAGGCCGAGCAGATCGTCTCCGGCGAGATCGCCGTCAAGCGCCAGAATGCCGAAATCGCCGAGGTGGAAGAAATCCGCCAGCAGATAGAACTCGCCAAGGAGAAGCTTCAGGAAGTCCAGCAAAAGGCCGAGGAGGCCGCCGGCAGCGGCGATACCGAAGCCGCTGCCGAGGTCCGCGAGAGTGCGGAAGATGCCAAATCGCAAATGCGCGAGGTCCAGGAACGCGTTGAGGCCGCTGGCGATGCCGCCGAGCGCACCGCCGAGATTCGCACACGCATAACCGAAGCCAGTGGCGAGGCGCTGGAAGAGACCGCCGAGGTCGCTGGCGACGCCGCCGACCAGGTCGACCAGATCACCGCCACCATCGACGAAACCGTCGCCCGCGCCGAGAGCGGCAAAGACATTGCCGATGCCGCCGAGCAAGTCCGCCGTCAGACCGAACAGGCTAGCGCCGCCGCAGAGGCGGTCAGCGACGCCGCCGGACAAGCCGCCGCCATGGCCGAGCAGGCCGAGCAGGCCGAGGTTACAGCCAGTACCGAAGGCCCCGAATCGGCCGAAGAACAGCCCGAGCTGCTCGCCCGCGCCGCCGAGATCGCCGCCACCGAACAGACCAAACGCAAAGAAAAGCGCGCCCTGTTGGAGACTGTCAGCAAGATGCGCGAGGAACGCAAGCTCCTGCTCGACCGCTTCAAGGCCACACTCGCGGCGCTGGAGGCCAAGACCCCAGAGGACGACGCCGACACCCTCGCCCTGATCGCCGACCACCGCCTGTACATCCGCGCCATCACCAGCGTCGAAGTCGACGTGCAGGACACCACCTCGGCCTGGATTGCGATCAAGGGCTGGGCCGTATCCGAGGAAGGCGGCATCCGGCTCGCCTTTAATCTCGTTCGATTCTTCAGCGTACTCATCATCGCCTGGTTCATCGCCAAGCTGCTCAGCGCCGGCGTCCACCGCGCGCTCACGCGCATCAAGGGCACCTCTAAACTATTGGAAGACTTCTTGGTCAAATCCATCCGCTGGATCGTCATGAGTATCGGTATCATCATGGCATTGGCCGCACTGGAGGTGGGCGTTGGACCGCTGCTCGCCGTCATCGGTGCCGCCGGCTTCGTGGTCGCCTTCGCATTGCAAGACTCGCTGAGCAACTTCGCCAGCGGGCTGATGATCCTGATCTTCCGACCCTTCGATGTCGGCGACGTCATCGACGCCGGCGGCGTATCCGGCAAAGTCGAATCGATGAACCTGATCTCCACGACCATCAAGACCTTTGATAACAAGAATATGATCGTCCCCAATAACAAGATCACCACCGACGTGATCACCAATGCCACCGGCGTGCGCCATCGCCGCGTCGACATGGAATTTGGCATCGCCTATGACGCCGACACCGACCGCGCCCAGGCCATCCTGGAAGAGATCATCGGCAGCCATCCCAAGGTTCTTGCCGATCCAGCCCCGACCATTGCCCTGCACACCCTCGGCGACAACTCCGTCAACTTCATCGCCCGGCCCTGGACCCTCACTGCCGATTATTGGGAGGTCTTCTGGGATGTCACCAAGGCCGTCAAAAAGCGCTTCGATAGCGAGGGCATCGGCATCCCCTTTCCCCAGCGTGACGTGCATCTCTACATCAAAAGCGGCGGCGAGCAGCTCCTACCCAAGTAGGCTGACTCAGAGACTGTCCAGAAAGGGCAGTCTCTAACGCGACCTGGGCGGCGCTGAACTGGAAGCCTCTGCCAGCGGCACCACAGCCACCGTCGGATCATCGATGCGCCCTGCGTACCAGGCGCGGACCCGCTCGAGGTGGCGCGGTTTCACCCGAGTACCGACCGGGTTGGCGCTCATGATGCCTTTGGGGTCGATCATGGGCCGGCGTGGATCGCGGGCACCGAGCGGGTACTCGTCGTAGGCACCGAGCATATGACCGGCCTCGTGGGCGGCGATCTCCGGCGGATCATTCAGATGCCAGCGCAATTGATGGGTGGGACCGCGGCCGGGATAAACGATCACCCGATGATCATATTGCGGGCCATGGAAGCGCACCCGAACCTCGATCGGCAACACAAGCCCATCGCCGCGTCGCAGACCATAGCGACTGCCCCAGGCGTCCTCGATACCCATGCGCCAGCGTTCGCGGGCACGCACGAGTGCCGCTGACGAGACCCCTGCCGTCGGTATCAGCTCAATCGCCAGCTCGATCTTTACCCTGCCGCCTTCGGTCCGGGCGCGAAATCGACTGTTCCAAGCGAAGCCATCGGCATCGTCGATGCGGGTGGAGACAAGTTCGTTCGCTGTCATCGATCGGCTGCTGCTGATATCCGGTCCCGTATCGGCGTGCGCCGAGCAGACCGCCAGCCCGAATGCCAGAAGCATCCCGTCGACGGCCGGCGCCGCGCTGCGTATGGAATCGGGGTTGACGGCATGCGGCTTGGGCATTGGAATACGCTGGTGCATGACTTTAGGCGATTACCGGAGAAAAACATACCGAAGCGGCAACCCACTCATAGTCGCTCCTTGGGCGGGTTGCCGCAACAAAAAGGCGGACGAGAAAACAAGCCAGATGGTCTATTTCTCGACAGAAATCGCCTAAACCTATTCACCCAGCATGAAGTTCGATTCACCGCAGAGACGCAGAGTACGCTGAGAAGAGCATGCATTCGCCCGGCCCCTCTGCGCACTCTGCGTCTCTGCGGTGAATACCCAAGCCCGCATGTTTCGTTGTGCTTCCGCGCTGCCAGCGGCGGAAAAATGGCCGCTGACAGCACGGAAAAGCGCGGAAAACAGGTTGCGCGATGGAGACAAGAATCTCTTCGATAACTCACTAAGCAGTTACCTAGCAATACCTTCGCCAAAAATTAGCGCCAAAAATTAGGTGGGCGACAGCCCGAGGTGATAGGTTATCCAGTTACTAATCCGAAGACCTATTCCCTCAGGAGGCTATCGCCCATGCCCGACATTATGCTGATCTTGAGCTGCTTAAGCCAGAGCGTAGATAAGACGAGCCTTGGCCGTTTGGGTTGCGTTGTGGAAGGGCTGTTGGCGATGACGGGGCGGGTAACGATGCGGGGGCTATCGCGCTGGACCGAGCGCGGGGGAAGCTATCGGACGCTGCAGCGGTTGTTCAACACCACGCTCAGTTGGGGCCAAGTGCATTGGCTGGTAATTCGCCAGCACCTGCTGGGCGACGAAACGCAATGGTTGCTGGCGGGCGATGAAGTGGTGGTGAGCAAATCGGGCAAGAAGACCCACGGTCTGGATCGTTTTTTCTCCTCGGTGGTTGGCAAGACGATCCCGGGGTTGTGTTTTCTGAGCCTGTCGTTGATTAGCGTGCAACGGCGCTGTTCGTACCCATTGCGCCTGGAGCCGATTCTCAAAGAGACGGCCGCGAGCTGCCCGAAAGCGTCCAAAGCGGGTCGGGGTAAGGACCGAGGGCGGCCGAAAGGTAGCCGCAATGGCAATCGCCGGGAGGTGAGTCTGTCGCCCTATTTGCAGTTCGTTCAAGACCTTCTGCGCCAGGTGCTGGCACTGGTGTGCCAGACGCTGACGGTGCGTTATTTCGTCTTCGACGGGGCCTTCGGCCATAATCAAGCGCTGCAAATGGTCCGTCGCACGGGCTTAGAGTTGATCAGCAAATTGCGCCACAACAGCGCGCTGTATCTGCCCTATGACGGCCCCTACGCCGGGCGCGGCCCGCGGCGCAAGTACGGCAGCAAGCTCGATTATCAACACTTGCCGCCGTGCTTTCTCAAAGCCACTTCCGTGGAAGGACAGGTTCATACGGCCATCTACCAACTGCCCGTTTGGCACAAAAAATTCCCCGACCGGCTCAATGTCGTGATCCTCGTCAAGACCAACCAACGCACCGGTGCCCAGGCCCATGTCATCCTTTTCAGTAGTGATCTTGAGTTAGGCTACGAAGCGCTCATCGATTACTATCGCTTGCGCTTCCAAATCGAGTTCAACTTCCGAGACGCCAAACAGTACTGGGGCTTGGAAGACTTCATGGTGATCAAGCCAACGCCGGTCTACAACAGTGCCAACCTGGCGATGCTGATGATCAACCTGTCCCAGATCCTGATGCGACCGGTGCGCGAGCACTGTCCGAGCTTTAGCGTCAATGACCTCAAAGCCCACTTCCGCGGCCGGAAATACGTCCTGGAGGTGTTAAAAATGCTTCCGGAAATGCCCGAAGCAAATATTATTGACCAAGCCCTTGAGCAGGCTGCAAATCTGGGGCGGATTAATCAAGAACTTAGTGCAGCATGAGATCGGGTCATTTGGCGAAGGTATTGACCTAGCAACCGTGTTTCTGGGCGAGGGCACTTACGACATCGCCGTCTCCATGGTCGAAGAGGCCGGCGGCATGCAAGCGCCCGTCCCGCCAACCTCGGCGCTTCTGGGCGCGGGATTACTCGGCCTCGGCATCGCGCGTCACCGCAAGACCACGGCCTGATCGAATCCTCTGCCAATGGACGAGCAAAGGGGCCCTCGGTCAGGCTGTCGAAATGTCCTGAGTTTTGATGCCAAACCGATTCCGGGTCTTGGATTGCATCATCGAACGCACTGGGGAAGCCTCATCGGTGTCGGGGTCGCTATCGGAATCGGTATCGAATCCGCTCATCGATCAAAGCAGCCAGCTCGATACCAATCCTTCATTCCGACCTTGACACCGACCCCGACATCGACTAAGCATCCATAAACCGGGAAGCTCTTGTTTTAGTGAGACGGCAGATTTCGACAGCCTAGCCCTCGGCCCCTTTTTTGTTGTCCTTCGGGTTGCAATCGCGGTAACGCCCGAGTTCCGCCCGTAGGCACTTCTCGATGACCTGTCGAGAGAATCGAATCTCAATATCGGTGTCCCGGCCGTTGTCGTAATCGAATATCCGTAGACTAAGACCACGATGACGACAACGACAACCGCGGAATCCCTCGACCGGGCTGCCTGGTTACGATCGCGCCGAGTCGGGTGTGTGGACTCGAGCCCCAGCCGCCCGTTGCCGCCATGAAGGGCGTGCCTCGCGCCGCTCCGATCAGGGCCGCAGTTGTGACAGCTCCAACCGGCTGCGCAGCACCGCCAGCTTCCGCGCGATCCGGTCGTGCTCCGCCCCCAACATCTGTGCCTGTCGATAGTCGGCCGCTGCCTCTTTCAGCTTGCCGGCGCCGAGCCTGGCATCCCCGCAGCCTTCGAAGGCAGCCGCGCTGTCCGGCGCCAGGCGCAGGGCCTGCTCGAAGTCCCGCTCCGCCGCCGACCAATCCCGCGCCTGGAGCTGGGCCGCGCCCCGCGCGATCCACAGCTCCGGCAGATCGGGCTTCAGTCGCAGGGCCTGGCTCAGATCGGTGACGGCCTTGTCCGGCGCACCGGCCTCGAGGTGGGCGTTGGCACGCAGCGCATAGTGGCGGAAGTTCCAGCGCTCGCGCTCGATGGCTTGGGTCGAGTCCTCGATGGCAGCCTGCGGGTCCTGCTGCGCGAGCCGAAGCCGACCGCGGTAGCCATGGGCCATCGCGTCCTGCCGCAGGCGCAGGGAGTGATCCAGGTCCCGTTGCGCGAAGTCCAAATGGCCCTGCTCGAGTCGAATGGCGCCGCGCTTCGCATAGGCATAGGCGCCGGCGCGGATCAGGGCCTTGGTGGGGTCGGGGTCGGCCTCGAAGCGCTCGATGACGGCAGTATAGTCCACCACGGCAGCCTGGGTATCACCGGCCATCGCCCGGGTCCCGGCGAGATGATTGCGGGCCCGAGAACTCTCCGGGGCCTTGACCACAGCGTCCTCCCAGAAGGCGACGGGATCGGCCCAGAGCCGGTTGCGCTCGTGGGTCCAAGTGCCCCAGAGCACAGCCAGCGCGAGCATGGCGAGCGTGACCGGCGCCGCGGCCGCCGGCTGCCATTGCCGCAGCCGGTCCGCAGCCATGGCCAGCAGCAGCGCCAGGCCCACGGATGGCAGATAGAGCCGGTGCTCGAAGACCAGCTCCAGCGGGATGACCGTGGACTCGATGACCAGGTGCCCGAGCCACCAGAGGATGCAGAAGGACAGCAGTCTGTGGCGACGAGCCGTCAGCCCGGCCGCGGCGACGCAGCCCAGGATGAACAGGCCGGCCCACAACGTGCCGAGCGGCTCCAGCAGCGATTGCGACAGCACGACGTCGTGCTCCAGGCTCAGCCGCGACGGATGGGGCCACAGAAACAGGCCCAGATAGAAGACGACGATGCGCCATTCGGTCATGACCCGCTGCCAGACATCGAAGTCCCGGCCGCCATAGCCGCGCAGCACGATGTCCAGTGGTCCCTGCCCGCGCAGAAAGACCAGGTACCAGGCCGCCGCGGCCGCGAGCAGCGCGACGGTCAGCAGCAGCCAGGGCAGGCCCCTACGCCGGCGCGGCCAGCGCAGGTCCTGGAAGAAGTACCACTCCGCCAGCAAGAGAAATCCCGGCAGCACGGCGACGATCTCCTTCGACATCAGGCCCAGCAGCCAGACGCCGGCGACGCCGGCGTAGAGCCAGGGGCGCAGCCGCTGATGCTGGGTGAGCCTAGCCTGCAGATAGAGCCCGAAGGCGAGCAGATGGAAGAGCACGGCCAGCGTCGTCGCGCGCTGCCAGACATAGGTCACGGCCTGGGTCTGCACCGGGTTGAGCAGCCACAGGGTCACGGCCAGCGCGGCGATCCAGAGCGCATCCTGGCCTGGGCCGCGCAGCACCGGGGTGCGGTAGAGCAGCAGGACCACCCAGAACACCAGCAGGCCGTTGACCAGGTGCACGGCCAGACCGACCAGGTGATAGCCGGTCGGGTCCAGCCCGCCCACCAGATGATTCAGCCCGAAGCTCAGGCCCGTGAGCCAGCGCCCGTCGTGGGGGACGCCGAGCGCGGCCGCGCACAGCTGCGGCCAGGTCAGCTCGGTCAGGTGCACGGTGGGGTTGTTGACGATCGCGGTCCAATCGTCGAAATAGAAGGGCGCGGTCATGCCCGGCAGGTAGGCGAGCACGGCGGCGCCCAGCGCCAGACCTGCGAGGCCGACGAGCACAATCGCTGCACGCTTGCGGGTTTTCGGTGTTGCGGTCTTGGGCGTCATCTTTGCCTAGCCTGGGCTCGGGTTGGGTTGTCGTCGCATGCGGGCGGTCGTGCCGGCGCCGGGTCGGGCTCGACCCGCCAGAGGCCATAGGCCGGTCGATTCAGCACGCGCACAAAGTACCTGAACGAGACACCGCACAGTTAGAGTCGATAGCCGTCGGCATTGCGCTCCAGCGGAGCGCCCTGCAAGAAGCGGCGCTCAGGCTCCTGCTGCTAAGTGCGCAGCACGTCCAGCCTGACCCGGGCCGCCGGCAGCATGATGCCGACCAGGAGCGCAGCGCAGCGTGCGGGAGTACGGCCCAGGGCAGCGAGGCCGGCGCAGAGACCGGCCAAAGCCGGCCGCCACCAAGCGCTGGGCGAGGTCGTCGCTGACGAGCGCCCGGCGCTTGGGCTCGGCCGATGCAGCGCAGCTGCTCGATCATTGCCTCGACCTGCTCACGCTCCGGAAATGTCTGCTGGTCGGCCAAGACTTCGAGCAGGACGCGTCGCGCACGGTCACGGCTGCCGGCCCACTCCAGGGCAAGGGCGTAGTGATATTGAAAGGTCGGGTTCGATGGCGCCATAGATAAAGAATAGGCGATTTAACCGCATCACAGGATGTACAACGGCCACGATACCACCGGAGCGAGGCTTCGAGCAAGGGCGCGAAGACGTTCGTTGGGGCGGAAATCGTTGGGAAAACGCGCAAACGGCGCTTTGGAATGAGGATTCGTGGGTCGTTGGGTAGGGGAAGGTGCAGGAATCTGCACCGTCGCCTGTTGCGCTGGTTGACGGGGAAGTCCGCTACCACTGGATGCGCTGATCGAATTCGATCTCCGGTTCGGGTTGGGCAAGCGGATCGTAGCCCACTGGCGTCCGGGGAAGCTGATCTCCGGCGCTCATAAGATACCAGTAAATATAAATAAATCGACGATTTATGCCTGTTACCGACTTGAACGACAACGGTCGATGGTCGCAATCTGGTTCGCTTTATCGCGGACACTGGGATTCGGCGCATGTATTCAGGCAAACTCATTTTCACGCAAGTGCTGGAGTATGTTCCCCAGCACAGCTTTCGTCGCTGCGTGCAGCGCTATCAGGGCAATCGCTACGTCAAGCGCTTCACCTGTCAGGACCAGTTTCGCGCCATGGCGTTCGCGCAGCTGAGCTACCGCGAGAGCCTGCGCGACATCGAAGCCTACCTGGCAGCTCAGCAGAACAAGCTTTACCACATGGGCATCCAGGGCCGGGTCGCGCGCAGCACCCTGGCCGATGCCAACGAGCAGCGCGATTGGCGCATCTATAGTCCTCTCACGTGATATCAAAACTGTCCCTTTCGTTTAAGGCCAGCACTCACGCATCAAAAACAAAAGGGCATATCTGGTTATCATGTTGCGTGACTATATGCCGACTTGGCCCAGGCGCTGATTCGCATCGCCCGCGCGCTGTATGTCGACGACTCCTTTGGTATCGACCTCGAGCAGACCGTCTATGCGCTCGATGCCACCACTATCGATCTGTGCTTGTCGCTATCGCGCCGAGCAAAGCTCGGCGCCTCTTGCCGGGTGAAAGTCCCGGTCGGGTAAGGGCTAGCCACCCACCCGTATCGAGTGTTGGTCCTGCTGCGGAGCTTTGTGCCTCGCGAACAAAGTGAATTGCAGGGCAAGCGTACACAGAGAATCCTATAGGCCGTAGGGGAGATCGCGCTCCCTGAAGTGCGCCTGTTTGGATCAGGGCAGCTTCGAGAAAGCAAAGTAAGCGGATGACGACGGTGTTAACGTCCTGGAAGTCAACATGAAGCACGCGCTACCTGGCAAGTGTGTGGATGTCCGCCGGAGTCGTGATGTGCTCGCGGCCATCATCAAAAAGCGACTCGACATCCCGGAGTCGCCTTACACAATGCTACAGATACTCGGTCTGGCCCTATTCGAGCGCGCTTCACTAAATCAACTACTTACGGGCGCCTCAGAGCCGGATTACAAAAATCATGGGGACGCAGTCGCCAAACAATTGAATTTATTTGATTAATTCCCCGGACACTAGTGCGATACTCGGGTGTTTCTCCGCCGCACGCGCCATCACGGGACCACCCGCCACGGTATCGCTGCAATTGGCTGCGTGGACCGACACATGCAACAGGTTGCCGAGGAGATCGACCACGCTATGGCGTTGATGCCCTTTGACCTTCTTGCCGCCGTCGATCCCGCGTTCTTCGCTCGCCTACTCGGTCTTGACGCTCTGCGAGTCGATCATCCCGTAACTCGGCGATGCCGAGCGACCGTTGTTTTGGCGATGGAGTGCATTCAGTTGATCCAGCGCGGTTTCCCATACACCGCGTTTGTTCCATCGGCTGAAGTGATCGTAAACCGTTTGCCAGGGGGGAAAATCGTTGGGTAGCATGCGCCATTGGCAACCGGACTTCACGACGTACAAAATGGCATCGACGATCCGTTTGCGCGGATGCAGGCTGGCACTGCCCCGTCGATCACGGGGTTGAAAATAGTGTTCGATCAGTGCCCATTCGGCATCCGTCAGGTCACTCGGGTATCCCATGGCTTGTCCTCGAAGAAAAAGTACTTGACGTTGATGGACATTTTTTTGTCAGACAGGTTCTAAGCCTCAGCCGCCGCCCAAAGTGCCGCGGGCGAAGCGAGCGGCACTTTGGGCGGCGGCTGAGGCCTTTGTTGGGCGATAATTCATTCAGCATTCAGCATCCAGAATTCAGCATCCAGAAAAGGAATCTGACCCCATTTTTCTTCATTTTTCATTTGAAAAGGGATCTGACTCCATTTTTCATTGACCCCATTTATCATTTTTCGCTGGGGTTTTGTCGTCTGGAATCAGCCGGCAATGAACAGATGGCGGTGCATGTCACCTCCGTGCTTACTGGGCCAAAAAGGCTTGGTTTTTGGACGTTACACCGAATCCACCGCGTATTCCGGCAAAGGTGACCGGCCAGCGAGCTTCGCCAATATCAAAGGGCGCATGAGCGCGCGAGCACAATCTTCATTGATATGCCTCAATGTGGCCTTGTTCATAATTCCGGCCACCGCTGTCAAGCCGCGACCGGCGTTAGGTAGGCCGGTTTCGGCGGGCGCGTTCGGCGTCGTCGCGGTCGCGGCGGCAACGGCACGCGTAGTAAGAGGCGCTCGAACAGGACAGGGTGCGCTCGCCCAAAGAAACGCTCGGCGGCCGTCGTGCCGTCGTCGCGGCAGATATGGAAGTGATGCACGGCCGTGAGCGCAGCGAGCTTGCGGTCACTCAAACGATCACGTCCGTGATGATGCAACGCCAGTTGGCCGTTGCGTCCTTCCACACAGGAACTGCGGCGTTGGAACACATCGGCGCAGGCGCCGGCAACCTGTTCGACCTGTGCGCTCGTCTCGGGCCCGTGAAAGAGATCCGGAGAATGATGCGCACCGAGATCCGTTTCGGCATGCCGGCGCAGGGCCTTGGCTTCGTCGGCGGTGCTCTGCATCACCTCCACGGCGACGCCCGTGCAGGCATCTTCCAGCACCGCCGTCCAGGTCGCCGCAGAGCGATCAGCAGCGTACCCCTCCAGCAGAATGAAGTTCGACGCCAGCTCGATGGCCACCAAGCAGCCCCCCCCGGATGGAACGTTTCGTCCTCGCACACCGTCGCTTGCCGAGGCGCCATGCCCTCGCCAACTTGCCGTGCGCTGCGCCCAGGTCTCCGTGACCAAGGCCGTTTCCAGGGCCACATTGAGCTTGTGTTGCGCGCCGTCGCTCACCCCGACGAAATCCCCTCCGGGGTGCGTACGAACGCCACCAGACCGGCTGGCGCATCCCCAGGCGGTTGCTCGTGGCACCACTCCAGCAAGGTGCTGCGTGCCACGCCCGAAGCGGCAGCCGCCTCGCGTTGCGTCTCGCCGGCTGCCAACCGTGACTCGGTAACAGCGATGTGTTCGGCCTGCTCCAAGTGCGTGCGCCGCGTTACGACCCGATCCCTCGTCCGGGTAGCGCAGGGCATATAAATGGTCTATAGTTCAAGCAGAAAAACCTTCGTACATCTCTCCGAATGTTGCTGGGGGTTCACTCAAAGACAATGGAGATTGACTTCTCTTGATCCATGAAATGGGAGCGCTGTCATGACAGTTCGATCTATAGCAGTTGCCTGTCAAGGGGGTGGCACGCATGCCGCGTTTTCCTGGGGCGTGCTTGACGAGATCCTAATGACCAAGAAGCAATGGGACAGTGACGCTCGGCCTGAGCGCTTTGACATTTCTGCGATCACCGGTACGTCGGCAGGGGCCTTGTGCGCCCTGATGGTGTGGTACGGGTTCGCGCGGAAGACGAATCTGCCCGGCAGCGGATCGCTCGATGATGCCATTGCAACACTCGACGGGTTCTGGGAGGGCTTTGCCGCCCGCGAGCCCGTCGAGGTCATACACAACAAGATGTCCATCGCTGCCCTGGAGGCAAAGGAAAATGGAATGCCGCTACCGGCGATCAACCCCTACGGCATCGTCGACGATATCATTCTTGCACAATTGACCATGCTCGGGGCGCGCAAGGAATACGTCGACTTCCAGGCCATGCTGAACAACGCATGTCCGGATTTCGAAACAGTGGATTGGGAGCACGTACAGATGCGCGCGATGGTCGGTGCCTCGGAGATTCGAAGCGGTGCTGAGACGGTCTTCGATACGCGGAAGAATCAGGAGGACAGCAATATTAAGACCCCGATCTCGGCATCTGCCGAACACAGGTGGCGTCGGCGTCTGCCGTTCAGCCTTGAAGGCGTCGTTGCGTCCGGAACTCTGCCAACCGTGCGAGAAGCAGAGGAAATCGGTGATGGCCGCTACTGGGACGGACTCTATTCGCAGAATCCTCCCGTTCGCGAACTGTTAGCCGGAACGCCGAAGCCGGAGATCCCAGACGAAATCTGGGTTCTACGCATCAACCCCCAAAATATCGACAAGGAGCCGACGACGCCAGAAACCATCAAGGACCGCGAGAACGAACTGATGGGCAATCTCTCACTCAACAAGGAGCTCGACTTCATCAACATCGCCAACATCTGGATAGATAAGTATCCTGGCCTGGCCAATGACAAGAAGAAGGTTACGGTCCGGACTATCAAGATGCGCCACCAGACCGCGGTAGCCCTACGTACACCGTCGAAGTTTGACCGCAGTGCCGGTCATATGAACGAGCTGCGCCAGGAAGGCATCGATGTGGCACGCGAGTGGCTCGCACGTTGGCCACATGATGTCGGCACCTACCCGGACGATGCCGGATATTAGTCGTGGGGCTATGCGAGTCTCCACGGGCTCGCACGCGCTGCCCTAGGAGGCTGTCCGAGAATGAAAATAAGACACAAGATATAGAGTGCACAACTCGATTGTAGGGGCTACATGTTGTGCGTGCTCTGAGTTCTCGGACAGCCTCCTAGACGAGCCGCACAAGGTTTCACCTTTGCGAAGGATTCTGTCGGTACAATAGGGCGAACATCGTATGGGATGAGAGCGAGTCCGCGGAGCGCGATCGAGATCTCGGAGTGATGGAGTGTGTCTCATCATTATTCATCCGTGAATAGAATCAGGAGCTTGCGTACCAACGATCATGCAGATGGCCCGCCCTGTGGGTCCCGATAAACCGTGCCAGCTGATTCGGTTGAAATTTCGCGAGCCATTGGGCACGCTCATGCCTATTGGCGCGCGTCCTCTTCTTTCTGTTTTCGTTGGTCACCTCCACGATTCGGTCACGGTTGTCACTACAGCTCGAAAATGCTGCCCTGTGCCACCAGCTCTCCACGTATCGATCGAAGGGGCGAAGACCGCGCATCGCGTCCCCTTGATTGGCTGCTTGGGTCGGCTCGATGTCGAGGATTTAGCTTTTGCTTGTCGTCGACGCTGCTCTGCACGTTGTAGCCAACCAACCCCTTGCCATTCTTGACGTAGATGCCGCGCATCGGGGTCGGTGCGCGAGAGCTGGGTCTCGCCGCTCTCCTGCAACGCCTTGATCGTTTCGCGCTTCTCGGCAGCTCGGGCCTCGAGTGCCTCGAGCTGCTCGGCGCTGATAGGCGGTACTTCAGCGCTGTCGCTGTTGCAGGCGTCGTTGTTCTCCAGCGCGGCAGAGTAGGCGTCAATCTCGCGATCGAGCCTGGCGAGGTCGCGTTCCAGACCGGTGCGGGTCTTGACGCTGTCGGCACTGGTACTGGCGTTGAAAAAGCTGCCGTCGATGCCGACACGCTCACCCCCGATTCAGATCGAGCTCGCGACACAGCCGCACAAACCCGCGGTTCAGCGCTTTCAGCACCTTGGCGTTGTCGCGGCGGAAGTCGGTGATGCTATGGTAGCCTGGACGCAGACCGCCGAGCAGCCAGATCAGTTCGATGTTGCGCTGGCATTCCTGCTCCAGCCGACGGCCGGAGCGAATGCGGTTCATGTCGCCGTACAGATACCGCGACTCGGACCGCCGCTGAGTGAGTCAATCCCAGCCCGGCCAGATCGCAGCTGTCGACATGGGCGGCAATAGCGCGCACCGGGTTGTCCCGATCGACAAAGTCCTCGACGCGCGGCGGCAGCATCTCCTGGCGTGGGTCGAATGCGCCACGCTGGTAGCGGCGACTGCCGCTCATCGCCTTGCCAACTGCGGCTGGGCACGCCGACGGCTTGCTCGCCGGTGGCGGCTCGGGGGACGACGGCAGTTCCAGCAGCGGGATCTGTAATGGCTCGGTTTTCGGCTCGGTGCTCGGCATGGTCATCGCGGTGGGCTCAGCAGTGGTGCTCGTGCGGCTGTTGGCGGCTGATTGGTCTGGCATAGCAGGACGATCTCGATCCGCCAGTGTGGTGCAATCCACTTCTCCGCGCCCGGCGGCACGAGATCCCCATTTGCATTTCTCGGCACTCTTGCGTAAGTTAAGCGCTGCGAAAAATGCGTAGGGAATCCCGGAGACTCTGGACGTGATCTTAAAATCATTTCGCTTGACCCAAAACCAACTGCGACTGCTCGCTCGTTCAATTCCAGCGGCCCTGCTCCTGTGCCTTGCGGGGCTGGTGGGAACCCTGGCCACGGTACCGTCACGGGCCGATACGATTGAGCATAGCGGCACAATCAGCGCGCAGACCACCTGGTCGGCCGACGATGTTCATTTAGTCACCGCCAACCTGACCGTAGGCATCGGCGTGCGCCTGACCATTGAGGCCGGCACCGTCGTCAAGCTCGGCACCAACGTACAATTACGTATCGATGGCGTGCTCGAGGCGGCAGGTACGCTCACCGATCCGATCATCTTCACCTCCTACCGCGACGATAGCGTCGGCGGCGATACCAACGGCGACGGGCCGAGCCGAGGCCAGCCCGGCGACTGGAGCGGACTCTACTTCGACGACTCGGTCACCGACTCCCAGGTAATCTTCGACCATGTGCAGGTCCGCTACGGCGGCGCTGGCGATCGAGGCCAAATCCGCATCGATCGCGCCGATCTCGACCTGACCAACTGCGATGTTCGCGACGGTAGCGGCGACGGTCTCTACATCAACGATAACCTGACTCGCATCCAGGGCTGCGTCATCGAGGACAACGCCGGAACCGGCATCTATGTGCGTGGCAACGCCGGCGACGAGCAGGCGCGGCTGATCGGCAACCGGATCAGCGGCAATCAGGACGGCGTGCGCGTCAATGCAGCGATTCCGGTGATCGCCGATAATGAGATCAGCGACAACGCAGATTGGGGCATCGATTTCGAAGGTACATGGGCTGCCCCCCCGATCACCGGCAACCAAATCACCGGCAACGCGCGCGCCGCGCGGCTGCCGGCGAGCGCATTGCCGCAGCCCGGCGACGGCAACCGATTGACGCCGAACGATCGCAGCGGTTTGTGGATTCGCGGCAATGAGCTCAGTCGCGACCTCGTCCTGGGCATCGAGGGCAGCGGCACAGAGGAGCTTTCGCGCTACCACATCGAAGGCCGGCTCAATGTTCCGGCCGGGCGCAGCCTGAGCATCGATCCTGGCGTCGTGATCAAATTCGCCGATGGCGCCGGCATGGACATCGTCGGCGCCCTGCAGGCGCTGGGCACGCACCAGGCGCCGATCGTGTTCACCGGCGAGCGCGACGATGCCCATGGCGCGGACATGAACGCCGATGGCACCGCCAGCGCCCCGGCCAACGGCGACTGGCGCGGGCTGTCCTTCGCCAACGCCGAAGACGGCGCCAGCGAACTGCGCCACGTCAAGGTGCTCTATGGCGGGTCCTACGTCGCCAATGTCTATAGCAACAACACCGATCTGACGATCGCCGACAGCGAGCTGGCCCACTCCGGCGGAGACGGCCTGTACGGCGTTACCGCGACCCTGACATTCGCCGACCTGGAGATCTACGGCAACGCCGAGCACGGCCTGTTTCTGACCAGCTCCACGACGAGCAATCTGACGGGCGGACGCCTGTACGCCAACTTCGGCGACGGCATCTATCTTGCCGGCAACGCCGCGCTGAGCCTCAGCGGCAGCGAACTGTTCGCTAACCTGGGCGCCGGGCTGCGCAACACCGGCAACCAGGCGATCGACGCCAGCGGCAACTGGTGGGGAGCCGTCGACGGCCCCGGCGGAGATGCTCCCGGCAGCGGCGATCAGGTACACAACACCGGCGCCGGCAATATCGACGCCGGAGCCTTCCTCACCGATGGCTCGCGGTTCGGCTTCTTCGACGCCGGCGCCAACCTCGGCGAAGGCATGTTGCCGGCGCCGACGGTGACGCAGGGCAGCGACAGCGCCGAGCTCGGCGCCGGCCCGGTGGAGCGCATGCTCTACGACCTCGACGCCATCATCCTCGACTACAGCGGCCTGCCATTGCCCGAGGTCGCGCGCTTCGACCTGTTCGCCGTCTATCGCAACCCCGACGACACCAGCGGCATCGGCGGCAACCGCCAACGCCTCGACGACGGCAGCGGCGCGCCGGTGCACGACACCCTCGCTGTCGATGACCGTATCGTGCAGGTGCGCCATCCGCTGGCGCCGAGCGCACATGCCGACAGCAACCTGCAACTCGCCGTCGTGCGCGAAAACGGCTACCGCAGCGTCTTGCAGGCGCTGTGGCTGGTCGAGCGCGGCCTCGACGGCGACGACCAGGCACCGAGCTCCAACATCACCGCTCCGCTCGCCGACGCCCAGCTGCGCGGCGAGCGCGTGCAGATCACCGGCAGCAGCAGCGACCCCGGCGGGCGACTCGAAGCGGTGCAGATCGGCATCGACGCCGGCGCCGGTCCGATCTGGTCACCGGTGGGCGAGCTCGCCGGCGACGGCAGCTGGCGCTACAGCTGGCAACTGCCGGCGCAAGACGGCGTCTACCGCATCCATGCCCGCGCGCGCGATGCCGCCGGCAACCTCGAGCCCGTCGGCGCCGGCCTGCACGTGCAGATCAACCAAACTCCGCCGGCCGCGCCCACTGGACTGCTGGCCCACGACACCCCCGGCGATAACGGCGGCAGCATCGAGCTGAGCTGGACGCCCTCCGCCGACGATGGCGCCAACGCCGGGGATGTCAGCGGCTATCGCATCGAGCGGCGACCCGTCGGCGACCCGGACTACGGCACCGTCACCAGTCTGAGCGCCGGCAGCAGCGAGTACAGCGACGCCAGCGCCGCCACCGGCAGCGCCTATGATTATCGCATCATTGCCATCGACACCGCCGGCAACGAGACCCCGTCCGCGCCCTGGCTTGGCGTCATCGCCATCGACAACGCTGGCGACGGCACGGCGCCGGAAGACGCCACCGGTCTGATCGGCATTGCCGGCAATGAATTCGTCCAGTTGACCTGGACGCCGAGCGCCGACAGCACCGGCGACGTTGTCGACCAGCTGCTGGAGCGCTCCACCGATGGCGGCGCCACTTGGGAGAACCCCGTGGTGCTGGCCAAGCACCTGGCCACCTACCTGATCGAAGGTCTCACCAACGAGCAACCCTACCGCTTCCGGCTGCGCACCCGCGACGGCGCCGACAACCTCAGCGCCGGGGTTCTCAGCGCCGAGCTGACCCCGAGCCCAAGCGCCTACACCGAAGTCTCCGGCAGCATCGGCGTCGACAGCGTCTGGTCGGCGGGCGTCTACCATGTCGCCGGCAACCTGAGCATCAGCGGCGCGACCCTACGCATCGAGCCCGGCGTCATCGTCAAGGTCGGTGCCGGTCGCTCGATCAATGTCACGAACGGCGGCGCGCTGGACGCGGCCGGCAGCGCCGCGCGCCCGGTGATCTTCACCGCTTGGAGCGACGACGACTACGGCGGCGATAATAATGGCGACGGGCCGAGCAATGGCACAGCCGGCGACTGGTTCCGGCTCTCCTTCAGCAGCAGCGCCGATGCGGCCGGCTCGCGGCTCAGCCACGTGCTGGTGCGCTACAGCGGCGCGGCCGGGCACAGCGTCCAGCTCGACCGAGTCGATGTACCGGTGCTCGACAGCCAGATCCGCGACGGCAATGGTCATGGCCTGTTTATCAGCCAGGCCGCGCCGCTGGTGCAGGGCAATCGCATCGAGGCCAACAGCGGCAACGGCATCCAGACTCTTTTTGGCGCTCCGCGACTGCTCGACAACCAGATTCTCGGCAATCAGAACGGCATCTTTCTGCAATACGGCAGCGCCGAGATCGCTGGCAACCAGATCCGCGACAACAGCGGCTACGGCATCTTCAACCAGGACGCCCGCGACCTGCCCGAGATCCGCGCCAACACCATCACCGACAACGGCATCGGCGTGCGGCTGCCGTTTTCGGCACTGCCCGGAGCGGCGGCGGGCAACCTCATCGGGCCAAACGACCAAGACCACATCGAGGTCATCGGCAACCCCTTGGCGCGCAGCCTGGCGCTGCCGGCCGGGCAGGTCTACTACCAGGTCTCAGGTAGTGCTAAGGTGGCTGCCGGCGCCGCGCTGGAGCTTGCCCCCGGGCTGATCTGGAAATTTGGCAACGGCGCCGGCATGGACATCGACGGCGCATTGCGCGCCGAGGGCACGCAGGCCGAGCCGATCATCTTCACCTCCTATCGCGACGACAGCGCCGGCGGCGACACCGACGGCGGCGGTCCAAGCGCGGGCGCGCCCGGGGACTGGGACAACCTCTCTTTCAGCGACACCGTCATCGACTTTCTGACCCGGCTGACGCAGGTGCAGGTGCGCTACGCAGGCGACAATGCCCTGTATGCGCGGGGCGCCGACATCGACATCCGCGACTGCACCCTGCGCGACAATGCTGGGGTTGGGCTGTACCTCTACGAGAACAGCACCCGGGTCGAGGGCTGCACCATCGAGGACAACGCCGGCTATGGCGTCGGGCTGTTTGCAACATACTACAATCCCGCCTGGCGCCCACGGCTGAGCGACAACCACATCCGGCGCAACGCCGGGGGCATCCAAAGCCGTCTGATCGGCGCCGAGATCGACGCCAACCACATCCTCGACAACACCGGCTGGGGCATCGACTACCAGCGCACCCATCAGGCACCGATCCCCAGCGGCAACCAAATCACCGGCAACGCGCGCGCCGCGCGGCTGCCGGCGAGCGCATTGCCGCAGCCCGGCGACGGCAACCGACTGACGCCGAACCATCGCAGCGGTCTGTGGATTCGCGGCAATGAGCTCAGTCGCGACCTCGTCCTGGGCATCGAGGGCAGCGGCACAGAGGAGCTTTCGCGCTACCACATCGAAGGCCGGCTCAATGTTCCGGCCGGGCGCAGCCTGAGCATCGATCCTGGCGTCGTGATCAAATTCGCCGATGGCGCCGGCATGGACATCGTCGGCGCCCTGCAGGCCCTGGGCACGCACCAGGCACCGATCGTGTTCACCGGCGAGCGCGACGATGCCCATGGCGCGGACATGAACGCCGATGGCACCGCCAGCGCCCCGGCCAACGGCGACTGGCGCGGGCTGTCCTTCGCCAACGCCGAAGACGGCGCCAGCGAACTGCGCCACGTCAAGGTACTCTATGGCGGGTCCTACGTCGCCAATGTCTATAGCAACAACACCGATCTGACGATCGCCGACAGCGAGCTGGCCCACTCCGGCGGAGACGGCCTGTACGGCGTTACCGCGACCCTGACATTCGCCGACCTGGAGATCTATGGCAACGCCGAGCACGGCCTGTTTCTGACCAGCTCCACGACGAGCAATCTGACGGGCGGACGCCTGTACGCCAACTTCGGCGACGGCATCTATCTTGCCGGCAACGCCGCGCTGAGCCTCAGCGGCAGCGAACTGTTCGCTAACCTGGGCGCCGGGCTGCGCAACACCGGCAACCAGGCGATCGACGCCAACGGCAACTGGTGGGGAGCCGTCGACGGCCCCGGCGGAGATGCTCCCGGCAGCGGCGATCAGGTACACAACACCGGCGCCGGCAATATCGACGCCGGAGCCTTCCTCACCGATGGCTCGCGGTTCGGCTTCTTCGACGCCGGCGCCAACCTCGGCGAAGGCATGTTGCCGGCGCCGACGGTGACGCAGGGCAGCGACAGCGCCGAGCTCGGCGCCGGCCCGGTGGAGCGCATGCTCTACGACCTCGACGCCATCATCCTCGACTACAGCGGCCTGCCATTGCCCGAGGTCGCGCGCTTCGACCTGTTCGCCGTCTATCGCAACCCCGACGACACCAGCGGCATCGGCGGCAACCGCCAACGCCTCGACGACGGCAGCGGCGCGCCGGTGCACGACACCCTCGCTGTCGATGACCGTATCGTGCAGGTGCGCCATCCGCTGGCGCCGAGCGCACATGCCGACAGCAACCTGCAACTCGCCGTCGTGCGCGAAAACGGCTACCGCAGCGTCTTGCAGGCGCTGTGGCTGGTCGAGCGCGGCCTCGACGGCGACGACCAGGCACCGAGCTCCAACATCACCGCTCCGCTCGCCGACGCCCAGCTGCGCGGCGAGCGCGTGCAGATCACCGGCAGCAGCAGCGACCCCGGCGGGCGACTCGAAGCGGTGCAGATCGGCATCGACGCCGGCGCCGGTCCGATCTGGTCACCGGTGGGCGAGCTCGCCGGCGACGGCAGCTGGCGCTACAGCTGGCAACTGCCGGCGCAAGACGGCGTCTACCGCATCCATGCCCGCGCGCGCGATGCCGCCGGCAACCTCGAGCCCGTCGGCGCCGGCCTGCACGTGCAGATCAACCAAACTCCGCCGGCCGCGCCCACTGGACTGCTGGCCCACGACACCCCCGGCGATAACGGCGGCAGCATCGAGCTGAGCTGGACGCCCTCCGCCGACGATGGCGCCAACGCCGGGGATGTCAGCGGCTATCGCATCGAGCGGCGACCCGTCGGCGACCCGGACTACGGCACCGTCACCAGTCTGAGCGCCGGCAGCAGCGAGTACAGCGACGCCAGCGCCGCCACCGGCAGCGCCTATGATTATCGCATCATTGCCATCGACACCGCCGGCAACGAGACCCCGTCCGCGCCCTGGCTTGGCGTCATCGCCATCGACAACGCTGGCGACGGCACGGCGCCGGAAGACGCCACCGGTCTGATCGGCATTGCCGGCAATGAATTCGTCCAGTTGACCTGGACGCCGAGCGCCGACAGCACCGGCGACGTTGTCGACCAGCTGCTGGAGCGCTCCACCGATGGCGGCGCCACTTGGGAGAACCCCGTGGTGCTGGCCAAGCACCTGGCCACCTACCTGATCGAAGGTCTCACCAACGAGCAACCCTACCGCTTCCGGCTGCGCACCCGCGACGGCGCCGACAACCTCAGCGCCGGGGTTCTCAGCGCCGAGCTGACCCCGAGCCCAAGCGCCTACACCGAAGTCTCCGGCAGCATCGGCGTCGACAGCGTCTGGTCGGCGGGCGTCTACCATGTCGCCGGCAACCTGAGCATCAGCGGCGCGACCCTACGCATCGAGCCCGGCGTCATCGTCAAGGTCGGTGCCGGTCGCTCGATCAATGTCACGAACGGCGGCGCGCTGGACGCGGCCGGCAGCGCCGCGCGCCCGGTGATCTTCACCGCTTGGAGCGACGACGACTACGGCGGCGATAATAATGGCGACGGGCCGAGCAATGGCACAGCCGGCGACTGGTTCCGGCTCTCCTTCAGCAGCAGCGCCGATGCGGCCGGCTCGCGGCTCAGCCACGTGCTGGTGCGCTACAGCGGCGCGGCCGGGCACAGCGTCCAGCTCGACCGAGTCGATGTGCCGGTGCTCGACAGCCAGATCCGCGACGGCAATGGTCATGGCCTGTTTATCAGCCAGGCCGCGCCGCTGGTGCAGGGCAATCGCATCGAGGCCAACAGCGGCAACGGCATCCAGACTCTTTTTGGCGCTCCGCGACTGCTCGACAACCAGATTCTCGGCAATCAGAACGGCATCTTTCTGCAATACGGCAGCGCCGAGATCGCTGGCAACCAGATCCGCGACAACAGCGGCTACGGCATCTTCAACCAGGACGCCCGCGACCTGCCCGAGATCCGCGCCAACACCATCACCGACAACGGCATCGGCGTGCGGCTGCCGTTTTCGGCACTGCCCGGAGCGGCGGCGGGCAACCTCATCGGGCCAAACGACCAAGACCACATCGAGGTCATCGGCAACCCCTTGGCGCGCAGCCTGGCGCTGCCGGCCGGGCAGGTCTACTACCAGGTCTCAGGTAGTGCTAAGGTGGCTGCCGGCGCCGCGCTGGAGCTTGCCCCCGGGCTGATCTGGAAATTTGGCAACGGCGCCGGCATGGACATCGACGGCGCATTGCGCGCCGAGGGCACGCAGGCCGAGCCGATCATCTTCACCTCCTATCGCGACGACAGCGCCGGCGGCGACACCGACGGCGGCGGTCCAAGCGCGGGCGCGCCCGGGGACTGGGACAACCTCTCTTTCAGCGACACCGTCATCGACTTTCTGACCCGGCTGACGCAGGTGCAGGTGCGCTACGCAGGCGACAATGCCCTGTATGCGCGGGGCGCCGACATCGACATCCGCGACTGCACCCTGCGCGACAATGCTGGGGTTGGGCTGTACCTCTACGAGAACAGCACCCGGGTCGAGGGCTGCACCATCGAGGACAACGCCGGCTATGGCGTCGGGCTGTTTGCAACATACTACAATCCCGCCTGGCGCCCACGGCTGAGCGACAACCACATCCGGCGCAACGCCGGGGGCATCCAAAGCCGTCTGATCGGCGCCGAGATCGACGCCAACCACATCCTCGACAACACCGGCTGGGGCATCGACTACCAGCGCACCCATCAGGCACCGATCCCCAGCGGCAACCAAATCACCGGCAACGCGCGCGCCGCGCGGCTGCCGGCGAGCGCATTGCCGCAGCCCGGCGACGGCAACCGACTGACGCCGAACCATCGCAGCGGTTTGTGGATTCGCGGCAATGAGCTCAGTCGCGACCTCGTCCTGGGCATCGAGGGCAGCGGCACAGAGGAGCTTTCGCGCTACCACATCGAAGGCCGGCTCAATGTTCCGGCCGGGCGCAGCCTGAGCATCGATCCTGGCGTCGTGATCAAATTCGCCGATGGCGCCGGCATGGACATCGTCGGCGCCCTGCAGGCCCTGGGCACGCACCAGGCACCGATCGTGTTCACCGGCGAGCGCGACGATGCCCATGGCGCGGACATGAACGCCGATGGCACCGCCAGCGCCCCGGCCAACGGCGACTGGCGCGGGCTGTCCTTCGCCAACGCCGAAGACGGCGCCAGCGAACTGCGCCACGTCAAGGTACTCTATGGCGGGTCCTACGTCGCCAATGTCTATAGCAACAACACCGATCTGACGATCGCCGACAGCGAGCTGGCCCACTCCGGCGGAGACGGCCTGTACGGCGTTACCGCGACCCTGACATTCGCCGACCTGGAGATCTACGGCAACGCCGAGCACGGCCTGTTTCTGACCAGCTCCACGACGAGCAATCTGACGGGCGGACGCCTGTACGCCAACTTCGGCGACGGCATCTATCTTGCCGGCAACGCCGCGCTGAGCCTCAGCGGCAGCGAACTGTTCGCTAACCTGGGCGCCGGGCTGCGCAACACCGGCAACCAGGCGATCGACGCCAGCGGCAACTGGTGGGGTGCCGTCGACGGCCCCGGCGGAGATGCTCCCGGCAGCGGCGATCAGGTACACAACACCGGCGCCGGCAATATCGACGCCGGAGCCTTCCTCACCGATGGCTCTGAATTCCTGTTCTTCGACGCCGGCGGCACCGAGCATGCCGCCTACGGGATCGGGCTGCCAAACGTTACCGGCAACCCGTCCGTCGAATGGGGCAGCGGACCGGCCGAAACCTTCCTTTACGACTTCGACGCCGACCTGACCGCGGAATTGACCGGCCTTGCCGGCGGCAGCGGCTATCGGTTGTTGCCGATCTATCTGAATCAGGATGCCGGAGGCGGCAGCCAATCGTTGCGGGTTGCGAACGGGGAAGTGATTCATGCAGCCTTCCCGTTGCCGACCGCGGCGCCGGTCGCCTACAGTTTCCCGCTGCCGGTATCGAGCATCACCGACGGCACCCTGGGTCTGATCTTCAGCCGCGCAGGCGGTCCACGCACGCTGCTCGGCGGCCTGTTCCTGGTCAAGGATGCGAATCCCGATGTCACGGCACCAGTGCTGACACTGGACAGCCCACTGGATGGCAGCATTGTTGCCGCGGCCAGCGCCCGGGTGACCGGCACAGCCACCGATACCGGCCCCGGCGCCCAGCACGTCCAGGTGGGCATTGCCGCCAATGGCGGGGCGAACGTCTGGTATCCGGTCTCCGCGCTGGCAGCGGATGGAGCCTGGTCTTTCGACTGGTCAGGAGCCGCCGATGGCGATTATCTGCTTCGAGCCAGGGCTAGGGTGTCTAAATCATAACTTATTGATATTCATAAAGCATTTTGAGTCCCATCGTGATGTTTTTACCCTCAAACTGACTCCCAAGGAAGAAAATAATAATCTAATCAATATGTTATATTAATCGGCAAACGCTCATTTTTCTCTCTTTTTTCAATCTGCCCCCATTTCCATGCGCAGCTCCTGCAACCACTTGTTTACCCTTTTAAAATCGCACCCGATCAAGCATACAATGACAGCTCAAGCACAGGGTGCTGGCACGCCCTTTTTTTGACCGCTTTCTGAACCGCGAAACATGCAAGGAACGCTTTTTCCCGACGACGCAACCAGCCCAAACGATTACTTGCCCGATGGCGAATCAGCAGCGAATTGGGCGGATTCGAACAGCCGTCCCACCCCGCCATCCTGAGATTCCCGATGCTGAGTAGCGTGGCGTATTCATCGGGTCTTGGGCCAAGCTGTTGCATTCCTCTTGCCCAAAAACGTCCTGGCATGCTTTACACTCCTGCCATCTTCCCCGCTATCTTCCTTGGTGCTGCTCATTATGATGGAAGTGGCAGATGCTGTGCTGTTCGTGCTCGAACTGACAACAGCCTCCCCCGCGACAGAAAGGTAGGAGGTGTCGCAGCAAAAACGACAGCGCTCACCTGGGATCGGTTTGGCTTCCATCCGATTGTCTGTCATTGCAACCTCTCTGGCTTCAGTCGTTGCCTGTTCACAAGATCCACCTGCTGTGTGAGTTGGTTGTTTTCCTGGCAGATGCCGAGTGTATCGGAAAGTGCCCGATCCCGCGAAGCGCCTCGGCAAGGATCAGGATGAGGTGCTGACACGCAACCACACGCCATCGCTCTGAGACAGGACACGGGGAGACGGTCTTCACAACTTGAACATGAACAACAGCCTGGCAAGAGCGCGTTGATGAGCACCTACAACAAAATGAAGAAACGGCGCGATCACTGGAAAAAGAAAACAGTGGCAACAGGGGCAGATTTGCGTTACCACAAGAAGGAGAACAAGCGGATCAAGAAGGAGCGCGATGCGTATCGGCGGGCATGGCGCGATACGAAAAAGGAGCTGGACGAACTGAAGCAACGCAACACGGCGTTAGCGGCTTGCGACAAGACCACCACCGTGTTTCTCGCACTGCAACTGTTTGTTGTCGCCCGGATCGGCTTCCGGGCGATCTCCAGGGTCTTGGGCGTGCTGGCATCTCAGCTTGGATTAGCGCAAGCGCCCTGCCCACAAACCATCATCAACTGGGTGACACGACTGGCTATCGCCAGGATGAAAGAGGACCGGTTTGGTGTTGACCCTGACACTGGTATGCAGCGGTTTTCACAAGGCTTTATCCTACTTCTGGATGCCACCATCGGATTCGGCCAGGGCAAGATCATGACGGTCCTCGCACTGGATGCCAGGCATTACGCGTGCAACGCCGGTGCACCTTCGTTACAGCATGTGAGCTGTGTCGCTGTCTCGGTGGCCGATACCTGGACCGGTGAAAGCATCGCGGCTTTGCTGCAGCGCGTCATCGCCACGATCGGCCGCCCCGTTGCCTATCTGAAAGATGGCGGAACCGATCTTGGCAAGGCCGTACGACTGTTGCAGGAAAAAGGGCTGGGCGGCGTGTCGATCGACGATCTTTCTCATGTGGTTGCCAATTTGGTAAAACATGCGTATCGCGCGCATCCCATGTTCGATGTCTTTCTCAGCACCTGCGGCAAAGTGTCCAGCATGCTCAAGCAGTCCGTGCTGGCTTGTCTGGCACCACCGAAGGTCTCGACAAAAGCGCGCTTCATGAATCTTCATCGTTTGGTCAAATGGGCAGCACGGGTACTCCAACAGTCGCCCAGAGGCCGAGCAGCGAACGGCTCGTTACTGCAGAAACTGCGCGAGCGTCTGGATCGACTGCCACAGTGTCGTGCCTTCATCAACGCCTTCCTACAGGATGTCGAGCCGATCCTGGAATGCCAGGCCCTACTCAAGACAAAAGGGTTGAGTCAAGACAGCGCTAATGAATGCTGGCCCATGATCGAGCGAATTCCCACGCCATCGATCCGCCGCGGTTTGACCGACTGGATTGAGAAACAGCTCGCGATTGCCAGCCTGCTCGGTTTGTGCGAGACCGGCATGCCGATCAGCTCTGACACCATCGAATCGTTATTCGGCGTTGCCAAAACCCACGGCACAGGAGAGATCAAGGATGCCAATCGGATTGCACCACGCATCCCGGTTCTGTGTGGTCCGCTCACCCGGCAAGATGCCGAAAACAGTCTTCAGATTAGCGTCGATGAGCAACGCGAGTGGAGTGATTGCTCGTCGTCTCTGACCAAGCAACGCCGTCACGTATTGACGAATGGTGGTGACCTCGAAAAACTCGCCAACCAGGGTGAACCCCAAACGATCGAGCTGATCCTGGGTTCGAAAGCCGGTCAAAAAACACCGATTTCAAAAGAAAAATCCGTGTGTTATGAAAATCATACTGAACCCTGAATTGGCGCATGAGCAAGCTCCAGTTCCAGCTTGTTCCGCTTGCTTTAGGACTGATTTCGAAGGACTGTATATCGACGTGTCTGTTCGTAACCGATTGATCGGACTAACGAACCTAGGTTTGTGCGCCTTTACTGGGCGAGACATGCGGATTCGACCGAGACAAAGGCGGCGTTCGGCAGGTTCAATAATCGGTCAAGGATTTCTAGGCTTTTGGACGCCCTAAGCCAGGGCCATCGACGAGGCCGGCAATCAGGCGCACGTCGGCCCGATCGCTGTGCGCGTCGATGGTGCGGCGCCGCTGTCGGCGACCGAGGTTCGGGCAGCTGGCGTCGGCAATGGACTGCGGGTTTCCTGGGTGCTTTCCGGCGACGATGCCGCCGGTGCTGAGGATGTGGTGCGCTACGAACTCTGGCGCAGCGCCAACGGCTTCAGCGATTTCGTGCAGATCGGGCAGACTGCCGCCGGCGTCGGTCGCTTCGACGACACCACGGTCGCCATCGGCGAGCCCTGGTACTACCAGGTAAGAACCGTGGATGCCGCCGGCAATACCGCCAGCTCGGCCATTGTCGGCCCAGCCGTGGCCGACGGTCTGGCGGACAACCAGGCCCCGGAAGACGTCACCAACCTGACCGCCGTGGCGCAATATGTGGACGGCACCCAGGTATCGATTTATCTGAGCTGGACCCCAAGCGCCGACAGCCAAGGCGATCTGGTGGACCAGCGCCTATACATCTCCACCGACGGCGGGGCAAGCTACGGCAACAATGCCCCAGACTTCGACAACGGCCAGGGCCTCGCCCTGGGCCGTCTGACCAAAAGCCGCCAGATCGTCGGTCTGCTGGCCGGCCAGTCCTATCGCTTCCGGCTGACCACGCTGGATGCGATCCCGAACGAGAGTGCCGGAGCCATGGTCGATTTGACCCCAAGCGGCATGCCGTCCGAGGTGCTGGCGCTGGCTGGAACCCTGGACCGCGACGAAACCCTGGCCGACGGCGTGGTGCGGATCGACAGCACCTTGACAATACCCGCCGGCACGCGGCTGAGCCTCGGCCCGGGAGCGATCCTGAAGTTTGCGCCCGGAGCCGGACTCGACGTTTACGGCACCCTGGATGTGGTCGGCACCGCCGCCTCGCCGGTGGTCATGACCGCCCTGGCCGACGATGCTCATGGCGGTGACAGCAATGGCGACGGCGACGCGACTTCTCCAGCAGCGGGCGCTTGGAACCGCGTTTATTTCGATACCCAGGCGGATGCCGCGGGCTCGCGGCTGGAGCACCTGCACCTGCTTTTCAGCGGCAGCGTCGGCTACAGCCTGTACCTGCGTGCCGCGGTGCCGGTGATCCACAGCATCATCGAACAGGGCAACGGCAACGGCATTTGGACCTACCAGAGCGCACCGCTGATCCAAGGCAATAGGATCGTCCAGCATAGCGGCCATGGTATCCTCACCCAGTTCGATGCGGCGCAGATCCTCGACAATGTCATCCGCGATTGCGACCATGGCATCTACAGCCAATATGCAACGCCGGTCATCGACGGCAATCAGGTCCAGGATAACGCCGAATACGGCGTTTATCACTTCGACGCCCGCACGGCACCGACCATGCACGGCAATACGATCACCGGCAATCGAGTTGCGCTGGCCGTTCCGTTCAGCGCCTTCCCGGACGCGTCCAATGTGCTGACGCCGAATGACGAGTCCTACATGGTCATTCGCGGCAACAGCATGAGCCGGGATGTCAGATTGCCGATCTGGGCGCCGGGCAGTGCCGACGCAATCTCCACCTATCTGGTCGAAAACGCCCGCCTAACGGTGCCACAATACCTGACTTTGACCATCGATCCCGGCGTTGTACTCAAGTTTTCCAGCGCTACCGGCATCGACGTCAACGGTGCGCTGATTGCCGAAGGCAGGCTGGATGCGAAGATCGGCTTTACGAGCCTCATGGACGATCGGCTCGGCGGCGACACCAATGGCGACGGCGATGCCACATTGCCCATCAACGGTCAATGGGGGCACATTTATTTCACAGACTCGCTGATCGAACAGCGTAGCCACATCGAGCATGCGCTGATCCGCTACGCCGGCGGCAGCGGCAGCGGCGGCGCGGCTATCTATCTGAATCAGGCCGATCCGACCATTGAGGACAGCGAGATCTCCAACAGCGGTGGCAGCGGAATCTCTGTGCACGAGTCCGCCCCCCGGCTCCTCGGCAACCGCATCTGGGGTAATGTCTATCACGGCATCGATGTGTTCGGGGCCGGCTCCCAGCCCGAGATCGCTTTCAACCGAATCTCCACCAACGCCATCAACGGCATCCGCTTGGCGGCCGGCAGCGCTGCGATCAGCAATAACCAGTTCATCGGCAATCGCGCGGCGGGTGTATACAACGACACCGGCGTCCCGGTCGATGCGACCCAAAACTGGTGGGGGGAATCCGACGGCAGCGGACCCTACCATACGGGCAGCAATCCCGCGGGCCTGGGCGATGCGGTCAGTGACCATGTGGTCTTCAGCCCCTGGCTCACCGAGCCGGCCCTGGCCTATGGCTACAGCAACTACCGCGCCGCCGGGACCGAGACGGCCGGCTCGCTGCCGGCGCCGGCGCTGATCCAGGGCACGTTGTCCGACGAATGGGGCGATGCTCCGGACTATACGATGGCCTGGGACGAACAGGCAGTGGTCGCCGAGCTGACCGGGCTGGACCCGGATACCAGATACAAAGTCCGGCTCAGCCTGTTCAACGGCGACGGTACGGCCTTGCGCATGTCCCTGTCCGACGGCCTCGGCACCCTGATCCAGGCGCCGATGCCGATCCCAACCGCCGCTCCGGTGCAATATGAATTTACACTGCCGCAGGCTCTCTACGCCGACGGCTCGATGCAATTACGGGCGGTCAATGCCGATCCGGCCGCGGTGCTGCGCGGCGCATTGCCCGAGCTCTGGGTGCTAGAGGATCAAGCGGAGATCGCCCCGCCGCGCTTCGAGGCAATCCTGTTCGACGATCGCGACGGCAGCGGCGATCTGTCCATTGGCGACGAATACCACTTCCGCTTCTCCGAGGCATTGGACAGCAGCCTGGTGCAGACCGGCACCACGGATGCCAACCTGCGCCTGCCGGCGGCCGGCGGCGCTGTCTACGGCAGCCTCAACCAAAGCCGCTGGAGTGCCGACCAGCGCACATTGATCGTTACCCTGACCGAGGGCTTCAACGTCGTCGGCGACGAATTGGTCACCCCGGACGGCCTCGCGGCCAGCAACGGCAATGCAGCCATCGGCAGCCGCGCACTGAGCAAGCTGGACAATGTCGCCCCGATCTTCGACACCCTGAGCTGGAACGATGCCGACGGCGACGATGCGCTGAGCCTGGGCGACAGCTACGTCTTCGGCTTCAGCGAGCGCATGGATCAGACCGCCATCGTCGACGGCGGCAGCGGTGCCAACGCCCACCTGCGGCCCCAGGGCGGAGGCCGCTACGGCAATGTCAACCAGCTCGCCTGGTCTGCGGACGGGCGCCAGGTCGAGGTCTGGATCACCACGGGCTTCACCCTGCTTGGCGACGAGCTGGTGGTGCCGAGCAGCTTCGTCACCGATGTCGCCGGCAATCGCGCCGTCGGCACCCAAGTCCTGCTCGGCAAGGACAGCGTCGCCCCCGAGATCACCGCCGTGGCCTTTGATGACGCCGACGGCTCCGGCACCGTCAGCTTGGGCGATCGCTGGCGTTTCCACTTCAGCGAACCCATGCGCACCCTTGGCCTGACCGACGGCACCACCGAGGCGAATCGGAATCTATCCCCGGCCGGCGCCCGCTACGGCACATTGAATCGGATCGAATGGAGCGCGGATGCCATGGCCGCGACCCTTTGGGTCACGACCGGCTACACGGTCGCCGGCGGCGAGCTGGTCAGCCCGAGCGCCTCCTTGACCGACCGCGCCGGCAACCCGCTGGCGAATACCGCGCTGCTGACCCTGACCGACAGCATCGCACCGCGGGTGCGTCAGGTTCAGGCCAAGTACATCAGCCCGGTCAGTGCCGTGGACGACTATGAGTTGGCCATCCAGTTCGACAGCAGCATGGACCCGTTCTCGGAGCCGGTGCTGGCGCTGTCGAGTTCCGGCGGCGTCGATCCGCTGATCCCCACCGGCGGCACCTGGCTCACCACCAGCGTTCCCAACGATACCTACAGCACGCCGCCGATCCTGCTCGATGCAAGCATGGACGGCCTGCTGACCCTGGATGTCTCCGGGGCTGCCGACTGGGCCGGCAATCCCATGGCGCCGGCCGCGGGCGTCTTCACCGTCGAGCTGGACGGCACGCCGCCGCCGAACCCGCAGGTCAGCGTTGCCGCTTTGGGCTGCGACCATGCGGACCTGAATTGGACCGGCTATCCGGACCCCGGCGATCTGGCCGGTTTCCAGGTCTACCGCCGCGACGACGGTCCTTTCAGCCTGGTGGACGGGGTTTCGTTCATCCAGCTCATCGGCCCGTCGGCGCGCGCATTGCGCCTTGCCGGGCTGGACTTCGATGTACCCTACCAGGTGGCCATCGTCGCCATGGACGACCTGGGCAACATCACCAATGTCGTCGATTCGGTTCCGATCTCCATCGACCGCGTAATCCCCGCCGCGGTGCTGCCGACGGTTGGACCGGGGAATGATCCGGATACCGCCGTGCTCGATTGGAGCAGCTACGACAGCAGCAGTCAGTGCGGCTTTGCCGGCTTCCGAGTCTACCGCGAAACGGCGCCGTTCGACGATGTGACCGGGCTGACGCCGATCCAGACCCTGGCTCCCGAGACCCGCGATCTGCATGTCGAGGGTCTGGATCGGGACAGCGATTACTGGTTCGCCGTGGTCGGTATCAACGGCGCCGATGAGTTCGACTCCTCAGTCACCGCCGTGCGCTGGTCGGACCCCTATGCCGGGGACATCCGCACTGACACCACCATCGGCGCCGGCGAGCAGCGCGAGCTGGCCATTGCCGAAACCATGCAGGTGCGCGACGGCGCGACACTGACCATCGAGCCCGGTACCAGGCTGTATTTCGCGGCCGGCACCGGCATCGAGGTAATCGACGGCCGGTTGCTTGCGCTCGGAACCGCGCTCGATCCGATCCGGCTCGCCTCGGAGCTGGAGCTGAACGGCGGCACGCCGGCCCCCGGCGACTGGACCGGCATCCGCATCGGCGCCGGCGACGACGGCTCCGAACTGGCTCATATCACGATCGACCATGCAACCGATGCAGTGCGGCTGGACGCAGCGGGCGCCAGCGTCACGGCGCTGACCGCGCGCTACGCGAGCGGCGCCGGGCTTGCGCTTGACAACGGCGCGATCCTGACCACCGACGCGGCCCTGCTGGTGCAAAACGCCACCGGGGCGCTGGCCACCGCCGGCTCCCAGCTCAGCATCGGCGGCTCGGTGCTGAAAGGCAATGGACTGAACGCGGACCTGGACGGCACCTCCGTGCTGACCGCCACCGGCAACTGGTGGGGCAGTCCCGACCCGGCCACCATCGCCGCCGGCGTCACCGTCGGCGTGCAGACCGGTGTCGCCGACGGCGATTATCTGGACAGCGAACCCGTGTTGACCCCGGCCATCGAGCTGGCCGACGCCCTCGACCAGGTTACGACCCGCAATCTAACCCTGCGTCTGGCGGGCCGGCTGGCCGAAGAGATGCGCATCAGCGAGGATTCCAGCTTTACCGATGTCTTCTTCGAGCCCTTCGCCAGCACGACCGACTTCGAACTGAGTCCGGGTGGCGGCGACAAGCAGATCTTTGCCCAATTGCGCTCCGCCACCGGCGCCGAAGCCGAGCCGGTGAGCGTCACCCTGACCTATCTAACCGAGGGACCGGTAATCCAGAGCTTCAATCTGTCCGAAGGCCAGGTCATCCAGCGGCCAATGACGGTCACCGGCAGCGCCACCGCGGTGCAGGGTCTGACCGCTCTGGAACTGTATCTGGACAACGCGCTGATCGCGAGCACCAGCGCCGCCCTGCTGGAGCATCGCTGGGATCTGCGCGCCGTCGCCAACGGCATTCACCGCGTCAAATTGCTCGCTCGCGATGCCAACGGCAACTTCGCCAGCGCAGAGCGCAACCTGATCGTCGACATCCAGCCGCCGCCGGCACCGCGCATTACCGCTCCCGCCGACGGCCTCGCCGTCGACGGTGGCACGCTCCAGGTACAGGGCAGCTCCGAGCCCTTCGTCGCCATGACCCTGCGCCGCTCCGGCTTTGTTGTCGGCACCCGCACACCGGGCGCGGACGGCGGCTTCAGCTTCGATAACGTCGCGCTGCTCGAAGGTGAAAACCGCTTTGTCGCCAGCGCAGCCGACAGCATCGGCCAAAGCCCGGACTCCAATACGGTGACCGTAACCCTCGACTCTGGAGCACCGGCAGCGCCGCTGCTGGAATCGATCGTTCGCCAGGGCTTGGGCCTGCGGCTGGACTGGGATTACCCGGCCGCAGGCGAGCGCCCGAATCGCTTCCGGGTCTATCGCGGCAGCGAACCCTTCGGCACGCCGGAGCAGGCCACGCGTATCGCCGATGACCTGACCAGTCTCAGCTTGACCGATACCGACATGGGCGACGGCAATCACAGCTACGCCGTCACCGGCCTGGACGCGGCCGGCAACGAGAGCGCATTGTCAAACCTGATCAGCGTCGACTTCGACGGCACCCGGCCGGCCTTTTCGGTGGCTTTTCCGACCGCAATGCCCATCGGCGTGGGCAGGCTCGAGATCGATCTCGCGGTTTCCGAGCCGCTGCGCGGAGAGCCGACCCTGACTCTGCGCCCGGCCGGACTGGCCCTGCCGTTCCCTGTGCCGGTCACGCGCATCGATGATTTCAACTACCGAGGCCATTTCGACATCAATGCGGAACTGCCGTCGGGCAGGGCGCGGCTGCAGGTCTCAGGCACCGACCTCGCCGGCAACGTCTTCACCGGCGTGCCGGCGGGAGAGGACCTAATCATCGATACCAAAGGCCCAATCGGCAGCATCGCATTGCCCGGCGCCGAGCCGCCGATCCAGGTTCTGACCGAGACCGCCATTGACCTGTCCCTGACCCTCGACGAGCCCATGGCCGACGGCGAATTGCCGTTGCTGCGGTTCGCGCCGCCGACCGCTGCCGCGGTGACGGTGCCGCTGCTCGGCGACGGCAGCCTGTGGAACGGCGTGCTGACGCTGACACCGGACATGGGTAGCGGCATCGGGCAGTTCAGCCTTGCGACCGTCGATGCCCTCGGCAACCCGGGTACCAGTCTGACCAATACCGAATTGGAGATCTACACCACGGCCCTACCGGCTCCGCCGCCGACGCCTGTGGACCTGACGGCGACCGCCAGACCGGGGCGCAGCATACAGCTCGATTGGCCAGCGATCGCCACGGCCGAGAGCTACAGCCTATACCGTGCCGCCGGCGATTGCAGCAATGCTGCGGACACCTTGGTCGCCGCGGATCTGACCGGCACGAGTCATATGGATATCGCACCGAGCGACGGCGATTGGTGTTATGCGCTCTCCAGCCTGCGCCGCGCTGCCGAAAGCGCCCTGTCCGCCGGCGTGGCCGTGCATGCCGACGGCACCCCGCCGGCTGCCGTCACCGACCTGGCCGTGGCATTGGATGGGAGCCGAGTGCGGCTGTCCTGGCGGCGTCCGACTGACGGCGAGATGCCATCGCTTTATCGCGTCTACCGCGACGACCTGCTGCTGCGGCAGCTGAACAATCCGGCTGCGGATCTCGAGTACTACGACCACCCTGGCCTGGGCGGCAATTACGCCTATCGGGTGGAAACCGTCGACGCCGCCGGCAACAGCACCTCGTCCGGACCGGTGATACAAAACCTGTTGGTCGGCGCCGTGACTGATCTGGAGATCTACGCCCGTCAGGGCGAGGTGCCGGTGTTGACCTGGTCCAGCGCCGATCCCAGCGTGACCGGCTTCAACGTCTATCGCAACGGCGTGCGGCTCAATCCGGCACCGCTGACCGAGCCGGCCTATCAGGACCTGGGTCTTGCCGGCAGTAATCGGTTTGAGTATGCGGTCACCGCGGTCAACGCCGATGGCGACCAGGGGCCGGCGCGAACATTACAGCTATTGCCGGTGGCCATTGCGATGCATGCCAACGACGGCAATGCATTGATCACCGACTTCTTCAACCGCATCCAGGTCGCCGTGACCAATGGCGCCGCCGCCGAGCATCTGGACCTGGACTTGCTGGCGCTCAGCGTCACCCAAAACGGCGCGGAGATCTTCGCCGCGCAAGACCAGCTTGGCGTCAGGCTCGCGGCCGGGGAGACCCATACCGACGAGCAGAGCGTGCCCGCGTCCGGCTCCGACGTCGACTGGGTAGTGACCGCCCGAGCAATTCAGCAGACCGACGATGGCAGCCGGGTCGTCTACGAACACAGCCAGGTCTTCACCGATATCGCCATCGCCGCCCCGGGCCTGGAGCTGACGACCACGGCCGTACCCCTGGCCGGCGGCATCAGCACGCTGAATCTCTGCGTGCGCAACCAGGGCGCCATCGACATCAGCGTCGCACTCAATCGCGACAATGGCAAGTTACCCGGCGACATCGTCATCGACCTGCTGAATGCCGAGGGTCTGGTCATCGGCGGCACCGACCTGATCGCCACCCCGGCGGGGGCGGTGGTGCGCAACGGCGTGGCTTATCTGTCGGTGCCCGCTGGCGCGACCCGTTGCGCTCCGGTGGACGTCTTGGTGCCAGCCGATCTGGAGATCGGAGCGCGCATCGTCTTCGCCGCCACGGCCAATGGTTTTGTCGGCGGCGGCTTCGGCAGCGGACCGCGCTCCGAGACATCGCTCAGCGGCCGGCTCGGTTCCGGCATCACATTATCGCCTTACTACGGCAACGCCGAGACCGACCGGGCGAGCTACAGCGACGACGACGTCGTGTTGATCTCCGGTCAGGCCATCGACCGCGACAGCGCCGATCCGCTGCCCAACACAGCGCTGCGCATCGGCTTCCTGTATGAGGGCTTTACCTGGTACGAGGAGGTGATCACCGACGAACACGGCGACTACAGCCTGGAATACAGCCCGATCCCCGGCATCAGCGGCGAATTGACCACCTGGGCCGCGCATCCGGATGTCTACGACGTGCTCGACCAGGCGCATTTCAGCTTCACCCGGCTGTATGTCGCGCCGCAGACCGGTACCATCCGCTCGTCCAAGAACGACAGCCTGCGTTTCAGCATCGAAGTTTACAACCCGAGCGACAGCCCCATCGCCGGCTTCACCCAGGCCTTCCGCGCCTATCGCGTCGGCGATGACGACCAGGAGATCGACGAGCCCAGCATCACCGGCGGCTTCGATCTGCCCACCGGCTTCTCGGTGGCGCCCAAGGCGCGCGCGCGCATCGAGCTGACCCTGAGCGCGACCGCTGATGCGCCTGACGCGGCCATGGTCGAGTACCGACTCGTAGATGCCGCCGGCGCCAGCGCCACCTTCGAAGCCAGCGTTACCCTGGCCGAGGCGGTGCCATTGCTGACGGTGACATCCCCGGCACCTGGCTATGTCGATGTCGGCGTCAATCGCGGCGAGCTGGCAACGGTGCCGGTGACGGTCAAGAACAACGGCCTGCGCGACCTCGAAGACGCGCTACTGCACCTGCCGGAGACCTTGACCTGGATCTCCACCAACCTGCCGCAGACCGCGGATGGTCACGTCGCCCTGGGCACTATCCCGGTGGGCGCTGAGCGAACCTTCGACGTGCTCATCGCGCCGCCCGCCGACCAGCCGTTCGGCTATGCCGACGATCAGTTCAGCATCACCGGCGGCAACACCGACGACAGCTTCGAGATCGGCGTCTACACCCTGATCACCAGCTCGGAGCAGGGCGATGTTGCCTTTACCGTCTACAACTTCCTCGGTCAGCTCGTGCCTGACGCCCAAATCCGGCTACGCAACAACAACCTGCGCCAGGAATTGCCGGCCGTGCGCACCGACGCCGCCGGGACAGTGCTGGTTCAGGATTTGCAAATCGGCGAATGGTCTTGGCAGGTCACGGCTCCCGGGCATTCGGCCGCCAGCGGTACCGTCGAGGTGATCGCCGATCAGGTGGTTCCGGTGGAGCCCGAACTGGTCCGCAGCCTGGTCACGATCCGCTTCAACGTGGTGCCGGTGCCGTTCACCGATCGCTACGAGATCAAGATCGAACAAACCTTCGAGACCCATGTTCCCATGCCGGTGCTGGTCGCCGACCCGCCCTTCGTGGAGTTCGAGAACGTCGAGCCGGGCTTCGAGGTCACGCACATCGTCAAGGTTTCCAACTTCGGTCTCAAGGCCCTGGATGAGGTCCGGCTGGAGGTGGCCGACAACGGCGTCGCCCGCTCCGAGCCCCTGATCAGCTATCTGCCCCGGCTGGGAGCCATGCAGACCGTCGAGGTACCCTATCGCGTCACCTACCGCGGCGAGGCCGGCGATCAGTTACCGGGGGCCGGCGATTGCAGTACGCCTGACCTGGGCGAGTTCCTGGCCAATCTGAATAACCTGATCCTGGGCTCCACGTCATCGCATTTCTCGCAGCAGGAGAAGGTCGCAATGGCCGCCATCGCCACCGCCCTCACCCTGTATGCGACGCAAAATGCCGAGGGCTATGCCATCGATCTCATCGCCAACACCATCCTGCACTTCACCGGCTGTGGCAGCGGCACTGGTGGTGGTGGCTATGGTCCCGACAGCGGGGGAGGGAGCGGCGGCCCCTATCGTCCAAACTGGGACAGCGGGCGCGGCGGTCCCGGCTGCTTCGCCGCAGGCACCCCGATCCTGATGGCAGACGGCAGCCGTCGACCCATCGAAACCCTGATGGCCGGCGATCGGGTGCGGGCTTTCGACGGCAGCACGGCAGCCATCACTCGGGTCAAGGTTCGCAATTCCGACCACCTGCGCGAGCTGCGCTACCGCTCCCCGGAGACCGGCCTGCTGCATCGGCTGCAGACCACCGACGAGCACCAGTTCTACGTGCTCGGAGACGACGCCTGGGTCGCCGCCGGGGAGCTGGCGGTGGGCGATACATTATTGTTGCCCGACACCGGCGCCGCGGCGCTGGTGGAGACCTGGCGAGTTCCGGCAGCGAGCCCTGTATACAACCTGGTGGTTGCCGACTATGAGAGCTACTTCGCCAACGACGTGCTGGTCTATCAAGAATGCGGCGGCCGGACCACGGAGCAAGTTGCCGAGCGCCTGCGTCGGCACCTCGCCGAGCAGGCCCCGGCTGCAACGGTGCAAGCGGCCCGAGATGATGCCGCCTTGGAGGTACGGCCATGATTCGCTTACAACGCTCGCCGTTCCCCCGCGTTGGGCCGCGGCCGCCGGGCCGCCCGGATGCACCTCGGCATGCGCCATCGGACCACCCGCAACCGACGCCGCGCCGGCCCTCGGCGCGCGTTCCTCGTCTGCGTCGACCAGCGGTGCCCGCGCTGCCTCTGCTGCCACCTCTGTTACTGGCCGTTCTGCTGGCATTGCCGCAGGCCACCCATGCGGCGCAGCAGTTCCAGGGACTTTGCTCCCTGGTCAAAATCGAGATCATCCAGGAGCTGGCGCTGGAGCGGATCGGCTTCCTGGCCACATTGGAGGTCACCAACAACGAGGGCGACGCCAGTCTGACGGATTTTTCCGCAGCCCTGACCTTCCAATTCCGCCCCCCCGGCGAGACCCAGTACCTGGACGCCTCGGACCGCTTCTTCGTCCAGCCGCCGGAGATCCAAGGCATCAATGCCGTCGACGGCACCGGCATCATCCGCCCCGGCGAGACCGCGCAGGTGAGCTGGTTCATCATCCCGAAAATCGCCGCCGGCGGCGAGTCAGCGGACGGACTGGTCTACCGGGTCGGCGCCGAGCTGGGCGGCGCCCTGTACGGCGAGCCGTTGCCGGCGGACGTGCTGGCGGTGATCCCGGACCGCATCAGGGTGCTGCCGGAGCCGCAGCTCGACATCACCTACTTCCAGCCGCGGGACGTGGACGGCGACGACCCCTTCACGCCCGAGATCGTCGAGGCGCCGATCCCGTTCACCCTCGGCGTGCTGGTGCGCAATCAGGGCTTCGGTCCGGCTCGCAACGTACGCATCAACTCCGAGCAGCCGCGCATCGTCGAGAACGAGCAGGGACTGTTGGTGGTGCCGCGGCTGTTGGGCGCGCGGGTCGACGACCAGCCCACGGACGACACCAGCCTGAAGGTGGAATTGGGCGATATCGAACCCTCGCGCTGCCGCAAGGGCGCCTGGGACATGATCACCAGCCTGTCCGGCGAGTTCACCGAATTCAAGGCCAGCTACACCCACGCCTCCGAGCTGGGTGGGCGCGACACCTCGATCATCACCGATCTGAACGCCTATTTCATGGTCCAAGAGGTGCTCAACGATCAGCCCGGGCGCGATGACCTGCTCGACTTTCTGGCCGAAACCCAGGGCGGCGAAGAGCTGATCCCGGATGCCCTCTACGAAAGCGACTGCAACGTATTGCCGGTGAACCAGCTGTCGCAAGTCGAGGTCGCCTCCTATGCCCCGGCCAGCCGCACCGCCGTCATCGATGCCACGGCGGATTTCGAGAACTGGGTCTTCCTGCGCGTGGACGACCCGGCCCAGGCCAAGTATGCGATCGAATCTGTCGTACGCTCCGACGGCAAATTGCTCGACCCGCACAATTACTGGACGCACATCCGCTACCGCGAGTCCGACAATGCCAAGCTGACCTGGCTGAACATCTTCGACTTCGTCGCCCTGGGCGAGTACAGCTACACTGTCACCTATGCGCCGCCCGAGGACGACAATGAGCCGCCGGTGACCCGGCTGCGCTTCGTCGGCGAGGCCCAGGAACAGGCCGGACGCTATTACATCCTGCCCGATACCCAGCTGTTTTTCACCGTCGAGGACGCAAGCCCGGTGGGAACCTATCTGCGCCTCGACGACGAAGTCGAGTTTCGACCGGCCTACCCGTTCTGGATCGCACAGGCCGGCGAGCACCAGCTCAGCTTCTATTCCGAGGATGCCGCTGGAAATCGCGAGGCCGAGCAGCAGGTGACGCTGGTGGTGGTGGCCGCCCATCCGCAGCTGGCGAGTCTGGATGCCTCCAGCGAACCGCTGTTCGTCAGCGGCGATGCGCTGTCGATCCGGCCCGATCGGCGCGCCGTCAACTTCCAGGGCCTGCTCTACGGCAGCCGGCTGGACGCGCGGGTGGATGTCTATCGCGGCGTCTATGGCGCGCCGACCCTCACCGGCGTGCCCTCGACGCCGACGCCCCAGGCCGATGCGACTCTGACGGTCGGCGGCGTTCAAGTCGACCATTACCGCTGGCGCCTGAACGGCGGCGCTTGGAGCGAGGAGCGCGACGTCGCCCAGCCCATCGAGCTGAACGGGCTGGCCGGCCTGGTGGTCGTCGACGTGCTCGGGCGCAGCAGCCATGGCGACTATCCCGACCCCGACCAGGCCCTGTCCGTCGGCTGGCAGGTGGCCGACACCCCGGTCTGGCTGACCGGCAACCTGGAGCAGCCCGCCGCGACCGACACCGCGGTGTTCGACCTGGTGGGCAGCGATACCTACTGCTGGCGCATCGACGGCAGCTTCTACCGTCCCGAAACCCAGCCCGGCGAACCCATCGAACTGACCGGCCTGGCGCCCGGCGAGCACCAGGTCGAGGTGCTGCCGCGGGCCAACCAGTCCGAAGCCTGTCCCGCGGATGCGCCGGGCGCCTCCAGCCTGACCTGGCTGATCGACCGCGGCTATGGCTATCGGCTGCCCGCCGAACAGCAGGTCCGCGGCGAGGATCTGGGCCAAGTAGACGACATCGCCAGCAGCTTCCACTGGGACGGTCGCGACGATGCCGGCGTGCCGGTGCCCGCGGGCTGGTACAGCGTCATGGTCAGCCTGACCGACGACCTGGGCCGCACCGGCAACGGCATCGTCGCGGTCGAGGTGGCCGACCTGCTGGCCGCCGCGGCGGTGCTGGACGATGGCGATGCACCACAGGCGCGGGTGCGGGCAGCCGGGCACTGGGCCGTCTGGCAGGATCAGCGCGCCGGCAACTGGGACATCCTAGCCCAGAACCTGCGTGACAGTGCCCCGGCATTGGTGATCGCCGACGGGCCGCTGAACCAGGAGCGTCCGGACACCGACGGTCGCATCCTGGTCTGGCAGGATCGTCGGCCCGACGGCAATTGGGACATCTGGTGGACCGATCTGACGGCCGGCACCGCCAACGCCGCATTGACCGCAACAGCGGACCTGGACGAGACCCGCCCAGCCGTCGACTGGCCCTGGGTGGTTTACCAGCAGCGCCCGAGCGGAGACGACAACGCGCCCTGGCAGGTGATCGCCCGGCATCTGCTCGACGGCACAAGCATCAGCGTCGATCCGACCACCCAAGACCAGCTCGACCCGCGCCTGCACCGCGGCCGCGTGGTCTGGCAGGATTTCCGCGATCCAGGCTACGGCGAGATCTACCTGGCCGACCTGCGCAACGGCGACGTGCGCCGCATCACCACCGACCCCGGCGGCCAATATCATCCGGACATCGCCGATGAACGCATCGTCTGGTCCGACAACCGCAACACCCAGCTCGACCTGTACGGCTTCGATCTGCGCCGCGGCGTCGAGCAACGGCTCACCGACAGTCCGCAGGACGAGACCCGGCCGGCACTGAACGGTCCCTGGGTGGTCTATGCCGACGACGCCGGCGGCGAGCAGGGCATCGATCTGCGGCTGATGCACTGGGCCGGCGGCGGTCTGCAGCTTAGCAACAGCGGCGGCGTCAAGCAGGCACCGGTACTGGCCGACGGGCAGGTACTCTGGATCGACGGCAGCGGTGCCGCGATGCGCGTCCATGCCGCCCCGCTGCCGGATCTGCAGCCGGTGTTCAACAACAACAACGCCATTGTCGTCACCACCGGCATGGCCGACTACCTGGGCGACGCCCATGGCCTGCTGAGCCTATGGCACGAACAGGCCGGCGTAACCGCCATTACGCGTTACACCAGCCTGACTCCAGTGCCGGTGACCGAAACCGTTGTCTGGGATGGTGCTGGTCCCAGCGGCCCGAACTTCCCGCTCAACCCGGGGAGCTTCATCTGGGCCGCCTTTGGTCAGGCGAGGGTACTGGAGCTGGGCCAGGGCGGCTGCGCGGCGCTGGACCTGGCTGCCGGCAGCAATGCGCTCGCCTACGACTGCTTCCCCGACGACTATGGCGCCTACCGGCTGATACGCGAGCTCGGGCCGGCCAGGATTGCCGCGGTGCGGCTGCTCGATGCGGAGACCGGCCGCTGGCGCAGCGCCAACGTATCCGCCGGCGCCATCGTCGGCGACGACTTCCCGATCGGCCGGCTCGCGGTGGTGCTGATCGAGCTGATCAACCCCGTGACAAACTGGATACCGGGAGGCTGAGCCATGCCACACCGACTGCTGATCATCCTTGGGCTACTGGTATTGGCGGTGCCGGGCGCCGCGGCCCTGACTCCGGCCGAACTGCGCGCGCGGCTGCAGGCCGATGACCCGCCGACATTGATCGATGTACGAGCCCAGGCCCGCTATGCAACGGGCCATATTCCCGGCGCCATCAATCTGCCCGCCGGACTGTTGGCGCACAAACGCTTGCCGCCTCTCGGCGAGGTCATCGTCTATGGCGACGGCATCGACCCGCAGCCGGTGCATCGGGCCCTCGCCGCCCTGGCCGACAAGCCCGGCATTGTCGCCGAGCCCCTGCAGGGCGGCTTTGCCGCTTGGCAGGGTGTCGAGCCGGCGCGCACCACCCAGGCTCGCGGACTGCACCGGGAACTGCTGGCGGAGATCGACCACGCCGAGCTGGCGCGCCTGGTCGCGACCGAACCCGATCTGGTGCTGGTCGACCTGCGCGACCGCGATGGCCGACGCACGGCGGGGCAGGGTGCATTCGGAATAGCACCCGGGCCAGCATCTGAGCCAGCATCCGGACCAGTAGCCCAGAGCGAAGGGTCCAGCCAAGCCCACCGCCGTGTCGGTGGCGTCGTCGACATCGAGACGCCGCACAGGCTGACCGACTTGGGCGAGCGCTTCCCCGGTACCCAGCGCCTCCAGCGCAAGGCCGGGACAGGCGCCTGGCTGCGCGAGCTGGATCCTGATCGGCTGACGGTCCTGATCGACCGCGGCGACGGCAGCGCCGAGCGGATCGCCCGCCGATTGCGCAGCCGCGGCCTGCATCGCATCGTCATCCTGTCCGGCGGCGAATACGCATTGCGTGCCGACAAGGCGCCGCCGACCCTGAGGAAGGAGACCACACCGTGACCACTCGGCTCTCGAGCAACCCTGGCGCCGCCGCGGCCCTCGGCCATCGTCTTCCCCGGGCTGCAAGCCTGATGCTCGCGCTGGCCGCCATCCTGCTGGCCATCTGGACGCGCGCCGCCCCGGCCCTGGAGATCAACCGCGTGACGCTCACCGACGTCACCCCATCCGGCTTTACGCTGATTGGCGCGGCCTCGGGGCCGGCGCAGATCGGAGTGCGCATCTATGCCGACGCGGCAGGCAGTCAGGACATCAGCCACCAGCTGCATATCACCCAGCTTGCATTGCAAGGCGGCGACCCCGCCCTGACCGAGGTCTATCAGCAGGACAATGCCAAGCGCGCCCTCGCCGAGCGCATCAAAGCCCGCGGGCTGTTGCGCATCCGCATCGACGGTGCCGCGCCGGACACCGCCTATTGGTTCCATATGCTCGCCGACGACGGCAGCGAACAGGCGCAATGGCCCGCCGGCGCCCCGGCCAGCCTGACCACCCCGGGCCAGACCGGCTTTCTCTCTGCCAACCACCAGCTGCTGGTCAGCATCAACGATGCCGATCCCGAGGCCTGGCTGATCCGCGTCGAGACCGACGACAGCGCCCATCCGGTTGCGGCCGTGGTCGGCGACGGTGCTGCCGTCGACCAGGCCGTGCTGGCCCTTGGCAATCTGATGGCCGCCGACGGCACCAATTGGCAGCCCTCCGGCAACGAGACACTCAGGCTGACGCTGGAGCGCGGCGACGGCCGCGAGCAGATGACCCAGGTCGTCGAATTGCCGCTGACCGCCGACTTCAGCGTCGCCAGCATACACCCGGTCACCTTTGCCATCGGCAGCGGCCCGAGCATCGCCTTGATCGCGCCAGCAAGGCCTCTGTACAGCAAGGGCGAAGACATCGTCATCGGCTGGGAAGACGCCGGCACCGATCCCAATGCCCTGATCGACCTATACCTCGACGACAACGACACCGGCGCCGACGGCAATGTCATTGTCACCGGCCTGCCCGCCGAGCCCGACGGCAATGCCGATCGCTACGACTGGAACACGCTCGGCGTCGCCGACGGCATCTACTGGCTGTACGCCACCATCCGCGAGACCGCCGCATCGGCCACCGCCTACGCCCTGGCACCCATCGCCATCGACCGCGACGGCAATGACGCGGACGCCGACAGCATGGCCGATCTTTGGGAAGAACTCTATTTCGGCGATCCCGGTCGCGACGGCAGCGGCGACCTCGATGCCGACGGCGAGCCGGACGCCGGCGAATTTGCGCTGCGCACCGACCCCGGCCAGGCGGATCTGCGCCTGATGCTGCGCAGCGGCATGAATCTGGTGGCATTGCCGATGGACCCGGGGCTGACCGCTTTCGATCTCGCCGAGCGGATCGGCCCCAACCTGATTGCCATTGCCCATCTCGACCCGAATACCCAAGCCATTGAGCGCGTCAGCCGCATCGACGGCCAAGTGCAAGGTCTGGACTTTCAGATTCAGCCCTATCGAGGCCTGATCATCGAGATGACCGCCGCCGCCGACCTGACCATCGCCGGCATCCCCGGCGCCGGCTCGATCGACCTGGTCGCCGGCCAACACCTGATCGGCCTCAGAGGCATTCCCGCCGGCCTCGACGCCGCCGCCCTGCTCGCAGCCCTGGGAGGCCCTGGCATCGTCGCGGCCATCCGCCGCTACATCCCCGCCGAAGGCCGCTTCGAGACCCTCGGTTACGATGCCGACGGCAACCCTGCCGGCAGTCGCTTTGCATTGCGCCGCGGCGAGGCTTACTTCATCTCTCTGCACCAGCCCGTCGCCGGTTTTGCATTGCCATGAGTTGGGCGACCTGAGCTAAAATGATTGAGCTGTGACCTAGGCTGTCGAAATGTCCTGAGTTTTGATGCCAAACCGATTCCGGGTCTTGAATTGCATCATCGAACGCACTGAGGAAACCGAATCGGTGTCGGGGTCGCTATCGGAATCGGAATCGCATCCGCTCATCGATCAAAGCAGCCAGCTCGATACCAATCCCGAATTCCGACCTTGACACCGACACCGACTAAGCATCCATAAACCGGGAAGCGCTTGTTTTAGTGAGACGGCAGATTTCGACAGCCTAGCTATGACCTATCTGTCCGATACAGCAGCCGCCGGAGCCAGAGCTGGCATACCGGTTGTTCGCCTCGAACTCGGGGTCCTTGCTCCGGTGCGCGCCAGGCTTGCGCGATTTCTGTCGAGAAACAGACCACCTGGCTTGTCTTCTGGTCCGCCATCGACGTTGCGCCAGGGCGAACGAGAAGCCGGCGCCAGTTGGTCTGTTTCTCTCCAGTAATCGCCTTAGCTTCAGGCAAGGTGCATTCACATAGGCTGCATTCACATAGGCTGCATTCACATAGGCTGCATTCACATAGGCTGCATTCACATTGGCCAACCTAGTGGAGCGGTACAGAAATCCCGAGGCGGTTCGTTGTCGTTGTCGTTGTCGTAATCGTAGTCGTTATCGAGCATTCGGCTAAGACGATTATGACAACGACAACGACAACGATAACGACCGGAGACTGTCTTGGAACATCTGCACCAAGGCACTAGTCTTGAATAACGGCGCCTGCCTAAACCAACGAGAACGATCATTCAGCGAGGTCCATCCAATGTCGAATCCGCACAGCCCGGAACGCCCCAGCGGCACCAGGCGCCATAATGAGCCAACCCGACTCCTGCATGCACCGGCAAGCCAGGTCTCGCTGGTGCACGACCCCCTCGAGGCATTTCTCCGCCGCCTGGAAGCGACCCGACCAGTCACTATCATGGGCCGCGTCACCCCCAGCGCGGTGCGCCGCGAGATGCCGTTCATGGCCTGGCCGGTGCGCGCCGGTTTCCCCTCTCCGGCCGAGGACGACCAGGATGCCGCCATCGATCTGAACGAACTGCTGGCCCCGAATACCGAAGCGACCTTTCTGCTGCGGGTGCGCGGCGAGTCGATGACCGGGGCCGGGATCGACGATGGCGATGTGCTGGTGGTGGATCGGTCACTGGAGGCGACCCATGGGCGGGTCGTGGTGGCCGTGGTGGATGGCGAATTCACGGTCAAGCGACTCTATCGCAAAGGCGGTCGAGTCGGCCTGGAAGCCTCGCACCCGGACTATCCGCCCATCGCCTTGCGGGAGGGTCAGGAGCTGAGCGTCTGGGGCGTTGTAACGCGCATCATCAAGACGCTCTGAGATGGCCGCCATCGCCCTGGTCGACTGCAACAGCTTCTATGCCTCCTGCGAGCAGGTCTTCCGCCCGGATCTGAGCGGCCGGCCGCTGGTGGTCTTGTCGAACAATGACGGCTGCGTCGTGGCCCGCTCGCCAGAGGCCAAAGCACTCGGTATCGCCATGGGGGAGCCCTGGTTCCAGGTCCAGCAGCGCCTGCCCGGTGCGCCGGTTACGGTCTTCTCCAGCAACTATGCCCTGTATGCGGACATGAGCCGTCGGGTCATGCATCTGCTGGCGCGCTTCTCGCCGCGGCAGGAGGTCTACTCCATCGACGAGTGCTTTCTCGATCTGACCGAGCTGCCGGAGACGCCGAGCGCCATGGGTCGGCGGATGCGCGCAACGGTACAGCGCTGGACGGGCCTGCCGGTATGCGTCGGCATAGGCCCGACCAAGACCCTGGCCAAGCTCGCTAACCGGATCGCCAAGCAGCAGCCTGTGTGGCAGGGCGTCCTCGATCTCGGAAGCCTGACATCGGCGCAACTGAACTCTCAGCTCGCCGAACTGGACACCGGCATCGTCTGGGGCATCGGCAAGCGCCTGGCCGCGCGGCTTGCCAAGCTGGGCATTCACAGCGTGTTGGATCTGGAGCAGGCCGATCCCCGCTGGCTGCGGCAGCGCTTTTCCGTGGTGCTGGAGCGCACCGTCCGCGAGCTGCGCGGCGTCGCCTGCCTGGCGCTCGAAGATACTCAGCCGGACAAGCAACAGATTCTGTCGTCACGCTCCTTCGGCATCCCAGTGACCGACCTGCGCGCCCTCGCCGAGGCCGTCACAAGTTATGTCAGTCGCGCCGCGGAGAAGCTCCGCGCTCAGCACAGCGAGGCCGGGGCCGTCTACGTGATGATCCATACCAACCCGTTCAAGCCTGGCGAAGTCCAGTACGGCGCCGGCCGCCTCATGGCGCTAGCCGAGCCAACCAGCGACACCCGGCGGCTGACCGAGGCGGCGCTCCAGGGCCTGCGTAAACTGTACCGGCCGGGCTGTCGTTACACCAAGGCCGGGATCATACTGCAGAACCTGTGCCCGGCCAACAATCATCAACCGGGTCTGTTCAGCGATCCAGCCCGGCGCGTCCGCGATCAACGGCTGATGGCGGTGGTCGATGCGATCAATCGACACTATGGCCGTGGCACGATCCAGCTCGCCGGAGCGGGTCTGAGCAAACCCTGGGCGATGCGTCAGGCACGGCGATCACCGCGCTACACCACGCGCTGGGACGAGTTTCCGATCGCCAGATGCTGAGGGCATGGCATTGCAGCGGTGTCCGCAGGTTCGCATCGGATCTCCACGGCGAGATACCAGTCAAGGAAGCCAGAATAATTTGTCGGTAGACTGTGCGCGAGTGCAGCATGGCGCGCCCGGCTGTCACGTTTGCGATCCCACTTCGAGCGAGAATCCATATGGCCGACGAATCGGAAGACTATATCGAGAACCGGACCTTCGACGAAATCCAGACCGGACAAGTTGCGGAATTGCAACGCACCCTGACCAGGGACGATATTGCCCTGTTCGGTCGTGTTTCCGGGGACTTCAATCCTGCCCAAATGGACGCGGACTTTGCCCGCGAGCACGGGGCCAAAGGGGTGGTCGGGCACAGCCTTTGGGCCACCAGCTTGATCGCCGGCTTGTTGGCGAATGTACTGCCCGGTCCCGGTACCCTGTATCGCAGCCAGGGTTCCACCTTCCATCACCCGGTGGATCTCGGGGATACGCTGACCGCACGCATTCGCGTGCGCGAGCGGCGGGACCACCGGGTGGTGGTATTCGATTGCGAGGTATCCAATCAGCGTGGCGAGCCGGTCATGGACGGTGTTGCCGAAGTCGTTGCGCCAGCGGAGCGTATCCGGGTGCGGCGTGCCGATATGCCGGATATCTCGGTTCGACATCACGACAGCTTCAGCGCGTTGATCGATACGGTAGCGCCGCTGGAGCCAGTGCCGACGGCGGTGGTCCATCCGGTGGATCAAGTCTCTCTTCAGGGTGCCATGGAGGCCGCGCGAGACAGCTTCATACTGCCGGTTCTGATCGGCCCGGAAGCGCGCATTCGCGGTGTCGCCGAGGAGTCCAGTATCGATCTGGGCGACACTGAAATCGTCGATGTGGAGCACAGCCATGCTGCTGCCGAGCGCGCCGTGGAACTGATCCGCCAAGGCCGTGCCGAGATCCTGATGAAGGGCAGCCTGCACACCGACGAGGTGCTATCCGCCGTGCTCGATAAGGTGAATGGTATTCGCACGGCCCGACGGATCAGTCATGTCTTCGTCATGGATGTACCCACCTATCCGAAAATCCTGTTGGTCTCCGATGCGGCGGTCAACATCGCGCCGGATCTGGAAACCAAGGCCAACATCTGCCAGAACGCCATTGATCTGGCCTGCACCCTCGGCGTCGAGCGTCCGAAGGTCGCCATTCTATCCGCGGTAGAAACGATCCGGCCCAAGATCCCCTCCACGGTGGATGCCGCCGCGCTCTGCAAAATGGCCGATCGCGGCCAGATCCAGGGCGGCCTGCTGGACGGCCCTTTGGCAATGGACAATGCCATCAATCCGGAAGCGGCAAGGATCAAAAAAATCGAGTCCGAAGTCGCCGGAGTGGCCGATGCGCTGATCGTCCCGGATCTTGAATCCGGAAACATCCTTGCCAAACAACTCATCTATCTGGCCAATGCCGAGACCGCCGGCATTCTGCTGGGAGCCCGCGTACCAATCGTGCTGACCAGCCGCGCCGACAGCGTACGCACCCGCCGCGCCAGCGCCGCGGTCTCGGTGCTCTACGCGCACAGATTACGCCAGGGGCTGATGCCGAAGGATGTGGCTTAGAGACTGCCCTTTCTAGACAGTCTCTTAACACTCCAGCCGATTTTTCGGCCCTGCTCAAAATTCCTGACCTACATTCCGCAACTTTGAAATCAATCAGTTAAGCTTCTCCCCGGCAGCTACTCAATAAGCGGGGGCGACTTTTGTATCAATGACTTGCGGCCATAAACACCCGCCACGGAACAATCGTCGGATGCTGCCACTGATTAGGAATCAATGATTCAGGCATCGCATTGGGCTTGCAAGACGCTACGGGGCGATTTTTCGCACCTTTAAGTCTTTGTTTTCATGCGGGCCACGACTTATTGAGAAGCGACTCTCCTAGGCTGTCGAAAATCAGTCCTCTTGGACAGAAATAGTTCCTCCTCTATCCATGTCGCCAAATCCGCCTTTGAATGCCGCTCGACGCTTGGTTATGGCAGAGTCTCCAAAGGTATTTATTGCCCACTCTTTGAGATCACGAGTACGCATGCTCTGCATCAAAAGAAAAAAAAAGAAAAAAGGACACCCACTTTAACTAAAGCAAAAGAAAAAAGAGCAAAAGAAAAAAGGACACCTGCTTTAATTGCTTGAGAGTACAGAGTTCTCCAGCAATCTGGCAGCAATCTATCCCTTGAAGCAGTCCTATTGGCGAGTACCGTTATGTTGCCCACGTAACCGTTACGCGAGTTCCGCGTGCGCTCCACGCAAGGGTCCCGGATGCTGTCCCCGTAATGGAGTCACCAGAGTCCGAAAGCCACCTAAGGGATGTGGAAACACTTGATCTACGCAGGTCCGCCCAGGACCACCAAAATCCAAGCGATCTATCGGATTGAATTTTAGAATATTTCTTGGGTGGTAAGCTACCGCGTCAGACAACGGTTACCGTCTGTAACCTCCTGATCTAGCTCTTCCTTCCACCCCTCCCTCAGTCCATACTCCATCATTTTTCCGGTCATTTTGCGACTGAATCCCGGCTTTTTGGGTGCTCGGAGGCGGTATTGCTGCCTGAAACTGTTATAGTAAAGATCATGTGGCAAGACATTAGTCTTTACTACGACATGGTGAGCTATGGCCCAGCCCCGATCCGCGGAGACCTTGCTTGATTTGTTTGCCTCAGAGACGGTGGTGGATCTGCCCCGCATCCAGCTGGCGCTCGGTGGTGCCTCGTCAATGACCGCCTTCCGTTACCTGCGACAGATTCCCTACCGGCGCAGCTACAATCACAACGGTCGTTACTATTGTCTGTATGAGCCTTCGCGATACGACCGACTCGGATTATGGAGTGTGGGCGATGTTCACTTCTCGGTAGATGGCAGCCTGGCGAAGACGGTTCGGCGTCTGGTTCACGAGATGGAGGCTGGGGCCACTCACCGGGAGCTGCAGGAGCGGGTCCGGGTACGGGTCCATAACACGCTGCTGACACTGCTGCGCCGGGGTGAAATTGAGCGGGAGCGTCTGGCGCAACTGTACGTGTATCTGCATTCGGACGCAGATCAACAGACCACTCCCCTGTGCAGAAGCAATCGAGATTCCAGGCTGCAGCATCGTATTCGCGTATTGCTCAAGGGTGAACAAACGGTCATTTCAGGGACTGACGGCCAGGAATCCAACCGTTGTCTGACGCGGTAGGTGGTAAGTGATACTTTCATTGGCGGGAGGTAGTGTAGATTAACGACTACCACGTCCCTAAGTAACGGCCGACGCAAGCAAGCGGGCCATGACGATGGCCCGCTTCGCACGTCACATCGAGGCGGCGGTGCAGATAGGTCCGCATTAGTCACCGCATCTGTGCGGGCTATGTAAATTTACGCCGGCGACGCAAAGTTGCTGCGATCCCGGCAAGACCCGCGCCGAACAGTAGAAGTGTGGCCGGAACAGGAACATCATCCGTTGTTTCGTAGCTGTAGCGGATTTGACCTGTGAAGTCGTAAGCGGAGCGAATGGCTTCGTTCACGTCGCCGCTGGCCTCAGAGTTGTTTGTTTGGCGACCACTGAAGTTCAGGTCCACAGAGCCGGTGCCGGTGAAGAAGTTAATAATGTCCGGTGTGAGGTTTGCGCCCATGTAGGTCGCAGCATCTGCGTCGGCCGCCGTCAAAGCGTCCGCAAAGCCCAATTCCCAGCCGGGAGACTGGTAAGTATCCCCTGCGCCGACGGTCTGTTGTGTGTCGACGATCGATGGGATGGAGACGATCAAATCGCCAATCACTCCCCCGGGGCCGTCGTTGGCAGAGACTTCGATGTCCACTGCCAACGCGTACTGGATCGGATCATCACTTGGATTGAAGACTTCGTAAGTGACGTAGCCGTTCGCCGCAAGCTCGAGCTCCACGTTGTGAAGCAGGGAACCGCCGTAGTCGGCGGGGTTATACTGGTTGACGGTCTGCGTCACATCGTTGAACGCGCCGGTTCGGATAAAGTCCGTGCTGGAGAACGTCTGCCAGGGTGTGTACTGGATCATCGCAGCGCTGGCGCTGGCGGCGAGTCCGATCGCCAGTATGCCGGCTGCGCCTGCGACGAGGTTTGATCGCTTCATGGTTGTGTGTGCTCCTATATCAGAGGAAAAGGTTTTTCTGCGAATCACGCAGATTTTATCAGGCCTGCGGTTATCTTGCATCGCAACCGACATAAGAATCGCCACTGTACTCCTAGCTGTCGCGAGACGGTTGCGATCAGTGCATATAAAGCAGGAAGTATGCCATAAATTGATATGTCTTTATTAACAAATACTTGAGCGCCTACGTCAGGGAGGGGCAAAAAATCCGTTGAGAATTTGTAAAGTTTAGGAACTACAATTTGCGGTGCCGTCGACGCTTTCACGCCGCAATCGGCTCCCGTTGGGCGAATAAGGTACGTTGAGTGAGACGTTTTGGTTGGTTATGGGGCTCTGATAATATTCATATTTACAAAGCCTTACGGTGTTCTTGCCAGGTCTTGACCTGATGAGGAACAAGACAGGATGGTACTGTAAAGTTTTCTTTACAAAGGCGTCCGCCTGCCAAGCTGGGCAAGAAAAGAAAACAAGATAAAGAAAAGGACACCAAAGGCCTTGTTCATAACTCCGACCAACTGACGAGCGGGTGCTTGTGGCGTTTCCGTAAGACGTTGGTTATAAAGTTAAAATGCTGGGGCGTTCGGCTCTCCTGGATTTTGTGGGAACCAATAAATATTTTAAAAACAACCACTTAGTCTCATTTTTTCGTACACATTAAGATTAAAATGTGGTTGAGCACAAAGTCTGTAACTCATTGATTTATAATGTATCGACCCCGAACCGGTCATATCCGTTGAGATCCAGGAATACCCTTTGATAGAGGTGCCCGAGGTTGGTGATGCCATCGCAGCGGCGTTTGATGACTTTGATCTTATTATTTAATCCCTCGACAAAGCCGCTGGTATGTCGACCAATAAAATAATTGGTCACTTCCTCAAAATGCGTATTCAGCGTACCGAGGAAGCTATCAAAGCAACTGAGCTTGCGGTTGGTGACACGTTCCATCCAGCCACGCAGTTTGCGCTTACCCTGACCTTTTGATAGGCGGCTTTCATAGATGGCAGTGAGTGATTCGCAAGCCTCATAGGCTTCTTGTAATTTTGGTGAATAGCGAAAGAGCCGATTCAGCATGCGTCGCTCATCTGCATTCAGATCGGCGCGACGCTGACGCAGCAGCCAATGCACGTTCTTGAACGACTTGCGCTCTTCTTTGGAGAGTATATGGCACCACCAGTAATAAAACACAGTAATAAAAGGACACCCACTTTAAATAAAAGGACACCCACTTTAATTCGAAAAATAAATAAAAGGACACAAAAATAAATAAAAGGACACCCACTTTAATTCGAAAATGTAAGGATTCACCGCAGAGAGCCGAGTGCGCAGAGCGGCCAAGGTGCCTACCAGCCGTGGGAGCCGGTCGGCGTAGGAGCCCGCTTGCGGGCGACCCAGCAAGAAAAGCAAGAAAAGGGCACCCACTGTAGTTCAAGAAAAGGGCACCCACTGTTAAAAGTAATAAATAATAAGGGAACCTTGAAAAATTGTGTTTTCGACGCGCCGATCACGCGCTCACGGCGCTATAAACACGATGCGGGTACGATCGATGCGCGCCGTTTTCATATTGTGTGCAAACTCAGTCGAGATTGGCGCAATAAGGCGTCTTTTGGCCGCCAAAGCGGCTTGTTTTGCCGCTTTGCCCGTTTTTCAGGCGAGCGCGGGCGCAGCGACCTTAGGTTTGGTGAGCTGCAGGTAGCGCATCAGGTTGTAGGTCAAGTTCATGCAGCCAATCTTGACCTCGGCCCGCGCCTTGCCAATGGTGCGAATGAGCTTGCCGCCCATGCTGTTCTGTTGGAAGCCGAAGATGTGCTCGACACGCGAGCGCACCTTGGAGCGGCGACGATTGGCGGCCTGTTGCTCGTCGCTGAGCGGTTGGTTGCTCTGGCCCTTCTCGCAGATGTGGCTCTCGTAGCCCGCCCCGCTCAGTGCCGCCTCGGTCGCTTCGCTGCGGTAGGCACTGTCGGCCCAGACCTGCGGGTCGGCGTTCTCGGGGTCGATGATGTCGTCGAAGACCTGACTGTCATGCACGTTCGCTGCAGTGGTCTCATAGTCGCGGATGAGCTTGTGCTCGGCATCGACGTCGATGTGGTTCTTGTAACCGAAATAGCTCTTGCCGTGCTTCTTGGTCCAGCGGGCATCGGTGTCCTTCTGCCGGCGCTTGTGCTCATCCCAGTCCTCGGGCACCTCGCCCGCATTGATGCGACGGTTCTCATCGCGGCTGTTGCGCTGGATCGGCGCGTGGACGATCGAGGCGTCGATGATTTGCCCGTTGCGCGCTTGCAACCCGGCCTGCGCCAGGTAATCGCCAAAGCGATCAAACAGCGGCTTGATCAACTCCAACTCCTTGAGCCGCTCGCGAAACCGCCACACCGTGGTGCAATCGGGCACGTTGTCGCATAGCTGAAGGCCGAGAAAGCGCATGAACGAAAGCCGGTCGCGGATTTGATACTCGATCGCCTCGTCGGCTAGGTTGTAGAGCGACTGCAGGATTAGGATCTTGAACATCAGCACCACGTCCAACGGCTTGCGTCCGGCCGCGGACTTGCGCTCCTTCTCGTGCACCTTCTCCAGCAATGGCCGGAACAGCTCCCATGGGATCTCCGCGGCGAGCCGCTCCAACGGATCGCCCATCCGGCTGATGCTCTCCAAGCGGCGGTCAATGTCGATGGAACTTGGTTGTGGCATAGTGCGCTCGCCTCATTGGTGTCTGACACACTCAAAGTTTACTGAACCCCGTGCCTTGGCACAATTTTTCAAGGTGCCCATAAAAGGACACCCACTTTAATTCGAAAATAAAAGTAATAAAAGAAAAGTAATAAAAGGACACCCACTTTAATTCCCCACTTTAATTCGAAAATGTAAGGATTCACCGCAGAGAGCCGAGTGCGAAAAAAGAAAAAGGACACCGGAAAAAAGAAAAAAAAGAAAAAAAGAAAAAGGACACCCACTTTATTTCGCAATCAATAATGGGCGTCCTTTTTCAACTCTTTTTCAACTTTTTCAACCGACTCGGCCCTCATCCCGAGCGGTATCCATCGCCTCCTCCCAATAATCGAGCAGAGTTTGCTCGTAGAGGCCATACTGTTCGCGGCTCGGATTGGCGAGTTCGGCGCTCTTGCATAACTTTTGGAAAGGTGCTCGAAAAAATAGCGCCACTTGTCGAAGTGCGTTTCGAGTTCGTGTTCCTGCTTCTGGAACAAGGGCATGTGCAGTAACTTGAAATGCAGTTTGTCGGAAAAGATCGCAGCGTTTTCGTTGCGCAAGGTCAGATTGGGAATACACCCAGGATCTCGATGCCTGGGATGATTGCCTGGCCGTGACCGACCGGAGTGACCGACCGGACATCCAACGGGTCTATTTCAATCAACTGAACAAGCGGAGAACCACCCTGTTGGCGAACAGCAAGCAATTAGGCAGGACCACTCTGGTATGCGTATCCGACTGCTGAGCGTGGGCCGGCGCATGCCGCGCTGGATCGATGAAGGGTTCGCGGAATACGCCAAGCGGCTGCCGGCTCAGTGCGCATTGGATCTGGTCGAGATCGAGCCCGGACCGGATCGCGGCGGGCGCGGACGCGGCAAGGTCAGCGCTGTCGATCTCGAACGCATTCGCCGCGCCGAGGGCGAGCGGCTGTTGAAGGCATTGCCGGACACCGCATTGCCGGTGGCGCTGGACATGCGCGGCAAGCCCTGGTCAAGCGAACAGTTGGCGCATGAACTTCAGGGCTGGCTGGCAAGCGGGCGAGACCTGGCGCTGCTGGTCGGCGGGCCGGATGGTTTATCGGATGAATGCCTGGCGCGTGCTGAGCAACACTGGTCATTGTCTAAGCTGACCTTTCCGCACACGCTGGTGCGTGTCATCCTGGCCGAACAGCTGTATCGGGCTTGGAGCATCACCCAAGGACATCCTTACCATCGAGGCGTGTAACCTTGAACCAAATCCTGGTATACCTTGCATCCCGATCGCCGCGTCGGCGCGAGCTATTGCTGCAACTTGGGCTGACACATGCTTGTATTCCGGTTGACGTGGACGAAACCCCGCTGGCCGGCGAGGAACCCAGAGCCTATGTCCAGCGGATGGCGCAGTCCAAGGCGCGTGCCGGCCGATTGGCGGTATCGGCAGCGCGACCGGTGATCGGCGCGGATACCGCAGTGGTCTGCGAGGGTCGCATCCTCGGCAAGCCGGCGGATGCCGACGATGCATTGGCCATGTTGCGGTTATTGTCCGGCCGCGAACATCGCGTACTGACCGGTGTCACGGTGATTGGCGCTCGCGAACAGAGCGCAATCAGCGAGACTCTTGTGCATTTTCGCCACATCGGGCCTGCCGAGGCAGCCGCTTACTGGGCTGGTGGCGAGCCCCGCGACAAAGCGGGCGCCTATGCGATTCAGGGTCGAGGAGCGTTGTTCGTGGAACGCATCGATGGCAGTTACTCTGGCGTGGTTGGGTTACCATTGTTTGAAACTGCAGCCTTGCTCGCATGCGAGGGAGTGACGGTAATTGCTTAAGCAACCCGCGGGTTCGCCCTCGCATTTCGGCAATGTCGAGCATTGCTGCCGACAACCGCAGGTCAAGTGCTTGCCTATCAGCATTGGAACCCGAACTTTGTGAGCGAAGAAATACTAATCAATGTGACGCCCCCTGAAACTCGCGTGGCCGTGGTCGAAAATGGCGTGGTGCAGGAAATCATCATCGAGCGCGCCCAGCGTTGCGGCTTGGTGGGTAATGTGTACCGTGGACGCGTCTGCCGTGTGTTGCCGGGCATGCAGGCCGCCTTCGTTGACATCGGCTTGGAGCGTGCGGCCTTTTTGCATGCATCGGATATCGTCGGCCGGGACGGCGCGCCGCGCAGCGAGCAGATCCTGGACCTGGTGAGCGAGGGTGACGCCATTATCGTGCAGGTGGTCAAAGATCCGCTGGGCACTAAGGGTGCGCGGCTCACCACGAATATTTCCATCGCCTCGCGCTACCTGGTCTTTATGCCGCGGCTCGGTAACACCGGCGTATCGCAGAAAATCGAGGACGACGACGAGCGCAAACGCCTGCGCGAGGTCCTGCAAAGCTATGTCGATGAGCACGAAGATGCCGGCGGCTATATCGCGCGTACCGCCGCGGAGACCGTTGATGACGGTGCATTGTGCCGCGACATGGCGTTCTTGGCCAGACTCTGGAGCGGCATCAAGGAGCGCTGCAATAGCGGTGTCGAGGTTGGGCTGATTCACGACGATCTGCCGCTCGCCCTGCGCGCACTGCGGGATCTGGTCACCCCCGAGATGGAGCGCGTACGGATCGACTCGCGCACCACGGTCAACAAGGCCAAGCCGTTTGCGGCCAAATACATCCCGGAGATTGTCGATCGCATTGAATATTACGATGGAGAGCGCCCTCTGTTCGATCTGTACGGTGTCGAGGACGAGATCAAGAAAGCCCTGCACCGCAAGGTGCAGCTCAAATCCGGTGGCCATTTGGTCATAGACCAGACCGAGGCCATGACCACCATCGACGTCAACACCGGAGCATTCGTCGGTCATCGCAACCTCGAAGAGACCATTTTCAAGACGAATCTCGAAGCGGCACAGGCGATCTGCCGACAGCTGAGGCTGCGCAACCTTGGCGGCATCATCATCATCGACTTTATCGATATGACCGACGACGAGCACAAGCGTCAGGTGCTGCGGGCACTGGAGAAATGCCTCGCCAAGGATCACGCCAAGACGCATATCACCGAGGTTTCGGCGCTGGGCCTGGTGGAAATGACGCGCAAGCGCACCCGCGAATCTTTAGAACACATATTGTGCGAGCCCTGCCCCTGCTGCGGTGGGCGCGGCTCGATGAAGACGACTGAAACCACTTGCTATGAGATCTTCCGCGAACTCTTGCGCGAGTCGCGCCAGTTCGAGGTCGAAACCCTGCTGGTGTTGGCCTCGCAGGAGGTGGTCGACCGACTGCTGGACGAGGAATCGAGTCACATGGCGGAGTTGGAAGAATTCATCGGCAAGCCAATCCGATTGCAAGCCGAGATCCTCTATACCCAGGAACAATTCGACGTTGTACTCATCTAGGGCCGTTTGCATTCATGGCCTGACACCTTGTGGATCGAAACGACCACAACCATTCCAGATCAATGAGAATTTTTGCACAACGCCTGATGCGCTGGCTAAGGACGATTCTGGCCGCCGTGATCATCGGTGCCGCTGTATTGTCGCTGTTGATGCGCCTGGCCTTGACCCAAGTCGACCAGTTCCGCCAGCCAATTGCCGAGACCTTGAGTCATGTGCTCGGTGCACAGCTGAGCATGGGACAGGTGGATGCGCGCTTGCGTGGTTTTGCACCGCAGCTGACCCTACGCAACGTGCGATTGCGCGACCCTGACAGCGGCGAGTCATTGCTCGCATTGCGCGAGTTGCGTATCGATCTGGATCTGAGCGCCTCCCTGCGCGAGGGCGCCCCGCGCATCGACGGTGTGACCTTGGTGGGCGCCGATCTGGAGGTATTGCGCCAGTCCGATGCCAGCATTCAGGTGCGCGGCCTGGACGCATTAGACGGCGATGATCCTGGTGCGCGGACATTCTTTTTTCGTCGCGGTCGCTTCAGCCTCAGCGACAGCAGATTGCGTTGGATCGATCGTCGTACCGATGCACCGCCCATATCGTTGCATGTGCAGCGGCTCGATTTGCACAATCGCTCCCAACGCCATCTGTTGAAAATCGCGGCCCGGCCGGCCGGCGAAACCGTTGGCGACCTGACGCTGCTTGCGGACCTGTACGGTTCCGCCTATCGCATGGGCGAATGGTCCGGCGAATTGTATTTACGCTGGCAGGGCCATGATCTGGCCGCACTCCTACATGGCAGATTGCCAGCAGGGCTCGACATCGCAAGCCGCCGCATCGACATCGAGAGCTGGAACCGAATCGAATTTGGCGCCCTAACCTCGGCGCTGGCGCGGGTCGAACTTAGCGGCCTGTCATTGCACCCTTCGCCGGGCCTGGGTTTGCACCCGAAGCTGAACCGCCAGCGCAGCGTCCAGATTGGCGATCTCGGTCTGCTTGCCGACTGGCAACCAACCGATCGCGGCTGGCAGCTGCGCTTGGCAAAACTGGTCATTGCGCGCTTCGAATTGCCCTGGGCAACGGTCAATCTCGACCGGCTGCCGTTGGCGGTTGGCGGCAGCGACGATCAACCGCGGCGGCGGCTGTCCGGCGCCATCGGCGAACTGCCGCTGGCCTTGCTGCCCCGGCTGGCGCCGATCGTGGCCATGGCATCGGGCCAGCCGGAGAGCGGCATCCAGGCATTGCGCGGGTTCGAGCTCGGGGGGCAAGTACGCGATGTGCATTATCGGCTCGCATTGGATGCACGGCCCAAATCCCAGGAATACGCGCTGGTGGATTGGCAATTGCAGGGCGGCATTGACGGACTGCGCATCGATCAATGTTCCTCCTCCTCGTCCGCTGCCTCGGCACCGGCTTCAGCGCTGACATCCTCTCCCACATCGACCGCGACTTCGTTGTCCACCGTATCCCAGGATGTGCTTCCGGCAACACCAGCCACGCATACGGCCCGGATCTGGAATCCGGATGCAGCTACCCTTGCCGGCAAGCGAGCACCGCCTGCGAACTCCACAGGAGCGCATGCCTGCTTTACACAACGCACGCGGTTGAGCGGCTTGGATCTCATCTTCGATGTCGGCCCCGGCGGCGGCTATGTCGGCCTGCATGGCCAGTCGACGCGGCTGGACCCAACGCCGGTACTGGGCGGCGATCTGGATCTGAACGTTCTTGCCGGCGACATCCACTGGCGCCTGGATGCAGAGAACGGCCTGGTCGACCTCTGGACCGACGCCCTACGCGCCAGCACCCCGGAGATCAGCACGGAAACCGACCTACAGGCGCAGCTCTACACCTTTGGCGCAAGCCCGGTGATCAAATTGCACACGCGCATGGAGAACGGCCGTCCCGGCAATCTCGACCAGCTCGGCACCTATTTGCCGGTCAGCATCATCGACGCTAACCTGCAGCGCTGGCTGTTGCGCGCCATTCCCGCCGGCACCCTGACTTCAGGAGAAACGAGGTTTCATGGGCGCTTGCGGGACTTTCCCAACGACTGCGGCAACAAGCACTTCGAGCTGACGCTGAACGTACGCGGGGGGGAACTGGACTATTGGCCGCCGCGACCGGCGCCGCACAGCAACCCATCCGATCAACGCGAACAAGCGCAACGACTCGGCTGGCCGCCACTGCGCGAAATCGATGGAAGCCTGCGCTTCCGAGATCGTTCGCTGATCATCGATCTGTCGCATGGAGAACTGCGCAATACCCGACTCACCAGCGGCAACGCCCGCATCGAAAACCTGTGGCGACCCATCAGCCTAGACTTGCAGGGGCAAGCCATCGGACCCATGACAGATGGGCTATGGGTCATGAAGAACACGCCCCTGGCGTTCAATCTGGCGCGAGTCGCAGATGCCTTCGACACAACCGGCGATGCCGGGTTGGAACTGGCATTGCAGATACCGCTGCAACCGCCAGTCGACAAATCCAAGCCGCGACCGGTCGGCTTTCAGGGCGCATTGCAGTTCGACGGCACGCCATCCGTGACTCCCCGCGCCCTGCCGTTGTCGGCGATCGGCCTGAAGGGTCGCTTGACGTTCGACGCTGCCGGCGTGCGTGCCGAAGGCATCGACGCATCGATCGACCAACAGCGCGTGCAGATCGGCTTGCATACAGAATCCTCTGACCGGACGCATGGCAAAACCCGTATCGATATCGCCGGACGCTCCAAGGTGCGGGATCTATCCGACCGTTATCCGAGCCCGCTTTGGTCCATCGCCGAGGGGCACGCGGACTGGACTCTGGAGCTGAGCCTGAACAACGCCGATCTGCATCTGCCGAGCCCGCCTTTGCGCCTGTCGATGCAATCGGATCTGCGCGGACTGGCATTGTCACCGCCGGCACCCTTGGGCAAAAACGCCGCCGAATCGCGCACATTGGATGCCATGACCACCTTGACCGGCGTCTGGCCCATCAGCGTTCGGCTGCACTACGGCGAGCATGGCGCACTGCTACAGCTGCAGCGCCAGCCCGGTACGCAACTACCGGAGTTGGAGCGAGTCGCGGTGGCGATCGGTGCCGATCCGACGGCCTTGCCAGATTCCCCCGGCATACGGATTGATGGCCAGATCGACACACTCGATCTCTCCTCCTGGATCGACTGGAGTCGACAGCATCGGACATGGCTGGATTCCGGTAACAATGATCGGCTGCCCGTGCTGCCATCCCGACTCCGGGTTGCCAAGGTTCAATTCGGCGCCCTGCAGCTTACCGATCTCGATGTTGACTTCTCGCCCAGCGCCGACAACTGGTTGATCGATTTCAACGGAGCTGGCAATGGCGGCTCGGTGACCCTGCCTCGGGCAGGCAGCGACGGCATTTTGCGCGTGCATCTGCAGGATCTGGATTTGCAGCCGTTCGCCGAGCCCGATCCCGAGTCTTCGCAAGCGAATCCAGGTACAGATCCGCGGGAAATCGGACAGCTGGAATTGAACGTAGAATCCCTGCGCTTTGGCAAGGATCTGTTGGGGCAGGCATCGCTGAGCGTCGAACCCACCGCCGATGGCGTCCGTTTCACCGGATTCGGCCTGCAGGGGCCGCTGTTGAATGTCATCGGCGACGGCCGCTGGAGCATTGATGCAACCGATTACATCAGCACCGAGATCCGCGCCAGCGCGGAAATAGAAGACTTCGGTCGGTTTCTGCATGCGCTGGACTACTACAGCGAGATCCAGGCTGCGCCGGCGCGTGCGCAGCTGGCGCTGACCTGGCCTGGCGGTCCGGGCGATTTCTCCCGGCAGCAGGCGCGGGGTTCCTTGAGCATGGATCTGGGAGCCGGTCGGTTGTTGGCGGTGGACCCGGGCGTCGGGCGCATGTTGGGGCTGGTGAATCTGTCGGCGCTAACGCGACGCGTGGAATTAGACTTCACGGATGTGCTCGATCCAGGATTCGGCTTCGACTCGCTCAGCGGCAGCGTCCGTATTGGCGCTGGTCAGGCACGCATCAATCGATTGGAACTGCTCTCGTCAACCGCAGACATTCGCATTTCCGGAGTCACCGACCTGGTCGACCAAACTCTGGATCAAACCGTACAGGTCACGCCCAAGGTCGGCTCCGGTGTGGCCATTGCCGGCGCGGTAGCTGGAGGGCCATTGGTGGGTGCTGCCGTATTGCTGGCAGACAAGCTATCCGGTGGTGCCATGGACCGCATCGGCCGCCAGGATTACCGCGTGACCGGACCCTGGGCGCAACCCAACATCGAAAGGCTATCGGGTTTCGCCTCGGATGCGGACGCGCCGGACAGCACCCCGGCCGCATCTGGAACTCGCTCCCGTCTCAAGCCGTCGACTCCGTCCTCGGCAGCTGGCGAGCCGAGCCGCACGCAAGGGAGGCAAGAGGCTGCTGATCCAGTCGAGCCGATCATAGACAATCCCTTTTTAGAAGGATTCTGAGGGGTGCTGCCTTCAAAAAATCCAAGGATTCACCACAGAGCCACAGCGTACGCAGAGGAGCCAAGGCGCCCACCCGCAAACGCAGCTTGACCAGCCGCTGTAGGAGCCGCTCAGCGTAGGAGCCCGCTTGCGGGCGACCCAGTAGGAGCCCGCTTGCGGGCGACCCAGTAGGAGCCCGCTTGCGGGCGACCAGTAGGAGCCCGCTTGCGGGCGACCCAGCAGGTGATGCCAGCGGATCGGACGCGAGCGCCGCACTTTCACCCGGGAGAAAGGCTGTAGGCCAGTGTCTTCTCGACAAATGAACTGAAGATACCCCAGGGTGCAACCCACCCAGCGCGACTGGATCGGGATCGGGATCGGGATCGAAAAGACATAAGATCAGGCCGTGAGAAACCTGACGTTTGCTGGGCAGATAGTGACTGGGCAAATAGTGACTGACCACAGCCTTCAAAGAATACAAATCAAACTGCATTCTGGTTGCATAGCCGAACATTCCACGCAGCCAGCACCCTTCTGAGGGCATTGACAGGCTCGATCCGCAGCAACAGAGCATGCTATGTTGCGATTCCATCACCGATCGATACATCACCAACATCGGCTGCGAATAAACAGTGCCCATGAACAAACTACCCAGGATTGCGGCCATTCAGATGGCCAGCGGACCAAACGTCAACGCCAACCTGATCGAGGTGGAAAATTTGGTCCGCGACGCCGTCGAGTCCGGTGCCGGACTCGTCATATTGCCGGAAAACTTTGCCTTCATGGGTCGGCAGGAAGATATTCTGACCATTGCCGAAGACGACACGGACGGCCCGCTGCAAATATTCTTGTCCAAGCTTGCGCTGCGCCATCGAATCTGGCTGGTGGGCGGAACCATCCCGCTGCGCTCGGCAACCCCCGGGCGGGTGCGCGCCACCTGCCTGGTGTTCAACGATCAGGGCATGCGCGTTGCCCGATACGACAAATTCCATCTGTTCGATGTCAAACTTCCCGATGCCGACGAACATTACCAGGAGTCGGCTACCATCGAACCCGGCAACGAGATTCCGGTTATCGACAGCCCCTTTGGTCGCCTTGGCATCATGGTCTGTTACGATCTGCGCTTTCCGGAATTGTCCCGGCACATGCTGGACAGCGGGTTGGAGGTTCTGGCCGTGCCGTCCGCATTCACCGCACAAACCGGTAAAGCGCATTGGGAAATCCTGGTGCGAGCGCGCGCCATCGAGAATCTCTGCTACGTGATTGCCGCCGCACAAGGCGGCTACCATCTCAACGGGCGCGAGACCCATGGACAGAGCATGATTGTCGATCCCTGGGGAGCCATTCTGGCCCAATTGCCGCGCGGCACCGGCTACGTCTGCTGTCCGATCGACCCTCATTTCCAGGACTCCCTGAGGCGCACCTTCCCGGCCTTGCAGCACCGGCGTTTGAAATGTCGATAACGCACCGGCAACTACAGAAGAATACTATGACATTCACCACCTATCCAATCAGCATCATCTGTCTATGAACGATACCCTAGCGCTTGCCCGCAGTAGCATCCTCGCCCCGGTCGGCCTCGGCGATACCGACTTGGATCGTCTGATCGGTGCGCTGCGCAGCCCGGCCATCGATGCCGCGGACATCTATTTTCAGTCCAGCCGGCTGCAATCCTGGGTGCTGGAAGACGGCATCATCAAAGACGGCAGCTTCCAAATCGACCAGGGAGCTGGAGTCAGGGCCATCGCCGGGGAAAAGACCGGTTTCGCCTATTCCGACGAATTGCAACTCGAGGCGCTGGAACAGGCCGCATCGACGGCGCGCGCCATCGCCGGCGGCGGCCAGGAAGGACAGGTACGAATCAACAGCGCCCCGGTGACCAAACGCCTGTACGAACCACTGAACCCGATCCTCAGTCTCACCGACGAGGCCAAAGTCGAATTGCTGCATCAAGTCGATGCCGAGGCGCGTCGCGCCGACCCGCGCGTGAGCCAGGTGGTGACCAGCCTGGTGGCGGTACAGGACACCATTCTGGTGCTTACAGACGATGGGCGCATGAGCGCCGATGTGCGACCATTGGTTCGGCTCAACGTCAACATCGTAGCGGAGCAGGATGGGCGTCGCGAGCAGGGCCACAGCGGCGGTGGAGCACGGCAAGAGCTGAACTTCTTCCTTGAACAGGATCGCGCCCTGGGCTATGCCCGAGAAGCCGTACGCCAGGCCCTGGTCAGCCTCGAAGCCGGAGCCGCGCCTGCCGGCAGCATGACCGTGGTACTCGGTGCCGGCTGGCCAGGCGTGCTGTTGCACGAGGCCATCGGCCACGGGCTCGAAGGAGACTTCAACCGCAAAGGCACCTCGGCTTTTGCTGGCCGCATTGGCGAGCGGGTTGCGGCCAAGGGCGTCAACGTGGTCGACGACGGCACCTTGCCTGGCCGCCGCGGCTCGCTGAACATCGATGACGAGGGCACGCCGACTCAATGCACCAGGCTGATCGAAGATGGCATTCTGACCGGCTACATGCAGGACCGGCTGAACGCTCGCCTGATGGGCATGCCCGCCACCGGCAACGGGCGGCGGGAATCCTATGCGCATCTGCCCATGCCGCGCATGACCAACACCTACATGCTTGCCGGCGAGCGCGACCCCGAAGAAATCATCGCATCCGTTCCCAAAGGCTTGTACGCGGTCAATTTCGGTGGCGGCCAGGTCGATATCACCTCAGGCAAATTCACCTTCTCCGCCAGCGAAGCCTATCTGATCGAAGACGGCAAAATCGGCCGTCCCGTCAAGGGTGCCACACTGATCGGCAACGGCCCGGACGTGCTGACACGCGTCAGCATGATCGGTAACGATCTCCAGCTCGATGACGGCATCGGCACCTGCGGCAAGGAAGGACAAAGCGTGCCGGTCGGTGTAGGTCAGCCGACCTTGCGTATCGATGGGCTGACCGTTGGCGGCACCAGCACCTAGGCGGCGACCATCCACGAACAACCGCTGTACTGCCCCGAATCCCTTGGATAGATCGCGCGGCCCGCTGATCAGCCGATTCCCGGCAACTGAATTCAGCTGAGCGGGCCGCACAACAGCCATTCTTCTCACCGAAAGACCAAACACGAAATACTATGGCCCAACTCGCCATCACGGACCCGCAAGATCAGCTGGCCGACCTGCAGAAAACCATCGACAACCTGCTTGCCGAAGCCAAGAGCCGTGGCGCCAGCGCCGCCGAGGCCGCGGCCAACTTCAATACCGGACTCGAGGTCTCGGTGCGTCTGGGTGAAGTGGAAACAGTGGAGCACACCCGTGACCACGGTCTCGGGATCACCGTCTATTTCGGCCAGCGCAAGGGCTCCGCGAGCACATCGGACCTGAGCACGGCGGCCATGCGCGACGCGGTGGAGCAAGCCTGCAGCATCGCCAGACACACCCAGGAAGATCCGTGTGCAGGTCTTGCACCGGCAGAACTGATGGCGCGCGAAGTTCCAAACCTGGATCTGAATCACCCCTGGTCCATCGACGTGGACAGCGCCGCGCAAATGGCCATCGCCTGCGAGGATGCAGCGCGCAGCGCGGACGCGCGCATTTTCAACTCCGAGGGAGCCAACCTGAGCACCCATGCCGGATTGCAGATTTACGGCAACAGCCATGGCTTCATCGGCGGCTATCCAAGCACGCGCCACGGGCTGAGCTGCGCGGTGGTCGGCAAACAAGGCGATTCCATGCAGCGCGACTACTGGTGGACCAGCGCCCGCGCGCCGGAAGACATGGAAGATCCGCTGGTCGTCGGCCAGCGAGCCGCCGAACGCACCCTTGCCCGGCTTGGCGCCCGGCGTCTGTCCACAAGAGAAGTCCCGGTGCTGTTCCGCGCCGAGCTTGCGGTGGGATTATTACGCAGCCTGACCAACGCCATCAGCGGCAGCAGCCTGTATCGCAAAACCAGTTTCATGCTCGACAAGCTCGGCGAACAGATTCTGCCCGAATTCGTTCGAATACAGGAGCAGCCGCATCTTGCGCGCGGCCTGTCCAGCGCCCCATTCGATAGCGATGGCGTCGCCACCCGTGCCAAAGACCTGGTTACCGACGGCGTGCTGACCAGCTACCTGCTGAGTCATTACTCCGCCTGCAGGCTCGGCCTGCAGACCACCGGCAATGCCGGAGGCGCCCGCAATCTGGCGGTCAGCATGGGAGAACTCGATCGCACCGGCATGCTGCGCGAACTCGACACCGGATTATTCGTAACCGAACTGATGGGGCAGGGCGTCAACCAGGTCACCGGCGACTATTCCCGCGGCGCCAGCGGCTTCTGGGTCGAGAACGGCGTTATCCAATACCCGGTGGAGGAAATCACCATCGCCAGCAACATACTGGACATGTACCGCGGCCTGGTCGCGATCGGCAATGATTGCGATTTCCCCGGCAGCACCAGAACAGGCTCCTGGTTGATCGAACGGATGACGGTTGCCGGGGAATAGTCATGATGCAACGTGAATCCATTCAAACCCAATCCAGCGCTGCTGATCGAATTTGGAAATGTGGGTCCTGACCCCGCCTGTGGACATCGGCGAATCAATTACCGCATTCGACGCGCGCGGACAAACGCTGATCAAGCGCGACTTCCAGCCGGGAAGATCTCGATGGCCTGCGCCCGACGTCTACTTTGTCTGGTTACGGGACCGTTCGTTACACAACGGGGCGCATAACGCATTTACAACCACTGGGGATATCACATGACCGAGGAGCCTTTCCCGCTCTTCCTGATGATCTTTAGTGGGGCCTGCTGGACCCTGGTCTATCTCGACGGCATTCGGCTTGGTCTGCGGGATCGCACCTACGCGATCCCATTCTGCGCGTTGGCACTGAACCTTGCGTGGGAGCTGTTGAACGCGGTCATCGAATTCCGAGAGTCCGGACTCGTGACTCAGGTTTGGATCAGCTCGATCTGGCTGCTGCTCGATCTCGGCATCCTTTATACCTTCTTGCGCTATGGTCGGCGGGAGTTCCCCGAACGCCTGCCGTCCTCATGGTTTTTGCCCTGGACGCTGCTTGCGATCGCGGTCGCTTTGGTGCTACAGCTGGCCTTCATCCTCGAATTCGGCTTCCTGGTTGGACGCGCCTATGCCGCCTTCCTGCAGAACCTGCTGATGTCGGTGCTGTTCATCGGTATGCTGGTCCGGCGCGGGCATCGCGGGGGACAGAGCTTGACGATTGCCGTCAGCAAATGGCTCGGAACCCTAGCTCCGACCATCCTTTTCGGTGTCCTTGGGACCTCCACCTTCGAAGGGCCGAGCTCCTTCATCCTAATCATCGGTCTGTTCTGCGCGCTGTTCGATCTCATCTACATCTGGATGCTGGCGCAGACCCAGCTCTGGCCGCGACCGGCGACGAATTCTCGATAGCAGCGTCCAAGCCCGCGCAAATAGATCGTGCCAGTATGCAAAGCCGGGCGCGCGCCCGAAAACTCGCCCCAAGGCATCGCTACAGCGCGCTTCAGCGGGCGCTGGGCAGGCCGCGCGGCGAGGGGGGCTTAGCTCCACAACGTCGTCGCAGATGGCAGAGCCATCAAGACCAGGCGCCAACCCCGTAGGAGCCCGCTTGCGGGCGACCAGACTCGCTCATACCTATCGCGCATCCCAACGCGGATAATCGCCGACCGACACTGCTCCAACCCCGCACGTACCGGGCTTGCAGGCGACGATTTCGGCTGCAACAGACTCGCCGTCGCCCGCAAGCGGGCTCCTACCGCTCCCGGCGCGCCAAGCGCAGCGGAGGATTCCATAGGCAGAGCCTCAGCTTGATTCACCGCAGAGACGCGGAGGACGCAGAGGAAGAGAAAGCGTTCGCCCCAGTGCCCCTACGCACTCTGCGTCTCCGCGGTGAACACCCCTCAGATCAATCAGAGATCCCGGAATACCGGCCGCCTTCGGTCCGTCACCGTCGCTGAGGCATATCCGCCCGGACCCCGACCAACGCCCCTTGCCCAGATCACGCTCGTGCGCTCAGCCCTGGGGGTAGGAGCCCGCTTGCGGGCGACCGTCGCGACCGCAACAGGGCCGCCATCGCCCGCAAGCGGGCTCCTACCGCTTGCGGCGCGCCAAGCGCAGCGGAGGATTCCATAGGCAGAGCCTCAGCTTGATTCACCGCAGAGACGCGGAGGGCGCAGAGGAAGAGAAAACGTTCGCCACAGCTCCCCTGCGCACTCTCCGTCTCCGCGGTGAATACCCCTCAGATCAATCAGAGATTCCGGAATACCGGCCGCCTTCGGTCCGTCACCGTCGCTGAGGCATATCCGCCCGGCCTCCGACCAACGCCCCTTGCCCAGATCACGCTCGTGCGCTCAGCCCTAGGGGTAGGAGCCCGCTTGCGGGCGACCGTCGCGACCGCGACAGGGCCGCCGTCGCCCGCAAGCGGGCTCCTACCGATCCCGGCGCGCCAAGCGCAGCGGAGGATTCCATAGGCAGAGCCTCAGCTTGATTCACCGCAGAGACGCGGAGGGCGCGGAGGAAGAGAAAGCGTTCGCCCCAGTGCCCCTACGCACTCTGCGTCTCCGCGGTGAATACCCCTCAGATCAATCAGAGATTCCGAAATACCGGCCGCCTTCGGTCCGTCACCGTCGCTGAGGCATATCCGCCCGGCCTCCGACCAACGCCCCTTGCCCAGATCACGCTCGTGCGCTCAGCTGGGGGTAGGAGCCCGCTTGCGGGCGACCGTCGCGACCGCAACAGGGCCGCCGTCGCCCGCAAGCGGGCTCCTACCGATCCCGGCGCGCCAAGCGCAGCGGAGGATTCCATAGGCAGAGCCTCAGCTTGATTCACCGCAGAGACGCGGAGGGCGCGGAGGAAGAGAAAGCGTTCGCCCCAGTGCCCCTACGCACTCTGCGTCTCCGCGGTGAATACCCCTCAGATCAATCAGAGATTCCGAAATACCGGCCGCCTTCGGTCCGTCACCGTCGCTGAGGCATATCCGCCCGGCCTCCGACCAACGCCCCTTGCCCAGATCACGCTCGTGCGCTCAGCTGGGGGTAGGAGCCCGCTTGCGGGCGACCGTCGCGACCGCAACAGGGCCGCCGTCGCCCGCAAGCGGGCTCCTACCGCTTGCGGCGCGCCAAGCGCAGCGGAGGATTCCATAGGCAGAGCCTCAGCTTGATTCACCGCAGAGACGCAGAGGACGCAGAGGAAGAGAAAGCGTTCGCCACGGTTCCTGCGCACTCTCCGTCTCCGCGGTGAACACCCCTCAGATCAGCCAAAGATCCCGGAATACCGGCCGCCTCCGGTCCGTCACCGTCGCTGAGGCATATCCGCCCGGACCCCGACCAACGCCCCTTGCCCAGATCACGCTCGTGCGCTCAGCCCTGGGGGTAGGAGCCCGCTTGCGGGCGACCGTCGCGACCGCAACAGGGCCGCCGTCGCCCGCAAGCGGGCTCCTACCGATCCCGGCGCGCCAAGCGCAGCGGAGGATTCCATAGGCAGAGCCTCAGCTTGACTCACCGCAGAGACGCGGAGGACGCGGAGGAAGAGAAAGCGTTCGCCCCAGTGCCCCTACGCACTCTCCGTCTCCGCGGTGAATACCCCTCAGATCAATCAGAGATTCCGGAATACCGGCCGCCTTCGGTCCGTCACCGTCGCTGAGGCATATCCGCCCGGACCCCGACCAACGCCCTTTGCCCAGATCACGCTCGTGCGCTCAGCTGGGGGTAGGAGCCCGCTTGCGGGCGACCGTCGCGACCGCAACAGGGCCGCCGTCGCCCGCAAGCGGGCTCCTACCGATCCCGGCGCGCCAAGCGCAGCGGAGGATTGCATAGGCAGAGCCTCAGCTTGATTCACCGCAGAGACGCGGAGGACGCGGAGGAAGAGACAGCGTTCGCCCCAGTGCCCCTACGCACTCTGCGTCTCCGCGGTGAATACCCCTCAGATCAATCAGAGATCCCGGAATACCGGCCGCCTTCGGTCCGTCACCGTCGCTGAGGCATATCCGCCCGGCCTCAGACCAACGCCCCTTGCCCAGATCACGCTCGTGCGCTCAGCTGGGGGTAGGAGCCCGCTTGCGGGCGACCGTCGCGACCGCAACAGGGCCGCCGTCGCCCGCAAGCGGGCTCCTACCGCTCCCGGCGCGCCAAGCACAGCGGAGGATTCCATAGGCAGAGCCTCAGCTTGATTCACCGCAGAGACGCGGAGGACGCAGAGGAAGAGAAAACGTTCGCCCCGTTCCCCTGCGCACTCTCCGTCTCCGCGGTGAACACCCCTCAGATCAATCAGAGATCCCGGAATACCGGCCGCCTTCGGTCCGTCACCGTCGCTGAGGCATATCCGCCCGGACCCCGACCAACGCCCCTTGCCCAGATCACGCTCGTGCGCTCAGCCCTGGGGGTAGGAGCCCGCTTGCGGGCGACCGTCGCGACCGCAACAGGGCCGCCGTCGCCCGCAAGCGGGCTCCTACCGCTCCCGGCGCGCCAAGCGCAGCGGAGGATTCCATAGGCAGAGCCTCAGCTTGATTCACCGCAGAGACGCGGAGGACGCGGAGGAAGAGAAAGCGTTCGCCCCGTTCCCCTGCGCACTCTGCGTCTCCGCGGTGAATACCCCTCAGATCAATCAGAGATTCCGAAATACCGGCCGCCTTCGGTCCGTCACCTCGCTGAGGTATCTCCGCCCGGACCCCGACCAACGCCCCTTGCCCAGATCACGCTCGTGCGCTCGGCCCTGGGGGTAGGAGCCCGCTTGCGGGCGACCGTCACGACCGCGACAGGGCCGCCGTCGCCCGCAAGCGGGCTCCTACCGCTCCCGGCGCGCCAAGCGCAGCGGAGGATTCCATAGGCAGAGCCTCAGCTTGACTCACCGCAGAGACGCGGAGGACGCGGAGGAAGAGAAAGCGTTCGCCCCGTTCCCCTGCGCACTCTGCGTCTCCGCGGTGAATACCCCTCAGATCAATCAGAGATTCCGAAATACCGGCCGCCTTCGGTCCGTCACCTCGCTGAGGTATCTCCGCCCGGACCCCGACCAACGCCCCTTGCCCAGATCACGCTCGTGCGCTCAGCCCTGGGGGTAGGAGCCCGCTTGCGGGCGAACAGGCCGAGGATGCCAACAGATCGAACGCAAGGAACAGGGCCTCGGAATCGGCTTCCTGGCTGGGTGCGCCTAAGCTGCCTTCCTGCAGAACTTGCTGATGTCGGTGCTATTCATCGGCAAGCTGGTCCCGCGCTGGCATTGCGGGAAGCAGAGCTTTGGCAGCATCCAAGCCCGCGCAGAGGAATCCTGCCAGCATGCAAAGCCGGGCGCACGCCCGAAGAATCGCCTCTAGGCATCGGTCACCACCACTTTTCGTAATGCAACTGCCCCTCGGACACTCCCATGCCGGTCAGCAGGGCGGTCATGGTTTCGTTGAACTCCCGGGCACCGCAGTAGAACCAGTGGGCATCCGAATCAGCGTCGAGAGTGCGCAGCAATGCCTGGTCGATGCGGCCTTGCTGGCCGTGCCAACCGGCATGCTCGCCGGTGATCCTGGGCAGATAACGCAGGTTTTCCCGCTGGTCGGCAAGAGCCTGAAGCTCGTCTCGGAACACCAACTCTTCGGGGGCACTCACGCTGTGCACCAAGGTCGCCCAGACCTCGGGGACGGCCTCGGCGATGAAGCGATAGATACTGATAAGCGGCGTAACACCGATCCCTGCGCCCAGCAGAACCAGCTGCTGTGCCTCACCGCGGCGGAAGTAAAAGGAACCCTGACCGTTGGAGATATGCAGATGGTCCCCCACCCGGGCGTCTTCGACCAGATGCCGGGTCACCGGATGCTGTGCAGCGCTCTTGATGGCCAGCTGGATGCGCCCGCGCAGCTGGGGCGTAGAGGTCATGGAGTAGCCGCCCACCTGCCACTCACCGTCGATTTCGACGAACAGATCGATCCACTGCCCCGGATGGAATCGGAATGGCGCATCGCCATAGTCGAGCAGCAGCGACTTGACTGTCGGCGACTCGGGCCGGATTGCCGTGATGGTGACTTCGATCGTATCGGTGGGAAATTGGAGGGTATGAGGCATGGATGCGGATTTCGGTTATGAGGTTGCAGGCACTTTGTTTTTTCATGGATTTTCAAGATCGAATTAGGATCTTGCCGAGGGAAAAACAACCTATCGATACGAGGGCATCTCAATATCCTTTTGGAATGGGTCGTTAATGCGAGAATAGCTGGTGGTCCGTCGAGCGAGTTGGGTGGAACAGAATAGGTAACGGTTCATGAATCACCTATACCACGCTACCCAGACATCGGCGGAGTGCAATCGGGGTCGGGGTCGCTATCGGAATCGGAATCGGAATCGAGAGAGAAAACGCCCTATGCCATTCGCTCATGAGAAGCTCGACGTCTAGCGTGCGGCCATCGAGTCTGTCGGCTGGGCCATAGCGCGACTGCGAGCATGTGAAATATTGGGGTAACGCGAAGGATCAACTCCTGAGCCCATCGTAGGCACGCATCGCAGGCCATCGCGCTGAACATTGCCGAGGGTAACGGCAAAGCGACGAGCGGGGATCGACGCCGGTAGCTTGAAATCCCACGAGACTCGGCGCTGCTGTGCGCTGCGATTCAGAACGTGCTCGCTGCTGTGCGAAGCGTTGTCCGCAGACGACAACAGCAAGCAAAAGGCACTGCTCGATCCTAGTTCGCGTAGCCGCGTAAGAGCTTGGGGAGCCGATCCAAGAGAATGCGCTTAGCCGCATCCGCGGTTGTCTTTAGCCCCGGAGGGATGCGGCCGATACCTTTGTACGCGTGCAACCGCCAAGTGTGTGGCTCGCCATATGCGCCGAGAATCCGCGGCAACAGGCTCTGGAGGAATCGTTTGCCTGAAGTGTCTTCGATCAGTCTCTCGATGTGCATCCTTACCTCGCATCGAGATAGTCGCTGTACCAGAGTCCGCCGAGTCCCAGACCCTGATCGACCAGGTTCCTGACGTCTTCCAGGGCGGAGGCGCGCTGAATGCGCGAGAAACCGTCCTGTCCTTTTTCGAGAATCCAGACCTCCTTCGGAGTCAAGGCGTCGACGAAGTAGGGCTGATGGGTCGTAACGAAGATCTGCGGAGCGCCTTTCTTGCTGGTGGCATGGGTACGAAACGCTTCGGCGAGGGCCTCCAGCAGCTTGTGATAAAGCCCGTTCTCCGGCTCTTCGATGCAGATGAACGGCGGTGGATCGAGGTCCTCTAGCATCAGGAGGCCGGCAAAGATCTTCAGCGTCCCGTCCGACATTTGCTGAGCGAAAAAAGGATCTTCGAAAGCCCCGTCATCAAACCGTTGGCCGTCTGCAGTCTCAATCCCCTTTAGAACGGGTCATCAATGCGAGGCCCGCGGTGGTGTACTCGGGCGAGGTTCGCCCGTCTCAATCCCCTTTAGAACGGGTCATCAATGCGAGTTCGATGGCGTGGAATGTTCTTGCCTTGAGGGACGTCTCAATCCCCTTTAGAACGGGTCATCAATGCGAGAATGTCTAATGGTCAACTGGAACCCCTTTCGCTGTCTCAATCCCCTTTAGAACGGGTCATCAATGCGAGATTTAAAATACGAATATAGCGACCCTAAAGTGCAAGAGTCTCAATCCCCTTTAGAACGGGTCATCAATGCGAGTCGAAGCGCGGGTATCCCTGTCGACAACTTCCCCGTCTCAATCCCCTTTAGAACGGGTCATCAATGCGAGCCCAACAACGAGCAACGCCGCGTAACAGCGCGAGTCTCAATCCCCTTTAGAACGGGTCATCAATGCGAGAACGGCATGATGCCGTGCTGTTGCGTGCTGCAAGGTCTCAATCCCCTTTAGAACGGGTCATCAATGCGAGCTTTCTTTTGCCTTGCGGGGATAAGCGAGGCAGGTCTCAATCCCCTTTAGAACGGGTCATCAATGCGAGCTGTCCACGCGCCATGGAGGGCGTCAATGCAGGGTCTCAATCCCCTTTAGAACGGGTCATCAATGCGAGCCATTGGGACGCGGATGGCAACCATCAATCGGCGGTCTCAATCCCCTTTAGAACGGGTCATCAATGCGAGCATGAGCGCCGGCGGTGGTCACTACAGCGAGTATCGTCTCAATCCCCTTTAGAACGGGTCATCAATGCGAGCCCTCTGAGCCGGCATGGAAGCCGAAGGATTGGGTCTCAATCCCCTTTAGAACGGGTCATCAATGCGAGCATCCTGCGGAATGTGGCCAGGATGGCGAGTGATGTCTCAATCCCCTTTAGAACGGGTCATCAATGCGAGCAAGATCTTTCACCTTGGCGAAACGGTCCGTGTCGTCTCAATCCCCTTTAGAACGGGTCATCAATGCGAGTTTTCCCAAGACGGCATGGAAGCATGCTTTGAACGTCTCAATCCCCTTTAGAACGGGTCATCAATGCGAGGTCACCTTAAAAGGTAGAGAATGATGATCGTAACGTCTCAATCCCCTTTAGAACGGGTCATCAATGCGAGCCGGACGCAGGTGTTGGGTTGGTGATGTGTGGTAAGGTCTCAATCCCCTTTAGAACGGGTCATCAATGCGAGATGACGACGCTCATGAAGACGGTCTACGGCCTCGGTCTCAATCCCCTTTAGAACGGGTCATCAATGCGAGGGGCGGTGTTCGAACGAGTTTTACGAAGACAGGAAGTCTCAATCCCCTTTAGAACGGGTCATCAATGCGAGCTGGAATGACGGAAAAAGTTCTACCGAGGAGGGAGGTCTCAATCCCCTTTAGAACGGGTCATCAATGCGAGGGTGGCACGACGTTCGGGAGGCGCTTCACGAGCGGTCTCAATCCCCTTTAGAACGGGTCATCAATGCGAGGCGACTCCCGCCTGTTGCCGTAGCAATGCAGAGGTGTCTCAATCCCCTTTAGAACGGGTCATCAATGCGAGCGCTCCCCCCGAACATCCTGTCCAGGAAGGACATGTCTCAATCCCCTTTAGAACGGGTCATCAATGCGAGTCGACTCTTCGCCTTCTGGGCGTGGAGCACGAAGTCTCAATCCCCTTTAGAACGGGTCATCAATGCGAGTATTGCCGGCTTTTATGGGCACCTTGAAAAATTGTGCTAAGGCACGGGGTTCAGTAAACTTTGAGTGTGTCAGACACCAACGAGGCGAGCGCACTATGCCACAACCAAGTTCCTTCGACATCGACCGCCGCTTGGAGAGCATCAGCCGGATGGGCGATCCGTTGGAGCGGCTCGCCGCGGAGATCCCATGGGAGCTGTTCCGGCCATTGCTGGAGAAGGTGCACGAGAAGGAGCGCAAGTCCGCGGCCGGACGCAAGCCGTTGGACGTGGTGCTGATGTTCAAGATCCTAATCCTGCAGTCGCTCTACAACCTAGCCGACGAGGCGATCGAGTATCAAATCCGCGACCGGCTTTCGTTCATGCGCTTTCTCGGCCTTCAGCTATGCGACAACGTGCCCGATTGCACCACGGTGTGGCGGTTTCGCGAGCGGCTCAAGGAGTTGGAGTTGATCAAGCCGCTGTTTGATCGCTTTGGCGATTACCTGGCGCAGGCCGGGTTGCAAGCGCGCAACGGGCAAATCATCGACGCCTCGATCGTCCGCGCGCCGATCCAGCGCAACAGCCGCGATGAGAACCGTCGCATCAATGCGGGCGAGGTGCCCGAGGACTGGGATGAGCACAAGCGCCGGCAGAAAGACACCGATGCCCGCTGGACCAAGAAGCACGGCAAGAGCTATTTCGGTTACAAGAACCACATCGACGTCGATGCCGAGCACAAGCTCATCCGCGACGATGAGACCACTGCAGCGAACGTGCATGACAGTCAGGTCTTCGACGACATCATCGACCCCGAGAACGCCGACCCGCAGGTCTGGGCCGACAGTGCCTACCGCAGCGAAGCGACCGAGGCGGCACTGAGCGGGGCGGGCTACGAGAGCCACATCTGCGAGAAGGGCCAGAGCAACCAACCGCTCAGCGATGAGCAACAGGCCGCCAATCGTCGCCGCTCCAAGGTGCGCTCGCGCGTCGAGCACATCTTCGGCTTCCAACAGAACAGCATGGGCGGCAAGCTCATTCGCACCATTGGCAAGGCGCGGGCCGAGGTCAAGATTGGCTGCATGAACTTGACCTACAACCTGATGCGCTACCTGCAGCTCACCAAACCTAAGGTCGCTGCGCCCGCGCTCGCCTGAAAAACGGGCAAAGCGGCAAAACAAGCCGCTTTGGCGGCCAAAAGACGCCTTATTGCCCCAATCTCGACTGAGTTTGCACACAATATGAAAACGGCGCGCATCGATCGTACCCGCATCGTGTTTATAGCGCCGTGAGCGCGTGATCGGCGCGTCGAAGACACAATTTTTCAAGGTTCCCTTATGTCGAGGATCTGCATCGAGTCTCAATCCCCTTTAGAACGGGTCATCAATGCGAGATAGCACTACCGGCTGGGAAGTCGACAACCTAACCGTCTCAATCCCCTTTAGAACGGGTCATCAATGCGAGTCATCGAGGCGTGCTATGTCAACGGTGGCGAGCCGTCTCAATCCCCTTTAGAACGGGTCATCAATGCGAGGAGTACCTGGGCCGCCTGGTGGTCCTGAGCGGACGAGTCTCAATCCCCTTTAGAACGGGTCATCAATGCGAGTCCCAGCCCCATGTCCGCCCAGATCATCGCGAACAGTCTCAATCCCCTTTAGAACGGGTCATCAATGCGAGGAAGCACTTCCAAGGGGCCGCTTTCGGAGTCGCGTCTCAATCCCCTTTAGAACGGGTCATCAATGCGAGGCTTGCATCGTGCTTGATGACGGGCAGGAAGCCGTCTCAATCCCCTTTAGAACGGGTCATCAATGCGAGTGGAAGTACGTGGTGTGCTCAGCGTGGCACGACCGTCTCAATCCCCTTTAGAACGGGTCATCAATGCGAGAGCCTGCCAGCAAAAAAACCTCCGAAAATCAATCTGTTGGATGTTGTTTTTTCGACACACTTTTTCGGCCTCAGAGTTATACTGCAGAATCGCCACGCTTGCTGGTCAATTGCGCCGCGCGAAAACGGTTTGTTGCCAGTTTGGATCTCACGATCTGCAATTGTAGTCATTCCTGAGCAAAGCGCAAGCCGGTTGGAGGTGCTGAACCCACAGCAAGGTTCCAAAGAGTCCTATGTCTGCCTTCTGCGGAGTATCTGTCAGCGCCGCATGAGAGATAGGGCAGGTATTCGCCCAAAGATGTACCGCAGAGGCGTAGAGTCAGCAGGGAGGCGCGCTCGTACATACTGTGCATCAGGAAAAGCATGGCGCATTCCCGTTGTTCCGGTCATGCAGCCAACAGCGAGAAGTGGGAATTTGCCATCTGTTTCAATAAGCCCCACCGTCATCAGGTGTTTCGCGCCCCGATGTCATCTCTTTTCCATCTCGATCTCGATCAAGTCGCGCTGGGCGGGCTGCTCCCTGAGGTATCTTCAGCTCGTTTGTCGAGAAGACAGTGGCCTAGTGATGGTGCAGAAACAAGCTAAACAGGTTTTTGGCTTGAGTGTCGCCTGCCGACTCATTCGGTACCGCTATCGGCGTCGGTATCGGCGTCGGCATCGTAGACGTCGAGCTTCTCATGACCGAATAGCATAGGGCGTTTTCTCTCTCGATTCCGATTCCGATAGCGACCCCGATCCCGATTGCACTCCGCCGATGTCTGGATAGCGTTGTATAGGTTATTCGTGAACCGCTACCTACCGCCTTTTTCCCGGAAAAGGCGCGGCGCTTGCGTCCGCTCCGCTGGCAGCATTTGCTTGGCCGCCCTATGCGGGTTCCTGCGCCGAGCGGCTTCCTCGGCAGGTCAAGGTCCGCTTGCGGGCGTCCTCTGCGCACTCTGCGTCTGTACGGTGTATCTTTGCATTCTTCGGCAGACCCGGCAAACCCGATTTCAGTCCCAATCTCCACCTTGCGTGCTCTTGGTGAGAAAACCAATGTTCAGCTCATGATTACAAATACCCGCAGGGCCTCACGAGCCGGGGGCCTGACGCGTGGCGGGGCGCTTCCTTCGCAGCAGCGCGCGTTGGCGGCTGGCGGTGCTCGGCTTCGACGACGCTTTGTGTCTGGCGGGCTTGTATTTGGGCAGAGATTCGCCGAGAAAAGTGATGTGCGGGCCGCTTTGGGTGATTCTGGTCTTGTCCGGATGCAGCTCCAGGTCGAGTTGCCGCAGGACGTCGCCCGCATAGGCCAGGGCTCGGCGGGCTTGGGCCTCGTCGGCGGCGAACAACAAAAAGTCGTCGGCGTAGCGAACCAGTGGAACCTTGTTGCGCTCCATGGCCTGGTCGAAGTCATCGAGGTACAGATTGCAGAACAAAGGGGAAAGGATGGCGCCTTGGGCGATGCCGCGCGGGGCGCTGAAGAAACTGCCGTGGGATACACCCAGGTCCAACCAGAGGTCGATCAGCCGCATCAGTTCGCGGTCGGCGACAAAGGCCTTCAGACGAGCGCGCAGGGGTTTGATCGGGATGCTGTCGAAAAAGCGCTTGATGTCGGCATCTACCAGCCAGCAAAGCCCGCAGCCGATGCGCTCGCGGGCGCGGCGCAGCGCTTGCTCGACGCTGCGCCGGGGTCGGTAAGCGAAGCTGTCGTGGTGGAAGATGCGCTCCGCGGCTGGTTCCAGCACGATTTGCGCCGCCTTTTGCAACAACTTGTCGCGTAGGCACAGCGTGGAGAGCACCCGCTGGCGACCGTCCGCCTTGGCGATGGCGAAGCGGCGCAAGGGCGCCGGTCGGTAATGAGCGTTACGCACCTCGTCGACGAGTCGCAGGATATGCAGCAATAGATGGCGCTCCATCTCACTGCGGGGCAAGCCCAGATCCCAGACGGCGCGATCGGTAGACAGCTCGCGCCAAGCGCGATCGATGGTCTCGGGCAGGAGCAATTGCTCGAATCGTTCAGCCATTAGAAGTCTCCTCGGTTTTGTCGTCGCTGGCGACATCGGCTCGGTAGGGTCGCAGCCAGTCGAGCAACTGCTCGACTTGACGCAGGCAGAGCTGCGGCAAGGTGGTGCGTGGTGCGGTGCCGGCGTCGGCATCGTTCGTCTTGGGCTCGGCGACCTTTAGAACCTGGTGCAGGTCAGGCCAGTCGCCGCGGGCGTTGGCCCAGGCGCGGAAAAAGCGGCCGCGGCCATGCTTATTGAGTCGACAGCCGGCTTTGGCGCTGTAGCTGAACTGAGTTGGCAGTATATAATCGAGCAGACCGAGAACGATCAGATCGACGGATGCGCGCAGCGGTTCGATGAGATCCAGCACCAGAGATTCGCGCCCGGGCCGGACGCCGTGCAGAAAACCCATGGCAGGGTCCAAGCCGCGTACCTGAACGGCGCGCAACATTTCGCTGCCGAGCAGGGTGTAACCGAGCGACAGAAGCGCATTGACCGGGTCGCGCGGCGGGCGGCGATTGCGACCGCTGAAGCGCCACTGGGATGGGATGCGTTCGGTGAGCCACGCATACCAGGCCGCAGCGGCAGCTCCTTCGAGCCCCATGACGCTGGCGTTGCTCGATGCCCCGAGCAGGCCTTCGAGGGATTGCTCCTGTTGCTGCTGCAAGCGCGTTGCGGCGGGGCTGTTGGGGTCGAGGCGCGCGCGCAATTCGGCTTGGGCACGGATCTTGGCTGCGGCCAGCTGGCGCGCGATCTGCACCGCCGCGGTCGGATCGTTGCCGGCGCGATGCTGGGCGATGCGCGGCTCGATGGTGTTACCAAGGGCTGCACCGATGCAGACTGCAGCGCCACGGCCAGTTCCGGGGAGCAATACCGCGGGAATGCAACGCTCGGCCAGCGCGCGCCAAACTTCGCAGCCGATCAGCGGGCTGCCATGCACGATCACCAGGCCGAGCACGCCCAGGGGGATGTGCTCGGTGGCGGCGTCGGGCCATTGCACGCGCATGGCGCGTCCGTCCATGCGGACCTGGGTCTCACGACGGTCGATGATGAGCATGAGGTCGTCGGTCATCGGGGGTCTCCTGGGGTTGGGTTTGTGGATATGGGCCGTTTGCCGCGCTTGTTCTTGCGCTTGTTCTTGCTCTTGCGGCCTGGTTGGTCGGCGACCGCAGCGGTCGTTTCCGCGCTGCCGGCAAGCCGCCGCCACCAGCCGCGCTTGGGCGGAGTTTCGGCTTGCGGCCGAGGTTCGGTACCAGGGGCGAGCAGATCGCCGGCGAGGACGCCTTTTCCGCGCAGCCAGATCTTGCCCGGGGCAGGGATGGGATAGGCGCGCAGATCATCCTCCTGGCGGTGCATCAGGCGGGCGATCTCGTCCATGAGCTTGACGATGCCGCGGCGGTCGCGCTGCACCAGGAAGACCGACTGCTGCATCGGTACGCCGTCCCGGCGCAGCGCTTGATGGACCTGCCGCAGCCGGCGCGGATCGGCGATGTCATAGGCGATGAGGTACCAGGCTTGTGTCTGCATCTCTGTGGGCCTCGATGTTGTCGCAGTGCGATGCGGATGGTCGGAGCGACGCTCAGCGCAGGCCGAGCAGTCCCGGATGACCGCCGCCGATGCGGCCCTTGCCGCGCGCCTGGGCCTGACCTCGGCGGTCGAGCCAGGCGAGCAGCAGGCGGTCGTTGTCCGGGTCCATGACGCCAGCGAGCTGCACGAACAGCTCGGCGGCCTCTTCTTGGCTGAGCAGACATTCGTGGACGGAGCGCTGGCCGTCGAGCCGCCACTCGCGCAGAATGCGCAGAGCGGCCCGGCGGTCGCGGTTGTCGCCGATGTCGTAGGCGATGACGGCGGGTCGGCGCGACATGATCAGCCCCGGCTGCTGACGCCTTCGTGGATGATGCTGACGAAGCCATCCTCCAGGTCGTCGAGCATCGCGTGGAAGCGGTCCACGGCCTGGAGCAGACGCTGTTCCTCGCGCTCGCGCAGCACTTCGTGGCGGAGCTTGGCCAGAGCGTCGAAGCGGCGCTCCATCTCGCCGTGGAAGCGGTCGATGGTCTGATTCATGCTCTGCTGCAATTTGAGCTTTTCCTCGGCGAAGAACTCTTGGCGCTGGCGGCGGATCTCGGCCTTGCCGGTGACCAACACGTGGTTGCAGCTTTCCTCGATCGCCTGCAATTTGGTTTCGACGGCCAGGTGCAATGCGCGACGACGGTAGTCGAAGCCGGCCTGGAGCTGCTCCAGTTCGTGCTGGCGGACGTGACGTTCGCTTTCGTTCGGGAACAGCCGCACCAGGAAGTTGTCCTGCTCGCGCTGCATGGCACGGTTGACCAGCATACGATTCTGGTCCATGTGCGGGGCCAGGCTGGCTGGCTCGCGTTCGATGATCGGGGTGTTGGTCAGTGCTTGCTCGGTGCTCATCTGTGGGGCTCCTGTGTTGAATGATCTTGGTTGGTATGACGCGCGGCTGTCGCAGCCCGTGCAACGCGGAGGCGAGCTCCGCGTGCACCGGCGAGGCATCCGGCATCGGTGCTATTTAGCCTGAGATCGGCGCCGCGTTGGGTGTTCGGCAATCTTGTCGAACTCCATGTCGTCGAGCAGGTCTTGGATACCGCGCCGCGCCCGGCGCGCCTTTTCCTCGGCAAACGCACGCTCCTGCTCGAAACCGCGCAACGCCGAATCCGTTTCCACCGCCTTGCCGTCGGCAAACAGCTCGGCGCGGTGGTGAGCTTCGAACACCGGCAGCCGGGCCAGCGTCAGGTGCTCGAAGCTGACCCAAATGCCGAGCTCGATCAACAGGCTGATAAACAGCGCAAAGACGAAGACGAACTGCAAGGTGCCCGGCGGTTGCGAGATCACGGCGCCGAGGGTATTGACAAAGGCCCTGGCCAGCGCGTGCTCGACGCGTTCGTCGTTTTGGTAATCGCTGGCGCGGATGAAAGCCGAACGGCTGTCGCGCGTTTGCTGCAGATCCGCCAGCGCCGCATGCTGCTCGCGCTGCAGGCGCTCCATGAGCGCAGCGCGATTGGCGGCAATGGCCTGCTCCAGCTTGGTGCGTGCGGCTTGGTAGGCGGTTTTTTCATCTGCCAGACGCTGCTCGAGGGCGCGGTAGCGCGGCCCGATGAAACCACCGCCGGTACCGGTGTTGTCCATCTCGGCGTCGAGCTTGGCCTCCAGTTCGTTTATGGTCGACAAGTAGCGCTGGGCGAGCGCCGCGTGCTGTCGCCGTTCGCTGGCGTCCAGTGCTGCCAGGGCGGCTTGCGCCCGCGCCTGGTGCTCGGCGCGCGCGGCTTTGCTGTCCTCGACATAGCGGCGTTCGATGCTGCTCAAATCCGCGGCGCGCACCGCCGCCAGGTGTGGGCGATCCAGACGCTCGGCGAGGAACATCAGGGAACACGCTGCCGACAGCAGCACCAGCGTCAGCCGGAAGACCTGAACAATAGTGCGGACGCTGACGGGATAGCGCACCGTGCGCTGTTCCACCAGAAAGCGATGCACGACGATTACCAGCACTTTCAGCGCCTCCAGGGCGAAGGCGAGCAGCAGGGCAAGCCAGAGCAAGCCGAGGTAGCTGTGCAGAACGAGTGCCTCCAGCACGGCTGCGACGCCGAACAACACAACGCCGCCGGCCAGCTGCAGAGACCAGGAAACAGGATAAAACCACTTGGACATCGATTGCCTCCCAAGGCAGAGTTATTGCGATGGGAGGCAGCCTAACGGCAGGGAGGGGGAAGATATTCTTTCGGCAAGTTTGCCCTGTTGGCTGTTGCGGATATTCCAGGGGCTGGCCATTGATGCCGAGGCCCCGAGACCGTGCAAGCATTTACCCTAGGTGGGTAAATGGGGTGGGTAAATGGGGGTAAATGGGTGTCCCTTAGGTGTTGGTGGGGTGGGTAAATGGGTGTCCCTTAGGTGTTAGGTGAGTTGTTAGGTGAGTAGGTGTTAAATTGCGCGCAGGCGCAACTCGCACCCGTTAGAGCACGCGGCCTTGCCAGGCAGCACTGGCTTACTTTCCTGCCGAGCCTCTTGCTTCTTGTGCTATCTACCCGCTTCACGCAGCTAGTTTAGGCGCAAACAACTCGCGTGCGGCACGTATGCCGCGCAGGTATTTGGTCTGCCGCCGAGCGCACAGACTGGTCATGGCTTGCGGTGCACCGATCGCCGTGCCAAACGCCTCCAGGAGCCGGTTGGCATAGCCGAGGAAGCGCTCGCCGTCGATGTTCAGCCGATCGAGGATGCGCGGCAACCGCGCCTCGATATGGCCGCGCTTGTCCGAGCGCACCGCCCGGCCCGTCCAGTCGACCAGTTCCAGGTAGTCCTCGAAGGCGAATGGCACCGCCCAGGGCGTCTGCGCGGTCGCGTCGAACGGCATGAGCGGGATCTTCGGCAAAGCCCGTGTCTCATCCTCCGAGCGCAAGGTCTCTCCCTCCAGGACGGCTGAAGGAGAACCGTCTGCCGGCGAGCCCTCTGGGGCGCTGATCTCGGCATCCAGGGTTTCCGGCACCGCTTCGATGCGGGCTTGAATGGAGGTGTAGTCCGATGCCTCCGGCGTTTCGGCGATCCCGGCGCGCACCGGGTTGAGATCGACGTATGCCATCGCCGCCAGCAGCGCCTGCTCATCCAGCAACGCCTGACTCTTGAAGCGACCTTCCCAGAACCGGCCCTTGACCTTGTCCTCGGCATTCGCCTGTCGGGCGATGTGCTCGTTGAGCGTGCGCATGAACCAGGACAAGTCGTACAGACGCGCCCGATAGGTGTCGGCCAGCTCTTCGACCTTGGCGATCTCCGCGTCGCACATCTCGGCGCGCGCATCGGACAGGTAACGGGTCACCAGCAGCGGGCCTGAGAACAGCTCCGTCCAGCGTCGTAGCACCTGCTCGACCGACCAACCCAGCGCCCGCTCCCGGTCGATGCGCACCACGACGTGGTAGTGGTTACTCATGACGGCGTAGGCGGCCACGTCGATGGCAAAGATGCCAGCAAGCTGCATGATGCGCTCGGCGATCCAGCCGCGACGGTGGTCGAAGTTCTCGCCGGAGAACGGATCCTCCCCACACAGGAAGGCGCGCCGCACGCACCGGCTCACGCAGTGATACCAAGGAGTGTCTTCAACGGATACGAGGGCCGAGCGCGGACTGGTCATTGTGAGATTCCGGGCGTTATGGTGTTGAGGAAAGCCTAGTCGAAATGTAGGAGAAGGTCAAGTAAATGGGTGTCCTACAGATTCGTACAGATTCGATCCAGTAAATGGGTGTCCTACAGATTACAGATTCAGGACAAGTCGTACAGACGCGCCCGATAGGTGTCGGCCAGCTCTTCGACCTTGGCGATCTCCGCGTCGCACATCTCGGCGCGCGCATCGGACAGGTAACGGGTCACCAGCAGCGGGCCTGAGAACAGCTCCGTCCAGCGTCGTAGCACCTGCTCGACCGACCAACCCAGCGCCCGCTCCCGGTCGATGCGCACCACGACGTGGTAGTGGTTACTCATGACGGCGTAGGCGGCTACGTCGATGGCAAAGATGCCAGCAAGCTGCATGATGCGCTCGGCGATCCAGCCGCGACGGTGGTCGAAGTTCTGGCCGGAGAACGGATCCTCCCCACACAGGAAAGCGCGCCGCACGCACCGGCTCACGCAGTGATACCAAGGAGTGTCTTCAACGGATACGAGGGCCGAGCGCGGACTGGTCATTGGGAGATTCCGGGCGTTATGGTGTTGAGGAAAGCCTAGTCGAAATGTAGGAGAAGGTCAAGTAAATGGGTGTCCTGCAGATTCTGCAGATTAGCAGCAGATTAGCAGATTAGCAAGGGACCCGAAGACGTCGGATACTTCATCGTCTCAATCCCCTTTAGAACGGGTCATCAATGCGAGGCGCCACGGGGTGGGGCCCAACACCCTTCAAACAGTCTCAATCCCCTTTAGAACGGGTCATCAATGCGAGAGTATTTTTGGGAGCGACTCATCCGCCTCGGAACCGTCTCAATCCCCTTTAGAACGGGTCATCAATGCGAGCAGGTTTTGGAGACAAGGATGTCTCCAACGGTTTGTCTCAATCCCCTTTAGAACGGGTCATCAATGCGAGGAGGAGTGCAACCATGTTGTACGCAGATCTGTAGTCTCAATCCCCTTTAGAACGGGTCATCAATGCGAGCGATCGCACCTTCGTGTTCGGTGCGGCTGATTGTCTCAATCCCCTTTAGAACGGGTCATCAATGCGAGTAGTCCATAAGGAATGGATAGTTTTTAGGTGACCGTCTCAATCCCCTTTAGAACGGGTCATCAATGCGAGTGAAACGCAGGGAATGCGGTGGTACTCGTATGAAGGTCTCAATCCCCTTTAGAACGGGTCATCAATGCGAGATGGATGCGAAACAAGGCGGTGCCACGACGGACGTCTCAATCCCCTTTAGAACGGGTCATCAATGCGAGTGTACGTCGGAAAATGGTCTAAATTGTTTGTGCGTCTCAATCCCCTTTAGAACGGGTCATCAATGCGAGGGAGACGTGGAAGCAGCGTGAGAACGGGGAGGCGCGTCTCAATCCCCTTTAGAACGGGTCATCAATGCGAGTATGCGTATTTTCTGAGACGTACCTGCATCGTCGTCTCAATCCCCTTTAGAACGGGTCATCAATGCGAGCACTCCGCTCTCCTGAGGGGGAGCGGGTCGAGATCGTCTCAATCCCCTTTAGAACGGGTCATCAATGCGAGGTTACGAGAAGGAGAAGACATTTCTCCTCGAAGCGTCTCAATCCCCTCTAGAACGGGTCATCAATGCGAGTTAGAGTAGGTGTTGGGTTGGTGATGTGTGGTAAGGTCTCAATCCCCTTTAGAACGGGTCATCAATGCGAGGGGATGCTGCGTACAAGTAACCGCACGGCATCAGGTCTCAATCCCCTTTAGAACGGGTCATCAATGCGAGCATAATGGGACACAGCAACCACCCGACCCGAGAAGTCTCAATCCCCTTTAGAACGGGTCATCAATGCGAGGGGCGGATGGGCACATGATGCCATCTTTTCGTCGTCTCAATCCCCTTTAGAACGGGTCATCAATGCGAGACGTAGCGTAGGGTCGGGAGAACAGAACGGCCGGGTCTCAATCCCCTTTAGAACGGGTCATCAATGCGAGCGTACACCATCTTCAACTGCAACCACCTGCCGCCGTCTCAATCCCCTTTAGAACGGGTCATCAATGCGAGTTCTCATGAGTGCAAAAAACGCTCACGCTTTCACGTCTCAATCCCCTTTAGAACGGGTCATCAATGCGAGACCGATGAAGTTCTACGTCGACATCAACGTCAGTCTCAATCCCCTTTAGAACGGGTCATCAATGCGAGGACGGAGCACCGCAATGACAAAGACGACCTTAAAGTCTCAATCCCCTTTAGAACGGGTCATCAATGCGAGCGTGGAAGTATTGGTAGGCGGGGTGGTGAACAACGTCTCAATCCCCTTTAGAACGGGTCATCAATGCGAGTGGGCATTCTCCGTCATGTGCACGTTCTTGAATCGTCTCAATCCCCTTTAGAACGGGTCATCAATGCGAGTAGTGGTGCTAGTTTTGCCGTCGCTCTTGAAACGTCTCAATCCCCTTTAGAACGGGTCATCAATGCGAGTGAAAACTCGCTTCGTGGACTACACGAGGAGGCCGTCTCAATCCCCTTTAGAACGGGTCATCAATGCGAGAAACAATGGTGGTGCGGAGTACGCAGACTGGAAATACGTCTCAATCCCCTTTAGAACGGGTCATCAATGCGAGCCTATGTCCAGGACATAATGGAGCAAAACGCCGACGTCTCAATCCCCTTTAGAACGGGTCATCAATGCGAGGTTTGACGGCGACCCCGACGCACCAATCCCGGAGGGTCTCAATCCCCTTTAGAACGGGTCATCAATGCGAGCTCCCGCAGCTTCTTGATCTCGCGCTCCTGCCCCTCGTCTCAATCCCCTTTAGAACGGGTCATCAATGCGAGAGCCTACCGACAGAAAAACCCATAAAGATCAACCTGTTGCATGTTGTTTTTTCGACACACTTTTTTGGCCTCAGAGTTAGTATGCACAGTCGTAGTCTGTACTGGGTATTTAGACCGTGCGGAAGTGGCTTGCTGCCAGTTCGGATCTCAGCTTCGTGATTGTAATCGCTACTCAGAAAAGTGCAAGACCCTTGTCGGTGCTGAAACCCATCGCAGGGTCTAACGAGCCCTTTGCGCGTCCCTTGACCTTGGGCTGTACACGTATTTTGTAAAATCTGCGGTTCATTATTGTTCACCGCGAGGAGCACGCGGGATGCGGGGAAGACAAGAGCAAATTTCAATCTCCGTTCCTTCTTCGCGCTGTTCTGGGTTCGAATAGATTGTCGATCTACCCAAGCAGCAACGGGTTTGGCTGTGTACACGCGCTTGATGGGCATGGATTTTGGCGCGCAATGGGTCGTTACCTGACATGGTGACGCGCGTTGGCGGCTGGCTGCCCTCGGCCTCACGCGGTGCCTTGGGTTCGATGGGCTGGTACCAGGGTATGGAGCGCCGGTATTCAACGCAATCGCTCCAACCAGCCCAACTCGTAGGGAATCTGGGCCATTTCGTCGCTGGTCAGTATTTTGCCTTCCGGCAGCCGCGTGCGCAAACGCAGGACCAGCGCTTGCTCGGCGGGTTGCATGGCGATGCTGATGCGATCCACCGGCACCGCGAGTCCAAGCAGATCGGACAGAAATCGCGCCGAGTCGGCATGGCCGATGGCGGATACGAAGCCGTCGGTGAGACGCGCACGCGCCTGCTCCGGGTTGAGCGGGCCGCTGAAGCGAAACTCGCCATAGCTGGTCAGGATCGGGGTATTGAGTAAGTAGGGCTTGTGGACCCGCTCCCGGCGATCGGTCATGGCGCGGTTTCCTCGGGCGCTGCCGTTCCCGCCCCGGACTCGGCGCTGTGGTCCGAGATCAGCTTGATCTGGCCCTCGCTAGACTCGCCGACATGGCTGCGACGGATGCTTGGATTGCCACGCTCGTCGCGGTGCGTACCGAGCAGATAGAGGCTGGTGATCCGCAGCTCCTCGGCGGCCTGGAAGGCACCCAGCGTCATCACCGCGGTGCTGCCGGTGATGTTGACGCAGATCTGCCCCGGGTCATAGCGCGCGAGCAGTTCCAGCAGCAATGCCCGGCAGTGGGCCTTGACGGCGATCAGGTCGAAGGGATCATCCAGACAGTCGGGATCATCCTTGCAGTCGGCGGCGTCCGGCCGCTGGTTGGGTGCGTGCAGAGATCTCAGCCGCGGGAAACGCTGCATGACGTTGGCGGTGGCATCGCGGGTGAATGCGGTCCAGACGCATTCGACCCGCTCGTGGGGGATGTGCCGCAGGTGCCATTCCATCAGTTCTTCGCGGTTGCTGGCCAGGATCAATGCGGCCTTGAAGTCCGGACACTGGATGTCCGTACCGGCATGGCGAAAATTCAAGGCCGCGTCCTTGCGGCCGGCATAAACGACCAGCGCAACCGCCCAGCCGACGCTGAGCGACAGGCCGCCCAACACGATAAAGGCGTTGTCCAGCCACTTGACCAGGGATTCCTCCAAACCGCGCATCGCCCAGCCCATCAGGCCGCTGACCAGCATCAGTACGGCGATCACGACCAGCCCGCTGATCCACGGTCGATGATGGGCCAGGCGCAACAGTCGGTGCCAGAGTTGGCGGAAGGCGTTTTGGATGAGTTGGATCATGGCTGGGCCTCGCCGTTGCGCAACTGAGCGATCTTTTTTTCGCGCCGTTCCTTCTGCTTCTGCTTGCCGGCTTTGTCCATCCAGCCAATTCTATCGAAGGTCTCGGTCACGAGATCGGCGGCGGCGTTGCGATCAGCGGCGTCTGGCCATGCCGCGGCGGTTTGCAGCAGCGTGTTGATTTCGCTCAGGATGGCCTCGCGTTTGCCGCCCATATCCGGGCCGTTCTCCAATATCGAGATGGCTTTGCTTGCCGCCTTCAGAACCTGCTGCTGGGGAGGCAGATTCCGCTCTAGCAGAGTATCGATGGCCTCTTCCCGTTCCTTCCTTTGCGCTTCGATGCGCGTGCGGCGGGCTTGGGCGAGGGGTGCGCGGGTCTTTTCCATGCGCTTGAAAGCATTTTGGTCAACATTGGCATAGCCGTAGCCTGCCCTTGTCTTCGCGCCGATCCCCCGCTCGGCCAATGTGGCGATGAGCATCTGCTCGGTCAGCTCGGTCCAAGCAGGATCGCCCTCCAGAGTGATCAAGAAGCTGCCGTGCACGCCAACCTGCGCGTTGGGGATCGGGCTGTCGAAGTCGCTCGCGGCGAACCGGCCCTCGTGCTGGTAATAACCTGGATGGTGGGTGGTGACGACTTCTTGGGCAAAGGGTCGGTCGACCTGAGGTTTCGGCGCCGAGCCGGGCACCCACCAAGCATCGTGAAAACTGACCAGACCGGCTAAACCCTGGTCCGTGGCCTGGTCGGCATCGGCTTCGCTGGGACCGGCGCCGAACAGGTCGTCGCAGACATCCCGATGCTCCTTGCCGAAGACGGTGCCGCGCACATGATGTTGGACAATGCCCTTGATGCTGGAACCGGGTAGAAAGGGCACGCCGTAGCTATGGCTGATGGCGCAGCCGGTCTCCAGGGCACCACCCCCATTCAGGCCGATGAGCAGGCGGCCGTCGATGGCGACGATGAGACTGCGAAAACGCATTTCATCGGCGGTGGCGGCGAGCCAACGCTGGTAGGCGTTGCGGTAGATGTCATTGACCGGCAACGCGCAGATGCCCTCGATGTGTTGCTGCTTCAGTGTTTTTTTGCGGTTTCCCTGATTGTCCTCGCAGTTCTGGCGATCGGCATCGGCCTCGAAGTACTCCAATCCGCGCTGGATCATCAGCCCGGGGTGGATGCTGCGCGAACCTCGATACAACGGGCGCAGGGCTGTTCGCATTAATTCAATCGGCATGATCGTCCTCCTTGGCGTCGTTTGCATCGTTTACGGCGCCAGTCGAATCGATGCGCAGAATGCCCTGAACATAGCGCTTGATCCAACCGCAGGCGGCTAGGCTATGACGGGTCAAACGCATGGTCGTAGCCATGTCCGCATCAATGATCTGCTTGTGCAGATCGTCGCGCTCGGTGACATTGCTATTGATGACCCTGACGGCGTGCAGGATCTCTCGCAGGTCGTCGAGCAGTGCATAGTGCTCGTTCGGGCGTGTGCTTGGGTTGTCGACTGCTGTTTCCGTTTCGGCGTCCTTGTCGGTCGCTTGGATGTTCTTGCCTTTGGCCAACAGGAACCCGGTGGCTTGGGCCAGCCCGTTTTGCAGGATCAGCGATGGCAATTTGTGGGCCAGGGCGCCGTATTTTTTGCGCTCGTCGTCCGGCAATTGTTGGCGCGCGCTGACGACACCATAGGCAGCGCGAGCCAGATCATGGGATCGGATACTCATCACTCAGGCCCTCGGGGTCAAAAAACGGACTAGGCCACGGCCGACGCCGGCCTTGCCGCCGAGCTGCAACAGCGTGTCGCTGTCGGGCAAGATCCCAGACAGGAGATCGGCATTGCGACTGTCATCGTCGGCTCGATTCATCGAATCGTTCAACGCGTAGATACCCCACAGCAGGGTCTCGGCAGGCAGGTTCTCCTCGTTCCAGAGTTGACCCTGCTTGACCGTGCCGCGCTTCGGGTCGATGGCAATGCGGGTGCGAATCTCGGTGGCGGTCTCGGCCAGAAAGCCAAGGGTGTCGTCAGGCAGGATGGCAAAGCGGATCTTGAAGTCATTCTGGGCGGTCTGATCGTTTGGATGGACCCGCATGGCGATGGCGATTGCCCAGTCCAAGGCGCGCGGCTGGGTCTGCGCTGTCAGATCCAGATCCTCGAGTCCGAGGACATTGTCGCGCTGGTTGACCGAGCCGTTCGGCACCAGTGCTTGGTTGTCCTGCGGTGCAGCGGGTAGGTCCGGCGCCTGCAAACCGACACGGCCCAAGTCTTGGGCGAACCGGCGCAAGATGAACGGGCAACTGGCGTAGCAGACGATGCCGCTGATTGCACGTACTGGCAAGACCAATAGATGGGCATCTCCGACAGCCAGGGCACCTGCAAAAGCGTCAGCGTCGGAGCGGATGCTGTCGGGGCCGAACAGCGTGCGCACGTCCTGGGCCGCACCGCTGCCGGTGGCGGTCAGATGCTCACGCAATACACCGCGCGTAGATGATCCCGGCACCATGGGTAATTGCGTGGCGCGTGCCCGGGCAATGGGTAAGTCGACAACGCCAGCGGCTTGGCCGGTACCGCAGTGGAGGGCGGAAAGAGCGTGCAGCAGGTAAAGGTGGGATTGCATAGTTCTATCCTTTGCTGGGATCACTTGGAGGCGGTGGGTGGGGTCCAGGGACAAGGCAGCACGAGACCGAAGCCGTCACGGCGATCTTGCTCTCGATCGCAGATGCTCTGGAGCCAGAGGTTCAGGTCCTTTGCACGAGCAGCGTTCTTCAAGCTGAACCAGTAGACGGCCCCGGCCGGAACCATGCGCCTGGCTGCCCGTGGCTGCTGCCGGGCCAGATCCCAGCCCGACTGAGATTGCCAGCGATCCAGGGCGGCTGCGCGCAGATGCAGATTGCATCCGTTCAGTCCTGGTGGTGGCTGGGACAAACGTTTGTCGAGCCAGCCAGGCCGCCAGCCTTGGTCGAACAGGGCAGGGGTCAATAATGTCAGGCTCAGGCCGCCGGCGTCGGCGATCTCCTCGCCTAATTCCTGCTGAGGTTTTGGCCAATGCTCGGCAGGCTCTGGGGCCAGGCTTGCGAGGCGTCGTTCGCCGCCGAGGTGCACCAAGTCTTCCAGTAAGGGTTCGGAGGTTCGAACCAATAACCGCATAGACAGTGCTGGTGGTGGCTGGTCTTCTTTTGGCCGCCTGCGCCAGGTCCAGGTGGGCTCTAGATCGAATCCGCGGGTTTGGAAGAGCTGGCCGCTCTTCGATGCCTGGCGCTCTCGGTCGATCGCAACATGGGTGCGCAGGTCATCGCTTGGCGGTGACCAGCCGGCCTTCTGGACGCTGGCGTAATCGAGTTTCAGCACGCCAGGCTTGCGAAATTCGAGCAGGTGTTCGAGGGTCCACCAGGCCGGGCCGGGTGCTGGCTTGCCGGATACCTCTTCAAGGAAACTGACCGGCAGCAGACCAGTAGGCAGATCGCTGCCGACATGCTCGTCGGCGTCTGGCGCTTTCGGGGCAGCGCGCAGCAGGTGGATGTTCTTGGTTTTTTGGTCCCTGCTGTAGAGGGCATCCGCGGGCCTGGGCACGAGGATGTGGGCATTGCCGTCGAGATTCTCGCGCAGCAGCAGCGGACCCTGTATGCCGAGGGCATTGAGTTGCTCCTCCTGATCCGCGCTGATTCGCCGTCGAAAATGCTCGCCCTGCTGTCGTCCCAGGGCCGTGCGCAGGCAACCGGCAACCGTAGACGGTGGCGGTAAACGCGCGGGATCGGCGCCGGCCTGATCGTCGAACGGGCGGCCGCTGCGAACGATCAGCGGAGCGAGCGGGGTCAGCCCAAGCAAGGTGTCGGCAACAGGTACGGTTTGAGATACCGCAGACCCGCGCTTGGGCTGCGTTTTAGGCGACGCATGATTCTCCTGGTGGTTCGACTTGGGCCTGTTCGGATCGTTGTTGTTGCTTTTCCGGCTGTATTTGATCCGATTGCCGGTCTGTTGATTGCTTTTGTTCTTGGGTAAGCTACCCGAACGGCGTACCATCAGTTGTCTCCAATGTCGGCTGCGCGGCGGGCGGCGAGCCAGCGCGCGATGATCAGGGTATCGGCGAGTTTGCCCAGGCTCAGCTTGCTGGACAACTCCAGCAACAATTGCTGCAGGTCCGGCGCTACCTTGGCGCTGCCGCCATCGATTCGGGCGCGGTCGAGCATGCGTAGAACCTCTGCTTTGCGCATTCCGCCGGCATCGGCGTGGTTGTCATCACGCAGCCAACCGAGGCGGCGGTCGATGGCGCCGAGGTCGAAGGCGACGCGGCTTGGAAGCTGCCGGTGACGGAATCCCGAGGTCAGGCGAGTCAGCGCCGCTCTGGCATCCTCGTCGTCCCAGCTGGCACGCCAGCGGTACTCGCCGCCGGAGCGTATACCGAGCTGGATCGCGAGTGCGTTGCGCGGATGCTCCTGCTCATCGCCCTTGGCCAGTTTTTCCGCTTGCTCGGCGCGTTGGCGAAGGGCACCGAGGGGTTCCATGACATGGCCGATGGCAATGCCGACCGATAAGGTTGGCTTCTCATCGGCGGGGATCTTCAGATCCAGCCTTGTAATGACGTCCTGCATCTGGACGCGGAATTCATCGGCCAGCGCTTTGGCGCAATCCTGCGCCGAAGTCAACGGGACCATCGCCAGCACGTCGTCGCCGCCGGCGTAGATGGCATGGCCATTGCAATTACGGACGATCAGGCGGACCGATGAGGCAAAGCGGTGCAACGCCTCGGAGATCGCCTTGGAATCCTCGATGGTCCGCGCTTGGGACAGCAATCGGCCCATGTGATCGCCGTCGCCCTTGAGAATTGCGGCATAAGGGACCGGAGCGCCGATGGTCTGGCCTTTCGGGTCAAGCTGCCTGCCGATGGCGATGAGCACCTCGCGCAGGCGTTGCAGACGTGCGACACCCTCGGGGAACCATCGCTGATACTCATTGATCGCGTTTTGCAACCGAAAGTCGAACAGCAGCTCGCCATCGAAGGGCAAATCAGTGTAGATCCCTCCGTTGCCGGTGCATTTCGTGGCCAAATCCAGTTCGCGGATGGGCTCGTACTGCTCATTGATACGCTCGCGTTGTTCGGGCGCGAGTTCGCGAATCCAAGCGTCGGCAGCGATGCGCGAATAGGGCGTGAACTGATCGGCGCCCACGGCCATGCGTTTGATCACGCCCAGTGCATCGAGCTGCTCGCCGCTGCCGAGGCCAAGTTTGCGCCGCGCCGGATGCTGCAAAGGCCACTCCTTCGGTAGTACGGTCTCGAGGGCGCCATCCAGGGAGGATTTCGGAAGTCCTGTTATCTTCAGCTCACAGGCCGGGGCAAAGTTGCGGGTTGCCTTGCGCTCGTTCAGCACCCGGCCAAGGTTGCGACTGGCATCAGGGTAGCCGTTGTGATGGATAGGCACCCAGGCGCTGTAGCATTCGAGGATGTCGCCGATCTGGGCGTTCCAGACCTCCATACGCAGCGGTGTGTCGAGTCGCCCGAGTTGCTGGATGGCGCGCTTGCCAAGATCTTGGATGCGCTGATTGGCTGCATCCTTGGCTTTTTTGCAGAGTTTGGCCGCGGCCCCGGGACTGGACAGCTCGATCTGGGCTCGCAGGATATTGGCGATATTGGCCTCGTCGCCAAGTTTTTCTTTGGGCTTCAAATCCGAGTCTGGATTTTCCGTGTACGGAAAGATCAGCGGCTTGTTCTTGGCGTCCGCATTGTGCAGGACAAGGGCGGCGGCACGCGCCGCCTCGGACAACACCCAGGAGCCACACCAGAGATCGCGGGTACGCCGAGCAGCGGCGATCATGCCCTGAACCGGGCCGAGGGAAACGGTGATCAGGTAGGTCGTCATTGTCGTTACTTGGTGAAGAAGGCCATAAAGGCGGTCAGGGGATCGTCGCCCAAACCGGCCATCGGGTCGATCTGGGATGCGAGATGCTGTTGTGTGGCCTGATCGCTTGGCCAGGGCAACGGGTTATAGAGGCCTTGGCTGAAACGCAGTGGCGTGGTCAGGGCATCTCGCCAGGCGGGCAGCAGCAGCGCCGCGGAGCGCCAGCCCTCGCCATCCGAATAGGGACGCAGAATCAGCGGACTGGCCATGCGCTTGGCCGGCTTGTTTTCACCATCCAGAACATCCGGCACCAGCTCCAGGGTGTCCGGTTTGGTTTTCTTGCGGAAATCGAACAAAATCGGCATGCCGAAGGCGGCCCGAGGGAACACATCCGTGACCGGATGAACCGGCAGATGATTACGCAGGTCGTTCTTGCCGGTAAAACGGCGTAGCTGGTCGGGCTCGGGCCAAAACGAGCGGCCCGGCCTTTTGGGATCATTGGTGCTCTGGGCATTGCGGCCGGTGCCGCGGCCTTGTCGAAACTGGTGGAGCATGGTGACGGCACACGTCCAGGCATCCTGCGGCGCGTCGAAGGGCTCCCTCCTGCATTTGAGCAAACCGCCACGCCGGGCGACCGCCTGCTCATCGATCGGCTCGATGCCTTCGACCTGGACGGCCCCCAGGCCCCGACGGGTGCGGGCACCGATACCGCCGAAACTCGCCCACCAACGCAATGCAGTCTGAACATCGTCGGCGATGGCGTCCGGGCAGCTCAGTTCAAGCTGAAAACCATAGCCGGCGCGCAAAGCGGTGGCGCCGTCAATGATGCCGGGACCATAGGCATACTTTTCCACGCCGCCGAGGGTAGCGTCCGCCGAGATCAGTTCGGATGGGTTTACCGGTTTGGCTAGGACTCGAATGCGTATCTGACTTGCACTTGGCTCGCTGTTGCCGATTCCACCCCATAAATCGCGCTCACGGCAAAAGGTCTCGGCCGACGGGGCATGAGGATCAGCACAGGCAATCCGCCACCAGAATCGCAGCTGGCCACGGATGCCGGGAACCCGGATCGGCATGAACGGGTCTACTTGGCCGGTTTGAACGCCTCCGGCGAACAGCGGCGTCAGCAGTTTGCAGCCGTAGGTGTATTGCTGCAGCTTTGCGGTCGTTTTGCACTTCTTTTCCCAGGCGGCTTTGGCTTGGATGGGGTCGGTCGCGGCGTTGGCTCGTCGCATGGCTTCTTCATCTCCTACTGTTCGTGGGCTCTCGGGGCTGCCCGAGACGCCGTCTGTTCGCCGTATGATGGTAGGGCGCAGCGAAACCCTTCCGGGGAATATCCAAGTCGCCGATTGGTGGGTTTTGCTTCACTCGCTCTACGCTATCGTGGAAAGGTAATCCGGCAATCCGACGACTACTATCACAGTCCGCGTCGGCTGGGGAGAAGCTTGACACGAGTCGCGGCACTTGGCGTTGTTCGGAAAGCTTGCCGAATCGATGATATCGCTGAAATGCTCGACTCGATTACGGGCAGGCCCTCGGTCTCCCATCGTTCCACGATGAGGATGCCGAGCTTCGGATACTCCAAATCAGCTTTGATCGCTTTCGCTCGAATTCAGCACCAGCAGGCATCTGAAGTAACCCGAAGTGATTGGTATCGAGACCGCTCGCCGTACTGTTTTGTGCTCAGTGCAGGGCGTCGCCCAGACGATCCACAACGAACACGCCTTCGCCGAAGTGGCCGAAGAGCCGCTTTGCAGCGCCCTTCGCCCATGCATCGCACTCGTGGGTGTAGTGTGCGTGGTGTCCGCGTAGTAGCTTGAAGTCGAGTCGAGCGGGATTGTACTGGGTGTCGTTCAGACAGCGGGCGAGATCGCCGATCCGCTCATTGACCATGCGCAGCTCGTCTCGACTGCACCGATCGACGCTACCTGCAAAACGGTCTCCATAGCGTACCTTTGCATCGGGGGGCGACCATAATTGTTCAGCGAGGAATTCCGGGCCTGCCTGATTCCAGACCACGTCACCCCAAACCGAAAGGGTTACGAAGCCATCGTCTTCCATAATCAGCGTCTCGGGCAAATCGGTTGCCGCATCCACCGAAACCGGCAGCCCGAACGCGAGTCGTCGAAAGACCAATTCGTGCTCGCGCACCAGGGCGTCGGCATCGAGCGAGATCGGTAGCTTGGGCAGACGCAGCAATTGGCTGGTGCGCTCGAACACATAAACGCTCTCATCCGCGTAGAGCATTCCGAGCGCCTGCATAAAGCCTTGCACACTCTTGAAACCGCCGGTCAGATTGAAGACGATCCGCCAACCACCTGCGGCCATGCCGCGCAGATCCTGAGCGCAAAGACGCGCAAGCTCGGCCATAGCTGCGCGAAATTCGCCGAGGTCATTCGTGCGCAGGTCGGTGATGCGCTTGACCTCGACTACATGGCCGGCCGTCTCCAAGACCTCGGCGAGGAGCTCGGCAGTCATGCTACCCAGCCAAGTATCGGTGGCTACCAGCCAGTGATTGTCGCGGCTGCGTTGCAACTGGCCGTCGTAGAGTCGCAGCAGACCGTTCAACTCGGCCGACAGCCGCTCACGTTGCTGCACATCGGCGGTTCTCAACTGCTCCCGAGCGTGTGCTCCGAGCTCACTCAGCCAATTGCGATCGTTGTAGGGGACGTCCGCCGAGTCCGCAACGTTTGCATAACGGATCACCAAGCCGCGCTGGTCGCCGGCTAGGTTGGTCAACAGGCTGGTCCCGCAGGTGGATAAGATCAGGGTCGGCATGGCTCAGTCTCCCGGTTGATAGATTGCTTTGGCTTTGCGGGCAGACCTTCCCGGCGGTTCGTCCCACCAGTCGTTCGCCTGCCATAGGCTGCGGATAGACGCAAGCGCTGCGGCCTTCAGCTCTGCCTCGTCGATCGCCGACCAGGCGCTGGCCAGGCCCTTGCTGCGGATGACGTCGCCTTCCGGCGCCTTGGTGCTTTGCATCAGCTCGGAGACCTTTTCACGCACCCAGGGATGCAGATCGCTCGCGGGTTCAGCACCAGCGGAGCCGCCGTCCGCGCCCAAGGTTCCGCCTCCAGTTGCAGCCACACGTCCGCTTGCCATTGCATAGTCGGCCAGCACAAAAGGTCCGTTCGGCGGCTGCTTGGCCCACTGGAACTCATTGATGCGCTCATTGCGTCCATCCCGCCGACATTGCTGCAATTGCATGTGGCGCAACTCCATTCCCGTCGGCAGATCTCGTGCCGCGTTCGGATCGGCCATCGCCAACAGGTTTGCGACCTGGAGACTGTTGGCCCAGCCATGACCGTTCGCGGAGCAGACAAGCTCCATGTGCTCGCTGAAGGTATTCACCAGCTCGGTGGCGCGCTCGGGGGGCAAACCCGAGACCTCGGCCGGGGCATCCGGATCATTGGGGATCAGCCTACTAGCATCGGCATCAATGGCGATGCTAATCTGCCCGAAACCAAAGGACTTGCCCATGCCGAGCCCATGGCGAAGCTCATTGCTGCCGCCCCAAGTCATCGCCCACAGCAAGGCTCCCAACTCGACGGGAACCAGGTTGTGAAAGACGATGAGGCCGGCGAAGCTGCTGCCCGGTTCCAAGGTGGTCAGATTGACCTGCACCTTGGTGTTTTGCTTCTGTTCCTCAGTCAGCGGTTGGACCAAGGACTGCTCCAAGGGGCGGGCTGGATAGCGCTTGAAACCACGCAATGTCGGCCGGCGTGAGCCTTGGGTCTCGACATAGGTGGCGTATTGCGCGTTCTTCCCGCCGCGCAGCGTCCAGTCGCGGTTGTCTGCATCCTGGCGGATGTAATTGGGAAAGTAGGTCGGCTTGGGACCATTGAGGATGGTGTCGGGTTGGGTCTTGGTGACCAGATTGCCCTCGGATTGGGCTGTTTCGCAGCTAACCCGCCCGCGCAATGCATCCGCTTGCCGCTCCCCATTGACGGCGCCGAAGAGCAGGTCGGCAAGGTCGTAACCATGCTCCAGCCCGGGTGGCAGGTTGTGGTCCTCGGCGGCATGGCCGATCATATCCTGGATCGAGAAGTCGCCGGCGAGCTTGGGCATGTAGGCGAGTCCGATGCGCAAGAGGGCGCTGTCCTGGACGTAAAATACCGGGACATCCCCGCCGTTACGATGAATGCGCTTCCAGTAGCCGGGCCAGGACATCTCCTCGCCGCGCTTGCCGGTCTCGTCGTTGCCGTGGATGCGCAGGAAGTCCCGCCAGCTATCCGTCGGAACCGGGATTGGCCGCTCGTCGTCGCGATCGTAGAAGACGAAATCGCGGCGCTTGCCATGGGGCCTCGTGCTGTCCGAAATCTGTCCGGTAAAGACCGGGATGCCTTGCAGCAAGCCGCCGCCCCGAGGCTTGGCGTTGCGACCGTCGAGGTCGAAGGCAAGCAAACCCGGATCGCGGTCTTTCTGCCGGCAAAGCGTCTGCCAGCGCGAGAATTTCCGCGCAACGCTGATGCGCGCGCGGAAGATTGGCGCCCCGATCCCGAAAAAGCCCTCCAGATCGCGATGGTCGAGCCGCGCCATCCTGCACGGAACGATCTCCAGTCCGCCATCTTGCGCATGCCGCAAAAAGCCCGTGCGGACACGATCACGAACCTTGGCGGTGTAGGCGTCCTTGACATGCCGACCGGTGATGTCGCGTAGCCCCGGCCGACCGTCATCGACCATCCGCAGGCGTCCGAAGCCGGCGATCTCGATCAAGGTCCTAAGCATGCCCTTGATGCTGGAACCGGGAATGGCATAGCCGCCGCCGGGGAGGCGAAACGGCGTGACCCGCTGCGGCGAGACGCTCTTGTCCTGATGGCCACCGACCAGCAGCGGGGTGTCCGCCGTAAGCCGGTAGGCGATCTGGCCGCTCAGTGCCTCTTTGAACGGCAGGTCGTGCGAGACCTGTCGACCCCATTTCGGCCGGTACACCCAGGTTGACAGCGGGACGAAATTGTAGGGTGCCGAGATGGCCTGCATCCCGTGCTTGGTGATGCCCTCTGGGCAGGGGCCGATGGCCTTTTGTCCACCCCTGCCATAGTGCTGGCCTTGGTGCTGTTCACCGCCACGCTGCCCGCGGCGACTTCTGCCGTCTTGCTCGTGCTGCCGTTGCTTTCCGTCGGTCATGGGAAAAGACCTCACTCGTATCCGATAAAGCAGGCCGCGACCTGCAAATAACCCTGCTGATCATCGCGTCGCCACCAGCGGCGATAGCGCAGAACCCCGTTCCTGCGGTCGTAAGCAGGCTGCGTAACCACGTCATGCAGCAGGTCGCCGGCGGCCTCCTTGCGGTAGCTGATCAGGGTCCAGCCACCGGCGCCGTCGAGGCTCAGGGAAATGGACAGGTCATAGGAGATCACCGCCTCGGCAGCGAGCAGCAAGCCCCATTCGGTAGCTGGCTCCGGCAGACCATCGTCGAAGGCCATCTGCGCCGATTGGAACTGCAGCCAACCTTGGGTTGGGGCATGGGCGGCCAGCGCGGGCCAGACATCGGCGGGCTCTGACAGACGATTGGTCTCGATGACAAGACCGCTACGGTCGATCTTTGGCAGCTTGAAACGGCGATTGCGAGCAATTCGGTTGTAGGCATCGAGCACGTCCATCAGACTGCCTCCTCGATCGGTTGCGATGTCCTGGTGGCTATCAGCCAGTCCGCCAAAGGCCCGGTCAACTCGCCGTCGCAGAAACCGTTGCCGGTAGTGGTGCGTGAGCCGAGCGCTAGGCGGCCGCGGCAGAGATCATCGATGGCGGCCTCGAATGCTCGGCGGGCGGCATCGGCACCGTCGCGGTCGGTGAGCCGGCGCTGGTCGAGGGCGATATCGATCGCGAGCGTTCCACCAAGCAGGGACTGCTCTTCGTAGAGTACCCGATCACGAACTCCGCCGGTGAAGCGATCGATGGCGTTGTGCATGAGCCGAGCGATGGCGGACGGATCGATAGCAATGAATGCGTCGTCGATGAACAGACAGCCGACGCGTTCCGCGGGCTCGTCAGCATCGGTATTGCCTTTGATTTCACCAAGCAGGGCCGAGACGGCCGCCGGCAACTCGGGCTCGGCCGGGGCATCGCTGTCGGGATCGGCCCAGCTGCCGGCAAATCGGTTGGCATGAAAGGCCATGCGGTGGGCCAGTGCGCCCTTGATCGACGAAGCAGGGATCAGGAGCATCCGACCGGTGCGCTCGCCACGATTGCCGTTCCAAATCACCTGCTCCTCGGTAACCGGCAGTAGGTCAGCGGCCTTGTCGGACCTGTCCTCCAGGTCGGCGTTGCCCTGGCCGAAACGCCATAGGCCGCGGGGGCGTAGGGTCAAGCGGCCAGTCAGCCAACCGTCGACCCCAGCATGCGCAAGCGTTTCAGGCTCGAGCCCTGCGTAGTCGTCGAGCCCGCGGCCGAGCCCCAGGAAGGCTTGGGTCTGATCGCGGACGCTCAGCATGAAGCGGCCTTGGTGCAGTTCGACGCAGCGTATGCGCCCGAGGCCGGCCCGGCTGGCGCCACCGAGGCGCAGTCCGGGATGGGCCAGCAGTGCAAGCAACGCATCCCAGTCGGTTCCCGGATCGTCGGCGGGAGCATGCAGCCGCAACTCGACGGCAAAGCGATTGCCGGCCGGCAGCACGACCCGATCGAACTTGCCGGTGTCGGCAGCCGCACCACGATGGCCGAGGCGGACCCGGTTGCGGTAGTCCGGGGCGTCCAGGGTCGCTAGGGCCTTGGCGAACAGCGGGTCTTGCAGCCTTTCTGCCTCGCCGCTGAGCAGCAGGCCCTCGGCAGGCCGGCCTCGACTGTCGAGCAATGCACCCCAGGAGACAGCAAGCCGGGACGGGGTGCCGTCGTCGCCGTCTTGAAAGCCGAATAGGGTATCGACGTCAGTGACGTCCGGGATCTCACGCCAGAGCTGACGCAAGCACCCGGCCAAGCTGGTCGCGGGGATGGTAGGCAAGGCATTGGCATCGCGTACCAAGGCGCTGTCGAAGGCTCCGTCCGGACTGCCAGTGCTGATGGACAGCGGCGTAACCGCCTCCAGGACGGCCCGCGCCAGATAGATGACGGGAAGATGGCGAGGCATGTCAGACCCTCCGTTTGTCGATGTCGTCGCGGATGCGACGGGCAAGGCGGCGCACGCTGTGGGCATAGCCGCGGTCGGTGCGTTGCTCAGTTAGTCTCTCCTTCAGCCAGTCGGCAAGTCGCTGCCAGTTGCCGGTCTTTACCGGCACCTCTTCATCCCAGCCTTCGCCAGTGCTTTTGACGATGGCTGAATCACCATTGAACAGGGTGTCGAAAAGGGCTTGGCCATCACGCTCGCGGGCTGCCTCCAAGACCCTGCCCCACTGGGACTTGGATGGTCCGAACGATAGTTCCGTGACAACGCCGGCCGCTTGGCGTGCCCGCTGCATCAGCTTGCGGTAATCATCGGCCAGCTGGAGCGCGGTCTGCTCGGCTTCGGTCTTCCAGTCGCCGGACTGGTCCTCGAGCCAGGCGATCAAGGGATCATTGGGGCGTTGAGGAGCAATCCGCGGCATCGCCGGTTTGACGGACTTCAAGTCGGCGAAATGCGGATGCTTGCCGGCTAGCAGCGGCGGATTGATCCAGAGCCGGCCGAGTCCGGCCTCCCGGTGAAGACCGATTCCAGCACACAAGCGATCGGTTTCTTCCGGAGTCAGGTCACGTTCGAGTTTCAGCGTAATCACACCACCGGCGGAAAGCACCAGGCGCTCGCGATCATAGCCCTGGCGGGCACCATTCCAGGGCGACCAGCGGCGAGTGCGCAGGAAGCTCTGGCCGTACATGATCTCAGCGTCGGGCAGGCCCAAGCTCTGATGGTCAAGCATCAGTGTCTGCTGGCCGAAACGATCTGTCGGGGCCAGATCTGACAATAGCCATAGCGTCAACAAGTCGCCTTGGCTTGCTCCGAGGGGCGGCGGGGCGAGGCTGATCGGGCGCGCCTCGGCGCGTCCGTATTCGGCCGAGCGGGAACGCCCGAGCAGCAATGGACCAGTCAGGGCATCGATGACTCGCTCGAACAGTGCCGGATCCAGATCGTCATCGGCCTCGATCCGAGTCGCGAAGGTCTGGCCGCGGGCCAACGCGTCGTAGCCAAACAGCTGGCCTTCGGCCGCGCGACCAGTGGCCGGATCAATGGCGGTCTTCAAACGCAGTTCGTGCTTCGGCTTCAGCCAAGCGCCATCCCCGGGGCGGACAAACCCGGCGCGCAGCTGCTTGGGCTGGGGCTCGGTCAGTCCCTCAACGGCATCGATACGCCGGCAATGCTGGAAATTGTAGATCTTGTGTCCGTCCAGCTTGCGCAGGGATTCAATGCCGCTGTTCCCGGTGTTGTTTGGCTGGCAATGCGGAAAGTCGAATACCTTGCTGTCGGCTGTCGCTATCGTCAGTTCCGGTTGCTCTGATTTGGCATGATGCCAAGACAGTGGCACTGGATAAGCGACCGAATCACCACTGTAGGGCAAGCCATCGCCGAAGCTCAGCAGACCAGAGTGGAAAGCGGTGAAAGCGGATGTCGAGTCCAGCTTGGCATACAGCTTGGCCGCGGCGGCACCGAGCAAGGTCGCTCCGGGGATGCGGTCGAGGGATTCATGACCTCCCTCGGTAGCGGAGCGGGCGCTGAAAACGGCATCTTCGATCAATGTAATTGCAAGCGCTTGGTGCATCATTAAACATCCTCTAGACTGAACACTGCCCGGCCGAGCCCGCGGTTTCGCAAGGCCCCGACCGCATCGATCAGCGGCAGGACGGCACGCAGGCGCTCGGGCCAATCGGTCGGCGGTAACGTTGGACCCGGCATAGGCTCCACGGTCGCGGCGAGTTGCAGCGGAACCACCACCTCGATCCCACGCAGGCTCTTATCCTTTGCCGTGCCGGTCGTCGGATCGACAGCAGTGGCATAGAGCGCACGATACAGATGCGGAACCAGCCGCTTGCGCCGGCTGTTGTCGGCTAACCAGGCTTGCACGGTTTCCGGTAGGGTCGCATCGGTGACTCGAAGCAGGCCCGGTGCTGGTCCGCACCCGGGTGCCTCACTGGCTACGCCGGCTGAAACCGACCTTTGTTCCGATATATCATCACCAGCTTCGACAACATCATTCTGGTCCATGCGCGACCGGGCAACAAAACGTTCGCCGAACAGTTGTTGCGCCAACCCGGCATAGCCATCCCAGCCGAACGCCGCGGCACTTTCCAGGGCGTCGCGCAGCAGACCCTTGATATGACGCCCGCCGAGTACCGGAAGCCCGCTGCTGTCGCGGTGGGTGACCGCGTCCAGCACCGCGCCTCCGCCACGGCCGCCTCCTGGATGCCAATAACCGCGCAGGTCGATTGTCAGACGTTGGGCGTTCATTCGGCCTCCTTCTCATCGGCATCGTCGGTGGGGGCTGTCGTTAGCTGATTATCGACGGACATCAACGCAATGGCGTCACCGAGCGGGCTGACCCTCAGACCGTCGTCGTCGGGACGGTCCAGCGGATGCCCGAACGGCAGTTCGGTCATCGGCCATGCGATCAGTCGACCGAGCAGGTCGTCGAGTTTGTTCAATCGCTTCGTCTGGTGCTCGACCATCAATTGGCGCCAGCGTTGGTAACTGGCGCGCGCCTGACGCAGGTCCAGGCCGAGCAGAGTCAGCAATTGGCGGGTTGGGCCGCGGGCCATGCCATCGGCCTGTAAGACTCGTTGCAACTCGAGCAGGTCGTCGAGCCAAGGGCCGACCTCCTGTGCGGATCGGTTGTCACCCAGCAGGTAAGGCCCAGCGGTATCGACGTAGCAGTTCCCGCCATCATGATGGGTCCGCTCCCACTCGACGATGATGTCATAATCGTCGACCAGGGCCGTGGTGACGCGGTGAAAGGCGACCGCACTGGGCGGGTCACTCGCACAACAGGCCTTGGCCTTGCGCTTGGCCAGAGTAATCAACGACTCGGCGAGCTGACTCGCTAGATAGAACGGCTGGCTTGCACGCAGCCAGACCAGGCCGGCGCCGATGCTCAGCCGCGGGGGCAGGTCTGTCAGGCCAAGATCGGCCAATGTCGGGAGCCGTGCGCGGCTTTCGGCCTCGAAGGCAGCGGCGAAAGTGGTCAGGAACGACAGGCCAAGGTCTCCGCGCACAAGGATGGTCAGGTCGTCACCACCGAGGAGGATCGGCCGGGCCGGCAATAACCCGTTGTTTGCGCGGTGGGGCAGCAGAATCTCGTTGGTTGCCTGCTTCGCAGCCTGCTCGGTGCTCTCACTGATGATTCGCGACAGACAGGAGAAGATGGCCATAAAAGCATCCGGCTGCCTAGTTGCTGCCTGGCGGGCATTCATCATCAGTTGGCCAAGTCCGTTGCCGTCCGCATGGATCAGGGCCAGCGTGCGGCGATCGCCGACGAACGGGAAGGCACCGTCCTCTCCGGGCTCCAGGTCACGAGGCCAGTCGCGCCAATCCAACTCAGCGTCCTCAGGCGCGAAACGACCAATGAAGTCCGCTCGACTGAAGTCAAGCCGTCTCTTGCGCAGGGTCGCGGCATCCATCGCGACCTCGTCCGAATCCAGCGCCTCGGCCGCGAGTCCGGTCCGCCGGCTGCGCAACGTGATTGGCGCGGCCAATGGCAGCCGCGGACGACGTCGGGCACCATCTGCGTGCATGCTCTCGCGTGCCTTATCGAACGCGGTAAGAGCCGATCCTTTATCCTCACCTCGGCCAAGGTCGTAGGACATGCCAGGGGCGAACTGTTGCACCAGCAAGGTCCATAGGTCCGTCAGATGGTCCAGAACGCTGTTGTTGTGACTGAAGGCATAGAAGGCACCTCCAGCCCGCCGGGAAAACGCAACATCTTCAGGAACGCGGAGCTCGAGCTGTTCGATGGCTTGGTCGAGCAGCTCGCCAGTCAGCGAATCGACCAGCTCACTGGCGCCGATGACATCGCGCAATCGGCCGGACTGAAGCAGGTAGTCCTGAATGGACTTTGCTTCGAAGCACAAGCAGTTTATTGTCATATTTCCCTCTCCATTTTATACCATTAAAGCCACGAACCATGAGTTGTTGCGCGTGCCTTTGTCGCATCGCTTTATCCACCGACCACGACAGACCCGGCGTCTACGGCAGCCAATGGTACGCAATAAATACTGAACTGGAAAACTCGGGCGATCAAGCCCCGCTAGCCGCGCCAACCGGTGTGCTTGTCGGTGCCCCAACGACCTCGATCCGCTCCGGCGCAATCTTCAACCCATAGCCTGCCGGCCTTCCCGGTTTGATAGCGCGGATGGCATAGGCATCGGCCAATGGACCCAGGTGTTGTTCGAGCAGGTCGTGGATGCTGTGCTTGCGCTGATGAAAAAAGCCGTTGGTCATGGCGCGCTCGGCGCGCAGTTCGATGCCAGTGCCTTCGCGGGCACCGGCGTGGTCGGCGGCTTCGAAGTACTCGTCGGCATAGTCGGCATACAGGGCGCGCTGCTGTGGAGGCCAGCGTTTCGGGGTTTTGCCCGGGATGCGCAGCGGCTCGCGACCTTGGCGGGTGCGCTGAGCCACCCACAGGTAGAATGCCAGATCCGCGCCGGAGAGCGGAACGCGGCGACCGTCGGCGATTTCGATGGCGCCGCCGTCAAGGTCGATGCGCACCGCGGCGGGCTCCAGCGCCTGCTGCATGGCGGTCACCACATCGGTGAAATGAGCCAAGCCCTGCTCCAGCGAGCGCAGTTGGCTCGGCAGGTTGTCGCGCAGGCGCACAAAAGGGATGTCGGCGAGGGTGACTTCGGCCTCGCGGGCGTCGAAATAGCGGTTCAGAGATTGGACATAGATCCTCTGGGTGCGCGGTGTCGGGTAGAAGAACTCTCGGTTGGACTCATAGGGTTGATTGACCAGCACATGGGAGAGCCGATCCCACGGGCGGCCAAACAGGGTGAGGGCGTTGCCGAGGTAATAGGTCATGGTCTTGCGTCCGCCGGCCAGCGATACATGCAGGGCGGCATCGTCGGCAACGGTGAAGCGGCGCACCAGGTCGGTGATCAGGTCGGCGCAGGCCTCATGCTCGGCGGCGTTTCGGATGTCGTCTACGGCATTGCCCTGCTCGTCATGGATGATATGGATCTGCTCCTGCGTGAATTGGATACCCTGTAGATCGTAGTCGGCACAAAGGCGGCGAAACCAGCCGTCTTTCGGATCGAGCAGCGCAAGGCGGGCGTCTTGAGCGCCCTCGGCGGTGGTGACCAGGTGCACCTCGGTCGGCAGGAAGGGCTCGCGGACGCCAGTACGCTCGACGGTTAGAGCGTAGAGGGTTTCGGTGACCACCTGGGGAGTGCGGCCGGTCACCATCAGCAGGATGCGGCGGGGAAACTGGTGCGGCGAGGTCGCGCTCCGAAGAGCGGCCTGTTTGCTGTTTGTTTGCGGGCTGTTCATGAACGATGCTCCCTGGTTCGATGCGGCTTGGCTTATCTGACGGATACGGATGACGATGATGCCGGTGCATTCCTGTCCGCGTGGCACAGGATTGCGCTGGCGCTGTCGGCTGGGGAGAAGCATGACGCAAGACGCGGTGTTTTGCTTTGTTCGGAAAGTTTGCCGAATGTGCGGCAGCCGCTCGGTATCCTGCAGGTGCGGCATCTCGGCATCTCCAAATCCTCGCAGTTTGTGCTGAGCCTCGACACCAGCAAAGCCAGCGACTCAGTCGCTCCGCCCATAACCTATCGCGGCCTCTGCGCGGGGTTATTTCACAGTCGCTTTGCCCCGGCATTGCGCTCTAGGCCATCGTCAGCCGGTAAGCGCCGAGGCCGAAGCTGGTATTCTTGCCGATGTGTACGAATTGGCCAAGCCAGAGCAATGGCCAGAGTTCGGTCAAGCCGGGGCCGGACAGGCGCAATGCGCCGACCAGTCCGCCGAGCTGCATCCGGCTGCGCTGCCGCGACGAGTAGCGCGACCAGTCTTGCCAGGCCAGTTCCGAGTATTCGAGGGTCAAGGTTTGCGTCGCTGGCGCGAGACGACTCCAGGCAAAGTCCGCGGGATCGCCGCCATAGTGCTCCGCCAGCAGGCCGAGCCGGTTCGCCAATGTCAGCAGCAAGGTCTCGGCATCGAGATCCTCGGGACCGAGCAGGTGACCGTGGCGCTTGAGCCTGGTCGGCGTCGTCAGCGAGATCTCCAGGGCGTCGCTCTGCATGGGCGGCGGTTGCGGGCTGACCAGTTGCACCTGCTGCAGCGGGGCTCCCGGCCGGTAGATCGTCTGCCAGGTCTGGTTTCCGGGTTCGGTCTCCATGGCGACCTCGGCGAGCCTGAAGCGGCCATGGTCGCGCCCTATGCCAAGCTCGCCGGCGATGATCAAGGCATGGATCAGATGGGGCACCCGTTCGCAGGCCGGGCCGATCAGCGCGATGTCCAGCCTGAAGCTGTCGCCTGTGCTCAGATGGCGCGCCGGGGCGGGTCTTGGGGGGAGAGCGCCGTTCCAGGTGGGATCGATGCCTAGCACCATGGGTGGTGGGAGATGCTGGTAGCGGCGCGCGTGCCAGGCATCCGGGGCGGTTCTGGGGGTCGGCTCGAACAGCACCGGGTAGGCGCAGCTGGAGGCCAACAAACAGCCCTTACAATGCGCGGCCCCGGTGACACAGGCGCTGCGCTTCAGGGCATGGCCGAGCAGACCGCGCCAGGCCGAACCGCTGAAACCGGGAATCAGTAGGGGCTCGTCCGCGGTAAAATCGAACCGCAAACGCAGCCAAGCTGGGCCTGAAACCATGGCAGAGTCCTCCGATTTCTGCTTTGACGGCGCCTCGACGAAGGTTCCGCTCAGGACGGATGGAGTCGAGGCTCAGGGCACGGAGTATAGCATTGCGCGCATGCGTTACAAGCGCTCGGCATTGTCGACCAGGGGGAAGGCGGACGAGAATCCGGTGCCAGTTGGCGGGTTTCTCTGCGGCAATCGCCTCAGCTCCACCTCGTCGCAGATGACGGAGCCTTGGCGCCTGCAACACTCAAATCACTTCCGGCGCTCACGTCAGGCGATCTCCCCGATCGATCGCCTGAGCCCGTCGCGCAGTTTGCAAAAACTCGGCGAGCTGTAGGAGCCGGCTTGCCGGCGACGGGACTAGCTGAGGGGTCGCCCGCAAGCGGGCTCCTACGGCGTCGAGGATTTTGCGGCGCGCGGTTTGCGTCTGGGCGATCTGGGGGTGATCGCTCGGCAGCATCAGCTCGGCTTGGGACAGATAGGCCGTAGTGGCACCGAAATCGCCAGCCAGATCGAATCCACGCGGATCAGGGTTTTGGGGCGCGATCCGGAATGTTTGCACAGTTTCTCGGCCTCGGCATGCCGGTTTGGCGGCTCGGGCGCCCGCGGTCGGTCGGCGGAAACCGCACGAACAGCCTAATGGCAAGGTGAATGCGTGCCCGTCGCTTTCAGATCATTCGGCTCCTGCAAGCGGCTGCCGAGCGTCCGGATGGCGCCTTGACCGAACCTCGATCCTCCTCTAGCCTAGGCAATGCCAGATGACTGGATGCGCAGATGCGGTTGGTTTTCTTGTCTGTGGGGTATCTAGTGTCTCGGTGCAGATGTTCCAAGACAGTCTCCGGTCGTTATCGTTGTCGTTGTCGTTGTCGTTGTCGTTGTCATAATCGTCTTAGCCGAATGCTCGATAACGACTACGATTACGACAACGACAACGACAACGAACCGCCTCGGGATTTCTGTACCGCTCCACGAGTGCTCTGCTGCGGAAGTCGCGAGACCGTTTGCAGTCGTTGTCGTCATCGATGACCCAGGATGAGCGATCACCATGTCGACAACGACAAACAGCAGAAAGGGTAGCGGGTCATTCGCACCGCTGCACTCATGTGTTCGGTAAACTGCCACCGTCATTGTCGCCATACTCTATCGACGTCATTTTCCGTCACCGTAATGTCCGACCGGAAAACCTTCGGGCCGGAACCGGCGTTGCCCCCTCCGAATAGTCATGCGATGAGCCAAGCCCCAGATACGGAATCCGTGCGCAACCAGGTCGATGCCGAGGCCCCGGTGCTTTGGCTGTTGGGCAAGACCCAGTCCGGTAAGACCAGCATCGTCGCCGAGATCACCGGCCAGGCACGCGACGAGGTGGGCCGCGGCTATCGGCCCATGACCCGGGAGAGCCGTCTCTATTCTTACCCGGTCGGGCAGCCGGTGCTGCGCTTTCTCGATACCCGTGGCCTGGCGGACAGTGTCGATGAGGATGCCGCCGGCGACCTGGAGCCGGCACGCGAGCAGGCGCACCTGCTGCTGGTCGTGGTCCGCGTGGACGACCTCGACATCGGCGAGCTGGTGCACATCGTCGCCGACACTCGGCGGCACAGTCGGCAATTGCCCGTCATCGTCGCCCAATCTTGCTTGCATCACTGCTACGGCGCGCAGGACCGACACCCGCAGCCCTATCCCTTCGACGGCAGCGATGAGGATCTGCGCCGCGCCGGCATACCTGAGGCACTCGGCCGCGCGCTGTTTGCGCAGCGGCGCATGTTCGCCGCCATCAGGGGCGAGTCGCCGCTGTATCTGCCGTTGGACTTTACCCGCCCGGAGCAGGGCATCGCACCGGCCGACTACGGCGCCGAGCGGCTCTGGGATCTGCTCGACCAGACGCTGCCGAAGGTGGCCGACCGACTGCGCCGCAATCCGAGCGACCCGCAGCTGATCCGCACCAAGGTCATCCTGCCCTGGGCCACTGCCGCAGCCGCCGCCAACGCGGTGCCGGTGCCGGTGGCCGGCGGGCTCGCTTCGGCCAGCATGCAATCGGCGCTGGTGGTGCAGATCGCCCATCGGCTGGGCTGCGCGGGCGACTGGCGACAGCTTTGGACCGAGTTCATCGGTGCCCTGGGCGCAGGGTTTTTCGCCAGCTTCGGCGGCAGCTGGCTCGCACAACAGGTGCTCAAGCTGGAGCTGGGCTGGGGCACCGCTGTCGTCGCTTCCTGGACCTTCGCCGTCACCTGGGCTATCGGCGAGGCGGCGCTCTATTACTTCGGCGAGAAGGCGGCCGGTCACAGGCCGGAGCCACAGGTTCTACACTAGGGTGTCTAAATCATAACTTATTGATATTCATAAAGCATTTTGAGTCCCATCGTGATGTTTTTACCCTCAAACTGACTCCCAAGGAAGAAAATAATAATCTAATCAATATGTTATATTAATCGGCAAACGCTCATTTTTCTCTCTTTTTTCAATCTGCCCCCATTTCCATGCGCAGCTCCTGCAACCACTTGTTTACCCTTTTAAAATCGCACCCGATCAAGCATACAATGACAGCTCAAGCACAGGGTGCTGGCACGCCCTTTTTTTGACCGCTTTCTGAACCGCGAAACATGCAAGGAACGCTTTTTCCCGACGACGCAACCAGCCCAAACGATTACTTGCCCGATGGCGAATCAGCAGCGAATTGGGCGGATTCGAACAGCCGTCCCACCCCGCCATCCTGAGATTCCCGATGCTGAGTAGCGTGGCGTATTCATCGGGTCTTGGGCCAAGCTGTTGCATTCCTCTTGCCCAAAAACGTCCTGGCATGCTTTACACTCCTGCCATCTTCCCCGCTATCTTCCTTGGTGCTGCTCATTATGATGGAAGTGGCAGATGCTGTGCTGTTCGTGCTCGAACTGACAACAGCCTCCCCCGCGACAGAAAGGTAGGAGGTGTCGCAGCAAAAACGACAGCGCTCACCTGGGATCGGTTTGGCTTCCATCCGATTGTCTGTCATTGCAACCTCTCTGGCTTCAGTCGTTGCCTGTTCACAAGATCCACCTGCTGTGTGAGTTGGTTGTTTTCCTGGCAGATGCCGAGTGTATCGGAAAGTGCCCGATCCCGCGAAGCGCCTCGGCAAGGATCAGGATGAGGTGGCTGACACGCAACCACACGCCATCGCTCTGAGACAGGACACGGGGAGACGGTCTTCACAACTTGAACATGAACAACAGCCTGGCAAGAGCGCGTTGATGAGCACCTACAACAAAATGAAGAAACGGCGCGATCACTGGAAAAAGAAAACAGTGGCAACAGGGGCAGATTTGCGTTACCACAAGAAGGAGAACAAGCGGATCAAGAAGGAGCGCGATGCGTATCGGCGGGCATGGCGCGATACGAAAAAGGAGCTGGACGAACTGAAGCAACGCAACACGGCGTTAGCGGCTTGCGACAAGACCACCACCGTGTTTCTCGCACTGCAACTGTTTGTTGTCGCCCGGATCGGCTTCCGGGCGATCTCCAGGGTCTTGGGCGTGCTGGCATCTCAGCTTGGATTAGCGCAAGCGCCCTGCCCACAAACCATCATCAACTGGGTGACACGACTGGCTATCGCCAGGATGAAAGAGGACCGGTTTGGTGTTGACCCTGACACTGGTATGCAGCGGTTTTCACAAGGCTTTATCCTACTTCTGGATGCCACCATCGGATTCGGCCAGGGCAAGATCATGACGGTCCTCGCACTGGATGCCAGGCATTACGCGTGCAACGCCGGTGCACCTTCGTTACAGCATGTGAGCTGTGTCGCTGTCTCGGTGGCCGATACCTGGACCGGTGAAAGCATCGCGGCTTTGCTGCAGCGCGTCATCGCCACGATCGGCCGCCCCGTTGCCTATCTGAAAGATGGCGGAACCGATCTTGGCAAGGCCGTACGACTGTTGCAGGAAAAAGGGCTGGGCGGCGTGTCGATCGACGATCTTTCTCATGTGGTTGCCAATTTGGTAAAACATGCGTATCGCGCGCATCCCATGTTCGATGTCTTTCTCAGCACCTGCGGCAAAGTGTCCAGCATGCTCAAGCAGTCCGTGCTGGCTTGTCTGGCACCACCGAAGGTCTCGACAAAAGCGCGCTTCATGAATCTTCATCGTTTGGTCAAATGGGCAGCACGGGTACTCCAACAGTCGCCCAGAGGCCGAGCAGCGAACGGCTCGTTACTGCAGAAACTGCGCGAGCGTCTGGATCGACTGCCACAGTGTCGTGCCTTCATCAACGCCTTCCTACAGGATGTCGAGCCGATCCTGGAATGCCAGGCCCTACTCAAGACAAAAGGGTTGAGTCAAGACAGCGCTAATGAATGCTGGCCCATGATCGCGAATTCCCACGCATCGATCCGCCGCGACCGCTGCATGGAACAGCTCGCATGCCAGCCTGCTCCCCCCCCCCCCCCCCCCCCCCCCCCCCCCCCCCCCCCCCCCCCCCCCCCCCCCCCCCCCCCCCCCCCCCCCCCCCCCCCCCCCCCCCCACCCCCCCCCGTTGAAGCCGCCACCGACACCTGTGGCAGTCGATCCAGACGCTCGCGCAGTTTCTGCAGTAACGAGCCGTTCGCTGCTCGGCCTCTGGGCGACTGTTGGAGTACCCGTGCTGCCCATTTGACCAAACGATGAAGATTCATGAAGCGCGCTTTTGTCGAGACCTTCGGTGGTGCCAGACAAGCCAGCACGGACTGCTTGAGCATGCTGGACACTTTGCCGCAGGTGCTGAGAAAGACATCGAACATGGGATGCGCGCGATACGCATGTTTTACCAAATTGGCAACCACATGAGAAAGATCGTCGATCGACACGCCGCCCAGCCCTTTTTCCTGCAACAGTCGTACGGCCTTGCCAAGATCGGTTCCGCCATCTTTCAGATAGGCAACGGGGCGGCCGATCGTGGCGATGACGCGCTGCAGCAAAGCCGCGATGCTTTCACCGGTCCAGGTATCGGCCACCGAGACAGCGACACAGCTCACATGCTGTAACGAAGGTGCACCGGCGTTGCACGCGTAATGCCTGGCATCCAGTGCGAGGACCGTCATGATCTTGCCCTGGCCGAATCCGATGGTGGCATCCAGAAGTAGGATAAAGCCTTGTGAAAACCGCTGCATACCAGTGTCAGGGTCAACACCAAACCGGTCCTCTTTCATCCTGGCGATAGCCAGTCGTGTCACCCAGTTGATGATGGTTTGTGGGCAGGGCGCTTGCGCTAATCCAAGCTGAGATGCCAGCACGCCCAAGACCCTGGAGATCGCCCGGAAGCCGATCCGGGCGACAACAAACAGTTGCAGTGCGAGAAACACGGTGGTGGTCTTGTCGCAAGCCGCTAACGCCGTGTTGCGTTGCTTCAGTTCGTCCAGCTCCTTTTTCGTATCGCGCCATGCCCGCCGATACGCATCGCGCTCCTTCTTGATCCGCTTGTTCTCCTTCTTGTGGTAACGCAAATCTGCCCCTGTTGCCACTGTTTTCTTTTTCCAGTGATCGCGCCGTTTCTTCATTTTGTTGTAGGTGCTCATCAACGCGCTCTTGCCAGGCTGTTGTTCATGTTCAAGTTGTGAAGACCGTCTCCCCGTGTCCTGTCTCAGAGCGATGGCGTGTGGTTGCGTGTCAGCCACCTCATCCTGATCCTTGCCGAGGCGCTTCGCGGGATCGGGCACTTTCCGATACACTCGGCATCTGCCAGGAAAACAACCAACTCACACAGCAGGTGGATCTTGTGAACAGGCAACGACTGAAGCCAGAGAGGTTGCAATGACAGACAATCGGATGGAAGCCAAACCGATCCCAGGTGAGCGCTGTCGTTTTTGCTGCGACACCTCCTACCTTTCTGTCGCGGGGAGGCTGTTGTCAGTTCGAGCACGAACAGCACAGCATCTGCCACTTCCATCATAATGAGCAGCACCAAGGAAGATAGCGGGGAAGATGGCAGGAGTGTAAAGCATGCCAGGACGTTTTTGGGCAAGAGGAATGCAACAGCTTGGCCCAAGACCCGATGAATACGCCACGCTACTCAGCATCGGGAATCTCAGGATGGCGGGGTGGGACGGCTGTTCGAATCCGCCCAATTCGCTGCTGATTCGCCATCGGGCAAGTAATCGTTTGGGCTGGTTGCGTCGTCGGGAAAAAGCGTTCCTTGCATGTTTCGCGGTTCAGAAAGCGGTCAAAAAAAGGGCGTGCCAGCACCCTGTGCTTGAGCTGTCATTGTATGCTTGATCGGGTGCGATTTTAAAAGGGTAAACAAGTGGTTGCAGGAGCTGCGCATGGAAATGGGGGCAGATTGAAAAAAGAGAGAAAAATGAGCGTTTGCCGATTAATATAACATATTGATTAGATTATTATTTTCTTCCTTGGGAGTCAGTTTGAGGGTAAAAACATCACGATGGGACTCAAAATGCTTTATGAATATCAATAAGTTATGATTTAGACACCCTAGTGTAGAACCTGTGGCTCCGGCCTGTGACCGGCCGCCTTCTCGCCGAAGTAATAGAGCGCCGCCTCGCCGATAGCCCAGGTGACGGCGAAGGTCCAGGAAGCGACGACAGCGGTGCCCCAGCCCAGCTCCAGCTTGAGCACCTGTTGTGCGAGCCAGCTGCCGCCGAAGCTGGCGAAAAACCCTGCGCCCAGGGCACCGATGAACTCGGTCCAAAGCTGTCGCCAGTCGCCCGCGCAGCCCAGCCGATGGGCGATCTGCACCACCAGCGCCGATTGCATGCTGGCCGAAGCGAGCCCGCCGGCCACCGGCACCGGCACCGCGTTGGCGGCGGCTGCGGCAGTGGCCCAGGGCAGGATGACCTTGGTGCGGATCAGCTGCGGGTCGCTCGGATTGCGGCGCAGTCGGTCGGCCACCTTCGGCAGCGTCTGGTCGAGCAGATCCCAGAGCGCTCGGCGCCGTAGTCGGCCGGTGCGATGCCCTGCTCCGGGCGGGTAAAGTCCAACGGCAGATACAGCGGCGACTCGCCCCTGATGGCGGCGAACATGCGCCGCTGCGCAAACAGCGCGCGGCCGAGTGCCTCAGGTATGCCGGCGCGGCGCAGATCCTCATCGCTGCCGTCGAAGGGATAGGGCTGCGGGTGTCGGTCCTGCGCGCCGTAGCAGTGATGCAAGCAAGATTGGGCGACGATGACGGGCAATTGCCGACTGTGCCGCCGAGTGTCGGCGACGATGTGCACCAGCTCGCCGATGTCGAGGTCGTCCACGCGGACCACGACCAGCAGCAGGTGCGCCTGCTCGCGTGCCGGCTCCAGGTCGCCGGCGGCATCCTCATCGACACTGTCCGCCAGGCCACGGGTATCGAGAAAGCGCAGCACCGGCTGCCCGACCGGGTAAGAATAGAGACGGCTCTCCCGGGTCATGGGCCGATAGCCGCGGCCCACCTCGTCGCGTGCCTGGCCGGTGATCTCGGCGACGATGCTGGTCTTACCGGACTGGGTCTTGCCCAACAGCCAAAGCACCGGGGCCTCGGCATCGACCTGGTTGCGCACGGATTCCGTATCTGGGCTTGGCTCATCGCATGACTATTCGGAGGGGGCAACGCCGGTTCCGGCCCGAAGGTTTTCCGGTCGGACATTACGGTGACGGAAAATGACGTCGATAGAGTATGGCGACAATGACGGTGGCAGTTTACCGAACACATGAGTGCAGCGGTGCGAATGACCCGCTACCCTTTCTGCTGTTTGTCGTTGTCGACATGGTGATCGCTCATCCTGGGTCATCGATGACGACAACGACTGCAAACGGTCTCGCGACTTCCGCAGCAGAGCACTCGTGGAGCGGTACAGAAATCCCGAGGCGGTTCGTTGTCGTTGTCGTTGTCGTAATCGTAGTCGTTATCGAGCATTCGGCTAAGACGATTATGACAACGACAACGACAACGACAACGACAACGATAACGACCGGAGACTGTCTTGGAACATCTGCACCGAGACACTAGATACCCCACAGACAAGAAAACCAACCGCATCTGCGCATCCAGTCATCTGGCATTGCCTAGGCTAGAGGAGGATCGAGGTTCGGTCAAGGCGCCATCCGGACGCTCGGCAGCCGCTTGCAGGAGCCGAATGATCTGAAAGCGACGGGCACGCATTCACCTTGCCATTAGGCTGTTCGTGCGGTTTCCGCCGACCGACCGCGGGCGCCCGAGCCGCCAAACCGGCATGCCGAGGCCGAGAAACTGTGCAAACATTCCGGATCGCGCCCCAAAACCCTGATCCGCGTGGATTCGATCTGGCTGGCGATTTCGGTGCCACTACGGCCTATCTGTCCCAAGCCGAGCTGATGCTGCCGAGCGATCACCCCCAGATCGCCCAGACGCAAACCGCGCCGCCGCAAAATCCTCGACGCCGTAGGAGCCCGCTTGCGGGCGACCCCTCAGCTAGTCCCGTCGCCGGCAAGCCGGCTCCTACAGCTCGCCGAGTTTTTGCAAACTGCGCGACGGGCTCAGGCGATCGATCGGGGAGATCGCCTGACGTGAGCGCCGGAAGTGATTTGAGTGTTGCAGGCGCCAAGGCTCCGTCATCTGCGACGAGGTGGAGCTGAGGCGATTGCCGCAGAGAAACCCGCCAACTGGCACCGGATTCTCGTCCGCCTTCCCCCTGGTCGACAATGCCGAGCGCTTGTAACGCATGCGCGCAATGCTATACTCCGTGCCCTGAGCCTCGACTCCATCCGTCCTGAGCGGAACCTTCGTCGAGGCGCCGTCAAAGCAGAAATCGGAGGACTCTGCCATGGTTTCAGGCCCAGCTTGGCTGCGTTTGCGGTTCGATTTTACCGCGGACGAGCCCCTACTGATTCCCGGTTTCAGCGGTTCGGCCTGGCGCGGTCTGCTCGGCCATGCCCTGAAGCGCAGCGCCTGTGTCACGGGGCCGCGCATTGTAAGGGCTGTTTGTTGGCCTCCAGCTGCGCCTACCCGGTGCTGTTCGAGCCGACCCCCAGAACCGCCCCGGATGCCTGGCACGCGCGCCGCTACCAGCATCTCCCACCACCCATGTGCTAGGCATCGATCCCACCTGGAACGGCGCTCTCCCCCAAGACCCGCCCCGGCGCGCCATCTGAGCACAGGCGACAGCTTTCAGGCTGGACATCGCGCTGATCGGCCCGGCCTGCGAACGGGTGCCCCATCTGATCCATGCCTTGATCATCGCCGGCGAGCTTGGCATAGGCGCGACCATGGCCGGCTTCAGGCTCGCCGAGGTCGCCATGGAGACCGAACCCGGAAACCAGACCTGGCAGACGATCTACCGCCGGGAGCCCCCTGCAGCAGGTGCAACTGGTCAGCCCGCAACCGCCGCCCATGCAGAGCGACGCCCTGGAGATCTCGCTGACGACGCCGACCAGGCTCAAGCGCCACGGTCACCTGCTCGGTCCCGAGGATCTCGATGCCGGAGACCTTGCTGCTGACATTGGCGAACCGGCTCGGCCTGCTGGCGGAGCACTATGGCGGCGATCCGCGACTTTGCCTGGAGTCGTCTCGCGCCAGCGACGCAAACCTTGACCCTCGAATACTCGGAACTGGCCTGGCAAGACTGGTCGCGCTACTCGTCGCGGCAGCGCAGCCGGATGCAGCTCGGCGGACTGGTCGGCGCATTGCGCCTGTCCGGCCCCGGCTTGACCGAACTCTGGCCATTGCTCTGGCTTGGCCAATTCGTACACATCGGCAAGAATACCAGCTTCGGCCTCGGCGCTTACCGGCTGACGATGGCCTAGAGCGCAATGCCGGGGCAAAGCGACTGTGAAATAACCCCGCGCAGAGGCCGCGATAGGTTATGGCGGAGCGACTGAGTCGCTGGCTTTGCTGGTGTCGAGGCTCAGCACAAACTGCGAGGATTTGGAGATGCCGAGATGCCGCACCTGCAGGATACCGAGCGGCTGCCGCACATTCGGCAAACTTTCCGAACAAAGCAAAACACCGCGTCTTGCGTCATGCTTCTCCCCAGCCGACAGCG